>Ga0138256_10000022_pt1 | contig 202047 bp, 207 predicted proteins | sample KNB2016incub_MG_FD_105486 | JGI IMG/M metagenome (GOLD analysis project Ga0138256, IMG submission 105486) | Active sludge microbial communities from wastewater in Klosterneuburg, Austria - KNB2014incub_MG | ecosystem: Engineered > WWTP > Activated sludge > Unclassified | place: Austria...
AAAGCAGCTTATCGGTGAGGACTTTCGTGCCTTGGTCGTGAATAATCGCCTTATCGCGGTAGCTGAACGGGTTCCGGCTCATGTTATTGGTGACGGGAAATTCACGATCCAGCAGTTGATCGACAAAACCAACGAAGACCCGCGTCGCGGCTACGGTCATGAGAACGTTTTGACGCAGATCGATATCGATAACCAGACGCTGCGGTGCATCAAAAAGGCCGGTTATGAGCTCGATACGGTCCTTAACGAGGGCGAACGTCTACTGCTGAAGACAACTGCGAATATCTCGACCGGCGGAACCGCGATCGACCGCACCGACGAAGTTCATCCAGAGAACGTTTTCCTCTTCGAGCGAATTGCGAAGATAATCGGGCTAGATGTTGCAGGTGTTGATGTTATCGCTCCCAATGTGAGCGAACCGCTTCGCGAAAATGGCGGCGGGATCATCGAGGTCAATGCCGCTCCAGGATTTCGAATGCACCTGAGCCCGAGCGAAGGGATCGGCCGCAACGTGGCAGAACACGTGATCGACATGCTCTTCCCGCCGGGAACGCCGGCCCGCATCCCGATCTTTGCGATCACCGGAACGAACGGCAAAACAACCACGACACGACTCATCGCTCACATTTTGAAAAATAGCGGACGTACGGTTGGATTTACAACGACGGACGGAACCTATATTGGAAATCAGCAGATCGTTGCCGGCGACAACACCGGACCGGTTTCCGCTCAGCTTGTCTTAAAGGACCCAACGGTTGACGTAGCGGTGCTCGAAACGGCACGGGGCGGTATTATTCGTTCCGGCCTCGGATTCGATTATTGTGACATCGGCGTCGTGATGAATGTCGCAGCCGATCATCTCGGCCTAAAGGACGTTAATACGCTTGAGGATCTTGCTCGAGTCAAATCCGTTGTTCCTCGCTCCGTTTCAAAAAAGGGGTTCGCCGTCCTGAATGCCGAGGATCCGCTGGTCTACAAAATGAAGGAGCTGGTGGATGGAAAGGTCGTCTGCTTCTCGATGGATGAAAACAACCCCGTTATTCAGCGGCGAGCCGAACGCGGCCGCATCTCTTGCGTTTACGAGAACGGCTACATCACGATCCTAAAAGGGAAATGGAAAGTTCGCATTGAGCGGGCAGTTAATATCCCGTTGACCTATGGCGGAAGAGCTGAGTTCATGGTGCAGAATGTTCTGGCGGCGACGCTCGCGTGTTTTGTCCACGGAGTCTCACTCGAAGATCTTAGGACCGGGCTAACGACATTCAACGCGGGAACGGCGCAGACGCCGGGACGCCTTAATTTCGTCGAGGTCGGTGATGTCACGGTTCTGATGGACTACGCTCATAACCCTGCTGGGCTCATAGGGTTAACAAACTTTATCTCGAAACTGCCTAACAAATATCGCACAGTCGTTTTGAACGGAACGGGCGACCGCCGCGACGATGATATCCGCGAATTTGGCAAGATCGCGGCTGACAATTTTGACCGCGTCGTGATCCGTACAGGTAACTACCTACGCGGCCGCACACCGGACGAACTTCACACACTGTTACAGGAAGGGATCGCCCAAAGTGCAAACACGCCGACAGTTCGAATTATTCCTGACGGCCGAGCCGCTATACACCATGCGATCAAATACGGACGCAAGGGCGAACTCGTCGTAACACTCGCCGACAGGGTGCCGGATGATATCAAGTACGTTCAGGAGTATCGGGATATGGTAAACGATAAATTAGCCGAACCACCAGCTTAACGGTGTAAGGCGAACTTTGAGTCTAATTCAGGCGGTTCTTTTTGAACCGCCTGAATGTTTACCGACTACCGATAAATCGAGACTATAATCTGTCCGCCCTGTTGAATTGTTCCCCGATACATACCATCTGAATTAAACGGCAGCGTCACGTTGCCGAATGAATCCACCGCGATCAGGCCGCCTTCGCCGTTTATTTGGGTTAGGCGTTCGATCGCCCCGCGGGCAGCATCCTCCAGGCTCAAACCTTTATACTTTATCCGAGCGGCAACGTCGTGGGCGGTCGAGGCGAGCATAAAGTATTCGCCGTGGCCGGTGCATGAGACGGCACAGGTATCGTCGGCGTAGGTTCCGGCTCCGATGATGGCGGTGTCGCCGACGCGGCCGAATTTTTTGTTGGTCATGCCGCCGGTTGATGTGGCGGCGGCGAGGCTGCCGCTTTGGTCACATGCGACGGCGCCGACTGTGCCAAGCGATTTTGGATTTTGGATCTTGGATTTTGGATTGTCGGAAGATGCACTTGCTATCGACCCAGGTTCTGACTCCTCTTCTCCGCCAGTCCTCTTGTCCCCATCTTCACCAGCGTGATCGAGCTGCACGCGGCCGGCGGCGATCGCCTCCTGCAACTGCAGCCACCTGTGTTCGGTGAAAAAGTACTCATCCGGCGCAGTTTCAACGTGGTGCTGCTCGGCGAATTGGTTTGCACCGTCACCAGCGAGCAGGACGTGTTCGGTTCGTTCCATAACCAGGCGGGCGAGGTGGACCGGATTCTTGATATTTTTGACGAAGGCTACACAGCCGGCCTTTAATCTCCGGCCGTCCATTATCGACGCGTCCATTTCCTGTTCGCCGTCGTGAGTGAACACCGAGCCGCGGCCGGCGTTGAAAAGTGGAAAGTCCTCGAGCGAGACGACCGCCGCCTCGACCGCGTCGAGCGAACTGCCGCCCTTTTCGAGTATGTTCCAACCGATTCGCAGAGCCGTTTCGAGTCCGCCTCGATATTCCTTTTCCAGAACGGGCGTCATTTGCGTTCTGAGTATAGTACCCGCTCCCCCGTGTATCGCGATCGCCGATCTATTCATAACGCAATCTTAACAGGAAATCAGACTGTCAGCCGGAAAATTAATGTTAGGTGCGAGCAGCTGTTGTTAGTTTTTAAGATACCTTGACACTGTTCCGAGGGGCGAACTATTCTTCAACATCAATTGGTAAATCCATTGGGCTGTCTATCGTAAGAAAAAAAGTAAAAAGATGAGCAATAATCTAGGCCGCCGGCCCGGGCTTACAAACTGGTATGTGATCACTGGCGGACCGTGCTCGGGAAAAACGACCGTGGTCAACCTGCTCGCTGAACGCGGTTACAAGACAACCATCGAGGACGCACGGCACTATATTGACACGCAGCTTGCAAGCGGCAAGACCGTGAAGGAGATCCGAAAGCACCAGGCCGAATTCCAGCTCAAGGTCCTGGATATGCAGATCGAACAGGAAAGCACGCTGTCTCCGAGCGAATTGGTCTTTCTTGATCGGGCCATACCGGATGCACGGGCATATTATCGTTTCCTGAATATCCCGGAGGACGAAGTGCTTACCAAGATGATGGCGGTCGTAGATTATAAGAAGATCTTCATCCTCGATTACCTCCCATTGGTTGCCGACTACGCCCGGCACGAGGATCCGGCGGCGCAGAAAAAGCTGCATAAAATAATTTCCGCGGTTTATGAGTCTCTTCCATTTCCGGTCGTTCATGTTCCGGTCTTGCCTCTGGAAAAAAGGGTTGACTTTATCCTCGCGAGGCTTTAACCCGATCTAGTTTCAAAGTTTTGCCCGCCTAAGCCTCAACGCGTTCGATATGACCGAAACCGAACTGAATGTCATAGCCGCGCTCGCGATCATCGGCGAGAGAAGTATCCCAAAGACCGGGAACAGAATGCCGGCAGCGATCGGAACCCCGACGATATTATAAATAAATGCGAAGAAGAGATTTTGCCTTATGTTTCTCATCGTCCCACGGCTGAGGTTTCGGGCCTTTAGGATGCCGTCGAGGTCGGGGCGGAGAAGTGTGATGTCAGCGGACTCGATCGCGACATCGGTTCCGCTGGCGAATGCGATACCGACATCCGCCTGTGCCAAAGCGGGAGCGTCGTTGACACCATCACCGGCCATTGCGACGATCTTGCCTCGTGATTGGAGCTCTTTGACCTTGGCGGCCTTGTCCTGCGGCATGACTCCGGCGATCACCTGATCTGGCTCGATCCCAAGCTGTTTTGCGACGCCGAGGGCGGTCGTGCGATTGTCGCCGGTCATCATAACGACCTCGATATTTTGACGATGCAGTTCGGCGATGGCGGCTTTGGCCGATGCTTTTATCGGATCGGTGACTGAGATCAGGCCGGCGGGAAGGCCGTCAATGGTTACAAAGACAACGATCTGGCCCTCAAATCTTAATTTTGCGGATCGATCGAGAAGATCCGCATTCGCTTTTCCGGCCGGGATTATCCCATCGCCGCCGATCTTGATCATTTGCCCGCGAACAATCCCCTCCAAACCTTGCCCAGTAACCGATTGAAAATCGGTCGCGGTCTCGAGCTGGATTCCGCGTTCTTTCGCCGCAGCAACTATCGCTGACGCGAGCGGATGTTCGCTCAGGCTTTCGAGCGTAGCAGCGGCTGATAGAAGATCCTTCTCGCTGACGCCGTCGGTTGCGATGATATTCGTTACCGTCGGTTTGCCGGAAGTAAGCGTTCCGGTTTTATCGACAACTATTACGTTTACTTTTTCAAGCGTTTCCAGGGCCTCGGCTTTTTTCACGAGAACGCCGTTTTTCGCGCCATGTCCCGTGCCGACCATGATCGACATCGGAGTCGCGAGGCCGAGAGCACACGGGCAGGCGATTATCAGTACGGAAACTGCCGCCACGATCGCGTAGGAAAGGCTGCCCAAGAAGAACCATACGGCAAACGCGATGATCGCTGCGACGATAACCGCGGGGACGAAATAGGCAGAAACCACATCAGCTAAACGCTGGATCGGTGCTCGGCTGCGCTGGGCTTCACCGACCATGCGGACGATCTGGGCGAGCAGCGTGTCTCCGCCCACCTTTTCCGCACGCATCAGGAATGATCGGTTTCCGTTGATCGTGCCGCCGATAACCTTGCTGCCGGCGGATTTTTCGACCGGGATAGATTCGCCGGTGACCATCGATTCGTCGATCGAGGTCTCGCCTTCGATTATTTCACCGTCGGTCGGGATCTTTTCATTTGCTTTGACACGCAGGACATGTCCGGCGTGGACGTGTTTTAGGTCGATCGTTTCCTCACTGCCGTCGTGGCGGACGACGGTTGCGGTCTCAGGTGCGAGGCGGAGCAGTTCCTTGATCGCCGATGAGGTTTGCGACCTGGCTCGCAGTTCTAAAACCTGTCCAAGCAGCACCAGGGTTGTTATCACAGCCGCTGACTCGAAATATCCAGGCACCATTCCCGTGTGGCTGTCTCTCATTGCCGCCGGAAACAGATCTGAAAAGAACAATGCCGCCAGGCTCAGTAAATACGACGCTCCCGTGCCGATGCCGATGAGCGTGAACATGTTTGGACTAAGGTTTTTGATCGACTGAACCCCGCGTTCGAAAAAGGGAAGTCCTCCCCACAGGACGACAGGCGTTGCGAGGACGAACTGTATCCAGATCGAGATCTTAGGCGATATGACCGAATGAAACGCCGGAAACATCTCACCCATCGCGAGCAGAAAGACCGGCAGTGTCAGAACGGCTGAGATCCAGAAGCGGCGTTTCATATCCACGAATTCCGGATCAGGACGATCGTCCAGCGAGACCTCTTTCGGTTCCAAGGCCATACCGCATTTAGGACACGAACCCGGACCGATCTGGACAATTTCCGGATGCATTGGACAGGTGTATTCAACGTCCAGCGATTGTTCAGCTGAGGGCTGCGGATCAAGAAATTTTGTTGGATCGGCCTTGAATTTAGCAAGACAACCTGTAGAGCAGAAATGATAGGTCTTTCCGTCGTGTATGTTCGATCCGGCGGCAGTCCCCGGATCAACTGTCATTCCACAAACAGGATCTATCGCCGAGAGCTGCACGGCCGGGTTGGGGTCAAAATGGTGTTCGGCTGTTGCGTCTTTTGTACCGCAACACGATCCGGGGACAGTTTTGGTCGAGCCAGAAAGGTATTTGTCGGGCTCGGCGATAAATTTTTCCTTACATCCCGGATTGCAGAAATAGTATTGTGTTCCTTCGTGAACATAACTCGCGGCAGCAGATTCAGCCGTGACGAGCATTTTGCAGACGGGGTCTGTAAATGTTGTGGGCACTGGGGTCGAGCTTCTCCCGATCTGAATGGGCGTTGTTTTTATGGGGTCGTCGTTTTTCATGCGTTTCGTTCCTCCGAAACTAGTCTACAACCTATGAGTAAGTATCAGGTCAAGCGCTTTCTTCGACTTCCGTAAAAGATTCGATCAAAAGGCAGACGGAATGCCCGTCGGGCTCGGAATTTTTCATCGTGCTCCACATCTTCGCCGCCGATTCGAGCCGCGTTTGCAGACGTTTCAATTGGCGGATCTTTTCCTTGTTTTCCTCGATCCGTTTTTCCACTACATCCCGTACCATCGGGCAGGGCGAGTCTCCATGCGCGGCGTGGCCGAGTATCTCTTCTATCTCGGCAAGTGTAAAACCGAGTTCCTTAGCTGCCGAGATAAAACGCAGCCTCTCGGCGTCCGCAGGTTTGTAGATCTTGTAGCCGTTGCGCAGATCGCGCGACGGTTTTAGCAAGCCGATCCGCGTGTAATAGCGGACCGTGAATAGGGGGACGTTGGCTTTTTTGGCTAGTATACTCGCAGTTATCATAACGGGCTTCAAAAATAGACCTTTTTGCTTAAGTCTAATCCTTGGGCTTACGATTATATAGCTCCGTCGTACGGTCACCAAAAGGATCTGCCCGACACATTTAGCGTCGTGAACGTGCCTTAACTACGCCGATTTCTGGTTACATTGATTGCTTGCCTGCCATTTTCATTTTTTTCTTTGCCGGCATTCCCATTTTCTCAAGCTGCATTACCAACTCCATCGCGTGTTTGTGGATCGCCGCCGCATCTGGAGAACTGCCATTAATGGCCAGATCAAGTGCGTCGATGTGTGACTTCATCATGGCTTTATCTGCATCCATTTTCGGTTTCATCATTGCCATCATCGGTTCCATTTTGGTTCGCATTTCCGGGCTCATCCCTGCCACGTGAATTATGTGAACTTCCTCACCTTGAGCGATCGAGCGTTTAATTTCGTCAAATGCGATCTTTGTGAGGCTAATATCGGCTACCTTACCACCTTTCGACGTATCGCGAATGGCCTTGGCAAATGTCAAAACGCTTTGTTGATATGCCATCATCATCTTGTGATGCGGGGCATTATGCATCTCGTCCATCATTCCTTTCATTTTCATTTTTGAGCTTTCCTGTGCCGATAGCCCGAAAATGCACGAGAGAATGATAATTAACAAACCTGCTGTCGTCTGAATTCGATTTTTCATTGCTGACTCCTTCTGAACGGTCTCGTTTGATCACGGCAAATATATCGCATACGTATTTTTCGATCTTATTTGCCATGTTCAGAGTGTCACGAGGCCACAGAAGGCTTAGTACTCTAGCGCACAGACGAAAAAAATCTTTTTTTTAGCTGAGAATTGCGGGAGCCAAGCCGAAAATACGGTACTGCAATAATTTTATTTTTTTTGTGGAAGAGTTTAAGAATTCACAATTTGTTTAACCAGACAAAACTTTTTTGTTTTGTCACCTTAACCGAAAAGGCAAGTGCCCGCGAGAGCATACGCAAAGCCAGGAACCTCAGTAAAAATAGTGTCGTCCGGCTGCCGAAGTGAGGAATCTAATGTTAAAAAAACTCTTCCTGTTCCTGGGCCTGTTCGCCGCGTCGGCGAGCTTTTTGTCCGCCCAATCAAATAATTTCCAAGCTCAAACCGCGATCAAGCTGACCACCGGTAGCGAAATGGCTGACCCGCTGGGCTTGCTCGAGAGCGACGACGAGAATGACGACGATAAAAAGAAAGCCGCTGGTGTAAAAGCCTCGGTGATCGTGAACATGGCAGCAGCGGAGCAGGCTGCTTTTGGCATGATCAACCAAAAACGCGTCGAAATGGGCCTCGCACCGCTCGTCTGGAGCGACGAACTCGCCGCCGTCGCCCGTCTGCATTCGCAGAATATGGCGGAATTCAAGTTCTTCTCACACCGCGGCCTGGACAACAAGCTAGTCAGCGACCGTGCCGACCAGCTCAAGATCGGCAGATGGCGTTCGATCGGCGAGAATATTGCGTTCAATCGCGGTTTTCAGGACCCGGTAGGCAAAGCCGTCGAGCTGTGGCTAGATTCGCCCACCCACAGACGGAATATGCTGGATCCGACGTGGAAAGAATCAGCTGTCGGCGTCGCAAAGGCTGCGGACGGCTCAGTCTATTTTACCCAGGTATTTTTGGTCAGGAAATAAGAAGGGTAACCACTAAAAAATACGAAAAGACACGAATAACGGTCGACGTTTCGTGTCTTTTCGTGTTTTTCGTGGTTACTTCTTCCACTTCCTTGTGCTAACTTCCAAGTCGGAATGTCGTTTTCTCTGCCATCCTTTGCCAAGATCAACTGGACGCTTCGTGTTTTGGGGAAGCGTGGCGATTGGTTTCATGAGTTGTTTACCGTGTTTCAGACGGTTTCGTTGAGCGATACGCTGCATTTCGCTGAGTCCGAGAATTTGGAAATGACTTGCGATGACGGAAACGTGCCGATCGATGAGCGGAATTTGATTGTGCAGGCGGGGAATTCTCTTCGGAATAAATTTGGCATTAATAAAGGTGCGGCGATCCATTTGGAGAAGCGGATCCCGTCGCCTGGCGGGCTTGGCGGTGGTTCCTCTAATGCGGCGGTGGCTCTGGTTGGGCTTGCAAAGCTTTGGGAACTTGATGTTTCTTTCGACGAACTGATGCCGATCGCGGCGATTCTTGGGTCGGATGTTCCTTTCTTCTTGTTTGGCGGATCGGCCGTTGGGTCTGGACGCGGTGAGCTTTTGGAGCAGCTGGATGATATCATTGAGCCTTGCCTGCTGATCGTTACGCCGAATGTGAGCGTTTCGACTAAGGATGCATTCCGCAGATTGGGGGCCGCGACCTTGACAAATGCGGAGCTCAAGCATATTCTTTCTGTTTGCCGCACCGAAGCAGCATCGCTCAGTTTGCATCGCTCGGCCTTGATAAACGATTTTGAAGCCAGCGTTTTCGCTGACTTTCCTGAGGTTCGGCGGGTCAAAGAGACCTTGCTTGAACTCGGCGCAGTAAATGCCGCGATGAGCGGCAGCGGGGCTTCGGTCTTCGCAATTTTTGACAATATAGAGACACGGCAAACTGCTATAAAAGCCCTCGACCCTGAGTCGACCTGGCGAAAGTTTGCTGTAGCAACCGTTTCGCGGAATAAATACCGCGAGGCTCTCGGGCTATAGGTTGCTTCCGCGTCTAAGAAAGAAAATTCGCATTGGGGCGTAGCCAAGTGGTAAGGCACCGGTCTTTGGATCCGGCATTCGTAGGTTCGAGTCCTCCCGCCCCAGCCAATTTCGATTTTAAGAACGGACTGTCTCTTGTTTTGAGGTAGTCCGTTTTTTGATTTTAGATTGCCGATTTTGGATCTTGGATTTTTGTCCTGGATCTGGAATCCAAAATCCAAAATCCGAGATCCAAAATCAAGATGAGCGTCAACGGGAAAATCAAAGTCTTTGCGGGTAATGCCCACCCGGCCCTTGCCGAAGAGGTTTGCGGGCATTTGGGTATCGAGCTTGGCAAGGCGGTTGCGAATCGTTTCTCGGATGGGGAATTCAATTTCCAGATCGGCGAGAATGTTCGCGGCCATGATGTCTTCATCATGCAGCCAACGTGCCCGCCGAGCGACACGCATCTGATGGAGCTGCTGATCATGCTCGATGCATTCGTCAGAGCTTCGGCAGAGAGAGTAACGGCGGTCATTCCGTATTTTGGTTACGCGAGGTCGGATAAAAAAGATCGTCCGCGTGTCCCGATCTCGGCGAAGATGGTTTCAAATATCATCACCAAGGCTGGTGCTCAGCGAGTTTTGACAATTGATCTGCACGCTTCGCAGATACAAGGGTTTTTTGATATTCCGGTCGATCACCTTTACGCCGCTCCGGTCGTGGTCGAATATTTCAATCGCAACCCGATCGAAAATCTGATCGTGGTAGCACCCGATACCGGCGGTGCGGAACGTGCGAGAGCTTATGCAAAGCGGTTGAACGCAGGCCTCGCTCTCTGCGACAAACGTCGTGAGCGTGCCAATGAGGCCGATGTAATGAATATCGTCGGTGATGTTCGCGGCAAAAATTGTTTGATAATAGACGATATGTGCGACACCGGCGGCACTATATGTAAGGTGGCCGAGGCTTTGCATAAAGCAGGAGCGAACGAGATCTCGGCGTGTTTTACGCATGGGGTTTTGAGCGGAAACGCGGTCGAGAATATTTCGAATTCGCATTTGAGAAAGGTGATCGTCACGAACACGATACCGACAAGTGCAGGTGCACAAAAGCTGGTCGAATCCGGCCAGATCGAAGTTTTGAGCGTCGCCGGGCTTCTGGCTTCGGCGATCAGATCGATCCATGACGAGACTAGTGTGTCGTCGTTGTTTATTTGAGAAGTTGTCAGTTGTCAGTTGTCAGTTGTCGGATAAAGCCGCCGCTGACAACCGACAACCGACAACCGACAACTGAGGAATTATGGCTGATAAAATTTTAGTAAAAGCAGAAAAGCGTGAAACACGCGGCAAGAATGAGAACCGTCGGCTGCGTGTCGCCGGCAAGATCCCGGTCGTCGTCTATGGCGGCGGATCGGAAAGCCTTGCAGCAACCGCGTCGCTCGCAGACCTCGCAGCGATCATTCGTACGGACAGCGGTGTTAACACCGTTTTCTCGCTCGATATCGAGGGCGAAGGCATCAATGACGTTATTTTCCAGGATCGTCAGATCCATGCGGTCCACGGCCGTATGATCCACGCCGATCTTCGACGCTTTTCGAAGGGCGAAAAGATCGAAATGACCGTTCCGGTTCACCTCATCGGCCACGCAAAGGGCCTCGAGGTCGAAGGTGCTGTTCTCTCACAGGCGATCCGCGAGATCAAGGTTTTGTGCGAACCGGCAAACACGCCTGATTCGATCGACGTTGACGTTTCGGATCTGGACGCAGGACACTCACTGCACGTTTCTGACCTCAAGGTCGGAAAGGGCATCGAGATACAGGAAAGTGGCGATGCTGTCGTGGCGTCGATCGTTTCGATCAACGCGAGCGACCTCGAACCGCAACTCGAAGCCGGTGCAGAACCTGAAGTTACGGGCGAAACACCTGCTGAAGGCGGCGAATAAGCTTTACGCAGCCTGCGTTTCGGTATGAGTAATTGGCTGATAGTCGGGCTTGGAAATCCGGGCCCGGAATACGCAAAGACGCGGCACAACCTTGGGTTCATGCTCGTCGATCGGCTAGCTTCGAGGCTGCAAACGCGAGTTGCACGCAACGAATGCCGGGCACTCGTCGGGCGGGCCGAAATTGACAATCAGGTAGTTGAACTCGTCAAACCGCAGACGTATATGAATTTGAGCGGTGAGGCAGTGAGCGGTCTGCTCGCCAAGGGCGGCAGATCGATCGAACGGCTCGTGGTCATTTCAGACGATCTCGCTCTTCCATTCGGAACGATGCGAATTCGTTCGAAGGGAAGTCACGGCGGGCAAAACGGCCTGAGGTCGATCATAGATTGTTTGAAAACGCAGGATTTTATTAGACTGCGTATTGGCATACAGCCCGAGCATCCGATCAGGGACGCAGCAAAATTCGTTTTGGAAAATTTCGCCAAGGGCGACGCCGAAACGCTTGAAAAGATATTGGACGAATCCGCCGACGCGGTCCAAACCATCGTTAAAGAAGGTGTTGACGCGGCGATGGGAAGATTTAATGGAGTGAATAGGGAATAGTTAAAAGTGAATAGTTAAGAGTGAAAAGTAGTGAGGATAGCGACGGCCGGAAGCGGCTTTTAACTGTTAACTTTAACTATTCACTGTTCACTGCGACCGAAAGGAGCAATTATGGCACTTAGAACGTACGAAGTAATGTATATCGTCAATCCGGACACGGAAGGCGAAAAGATCGTCAAGCTGAACGAAGCTGTCGGTAAATTGATCGAGAAGGAAGGCGGCACGGTCGTTCGTATGGACGATATCGGCATTCGCAATCTTGCCTATCCGATCCAGAAAAAGAATCAGGGACATTACGTCCTTTTCGAGGTCGACGGCACGGGCCAGGAGATTCTCGAACTCGAACGCCGCATGCGTGTCAACGATCTGATCCTGCGTTTCATCACGGTCCGAGTTGACGAAGACCGCAAAAAAGCTGACAAGGTACGTGCAAAACGCGAAGCCCGCTCGGCGAAACGTGCATCATTCCGCACTGCAGCCGCTGAAGCTGCTGCAGACGCACCGGCAGAAGCGTAAGAATAGTTAAAAGTTAATAGTGAAAAGTGAAAAGTGAAAAGTTAGGAAAATGATAGAAAACAGCGACGGTTCGCCGAAAAACGCTCTTAACTATTCACTTTTAACTATCAACTTTTCACTAAAACGGGAGTATTTATGGCAGATAATGATTTGGAATTATTGAACGACAGAAATGACCTTGGCGTCGGAGAAGACGTCATCGGCGATCGCCCGCGTCGCTATCAGCGCCGCCGGCCGCGTCAGATCGTGCCCGATTATCTTGACTGGAAAGACGTGGATCTTCTCAGGCAGTTCGTGCCGGAACGCGGCAAGATCATGCCGAGACGCATCTCGGGAATTTCAGCAAAAGACCAGCGCCGCATCGCCAAAGCGATCAAACGCGCCCGCTCGATGGCTATTTTGCCATTCGTTGCGGACTAGGACGAGTGGTCAGAGGTCAGTGGTCAGTGGTCAGTAGGGTTACAAGATCCTCAGACTTCGGGCGACGGGCTAATGACCTGCTCAGCGGATTAGAAAGCTCGGTAGGAAGTCTGAACACTGACCACCGACCACTTACAACTACTATTATGGCAAACACAACAATACTATTACGCGAGGACATCGAGCATGTCGGCGGACGCGGCGAGATCGTTAAGGTCAAGGCCGGTTATGCCCGCAACTACCTGCTGCCGCAGGGATTTGGAACGCTTGCGACCAAAGGCAATATCAAACAGATCGAACAGGAACGAGCCGCTCTACTGAAGAAAGCAGCGATCGAAAAAGCGACCGCCGAGGCTCAGAAAGAGCAGATGGAAACCATCAAGCTTACCTTCGAACGCAAGGTCGGTGAACACGGCCATCTTTTTGGTTCGGTAACCTCGATGGACGTCGCCGAGGCTCTCAAGGCCAAAGGTTACGAGATCGACCGCCGCAAGATCGTCCTCAAAGACGCGATCAAAGACACGGGCGATTTCACCGTCAACGTGAAACTTCACCGCGAAGTAACGCTGGCTGTTCCAGTCTCGGTCATCGCTGAAGGCGGCGAGGAAGCTCCGAAAACAGAAGCACCGGCACCTGTTGAACAGGCTGTCGCTCCAACCGAAGAAGCTTAGTCGATCACGTCCGACGAAAAAGAAATTAACCTGGGACGGATCACCGTTCCGGGTTTTTCTGTGTTTCCCGTGCGTTCCGTGGTTTAATTGTTTAGGGAAAATCAACCACGGATCACGCGGAGCAACACGGAAAACATCCAACTATGAGCGTCGTTCAACGTAAATTATCACGATCATTCCAAGCCTTCTTCGCTTCCGAAAAGGCGGGCGGGATCATTTTGATCGTTTGTACCGTCGTCTCGCTGATCCTGGCAAATTCCATGGTCGGCCCGTCGTATCTCGCGTTTTGGCATAGCTACATTGGCGGGATGAGCGTCGAGCATTGGGTGAACGATGGGCTGATGGCGATCTTTTTTCTGCTCATCGGGCTCGAACTCGAACGCGAATTCTACAACGGCGAACTCTCGAGCATCAAGAATGCACTGCTTCCGATCTTTGCGGCTGCGGGCGGCATCGCGGTTCCGGCCTTGATCCACCTCTTTTTCAATTACGGCACTGATACACAAGCCGGGATCGGCATTCCGATGGCAACGGACATTGCCTTTGCCCTCGGTGTCTTGGCTCTGCTCGGCAGCCGCGTTCCGGCGTCGCTCAAGGTTTTCTTAACAGCCCTTGCGGTCATGGATGACCTCGGGGCTATCATTGTGATCGCGATCTTCTACACGGCGAAACTTTCCGCGATATATCTTGCTTGCTCACTGCTCGTTTGGGCCTTTCTCGTTGTTTTGAACCGTTATCTCAGGGTCGTCTCGCTTATTCCATATCTGATCGGCGGCGTTTTGATGTGGTATTTGATGCTAAAGTCGGGAGTTCACGCCACGATTGCCGGTGTACTGCTGGGATTTGCGATCCCGTTCTCGATGAAGGAGGACGACGAAACCTCGCCTTCGCACCGGCTGGAGAGCTTTCTGCACAAACCGGTCGCTTTTTTCATACTTCCTGTTTTCGCCCTTGCTAATACGGGCCTTGTTCTCGGCGCCGATTCACTCCACGCGCTCACCAATCACAATGAGATCGGCATCATGGCTGGCCTCGTCGTCGGCAAACCGCTAGGCATCACCCTGATGTGCTTTGCTGTAGTCACGCTCGGCCTTTGCCGCCTGCCGCTCGACTTAAACTGGAAACATATCTTCGGAGCCGGACTCCTCGGCGGTATCGGCTTTACGATGTCTATATTCATCACAAACCTAGCGTTTGCCACGAATCCGGTCGAGATCAACGGCTCAAAAATGGCGATCCTCCTTGCCTCGATGACAGCCGGAACGATCGGTTTTATCTACCTAAAACTCTTCGGTAAACCCGAAGCGTTTGATGAGGATATGGATGCGATGGATTTTGAAGAGGAAGATGTCCCGGCCACCGTTTCTTAACGAGATCGAACGAAAAATTCGTCACAGTTTCTTTGTCAGTAGAGCTGCGAACCGAGTATCATTAGAGACTGCAAATCACTTTTGCGGTCTCTTTTTTTTCCGGATCCGACATATCCTAATGTTGCCGGTATTTCACGATTTACCGGAGCATTTTAACTGATGGCGAGTGTTTTTCCAGACAACCGACGAGAGCAGTACCTCGAGAAGCCGCTGCCGAGCAGTGATGACAGCGAGCGCGTTATTCTGGGGGCGATCTTGCTCGATAATTCCCTGATCGCGCAGACGGTGGAGAGCCTGAAACCTGAGGATTTTTACTCGCCGCTTAATCGCCGTGTGTTTGCGGCGATGATCGCTTTGTTTGAAAAGCAGAAGCAGATCGACCCGATCCTGATCGGCGAAGAGCTAAAGAAAGAAGGCTCGCTCGATTCGATCGGCGGCATCACGGTCATCACGAATCTTACCTTCGGGCTGCCGCATTTCTCTGATCTCTCGGAATACATTAAGGTCGTTCACGATAAATCCGTCGTCCGCACCCTGATCCGAACCTGCAACTCGATCACGAGCGAAGCCCTTGCTGAGGAAGAAGACGCCGAGATCATTCTGGATCGTGCAGAACAGGCGATCTTTGCGCTTGCTGAAGCACGGACGAATCAGAGCTTTTCGAGGATCGCTCCGGTTGCCGATCGCGTTTTGGCACGAGTTCGTGAGTATGCAAAGGGAGAAGGAACTGGAATTACTGGGCTTTCCACTGGTTTTCGTGAGCTGGATGAAATGACCTCGGGACTGCAGCGGACAGATCTTGTGATCATCGCGGCTCGGCCTTCGATGGGGAAGACGGCATTTTGTCTGACGCTTGCGCAGAACGCGGCTTTGTATTCGCGAGCGGTAGTTGCCGTATTCTCGCTTGAAATGTCGAAGGAACAGCTCGTCACACGTATGCTCTCGTCCGAGGCTCACATCAACGCGCACCGCTTTCGCACCGGCCATCTGATGTCTAATGAGTGGGAACGCCTCGCCAACGCGATCGGTACCTTGTCCGATGCAAAGATATTCATCGACGACACGCCGGGCATTTCCTCGCTCGAGATCCGTGCAAAATGCCGCCGCCTGGCCGCCGAGGAAAAAAAGCTGGATCTGATCGTGATCGACTATCTCCAGCTCATGGGTGGCGGTTCCGGCCGACGCAGTGAGAATCGCCAGCAAGAAGTTTCGCAGATCTCACGTGAGCTGAAAGGTCTGGCAAAGGAACTGGACGTTCCGGTAGTTGCACTCTCGCAGCTTTCGCGTGCTGCGGAATCAAGAAATCCGCCGATCCCGCTGATGTCCGACCTCCGCGAATCGGGAAGTATCGAACAAGACGCCGACGTCGTCGGCTTCATCTATCGCGAGGACTATTACAAAGAAACCGAAGAAAACAAAGGCCTCGCCGAACTCATCATCGCCAAACAACGTAACGGCCCGACCGGCACGGTCAAGATGGCGTTTTTGAAGGAATTTACAAGGTTCGAGAATTATTTTGGCGGCTAGTTGCCGGGTCAGAACCGGGAGCGATAGCGACTGGGTTCCCGGACGCTCGGTATTGAGAAATCCTAAGCAACGAAGAACCCAGTCGCTATCGCTCCCGGTTCTGACAGGAGAATTCTATGAGTACAGACTTAAGCTACCCGATCGGTAAATTCGACCTAAACTACGAAACCACCCCCGAAGCCCGCCAACAGCGGCTCGAGACGATCAAGAAGTTACCGTATGCGGTCACCGCAGCAGTTTCAGGTCTTACCGACGAACAACTCGATACACCATATCGCCCCGGCGGCTGGACGGTTCGCCAGACGGTCCATCACATCGCGGACAGCCATGCGAATTCACTGATCCGTTTCAAACTCGCTCTCACCGAAGATGAGCCGCCGACGATCAAGCCTTATTTCGAAGAGCGTTGGGCCGAGCTAGGGGACAGCAAGATCCCCGTCGATGTTTCGCTCAAAATGATCGAAGCGATCCACACCCGCTGGGTCGCTCTGCTCGAATCGATGTCGGACGAAGATTTCAAGAAAACCTTCATCCACCCCGAAACCGGCGTCTGGCCGCTCGAAGGTGCGCTTGCTCTATACGACTGGCATTCAAGGCATCACACCGCACACATCACGCATTTGCGTGAACGAGAGGGTTGGTAGGATTTTCTTTGCCCGCGAATTACGCGAATAAGCACGAATAAAATAGAATACGGATGATTTATTATTATTATTCGTTCTATTCGCGTTATTCGCGGGCAAAAATTTGCTTATGGCTAATTCTGAACGCCTTGTATCCCTCGACGTATTCCGTGGAATGACGATCGCGGGGATGGTTTTGGTTAACAATCCGGGCGGTTCGCCGGTGTATTGGCCGCTTGATCACGCGGAGTGGCATGGACTGACGCCGACGGACTGGATCTTTCCGTTCTTTTTGTTCATTGTCGGTGTTTCGATCGCGATCAGCCTGGGTAAGGTCAGAATCGCGAGCGAAAGTGACGGGGCACCTGCCGCAAAAGGCACTTTACGCAGAATTTTCACCCGGGCCGCCTCGATCTACCTGCTTGGGGCAGCACTTTCCATAATTCCGTTTTTCCAATTCCAGGCCACCGATGCTCCTGACCCGATAAAGTTATTGGTTTGGCTGGCATTCGTTGCATCGCTTTTCTTTCTTTTGCTCAGGAATTTCAAGGTTGCGGGGGCATTATTCGTCGTCGGTTTGCTCGGCATCGCGGGGATGAATCTCGCGGGTTATAACGTCGTTCCGTACAATTATGGCACGCTCCGCATCTTCGGCGTGCTGCAGCGGATCTCGGTTTGCTATCTGATCACCGCGATCATTTTTTTGTACACAAGCTGGAAACAGCAAGTCGCGATCGGCATCGCTCTGCTGCTTGGCTATTGGCTGATAATGACGACTATCCCGGTTCCGGGCTGCGAAGTCACGAGCCTCGCCGACAAAGCCTGCAACCTCGCCGCCTGGCTCGACCGACTCATCCTCACGGAAAATCACATCTGGCGAGGCGGCAAGGTTTACGATCCGGAGGGGATTCTCTCGACGATCCCCGCGATCGTGACAACGATCTCGGGCGTGCTAACCGGAACGTGGCTGACATCAAATATTGAATCTCGAATAACGAATAAAGAATCACAGGATCTAAGCCATTCGATATTCGATATTCAATATTCTTTATTGAACAAGGTCGCCGGCATCTTCTTCTTCGGCACCACGCTCCTCGCTCTCGGCCTGATCTGGAACAGCTATTTCCCGATGAACAAGGCTTTGTGGACGAGTTCGTACGTGCTGGCGACGACCGGACTCGCTTTGCTGGTGCTCGGCTGCTGCTATTGGCTGATCGATATCAAAGGCTACAAACGCTGGGCGTGGCCGTTCGTTGTGTTTGGCGTGAACGCCATGCCGCTGTTCATCTTCTCCGGCTTCTGGGCCCGCATGCACGCCGGCTACCGCGTCACCGGCCCCGAAGGTACGCTGATCTCCGCCCAAAAATGGGTGATGATCCACATCTTCAACCCCATCTTCAACCCCATCGACGCCTCGCTCGCCTTCGCGATCAGCTTTATCCTGCTGTGGCTATTTCTAATGTGGCTGCTGTATCGAAGGAAGATCTTTGTAAGAGTTTAAGAATAGTAACCACTAAAACACACGAAAAAACACTAAATAAGGATTTCCTTTTTAGTGCTTTTTCGTGTTATTTCGTGGTTACTTTCCTCCTACTTTATCTCGAAATTCCGTATCTCCGTTGCCTGTTGAGCCGCGAGTTGGTCTTTCTGAGCGGCGAGTGATTTTCGTTCTTTTTCCATCTCCTCGAGCCGCGTTTCCTGTTCTCCGGCTTTTGCGATGTAGCGGGCGATCAGGGTTTTGGCTTCGGGGGTTTTGGCGAGAGCCTCGATGTTTTCGCGGAGCCGCTTTTGGTCGGCTTCGATCTTTTCGACCTCATCGTCAAAGGTGGCGAGCCGGCGGTCGATCTCGGCGATCTGGGAACGGATGTCGATGATCTTCTCTAACCGGGCACGCGTAGCTTCGTCGATATATCTGCGATTGACGAAGAGAATGAGGTCCGTTTTTTGCAGATTTGCCAACTGATAGCTGTCCATCAAAGGCTGACGGACCGCGATCTTCAGCTTCTTGTCCTCAAAGGCACCAAGCTCGACGCGAAATCGATAATATCGCTGCGTCGTATAATCCGGTTTAGGCGAATCTTCAGACAGTTCCCAGCCGTTGCGTATCGGGTATTCGATATAAACGGTCTTTTTGCGGTCGGTCTGGTTCGTGATCTCGTAGGTTTTCTGCTCGCCCTGGAAATAGTGAACCTGCAGCACGCCGTTGACCGCCTTGATCAATTTCGCGGGCTCGCGGTTTCCTTCGTTTCTGACTACGACATTTGTGCCAAGGTCGAGAGCGAACGAGACGAGCCGCTGTTCTTTTGGCTTCAGACGTTCCATCAAAGCTTCGCCGGCGTAAGCGTTGCCGTCCAATACCGTCAGGCTGCCGCTCTCGAGCGTGAGATTTGTCGTATTCTTGAGCAAAACGCCGCTGAACGGGCGATCCGTCCGAACCGATTCGTTATAGACCGCAACCCGCTCGCCGTCCATCTTTGTCTGGACGATCGGGATCAGTGCCGAACGGTTTCGGTTGACTGTCACGGGCTGCTCGATGCGGTATTCGAAAAGATCGCCGATCTCCGAACCGCTTGCTGCGGCGGAGATGCCGGAATTCGCGCTTATCAGAGCATCGCTAACCCTGGTTTGGCTGAGTGCCAAAATACCGGATCGGAAATTGGTTGTTTCCTGACCGTCCACAAGGTAGGTATTTTCCGCACCGCTTGCGCCATCAATAGAAACATTACTCTGGGTCCCGGGCGTCATCATCAATTGACTTTGAAAACTTCGGCCGTTTAGCGGCAGTTGCTGGATCTGCCGCGCCGTAATTGCATTGCCAACACTTGCGTCAGCTGTATTTGCTGCACCTCTGCCACTGCCACTGCCGCTGCCCATTCCGCTCTGCGGCTCATAGATCTGTGGCTGCAATTGTAGATCAGACGGTGTTGGGATCACCGGACGATATCGATAAAAAGGCTTTTGCAAATTCTGGATGAAAGAGATCGGCGAGCCTGAGACGAGCGACATCTGCACGCCCGTCCAATCCTCTTCACTCACGTTGTCGACGATCGCCCAGCCCTGGAAGAACGGTTTGCCTTCGGCGTCGAGGACAACGCGATAGGTGGTTTTCCAGATCGGGGCGGCTATGGTGTACGAGACGACCATTTCGCGTTGCCCCGTGCCCTGCGATGTGACCGTGATCGTCTTGGCATCGAGCCGCCGGGCCGAAGCCGTTGCGTTGGCAAATTCGTTAATGTCACGCCGCGTTCCGTCCTCGATCAGCTTCACGCTTTTGACGTCCGCGAGGTCAAAGCTCGATATTTCGCCGCTTTCCGAAGCGATCACCAGCACGCTCGTTATCTGCGTTTCCTTATCGGTCTTGATGGTCTTGCGTTCGATCGTCAGGATCGAACCGGTCGCGGTGCCCTTGGTTGAGGCGACGACGACCTTGGCACCCTGCAATTGCGACAGCACCGACGAGATCCCGCCGCCATCGCCCGAAACCGGACTGACCGAAAACGGTATCTCCGCCATCCGCGACGAGATCGGCGCCGACGAATTATAACTGACCGCCCCGATCTTGCCCTGACCGAGGTCGAGCACAACCATTGATTTCAAAACATCATCGACCTGCGACTGTTTGAACGACAGATTGACCTCGGCATTTCCCGATACAAACCCGCGACGCTCGATATACGCCACGCCATTCGAATACAAAATAACCCGCCGGATCGGCAGCTGATTTGCCGCCTCAGCCGGGCGTTTTGTTTCCGGAATCGCCGTAACTCGTTTATTACGAGCTACTTGCATAAACCCGCTCAGCGGACACACTAATACTAACAGGAGAACGATCAATTTCTTCATTTTTCTAAGTCCTTATTTGGAGAATCTGGTTAAAACTTAACCTTACAGATGTATTGAACGCGCGGATTGGTTGCTTTTTGCACAAGTTCAAGAAGCTCTGAATAAGGATGTAAAAAATCGAGATGTAGGCTATACTTTAGCTTCAGTTTTCGCACTCTCATGAATATATTACGCATTTTCCTTCGCTGTTCGGTTTTGATTTGTTGCTTTACCATAGGAGCATTTACTCAGGATCAGATATTAACAAACTCTGATTTGCTAGCCCTGACCAAGGCGGGGTTATCTGCGGAGGTCATTATAGCCAAGATTAAAAGCAGTGCGGGGAAATATGATACATCGACGGAAAAACTAAAAGAACTAAAAGACGCGGGTGTTGCTGATGCTGTTATTTTGGCAGTTGTTGAGAACCCATTAGGAAAGTCTACCCAAGCGATAGCTGGCGATGAGAATATTATCCCCGGCGAGAACCAAGCGGTCGTATATATTTATCGAAGAAAGGAGTTTTCGACCCGTAACCTGCAGCCGTCGGTTTTTATAGACGACGACAAGGAAGTTGCTCGAATTGATGATGGGAAATTCTTTATTCTTAAGTTTGATCCGGGTAAACACAAAATATACGTCAACAAGGGATTTTCGGGGGCGGCAATTGACATGAAAGCTGGGCGACGTTATTTTTTTCGCGTTACGTATAAACCTGGCTTTTGGAAAGCGAGGGGTGAAATGGAGTTTGTTCCCTACGAACAGGGAACTTTAGAAGTCGCAAATATGGAGCCACTCGAAGAGAAGTGGATAAAGGATAAATCTCGTGTTTTTGTAATGGTTTCTAAACCAAAGAATTAGTTCTTCGAGGAGTAAGAGTTTGCCCTAGTACTTACCGAACTCTTTACGGCAACCCACCAATAATATGTTATGGACTAGATTCTTATCATCTAGCTTTTTTGTTGCGCGGTTTTCTTCGAAATCTTGACATTTCCAATAACCAGGCGTAAACCTAAACCTGAAAGCAAAATCCATTTTTCTAAAGGAGGCTACATATGAAGCGGAATATCTTGGCATTGGCAGCAGGGTTGGTGACGGCGTGGGCAATAATCGTGATCGACAAATTGATCGCCATCGGCGGCTGGCCCACTGGCAGTGCGCTCGAATTTATGACCCGGAACGAGATCACGGCGTACTTTAGCTCGCAGCCTCTGCCGTTTTACATGACGCTGTTGATCGGTTCGGTCCTCGGCGGATTTTTTGGCAGCTACATCGCATCGAACATGAGTCGCCGCGAGAATCGGGGTTTCGCGATGCCGCTGGTCGTCGCCGTATTTTTGATCCTGGGAGCGATGGTTAATTTCTTCGTGCTTTTCCCGGGCCAGCCGGTCTGGCTGATGGTCGCGACGATCGGGCTTTATCTTCCGGTCACGCTGCTGGCGAGAAAGCTGGCTTACTAGCCCGTTGATCAAATTCAAAAACCCTTGATCGCCGCCGCCAGGTCGCGGCGTAGTTGTTCTTTTTGCTCTGTTAGAGCCTTTTTCTCCTTGTCAATTGTCTCGATCCGCGTTTCCTGATCGTTCGCTTTCGCGATGTAGCGGGTGATCAGTGTTTTTGCTTCGGGCGTTTTGGCCAGAGACTCAATATTTTCCCGTAAACGTGCCTGATCGCTCGCGATCTGGGCGATCTCGGTTAACAAACCATTTAACTTTGCGTCCACTTCGGCGATCCGGAAGCGAATTTCTACGATCGCTTCGAGCTTGGCCTTCGTTGCGGCGTCGATCGAGCGGTTTCGCGCAAACAGATCTATCTGATCTCGCGAGATGTTGTCGAGGCGATAGCTTTCGAGCAGCGGCTGTTGAAACGATATCGTAAATTTCTTTTCCTGAAATTTTTCGAGCGGAACGCGAAACCGATAAAAATTCTGCGTTACGCTTTCAGGTTTGGGCGAATCGGCGGACGGCTCCCAGCCTTTGCGGATGGGGAATTCAATATAAAGCACCTTTGGCCGGTCGCTCTGGTTCGCGATCTCGTAAGTCTTGGTTTCGGCCCGGAACGAATGGATCTGAAAAATGCCATCGACGGCTTTGATCATACTCGTCGGTTCACGGCTGCCTTCGTTGCGGACGGTAATTCGGGTGCCGAGATCGAGGGCGAATGAGATCAGGCGCTCTTCTTTTGGTTTTAGCCGCTCCATCAGAGCTTCGCCCGCATAGGCGTTTCCGTCGAGCACGGTCAAACTTCCATTTTCGAATGTGAGATCTGTCGTATTCTTGAGAAGCACGCCGCTCAGCGGGCGATCTGCACGAACCGCCTCGTTATAGACCGCAACTCGTTCGCCATCCATCTTTGTTTGAACTATCGGGATCAACGCCGACCGGTTACGTTCGACCGTGGTCGGCTGTTCGATCCGATATTCGAACAGATCGCCGATGTCCGAACCTTTGGCGGCGGCCGTGATGCCGGATCGTCCGCTCGTAAGGGCATTGCTGACAGGCGATAACTGTCCGCCAGTAAAGCCGTCGATATATATTTGACCGCCGTTCGATCCGGCTGACGCTCCGACCAGTGCTTTGAGATTGTGTTGTAGCTCATCCGGATCACTTGGCAATGCCTCGATATCTCGATCCTTAAGTACCGTTTTGTCCATATTCGCCTCGATCTCATTCGACATACGACGACCGTTAATGGGCAACGTGCCGCTCTGCGGTTCGTAAACCTGAGGCCGTAGCTGCAGATCGGCTGGCGTGGGAACAACCGGGCGATATCGGTAGAATGGCTTTTGCAGATTCTGGATGAACGAGATCGGCGAACCGGAAACCAGCGACATCTGAACGTCGCGCCAGTCTTCGTCGCTTACGTTGTCAACGATGGCCCAGCCCTGGAAGAACGGTTTGCCTTCGTCGTCCATGACCACGCGATATGTGGTTTTCCAAATCGGGGCGGCGATCGTATAGCTGACGACCATTTCACGGCGACCAGTGCCTTGCGAGGTCACAGTGATGGTCTTTGCGTCGAGCCGGCGTGCCGATGCCGTGGCGATGGCAAATTCGTTGATATCTTTTTTAGTACCGTCATCAAGCAGCTTTACGCTCCGGACCTCGTTCAGGTCATAGCTCGATATTTCGCCGCTCTCCGACGCGATGACGAGCACGCTCGTGAATTTCGTTTCCTTGTCACTCGTGATCTGCTTTCGTTCCACGGTCAGTATCGATCCGGTCGCGCTCCCTTTTGTTGAGGCGACCAGGACCTTTGCCCCCTGCAGTTGTGAGAGGACGGATGAGATCCCGCTTCCGTCGTCAGAGACCGGAGTGACCGAAAACGGAATCTCTGACATTGTCGATGAGGTCGGAGCCGACGAATTGTAGCTCACCGCACCGATCTTCCCCTGGCCGAGGTCGAGGACGACCATCGATTTCAGGACGTCATCGACCTGCGATTGCTTAAAGGGAAGTTCGATCTCCGCGTTGCCGCTCACGAATCCCCGCCGCTCGATATATGCGACACCATTCGAATAGAGAACAACACGCCGGATGGGCAGGGAAGCGGCAGCGTTCTGATTTTGAGCGGCGGGAGCCGAAACTGCCCGCCGTGCTACCGTCTGGCCGTTAACCGTTAAGAAAAATGATGCAACGAGTAAAGAGAGAACGATATTCTTCATATGATCTGCTTCCTTTTGTGTTTGATTTCGGGGCATCCCGTAACAGGAAGCTTATGGCAGAAAACTCGTAGTTTTTGTCGTTCCTCGGTAAACTTTTGTCATCATTCGTCAGGAGGTAGTTTGTATCGGGCGAAAGATCGGCGTTTGTCTATTTTTCGTACCGTTTTTAGGTCGAGCAGGAGCATCGGTTTCTGGTCGTAGAGCACTTTTTGGATGCTGGTGAAGACGAGTGTGCGATTTATGGAAATGCCGAATTGGCTTATCATTCGCTGGGCCCGAACGATCCGCTGGCGTTTGCCGCGCCCGTAGCGGCGGACGCGGAAGAAATTGCGGTCGATGGCGACCGGATATTTTATCCCGATCAGGCTGCGTTCTTCGTCATACAGCAGGGTTACGTTCGCGGTCTCGCCCAGCCAACGCCACGCCGCCGGATTGATGACAAATTCGCCGCGGCGGTTCAGCGAAACGTATAGACGCTCGGGTTTCCCAAGCGGCAGCGGGCGGGCCAGTGCTATCTGCCAACCGCTCATGACTTCCCATTCTTACGCTTCGCATCGGATTTCCACGGTTTGCGTTCGAGTCGGGCGACCGAGACCGTATCGCGAAGATCAAGGATCATATGGCCCTCGTTCGTGATCTCGGGACGGGAAAATCTTTCGGTGAAGTTGATCTTGATCCTATGATGCCCGGTGAACGGCGACGCATAGACTATAAACCCACCGCCGCGTTCGATAACCGGAAAGTTGTCATCCGAGCGCGAATCGTCCGGTACGAGAGCTATCGAATCCCGATCCCGATTGTAGTAAAGCTCCACTTTCTGCGGCCGGTTAAATGCATTGTAGGCCTTTGCGTTCATATAAATGAGCCCGTCGCGATTGATAGTGACCCGAAGCCGCACGTCGGATTTCGGAGTCGGCCCACCGCGAAATTTTTCCCATTGTCTGTCTAGTGGCATAGTTTGTATTTTCTCCCTTAAATAAAAAGATGTATTATAGATAGCACAATATGTCATAAAAGTCAAGAGAAATTTTCGCTCCGTTGGAACGCCGGTTGGGAAGTAAGGTTTTGCGGTCAGAAAATTCTTCCTTTGCGGCCACTTTGCGTCTTGGCGTCGTGGCGGGAGATCCGAACCCGGATTCCCGCAAAGTCGCAAAGAAGAACCCAAAGACGCAAAGGAGAATCGATTCCAAGCTGGATCGGCGTGGCTCCGTTGGCGACTGTGGAACGAGAAATTGTGACTGTAGAAAAACCGGAATATTACCAGCGTGGCGCCGGTGGCGGCGTGTAGAAATAGTGGTTGAGCGGTCAGGGAAGCGGTCTGTTTTTTGCGTCTTTTTGGTCCGTTATGATAAACCGCAGGTCAGGGGACACACGGCGTTGGTCAGGAGAAGGGACGCGAAATACAAAAAAGACACGGACCGGTGATGACATCACTGATCCGTGCCTTGATCGCATTGCTGATAAACGCTTCTATGCTGCCGCTGCGACCACTTTCTGAGCGGCATCATTCATGCCTTGAGCGGTGATGATCCCGATGTTCGATTCGGCCAAAACGCGTCGGCCTTCTTCCACATTCGTGCCCTCAAGACGGGCGACGATAGGGATCGAAACACCGAGGTTTTTGGCGGCTGCGACCACGCCGTTTGCGACCATATCGCAGCGAACGATCCCGCCGAAAATGTTGATAAGAACGGCTTTAACGTTTTTGTCGGCAAGCAGGATCTTGAATGCCTGTTCGACGCGTTCCTGCGAAGCACCGCCGCCAACATCAAGAAAATTGGCAGGTTCGCCGCCCGCGAGTTTAATGATATCCATGGTCGCCATCGCCAGGCCGGCCCCGTTGACCATACAGCCGATGTTGCCGTCGAGCTTGATGTAATTCAGGTCGTACTTCGAAGCCTCGATCTCAAGCGGTTCTTCCTCAGCCAGATCGCGGAGTTCGAGGAAATCCTTATGGCGGAACATCGCGTTATCATCGAAGGTAACCTTTGCATCCAGAGCAATTAGGCGATTGTCCTTGGTCAGCAGGAATGGGTTGATCTCGACCAGCGAAGCGTCGATCTTTTCGTACGCATCGTAGAGCGAGAGCATGAATTTTGAAGCCTGGCCGATCAATTCAGCCGGTATGCCGAGGCCGAAAGCGAGCTTACGAGCCTGAAAACCACGAAGCCCGACCGATGGGTCGATCGTCTCCTTCAGGATCAACTCAGGCGTTTCCTCGGCCACTTTTTCGATGTCCATACCGCCCTGCGAGGACGCCATGAATACGTTGCGTCCTGTCACGCGGTCGAGCGTTATGCCGAGGTAAAACTCTTTATCGATCGGCAATCCTTCCTCGATCAAAAGCGTCTGAACCTTCTGCCCTTCAGGGCCGGTCTGATGCGTAACTAGCTGCATCCCAAGGATTTCCGAAGCGAGTTGCTTCGCCTCAGCCGGAGATTTCGCGAGCTTAACACCGCCGCCTTTTCCGCGGCCGCCGGCGTGTATCTGGGCCTTGACGACGACAACGCCGGTACCGAGTTCGATCGCCGCTGCCTCAGCCTCTTCCGGAGTACGGGCAACGATGCCGCGTGGAACCGGTACGCCGTATTCTTTCAGAATGGCCTTACCTTGATATTCGTGGATCTTCATAGATTTTCTAATTGGTACGAAAGTAAGAGTTTAGCTTTAGGACAGGCAAAAATCAAAAGGCCGGCTGATGCCGGCCTTCGTTTGCGATGGTCGAAGCTCGCAGGCTATTCTTTGGTCGTCTTTACATTGATGCCGATCAGTTTCCAGGTTCCGTCGTCCATCGTGTACTTCAGTTCGAAATTTGCACGAGCTGGTTTTGTCGGATAGTAACCTTTCACCACGAGAGCATCGAGTCCGGCGACCTTTTCGATCGACGGAACGGGCGAAAACACTGCATCCATCGGTGAAACGGCACGTTTGAAATTGTAGTTTTCCTTGTCGTCCACGAATGGTTTGAACGCCTCGGCGAGCTCATCAGCACTCGCGTCATCCCGCCAAACCTTAGCAGCTTTCTTGTGGAAATCGGTAAAATCCCCGCTCTGAACAGCATCGCTGAAATCAAGGAAAGTTGACTTTACGAGCGACTGCAGCTTGTCGTTACTAGGGATCTCGGGTTTCGCATCCGATGACTTTGTATCCGATGTCGTTGAGCTGCTGGAACCGCCGTCTTTCTTAAAAACAATACCGTCGAGTGTCATCTCGCTGCCCGTCGGTGCCTTGTCGATCTTGAAGGTCGGCCCGAGGCTGGCGAGTGATATCTTGAGCGTTTTTGCCGCTTCATCGACGGTAACACTTCCGCCGCTCACCGAAGAACTGCCCGATTTATAATCGGCACCGCCGTCCGAACGGATCGTTATCAACGTTCCATCAGCGGCTTTCCAAACGCCGACATACTGCGATGGAGGCGGCGTGCTCTTGCCGCAGGCGAGACCGACGATCAGGACGAATACCGCGGCGATCACAAGATTGAAATTGTTCTTAGAAAGGATAGTTCTTTGACGCATGACCCATTAGTCTCCTTTTTTTCCTAGGTTAAGGAATGTTAATAACAAGCTTGAGCAGCTTCCAACTGCCGCCTCGCATCACGTATTCGAAATCGAAACGCGTTTTGTATGGCTTGGTCTTGAATTCGCCCTGAGCCATCAATATTTTCAGGCCTTTCTCACTGCGGATGCCCGGCGGAACCTTGAATTCGGCTGACATATCGTCAACCTTATTCAGGAGCGGAACCACCATCGATTTCTTATCAGTGTACGACTTGAATGCCGTTTTCATTTCATCGACGGTGTAGGTCGACTGAAAATCGGTCGAGGCGTAAGCATGAAGGTCAGAGAAATCGCCCGAATCGACGGCATCGCCGAACTTCTGGATCGTTTCCTTGACGAGGCCCTCAACTACGGTTTTTGACGGAACGGAATCGTCGGAGGTTTCTGATCTGGTGTTCGATACCGACGTTGAGTTGCTCTCGCTGGAGCTATTCCCGAGGTTGAAATCCTTGTTACAGTTGCAGCCAAGAACGAACGTACCGATCACCGCAAGGGCAATAAGGCCGTTGATCTTGGCATCCTTGCCGAAAAATAGTCCACTTATGAGCTTTTTCATGATCTCCTCCATTGAAAATTGTGGATGCCTGAGAAAAGTCCGATAAAGCTGGAACTTCGAATTTTACTGCGATTTCTCTACCAGATTAAGCAGCGTGCGGATCGCAACGCCCGACGGGCCTTTTGCGATGTGCGATTTCGCCGAATCAAGCCAAGCAGTCCCGGCGATGTCGAGATGAGCCCATTTGGCTTTGTCGACAAATTCCTGGATAAAAACCGCCCCCATGATCGTACCGGCTTTGCCGCGAGGCCCGATGTTTTTAATATCGGCGATGTCAGAGCGGATATCTTTGCTGTAATCTGCTCCGAGCGGCAACTGCCAATAGCCTTCGCCAACCTCTTTGCCGCACGCGATTATCTCATCCACAAACGCCTGATCATTGCCCATGATGCCAGTATTATGCGAGCCGAGAGCGACTATCACAGCGCCGGTTAGCGTGGCCATGTCGACGATCTTCGTAGCACCCTGCTTTTCGGCATAGGCGACGGCGTCTGCAAGGACGAGCCGGCCCTCGGCATCCGTGTTGAGGATCTCGACCGTTTTTCCGTTCATAGCAGTCACCACATCACTGGGACGCGAGGCATTGCCATCGGGCATGTTCTCAACTGCAGCAACCACACCAATTACGGGAACAGTTGGTTTGAGCAGAGCGATCGCACGCATTGTGCCGAGTACGGTTCCACCGCCCGACATATCGTATTTCATTGCGTCCATACCCTCGGCGGGTTTGATCGATATCCCCCCAGTGTCAAACGTAATTCCCTTTCCGACCAACCCGATCAACTCGCCTTTTTTTGCAGTCGATTTGGTCGGGGTGTATTTCAAGACGATAAGCTTCGCAGGCTGCGAGGAGCCGTGCGAAACGCTCATCAGCGAACCCATACCCATTTTGGTCATGCGGGCTTCATCGAGGACTTCGCACTTGAGACCGACCTCTTTTGCCATCGCCTGTGCACGCTTTGCCATCTCGGTCGGCGTGAGGATATTTGGCGGCTCGTTTGCGAGGTCGCGAGTGAAATTCACCGACTCACCGATCACCTGGCCGCGGGCGATACCGCTCTTAAGGTCGGTTGGTTTAGCCCCATCGACACAGACGATGAGATTTGAAATAACCTTGTCTTGCTTGTCTTTGGTCTTGTATTTATCAAGCTCGAACTGACTAGTGATAAATCCTACGACAGCCTGTGATGCTGCTTCAGCCGCGTTTTCACTACGCGGAAGAAGTGCAAAGCTCGTGATATTCCGTTTTCGGAGGAAGCGGGTCGCTGTGCCCGAGAGAGTGCAAATACTTGGCGCTGAGTAATCAGCTTTGTCACCGACGCCAACGAGCAACAGGCGGCTAGCTTTGACGGCGCCTTTCGGTACAAATCGTACCAGAGCCGTTTCACCTGCGTCGCCTTTAAAGTCTTCGGCTTTTATGAGAGCGGCGATGAGGCCGCCAGTTACCTTGTCGAGGTCTTTGAGCACATCGGTCGTGCCTTTTTCGCCTTTAAAAACCGCCACGGCCAGGGCCTCAGCATTTGCTTCAGAAAAGTTTCCGGTAATTCCCGTGAATTTCATTTATACCTCTAAAAAATCTGTGTTTGGGATCAAATAAATATCCTTATATCTATAACTTATCTAAGGGCTTGTTTCAACTCCTGTCTAGTTTCTTTTTCAATAGACTTCTTCATTTCTGCTTCACGTTTGTCATAGAGTTTCTTACCTTTAGCAACTCCGATCTCAAATTTGATGCGGCCGTTCTTCCAGTAAATGGCGGTGACAACGAGCGTCATGCCTTTTTGCGTCGTTTCTTTCTCGAGTTTTGCGATCTCTTTTCGGTTAAGGAGTAGCTTTCGAGTACGCAAAACGTCGTGATTATTGATGTTTCCATGCGAGTAGTGCGAAATGTGGGCACCGAGCAGCCAAACTTCGCCGTCGATGATCGAAACATAGGATTCCTTGAGCTGAATTCGACCGAGCATGATGCTCTTTACTTCAGTGCCAAGCAGAACGGAACCAGCTTCGTATTTTTCGAGAATTATGTACTCGTGGTACGCCTGGCGATTATTGATAATTTCTTTGTCAGCGGCCATAAACTATTATTTTGCCATAATTTGTGTCATACAGGTAGGACGTATGCTGCCTAGTTTGCCTGTTGCAGTTGACATAATCGCCGGTCATCCGTAAATTAATAGATTGCGTTGGGAGATCGTCTAATGGTAGGACTGCAGTCTCTGGATCTGCCTATCGGGGTTCGAATCCCTGTCTCCCAGCCAAACTTTAGTGGTCAGTTGTCAGCGGTTGGTTTTCAGTGCTTTCTTTGAACGATCCGCTGTCCACTCGCCACCGAACAACACATATGGACGGCTGGCACGAAACCGAGATTCGAGTTCGATACGCCGAGACCGACCAGATGGGCATCGTGCATCACGCGAACTTTCTGGTCTGGTTCGAGACCGGCCGCAGCGAATTATGCCGCTCCCGCGGATTCTCCTACAAGGAGATGGAAGAGCAGGACGATGCCCTAATGGTTGTTGCTGAATCCTACTGTCGTTACAAATCCCCAGCATATTACGAAGATGTCCTGACGATCCGCACGAAGGTGGTTGAGATCCGCAGCCGTAGCTTGCGATTCTTCTACGAGATCTACCGGGCATCTGACAATGTACTGATTGCTGAGGGCGAGACACTTCACGTGGTGACGAATAAAGATAAGAAAGTTCGCAGCCTGCCAAACGTTTATCGCGATCTGCTCCTCGATCAGCAAGAAGAACTGGCCTTTCCATCCGAACAAGCCCCACGGTGAGAGCCAAGCCACTATCTGACATTGATCAACGCTCGGGTTATTCGACGAAGAAACTTCGTATTGCGACTTTGGACATTGGGTCTTCGACCTTAGACTATTAGTATGCCTGGAGCCGATAGATCCGAAATTTATTTCATCGCGGCGATGATGTTCTTGATCATGGTCATATCTGTTGTAGCCGTGTATTTCTTTGTAAAAACGTACAAGAAAGAGATGCGCGAAAGGGATGCCATGCGCGAGCAGAAGGCGAAAGCGAAAGCCGCATCGAGCGAACCGGAAACGAAATAATGTCTCATCCTAATCTAATCGATATCGCCCAAACTGCCCTCGTGGTCGTTGATGTTCAGGAGGCGTTTCGCAATGCGATCCCAGATTTTTCTTTGATCGTGTCTCGGATCTCAACGGCGGTTCAAGGGTTTCAGATACTTGGTATTCCCGTCATCGTTACTGAGCAGTATCCGAAGGGCCTTGGCGTGACCGCGGAGGAGATCCAGCTAGTTCTTAGAGGGGAAAACGAGTCAGTTGAGAAGACAATTTTCAGTTCGTGCGGTGCTGAGGCCTTCATAACGAAGTTGGATAACTTGGGTGTTACACGGGTGATCTTGTGCGGCCTCGAAACCCATATTTGCGTCAGCCAGACCGCTCATGATCTGCTTGAACGTGGTTTTCAGGTGCACATTTTGAGCGATTGCGTTGCGTCAAGATTCGAATACAACCGACTCGCGGGACTCGCAAAAATGTGCCGCAGCGGCGTTATCGAATCGTCAGCTGAGATGGCTCTGTTCGAAGCCATGCGCGATGCGAAGCACGATAAATTCAAGGAAATTCAGGCATTGATCAAATAACCCCCGCAGGGCTAATGTTCGCGAAAATCTGTCGCAATGGGTTGTTAAAAACTAAATGGATCTACTTTCATCTCTAAATCCCCAACAGGTCGAGGCGGTCAAAACGACCGAAGGACCACTATTGATCCTGGCCGGTGCGGGTTCTGGTAAGACTCGTGTTATCACTGTCCGAATGGCTTACCTGATCTCTGAGAAGCATGTTGAGCCGCGAAGTATTTTGGCGGTAACGTTTACAAATAAAGCGGCGGGCGAGATGCGTTCGCGTGTCCAGGAGTTGCTGAAAGGTGAACGTTTACAGTCGGCTCCGCTGATCGCTACGTTTCATAGTCTATGCGTGCGCATTCTGCGTCAGGACATCGACAAACTTGACGAGGGCTATCTTAAATCCTTCACCATCTATGATACCGACGACACACAAAAGGTAGTTAAATCGTGTATAAAAGACCTCGGCTTCGACGAAAAGCAGATGGCTCCTCGTATGGTTAGGAATGCTATCAGTTCCGCAAAGAATCGGGGCGAAGATCACGAGATGTTCGCGTCGAAGATCGAATACGGCGACGAGAAAAAAGCTGCTATGGCTAAGGTTTTCCGTATGTACGAAGATCGTCTGCGGACCGCGAACGCCCTCGACTTCGACGATCTGCTTATAAAGACCGTCAAACTCCTCAGAAAATCGCACGAGACGCGGGATAAATATAACGATCGCTACAAATACATCCTTGTTGATGAATATCAGGATACGAATGCACTGCAATTCGCACTTATCAGCTTTTTGACGGAAAAACAGCAGAATATCTGTGTGGTAGGCGACGACGCTCAGAGCATATATGGGTTTCGGCAGGCTGATATTCGCAATATTCTTGGTTTTGAGAAGCATTTTCCGAGTGCCAAGGTCATATTGCTCGAACAGAATTATCGCTCGACCCAAACCATTCTTGATGTCGCTCATGCGATCATCGAAAACAATCAGAATCAAAAGAAAAAGAAGCTTTGGACTGCAAATGCGGGCGGAGAGCGGATCTACTATTATCAGGCTTATGACGCTGATGGCGAAGCAAGGTTTGTTGCAGCGAAGATCGAGGAACATCAACGCCGAAGCTTGAGCGACCGCATAGCGATACTCTATCGAACGAACGCTCAATCTCGACTTTTTGAGGAAGCTCTCCGCCGAATGCGGATCGAATATAACATCGTCGGGGGTTTTTCTTTTTACGAGCGAGCTGAGGTAAAGGACGTGATCGCATACCTCAAGCTTTCTATGAATCCCTTCGACGATATCGCCCTCATGCGTGTGATCAACACTCCGGCCCGAGGGCTCGGTAAAACAAGCCTCGATGAATTGCAGCGTATCGCGAAATCAAATGGCTCATCGCTGTGGATGACGATCGCTTCGGTCACCGCTGTCGATCATCCGCAGGAATCGGGACTTACACCGCGGGCGAAGGAAGCGTTACGCGCTTTCAGAAAAGTTATCGAGAATTTGATATCGAAGATCTCGGAGTATTCCGAATCAGGCAGAGCAGTTTCTGAAGTCGTGATCGGAGCGATCGAAGATACGGGCTACGCGAATTCGCTCCGCGCTGAAAATACCGATGAATCAGCCGCTCGTCTGGAGAATCTCGAAGAACTTGTCAACGCAGCAGTCGATTACGACAAGCAGGAAGAAAATGGCCTGCGTGACTTTATCGATCACGCGGCATTAACGTCCGACACCGACAAATACGATGGCACGGCTCCGGTCACGTTGATGACGGTTCACATGGCAAAAGGGCTGGAGTTTCCGATCGTATTTCTTGTCGGGCTGGAGGACGGTATTTTCCCGCATTCACGATCGCTGAATGATTCTAAAGAATTAGAAGAAGAGCGCCGTCTAGCCTACGTCGCGATCACGCGTGCGGAAAAACTTCTTTACGTCACGCATTCGATGCGCCGTAGGGTGTATGGTGAGGAGATCGCTGCCGAACCTTCGCAGTTCCTGAACGAGATGCCGCTCGAGCTGATCGATGATCTTTCGCAAGGTGCTTCGTGGCTATCGTACGCCCGCAGCACGACTTCGATGAGTGCCAAGGCCACGATCAGTGCCCTGAGAGGTGAGAGCCCGCCGCCAAAGCCAAAGAGCGTCTACGCCGGCAAGACCTACAATAGCAGCGATGCGGTAGCTGAGTTCTTTAAGAAGAAGAACATCGAGATTCCAGCACGTCCGAGCGATAGGCCGACCGAGCGACCGGCTTCGGGTTACGATAAATTAAAAGCCATTGCTACCCCGCCGGCGGCACGCCCGGATCCGAATGTCCTGGTCGCCGGTTCGCACGTCCGCCACGAAAAATATGGCCGAGGCCTTGTTCTTCGTCGCGAAGGCTCTGGTGATAATGTGAAATTAACGGTGAGCTTTGCAGGATTTGGACAGAAGAAGCTGATCGAGAAATTTGCAAATCTGCAGAAAGACTGAACGCAATAGTTTGTTTTTGCGTAAAGTGGCGTGACACAGGAAACGACTATGAAAAACAAATTTGCTTTATTTTCGGTATTACTTGTAACGACTGTAGCGGTTCTTGGCTGCAGTTCGATAAATCCGTTTGCTGAGAAAAAAAACGCAGGCAATCAGCCCGGATCGAACAAATCGCTGACCGATAAGGCCGTCGACACCGCCGTTGGGGAGCAAAAGATCGGCGTTCCCGAATGTGACGAGGTGATCGATCTGTTGACTTCCTACGCGAACAATCCGGATGACGGTTTTGTGGTCAAAGCAGGAAAAGCCTTAGTCGTAAATAAGATCAAAGAATCTATCAAGAAAGCTGCCGAGGACTACAAAACCGACAAGGTCGAGATGGCAAAAACGTGCAAAGAGGCTAAGGTCGAACTCGACAAATACAAAGCCGAAGAAGACAAAAAAGCATCGAAAAAGTAATTATCTGTCGGCTTCGTCCTTACCGAGTTGTTGGGCCCACTCAGTGCCGGGAAACTTTGTCTTTAGGAGCCTGGCAAGCTCATCGCGAAGCTCTTCGTTATTTCCGCAACCATATTTGTTCCAAGCGTTCGCAACGATCATGATGTAGATCGCTTCTGGAACCCGCTTGTCCGCGGGGGACCGTTTCGCCCAGGCCAGCACCTTGCCCGCCAGATATTTAGGGGAATCGCCGATGGCTTTCAATTTTTTTCGCTCATTCTGAGATGTCTGGCTCTGAGCTGCGGTCAAGAATGCGGGACGCGGCGGCAATTTCTTCGGAACTTCGGAGTTCGTTTCGTCGCTGTATTCCGAATCGTAAGGCTCGCACCACCAGTCGTCAGAATCCCATTCTTCGGTCGTATTGTCGGTTTTTCCCATTCCGTCCTCAATGTACGGACTAAGAATGGGATTTTTCAGAACGAAATAGAGCAGGGCATTGTTTCGAGCCGCCGGGTTTTTTGCCGCTGCGATCTTGTCGAGCATAGGTTGAAATTCTGGATTATAGGTGCCAAGATCCGCCAGGAACTTATCGACCGTCACCGCATCATTCAGCAAATAAGCACGTGTCCATATAGCCAAGGCAAGCCTGGGCCGCATGTAGTCGGGCAGAGCAGGGGACTTAAAGACCTCGATCAGCGACGCCGTGGAGAAATGCTGATTCAGCACCTCAACGATGTCCGAATCAAACATCGCCCGTCTCTGCCAGAGCTTTTCTTCCTTATAGTTTTCTTCGATCTCCGCCTCGTAAGCTTCACGCCCCTCTTTATTGTATTCCGGGTCGAAATAGCTTTTCTGCTCAGCAATGATGGATTCTATTGATCCAACATCTCCGTTGAAATCAAATGCGTAAGGTTTTTTGAGCGAATATTTGAGAAAATCCCCTAGGGTCTCTGCAAGTTTTAGGCGCAAGTCGGTAAACGAATTGCGCGCCGAAAGCGGAAGCGTGTCGCCAAGCTCGAGCATCTCATCGATCAGTTTTCGCGCTTCAGCCTGTTTATTCTGAGCGACCAGGATCCGGGCTGTATGATATGCGATCGTGGTATAAGCGGGCGACGAGCGATCAATTCTGTTTGAAGCCTCTATCAGGAGCGGAAGTTCCGTCGAGCTTTTACTGGCTTGCGAAAGAGCCGTCATTAACCATAGATCTGTTTTTCGCTCGTTGTATTTTTTTAGTGAATAGAGATATGCCTCAGCCCCTTTCATCTGATAGCAATAGAGCCAGTCAGTGATCTCGTCCTGACGCAGAAAGGCTGGAAGAAGTGTAGGCGTGAGCTGTTCTTCGCCCCAATAGCCGCCTTCGTAGCTTGATTTGTTTCCGTCGGTAAAACGGCTTGAGTACGCTCGCTGTCGGCCGTCACGGACCTGCGTTTTCATCTCGGCGGTCATCGGTTCATCGACAGCCTTTTCGGCCTCTGCTAAGGCTTCGGCGTCCGTTGCATCTGATTTGACGAATATCCTCCAGCTTTTCGACGTGGTAGGGGAATAAACATATATCTCGAGGTCATCGTCATGCTTTTTCTCACCTGTGCCGCTGATGTTCGACGGTTTCGTCGCATTGAAATCGACCGAATCAGGGGGCGGAGCGTTGGAATCCTTCGGTTTTGCGGCTTCTTTACGTTTTTCTTCGGCAGTCAAGACATCGTTTTCGAACTTATCGAGCAGCCATGTATAGTCGATCACGTCCTGCCGAAAATTATTGTTCCCTAGGTAGACAGTGATGTTTTTGGCGAGTTCAGAAGTACGTTCCTTAGGGCGAAGGCGATATTTGATCAGGCCTAAGAGGCGTTCGGCAGAGTCTGAGAATTTGCCGCTGCCGGAAATGAACCTCTGAAGATGGGCTTCCGCTTCTTCGTAGAACGGAGCCGCAGCGGTTGCTGTCTTGGACAAACTCGCCTGACGTATCAGGGTGCGGGCCACCAAATAATCTGCCGTTTCTTTCCACGGGGACTCGGTATCCTGGGCGATATCGGCAAACCGCTTTTTTGCTTCGCTGTAATCAAGCGAGTAAAATGCGGCTGCCGCGATCTGGTAATCGCGGTCTTTTTGCACCCAGACAGGCGCCCCGACGGGAACAGGGTCAGGAGAACGCTTGCCGCTCGCACAATTTTGAAAGACCTGATCTTGAGCCGCTATCCAATTGAGAACGTAGGGATCGGTAGCACCATAAGAACTTGTTCGGTCGGCCAAGGTCTGCGCGGCTGTTTCGAAAGCGTTCTTGGTACAATTCGGAAAAAAATCATAGCCGCCCCATGATCTCTCAGCATATATCTCAGGCGTTTTCTCGTCTTTTCCTGTAACTTCCTGGCGTCTTTTGACCCAGGCTTTTACGGCCTCATCTACGGTATCATCGCGAAAATCCTTGTTATCGATCTCCGCCCTCCATATCTCGACAAGCGCCTGCTGCTCAGGCGTGCTCAGACCGTTACCTGCGATATGGCGATATGCGGCGATCAGGACCGAGCGATGGAATGTCGATTTCACGATACCTAGTCGTCCAGCGGCAAAGTCGGAGTATGGGATCTCCGGCGCGGACGTTGTATCGAAAAGCGGCGAAATATAGCCCGGGCCGCAAGGCATCGCACTCGAAAGGAAAGCAAATACTAGGAACAATGAGATTAGAAGGCGAGGAATTAGGTTCTTCATTGCGTTGACCAAAACTCAGTCAAATATACTCCAAGTCTGGAACGATAGAAAGATGAATTTATGCAAAAAAAATAACGCCGGATCATCTCGATCGGCGTTACTAGAAGGATTATTTGCTGGTACAAAGCTACACGCTCATTATCTCGTGTTCCTTGTTTTTGACAAGTTCATCGATCTTGGCGATGTAAGTATTCGTCGATTTCTGGACCTCGTCCAGACCGCCGCGTTCGTCATCCTCAGATATTTCTTTATCCTTGAGCATCTTCTTCAGGAGGTCGTTCGAGTGATGCCGTACGTTACGGACAGCAATGCGGTGTTCCTCGGCGATCTCGTGAGCTTGTTTGGCAAACTGGCGACGGCGTTCCTCGTTAAGAGCGGGAACCGAAAGCCGAATGATCTTTCCATCATTCGACGGGGTCAGGCCAAGGTTGGCGGCAAGGATAGCCTTCTCAATGGCATTGAGCTGAGTCTGATCCCAAGGCTGCACCGTGATCATCTGCGGCTCGGGAACAGCAACGGACGCCATTTGGCTGAGCGGTGTTGGGGTACCATAATAGTCAACAGTAACCACATCAAGCAATCCGATTGTCGCTCGTCCCGTGCGGATATTTGAGAGTTTGCGTTTGAAATCTTCAACGACCGCCGCCATTTTTGGGCCTGTTTCTTTTACTATATCCTGTACGCTCATATCTAATTGGTGACCAATGTGCCGATCGAAAGGTCGCCGCACACGGCCTTAATTATATTTTCAGATTTCTTCATGTTAAACACCATGATCGGCAAGTCGTTATCCATACAAAGCGAGATAGCCGATGCGTCCATGACCTTTAACTGCTTTTCAAGAACTTCCTGGTATGTGATCCTGTCAAACTTGGTCGCCGTCGGATCTTTCATCGGGTCGGCGGAGTAAATACCGTCGACCTTCGTTCCCTTCAGGATAACCTCTGCTTCGATTTCAAGAGCACGTAGCGAAGCAGCGGAATCAGTCGTAAAATAGGGGTTTCCTGTACCTGCCGCGAAGATCACGACCCGTTTTTTCTCAAGATGCCGAACCGCACGCCGCCGGATAAACGGCTCTGCGAGCTGCGGTATATCGATCGCAGACATTACCCGGGTATAAACACCAGCTTGCTCAAGCGCATCCTGTAATACGACCGCGTTCATAACCGTGGCCAGCATCCCTATATAATCGGCTGCCGCCCGGTCCATGTTCCCGGCGGATTCGGAAACGCCCCGGAAAATATTGCCCCCACCGACAACGATCGCTATCTCAATGCCCAGATCATGAACTGTTTTAAGCTCTAGAGCTGCCGCCTCGGCGACTTTTGTGTCGATGCCGTAATTCTGAGAACCCATTAGGGCTTCGCCCGACAACTTCAGCAGAATACGTTTAAATGCTGGCTTATTCATAAGTAGTTGGCAGTAATTAAAGGCAGTTGGCGGCAAATACTAATGCGCCAACCGCCCCTTTTAACTGCCCACCGATCTATCCCACCATCGACGCCACTTCTGAGGCAAAATCGTCAGCTTTTTTCTCAATGCCTTCGCCCATCTTGAATCGCGTGAAACGGCGGATCGAAATATTCTCCTTGATCGAGGCGATCTTTTCGGAAACTAACTCTCCCACAGTCTTGGCCGGATCCTTAACGAATGGCTGATCGACCAGAACATTGTCCTCGTAGAACTTGTTCAAACGGCCTTCGATGATCTTATTAAGAACCTCCTCAGGTTTGCCCGCGTTTTTGGGATCGTTCTTGAGCTGTTCCATAAGGATCATCCGCTCCTTCTCCAGATCTTCGGCAGGAACTTCGTCGCGGTTCGTGTAACGCGGATCCGTCGCTGCGATATGCATAGCAACGTCCTTAACGAGTTGCTGAAACTCATCGCCACGCGAAACAAAATCGCTCTCGCAGTTGATCTCAACCAGAACACCAACCTTTCCGCCCATGTGGATGTACGAACCGACTGCACCCTCTGCGGTTACACGGCCAGCTTTCTTGCCCGCCTGGGCCATACCTTTTTTGCGAAGAATATCCATTGCGGCATTCTCGTCGCCATTTGCCTCGACTAGTGCATTTTTACAATCGACCATTCCCGCACCCGATTTTTCACGAAGTGACTTTACGCCTGCTGCTGTAATTTCTGCCATAACTTATTGCTCCGTACAGAGGTCAAGCCCGTGCTTGTCTCCTAAATGATGAATTTCTAGACGCTAATTGCGCGTTTAGCTGAATTTGTTGTAAAAAAGCGTAGCCCGTCACCGAGAAACGGAAATGAGCTACGCTTTCAAGAATAAAATTGTTGAACTAGCTCGCTTTCGCTTCGCTGCTTTCTTCTGTTGTGACTTCGGTCGTTGCCGTCGGTTCCTCTGCCGGAGTTTCCGTAGCGGCTTCCTCGGTTACGATCTCATCGTCCTCTATAACTTCGTCGGGAACGTCAGCAGATTCGATCTCCGCTACATCGTCAGCCGTAAGAAACTCTTTTGGGATCGAGATACGTGATTCAACGATAGGGGCGTTCGCACCTTCTTCACCATTGTCTTCGACCTCGACATCAGCCGTACGGCCTTCGGTTCCGACCTGTTTGCCTTCGATGATCGCATCGGCAATACGCGAAGCAAAAAGACGGATAGCACGCAGAGCGTCGTCGTTGCCTGGAATGACGTGATCGATCCCTTCCGGCGAGCAGTTTGTATCAACTACTGCGACGATAGGAATATCGAGTCGATTCGCTTCCTTGATGGCGATATCTTCTTTACGCACGTCAATTACGAACATCATGTCTGGCATGCCGTTCATCTCTTTGATGCCCGCAAGGTTCTTCATGAGTTTCTCATGCTCGCGATCTAATTGTAGGCGCTCCTTCTTCGTTAACATCTCGAATCTACCGTCTTCACGCATTGTTTCGATCTCTTTTAGTTTGTTGATCGATTTTTTGACGGTTTCGTAGTTCGTTAAGAGGCCGCCGAGCCAGCGGTTGTTGATGTAGAACTGCCCGCAGCGTTCGGCTTCTTCTTTAATGGCATCCTGGGCTTGACGCTTGGTGCCGACGAAGAGGACCTTCTGATTTGGACGCTCGGTGAGCGATTCGGTGACGTAATTTAGGGCGTCGCGGAAGAGTTTCTGCGTTTTTTGCAGATCAATGATGTAAATCCCGTTGCGTTCGCCGAAGATGTATTCTTTCATCTTCGGATTCCAACGGCGGACCTGGTGACCAAAATGAACTCCTGCTTCGAGGAGCTCTTTCATCGTAACTGTAGCCAAAGCTTTATTCTCCTGGTTTATGTACTCGGCGAGGCGGTTAACAACCAAAATGCCTCGCCGATGGCGTTGGGCCAAAGGATTTGGGTCTTAGCAGAAGCCAAAACCCTCGAACCAAAGGCCGATAAAAAAATTATCTCTTCGAGAACTGGAATCTCGCACGGGCGCCTTTCTGCCCGTATTTCTTACGTTCTTTCTGACGCGGGTCGCGGGTTACGAGGCCTGCTTTTTTCAGGGTGGGACGTAGATCGCTGTTGAATTCCATCAACGCACGCGTGATGCCGTGGCGAACTGCACCGGCCTGGCCGGCTGTTCCGCCGCCGTCAACGGTGACGAGGATGTCGAATTTTTCGACCGATTCCGTCAAATTCAGCGGTTGGCGAATGATCATACGCAACGCTTCGTTCGGGAAGTACGAGTCAAATTCACGTTTGTTGACCGTGATCGTACCGGTGCCCGGACGAAGGTAAACACGTGCTGTCGAAGTTTTTCTGCGGCCTGTGCCGTAATACTGGATGTCTGCCATATCTTTGTAGTTGTCAGTGGTCAGTTGTCAGTGGACAGTTGCAAAGCCGCAAACCGCCTACTGTCAACAGCCTACAATTCCCGAACTTCCGGCTGCTGAGCGATGTGTTTGTGCTCGCCGTCGGCGTAAACTTTCAATTTCTTTGCCATTGCTTTGCCGAGCTTTGTCTTCGGCAGCATGCCGCGAACTGCGAGTTCGATGACCTTTTCAGGCTTCTTTTCGAACATCTCTTTAACGGTTGTTTCTCTCAAGCCGCCCGGATAAAGCGTGTGGCGGTAATAGATCTTCTGATCGTCCTTCGAGCCCGTAAATACTGCGTGGCGGGCATTTATGACGACACAGTGATCGCCCATGTCGAGAAAAGGCGTCCACGCCGGGTTGTTTTTGCCCGACAAAATTCTTGCAACCTCGGTGGCGAGACGGCCGACCGTTTTGCCCTTGGCATCAACGACCAACCACTTACGATTCTCAGCCAAACCCTTTCCGCTTGGAAAATAAGTACTCATAATCACACACTAATAACCTTATCCGCAAAAATGCGAACGAGTAGGATATCGAAATCCCGCTACCGGGTCAAGCGTAGAAGCGACAAACGTAAACGCCCAACATTGGTCACAGGGATTTTCACGCTGTCCGCGATCAAACCCTTAGTTTGGTAGAGGTATTTCCGAGATTGGTCGAAGGTGTTTCTGGGTCGACTCTATTCGTTGTTCGCGTAAGACCTATTATTGTTTTTGCGTCCTCAATGTCGCCGTTCTCGATCATTTCCATGGCCTTACTTAGAGGTAGGCGGACTATTTCTACGTGTTCGTCTTCGTCGAGGTTTTGTTGGGTTTCGGTTAGGTCGGTGGCCAGGTAGACGAACATTTTTTCGGAGAGGAAGCCGGGGGAGACGTAGAATTCGGCTATCAATTCCATTTTGGCGGCTCGGACGCCGATCTCTTCTTCGAGTTCGCGATGGGCGCCGTGTTCGGGGACTTCGTCTGGGGTGTCGAGGGAGCCGGCGGGCAATTCTAAAAGATACTTTCCGGCGGCGTGGCGGTATTGTTTGACGAGGGCGACGGTGCCATCGGCAAAGAGCGGGACGATGACGGCGCTGCCGTTGTGGGTGATGACCTCGCGGTCGTATTCGGATGTGCCGTCGGGCGTGGCCTCGGCGATGCGGTCTTTGAGGATGTCGAAAACGCGGCCGTGATAAACGACCTCGGACGAGAGAGTCTTTGTCATTCGACTAGTTTATCAGTGCTTACGCTCTGCGACGTAATCGACTAGCTGGACGAGACGCGTTCGGGCTGCGGACGGCGGGAAATTGTCGGTGAGAACTCTTTTTGATTCGGCGACCTTTTTCGCCAGTGTTTCGGCGGCCCGGGCTGCGTCGGTTGGGTTCAGGTTTCCGAGGATAGCCGCATCCTGCTGCATATCTATGATGTCATCACTGATCTGATATGCGTGGCCGAGGGCTTCGGCAAAATCGGAGAGAGCGTCGATCTGGTCGCCGCGGCCGCCTGAGAGTATCGCTCCTAAATTCAACGCGAGCCGTATGAGCGACGATGTTTTCAGGTTAAGCACGCCGCCATAGAGTGAGCGGGCGCAGACCTTGCACTCGTTGCAGGTCGCGATCTTGAGATCGACAGATTGGCCGCCGACCATTCCGCCCGGACCGACGCACTGAACGGTCTCGAGAATGGCATCAACCGTGCGTTCGCGATCGCCGCGGCCGTCGAGCGTGACCAATTGGTAAGATTGATTCAGGAATCCGATCGCCACCAGCGTCGAAAGCCCTTCGCCAAACTTTTCGTGCAGAGCGAGCTTCCCACGCCGATGCGGCGAATTGTCCATACAGGGCAGATCGTCAAAGATCAGGGAGCTTGTATGAATGTATTCTACCGCCGACGCTGCGTTCAGAACGTCCTCAGGCTGGCCGCCAAAAAGCTCGGCTCCGAGCAGCGTCAATACCGGACGCAGGCGCTTGCCGCCCGGGAAAACGGCGTAGCGGACGGCGGCGTTGAACTCGGTTTCGACAGTGCTCGGTGCGAACGGCAGATTATGCTCGAGCGCCCGCTCGATCTGCGGCTTGCTCGCAGCGACAAATTGCCAGAGGTCATTTATCTTGGTGGTGAATTTAACCGTCATCTGTAGATTCTTAAAAATATGCCTAAAAATCCGTTTCGAGTACAGTTCCGAATTGGATGCGCGGCCAAGCAATTATTTGAATCTAAGATATAATATAGCGCGAAAACATAAAATTCGCGGCAGTTGCTTACCTCGGCGTCCTACTTTGCGAACTCTTCGAGGATAGTGACTGAGGTAACTTGAGGTATATTCCTCGCAGAGGCTGCTGAGGTAAGACGCAGAGATCGCAGAGCGAGGTCAAACTTCGTTAGAACAGGATCTCAAAATGAACCGCTGCTAAATGGATTCTGATCTAGACAAAAGAGAATTTCTCGCCAAGGGCCTCGTCGAATGTCAGGCGATCACTAAAAAATACGGTACGAGCTATTATTTCGCGACGCAGTTCTTCCCGCGTGAGGTTCGCGAGGGGATTTACGCAATTTATGCGTTCGCGCGGATCCCGGATGAGATCGTTGATGGTAAGGCGAAGGTCGGTAAGGATGAGACGATCGCTCAGCTAAACGATTGGCGTGAACGCTGGCGCTCCGCCATGAAAGCAGGCGGCAGCGACGACAGCGTGATGAACGCGATCGTCCATTATTTTAAGAAGTTCGACATTCCTGAGGAACACGGCGAAGCGTTTCTGCGGTCGATGTTCATGGACGAGGAACGCGACACGTATGCCAACTACGCCGAACTCGAGGAATACATGTACGGTTCGGCCGGAGTGATCGGGCTGATGGTGACTAAGATCGTCGGGTATTCGACCGACAAGGCTTTTGAGCATGCGTTGAAACTCGGGTACGCATTTCAGCTCACGAATTTTCTGCGGGACATTCGCGAAGACTACGAAGAACTCGGGCGGGTCTACATGCCGCAGGACGAGCTGCGGCGGTTCGGTTTGTCGAACGCCGACATCTCGGAACGCGTTTGGGACGAGCGTTTTGTCGAGTTTATGAAGTTCCAGATCGAGCGAAATCGTGAGGTCTATCGCGAAGCCCTGCCCGGTATCCCGATGCTCGCCTTCCGCGGGCGGTTGGCCGTCAGGATCTCGTATGTGCTTTATAAAGCCATCTTAGCCGAAGTCGAGCGCGTTAATTACAATGTATATCTGGGACGCGTGAGAACCAATTTCCGGCAAAAGCTATGGCTCTCGGCGAAGGCTTTGGTCGGGGTTTATGAATAAGCCGGGAACGCAGGCGCCCTCGCCTGCAAGCGTTCCGCCTCGGGACGCTGACGAACGCGCTGATTGGCCAGGGTAAATAATATTAAGCTGCGTTACGCCGGAGGAACCGGCGTTGCAGGCGAGGGCGCCTGCGTTCCCGGCATGCATTATGAAAAAATTAGTCATTATCGGAGCCGGGATCGGCGGGCTTGGGGCCGCAGGGCTGTTTGCGCGTAAGGGGTATGACGTCACTGTCGTCGAAAAAAACGCGAATCTGGGCGGGCGGGCGAATATTTTTTCGGAGCAAGGCTTCAAATTCGACATGGGGCCGTCGTGGTATTTGGCTCCGGATATTTTCGAGCATTATTTCAACCTCGTTGGGGAAAAGGTCGAGGATCATCTCGATCTCGTAAAACTTGGCCCGTCGTACCGCATTTTTTTTCGCAACAATGGCGATCCGCTCGATATCAATTCGAACATCGACATCGACACCGCAACGTTCGACGCTATCGAGCCCGGAGCGGGCGACAAGCTGCGGGCGTATTTGAAACAATCCGAATATCAATATGAGGTCGCGACGCAGCACTTCATGTTTAAGAACTACGACACGATCTTTGATTTCTTCAACAAACGTGTGATGACCGAGGGGCAAAAGCTTTCGGTTTTCTCGACGATGCATAAGTTCGTGTCGAAATTTTTCACCTCGAAAAAGCTGCAGCAGGTGATGGAATACACGATGGTCTTTCTCGGCACCTCGCCGTACGAAGCCCCGGCCTTGTACAACCTGATGTCGCACATGGATTTTAACCAGGGCGTATTTTATCCCCAAGGCGGTTTTTACGAGCTGATACGGGCTTTGTCGAATATCGCGGAGAAGAACGGTGCGACGCTGCGGAGGAATTCGCCGGTCGAGAAGATCCTGGTTCGCGACGGAAAGGCAGTTGGTGTACGTTTAGAAGGCGGTGAAGTGATCGACGCCGACCTCGTCATATCGAACGCCGATATGTGGTTCACCGAGACTAAACTGCTCGACATTCCGCAGCAGACACACAAAGAAAAATACTGGCAAAAACGCACGATGGCTCCATCGGCGTTCATTATGTACCTCGGCGTCAGCGAAAAACTGCCTTCGCTGACACATCATAATCTGCTGTTCTCGGAAGATTGGCGCAAAAATTTTGACGACATATATAAGGACCCGCGACTGCCGGACGAGCCATCGCTATATGTATGCGCTCCGAGCGTGACCGACCCGTCGGTTGCACCTGAAGGGAAAGAGAATTTGTTTGTGCTGGTTCCTATCGCTTCGGGATTGGAGATATCGGAAGCGGAAAAGGAAGCGTATGCGGAACGCGTTCTAGCGTTGATGGAGACCGAGATGAACCTGCCGGGGCTTCGGGAAAAGATCGAGTACAAGAGAATTTACACGGTCGCGGATTTTGGCGTTGATTACAATGCGTTCAAAGGCACGGCTCTTGGTCTAGCCCACACGCTGCGGCAGACGGCAATATTCCGGCCGAAGAATAAATCGAAAAAGGTCGAGAATCTATTTTATGTCGGAGCGGGAACAAATCCGGGAATCGGAACGCAGATATGTCTGATCTCGGCGGAACTCGCGTATAAGCGCGTGCATGGGATAAAAACGGCGGAGCCAATGGAGTCGCTTTAGTTCTACATCAATTGCCTCCAGCTTTAGCTGGAGGTTCAATGTGAAAATCAAACTGGCTTTAGCCGAATCGGCGGTTTGGCTAAAGCCCCTATTAAAAATTGGCAATTAACCTCCAGCTGAAGCTGGAGGCAATTTAAAGGAGTTTTTGTAAGGCGACTTCCCAAAAAAGTATGAAACCGGCCAGGATGTTTATTAGCGGAAATGCCTTGTAAAGCTTGAAAAGCCTGCCCGTTCGATAAGACCGAACCGATGCGAGCATCAAAAAAACGTACGCAAAGCCGAGCGAAACGCTCACCATACCGAGGTATTCGAATGAGATGATTGCGGCGGCGAGATACAAGGCCGCGCAGATCGCGAGCGTCAGATAAGGGCCGCAGACGGTGGCGATGGTTTGTAGGTTTGCCTTTTTATCAGCCTCGATGTCGGGAATTGCGGAATAAGCATGCATCGCGGCTGTCCAGCATCCGGCGGCGATCATAAGGGTGATCGGCGGGAACGAGCCGGACAGCATTTGATAAGCGAAAGCTCCCGGAAAGACGTACAGTATATTGAACGCCGAATCGAGAAACGGCTTCGCCTTTGCCCTGATCGGCGGTGCTGAGTAGAAGATCGAGAAGAACAGAAACCCCGCGAGCGAGGGCAACGCAACGGGTGCGAAAATGATCGCGGCGATGATGAACGGTAGATTTGTCGCGAGTATGGCGATCGTTAAAAGTTTTCGGCGATCAGGAGCGACGAGGGCTTCATATTCAGTCTTTTTTTCGTTTAGCTTGTCGGTTTCGTAATCGAAAATGTCGTTGACGCCGTAGATCAGCAGGTTTGCTGGAAATAGAAAAAACAATGCGAAAACCGCCGGCCGCCAAGTCAGTAGTTCGCTGCGTTCGGAAATAGCGGCCACTAGGCCGACGATGTACGGACCGAAAATATAGAACCAAAACCGCGGGCGGCTGACTTTTAGTAAAAAACGGAGATCGGGCATTCGAGATATATCTTAGGCTTTCGGGCTGTGCCCGTCTATTTGCGGAGAAGCTTGCTTCTCCGGGATGCAAAAGATTCCCCTTGCAGCTTGCTGCCGCTGAGGTTGAGGGGATCTCAACTTTGGGCGACGGCAAGCCGCGAGAAATTACAGTCGATCAATCGGCGAAGCAAGCTTCGCCGCAAATAGAGCGGCAAGCCGCAAAATCAGATTTTGGCTTGATGGTGATCAGTTCAAAACAACTTTGGTTAGTCGTGGGCGTATTGGCTATATTGGCGACGAGCGCTTTCTTCATGTCGAATGTCGTGATCCCGGCTGAGGCGGCGTTTGTTTCGGGCATCAACATCATTCTTTTCGCCGCTCCCGCGTTTTGGGCGGTGAAGATGTGGCTCGGCGTTCGCGATGCTGTTTTGTTATTCGTCGTGCTGGGCGTTTTGGCTTTGGTCATTGAGACGAGTGCGATCATTACGGGCTTTCCGTACGGGCATTTTGGATATTCGGATCTGTTGGGATATCGATTGCTTGGATATACACCGTGGACGGTTTTTCTGGCGTGGACGCCTTTGGTTTTGGCGGCGTTTGCTATCAGCAAACGGCTAGCGGTGAGCGGTAAGCTGTGGGCGGTGAGGATCGTGTTGGTTGCGGTTATTTTGGTTGTTTTCGATCTCGTGCTCGATCCGGGAGCGGTGAAGATCGGGTTCTGGCGGTACGAGGGCGGCGGTGTATTTTATGGCGTGCCGGTTTCGAATTTTCTAGGCTGGCTGTTTTCGGGGGCAATTGCCGGGGCCGTGCTTGAGATCTTTACCCTGATCAAAAAACCTTTGCTGCCCGCCCCGGCGCAAATGATCTCGAGTGCGTTTTTTATTGTCTCGTTTTGGACTTTCATCGCGTTTTTCTCGGGGATGTATTGGCCCTTAGCGATAGGGGTCGTCGCTGTTGCCTTGCTCGCAGGGTTTTACGCCAAATACCACTACGCCTTTGACGACATGATCGTGTATGTTGACGAATACAACAACCCGATAGGCACTTCGCGAAAGCTGCCCGCTCATGACGGCGAGACCCGGCGCCATCGAGCCTTCTCGGTCTTCCTCTTCAACGACAAAGGCGAATTGCTGCTCCAGCAGCGTGCCCTCACCAAAAAAACCTGGCCCGGCGTCTGGTCAAACTCGTGCTGCGGCCACGTCATGCTTCACGAATCCACCGAGCGTGCCGCCCGCCGCCGTCTGAAATACGAACTCGGGATGCAAGTCAACAAACTCCACCTCATCCTCCCCGATTTCCGCTACCGCGCCGAAAAAGATGGTGTAGTCGAGAACGAGATATGTCCGGTTTTTGTTGGTTTTGCATCCGCTTTGCCGCGTCCAAATCCGCTAGAAGTGAATGATGTGAAATGGGTCGATTGGGAACGGTTCGTCGTCGAGGTTGCCGATCCGGCGAACGGATATTCGCCGTGGGCGAGGGAAGAGGTTGAGTTGTTAGTTAATTCGAAGGATTTTTCGACTTTTCAGGAAGCACTTCCAGCAGTTTATTAGTGATAAGTTCGGTTTCAAGGAAAAAGTTATCATCGACGGTTGTTAAAAGACGTCCAAGTTTTCTCCAACGAGCTTTCGCCTCTGTGATGGGAAGAGTATCGGGAAACGATCGAGTATTCTGGATGGTAAAGTATGGGTGTTCGGGCATCGCAAATTCGAGATCTGGTTCCCACTTTTTGTCACTCGGCCGTGTCTCGACTCGAAATCCACTAGATATCGGTATTCTCGTGCGATATTCGAAACAAGTTCCTGGTTCGATCGATGCGAAGTAAAAAGCTGAAGGTTCAGGCTTTTCAAGTTCCTTAAGCAGCATTTCCGTGTCGTCATATGACGATTTCTTACCGGTTGCCGACGCAGCAACCTTGCTATCGGAGGCAGGGAAGTCGCGAAACAGGATCTTTTGACGGTCGTCGGAATAGAATCTCCCATACGGTACAATCAGTCTCGCTTCATCCTGATTGCAGAGTTGAATTTGAACGCTAAGGCTGAAATAGATGTCTTTTCGTTCCCATCGTCTACCTGCAAATTCGTTTTTCGGGTCAAGAAGGAACGACTCAAGTCTACCCTCGACCCGAACGTCTGTGACTGAGCCACGGACCACGAGCGAAGTGCTCTTTTGTGCAAAAAGATATGCCGCCGATGTGATGATCAGGCCGATCGTGAGTAAAGCTGGTCTAACACTAGCGATCATGTCGGTAACTACGCGCATTCTATCATCAGAGATGGTTGTGGTGTAAGATAATCCTTCGAATATGACGAAATTTCGCATAGGTTTAGGCGTTTCGGGCGGTATTGCGGCTTATAAGGCGGTCGAGGTTTTGCGGCTGTTGCAGAAGGCCGGGTGCGATGTTCAGGTTGCGATGACGCGGCATGCGACGGAGTTTGTGCAGCCGTTGACGTTTAGGGCTTTGACGGAACGGCATGTCATCGTTGACGACTACGATCCGGCGAATCCTGATCCGATCGCGCACATCAATTTTTCGCAAAACATCGACCTGCTGCTGATCGTCCCGGCGACGGCGAATGTCATTGCCAAATTCGCGAACGGCGTGGCGGATGATTTTCTTTCTTCGACCTATCTCGCGACGACCGCACCCGTGATGATCGCCCCGGCGATGAATACGACGATGTGGGAACAGCCCGCCACGCGGCGGAATGTGGCGCAGCTACGGGCCGACGGAGTGCATTTTGTCGAGCCGGTCGCGGGGGAACTCGCGTGTAAGACGGTCGGGACGGGGAAGTTGGAGGATGTGGAGAATATTGTCGAGCAGGCTCTTTCCTTGTTGAAGACGGGAGACGGGAGACAGGAGACGGGAGATAAGAGACAAGAGCCCGAAGACATTTCAGGCTCTCTGGCTCCTGTCTCAAGTCTCCTGTCTCATGTCTCAGACTTGGCGGGCGAAAACTTTCTCATTACAGTTGGTGGCACGCGTGAGGCGATCGATCCGGTTCGGTTCATTTCTAATCATTCGTCGGGGAAGATGGGGTTTGCGGTGGCTCAGGCGGCGGCCGCGAGGGGGGCGACAGTTACGGTTGTGGCTGGTGTGACGACGGTACCGCCGCCGGATGGCGTGCATTTGATCCATGCCGTGTCAGCTGACGAGATGCACGCTGTGGTGATGAACGAGTTGAAAGCGGCAACGGTCTTCGTCGGTGCTGCGGCTGTCGCGGATTACGCACCGGCAAATCCCGCAGATTCGAAGATCAAGAAGGACGGCCGCGATTTAATGACGCTTGAGCTTAGAAAGACCCTCGATATACTGAACGACGTTTCACTTCACCGTCACGAAGGGCTGCTCGTCGTCGGATTTGCGGCGGAGACGAATGATGTTGTGGGCTACGCCCGGTCAAAAATGGAAAAGAAAGGCCTTGATCTAGTGGTAGCGAACGATATTACTAAGGCTGGAGCGGGATTTAATACGGATACCAACATCGCGACGATCCTGACGCGTTCGGGCGACGAGATCGAGCTGCCGTTGATGTCGAAACGGGAAATGGCCGATCGCATTCTGGACGAGGTTCTCCGATTACGGCAGTCGTAAGTTGTTAATTGCCGGATCGTTAATTGGTAACCAATTAACAATGTACCACTTATCAATTAACAATTCTGATCCAAACACGATGACCAACGAGATCAACGAACTCATTTCTGACGTACGCGAGCAAGTGCTGTATTTGCAGGAGCTTGGCGTTGAGTCGTTTGACGTGAGCTTGTCGGAGCATTTGCTGAAATTCGCGGGGCACAGTCATATCTCAAATTTGAGATCTCAAATTTCGGAGCCGAGGGCAGAGAGAATCGTAAACGCGGAGAGCCATGAGATCCCGCAAATGCCGCGGCCGGAAATAAAAACAACGGAGCGACCGCCTGCCGGTTCGCGATTGTCCTCGCTGCCGACTCTTTCTACAAGGAAAAAAACTGTGCCATTTTTTGATAAATACAACCCTGAAGAGAGGCCGGAGACTGGAGACAAGAGACAGGAGACGCAAACGAGCGTTCCGGCTTTTGATACGTTGCTAGGCTTGCCTGAGGCGACGGAAACTATCGAGCAGATCAGGGCTGAGATCGGGAAGGATTGCCGGCGTTGCAAGCTTTGTGATCTTGGGCGGACGCAGGTTGTGAACAGTGTTGGTAATTTTAATGCTGACCTGATGTTTGTCGGCGAGGCTCCGGGAGCGGATGAGGATGCGCAGGGCGAGCCGTTTGTCGGGAAGGCCGGGCAATTGCTGACCGATATTATTGAGAAAGGCTTGCAGATACCTCGCAAAGACGTTTTTATCGGCAACATAAATCGCTGCCGCCCGCCGGGGAATCGAGCACCCGAACCGGATGAATCCGTGGTGTGCAAACCATTTCTGCAACGCGAGATCGCGGTGGTTCGTCCAAAGGTGATTGTGGTGTTGGGAGCGACGGCGGCGCAGAATTTGCTCGAGACGAAGGTGCCGATATCGAAGCTGCGTGGCCGGTTTCATGATTATTTGGGTACGAAAGTCATGCCGACGTTTCATCCCGCGTATCTTCTTCGTGACCCGCACAAGAAGCGCGAGGTTTGGGAAGATATGAAGATGGTCAAAAGTTATCTGACCGCGACTGGAGGGTGAGCATTCTGCTTGCCCATCCTGATTTTGGTTTAGGTTTTTATTGAGAATACATGGGCGAGCAGGATGCTCGCCGTCCAGTCATTATGCGAATTTTAGTTTTGTTTTTGGTTATCGCGAGTTTTGTCACGCCTGATGTAACATTTGGTCAGAAACCGACTTTCACTGAATTAAAGCAGCTTCAAGGCCCGCAGAATCCGCGGCTTGGGTTTATGATCCATGGCGGTGCCGGCGTTTTGGCTAAGTCGTCGATGACCCCGGAGAAGGAAAAGGCTTTTCGGGCTGATCTGGAACGGGCGGTTTTGGCCGGCTATAAGGTATTGCAGGAAGGGAATACGAGCGTTGACGCGGTCGTCGCGGCGATCAAGATCCTCGAAGATTCGCCGTTGTTCAATGCCGGCAAAGGTGCGGTCTTTACGCATGACGGTACGAACGAACTAGATGCGTCGATCATGGACGGCAAAACGCAGGGTGCGGGAGCGGTCGCTGGGCTGCGGCATATCAAAAATCCGATAACTCTCGCGCGTGCCGTGATGGAAAAGTCGGAGCACGTGATGATGATCGGCGAAGGTGCCGAAAAATTTGCGAAGACGCAGAAGATCGATTTTGTTGACGAAAAGTATTTCTGGACGCAGCACCGTTGGGATGCTTTGCAGCAAGTCTTAAAGGAAGAAGAGGAGAAGAAGAGAAAGGCGGAAGGTGAGAAGAAGCCGGGCGTTTCCGGGTCTATTCCCGCTTCTTCGCTTGGTATCAACCGGTTTGGGACTGTTGGCGCGGTTGCTCTCGATAAAGACGGGAACTTGGCGGCGGGTACTTCGACGGGCGGGATGACGAATAAGAAATTCGGGCGGGTTGGCGATGCTCCGATCATTGGGGCCGGGACCTATGCGAACAATAATTCGTGTGCGGTCTCGGCTACCGGTTGGGGCGAGTATTTTATACGGCTCGGTGTGGCTCGCGATATCTGTTCGTTGGTGGAATACCGCCAGATGCCGATCCAGAATGCGGCCGATACGGTCATCAAGAAAAAGCTCCAATCAATGGGCGGCGACGGCGGCGTTATCGCGATGGACCGGTTTGGTTTTATGGCGATATCCTTCAATTCTGAAGGAATGTATCGGGCGTATATCGGAGCTGATGGGAAGCCTGTTGTCGAGATCTACTAGTTTTGAGGCACAAGCCCGCGCGTAAGCAAGGGCGAATCGCTCAACGTTGAATGTTCCGCCCTTGCTTACGCGCGGGCTTGTGCAATATGGACATATGCTAAGTGCAGAAATTATTGCTATTGGATCTGAGCTTTTGACGCCGGATAAGACCGATACGAACAGTCTTTGGCTAACGGAAAAGCTTAACGACATCGGTATCGACGTCAAACTGAAGACCATCGTCGGCGATGACGGCGATCGGTTGGAGGAAACGGTGCGGGATGCGATGCGGCGATCGGATATTGTGATCACGACCGGCGGGCTTGGGCCGACTGAGGACGATATTACGCGGCAGTTTACGGCGAGTGCGGTCGGACGAGAGCTGGTTTATCACGACGATATCGAGCAGCATTTGCGCGAACGCTTTCGAGCGTGGGGCCGTGAAATGCCGGAGATCAATAAGCGGCAGGCATTTGTGATGGACGGCTCGGAGATATTGCCGAATCCTAACGGCTCAGCGGTCGGGATGTACCTTGAGATCGACGGAAAAATGCTCGCGATCCTCCCCGGGCCGCCGCGTGAGAATCAGCCGATGTTTCTGGAGCACGTTTTCCCTAAATTTCAGGCGGTCTCGGGCGATGTATTTGTGCGGCGGCGTCTGCTGAAGGTTTCCGGAAAGGGCGAATCGGCGGTTGATGAGATCGCAGCTCCTATATATACCGCTTATCCTGACGTTCAAACTTCAATTCTATTTAATAAGAGCGAGGTCGAGATCCACGTTGCCGCACAGGCAAGCGATCCTGAGACATCTCAGGCGACGGCGGATAAACTGGCAGAGGAACTCGCCGCTGCGCTGGGAAATGCGGTTTTTTCCACCCACGGTGAAAGCATGGAAGAGGTCGTCGGTAAGCGTCTGGCGAAACTTGGCCAAACTGTCGCGGTCGCTGAAAGCTGTACCGGCGGGCTGATCGGTCAGCGATTAACGGAAGTTCCCGGCTCGTCTGCGTATTTTATGGAAGGTGCGATCACGTATTCCAACGCGGCGAAGATGCGGACACTTGGCGTTCCTGCCGAGATACTCGAAACGCACGGAGCGGTCAGTGCCGAGTGTGCTGAAGCGATGGCTGTTGGCATGCGGGAATACGCTTCGACAGATCACGCGATATCGGTAACGGGAATTGCCGGGCCCGACGGCGGCAGCGAGGAAAAACCGGTTGGAACTGTCTTTATCGGCTACGCAGGGCCGAAGGGCGTGAAATCTGTGAGGCTCGTGCTGCCGGGAGACCGATATTTGATCCGGTGGCGTTCGAGCCAGGCAGCGTTGGATTATTTGCGGCGGCAGTTGTCAGAACCGCCTGCGTAAGCGGACGGAACGACGATCGGGTAAGATCAAAGCCGAGATAGGTTTACACGTGGAGTAGAATTCGAGCGTTGGCGTTAGAATTTTATTCAGATCGTTCCGCCCGCTCACTCAGGCGGTTCTAACGCGGAGTAAAGGCGGAACCGTCATAAAGGTTGCATTTTCCTGCCGATAATCCGAAAATTAGACCGTTATTTTTCTAGAAAGCTGCATCAAACCTTTTGAAACTTTGCGGTGAGACTCGCGTGTATATCGTTTGGCTGCAATAAATTTGTCGGTCCGACCACAAGACCAGTTTTATACGTTATGAAAAGATCTATCCACCTTCGTTTTGTCGTTAGCCTGTTTATTCTGATGTCGCTGCTTTCGCCGATCGTGACCCTAGCGGCCATGGACAATGGAAAAAAATACTTTTCTCAAGGCGTTAAGCATGAGGCGGCAGAGGAATGGGACAAAGCAGTCGAGCAATTTGCTCTCGCGGTGGCAGACAGCCCGAAGAATCCTGAATACCGCCTGCACCTGACGCGTTCGCTCTTTAATGCGTCGCAGCAGTATATGAAGAAGGGGACTTCTGCGGCTAAAGAAAAAGATTATGAGGCAGCTTATGTAGCTTTCCGACGGGCTTATGCGTTTGACCCGACGAACGAACTGGCAAAATCGGAAATGGACCGTATGGTCAGGCTGCAGCAGGAAATAAACGAAGGTTCCGGAGATCCGAAGAATCCAAAGAAAGACGATCCGGGTAAGGTCAAGATGGTAATGACCGGCGGTTCAGCGGCTGTTGTTCCCGCCGCTGTGCAGATGCCGCAGAAGCTCGAGAAGCTTCGCGATCTGCCGTTCCCGTCGGGCGTTGATACGCAGTTCATTATCAAAGAACTCGCGAAAGACCTGGATCTCAACGTGCTCTTTGATAAGGAATCATTTCGTGTGTCCGGGGCCAAGACGAATATCGATCTAAAGAATGTTTCGGCCGCCCGTGCACTCGATTACATTTTCATGCAGGAAGGGCTTTTCTTTCAGAAAGTTGGCCCGCGGACGATCATAGTTGCGAACCAAAATCAGCGGCAGAAATTTCAGCAATTGGTCTTAAGAACATTTTATCTTGCCAACGCTGCTCCTAAAGATATTGTTAAGGTCGTGCAGACGGCGATCCCCGCACAGCCGGGACGCAGCCAGACCATCGTTCTGCAGGATGAGGCAACGAACAGCGTAACCATCCGTGATACGTCAGAGAACATTCGCCTGATCGGACAGCTAATCAAATCGCTCGATAAAGATCGTGCCGAGGTCGTTATGGATGTGGCGATCTACGAGGTGAACAAGAACGACCTTCTGCAGTTTGGTAATCAGGTCGGTACCCAGTCACAGTTGACGAATCTCGGCGGTTCACAAACTGGCCAGGTCCGTCTGGGCGGACAGGGGCTTTTCAATGCAGCCGTGGGAACTGCCGCCGCAACCGTCTTGAGTTCGGTTATTCCGACCGGCATCATTCTGCCGTCCGCGAATTTAACGGCATTTCAGAGTAAGAACGATACGAAATTACTTGCTTTCTCGCAGATCCATGCTTTTAACAACGAAGATTCGTCAGCCCGTATCGGACAGCGTGTTCCGGTAAAGTCGGCGTCATTCAATACTGGTGTCGTTAATACAGGCGGTATTAACGGCGGTGTTACTTCGGACGTTATCAATTATGAGCAGGTAGGTCTGACGCTGAAATTCAAACCGATCGTTTTTCCGAATCAGGATGTTCAGGTCGCTATGGAGATCGAGTCGAAAGACGTTTCAGGTGCCCAGACGCTGACGCCGACGTTCACAGAAAGAACGATCAAGGGCACGGCGAGGATCCAGAACAACAAAACATTACTTCTAGCAAGCGTCGCACAAGGCGTCGAGAGTCGTGGAAAGCAGGGATTACCTATCCTCGGGCTTATTCCGATCATTGGCCGTTTGTTCACGGCTCCGACACGAGACAATCGCCAGGTTGATATCGTCATAGCCGTTACACCGCGTGTGATACGTGCTCCGGCCATTTTGCCCGAGGATGAGATCGAGCGTGAAACGGGAAGCCAGGGTGTGCCGACGACCGGCACGCTTCAGGAACTGATCGTTCAGGAAGAGCGGGACGAGCTACTCGCAGCTGCACGCCGAATTCCGAATGTATCAGATGTTCAGCTTCCCGATCAGCCGGTTGAGTACGTCAAGTCAGACGTTGCCGCGGTCGATGTCAGCAAGACAAAGATCAACGACACGGAAATGACAACTCCGGAGGCGCTTGCAGCGGCGATACCGGGCCTAAAGGCTATCGACAATAGCGCGAGCACGATACAGCTAAATAAGACCTCTAATTTGGTGAACCCTACGGTCCCGGAAATTGTTAATACGCAAACTGCCGCTCCGCTCAAAACGCTTGAAATAAAAGAAAAACCAGAGAATGACAATCCCGCTGTCCCTGCTGAATCGAAGCCTGTATCAGAGAATCAAGAGGCCGCGGCAGCCGTTGAGCTTCGGCTCGGTACGGAGCTGACCGAGATGAAGGCCGGCGACAATGTCAAGGTTCCGGTACTTATGCAGGGAAGCGGGGCGTTTCGAACGGCGACGATGGGATTGAAATACGATCCGACAAAGCTTGCGGTGCGTTCGGTCAGCTACGGGGACGTTTTCGGTGCTATGGCAAAAACCCCGGCGAACCCTTTCCTAAATGAACGCGGCAAACTGTACGTTACCTTTACCTCGTTCGATGAGAAAGGCCTGATCCCGGCCGGTACGCTCGCATTTCTCGAGATCGAAGCTCTCGTCCCCGGCAAGCCGCTGATCGAATTCGATCGGGATATGTTCAATTTTCAGACGGCTCAGGGCCGCAATCTGATGCTGAAGTTTCAGGAATAAATGAGCAAACTTGTTCGACAACTTAAAGGGCAGTCGGGTTACAGCATGCTCGAGTTGATTGCTACGCTTGGGGTTCTCGCCGTGCTCGTTATGGGCACGATCCCGATGGCTCAGAACGCCCTCAAACGCCAGAAGGAACAGCGTTTACGCGAAGCTCTGGCAACGATGCGGCGGGCGATCGATGAATTTAAACGCGACACGTATGGAGCGTGTCCGCAAGGAGCGGTGAACTCCGTGAACCCGACGATCCCGGGCGGCGGCGGTATAGTTCCGACCGATCCTCGAAGCCGCGTCGTGATCGACGACTGCAAGATCTTTGAATCAGACAATCTCGACCGCTATCCCCCATCGCTTGAAATGCTCGCTGATGGCGTAAAAGTTAAGTCACGGCAGCCCAATCTAACCAGTGGCAGCGGGATCCGTGATGGTTCATTGCAGGCGACCGAGATCAACGAAGAGAAAGAGATCATTAAGGTTTACCTTCGCGAGATCCCGGTCGATCCGATGACCGGCGAAAAAGAATGGAAGCTTCGTTCCTCTTATCAGGACGTTGACTCGGAAAACTGGGACGACATAAATGTCTTCGACGTGCGTTCATCCTCGGAAGAGGAGGCTATGAATGGAGAGAAGTATAGTGATTGGTAAGAAACGGAGCTTCGATTTTCGATTTTCGATTTTTGATTTCTCGTCGCATTTAGCGCGGCGGGCAGTTTCGTATCCGCCAAAGATCCAGGATCCAAAATCTAAAATCCAAAAACAGAAAGGATTTTCTTTGCTTGAGCTGATGATCGCGATGTTTATCATGATCATCCTGCTCTCGATCGCGGTGCCGACGTATGAGCGGAGCGTGCGGAATGCTCGCGAGATCGTTTTGAAAGAGAACCTTTTCCAGCTGCGGCGTGCGATCGACCAGTATGCGGGTGATAAGGGCAAGCTTCCCTCGTCGGTTGACGATCTGGTCGAGTCGAAATACCTGCGCGAAAAGCCATACGACCCGATCTCAGAAAAACAGGAATGGGATGAGATACAGGGTGAGGACCCGAATTCTGCCGATGGTGAGCAGGGCCTGGTAAACGTTAAGACACTCGCTCCAGGTGAGGATGTGAACGGCGTTCCCTACAGCGATTATTGATCTCCGGCTAAACTTTATGTTTTCTTCTATTACTCAGCCCAACTATCCAAATGCGGCATTGGGAATTGAGAGCAATTTTATTTCTGCCGTAGCGCTTTCAGGCGGGCGGCGAGGCTATACGGTAAAGCAGGCCGGTTCGGTCGAATTACCGGCGGGGCTTGTCACGCCCAGTTTTCTTGACGTCAACATTCACGATCAGTTGGAATTCTCATCCTGTTTGCGAGAGGTAGCTGAGATCTCGGGCCTTCTGAAGCAAAAGCGCTGGTCCGTGGCCCTGCCGAGCAGCACGGCCCGAACCGCAATTCTGACACTCGACAGCGTACCCGCGAACAGCAAGGAAGCTGAAGAGGTGCTCGATTGGAAATCCGAGCAAAACTTTGGTGCTCCGGCCGCGGAATTACGGATCGCAAAGGAAAAGATCTCGCCTGACAAAGAAGGCCGTGTGCGATATTTTGCTACGGCGGTTCGGCTCGCCGTGATCGACGAATACGAATCCCACTTTGAATCCCTCGGCTGGAAGGCCGGGCTTATCCTTCCGCGAGCGGTAGGTGAGGCGAATTGGCTGATGGACAGGCAGAATAAGGCTGATTCGCTGTTGATCAGTGGTAACAACGAAGGGTTTACGGCATTGCTGCTTAGGGGGTCGGAGCCGACCGTTGTTCGTTCCGTTACCTGTCTGCAGTCGGAGGTTGATGACGAGATCTATCGGCTCGTTATGTTCTATAACGACCGGTTCGGTGGAGCGGACGGGAATGGGCTTCTGGAAAGATTGCTGGTTGTCGGGCGAACTCTTGTCGCGGCAAAAGTGCAGGCGATAGCCTCGGAAGCGCTCGGGCGCAACCTGCGTGTTTTGACCAGTGATGAGGTTGGGTTGAGTCTCCCGGGCGGCGGCTTGAGCTTTGACGATCTCGCTGCACCGGCTGGGCTTGCGGCTCTTGGAACTTAGGAAGTGCAGCCACGAAAGATCACGATAATTCACGAAATAACATTCATTTTGTGGATTTTCGTGTTTTTTCGTGGTTGAAATCCTTTGGGCGGCCTTGCTCTCTGAAACAATTCGGATAGAATTACCGTAATAAAAGAGCAAGCGATGACTGCACAAGCGATACCAATTGAAGGGATTCGAACTCTGACCGATGGCGAGTTGATCGTCAATGCGGTCAACGGCCGTACCGACGGTTTTGAGGAGCTTGTCAGGCGTTACCAGCGTCCGATCACCAGCTATGTTTTCCGGATGTTGGGCGACTATGACCTGTCGCTCGACGTCACTCAGGAAGTCTTCATTAAGGTTTACAACTCGCTCACCAAATACAGCCCTGAATACAAGTTCTCGACGTGGCTTTACCGCATTGCTCATAACGCTGCGGTAGATCATATGCGCCGCAATTCGGTAACGCCGCAGAGCCTGGAGACCGAAAATGCTGACGGTTCGTATCAGATCCAGTTGGAAAGCCGCGGCTCTTCGCCCGAGCAGGACCGCGAACGCAGTGAATGGCGGACAGAGATCGATTCCGTCGTTAAATGCCTTCCGTCCGCATACCGCGATCTGATCATACTTCGACACTCACGTGATCTCAGCTACGACGAGATCGCCGATATTACCGGTTTGCCGCTCGGCACTGTTAAGAATCGTCTTTTTCGTGCACGTGAAATGATGCGTGAAATGTTCATCGAACGAGGATTTACGGGAGTTTAGACCTATGAGCTATCAAATGCAGCCAATGGGCCCGATGTCTCTGCAAACGGCCGAAGAAAAACAGATGGGGATGTTCCTGCATCTCTCGGGACTTGCTTTCGCACTGGTGTTTCCGCTCGGGATCGTTTTGCCGATCATACTTTGGCAGACCCAGAAGGATAAGATGCCGGCACTCGATGCCCACGGCAAAATGGTCACCAACTGGATGATCTCGGCAACGATCTACTTTTTCGTTAGCTTTATCCTGATGTTCGTCCTGATCGGATTTCTGACTACTCTTGCTGTCTTTCTTCTGGCGATCATCTTCCCGATCGTCGGCGGCATTAAGGCAAATAACGGCGAATCGTGGAATTACCCGCTAACCATCAAGTTTCTAAAGTAACGGATGACGCAAGCAACTCAACATGCGGCATTTGAATGCCCATCAGACGAGATCTCTGCCTATATTGATGGCGAGCTAGATCTCGTTCGCGAGTTGGAAATGGAATCTCATCTTGCGGTTTGCGAATCATGTTCGATCGAACTGACGCTGCAGAAGCAATTCCTCTGCAGCCTCAATTCGAGCTTGATGGAAGAGAAGGAGATAGAGCTGCCGGCAGACTTTGCAAAGCACATAGTTGCGAATGCAGAGAGTACGGTCAGCGGTCTTCGACGCCCGCGGGAGAGATACAACGCGGTATTTATCTGCGCCGCATTGGCTCTCTTCGTAATGTTTGCGATGGGAGCCGAAGCCCGGACACTTCTTGGCAGCCTCTACGGTTTTTTTGAGCAGGCAGCTGTCGTGGCTGGCTTTCTTGGCCATTTGGTTTATTCGGTTTTTATCGGCCTGGTGATCGTTTTGCGTTCCTTTGCCAGCCAGTTCCGCCTTGATGTGATCGTGGGGTTGGCTATCGCTGCGTGTTTTGGCGTGGCATTGATGTTGATTTCGCGAAAGGTCCTGAACATACGCAGGGCATGAGTTTTCTCTGCATTCAAGGTGAATAATTTATTAGAGACAAGGTTCGGAGTATGTGCTTTTGCGGTTGATTACCGCGTGCCCGCCATGCTCCGAACCTTTCTTGTTCTCGTATTATTCATTCCCATTCTTTGCCTCACCGCATTCGCTAATCCTGAGATCACAACTTCCGAGGACCAAACTACGGTTATCGTGAATGATGCTCCTGAACAGGACGTTATCAGCTTTGGAAAGTCGGTCATCGTGATCAAACGAGCGAAAGGCGTTCTGGTGGTCGGCGGCGACATTACGGTCGAAGGCCGCGTTGAGGGCGATGTGGCCACCATCGGCGGAAATATCGTGCAGAAAGAGAACGCCTATATCGGCGGCGAGGTCATCGCGATCGGCGGTTCGTACAAGCCGGAAAGCACTTCGCCGCTCCGAGAAGCGGGGAAACAGACGATCGTCCTGGGTGTTTTCGAAGAAGAACTACGCAGTTTCGGACAGGATCCGAGCCGTGTTTTTGCCCCGAGTTTTTCGCTCGGGTTTCTGGCACAGCGGCTCTTTATCGCCCTCGTGTGGTTTGTAATTTCGCTCGTTTTCACGACGCTTGCTCCGGGAGCGGTCAGCCGGGCCGTTGCCCGTGTGCAGCTATCGTCGCTCAAGATCTTTGCGATAGGAGCGTTTTCGTTCGTGCTTATTGCCACGGCTGTCGTCGGCGGAAGCATAACGCTGCCGAATTATTTGAGTGCAACGATAGCGTTCCTCGGTGCGGTCGTCGTGCTGCTCGGTTTTGTTTTCGGCCGTGTCGTCCTTCAGGTCAGTGCCGGAAAGCTGATCCAAAAGCACTTTCTGGCGGGCAATAATCGCTCAGAAACGCTCGCCCTACTCATTGGTGTTTTAGCCTGGACGCTGGTCCTCTCGCTGCCGTATGTCTGGCTGATCGCCCTTTTTGTGATCTTCGCCGCCGGCGTCGGCCTTGTACTCACAGGCAAAACCTCACCAAAATGGCAGAATCCTTAAGCGTAATGCTTGCAGATTTTTACATTTCTTTACAAATAGCCTCGAACCTTACTGCTACTATTAACGTCATACTCCTTGAGAAGCGCATCTATTTGCGTTTTTGACGCGTATAAGGTTCAAGGATAAAAGTACGAAATTATGGCCCAGGTTATTATATCGATCATTATTTTTCTGTTCTCAGGTGCCTTTGCTCTTGTAATGGGGCAAACGCCGACGGCTGGCGTCAAACCGACGGTTGTCGCCGGCGATGTTGTCACGGTCGGGGATAAGAAGTTTGTCGTTAATTTCAAAAACGGTCCGGTCGACATTACCACGAGCGACAAAACTGTTTTCAAAAAGGTTGCGGCTGAAAATCCAAACTTCGCTACCGCAACGCCGGGAGCTTTTTCGGATGTTGGTGTCGGCGACAAACTTACGGTGAGCGGTATTATGTCGGAGGACGGTAAAACGCTTCCAGCACGTACTGTTTATTTCATCACGAAGGCAGACATCGCTGCGAAGAACGCAAAAGAAAGCGGCGAATGGCAGCGTCGCGGAGTCTGGGGGAAAGTAACAGCGGTTAACGCTCAGACGAATCAGTTAACGCTGGAGACTCGCACTTTAACGGGAGCGAGCAATGTCGTCGTTACACCTAAAGAAGGTGTGAAGTTCTTTCGCTACGCTCCGGACTCGATCAAGTTTGACGAAGCCGTGACGAGCTCGCTCGCGGACACGAAGATCGGAGATATGGTTCGTGCACTTGGCGACAAGAGTTCGGACGGATTGAGCTTTTCGGCTGAGCAGATTGTCGCCGGAGCCTTCCAGACGATCGCCGGAACCGTTAAATCGATCGACGCGGCGAAGAACGAAGTCGTTATCAAAAATCTTCAGACGAATAAAGACGTAACTATCGTTATTAGTGAGACGTCTGTATTAAAGCGTTTTCCGGCCGAACAGGCAGAGATGCTCGCTCGCTTCCAGATGATGGGAGCCGGCGGCGGAGCTCGGCCGGTTGGCCAACCCGGACAGGGTGGCCAGGGCGGTGCAGCCCGCGGCACCCAACCGCCAGCAGGAAATCCGGGTACAAATCCGGGTGGAGCACCGGGAGGACAGGGCCGTCCAGGAATGGGCGGCGGGCGAGGAGCGGGTGGTGTCGAAGACATGCTCGAACGCTCGCCAAATATTTCTGCAGCCGATCTGAAGGTTGGCGACATTATTGCTCTTTCGAGCACGAAAACATCTGACACGGCACGAATCAAAGCCATCAAGCTATTTGCCGGAGTTGAACCTTTCTTGCGGTCGGCTCAGGCGACCGGTGGGCGAGGCGGACGCGGCGGCCAGGGCGGAGTCGACGGCGGATTTAGTATCCCCGGCCTCGATGGCATCGGTTTCCCCTAAATCCAGATCTCGGGCGGTGAGTATTTTCAGGACCCGCCCTTAATTTTTTATTTAACCAAACTATTATCATGAAATTCATCAGACCCCTGTTTTTATTAGGAATTATATCCATGCTGGCCGTCAGCTCTGCGTTTGCGCAGGCAAACGGCAGTCTCGCCGGTACCGTCACTGACGCGAACGGCGCAATCATCGTGGGTGCTACGGTTTCGGCTCTCTCTGCGACCGGGGCAAAGAAAGACTACATCTCAAATTCGAAAGGCGAGTACACGATCAACAGCCTCGCACCGGGCAAATACACGGTCAAAGCGATCGCTCCGAAATTCGGCTTGTATGAAAACACCGAGGTTGTGATCACTGCCGGCGAGAAGAACGAGATGTTCATCGTTCTCACGGTTGCGGGAATCGAAGAGAATGTCGATGTTTCGGTCAATGAAGGCGTCAACAACGAGCCTGAGAACAACAAAGACGCCACCGTCCTGAAAGACAAGGATATCGAAGCCCTGCCCGACGATCCTGATGAAATGCAGGCAGCTCTGCAGGCACTTGCTGGTGCGGCGGCTGGCCCGAACGGCGGTCAGATCTACATTGATGGTTTCACCGGCGGCCAGATGCCGACCAAAGACCAGATCCGCGAGATCCGTATCAACAGCAATCCGTTTTCAGCAGAATACGATCGTATAGGCTTTGGCCGTGTTGAGATCCTCACGCGTCCTGGTTCGGATAAATTCCGCGGTTCACTGAACGGCAGCTTTAATGACGAAAGTCTGAACTCACGTAATCCGTTCGCACTAAATCGTGCTCCAACGCAGTCGCGTAACTTTGGCGGCAACTATTCCGGACCACTGAAGAAAGGTAAAGCGTCGTTCAATGTCGAGATAAACAACCGTCAGAATGACGATAGCTCGATCATTAACGCCCAGATCCTGGACGCTTCGCTGAACATTATTCCTTTCCGCCAGGACGTGACCCGTCCGACACGTCGTTTCTCGTTCAGCCCACGTATCGATTTCGCGATCAATGACAAGAACACGATGGTCGTCCGTTACAACTTTGGTAACGGAACCTCGAAGAATCAGGGAATTGGCGACACGTCGCTTCTGTCGCGTGCATATAGTTCTACGAATAAAGAGAACGAACTACGATTGACGGAGACGATGATCATCAACGCGAAAACGGTTAACGAAACGCGTTTCGAATATTCGGATAACGAAAGTAAGCAGACGGGCGATAACTCGATTCCGACGATCAACGTTTCATCGTCGTTTACCGGAGGCGGCCCGTCGATCGGCAACAGCTTTAACCGGAACAAAACTGTCGAGATCAATAATTTTACCAGCACATCATTAGGTGCTAAGAACTCATTCAAGTTTGGCGGAAAACTTCGCTATGTCGACGTTATTAACCGTTCGGAGAATAACTACGCTGGAACCTACACGTTCCCGGGCGTTTGTACGAGCGCTGCCGGATGTACGGTATCGTCGATCGAACAGTATCGCCAGAAACTCCTTGGTAATTCAAACGTGATCTATAACCCGACGCAGTTTTCGATCGCGACGGGTACCCCGGAAATATCCATAAAACAGACGGAAATTGGACTATTCGCAACTGATGACTGGAAGATCTCGCCTGCATTGCTCTTGAGTTTTGGTCTGCGTTATGAGAACCAGACGAACATCAGCAGCAAATTCAATTTTGCTCCGCGATTCGGGTTCGCATGGTCGCCGGGAGCCGGTGGTGCGAGGACGCCGAAAATGGTATTCCGCGGCGGTGCGGGTGTCTTTTATGAACGCTTCGGGCAGAACAACACGCTCCAGGCTCTTCGCAATAATGGTGTGAATCAGCTCAGCCTGCTTGTTAGTGCGAATGATACTGATCCGGCTCGCCGTGCGATCGCTCTTGCGTTGCTTGCTCAGCCGGTCTTTACGACCAGCGGCGTGACGAATTCACTTACTGCCGCACAGATCCTGGCTGTATTGCCACAGACCGCAAGTTCGATCCGTGATGTCGCGGACGATCTGCAGGCACCTTACACGATGCAGGGTGCGTTCTCTATGGAACGCAGCTTCGCGACAAACCGGTTTAATCTTGCCACGACCTTTGTCACTTCCAGGACGATCCACTCGATTCGAACCCGTAACTACAACGCACCTGTATGTGCCACGCCGACCAACTGTGTGGGTGCCGTTCGTCCTATCCCGACGAAGGGAAACATCAACGTATTTGAATCGAGCGGTGTTATTAATTCGAACCGACTAAACGTAAATTTCCGTGCAAACATCAGCGCTAAGTATTCGATCAATGTAAACTACGGACTTGGTTTCTCGAATGGCGATGATGACACGCCTGCTTACATGTACGATTTCACCGGTGAATATGGTAGGGCTCGCGGCGACGTGCGTCACAATGTCTCGATCTTCGGCAATGTTACGCTTCCATGGGGCATCAGCATGAATCCTTTCGTGACGATGCGTTCGGGCAATCCGTTCAACATTACGAGGGGAACCGATTCGAACGGTGACGGGTTCTTTACCGAACGTCCAACTTTTGGCGAGCTGCAGGCACGATGCCAGCAGTTAGCCCTGACAACGTCATTCTGCGACGTCGGCGGCAACAGCCTTACAGATATCGTGCCCCGCAACTACGGCGAAGGTCCAAAGAGCATTACGGTCAATTTGAACATGCGTAAAAATTTTGGGTTCGGTAAAACTGCGGCTCAGAGAGCAGGTAATGCCGGCGGCGGTGCTCCTGGTGCAGGCGGCGGCATGTCTATCCCCGCTATGGTGATGGCAAGCGGCGGTGGCGGCGGCGGAATGCGAGGCGGCATGGGCGGCGGCGGATTCGGTGGCGGCGGCGATGCTCGCAAGCCCTACAATCTGAGCGTTGGTATCAACGTCCAGAACCTATTCAACATCGTAAACCTTAACACTCCATCCGGAAGCCTTAGCTCGAGCCGTTTTGGCCAATCCACCTCGACCGGCGGCGGATTCGGTGGTTTTGGAGGATTCGGCGGCGGCGGAGCGAGTGCGAATCGTAGGATCGAACTAAATATGCGATTTAACTGGTAAACCAAAAACCGTTTAATTTAATCAAACTAAAGAGAGTCTGAAACGTAATAGTTTCTGACTCTCTTTTTGATTTAGCACTCGATTTTTGCGAACCTCAACATTATGAAACTTACGCTAGCATCTCTTACCGCCATTGTTGTCCTTGGATCCATTTGTTATGCCCAGCCTGGAGCTACGGGCAAACCGGCGGAGAAGCCATCTGCAGCCTTGACCGCTAGTGCTGGAGCCACTGCTCCGCTCGATATTGCGAAGGCCGCTCTCGCGGCACACGGCGGCGACAAGCTAAAAAAACTCCAGAGCTTTTTCGTTAAAGGATCGGTCGATGTTAGTTTTCAAGGACAGAGCCTGCCGGGAGCTTTCTCGACAGCCTTTAGCGGCGAAAAATACTATTTTGAGATAGTCACCCCGGTCCAGCAGCTAAAGCAGGTGTTTGACGGCAAGCAAACGAGCAATTCCATCCAGGGCTTCTCACTTCCGCCGGTTACGAGCCTCGGTTTTCCATTGCTGCCGAAGATCGGTGACGCGGGCTTCGTAGTTACGGCTTTGCCGGACTCCGCCAAGAAGCGAAAAGGTTTTAGGATGACCACGCCTGAAGGATTTTTCACAGATTTTGTTGTGGATGAGAAAACCGGCCAGATAAAGGGCTACGAGGCAAAATGGATGAGCGGCCAGCAGACTATAACAACCTCGGTCGAGATCGATGAATTTATGACAGTAGACGGAATCGCCGTTCCGAAAAAATACTCGCAGCGTTTCGACCTCGGCCCGCTGACGGCTTACGCCAATTTCAAAGCGAAGGACGTTAAGGTCAACTCAACCATCGAAGACAGTGCGTTCACAATAGCGAACTAGTTTTGTACCAGGTTGTCAGACCAGGTGGGTCTGAGAAATCTGGTACTCACTTCGCGAATCTACTTGCTTTCCACCAATCGATCGTATTTCTGAGCCCTTCTTCCAGGCCAACGAGTTGTTCGTAGCCGAAACACTCCACGGCACGGCGGTTGTCTGCCTGGGAATCCTTTACATCGCCATTTCGAGCCGGTTGAAAATCCGCAACGGCATCAGTTTTGCCGGTGATCTTTTTTAATACTTCGAGTAATTCGTTGAGCGTTATCCGGTCGCCGTTCGCGGCGTTCATGGTTTCGCCGAGGCCTTTCGTGGTTTGTGCGGCTTTGATGTTCGCGTCGACGACGTTGGCAATGTAGGTGAAATCGCGTGACTGCTCGCCGTCGCCGAAGATAACAGGCGCAGTGTCGGTCATCAGAGCGTCGATGAACCGCGAGATAACGCCGGAATACATAGACGCCGGATTCTGACGCGGGCCAAATACGTTAAAGTAACGCAGCGATACCGTCTCCAGGCCGTAGACGTTGTTAAATGCCCGGCAATAGAGCTCTCCGGTCAGCTTTGCGGCGGCGTAGGGAGAAAGCGGGTCAGGCCGCATTGTTTCAACTTTTGGCAGCACCGGCTGGTCGCCATAGGCGGAACTCGAAGCCGCATAAACAAATCTCTTAACTCCGGCATCGCGTGATTTGATGAGCATATTGACCGTGCCGTTCACGCAGACACGATGGGTTTCGAGAGGATCCTCGACAGAACGCGGAACACTCGGCAGAGCTGCCTCGTGAAAAACGACCTCAACGCCCTCAATGGCTCTGGCAACTGAGGCATCGTCGTTTATGTCACCCTCGATGAACTCAAAATCACCCTTTATCTCTTCAAGATTTTCGCGAAAGCCGGTCGTGAAATTATCAATGATATTAACTCGGGCACCCTGCCGGATAAGTTCGTCGGCAAGGTTAGAGCCAATGAATCCAGCTCCGCCAGTTACGAGGACTTTTGTTGTGATTGCCATAGAAATATAGTTGTTGAGTACCAGAATACAGAGTACCAGAGTTTTCGTAGTCGCAAAGTACCGGGTTTTCAGAGTGCCGGGTTTGAAAAATAATCGAACCCCATAAAATCGCCCGTGCCGTCCGAATTCTGGTACTCAATGAACCCAGTTAACTATCGTCCGACTCCGACGTATTCAAATCCCATCTCGCGCATGTCTGAAGGTTCGTAAATGTTACGGAGATCAGCAACCTTTGGGGAAGCGAGGAGGGACTTTACCTTTTCCATGTCAAGAGCCCGAAATTGGTTCCATTCGGTGATGATCACAAGAGCATCGGCTCCTTTGATCGCATCATATTCGTCCACCGCGTATTCGATGTCCGGCAGATAGTGCTTTGCCTCGGCCATAGCGACCGGGTCAAACGCTCTGACAGCGGCACCGCGGGCCACCATTGCGTTGATAATATCGGTTGCCGGTGATTCCCGCATGTCGTCAGTTTCCGGTTTGAATGAAAGGCCGAGGACGCCGATCTTCTTTCCACTGAGATCACCAACGAGCTTTTCGATCTTCGGGATCATCGCGTCCCGCTGGCGCTCGTTAGCCTCGACCACGGCATCGACGATGCGGGTCTCGACGCCGAATTTATCGGCAACAGTGGTAAGTGCCCTGGTATCCTTTGGAAAACAGGAACCGCCATATCCCGGGCCGGGATGGAGGAATTTTCGTCCGATTCGGTTGTCCATTCCCATGCCCCGGGCGACATCGTGCACGTCGCAGCCGATGGCGTCGCAGAGGTTTGCGATCTCGTTTATGAACGTGATCTTGGTAGCGAGAAAGGCATTGGCAGCGTACTTGATAAGCTCGGCTGCCTCGAGGGAAGTGATGACGACAGGGGTCTCGATCAGATAGAGCGGTCGATAAAGCTCCTTCATGACCTCGATCGCTCGGGCCTCGTTGCTGCCAACGACGACGCGGTCGGGCCGCATGAAATCTTCGATAGCTGCTCCTTCGCGAAGGAACTCCGGATTTGATGCTACGCCGAAGTCCGTTTCAACTCGAAGATTTTCGCTGACAAAGTTCCTGAGCCATTCGCCGGTGCCGACCGGTACAGTCGATTTTGTAACGAGTACCTTATAGCCGTTTATAGCCTCGGCCACATCTTTAGCCGCCTGGCGGTAATAGCTCATATCCGGCGATCCATCAGCCTGCGGGGGCGTGCCGACCGCCAGAAACACCACGAGAGCCTGCTCAACCGCAGACTTGATGTCGGTTGTGAAATGGAGTCGGCCGGCGGCAACATTCTTTTCGACGATCTTATCGAGTCCGGGCTCGTATATCGGGATAATTCCGTTGTTTAGGTTTTCGACCTTAACCGTGTCCACATCGACGCATGTAACGTCTATACCGAATTCCGCGAAACAGGCTCCCGAGACCAATCCAACATATCCCGTGCCGATAACTGCTATATGCATATAAAAATCTATAAGACGATGAAATAAGTCACTAATACTGTCTAAATCAAAACAAAAGTATGCGGGTCACGTAAGTTCTACATGACCCGCACAAATACAAACTAGAGGTTTAGATTAACGAACCGGGCTAACTACGATACCTGGGCCACCGAAATTCGAATCGTCGCTTTTCGTACCGAAGTAGATACCCGCACCGGCAGCACCAGCCGCGAGGAGCAAGAGCCAAGGCCAGTTGCCAACTGATGGACCCGGAGCTGAATCAGGGCGGAGGCAAGGTTTGCATCCTGTCTGGACAAGGTTTCCGGCGGTTGCGGATGTGCCGGCAACGACCTGCTTGTCTGCCGAACCTTCACGCATCGTTACGATACCAGCACTGGTGTCAACGTGTGAGTGTGAACATTCCGCTTCTACAGTGAAGTTGTCAGCCTGACCCGCATCGGCGATGAACGTAGCGTTCTTCGTAGTAACGGTCGTGGCAACACCAGCTGCATTTGCAACACGAGCCTTACCATCCGTAAGAATAGCAACGATGCTTGTCTCGGTGAAGCGAAGGGTTACATTTGAATTCGCGAGGATCTCAACACGGCCGGTTTTACCAAGGCTGATCTCAGCACTAGAGTTATCACCTGTCGTGATCACGGCACCTGACATAACAGTCGAGTTCGATACAGCGGCCGATCCATTGACCATAACCTGGCCCGAGACCTTGATCTCACCCGCAAAATCCTTCGGCAGAGCGAAGGCAACCATTGAGTAAACACACCAGACCGCCACTAGGGTCGCTGATGTAACAGACTTTCGTAAAATATTCTTGCCGTGCATTTAGTTAATCTCCTCCAGAAATCAATTCTTTCAAATCTAAATAATAATACCTTATAGGGTAACAAAAAAACAACTATCTAACAGGACTGGTCGTATTGTTATCGTCGCGAGTAGCGAAAATGATAACCGCCGCGGTTGCTCCGCCTATAATAGCGGCCCAAACCCACCAATCCAATCCGCCCGGTCCCGGCTTAGCTTTCTTTGAGGAAGACCCCGAAGATGCAGAAGCGGTTTCGCCGGAGGAAAGCGTTACGACATCGCCGGTCAGCGTTTTAACGCCAACAGGCTGAGCCGAGTTAAGTACTGTCAAACTTCCCGCAGTGAGGTTGCCCTTAACCGCGTTGTCCTCAACGTTGATAACGAAGGTCGAACCAGGAGCTAATTGGATCCTTCCGGCCTTGCCCAAATTGATCAAGGCACTTGTGCCTTCAGGTGTCGAGATCGTGCTCGAAGAGAAGATAGTGCGTCCCGTGTCCGCAGGTTCGCCATTTACCGTAACCGAAGCTCCGTCAACCTTAGCACCCGTGACCATTATCTCCCCAACGGGTTTCGTCGACGCTGCCAATGTAACCAACGAACCAGAAACAATGAAAGCGAAAATAACGCCGACAGTCGCGGCTTTGAATGCTAACCGCTCAATAAATAAGGATTTCATCTTTTATTGCTCCAATTCATTCGGTCCGAGACAACAGACCAGACAAAGTTTTACACGATTTCGGCGATATGTCAATAAATTGCCCGCTAAAGCGGCGGATTCCAAGAATTTAGTCAGTCAGGAGCCTCGTTAGACTGTGGACCTAATATTTAGTCTCCATTTATAACATGTTTTTCGCGTTTTTCAAATCCGCGATAGCTAATAATCTCTTTAAATGCGGAATCAATTTGGGATTAGTCATTTAGCCGAATGCTTATCCATAGGGTCAGGCCGAACGGATCCAAAACAGAAACATCATTTCAATGATTCCGTCGTCTCGCACCTTTGCCCTGAGCCTTGTTTTCTGATTTAATTCTCGGAGTCCGCAACAAATTTTCTAATGGGAGTGAGTTTCAATGAAGTTCAAAATTCTGTTCATTCTATTTGCCATTGCTTTGATCAGCGCCTGTTCCGGTGGCCCGCCGAAGGAAAAGCGTATGAAGATCGGGTTCGCGATGGATACGCTCAAGGAAGAGCGATGGCAAAGGGATCATGACGCATTTAAGGAACATTGCGAAAAAATGAATGTCGAGTGTGTCATTACTATCGCTGACAACAAGGCTGACAAGCAGGCGAACGATGTTGACAATCTTTTAACCCAGAAGGTGGATGCCCTTGTGATCGCTCCGCACGATTCGACGCAAGCGGCCTCGATGGTTGAAAAGGCGAAGGCGCAGGGCGTTCCCGTTATCAGCTACGACCGTCTTATCAATTCGGACAAGATCGATGCATACATTTCGCATCAGGTGCCGGTCATTGGGCGAAAGATTGCGGAATACGCTTTGCAGAAAGCTCCTAAAGGTAACTATGTGATGGTTTACGGCGCGTCGACCGACAACAATGCCGTCATAATGAAGAAGGAGCAATTGGCTGTATTGCAGGGTGCGATCGACAAGAAGGACATAACGATCGTAGCCGACAACTTCATGACCGACTGGCGTCCGGATGAGGCTCTAAAAATGACGGAGAATGCGTTGACCCAGAATAACGACAACATTCAGGCGTTCGTGGTCTCAAATGACGGTATGGCCGGCGGTGTGGTATCGGCGCTTGAAAAGAAAGGGCTCGCCGGAAAGATCCTTGTAACCGGGCAAGACGCTCAGCTTGACGCTCTGCAGCGGATCGCCGAGGGCAAGCAGTCGATGACCGTTTACAAACCGATCGCTCCGCTTGCGAATGCTGCCGTTGAAGCTGCAATTAAACTCGCGAAAAAGGAAAAGCTCGACACAAAGCCTTTCATGAACGACGCACTCAAGAAAGAGATTCCGGCCATTCTGCTCGAAGTTACAACGGTCGATAAAGCGAATTTGATGGACACAGTTATCAAGGATGGCTGGGCTAAATTCGAAGACGTCTATAAAAATGTTCCCGAGGCTGATCGCCCCAAAAAAGCCGCAAACTAGACTCCTGAAATGAAAACAGTCGTACTTGCCGCCGACCTCGGCGGCACAAATTTACGCCTAGCGGCTGTCGACAGCGACGGAGAACTGCTTCATCTTGTAAAACGTCCCGTTCCCCGGGACGTGAAGCCGACGGCGCTTATTGACCAGATCCGTGAAATGGCCGATGAGTGCCGCGGTCGATTTGAGGGCGAAAGTCGCGACAAGTTGTTTTCTGGCGTTGCGTTTACAGCACCGGCACCGGTCGCCAAAGATTTCGATGGAGTGCTGACAAAGCTGCCGAACCTTCCCAGCCTGGTCGGAATGAACCTTAGATCCGAATTGGAGAAGATGTTCAATCTTCCGGTCATCGTCGAAAACGACGCGACCGCTGCCGGGATCGGCGAGCACTGGATCGGAGCTTCGCGAGGGCTTGATAACGCCATCTGCGTGACGCTTGGCACGGGGATCGGCGGCGGGATCATCGTCAACGGCGAGCCGATCCGGGGAAAGGATGGTATCGGCGGCGAGATCGGACATATCTGCGTTGAGCCCGAGGGGCATCCGTGCGGATGTGGAAGTCATGGGTGCATCGAACAATATGCTTCAGCGACGGCCATCGTTCGACTTGCACGAGATAGTGGGATGAACGTTCAGACCTCCAAAGATGTTTACGACGCGTATAAGGCCGGGGATGGCATGGCCGACGCTGTGTTTCGTTCGATGGGCCGCTATCTCGGTATAACCCTCGCCGGGCTCGCGAATGTTCTAAACCCCGAAATGCTGGTTATTTGCGGTGGAGTGACGGAAGGATGGGATGCCTTCGCCGGTCATGTCGAATCTGAGATACGACTGCGTGCTTACGCTGCTGCGGCCGACCGAGCTACGCTCGTCAAGGGGGAGCTCGGCGATAATGCAGGTATCATCGGGGCAGCTCGTTCGGCGTTTCTTGCTCTGGCCAACGATCAGATTCGCTGATGCTTTTACCGGTCGCACATTGTGTTTTCTAATGGAACTCCAACCCTAAGTTGATGTATGATGTTGTCAAAACATTCTATCAGCAGCGTTAAGGAGGGTCTTGTTAGTGAATCACCTGTCAAAAAAGCTCGGCATTCCGGCCGCCATTTTCCTTGTTCTACTTGCTGTTAGCTATTTCTCCGCCGCAGTCGAGGCGAGTGAATCCCTTTTCTCGTTCTCAGGCCTGGCTGCGTCAGTACCAACACAATCCGGCTCGATCAATATCACCGTCCGCGACAGCGTAACCGGGAAGCGAGTGGCCGCGAAGATGCGGACGATCTCAAGCGACGGTGCCGAATCTCGAACTGATGCGGACGAAATTGGAAAAGGAAGCGTTTCGGCCTTAGGTCGGACCGACATTGAAATCCACGCCGATGGATACTCTCCGATCAAAACATACTTTATTGTTAACGGAAGTGCCTTAAATGTAACAGTTTATCTCGATCCGACCCTGATCCCGACCGAGATGCGTGATGAATCGATCGCGGGAGCTCTCCGCGAAGGGACGACGCTGATCCACGGCCATATTTATGACGAAAATGGTAAGCCGGTCACTGACGCACGCGTGACTTTCGAAGCTTTGCGGGAATCTGCAAGATCGGATAGTTCCGGTTACTTTCGGCTTTTTGTTCCGACGTTGCCAGTCGATCCCGTCGGGGATCTTCCCGGTTCGGCAGATCTGATCGTTGAGACGGAAGGGAAGGTCATTTATCGTCGCCCAAACACGATGATCCCGGAAGGAGCGGTTCACCTTATTATCGACACAAACAGCGATGGAGCGTTTGCAGATGGTACCCACAAGCTTCGCCTAAGCGCCGACGAACTTAAAAATACGCAAAATTACGAACCGCCGACTTTTGAGGGATCATCCGCTCCGGCTCAGCCGAGTTTAGTTACGGTTCCTGCAAGCATTCGTGTGGGATCGAATTGCCCGAGCGGGCGCACGTCGTGCACCGTTTTCACGGTTTACACGCTCGACGCGTACGTTCGCTTCGGTCTAGATGACGAATGGATCTCGTCGTGGAATGCGAACTCTTTGAAGGCTGGGGCGATAGCATTTCGGAGTTATGGTGCATATCATGTGAATCATCCGATCAACGCGGCAAATTACGATATTTGCAATACGACGTCGTGCCAGGTGTGCGATCCGGCGGATTCGGCGACAAGCACAAATAATGCCACCAACCAAACTACCGGCTCGATCGTAGTGAATTCGACGTCGACCGACGTTCTTTTCTCGGAGTATTCCGCCGAAAACAACCTCGGCGGTTGTCCTGACGGTTTTACCGGAAATAACGGAACCTGGCCGTGCTTAAGCGATCCGGTTGATGCAGGACAGGCATTTTTTGGACACGGAAGAGGTATGTGCCAATGGGGATCTCAACGTTGGTCAATAAATCAGGGTAAGGATTTTGTCTGGATCGTCAACCACTACTACAACGCCAACGGCAATCCGAGCGGCCTAAGAAATGGAATATTCCAGATGGGCCCTGACACGATCCCGCCGCCCCCTAACCTCACGGAACCCGGTAATCAAACCGCTCCCGGAACTGTTGTTTCGACGCTCACGCCGACTTTTCAATGGGAACCTATGGACGGAGCGGACGGCTATTCGCTCTATGTGAGTAAGTTCAATGGATCGACCTACGATATCGTCTACAATTCGGAAACTGCCTTAACACAGCCGATCACGGGCACCAAGTTTACGCTGCCGGCCGGAATCTTGGTCGCTGACGGGCAATACCGCTGGAATATGAGTTCGCATATTGGGGTTGGGTATGGGACGGCAAATACGTTTCGCAACTACTTTACCGTCAACCCGAACGCAGCCGTAACTATCTCGGGCCGCGTGGCGTCGCCAGGCGGCACGGCCATTCGCAATGCGATTGTAGCCCTTACCGACCCGCAGGGGATCAGGCGGACGGCGACCACAAGTTCGTTCGGAATATATTCATTTTCCGGGGTTAATGTCGGACTCACGCATTCCGTTTCGGTCGCAAATAAACGCTACCGGTTTACGCCGCAGGTCATACAGATAAACGGCAGCCTGACAAATGTTGATTTCACGGGGCTTGAGCAGGCCTAGTTAACAGCTGCAAAACAAAGGAACGGGGCCGGAAATATCCGGGCCCCGTTTTTACTTATTCGTAGGTTTCGGATCATTCTAGTCCGATCATATCCACATCGTTGAGATTGGACAGTACTACTATTGGGCGGGCGGCAAAACGATATCTCCGCGATGAGACGCTGATCGTGTAGGTCTCGCCGCCGCGGACGTTTGCAAAGACGTAAGCACCGAATGAACTGCTGGTTGTCATCTGCCTGACACCTCGCGAATCTGTGATCGAAACAACTGCATTTCTAAGTCCCTGACCATTCGGCGTGAGGACTCTTCCTGAGACCATAAATGTCGGCCCGTAGGCCAAATAGAAGTCGCCTGGAAGATCAACGCGTGAGCAAACTTGCCGCGTCGCAAAAAGAGGTGCTGGAGCATCCGGAAAAAGGATGGTTCGGTCGATCAACTGTGAGCCTTCACGGTGAAGTATTCTCAAACGGGCAAAATCCTCGGGGTCGTCAATGCCAAATGCGACGATGCAAACCGTGTGCGATCCACCGAAAATTGCACTCGTCATCACGTTAAAATGTAATCCTTCATTTGCCAATGTATAGCCGTTTGGCGGGAAGCCCGCTGACGATCCCGGGATCTGCGTGAAAGTCGTGTTGCCGGTCTGGAAAACGGTTCCAAACGTAATATTCGCTCTGCTGTCTGGAGCCTGAACAAACACATTCGTTCCCGGAGGTGTATTTGGCGTCGGACTTGGAGTTGGCGTCGGTGTCGGCGTCGGATTTGGAGTCGGGGTTGGAGTCGGATTTGGGGTCGGCGTCGGAGTTGGATTCGGCGTCGGGGTTGGTGTTGGATTTGGGGTCGGCGTCGGAGTTGGGGTTGGATTTGGGGTCGGCGTCGGGGTTGACGTTGGGGTTGGCGTTGGTGTCGGGCCGCCTGTGCCGATCGTTACGGTTCCAGACTGATATGTCGTTGTCAGCAATGCTCCCGAAGCACTCGAGACGCTCTGAAATGTTGGAGTACTGCCAAAGCTCACGGTCGAGCCGCCTGACGGAGCACCTGCCGCCACGTTGAAGCGGATCGTCATCATCTGCCGCGTCCCGGCTGCATATGTATTTGTTGAGTCGATCAGTATTCCAAGACGTCCGCTGCCGACCTGATTCTGGTTCGTCCCAAGAGCCGATCCGGCAGGAACACCGTTTCCGATGGTTGCGAGCGGGCTGGACAACTTTGTCGGATCAAAATTCACAGTAAAACTCGCTGACGATTCATTGCCCTGAGAGTCGATCTGGATCTCGACGATGACCTGCTGACCCTGCTGGGTACTGACATTCACGCACCTGATCACTCGTCCGCCCTGGGCATTAACGGTCCAAGCTCCAAAACTTGCCGCTCCAATCGCAAGGATGAGAGTTAAGGCTAGTAGTGACCGACTACTCGACGCGAAAAACGATATAACGGAATTTCTCATGGTTCTCCGATCCTCTTGTGGAAGGTTCTTTAAGGGTGTAAGTTCCGGAAATGGAACAGCGTCTTTGGAGTATTTTAGTTAAGGGTTACCCGCGGACAAAAAACAGAATGTTAAACGCAGTCAAAAAATGACCAACCGACACTAGCGTAACGCTTGGATCCAAGGGATGTCAATGTTTTTCTCATTTCGGTCCGCCGTGACGCTATCAGTCAAAATCCCCTGAATAGATACACATATTCGGTTCGAGCCAGGTGCCCCTGTTTTTGGCCTTGCAAAATGGGTGAAGTTTCTATAGACTTCTCGTTTGCTACGAAGCGCGGATTACGTGTCGAGTGGGTTTCGCGACCCACTTTTTATTTTGCTCGGGTGACGATGGATAAGGTTTCGATAACTCAGTACGTTAGCGGGGTTGCCAAAAAGGTTGCCGATGCGAATGCTGTCGAGCTTGTTAACGTCGAAACTGCGGGCACTAAAAAGGATCTGGTTGTCAGGATCTTCATTGACAAAGAAGGCGGGGTAACGCTGGAAGATTGCACGATCGTATCGCGCGGGATCGAGGAATTTCTTGATAGCGAAGATGTGATCCCGACACGGTACGTTTTAGAAGTATCGTCGCCGGGAATCGAACGGGAACTTTATTCGCTGGCGGATTTCGTCAAGTTTACGGGACAACTCGTAAAGGTAAAGTTAAAGACGGAGATCGACGGGCAAAAGACCTTCATTGGCGAGATCGCCGGTGTCGAAGGCGAGAAGATAACTATCGGTGACCGCACGAAGGGAAATGTGAGCTTTGATTACCCTGAGGTCACGAAGGCAAATTTGAAGATCGATCTCTCTAAAGAGTTTGGCCATAAGTAAATGGCCTCGATATATATTTATGTATAAACGGTTGAGCGTGAGTAAGTTATGACATCATCCATCGGACAAAGTATAGAGATACTGTGCAACGAGCAGGGTCTGGATCGCGATATGATCATCGAGGCCATGAAGGACGCTGTTCGTGCGGCAGCCCGCAAGCAGTTCAAGGACAAAACGGGTGATAGCGTCGTTGTGGAATGGAACAACGAGGAAGGTGCGATCGAGATCTCGGCTCAGAAGACGGTAGTCGAGGTTGTTGAAGATCCGCTTGCCGAACTTTCGCTTGAGGAAGCGGTCGAACTTGCCGGCGACGAGATCGAGATCGGCGACATGCTGCTCTTGCCGCTTCCGACTGAGGAATTGGGCCGTATCGCTGCTCAGACCGCAAAACAGATATTGGTTCAAAAGGTCCGCGAAGCGATCCGCGAAAAGGTTTACGACGAATATATCGACCGCAAGGGTGAGTTGATCAACGGTTCGGTCAAGCGCTTCGAACGCGGCGACATGATCGTCGATCTGGGAAATAATCTCGAAGCTATCGTTCCACGTCGCGAGCAGTCACGCGGCGAAATGTGGAATCAGGGCGAACGTATCCGCGTTGTCATTGTTGATGTTTCGAAGGAACAGAAAGGCCAGCAGATCATTTGTTCGCGAGCTTCGTCGGAATTGCTCAAGCGTTTGTTTGAGATGGAAGTACCTGAAATTTACGACGAGACGGTTGTGATCAAATCGGCAGTTCGCGAACCTGGCGACCGCGCAAAGATCGCTGTTACTTCTAATGAAAAAGACGTCGATCCGGTTGGAGCCTGCGTTGGTATGAAGGGGTCGCGTGTTCAGGCGATCATCAAAGAACTTCGCGGAGAGAAGATCGACATTATCGAATGGTCCGATGAGCCCTCGGTGTTTGCGGCGAATGCATTGTCGCCGGCAAAGGTTTCGCAGGTTCGCATTACCAATATCGAAAGCCGCTTGATGGAAGTTATCGTCGGCGAAGATCAGCTGAGCCTCGCTATCGGTAAGAAAGGACAGAACGTCCGTCTTGCAACGCGATTGGTTGGCTGGGAGATAAAGATCGTTAGTGAAGAGCTGCTGAAGAAAGAGATCGCTCAGAAAATGGGCAAAATGATGGCTTCGGGCCAGGCAGTTCCGATCACGGCCCTGGAAGGTGTTACGACATCTCAGGCAGAAACTTTGGCATCGAAGGGTATCGCGGACGTCGAGGCGCTAGCCGCGGCATCGGTTGATGATCTGGTCGATTATCTCGATATCAGTCTCGATGCCGCTGAAGCGATCAAGGCGGCTGCAAATTCGATCGTCAGTGCCAAAAACGCTGCGATCGGCGGTGGAGAAGAGGGTGAAGCTGCTGAGGAAACTGCTGAAACTGAAGCGGTGGCAGGCGGCGATGAACAGGCAGAAGTGGAAGAAGCAGCAGCCGATGAGACGGATACGGAAGCCGTCGCGGAAGAAACGGAAACTGCTTCGGATGAAACCGAGAAATAGATCGGACGCGGATTAGGGTGAAACTTAAATTATGAATTAAGACCACACACAAAACGCGTCGAGACGTTGAGATTAAATTGAATATGGCGATTGGAAAGAGCATTAGAATCTACGATCTTGCACGCGAAGTGAAACAGGACACGAAGCGCGTCATGGAAGATCTGCGACGTGAGGGCGCGGACGTGAGCGTCGCGTCAAATTCCGTTCCGTTTGAGATCGCCGAAAAGGTCCGAAGCAAGTATTTCCCCAAAACAGAGACCGCGCCTAAGCGAGCGATCAAGGTCATCAAGGCCGCCGCAAAGCCTGTTGAGGCTCCGGTTGAAATGGCTGAAACCGAGGCTCAGGCCGAGGCAACGCCAGTTGAGACTCCGCGAGAAGTACCTGCGGTTGAGGCTGCTCCTGCCAAAGCGGAACCGGTAACGGCTCCGACCGCACCTCCGTCGGTCAAGAAACTCTCTAAAAAGATCGTCGCGGAACCTGAACCGGAGGTTGAGGTTCCCGCAGTTGTTGAGGAAGCCCCGGCTCCCCCAACAACGGTAGTCCGCCGGGTCGTTAAGCCCAAAGCTGTGGAGCCAGCGATCGAAACCTCGGTCAGCGAGGAATCTACGGAGTCGGTGGATACTGCCCCGGAGGCCGAAGAAGCTCCGGCGGTAGTTGAAGCACCGGCAGAACCAGTCGCCGGCCCAAGCGGAACGACCGTAAAGAGGCTGACCCTCAGCCCTGATGCTCTTAAGAAGGGAATCAAACCTGGCGATCGGCTTGTAAGCACTGCACCGACCAAGACCGGCAGCCTGGTTACGCCGGCTCGCGGTCCTGACGGTCGTCCGATCCAGTTCCGCGGAACGCCCGGAGAGAATGCAGCCCCGCAGATGACGTATACGCCGCCAGCGGACAACCGGCGCCGTCCGGGTCGCGGTGGTGGTCGCAAAAACGACAAAACAGGTAGGTTTGCCGAGCGTGATGTCGATGCTCCGCAGAAGCGGTCGATCGAAGAACGCGTGATGGATCAGGTCGGTGCGGTCGAGGGCGGAAATCTGCGATCCGTTCGTTTGACCGAAGGAGCTACAATTCGCGAGTTTGCAGAGGCACTTGGAATTACTCCCCGCGACATCGTGCAGCTTCTTATCAAAAAAGGTGTATTTGCGACCCTGAATCAGCCCATCGGTGAGAAGATGGCGAAAGAACTGGCTCTCGGATTCGGATTCGATGTCAGCTTCGTTCCATTTGAAGAAATGGTCATCGAACAGGAATTCGAAGAACTGATCGCAGCCGATGCTGACGATACCGAATTTACGCGGGCTCCGGTCATTACCGTCATGGGCCACGTCGATCACGGTAAGACATCACTCCTCGACGCGATCCGCTCGGCCAATGTAGCTGAGGGCGAAGCCGGCGGCATCACACAGCACATTGGTGCCTACAGCGTAATGGTCCCGAATTCGGATAATCCGGACGTACCCCGTCGCGTTGTGTTCCTTGATACTCCGGGCCACGAAGCATTTACCATGATGCGTGCCCGCGGTGCCAAGGCAACCGACATAGTAATTCTCGTTGTTGCGGCGGACGATGGCGTCATGCCGCAGACTATCGAAGCTGTTGAACATTCGAAAGCCGCCGGAGTTCCGATCATCGTTGCTATCAATAAGATCGACAAACCCGGTGCGAATGTCGATAACGTTAAGAACGGTTTGGCCGGACTTGGCCTGCAGCCGACAGAATGGGGCGGCGAAACGGAAATGGTCGAGGTTTCTGCTAAGCAGCGGAAGAACCTTGATACGTTACTTGAGACGGTTCTGCTCCAGGCAGATATTCTTGATCTCAAGGCCAGTCCGACGCGTCGTGCGTCCGGCGTTGTTCTTGAAGCCAAATTGGATAAAGGACGCGGTGCGGTTGCTACCGCGCTTGTTCAGCAGGGAACCCTGCGAGTTGGCGATCCGTTCATTGTCGGCCAATTTTCAGGTAAGATCCGTGCGATGTTCTCAGATCGAGGTACTGCGGTGACTGAGGCTGAACCCTCTACACCGGTCGAGATCCTTGGCTTGCAGGGCGTACCGCAGGCGGGTGATACCTTCCAGGTAGTTGCCGACGTAGAGCGAGCTCAGGACATTGCCCAGCAGCGTCAGATGCACGCTCGCCAGGCAGCAATGCTCAAGACGACCAAACGCGGCATCGAATCGCTCGGCATGGCCGAGATCAAGGAACTCCTTGTCATTCTCAAGGCCGACGTGCAAGGTTCGGTCGAGGTGCTTAAGGGAACGCTCGAAAAACTTTCGACTGAAAAGGTCAAGGTTCGCGTTATTCGTGCGGGAGTTGGTGCGATCGCGGAATCCGACGTACTGCTGGCTTCGGCTACGCAGGCTGACGATGCTTCGACGGCGGTCGTGATCGTTGGATTTAACGTTCGCCCTGAGGCTCGCGTTGCTGACATCGCCAAGAAAGAAGACGTCGATATCCGGCTTCACTCCATCATTTACAAGGTTGAAGAGGAGATCACCGCGGCCATGATCGGCATGCTCGATGCGATCGAGAAAGAGACGATCCTGGGCAAGGCTCTCGTACTCGAAACGTTCAAGGTTTCGAAGATCGGTACAATTGCCGGTTGCCGTGTCACGGAAGGCCTTATTCGCCGTCAGGCAAAGGCACGACTTATCCGCGACGGCGTGGTCATGTGGGATGGCGATATTGCCGCACTCAAACGATTCAAAGACGACACGAACGAGGTCAAGCAGGGCTTTGAGTGTGGTATTAGCCTCGTTAATTTCAACGATATTAAGATCGACGACGAGATCGAGGCATTTGTGATCGAGAAGATAGCGGCGACGGAGTTGTAATAGAGTGATGCGTCGGCCTGAGCGCCTCGGCGAGGCGTTAAAAATTGAGATCGCAGAGGTCGTTGGCTTTGAGCTCAACGATCCCCGGCTTGAAATGGTGACCGTGACTGACGTTGAGGTTTCACCAGATCTTCGGGATGCGAAGGTCTATGCTTTGATCCGCGGAAGCGAAGAAGAGATAGAAAAAGCTTTGAAATCGTTGCGAAACGCGGCGACCTTTGTTCGTCAGCAGGTTGCGATGAACCTTGACCTCAGGCATGCCCCGCACGTTCATTTTGTACGTGACACTGCGGAAGAAAATGCCTCGAGAGTCAGTGAGATCCTGGAAGATCTCACTAGAAAAGGGGAAATAAAGAAGGATGAGAGTGAAGGTGAGAGTTAAAAGTTAGGAGTTAAGGTTAAAAGTGAAGAAACGATCTTATTACTTTTAGCCTCATACTTTTAACTTTTAACTTTTAACTTTTCGCTTCTAACGAAGTGCTAAGTCAAGTAGTTGAGTTAATTGAAAATAAGAACGTATTCGCGATCACGACACACATCAAACCGGATGGTGACGGCGTGGGGTCGTCTCTCGGATTATGTTGGTTACTCCGGTCTCTGGGAAAGGAGGCCGAGGTTATTGTGCACGGCGAAGTGCCGCCGGCCTACCGCAGCCTACCTGGAGCGGATGAGATTCGCGATGTAAGGTACGTCAACGGAAAATATGATGCTGTTTTCGTGATCGAATGCAGCGACCTTAGCCGTCCGGGTATTGACGGCCTTGAAAGCCAATTCACTGTCAACATTGATCACCACGCGACCAGTGAGCATTTTGGCACAATAAACTGGATTGATTCCACGGCTTCGGCCGTGGGAGAAATGATCTACAATCTCTGCAAAGCGATCGGCGGCCGCATCACAAAAGAGATCGCTGAATGTGTTTACATGGCTCTCGTGACCGATACCGGCTCATTTCACTTTCCAAATACATCCGACCGCACATTAAAAGTAGCCTCCGAACTTATCAAGGCCGGTGCTAAGCCTGAGAAGATAGGTGAGGCCGTTTACAATAATTACCCATGGTCGCGTATCGAACTTATGCGACAGGTGCTGGCTACCGTCAAACGTAACGAGACTGGCCAGGTCGCATGCATGCGGCAGACATTGGAAATGCAGAAGCAAGCCGGAGCTATCGACGGTGATAACAACGGATTTGTGAATATTCCCCTAGCTGCCCGTGATGTCAAAGCTGTCGTCTATATGCGGGAGGTCGGGCCAAATAGGTTCAGAGCGAGCCTCCGTTCTAAAGGTGATATTAATGTCGCCCGAATTGCCGAACGCTTCGGCGGCGGCGGCCATAAGAATGCTTCCGGTTTAAGCATCGAAGGTGACTGGGACGAAAAGGAACGCGAGATAGTGGCGGCACTTGCCGCTGCGGTTGAGAAGGCCGGATCGTGATATTAGCCGCACATCTGTTCCCACGCAGCGACCCCGGTCCAGTTTAAGATCCAAGATATGGCAGAAAAGCGCTATAAATGGCGACGCAACGATTACCGCGAAAACACGAAAGGGCTGCTCATGCTCAATACCGGTGACGGTAAGGGCAAAACGACAGCTGCGATCGGTGTAATGGTGCGTGCCGCTGGACGTGAAATGGAATGCTGTATGATCCAATTCATGAAGTCGCGAAGCGACCGCTACGGTGAACACGAGTCATTTGAAAAACTAGGTATCGAGGTCCATACAATGGGCGACGGCTTTACCTGGGATACTAACGACAAATCACAGGACATTAAAACATCTGAGGAAACCTGGGCACTGTGTGTTCAGAAGATGCGTGACGGGGATTACGATCTGCTAGTTTTCGATGAGCTGCTATACGTTCTGAGCTACGGTTTCTTGGATATTGACGCAATTCTTGATGAGATTCGCAGCGTCCGGCTGGAAAAACCGCATCTTCACATTATTTTAACAGGCCGAAATGTCGACAACGCTCTCGAAAAAGTCATCGCGGCGGCCGATCTCGTTACAGAAATGAAAGAGATCAAGCATCCCTTCCACGCCGGGATATTTGCTCAGCAGGGAATCGAGTTTTAGTCCTTAACTTATGAAACAGGCGGTCGAGAAACGAAGCCCGTCGGGGTTGGTAGATTATTTTGCACTCGCGTTCACGACCTGGGGAGTTGGTTATCTTCCGGTTGCTCCGGGAACATTCGGGTCGATGGTCGCTGTTGCCTTTTACGTCGGACTCGAACGGTCACTCAAGTTCTTAGAGCAATCCGTTTTTCACTTATCAGGCCATACGGCTTCTTCCGATGCGTGGACGCATTCCGGAATCGCAGTTTCGCTGGCTGTCTTTGTTCTCATCGGTATCTGGGCGTCGGGACGCTCGATCCCGCTTCTCGGAAATCTTGATCCCTCGCAAGCGGTTGTTGATGAATTGATGGGGCAGTTTATAACCTTTCTTTTCGTTCCATTCGGCCTTGCGTGGCCTCTGATCCTGGCCGGCTTTCTCCTCTTTAGGCTTTTTGATATTTGGAAGCCATATCCTATAGATGATCTGCAGATCCTGCCGGGCGGCATTGGCGTCTGTGCAGATGACATTGTTGCCGGCGTTTACGCCGGGATTTGTCTTGCGATTATTCACGCTGTTACGCTCATCGTATGAAGTTCCACGTTCTGCCCGGCGATTCGCTGGTTGAAGAATTTAAAAAGACCGGTATTGATGGCGAAGTCATCGTTTTTCGTGACGCGTTGATCGTCGGACCGGTCGAGGCGAAAACACCTGATGAATTCTGGGACGAACGGGCACGATTTATTCTTACCGAATACGCTGAAGACGAGATCGTTTTCCACGAACGCGTTGCCGATGAGCTAGAGAAATTAGCTGAGATAGCGGAGGATGACCAGGTAAATCTCTGGTTCGAGTATGAATTGTTTTGCGGTGTGAACATGTGGTTTTGTCTCGCAAAACTAGCCGATTCAGGAGCAAATATTTACAGGGTCGAACCAGCGGTTCTGAGTGAAGACGACCGTTGGTCAGGTTTTGGCAGCCTTGGGGCCGACGAACTGCAGAGATGCTTCGATGCGAGGCAGTTATTCACGAGCGGAGACATTAAACTCGGGGCCGAGCTTTGGAACGCGTTTAGCCGTCGCGACTTTGATCGATTGCGGGAGCTTTTGAATTCGGACTCAACCCGTTTCCCATATCTTGCCGAAGTCGTCGAGGCTGCAGTCGATATAGATACTAGGCCGCATGAGATCCTAACCGAAATTCGATCAGAGGGAATCTCTGATCTTAACGCGATCTTTCCGGAATTTACGAAACGTGCTGGAGTTTATGGCTTTGGCGATCTTCAGGTTCAGCGTTTACTGGAAAAGAGCTTCTAGAGTTACTCGCCTTCTTCAAAATCTTTTGCCTCGCGAGGTTTGACGATAACCTCATCGTCTTTTTGAAAGATCCAGCCCCGCCGCCAGAAATACACTAGCAGCAGAACAGTAATAACCAGCATCGTGCCAAGCGTAAGGAAATAACCGTGTTCGGATCTTAGCTCCGGCATATTCTCGAAATTCATCCCATAGATCCCGGCGATCAGGCTGAGCGGGAGAATGATCGAGGAGAGGACGGCGAGCGTTTTCATTACGTCGTTCGTCCGATTTCCAACGACTGCAAAATGGATATCAAATAATCCGGAAACGAGGTCTCTGTAGCCTTCGGAAAGATCCGAGATCCTCAGCAGATGATCGTGAACATCTCTGAAAAAAGGAAGGACATTTGTCGGAATGACCGGGAATTCACCGTGTGACATCCGGTAGAGAACTTCAAGTTGGCGTGACGAGATACGTCTTAGCCGGGCAACGCTGCGACGGATGTCCATTACCTCGCCGAGTATCGAATTGTTAGTGTGCCGCATATCAAGTACGCGGTCCTCAAGCTGATTGATCGCTTCGTCAAATTCATCAACTATCGGCATATACAGGTCGACAAGTTCATCGAGAATGTGATGAAGCAAATATGCCGCTCCGCGTTTGCAGACAAATGTGCTGTTGCGGATCTTTTGCTTGACCGCCTTAATGCTTCGAAATCTGAGGACGTGAAACGTGACCACGAAATTCTCGCCAAGATAGCCGTCAAGTTCTTTAGTTACAAAATTTGAGGGATTCGTTTCGTTGGGCTTGATGCCGTGAACGATAAAGTACAGGTAATTCTCGAACGCTTCGACCTTCGGCTGATTGCGTGTCTCGACACAGTCTTCGACAGTTAGATGGTGGAACTTAAAAACGTTCAGCAGAACATCCTTGGCCTCGGCAAGGTGTTCTGCTGTTTCACCTTGCAGATCGACCCAAACGACATTGGTCTTATCCGCGATCAAAGCCGGGAGTTCATCTCGAGTGAATCCTTCCTCAACTTTCTCAGCGTCCTTACGGTAAACAAAAATCTCCATTTGGTTAGTGATCGGCTAAAACATTCTGCCACTACTCGCGATCAACTAACAACCCCTATACTCGATTCGAGCTTTTGTGTGGTTCCTTACAGACATTTTAGCCACAATTCGGGTATTCTTTAAATAGCCTACACCTGTGGGTGCCGAATGCCTTGCTACGGTTTCCGGTATCGAAGGGTGAAAAGGTGTCGGGATTCGAATCGCCCGAAACAGAAGGATGGATCGTTGTAATCGACGTCCATCCTTTTTTCGCGCGCTATCCGCTTAGGTTCACGGCGTGATAATCTTGTTCTCGAATATGAGCGACGATACAGTAACTCTGAGAGTTGATAACGTAACGAAACGGTTCGGCGACTACACCGCTGTCGAGGGGCTTAGTTTTGACGTGCGTGCGGGGCGGGTTTTTGGATTTCTAGGCCCCAATGGAGCCGGGAAAACGACAACGATCCGAATGATCGTCGGGATCACCGCGCCTGATGAAGGAAAGATCGAGCTTTTTGGCGAGCATATGTCTCCAAACCTTCAGGATCGGATCGGATACCTGCCAGAGGAACGGGGCCTCTACAAAAAGATGAAGATCGTCGATCAACTTCGCTATTTTGCGGCGTTGAAAGATATTCCCTCGGCGGTCGCTGACAAACGGATCGATCAGTGGCTCGAGCGGATGGGATTGAGTGAATGGAAGAATAAAAAGACAACGGATCTTTCGAAAGGGATGCAGCAAAAGGTCCAGTTCATTTCGACCGTGCTTCATGATCCGGACCTGCTGATCCTCGATGAACCATTCTCCGGCCTCGATCCGGTCAATGTCGAATTTATGATCGAGGTCCTTTCGGAATTCCGGCAAAAGGAAAAGACAATAATTTTCTCAACACACCTGATGGAGACGGCCGAGCGGCTTTGCCATGACATTATTCTGATCAACAGGTCCCGCAAGGTCATAGGCGGCAGTCTGCGAGAGGTCAAGGCCGGATACGGAAAAGACCTGATTGCATTACGAGCGACAGGTGGAGAAGCGGTGCTTGCGGACAGTGCACTGGTTGCGAGTATCGCTGAGCATTCGGATGAGTTGAGGATCGAACTCGCAAAGGGGGCCGATGCGCAGGATCTGCTCAGGAAATTGATAGCTTCCGAAGCGGTCGTCACTAAGTTCGAGAGGATCGAACCAAGCCTCAATGACATTTTTATAGATCAGGTTGGCGGACAGAAAGCCGCCGGAGCGAGCGTATAGTAACGGTTTTTGTCTCGCGTTAACTATTTCCCGATATGCGAAAATTCCTCGCGGTTGTAAAACACGAATACCGAAAGATAGTTCTTAAGTGGACGTTCCTTCTTGGCACACTTCTCTTTCCGCTCCTTGGCGCGGGCTTTGCGGTGGTTCCCGCGATAATCTTTTCTCTTAAGGGGGAACCGACACGTGTGGTCATTGTCGATGCGTCGAATAAGATAGCCCCAAGATTAAAAGGGAACCTCTCGGCAGAGAGGATAACCGAGAAGGCACGAAAGGCGGCTAAAGACTCTTTGGGCGACCTGAATGCAACTCAAGAAGAAAAGATGAAAAGCGGAGCGAACCAACTTGCTGCGGGTTTTGTCTTTATCGATTTCGACAATAACAACAAGTCGCCAGAGCAGATAAGGCAGGAATTGAATGCAAAAGCAGCTGCTGACGAGATCGATGCATATCTTTTGATCCCGGCAAATATCGAAAAAACAGACGCCAAATACGAATTTCGATCCAGAAAGGCAGGCGACTTTGTGGCGAACGATACCCTGAAGGATGCCCTGAATGAGGCCGTAAGATCCGAGCGTCTCGCGGCGGCGAATATCGACGAAAAAATGCTTCAGGCGTTGAGCCAGAACGTTGATTTCGAGTCAAAATCGATCAATGAGAAAGGCGAAGAGAAAGACGGAGATGTCCTATTTATTGCTTCTCTGATCATCGGGATGATGATCTACATCAGCCTGACGATCTATGGTCAGATAATCATGGGAGCGGTGGTCGAGGAAAAGGAGACGCGAATCGCTGAGATCCTATTTTCATCTGCAAGGCCCTTTGAACTGATGCTTGGAAAACTCGTCGGGGTTGGCCTCGCCGGCCTGACGCAGCTCGGAATTTGGGTAGGGTCGCTGGTCGCCCTCGGAGTATTTTTATCGACTCAAGCCGATATGAGCCCGATACTGGGTTCACTTCCTCGGATCACGCCGGTTATGGTCGGGTATTTCTTCGCGTACTTTATCGTCGGCTACTTTACCTACGCGGCGATCTTTGCCCTAATTGGCTCAATGGTCACCACCGTGCAGGAAGGCGGACAATTTGCATTTCCTCCGATCATGATAATGCTGATCGGATTTTATTTCGGCTTTGCTGTGATCCGCGACCCAAATTCAAGCCTTTCGTTCTGGGTCTCGATCGCACCATTTTTTGCTCCTTTGACGATGCCGATCAGGATATTGGCAGAAACTCCGCCTTTGTGGCAGATCGGACTGTCGTTATTCATCAACTGTCTCACAATAGCTGGGCTTGTTTGGCTTGCGGCTCGAGTATATCGCGTAGGAATGCTAATGTACGGCAAACGGGCTACCATTCCCGAAGTGTGGAAGTGGATAAGGCAGGCCTAGTCTAAATGCGAGAACATCGAACATTTTTGGGTATTTTTCTATTTATATTCGCACTAGGCATACTTGCGTGTCTCGGCTGCGGAACTACGCCGCCGCCGAAAAAGACATCCGTACCACCGCCCTCAGTGCCAATTCCGCCTGAGGCGGTTAAGGTGGATAAGCCAGTCAACGTGAGTTTCTCGACATATTCAACCGAATGGCCTGTGGGATGGCAATGGATCGATCCAGCTGAAGGCGAAAAGCCGACACCCAAGGACGTTAAGAAAGGCGTGCTGCGGGTGAAGATCCCGAGCGGAAAAGACCTCTACGGGGACAATATTTCCGCGCCGCGATATATGAAACCCATTACAGGTGATTTTCAGATCGAAACGCGGGTCAGATTTCTGCCGAAGGAGAACTATCAGGGCGCCGGTTTGCTTATATTTGTGGATGAAAGCCGATACCTCCGCTTCGAACGTGCCTACGGTGGAGTCAGCGGCGGCGGCGAGGGACTTCGAATTGATGTCCGAAGCCGGGAAAAGTACGTTCCGCTGGCAACTCCTGACGATCTTCAGACTCAGCTCGAGGAAGTCGACCTCAGGATAGTTCGGGAGGGCAAGGTTTTCACGGCCTACTGGCGTGAGAATGAGGATTCATCGTGGCGAGAAGCCGGCCAATACGAATCTGATTTTCCTGAGACGGTGCTTGCCGGGCTTGTTGCATGTAATACTGCGCGTGAGATAACCGCAGAATTCGCGTATATTAGGCTTTCACCGCAAGGCAAGCCGTAGGGTTTGTCCGAACTTCGCATTGATCCATAGCGTATGTTTCAGTAGACGATGCAACTGAGATTTAAGTCTAAAAACCAAGGAGCAAAGATATGTCTATCATTTGGCAGCTTTTCGTAGGATTGATAATTGGGGTATTAGCTAGATTGCTATTGCCTGGAAAAGAAGCGATATCGAGCGGTGTTATCGGCTGGCTGGTGACTGCCGGTATCGGAATGGGTGGTTCGTTTATCGGAACGATGGTCGGCAGAGCGATCTGGAAGGACGATAAATACAACGCCGGATGGATCCTCTCGATCCTTGGAGCGATGGGACTTCTGGTCCTGTTCCGCTATATATTTTGAGCGTGATCCAATATAGATCTGACGCCGCCCGATCCCGATGGCGGCTATTCATCACTTTATCTTCTTCTCTATACGGCGGTCTGGTATGAACCAGATCGCCGCCACTAATACATACAAGGCACCCGAAATACCCTGGTGGACGAACGCCAGCGGTATCGCCAGAATATAGCAGACCATCGATATCTTGCCCTTAAGATCCTTCCCGACTGCTGCTGCTAAAAGTTCATTGTCACCGCCCTCGTGCCTGACGATCTTTGCCTGCAGCATGGTGTAGGAAACGGCGCATAGGAGCAATATGAGCCCGTAAATCGCAGTCGGGAGCGGGGCGAAATGATTCTCGCCCATCCAGCCGGTCGCAAACGGGACCAGCGACAGCCAGAACAACAAGTGCATATTTGCCCACAGGATCTTGCCATTGACCTTTCGCGTCGCCTGGAGCATGTGGTGATGATTGTTCCAATAAATGCCGAGGTAAATGAAGCTCAGCACATAGGCCAGGAAGATCGGAAGCAATGGCTTCAGAGCTTCGAGGTCAGTCCCGTGCGGAACCTTAAGCTCAAGCACCATTATCGTCATGAGAATTGCAATGACGGCATCTGAAAATGCCTCGAGGCGGGTTTTATTCATACGCCTTTCTATCCGTTCGCTTCTGACATCGTCTCGGGCAAAGCCATTTGTACAAGTCCGTCGAACGCAACATGATAGGCGACCCCTTTTACTGGAATGGCCATCTCTTCTTCAGTCGCACCTTCCGAATTCGCTATGCTAACGCTTGCGAAATAGCACGAAGCCCCATGCGCGGCGGCGTGTTTGACGAGTGTCTGAAACACCTCCTCACCCTCGATCCGGCCGCGTTTCGGGTACATGTCGGTTCGCACGACAAAAAATCCGGTCTCGCCGTCTTTGTTGCCGACTATTTGCGGATGAGTTTCGCGGTCGGCAAAAACATCGGCTGACTCTAGAGTCCAGCCTGCCTCTTCCAATTGCTTAAAAACGATCTCAACTCCAAAGGCGTGGATATCAGCCTCGGTCATCAATTCTCTTTCTTCCATTTACCCTATTTTACTTGTCGGACACGGAAAATCCCAACACAATTGTAAGTTTCAAAAGGCTAAGTTATTTCTACGACATTTTACGATGTTATAGTATTGCCGATGAACATAACTGCAATCAATGATGCTCAAAATCTGATCGCCCCGTACGTCAAACGAACGCCGCTCGAATACAGCACCTCGCTGAGCCGCCGAACGGGGTTGAATATCTACGTAAAATACGAGCTGTTCCAGAAAACCGGTGCGTTCAAGGCTCGCGGGGCTTTTAATAAGCTGCTAAACATGTCCGAGGCCGAGCGTGCAAAAGGCGTCGTGGCCGTTAGCGGTGGAAATCATGCCCAGGCAGTGGCGTATGCATCGACCGCCCTCGGCGTAGACGCAGTCATCCTGATGGCTGAAAATACGCCGAGAGGATACGTCGAGGCGACACGTGGTTATGGCGCTACTGTCGAATTGCTGCCCACGATCGCCGATGCCTTTCGCCGCGTCAAGGACTACGAGGCCGAGGGCCGAGTTTTTGTTCATCCGTTTGACGACCCGCAGATAATGACGGGAGCGGGAACTGTAGGGCTCGAGATCCTCGAAGATCTGCCCAGTACGACGGATATCGTCCTGAGTATAGGAGGCGGCGGTTTAGCCGGAGGCGTCGCGACCGCAGTCAAAGGCATGGATCCGAAGATCAGGCTTTGGGGGGTTGAAACTGTCGGAGCCGATGCGATGTCTCAGGCTCTCGCCGCAGGAAAGCCGCTGGAACTGCCGGGCATAACATCGATCGCGAAAACCCTGGGTGCTCCATACGTATCAGATACCTCGTTGGCACTCGTTCAAGAGCATCTTGAAAGAGTAACCGTCGTGACCGACGATGAGGCCGTTGGGGCAATGGTTTTCATTGCCGAACGGCTCAAAGTTATAACCGAGCCCGCCGCAGCATGTACTTTGGCTGCCGTTGAGAAACTGCGAAACAAGTTCACGCCAGAAAGCAGGGTCGTTCTTATTTTCTGCGGCGGTAATACCGGCGTCAACGATCTCTGCGGCTATCTAAAAACGCACGGTTCGCTGCTGCCGAAATATAACCCGTAACTCGCCTTAGAATCGCCTCACCGATAAATGGCGTCGTACTCATTTCAAATAAACTAAGACCTGTTAGCCGCAGTTCAAGCAGCCGCAATCGCATTTTATCTCGGTGATGTCCTGCGTGACGGCTTCGCGGCAGTGATCGCTGCAATATTCATTTCCGCCGCTGACGATACAGGTGCAGATGTCGTGGTTACATTTGTGATCGGTCATGTTTAAGACTCCTATCTCGCCGGGGCACTTGGAACGGTGACGTTGATGTCGATGTCCTTCTTTTGCGTTCCGCCTTTTAGTATTCCGCTGTAGTAAACTAGGCCGGCAATGATCGCGACAATAATTACGAGGGCGATGGCCCAAACGGCGTTGCTGCCAGTGCTGTTTTCTTCCGTCATATGTAGAAAAATATCCTCCGAACTAATTAGAACAGCCGTCGGGGGAAACTGACTGTGCGGTGGCATACATTAAAGGCTGAGGCCTTGCGCGAACAGTGCGACAGTGTATATATTCGTATTGAAAATATGAAAAAACATTTCCTTTTGGTGTTGTTCGTCGCACTCCTATCGGTAAACGCGCTCGCTCAGTCGGCGGACTATGATGCCCTGGTCAATAAGGTCAAGGGCGGTGATATGACCGTGGATTTCAAGGCCCTTCGCTTTGCTTTTGCAGAGAAAACGCCGATCGAAGCACGTACCGCAGATCCTAAACTGCAGGCTCAGATGCTTTCCCTGCTAAACGAGAAGAAGTTCAAGGACGTGGTCAAGATCGCCGATGGAATTCACAAAACTACATTCGTCGATATGAATTCCCATATTATGGCGGCAATGGCGTATCAGGGCCTTGCGGATCCCAAAAAGGCAAAGTATCACGAAGCTGTATACCTCGGCCTCGTTAATTCCATCCTGAAGGACGCCGACGGCAACACGGCGAAGACTGCATACCACGTGATCTCGATCGCCGAGGAATTTGTCCTGCTCAACGCTCTCGAACTCAAGCACGGCACGCAGACGGTTGAGACGATAGACGGACATAACTACCACGTTCAGGAAGCGACCGACAAAGCTACGAACCAGGTGGTAAAGGTTTACTTCAATATCGACAAGGTCGGTATGAAACTTGCCGCAGTTCCGACAAAATGAATATTCGACGAAACCTTCTCCCGATCGCCATGATCGTTTTACTTGCCGTCGGGGTTCTTTTTATTGCCGGCGATAGGCCGCTCGCTCAGCGTATGCCTAAGCCGGCAGATCAGCCGCAGAAGACGATGCCCGAGGTGATCATTTTTGCCAAAGGTTCGAAGGTCGGGCAGGTTACTTTCAATCACACAAAACACAATGGCGGCGAATACAGCTCTGGTGGCCCGATAGCCTGTATCGAATGCCACCACACCGCACAGCCCGCCGAGCAACTCGCCAAATCTCCGCCGCTAAAGACCGCGTGGCCCGCGGGCCGGAAGACTACGCTCACGACCGAATTATTCGCTGCCGATCCAACTGCCGCGGGCGTTGCATCCTGCCGCGACTGTCACGCACAGGCGGGAAAGAAGCCGAAACTTATGCCAAAGATCCCGAGCTTAAAGGATCCCGAAACAGGGAAGACCACAAAGCTGACGAGCGAACTCGCCTTTCATCAACGGTGTGATACCTGCCATTACCAGATCCTCTTCCAGACACCGGGAGCAAAGGCACCGGACGTGACGAACTGCTCGACATGCCATAAGAAGTAGGCATTTTCTCGATGATTCCTGCTTATTCGCCGGTGAGAAGCCTTTTCGTGCCATGTTTTGTCCACTGTTTGTCCACTGGCTGTCCGCGGCCTGTCCGCGATGTGCTGCGGACAAGTAAATCCTTTGTTATCAGAGATATACAGGTATTTCCAGCTCAAATTTCACCGTTTTCCGCAAAAACTTTTCTTTCAGTTATCAAATATCCATCTCAGGCGTGCTATCAAGATGCAACATCGTTGCAAGGATAATACAAATACGGCGGAAAGTCAAGGATTATCTTGCTTAGGTAGTGGGTCCGATCGAAAAGATACGGCCGTGGAGCGGCCACAGAAAATAGCCAGATGCGAAGCTTCTGGTTAGGTGATCAATGACCTCGCCGCGTCGGAGATGCGGCAAGATAAGCCTGGTGCGGCTTCACCGCGCGAAGATTCATAGGCTGCCGACAACCAGAAGCTCCGCATCTGGCTATTTTCTTACGCCGTTTCACGGCGAAGACTTTCAAAATGACCCACTACCCTTGCTCATTGTAGTGAGTGTCAGCCTGCAATTTATTCAAGATGGATGCTCATCTCGGCGTTTAACCGCGATGCTTTGAATGCCAGAACCAAAAGGAAAATGCCCGCTTGAGTTTTACGTCAAGCGAGCATTTCCATGTTCCGGTTGAAAACTAACCAACTAACTAACTATTTAACTAACTAACTAACCAGGTAACTACCGAAGTAATCACCGAACTAACTACTTAACTAACTATTCAACTAACTAACTAACGTTCAACCAAGAACAGCCTAAGATTATCAGAGCTCCGATCTGGAGTCAAATGAACCCGCGGTTCTTGCTGAAAAGTTTACAAATTTTGCGGCATTTCGGGTCGTCGGGTTCGACTTAAAATTCATGGGTTCGGCGACTATCGAAGCAGTGTGATCAGTTCGTCGAGGAAGGCGATCTGGGCAGGGTTTATTTTTTCCCGGGCGGTGGGGATGTTGAACCATTCGGCCTGGTCAACCTCGGGATGATCTTCGAATTTGCCGGAGTGCGGCGGCCATTCGAGTTCGAAAAGGTTACTGTGAAAGAAATCCGTGTCCAGCTCGCCCTCAACGGCGTAGGCGTGAACGATCTTGCCGCCTTTTTGACGGATGGGCTCGAGTTGGACGAATTCGCCCGAAACATGCGAGCCGAGTTCTTCATGGAATTCGCGGGTCGCGGTTTGAAAGATATCTTCGCCGGGCTCGAATTCGCCTTTTGGTATCGACCAGGCTCCCAGATCTTTATTTCTATTGTACGGCCCGCCGGGGTGGATCAGCAGAACTTCCAGGATCTCGTCTTCGAGACGGTACATTAAAATTCCGGCGCTTTGTTTCGGCATTAAAGGTTTCGGGCTCGGTCAGTTCTTGAAAACAAACGACGATAACACGAAAACGCCCGACGTGACAATTTTTGACGTCAGTAGCTCTAGCCGGCTTGGTTATTTGCTTGAACGGCCTTTACTCGGTTTCACGACGCAAAGATGGAGATCCTGAAACGTTCTCAGGGGCTTACGGCCGGCGGGCAGGAGCGGGAGGATATTATTCTCAAAAAATGTATTTGCCGTTTCATTTGTCTCCCAAACCTCAACGTGCCGCCAGCCATCGGCCAGCCGGTGGGAATAATGTACCAGAAAGCCCGGAGCTCGTTTTAGTTCGGCCTCGATCTTCGCAAACAGCGCATCGTATCCGATCTGCGTTTGTCGCAGGATCTCAGTCGTAACCATCACAGCCATCGTTTTTTCTGTCTCCAGTAGAATAGGCGACTTAAGTTTAAGCAAGGCATCAGGATGGACACAAACCAAAACGGGCTAGATTTAACGAAGATTTATTATCGCGAAACACAGATCTAATGTTAGGTGGAGTTCGGACTCCTGTTTTGTCTGCCCTGCTGATCTGTGTTCAAATTGAGGTACTTTGAACGACGCACTTTTTCAATTTTTGATGGACGACGCACAGCCCGAGCCGTGGAGCGTGACCGAGCTGAACGCCGAAGTCCGCGGAGCGCTTGAGCGGCAGTTTGCGAATGTTTGGGTCGAGGGCGAGGTGGTTAATTTTATCCACGCGGCGTCGGGGCATTGGTATTTTAACCTGAACGATGGAACTTCGCAGGTGAAATGCGTTTGTTGGAAGGGTACGAATTTTCGCATCAGATTTAAGCCGCAGAATGGCATTGTCGTGCGTGTTCGCGGTCGGATGGCGGTTTATGAGGCCCGCGGTGAACTGCAGCTCTCGGTCGATTCGCTCGAACCGGCAGGCGAAGGAGCTTTGGCGGCAGCGTATGAGCAGATTCGGGCGAAACTCGAAAGGGAAGGGCTGTTTGCGAAGGAAATTAAGCGTGAGATCCCGTTTTTCCCGCGGCGTGTCGCGGTCGTAACGTCGCGAACCGGAGCGGCCTATCACGATATTCTAACGGTCTTAACACGCCGGGCACGTTCGGTAAGCATTTTGCTTGCTCCGGCTTTGGTTCAGGGTGAAGGTGCGGCGGACAGCATTCGGCGGGCGGTCGCCGCTGTTAACGAGTATGATCGCGGACTCGACGAAAAAGAAAAGATCGACGTTATTATAGTCGGCCGTGGCGGCGGTTCGGCTGAGGATCTTTGGGCATTTAACGATGAGGCTCTGGCACGGGCTTTGAGAGCGAGTGAAATTCCGGTGATCTCGGCGGTGGGCCACGAGATCGACTGGACGATCTCAGACCTGGTATCCGACCTGCGTGCCGCGACGCCCTCGGCAGCGGCCGAGATCGTTGCGGGTCGTGAGGAAGATATTCTATTCGACCTCCAATCCGTCGAGGCGACACTTGCGTCGATGATGGATTACAAGCTGCTCATGGCGAAGTCTTCACTAAACGAATCGGCGCAGGGCCTGCAATTTGGTTTTTCCAACTCGATCCAGCGAGTGAGGTCGCGTTTTACGGATATAGCTTCACGGCTAACGCCGGCGACGCTTCGGGCGAAGACGGCGATGCACGTGAACGAACTCGCACGCCTTGAACAAAGAAAAAGTACCGCGATCGAGGGAATTCTTGCATCGAAGAACGAGGAAATGCGTGTGAATATTGCAAAACTCGACGCACTTTCGCCGCTCGCGGTACTGACGCGAGGCTATTCGATCACGCAGGGTGGGGATGGCAAGGTTTTGCGTGATGCCGCCGAGGTAAAGCCCGGCGATAAATTGAAGATCCGCCTCGAGCGTGGGAAACTGAATGCCGAGGTTTTATCGGTTGAATAGGTAATGTCGAAACGTCCGTTTGCGATCGCCGGTTTTGTTTTTTTGGGACTCGTGCTGGTTGCGGGTGTCGGCGCTTGGGTTTATTATCAGAGCCTGAAATCGACGCCGCAATATTCGCTGGCGTTGCTGGTCGATGCCGCCAAACGGGATGACAAGGCAGAGATCGCCAAGCTTGTAGACATCGACGGTGTGGTCGACGATTTTGTCCCGCAGATCACAAACAAAGCGGTCGAGCTGTATGGCCGCGGCCAACCGCCTGAGGTTCTAAAAAAGGTCGCGAGACTCGCTTTGCCCCTGTTGCCTGCGGTCAAAGAACGAGCCAGGGCTGAACTGCCGCGGGTGATTCGAGATCGGACGGCGAGATTTGGTTCCGTTCCGTTCTTTGCGATGGTGCTGGGAGCCGAGAAATATTTGGATATCTCGGTGAACGGTGATACGGCGATCGTCAAGAGCAAGATCCCTGAACATCCGCTCGAGATGAAGATGAAATGGAACGGCGACCGCTGGCAGATCGTCGGCGTTCGGGACGAACAGCTCGCGACTGCTATCGCGAGGAAGATCGGACAGGAAATAATGGCGGTCGCGGTCGGCGGCGGAAAGAAGGCCGCGGACGAATTCGGTATCGGCAACCTGACGCAATTGCTCAAACAAGCCGAGGAACTGGTGAAGTAGTTATGGAAAAATCTTTCGAAACATCTCTCGCAGAGCTTGAAGGCATCGTGGGCCGCCTCGAAAGCGGCGATTTGCCGCTCGAAGAAAGCCTCGAACTATTCGAAAAGGGCATCAAGCTTTCACGCGAATGCCGTACGCGTCTAGCGAACGCCGAACGCAAGATCGAGGTGCTGATGAAGGGAGCGGACGGGGAACTAGTCGCGAACGATATCGATCCCGACGGTCTTCGGGGGTAGGTTTGAAGGGTTCTAAACGCAAAGACGCTAAGGAGAGAAGACACAAAGTTCCAGGAAAGCTGGAACATTCCTAACCTTTAAGTCTTTTCTACTTAGCGTCGTTCGCGTTAACAAAGATCACATAGGCTTCTTCGCTGCGTCGGCCTTTCGTTTATCGAGCAGGTTGCACGTTTCCAGTGCTCCGGTCGGGTCGACGGCCGTATTTCCAACCTCAACACTCGCGATCTTACCTTCCTTGTCGACCACAAATGTGCCTCGACGTCCGTAGCTGGTCGCTTCGTTGTAAAGGCCGTATTCTTTTGTGGTTACGCGCTTCCAGTCACTTAGGAGGGGAATTGTGACTCCGATCTTTTCGCCAAAAGCCTTGTTGGACGGCGAACTGTCCATCGAAATGCCAAGTACCTGAGTTTCTTTTGCTTCGAATTTTGCGATATCAGCCTGATACGCTTGGAGTTCTTTCGTTCAGCCACCGGTAAAGGCGAGTACGTAGAATGCGAGAACCACGTTCTTCTTACCGCGAAAATCACTCAGTTTTACCTGTTTCCCGGTCGTATCCGGGAGCGTGAAGTCGGGAGCCATGTCTCCGACCTTCAGATTTGTCGTCGGTGCCGCCGGCGTCGTCTGCCCAAGGGCAGAAGCGGCGAGGGCCAATCCGAGTACAAAAACCAACGATAGTTTTTTCATCTGCAATTTACCTCTTGAAAATAGTGATGCCGCCGCGAATGCAAAAAGCATCGACGACGGCATCAAGCATAGCGCATAATTAGCGTCTGGAGCTAAAGATGTTCAGGATGTACCAGAAAAGCAGGGCGACGCTTGCGAATAAAGCAAGAGAAGCAGCGACGTGCTGTTTGGTATTGTACTGGTGAAGGATGTTCGACGTTTGATACAAGATCGCTGAACCAGCGAACGCCACCATTACGAACGCAAACACGCTGCCGAGCGAGAAGCCGAAGATGGCACTGGATATGATAAACCCGAGAGCAACAAATCCGCCGATCGCGAGGATCAGACCCAGAAAGCTGAAATCCGTTCGCGTTATAAACACCGTCAGCGTCAGACCCAGAAACAAACCAAGCGTAACGATGCCCGATTTGACCAAGACCGTTGAGTCACCGGTATAATACACGGCGATCGCGATCATCGGGACGAAAATTACTGCTTCTGCGACCACATAGAGTAGTAGCCCGAGATACTGGGTCGTGCTCGACGCATCCGACATCGCCCAGCGATTCGCCAGATACGAGACGCCCATAAAGCCGCCAAGCACGAGCAGCCAGCCCATTTGTCCAGCCGCGGACACGACGGTCAGGATGCCTGCGGCTGCTCCTGAAAGGAACAAAAACGCTTCGATCGCGACAAAACCAAGGATGGCGATGGCGAGCAGCAAATAAGTTTTGCGAATGAACGAAGCTCGATCAGCCGGTGCTGCCACGGCCGCTGAATTTCCAAATGTTGTTGTGAAATCTTCCATAAATTCCTCGAATGGTTAGATGTGGATTTCGGACTTTAGTTTGCACATTTTCACTTATTCTCGACGATGGCTGAGCGGCTGCCTTTGAAGATCGATTCGACACTCCAAACGCCGGAACCACGCGAGGCTATATACAAGAAAAGAAAACAGTAAAGGACGGCGAGTTCACCTTTATTAACGACCGGCAAGATCGCATCAAAGCTGAAGTGCCACCCAAAGTAGGCAAAGGCCATGGTACCGCTCGCAAGGAACGCAGCAAAACCCGTAAATAGACCTATCATTATCAGAAAGCCGCCGATCAGCTCAATGCCGCCGCCAACTGCCATGATCGTCGAGAGAGAACCGGTTGGGGCAGGCGTTTGAGGCGGGTAGCCTAACAGTTTTTGCGTTCCGTGCCACATGAACAGGAACCCTGAAACGATCCGCAGCACCGCGTATATATAGGTCGAGTATCTTCCAAGAAAACTTTCCATTCGACAAACTCCAAAACGATCTGATTTCTCAGAATTATAGAGCAATAAATGCAGGCTCATTTTTTTTGGGACGAATTCGCGGTTATTTGAAAAACCAAACAGTCGCACCGCCTCCAACAAAGATCAGAATTCCAAGGCCGACAACGATCCACGACAGCGTTTTATTTCGCCGCCCGAACGCCGCCTGCCAGGCCCCTGTAATAAAGGAACCGAGGCCGAAGACGATGATGCCGGCGAACAGGGCAAAGATCCCGAGCTTTTCTTCCTGCGTGCCCGTGAATTGTGCTTTTGATGGCCCCGGGTTGTAGATCACGTCGAGCATCCAGATCGAGATATAGCCGATGATCGCCATCAAAAACACGCCGCACAGCATCATCAACAAGCCGCGGATCCGCGTGGCGATCACGGTATGAAGAATCCGGCCGCATTGCGGACATTTAGCCTCAGCGGTGTCAGCAAAATAACCGCATTTGTAGCAGGAACGAGGTTTGGTCGTGGTCACTTGTCCGTTCATATTGGGCTAAGTTTACGATAGGTATGTAGAGAAACAAAAAAATGACGGCCGATCGGACGGCCGTCATTTTATTCCGATAGATATTGCCGTCGCGGCTATTCAGCCTTACCGACCGCCTTGACCGGTTCCGGTTCATGCCGTGGAGGAGCAAGGCCGAGTTCCGGAGCTCGCCAGAGATTCGATACGAGGAGCTCGCGGATGAACGTCATTTCCTTGGGAAGGCGGTCGTAAAGCTGGAAGAATAGCTCATCATGCATTGCGATCTCCTTGAGCCACATGTCGCGGTCGAGGTGCATCACTTTCTCAAACTGCTCGCGGCTGAAATCGAGCCCTCGCCAATCCATATCTTCATATCGCGGCATCCAACCGAGGGGCGTTTCGTAGCCTTTCGAAACGCCACGCGAACGTTCCACGATCCATTTCAGGACCCGCATATTCTCGCCGTAGCCGGGCCACGCGAATTTACCGTCTTCATCCTTAAGGAACCAGTTGACCGAGAAAATGCGTGGCGGCTCCGGGATCTGGCGACCGAAATTCAGCCAATGCGAGAAGTAATCGCCCATGTGATAGCCGGCAAAAGGCAGCATCGCGAATGGGTCGCGGCGGACCTCGCCTATGTTTCCGAAGGCGGCAGCTGTCTGCTCACTTCCCATTGTTGCGGCTTGGTATACGCCAAAAGCCCAGTTAAATGATTGTAAAATAAGGGGTACAACACTGTTGCGCCTTCCGCCGAAGATGAATGCTGAGATCGGGACGCCTTTCGGGTCGTCGAAGCTTTCGTCTGCCACGGGGCATTGCTCGATCGGGGCGGTGAAGCGCGAATTTGGATGAGCAGCCTTCGTTCCGATCGAAGGCGTCCAAACGTTGCCTTGCCAGTCGATGGCGTGTGCTGGTGGTTCGCCGTCCATGCCTTCCCACCAGACGTCGCCTTCGTCGGTCAGGGCCACGTTGGTGAAGATCGTGTTCTCCTTGATCGACTCCATTGCGTTCGGGTTGGTCTGGTAGTTCGTGCCCGGAGCAACGCCGAAGAAGCCGGCTTCTGGGTTGATCGCGTGGAGTTTGCCATGTTCGTCGGGCTTGATCCAGGCGATGTCGTCGCCGACGGTCGTGATCTTCCAACCCTCTTCCTGAAAGGCCTTGGGCGGAATTAGCATCGCGAAGTTCGTCTTACCGCAGGCCGACGGAAAGGCCGCGCAGACATAATCCTTTTTGCCGTCCGGTGACTGCACGCCGACGATGAGCATGTGTTCGGCGAGCCAGCCCTGGGCGCGGCCGAGATTCGAGGCGATACGGAGGGCGAGGCATTTCTTGCCTAAAAGGGCGTTGCCGCCGTAGCCTGAGCCGTAACTGACGATCGAATTTTCCTCCGGGAAATGAACAATATACTTGTCTTTCGGGTCCGGTGAGCAAGGCCACGGCACGTCCTGCTGGCCTTCGTGCAGGGGCATGCCGACCGAGTGGAGGCAGCGGGTAAATTCACCGTCGCCGAGAGCCTCGATGGCCCGCGTGCCCATTCGGGTCATTATCTTCATATTGACCGCAACGTACGGCGAATCGGTGATCTCGATGCCGAATTGCGAGATGGGCGAACCGATCGGGCCCATGCAAAATGGCACGACGTACATCGTCCGGCCGGTCATACAGCGGTCAAATTTCTTCTTCAGAATGGCCTTCATTTCGAGCGGAGCCATCCAGTTGTTGGTCGGCCCGGCATCGCCCTTGGCACGCGAGCAGATGTAGGTGCGGTCCTCGACGCGGGCCACATCCGACGGGTGCGAGCGAGCCAGGAAGCTGTTCGGACGCTTTTCCTCGTTCAGCTTGATAAAGGTTCCGGCCTCGACCATTTCGGCGCAAAGGCGGTCATATTCTTCGGGTGAGCCGTCGCACCAGTAGACGTTTTCGGGTTTACAAAGTTCGACCGCGTCGGTGACCCAGCGGATGAGTTCCTCGTTGGTGACGGTCGATGGAATGTTAAGTTCGATCATAAAAAATAGATCCTCCGATCTAAAAAATTGTAAAAACTGCTTATGTTATTTGGAATAAACGAGCAATAAGCCTCGTTTTTTGATGATATTTGCGTAGCTTATCACGGTATAACGTGTTTGTTAACGGAGGTAGGCAGGTTAACCGATTACCTCAGAAAATTATGTTAGTTTCTGTTAAAGGTCAGACCACTTTCTCCCTGCGCAAAGTTTTATGGCACTTTGGTAGAGCGCTTTCGGCCCGTCGGTAGACGAGTTCACCGGGTTTGGTAAAGGTATATGCGAGATTGGTAGAGGTGTTTTTTAGCGACACATCGAAGGTTTCTTCCAAAAGCCCCTATTTTCTCGTTCCCATCTACAACCCCATCTCTCGGCCCATCTTTCGGTCGTAGGAGAGGTTCGAAACGGGAAGTACGCAAAGTACGCAAAACATATCAATTTGAGAAAAGTACGCATTCTGTGCATAACGTGTCGATCTGTGCAAAATGGCATTTCAAATGTTAGGGAGTTGTGCGACGGTGAGCAGTGAGCAGTGCAGTGAGAAGTGAGAAGTGAGAAGTGAGAAGTGAGAAGGAGGCAGGTAGCGGGATGCGAAAGCCCGCGCGTAAGCAAGCGCGATTCACGCAACTGAATCAGTAGGCGGTAGCCAGTAGCCAGTAGCTAGTAGTTGGAAGGTAATAACAACGAACAACGAACAACGATCTACGATCAACGATCAACGATCCACGAACAACCATCAAACACTATGAACAGAAAATGGAAACAAATTAGTCCTATCGAACGTCTCGGCCGGTGGCGTGTGCCGCAGGCGACGATGAACAGGCGGGGCGATATCAAGTTGAGCCGAGTAGCGTGGGAGATGCTCGAGCAGGCGCGTTATTGTTTTGTGCTGTACGAGTCCGCAACGCGAACGATCGGCTTGCGGCCGAGCAGAGCCCATATCCGAGACACCTTCGAACTCAAACCCGATGGCAAGCACGGAGCCCACATCGTCAACGTTGCCTGTCTCCGCGTCGATCACAAAGTCATCGCCGAGCACGCGATCCGCTTCCAGGACGTCCGCCTCGACGAAGAGGGCACGCTCATCCTTGAACTAGCCCAAGCCACGCCCGCCTACCACGGCCGCCGCGTCGGTGCGTTCCACAACGAAAGAAAAGTCCCCCAGCAACGCCACCGCCAACCCCGCCCGAACTGGCTGGCCGAAACGACTGGCGAGCAGGCGGACGGGAACGCAAGCGTCCCGCTTGCCACCCGTTGATATTGAGAGCGATGAACCCAACCGAAGTGCGAGCGAAACGCCGCCCGCCAGCGAGACGCTCGTGCTCCAGTCATAACCGTCCTCGGGGCTTTGCCCGTCTATTTGCGGTGAAGCTCTGCTTCACCGTTACGTTGGGTAAAGGTTCCGCGGCTCCGCCGCCGCTGTTGGGCGATCAACCGATCGGGATTCGACAGTCTCGGGCGGCGGCGTAGCCGCAAAGTGATTGGGGACTCTTCGGAAAAGCGCAGCTTTTCCGCAAATAGAGCGGCACAGCCGCAGAAATTTAAGTCGCGTAGCGATGCCGTGATTGTAGCCGTGGGTGACAACCCACGGAACGGAATCGCCACAACCCCGGCGTCGCGTTAGCGACCGTATGAAATTACCGCGTGAGATGATTCAACCGTCGCGAAGCGACGCATTCGTGTGCCCGATCTAACCGTGGGTTTTCACCAACGGCTACAATCAAACCATCGCGATGCGATGAAGAGAATTGTCGCGGGATCGGTGAGCCGGCAGCCGAAAGGCTTATCGGTAGTGGAGCGAGTTTGTAAAATAGAAATATCCCAATAAAATAGAGGTATGGATGTCCATACAAATGAGCAACGCTCACGCAACATGAGGGCGATACGCAGTAGCAATACTAAAATGGAGGTTGCCCTGGCGAAAGCTCTTTGGAAGCGGGGATATCGCTGCAGGAAGAACGTCAAAAGTATTTTTGGAAAGCCAGACTTAACATTTAGACGCTTTCGTCTTGCCGTCTTTGTAGACGGCGAATTTTTTCATGGCAAAGATTGGGAAACCAGCAAATTCATAATCAAAACGCGCCGGGAGTTTTGGTGGAAGAAGATTGAAGGTAATATATAGAGCGAGACCGAATTGTTAACGAAACTCTTACAGAGCGAGGCTGTGCTTCGAGTCTTTTTCGCCGACATTAGGCCAAATTATGATCGACTACTCGCAGATATATATTCTTTCTGATCAGCCTGCTTCGTGTTATAAGTGCGGCGTTCGAACCGAAATACTTTTTGATCATCCGCATACTATAGAAAAAATTCAAATTCATCGATGTCCAAATCCGACGTGCAAATTCGAATTTGTAATGCAATACGACCCTGATTTCGATGACGGTTCTTTGCTATGAAAGAAGGACAGAAATTGTGGACCAGAGACGAATTGATCTTAGCAAAAAACCTCTATTGCAAACTTCCGTTTGGTAGGTTGCACAACCGTAACCCAGAAGTTGTTAATCTCGCCAACCTTATTGGCCGTACTCCCAGTTCGGTCGCATACAAACTTGTTAACTTTGCAAGTCTTGATCCAAGTCTAAAGGCAAGGGGCATAAAAGGAGCATCAAACGCGAGCAATCTGGATAGAGAGATATGGAAAGAGTTTTTCAATCACTGGGATGTCTTGCCGTTTGAAAGTGAGAAGCTGTTGGCGAAAATTGAAAATACGACAGTAGAAGTTCTAAATCATATTCCCGAGAATGAGTTGCCGAAAGACGGTAAGACGAGAGAGCAAATAGTAAGAGTTCGCGTTAATCAGTCGTTCTTCAGAAGTTCTATTTTGGCTTCTTACAACAGCACTTGCTGCATAACTGGGCTTCAGCAACCGGAGCTTCTCATCGCTGGACATATTAAACCTTGGAGTATCGATGAAAAAAACAGATTGAATCCACAAAATGGAATTGCGATAAACGCTCTTCACGACAAAGCGTTTGACTCAGGGCTAATAACAATTACCACGGATTTTAGAATCATGGTTTGTTCCGAACTATTGAAGCAAAAAAAATCGCTGACGATTGAGAATTACTTTATCCGACATCACGAGCAAAACATGATTTTACCGTCACGATTTCTTCCAGACCTAGAAGTTCTTGATTATCACAATCGGGTCACCTTTAGAGGCTGACACTCGAACTGCTTAACTGAAAGTCGACTATTTTGAGCCCGCGTAGCGGGTGACCAGCATAAAGCCACGGGTGTAAGCCCGTGGAACGATAACAAAACGAATCAAAGCCCGCGTAGCGGGCGACAGCGCATATGCCCAGATCCTACACAAATCTGATATATCACATTGTCTTTTCAACAAAGGATCGAAAGCCGTTGATCAAGAATGAAAATGAGGAGCGTTTGTACGAATACATCGGCGGCATTCTTCGGGGACTTGGTGGTATTTTACTCATGATCAACGGGGTTGAAGACCACGTTCACATTCTGGCTAAATTGAGGCCTGACAAAGCTCTCTCCGATGTTTTACGCGATCTGAAATCCAATGCCTCCGGATGGATGCACGACGTCTTTCCAGATGCAAAAGACTTTGCATGGCAGAATGGCTATGCTGCATTCTCAGTTGGCCCGACGGAGATCGAACGCATAAAAAGATACATTTCGAACCAGAAGTTGCACCACGGCAGACAATCATTTGAAGACGAATTTGTTGAGTTGTTAGAGTTTCATGAGATCGAAGTTGATCGACGGTATTTGTGGACGTAACCGCTGCCGCCCGCTACGCGGGCTCCATTCATTCTTGCAACCTTTCCACGGGCTTACGCCGCGTGGCTTTATGCTGAAACCCGCTACGCGGGCCTAAACCCCAAACCGGCGTTAGAAACGGTCGCATTGCTTTATTGAACGACGCTGGAGTTGAGGCCGCGTCCTGGAGTTTTTCGTCCATGCTTTTACACTGGAACCGAAAACACAATCAGGCCTGCTACGTTCCTTCGCTGTCAGAGACGCAGCCAGAACGACGATATAGATACGGCAAAAACTTAATCCTTGGAACAGGCACAGACTTTCAACATTTCTTAGCCCAAATGGCTAAGGGAAATATTTACTACGATCCCGGCATTAAAATGGAGAGTATGGATTCGCGACCAAGGATTAAGAAAAGAAGTCAGTTTCGCATTAAGTCTCAGTTCCTGCCAAGCCTCTATAAGGTAAATGAAATTGTCGATGTTTCTCTTTAGTCGAGGCCGCGAAAAATGCCTTAGTGATTTTCATCTCAATTCAACTTTTCCAGCGAACCAAAGCCGTCTGCTGTTCAGCCTTTGATGCCGCTCCTACGGAGCTTTTTGTTTCCTGATCGATCTTTTTCTACAAACATTTAGCCTCTCCGAGGCTTCTGGGCTAAGCCCGTTGAAACGGGCTGGGCGATCTCGTCTCAGTCGGAACCACGCTCTGAAGGGCGTGGCTATTTGCCCTTTTGCGGGAACGGCGTTGAAACGCCGTGGGCTTATGCCGCGACTGGTTTATTCTTGTACTGAACCAGGGTGTGCAGGCAGACGGTGGCGACTATTATGATGCCGCCGAGGATGGCCCAGTTTGAGGGGCGTTCGCCGACGAAGAGGAAGACCCAGACGGGGTTGAGGAGCGGTTCGATGAAGCCGATGATGCTGGCGTCGAGCGGGCGTGTGCCGCCTCTTACACCTTTTATAAATAGGATATAAGAGATCCCGATCTGAAATACGCCCAGGAATCCGACGGCGGCGTAATCCCGCCAGGTGGCGGTCGGGAATGCGGCGATACCGCTGGGCAGCGTGAGCAGGGCGAGCAGGAAATTGCCGTAGATGACGGTGATCGTGCCGCTCATTCCCATGGCCTTGGGGTGGCGAAGCAGCATGATGTAGAGGCCGAGAAAGATGCCGGAGCCGAGAGCCGCGATGTTGCCCTGGTAATCGCCGATCGAGAGGTCGCCGACGAAGAACAGGCTCATTCCGGCAAGACAAAAGATGACGGTGATGAGATCACGGATGTGGAATTTTTCGCCGATAACGAACGGTGCGAGGATCAATATATATATTGGTGCGGTGTACTGGAGAAAGATGGCGTTCGCGGCGGTTGTGTGTTTGGTTGCCCAGACGAACAGAAATAGCAGCGTCGCGTAGATCACCGAGCACATCCCTCCGAAGGCGTTTATCCGCAGCCCGTCACGCCACGTGATGATCAGCACCGTGATCCCGGCGAGCAGGGAACGAAAGAACGTGACCTGATAGGCGTCGAGATTTGTCGCGAGCTTGATGAACATGCCGCCGGTACTCCAGAGGAGTACCGCGATCAAAACCAGAGCGACCGGGGGAAAGGGTTTTTTGTCTTCGGACACGTCGGTATTTTACCGCAAAGCCTGCGAGACGCAGAGTTGGTACGAAGATTTTTAACGCAAAGACGCTAAGGGGAAAAGTAGCAAAGACGCAAAGGAAATTAGATCTTCCTTTGCGTCTTTGCCGTTTTAACGACTTTGCGTTGAATAACTTATTCGGCTGAAACTGCCGCCGCGAGAGTTTCGCGAAGCTTTTTCGCTGAGGTCGTATTCGGTTCGAGCTCGACATCCTCGACATTGCCGCGGACCTTCTTGCCGAAGACGGCGTTCCATGCCGGAATGACGATCGTGGCGTTGCCTGAGGCCTTTGCCTGGCAGGCGAGGCGGAGGAATGGGTGGTCGCCTTCGGGTTGGTTATAGCCGAAGACCTTCATCGCACGGCGTTCGCGGCGGCTGACCTCGGTGAGCTTTTCGGCTCCGCCGAGGACGCCGACCCAGCAGGTTCCGCAGCTTGCCGCGACGCATTCGACCGGGACGACGCCTTCCCAGCAGCGTTCGTCTTGTTTCTGCCAATTCTGCGAGCGGTCGTTCGACGAGGCGGACGATATCTCCTGCTCGTTGACGATCGTAAATTTCCCGTGTGACTTAGCATTCTCCCAAGCGACCGAATACTTTTTGTTGACCGTCTTGAGGAATCCAAACAGCCCCTGCGAATCGTCCTTGGCACGTTCGGCGATGACGGCGTTCGGTGATTTTGCCATGATGCCTTTCGGCTGTTCAACCTCGCCGGGAGCTGCCTTGAAAGCCTCGACGCCGACTTGATTTAAGGTGGCAAGGCCGATGATGACCATGGCGTTGATCATCTGGCGTTCGACGTGGAGCTTTTCCGCGACGGCCATTCCGATGGCTTTGATCTCTTCGATGAGGGTCGGCGTGCTTTCCTTGAATACAACGGTTTCCGCCTCGATCGCTGCCTTTACGGTTTTCCAGTAGCGGTGTCCGTATAGGAAATGGTGTGACGAATCTATCTTGTCCTCGAGCCCGAATTTGCCTTGCAGGGCGACGCCCAGCTCGGCGGCCGCACGGTCTTCGGCGGCGTCGAGATAGCGTTTCAGGTCGAGCGGATAAAAGCGGAACCAGATCTGCAGAGCGTCCTTGTCCACATCGTGAACACAAGGCAAAAGCTCGTCCACCGCTGCCAGCCAGTCGGCCTCAGTGAACTTCGAAAGGTAATCGGTTAATGCGTTACTCATAATCTTATAAAAGCAAAACAAGAAGTAAATCAAAAAAACGAGTGAGTATCAACCGTGCAGCCCGATACATCGTGTCTATCGGCTCCAGTGACGGCGATCATTTGTTGAAAAGCCCGGATATTCCGTGCTAATCTCGAGCATCACTTTCCCCTAAGTCATTGAATTCCGGAGTTATCCCACGATGAATAAGTGTATCCGCAAGAAAAGTTGGCTGTTTGCAGCGTTTCTGGTGCTGTTTGCGGCGGGGCTTGTGTATTCGCAGGACGACGAGGTTATCAGGATCAATGCGGATAACGTCACCGTGCCCGTTTCCGTTCTCGATCGCAGTGGCAAGTACATTTCGACGCTCAAGCAGTCGGATTTTAAGATATTTGAGGACGGCGTTGAGCAGGAGATCACTTCGTTCGAGACGACGGACGGATCGGTGACGGTTTTTATGCTGCTGGAGCGGAATGGGGCGATCAGGTTTCAGCTGCCGAGGCTGGTTGCGGCGGCGAATGCTTTTGTCAGGCAGATGAGAGACGAGGATCAGTTTACCGCTCTGACATTCGGGTCAAGCCTGGATACCTTGATAAAGGCGACGAAGATCAAAGACGTTCCAAAGGGGAACCGAATAGAAAAGCTGCCGGGTGACAACGGCATCTTCTTATATGACGCTGTGGACAAGGTAGTCGACCGGATTCAAAAAGTGCCGGGCCGCAAAGCTATTGTTTTGTTTTCCGAAGGCCTCGACGCCGAGTTCTACGCAAACCCGAACGCGAAAGGCACGCTCAAAGACGCCGAGGAAAGCGGAGCGACGATCTACACCGTCAAATTCAATTCCCAGTCGCTGCTGATCGTCCCTGATCGCATCAAGCAAAGCAAAACGTATCAGGACAGTATCGCGAAAGCCCAAAAATACATGACCGACCTCGCTGCCCGAACCGGAGGCCGCACATTCGACGTCGAAAAGATCGAAGACCTAGACGCAACCTTTGCCGAAGTCGCCAGCGAACTAGTCCGCCAATACACCCTCGGCTACGCCCCCGCAAAAGCCGGAACCAACGGCGAACGCCGCAAGATCACCGTCAAAGTAACCACCCCCGACGCCGTCGTCCGTGCGAGAAAAGAGGTCGTTTACAAAAAAGTGAAATAGGCATATCATTCCCACCATTATGCTGACGAAACTCTCTCATTTTCGCTACGTCGCGGCCATTCTCTCGATACTCGCCATCGCACAGATAGTCGCCGCCCAGAAACCGATTCCGACACCCGAACGCAACCGCGATATCGTTGCTCTGCTTAATGACGCCCGGCTCGCAGCCCCGGAATTGGCGGTAGATACTTTTCTTAAGGTTGTCGAATCAAAAAAGGTCACCGATCCGGTTTGGCGGAAGGAGATCATTGACGAGGCGTTGAGGACGATCGATGAGGTGCAGTATGCGATGCCGATGCAGCCGGCATATGGAGGTACTGTCGAGCGGGGTAATCTGCTGCAATCTACCGAAGAATACGTTCGAGCGGCTGGCTTTTCGAGGAACCTGGATCGGCTGTCATTTCGCGGGAGGGTCATTACGCTTCTGCTCGAAACCGACAAGGAGCGGGCGAAGAACATGATATTTCAGATGGGAGGCGATCTTGGTCTGAAGCCACGCACATGTGAAGATGCTCTCACATATTCGCCAATTAGCATCTACCCGGTCGTGATCAACGTTGCTAAAGCTGTTTTCAGCGATAAGCAGGTTGCCGAAGGGCAGAGGGCACTTTTCGTCGCCCCGTGGATAGAAAACATCGAATCACCACGCCAAATATCTCCGGCACTCGATATCGTAAAGCAATTTCAGTCCTCACCAAGCGAGCGGCAATTACTCTATAACGCTGCATCCAGGGCGATCGACCGAAATTTTAAGGACGACCGGTCATTTACCTACAGGTGGGAATCGATCGCTGCCCGCGTAGGGAAATTGAGCGAAGGCGAGGCAGATCCGCATAAAAGCGATCTAATGAATGCCTTTCGGGGAATGCTGCTTAAGAATCTTCGCGGTACTCGCTGCAAAGATAACGAGATCAAAAAAGATGAGCCGCTTCCGGATTATATCGAAGCGGTGAATAAGATCCTGAGCGAAAAGCCCATCACGTTAGAAGACATAAGCACTGCTGAATATAAGGGCACGCCCAATCTCGTCAACATAATAAAGAAGTCGACTGGAGCCAGTAAGTTTCGCGACGAGCTGCTAACGGTCCGCGACCAGCAGATCGTGGATAACAAGATCGTTAATCACGACGTAAACGATATCGCTTGGGCGGGCCGCGTCGTCGAGTTAATTGACAGAGTCCTTTCTTTCGAAGGAGGAGATAGCGAGACTGAGCGGGAATTGCTCTTTATTAAAGCAGGTTTTGTGGGAGGCATGATGTCAGGCATCGGCCCTGGCGATCTGCGGAAAGCAGTGGCTCGCAAATACATAAGACTACTTACCGGATCGAAGCTGCAAAAGGAAAGCTTCATTGAATGGCGATTCTGGATCGCCGATGCTGAACGGATGGCGTCCGATTCATTTGACGAGATCGCTGGTGAGTTTCCTAATTCGAATCTTAAAGTTATAGTAGGTATCAATAGGTTACTGAAAGAGCCGGAAAAGGATAAGAAGCCTGTTTCGGTTCCAACTTCTAAGCCGCCGAGTGTCCCGGTGAAACCTTGATCGAAAATATTCCCACATCCGCTTGACACGGCTTTACTTAAATCATAATATCTAAAGTTTCGGACTTGACCGTCTGGTTTTACCTTGCAGTTTCTTAGGAAATAGCAGCGTAGATATTTGAGAATTGAAACACGGATTGTTGCGTAAAAGCGTCTATCTCTTGACGTTGGCGAATAACGCCCCACCCGCTACCGCAGGTGGTACCGACCTTTATGCCACGCTACAGCAAAGTTTCTTTTCTCTGAGAGTTAGTACATTTTATTTAATTCTTGTCAGCGAGAGCTGCTTGAACTAACTGCCGGATTTATTTCGGCAAGAGTCAGGTAAGACGTTAGTTTTGCCTTTTAAACACGAACGATCTTAGATCTTAGGTCTTTGATCTTGGAAATTGAGGACAGCGAAGCGGTCTAAGGTAAGGCCGAAGATCAAAGTTCAAAGATCAGGTTTTTGAGTATGCCGACAATTAACCAATTAGTACGCAAGGGACGACAGGCTGTTAAGTATAAGACGGCGAGTCCGGCTTTGCAGGCCAATCCGCAGAAGCGTGGCGTCTGCACACGTGTTTACACCTCGACCCCAAAGAAGCCTAACTCGGCTCTTCGTAAGGTCGCCCGTGTGCGTTTGACCAACCAGATCGAAGTTACTACATATATCCCGGGTATCGGGCATAACTTGCAGGAACACTCGATCGTGCTCATCCGCGGCGGCCGTGTTAAGGATCTTCCGGGTGTGCGTTACCACGTCATCCGCGGAACGCTGGATGCCTCTGGAGTTGCGAACCGCAACCAGTCGCGTTCGAAGTATGGTGCGAAACGTCCGAAGGGAGCGAAATAGTAATGGCAAGACGTAGAACAGCAGGAAGAAGAGAAGTTTTACCGGATCCGATCTACAACAGCATCGGCGTCACCAAGTTCATCAATGGCTTGATGTGGGAAGGTAAAAAGACCGTTGCCGAAGAGATCTTTTACGGTGCAATGACCAAGCTGGCTGAAAAGACCGGCGAAGACGCTCTTAAGATGTTTAAGAAAGCTCTTGATTCGGTCGCACCTACACTGGAAGTCAAATCACGCCGTATTGGCGGTGCAACTTACCAGGTGCCGCTCGAAGTCACCCGCGACCGCCGCAATACGCTGGCAATTCGCTGGATCGTGACGAACGCTCGCAACCGCAGCGAAAAAACGATGGAAGATCGTTTGGTCGGCGAACTGATGGACACCATCAACGGACGCGGCGGAGCGATGAAGAAGAAGGACGACGTCCACCGTATGGCAGAGGCGAACAAGGCGTTCGCTCACTATAGATTTTAAGAGATTTTTGATCGCTGATCTTTGACCTTTGAAAGAAGGCGAGATCAAAGGTCAAAAGTCGAAGATCCAAGGTCAGAGATTTTATGGCTAACATTAGCTTAGACAAATTTAGAAACATCGGCATCATGGCCCATATCGACGCGGGTAAGACCACGGCGACTGAGCGTATTTTGTATTACACCGGCGTTTCGCACAAGATCGGCGAAGTTCATGAGGGAACGGCGACGATGGACTGGATGGAGCAGGAGCAGGAGCGTGGTATTACTATTACCTCCGCTGCAACTACCTGTTTCTGGACGCGTAACAACGTCGAGCATCGCATTAATATTATCGATACACCGGGACACGTTGACTTCACGATGGAAGTTGAGCGGTCTCTTCGTGTTTTGGACGGTGCGGTTTGTGTTTTTGACGGTGTCGCTGGTGTGGAACCTCAGTCGGAAACGGTTTGGCGTCAGGCTGATAAATACGGCGTGCCGCGTATCTGCTTTATCAATAAGCTTGATCGTGCGGGTGCTTCGTTCGAACGCTCGTTCCAGTCGATCCTTGATCGTCTCGGAGCTAACGCGGTTGCGATGCAGATCCCGATCGGTATTGAGGAGCACTTCGTCGGCGTTGTCGATCTGATCACGATGAAGGCTTTCGTGTGGAGCAACGAGGCAAAAGGTGCAAATTACGACATCACGGATATCCCGGCTGATCTCGTTGACCTTGCTAAAGAGACCCGCGAAAAATTGGTTGAAGCCGTATCGGCGATCGATGACGATCTGATGATGAAATACCTCGAAGGCGAGGAAATTTCTGAAGCGGAGATCCGCAAAGCACTTCGTGCGGGAACGCTCGCTATGAAGATCGTGCCGGTTTTCACCGGTTCGGCATTCAAGAATAAAGGTGTTCAGACGCTGCTTGACGCAGTAGTCGATTTCCTCCCGAGCCCGCTCGATATTCCTGCCATCGAAGGCACAAATCCTAAATCAGGCGAAATTGAAAGCCGTCCGCCGGATGCGAAAGCTCCGTTCTCGGGACTGGTCTTTAAGTTGATGGCAGATAAGCACTTAGGTCAGTTGGCATTCGTGCGTATCTATTCGGGTACAGTTACCTCGGGTTCGTATGTGACGAACACGATCAAAGATTCAAAAGAACGTGTCGGACGTTTGATGCTCATGCACGCTAACAAGCGTGAAGACGTCGAAACGGCTTCGGCGGGCGAGATCGTTGCTATCGGCGGTATGAAAAATACCACGACCGGCGACACTGTCGCTGATGAGTCGAAACCGATCATTCTTGAGTCGATGGACTTTCCGGAACCGGTCGTTCGCGTCGCGGTTGAACCGAAAACGCGTGCTGACCAAGACAAAATGGGCACGGCTCTTAACCGCCTTGCTCAGGAAGATCCCAGCTTCCGTGTCACCAGCGACCACGAAACGGGCCAGACGATCATCGCCGGAATGGGCGAGCTTCATCTTGAGATCATTGTCGATCGTATGAAGCGTGAGTTCGGCGTCGAAGCAAACGTTGGTAAACCGCAGGTTGCGTACCGCGAAACCATCACCGCATCGGCACCTGGTAAAGAGATCTACAAGAAACAGTCGGGTGGCCGTGGTAAATTCGGGCACGTCGAGCTCGAGATCGAGCCGGCTCCGGGCGAAGGATTTGTCTTCGAGGACAAGATCACCGGTGGTTCGATCCCGAGACAGTTCATCAAGCCGACGATGGAAGGCATCCGCGATGCGATGGGCCGAGGATATTTGGCCGGATACGAACTCGTCGATATCAAGGTTCGTCTACTTTTCGGTTCCTACCACGAAGTGGACTCGGACGAAATTTCGTTCAAATTAGCCGGATCATTCGCATTCCAGGATGCAGTGAAGAAAGCCAAGCCGGTCCTTCTCGAACCGATCATGCGTATCGAAGTCGTTACGCCTGAAGAATACATGGGGGCTGTCAACGGCGATCTTAACCGTCGTCGCGGACAGATCGATTCGATGGCACCGCGTCCGGGTAATGTTTCGGTTGTTACGGCATTTGTTCCGCTTTCGGAAATGTTCGGATACACGACCGATCTTAGAAGTTCGACACAGGGACGTGCAACTTCGAGTATGCATTTTGAGCGATATGCAGAGGCTCCGCGTAACGTCGCTGAGGAAGTTATCGCAAAGATCAAGGGAACGGGTGTAAGCACCTAAGAAATTAGAAATTTTGGCGGCAACGCTCGCCAGTGTTTTGGTAGACCCGAAACCGCTAGATTTGAGATCTGAAATTTAGGAGAAGTCATGAGTAAAGAGAAATTCGACCGAAGTAAGCCGCACGTGAACATTGGAACGATCGGGCACGTAGACCACGGCAAGACGACATTGACGGCGGCTATCACGAAAGTGATGTCGAAGCATAACGCGAAGATGACGTTTAGATCGTTTGATTCGATCGACAACGCTCCTGAGGAAAAGGCTCGTGGTATTACAATTGCGACCTCACACGTTGAGTATGAGACGGCAAACCGTCACTATGCCCACGTTGATTGTCCGGGCCACGCTGACTATGTCAAGAACATGATCACGGGAGCTGCCCAGATGGACGGAGCGATCCTCGTCGTAGCAGCAACGGACGGCCCAATGCCGCAGACCCGTGAGCACATCCTGCTTGCACGTCAGGTTGGCGTGCCTTCGATGGTTGTCTTTATGAACAAGGCAGACATGGTCGATGACGCCGAACTGCTGGAACTGGTCGACATGGAGATCCGCGAACTTCTCAGCTCATACGAATTCCCGGGCGACGATACACCGATCACCCAGGGCTCAGCACTGAGAGCACTCGAAGGCGACCCGGCATGGGAAGTAAAGATCGACGAGCTGATGCAGACGGTGGATGATTTCATCCCGACCCCTGCTCGTGAGACTGACAAGCCGTTCCTGATGCCTGTTGAAGATATCTTCACGATCCAGGGCCGCGGGACAGTGGCAACCGGAAGAATCGAACGCGGCGTTATCAACGTCAACGAGCCGGTCGAGATCGTCGGTATCAAAGACACACGCAACTCGGTCGTCACGGGCGTCGAAATGTTCAAGAAGCTTCTCGATTCAGGCATGGCAGGCGACAACGTCGGCCTTCTGCTGAGAGGCGTCGAGCGAAAAGAGATCGAACGCGGACAGGTTATTGCCAAACCGGGCTCGATCACACCGCACACGAAGTTCAAGGCTGAGGCATACGTCCTCACGAAAGAAGAAGGCGGCCGCCACACCCCGTTCTTTACGGGATATCGCCCGCAGTTCTACTTCAGAACAACGGACGTGACGGGCGTCGCACACTTGCCGGCAGGCGTTGAAATGGTCATGCCGGGCGACAACATCCAGATGGAGATCGAGCTTATCGCTCCGATCGCCATGGAAAAGGGACTCCGCTTCGCTATCCGCGAAGGCGGCAGAACGGTTGGAGCCGGAACGGTTTCAGAAGTAGTTTTGTAAGTTGGAACGCCGGCATCTTGCCGGCAACACACGCCGGCAAGATGCCAGCGTTCCAGTGAGAATATGTTAAACGAAAAGATTCGCATCAAGTTGAAAGCCTACGATCACCGCGTGCTGGACCAGTCCACCGCTGAGATCGTCGAGACGGCAAAGAGAACGGGAGCAAGGATCGCAGGTCCGATCCCCCTACCGACCATCAAGAATAAATGGACGGTTCTCAGATCGCCCCACGTGGATAAAAAGTCGCGTGAGCAGTTTGAGATCAGAACGCACAAGCGTTTGATGGACATTCTCGATCCAACGGCCGAAACGGTCGATGCATTGATGAAATTGGATCTGCCGGCCGGTGTTGATGTAGAGATCAAGGCATTCGGTAAAAACTAGTTCGTGGATCGTTGATCGGGGTTCGTTGTTAAAAATGAACCTGCAACGAACAGCCAGCAACGAACGACGGACATTAAGATTATGATTAGCGGAATCATTGGTAGAAAATTGGGCATGACGCAGCTGTTTGCGGAAGATGGAACGGTAACTCCGGTTACGGTCATCAAAGCGGGGCCGTGCGTTGTCGTCCAGACAAAGAGTGCGGCGGGCAATGACGGATACAATGCCGTGCAGCTCGGATTCGTCGAGGAAAAGGCGGTCCGCCTTAAGAATGTGACGAAGCCGCTTCGCGGACATTTTGAAAAGACGGGCGGCGGTCTTCCTCCGACACGTGTGCTCAGAGAGCTTCGTTTGACGAATGAGCCTGAAGCATCGGTTGGCGATCAGATCAAAGTTGACGTCTTTGCTGACGGCGACAAGATCGACGTTGTCGGGAAGTCGAAAGGCCGCGGTTTTGCCGGTACGATCAAGCGTCACAAGTTCTCGCGCGGCCCTGAGTCGCATGGTTCGATGAACGTTCGTGCCCCTGGTTCGATCGGACAGTCAGCGTATCCTTCGCGTGTTATTAAAGGAACGCGTTCGTCAGGCCACATGGGCGATGCCCGTGTAACGGTTCAGAATCTGACCGTTGCCAAGGTCGATGTCGAAAACAACATATTGATGGTTCGCGGTGCTGTACCGGGACCGAATGGTGGACTTGTAATAGTTAAAAAAGCGTAGTTGGCAGCAGCAGTTGGCCGTCGTCGGTTTCAAGGAACTGACCACTGACCACTGACCACTGACCACTCGAACGGAGTGAGAATTATGCCTACCGTAAAGGTTCGCAATTTGAAGAATAAAGAAGTCGGAGATGTGGAGCTTCTCGATACCGTGTTCGGTGTCGAATTGAACGAAGCCCTTATTCACTCGGCTGTGATGAACTACCAGGCCAACGGCCGTCAGGGAACTTCAGCGACGAAAACTCGCGGTAACGTTTCCGGATCGGGCAAGAAGCTCTGGAAGCAGAAGGGAACCGGTCGTGCGCGTATCGCGTCGCTGCGTTCGCCGCTGTGGAAGGGCGGCGGTAACGTTCACGGGCCTCAGCCACGCGACTGGTCTTACCAGATGCCGAAGAAAATGCGCCGCGGTGCATTGCGTTCGGCCCTCTCGGAAAGATTGCGTGAAGGCAACCTGATCGTCATTGACGGCTTTGAATTCAAGAATCCTAAGACGAGCGAGTTTCTCGGTGCGATCAAAGGCCTCGGCCTTTCGGATTCGAAAAAGCCGACGAAAACCTTGATCATCGATTCACTGGACAACCAGAACCTGATCCTTTCGTCGCGTAACGTTGAAAAGACCAAAGTCACTAACAGCTTTGGGCTCAATATTTACGATATCATCTATCACGAAAAGCTTTTGATCTCGAAAGCAGCGGTTGAAGAGTTGACAAGTCTGCTCGACCCGAAGCGTGAAGGAAAAGCTGAGGAACCTGAGGTGGTCGTAGAGGCACCGAAGGCGAAGAAAGAAGCTAAGCCAAAAGCGGAAACGGCTCCTAAAAAGGAAGCTGCCGTCGAGGAAGCACCAGCAGTAGAAGCGGCAGAGGAAACTCCGGCGGCTGAAACAACTGAGGAGGCGACAAGCAATGAGTAAAATTGGAGTTTGGGACATTTTGAAGTCGCCGGTCGTTACCGAAAAAAGCGTCATTCTTAAAGAAGAGTCGACGGATGAGGATAGCAACCGAAAACAAGGTCAGGTTTTGACCTTTAAGGTTGATAAGAAAGCGACCAAGATCGATATAAAAGGTGCGGTCGAGGAGATCTTTAATGTTAAGGTCGCTTCCGTTCGAACGATCCAGTACGACGGTAAAATGAAACGCCGCGGCCGCATCGAAGGACGCCGTGCAGCATGGAAAAAGGCGTACGTTACCTTGAGAAAGGGCGAGCCGATGGTTGATTACGCAGAAGCTATCTAGTGGAACGCCGCCATCTTGGCGGCCAGGACCTGCCGGCTGGAAGCCGGCGATCCAAAGATTATGGGAATCAAGAGATTAAAACCAACATCACCGGCAAGGCGTTATCAAACGTACTTGACCCGCGATGAGTTGACGAAAGGGGCAGTACCCGAGAAATCACTGCTCGAGCCGAAGAAGAAAATTTCCGGGCACAACAACGACGGTCGTATCACGATCCGTCGCCGTGGCGGAGGCCATAAGCGCCATTATCGTATCATCGATTTCAAACGCGATAAGACAGGCATTCCGGGACGCGTTGCACAGCTCGAATACGATCCGAACCGTTCGGCTCACATCGCTCTGATCAACTATCTCGATGGCGAAAAGCGATACATCATCGCACCTGTTGGCCTGAAGGTTGACACGATGGTCGTAAGCGGCGAAGACGCTGATATCTTGCCGGGAAATGCTTTGCCGATCAAAAACATCCCGCTCGGTACTGAGGTTCACAACATTGAGCTTCGTCCGGGTAAGGGCGGCCAGATGGTTCGATCGGCGGGTGGTTTTGCACAGATCGTTGCTAAAGACGGCGACTATGCTCAGCTCAGAATGCCTTCGGGTGAGGTTCGCAAGGTGCCTGTTGTTTGTATGGCAACTGTCGGACAGGTCGGCAACACCGAGCATGAGAACGTTTCGCTTGGTAAGGCTGGCCGTTCACGCTGGATGGGCAGACGTCCTAAGGTTCGCGGCGTAGCCATGAACCCGGTCGATCACCCGCACGGTGGTGGTGAAGGCAAAACGTCAGGCGGACGTAACCCGGTAACCCCTTGGGGACAGCCGACACGCGGTTACAAAACGCGTCGCAACAAACGCACGAGCAATATGATCGTGAAGGACAGAAGAAGGAAATAAAACGATTTTAGATTTTAGATTTTGGATTTTGGATTGCAAGAATATGCAGTCCGCCAATCCAAAATCCAAAATCGGAAATCCAAAATTGAATTATGCCACGTTCATTAAAGAAAGGACCGTTTATCGACCTTAGCGTTCAGAAGACGCTTAGAAGAATTCTGGAAGGCGGACCAAAACCGCAAGCGATCAAGACATGGTCGCGTCGCTCGACGATCACGCCGGACATGGTCGGTTTGACCTTCGGCGTACACAACGGCAAACGTCATATTCCGGTTTTCGTTACTGAGAATATGGTCGGACACAAGTTGGGTGAATTCTCGCCGACACGTATGTTTAAGGGGCACCCCGGAACGAAAGCGGAGAAAATGGCGAAGAGAAAGTAAGCAGTCAGCAGTTAGCAGTCAGCAGTTAGATTCTGCTTACCGCTTACGGCTCACCGCTCACCATTAAGAATATGGAAGCTGTAGCAAAAACAAAATATCTAAAGGGTTCACCGCGTAAAGCCAGGCTTGTGATCGATCTGATCCGCGGCGTGAATGTATCGCGTGCCTTGTCGATCTTAAAATTTACCGATAAGCGAGCGGCTGACCCGATCCAGAAATGCCTGAGTTCGGCGATCGCGAATGCGACATACAAGGCCGAGCAGCAGAATATCGCCATCGACCCGGATGATCTCTGGATCAACCTGTGCTATATCGACATGGGCCCGACCAAGGGCCGTCGCCGTATGCGTCCGGCGCCTCAGGGGCGTGCATATCGCGAGCAGCGTCACTATTGCCACATCACGATCCAGGTAACGAGCGAAGAGAAGGCAAAGTCGGAAGAGCAGATGAGGCTCGACGCTCTGCGTGACGAACGCATCGCCGCCCGAAAAGCTGCAAGAGCGGCAGACAAGGCGAAGGCTCCGGTAAAGAAGGAAACCAAGGCCGCTAAGGTCGAGGAGAAACCGGCAGAGCCAGTGGTTGAGGAAGTCGTTGAGACTCCGGTTGAGATGGTTGACGAAACGCCGGTTGAGACGGTTACTGAAGAGGTTGTCGAAACTGAAACTCACGCTGAAGAAGTCGAGGAGAACAAAGCTCAGATCGACGCTGAAGTTTCAGCTGCTCACGAAACATCGAGTCACACGACGGCCGAAGAACATGCCGAAAAGCCGGTAGATGAGGTCATGGAAAGAACGAACAAAGACCTCGAGAGACAATAGGTTTAATTATGGGACAGAAGGTACATCCATACGGCTTTAGGGTCGGATACAACAAAGATTGGCACTCGCACTGGTTTGCGAAACAGGATTTTGCAAAGTTTCTTGCCGAAGATCTCAAGCTCAAGCGTGATCTTAAGAAGAAATTCAGCGGCGGCGGCGTTTCGCACATCGATATCGAGCGTGCAGCGACCCGTTTGAAGATCATCATCTACACTTCGCGTCCGGGCATCATCATCGGCCGCAAAGGTTCAGAGATCGAATCGCTTCGCGAAGAGCTATCGAGAAAGACCGGCCGGGAAGTGCTGGTTTCGATCCAGGAGATCCGACACCCGGAACTCAACGCTCAGCTCCAGGCTGAGAAGATCGCTCAGCAGCTTGAGAAACGCATCATGTTCCGCCGTGCGATGAAAAAGACGATCGAAGAATCACTTCGTTTCGGTGCACAGGGAATCAAGGTCATGATCGCCGGCCGTTTGAACGGTGCTGAAATTGCCCGTACGGAATGGTCGCTGCAGGGACGGCTTCCGCTGCACACGCTGAGAGCGGATATCGATTTTGGATTTGCCGAAGCTTTGACGACATTCGGCATCATCGGTATCAAAATATGGATCTATCGCGGTGAGATCCTCGATCCGAACGCCTCGATGGCACGCGGAACGACGACGGACCCGATGAACGAAGTTAAGGTCGAACGTGGAGCACGCCGCAATGATCGCGGCCCGCGAAGAGACGACCGCGGCGGCCGGTAGGCAGTTGGCAGTAAGCGGTAGGCAGGTAAAAGAGGAAATTTAGAGTTATGTTACAGCCAAAAAAGGTCAAGCGCCGAAGAGTAATGAAAGGCCGCATGCGCGGGAAAGCGACACGCGGCGAGAAGCTCAGCTTTGGTGATTTTGGTCTCAAAACACTAGAGGCAGCGTGGATCACGGATAGACAGATCGAAGCGGCTCGTATCGCGATGACACGTCACGTAAAACGTGGCGGTAAGATTTGGATCCGCATTTTCCCTGATAAGCCGATCACCAAAAAACCGGCTGAAACCCGAATGGGTTCGGGTAAAGGTGCTCCGGATCACTGGGTTGCAGTTGTCAAACCGGGTCGCGTGTTGTACGAGATCCAGGGTGTTGAGGAAGGGTTGGCACGCGAAGCTATGATGCTCGCGGCTCAGAAACTGCCTATCAAGGTTAAATTTGTAACCAGGGCAGACCTCGAGGGAGGCGTAGTTTAGACATGAAAAGGAAAGAACAGCTCGAACAACTCGGGGAAATGACCGCCGAAGAATTGAAAGATCAGGCTGACGCTCTTAAGGAATCGCTGTTTCGCTTGAAATTCCGTAAGACGCTCGGCATGGGTGAGGTTCTCAAGGACGTTCGCCGTGAGAAAAAGACGTTGGCAAGAGTTTACACTTTGCTGAACAAGAAGGGATCGGAGGCCAAGTCGGCCTGACTGGGTCGCCGGCCTTTGTCGGTACTCTAAACGAAAAGAAATGGTAAAGAAGAAGAAGGACGAAGAAGTCGAAGGAACAGTCGAAGCCGCAGCAGAAGAAACTGTGGTGGAAGCAGCTGCTGTGGAAGAAGTCGCAGCCGCTGAGGCTGAAGCTGTCGAAGCTGCTCCGGAAGCTGAGGTCGAGGCCGCTCCGGCGGAAGAGCCTGCTGCTGAAGTTGAAGTTGCCCCGGCTGAAGAGGCTGCTGTTGAGGCCGCACCTGTGGTCGAAGCGAAGCCGAAGAAAGCCGCAGCCAAGGCTCCGAAGGCCGCTAAGGTCGCCAAGACCCCGACAGCGGCAGAGGTTGACGGAGAGAAGAAGGTTCACAAGCGTGCTGAGAGAGTCGGCATCGTTTCTTCGGACAAAATGACCAAAACGGTAACTGTTCGAGTTGATCGTCTTGTCAAACATCCGGTGTACCGCAAATACGTCAAGAAGCGTAAGAAATTCATGGCTCACGACGAACTTGGGGCCAAGATCGGTGACAAGGTACGTATCATGGAGACTCGCCCTCTATCGGCAAGAAAGAGATGGCGTGTGGTTGAGATCCTGCAGAAAGCAGAGCTTTAAAGCGGTAGGCAGCAGCAGTCGCAGAATGCCGAATCGGCAAATGTTCACTGGTTGCTTGCCACTGATAACTGGAGAGAGATTATGATTCAGATGCAGACCTCGTTAGCGGTCGCAGACAATTCAGGAGCAAAGCGGGTCGAGATGATCATGCCGGTCGGTGGTTCGACGGCGAAGATCGCACGGCTCGGTGATACGATCAAAGTTACGGTCAAAGAAGCCGCTCCGGATGGTACCGCAAAGAAAGGTAAGGTTTACAACGCCGTTATCGTGAGAACCCGCAAGGAAGTTCGTCGTAAAGACGGAACGTACATCCGGTTCGACGACAACGCAGCGGTTCTCATCAAGGACGACGGCTCTCCGATCGGAACACGTGTGTTCGGCCCAGTAGCCCGCGAACTTCGCGAAAAGAACTTTATGAAGATCGTGTCGTTGGCACCGGAAGTTATTTAGGACATATAGGACGTATAGGACGCATAGGTCCTATGTCTTGAGCAAAGAAAATGAAGACTCCAAAGACAGGAACAGTAAAGAGCAAGATCAAACGCGGCGATCAGGTCGTGTTCATTGCCGGAAAAGAATATAACCGCTACGACAGCGCAGGTAAGCGTCAGCCGTATCGCGGCAAAGTGATCGCGGTCGATGCTCGCAATGAGAAGGTCAAGGTCGAGGGAGCGATGATCGTTAAGCGTCACCGTAAACCGGTCCCGCAGATGAACCGCGAAGGCGGCATCATCGAGCAGGACGCGTGGGTCAGCGTTTCGAACGTAGCTCTTATCGATCCGGAAACCGGAAAGCCGACACGTGTTAAGTACGAAGTTCGCGATGGTAAGAAGGTCAGAGTCGCCAAGAGCGGTAAAGTTCTTGTCGAGACCGGAAGCTACAAACGCGAAGCCAAGAAGATCGATGAAGAAGCGGCTCCGGAGGCCAATTAAGATTTTAGTCTGGAAACGGAGCGATCAGATCTGAAGTTTAGATCGGAGGTCTGAAATTATTATCGGAACCCAGACGCTAATAGGAGAAGCCAAAGAAAATGGCCAGGTTAAAAGAAAAATATAAAAGTGAGATCGCTCCGGCATTAGCTAAGGAGTTTGATATCAAGAACCCGATGGCGATCCCGAGGATCGAAAAGGTCGTGGTCAACATGGGACTGGGCGAAGCAAGTTCGAACGCCAAGATCCTGGACGTTGCCGCCGAAGAGCTCAAATCGGTAACAGGCCAAAAGCCCGTCATCACGAAGGCAAAGAAATCAATTGCTGCCTTCAAGCTCCGCCAGGGAATGGCGATCGGCACCATGGTGACGCTTCGGGGCGATAGAATGTTCGAGTTTCTCGATCGTCTTATCTCGGTTGCTCTGCCTCGAGTACGCGATTTTCGCGGTATATCGGGCAAGGCGTTCGACGGACGCGGAAACTACACGCTCGGTATTCGCGAGCAGCTCATTTTCCCGGAGATCGATTTCAACAAAGTCGATAAGACCCGCGGAATGAATATTTCGATAGTAACGACAGCAAAAAACGATGAGCAGGCCCGCTCGCTTCTGAAAGCAATGGGAATGCCGTTCAGACAATAGAAACATGGCAAAGATCAGCAAAGTAGTAAAAAACGAGATGCGTCGCGAGACGGTGAAGCTTTATGCAGAACGCCGTGCAGCCGCAAAGAAGATCATCAACAACCCTAAATCGACGGTTGAAGAAGTCGATGCAGCGGTGATCAAACTTCAGAAGATGCCGCGTAATGCGAGCCCTTCGCGCGTCCGCAACCGCTGTTCACAGTCGGGCCGTTCGCGCGGATACCTTAGAAAGTTTGGCATCTCGCGTATCGCCCTTCGTTCGCTTGCACTGGAAGGCCAGATCCCGGGTGTCGTTAAGTCGAGCTGGTAGATAGTTTTGGAAACCGCTTTTGGAGCGGCAACTGCTTAAGTAGAGTTCCCGCAAACGGTACTCTAAACTGAGCAATTATACGGAGTAAATAGAGCAATGACAGATCCAATAGCCGACATGTTAACGCGAATTCGCAACGCTATCCGTGCGAATCACACCCGCGTCGATATTCCTGGCTCAAAGCTGAAGATGGAAGTAGCACGCATTCTCAAGGAAGAAGGCTACATCAACAACTATTCGACCAAGGGTGAAGGCGTTAAATACGTCATCCGTATTTTCCTTCGCTACGATGCGAAGGGAACGCCGTCGATCACGCATTTGTCGCGAGTATCGACACCGGGGCGCCGCGTATACGTCGGATCCGCGGATATACCAAAGGTTCTCGGCGGTTATGGTGTAAACATCGTCTCGACGTCGAAGGGCCTGATGAGCGGAAAACGAGCTCGTGCCGAAAAGGTTGGCGGCGAGATCTTAGCAACGATTTATTAATTGAACTTTGATTTTCGATTTTTGATCTTTGACCGGATTTGCCGCGTCGATCAAGAATCTGAGGTCCAAGATCCAAGATCAAAAGATTATGTCTAGAGTAGGAAAAAAACCGATATCGATCCCGTCCGGCGTGACCGTGACGATCAAAGACTCGGAAATGGAAGTTAAGGGGCCGAAGGGCACGCTGAAAACTCCGATCCCGGCTGGTGTAACATTCAAGCAGGAGGACGGAACGCTTACGGCGGAACGTGCAAGTGACGATGTTTCGGCGTTCCATGGCCTGGCGAGGGCTTTGGCGAATAATGCGGTCGTCGGAGTAACTGAAGGCTTTAAGCGAGAGATGGATATCGTGGGCGTGGGTTACAAGGCCGATGTTCAGGGCCAGAACATAAACTTCTCGCTCGGATATTCGCACCCGATCGTTTACTCACTGCCTGCCGGTATTGAGGCGAAAGCGGAACGTGTGAACACGAAAGCGTCGATCACGCAGTACCAGACGACGATAACCCTGAGCGGCATTGATAAACAGCTGCTCGGACAGGTCGCCGCCGAGCTTAACCGCCTCCGTAAACCGGATGCATACAAAGGAAAAGGCGTTCGGTACGCTGAGAAATCGTACAAGTTGAAACCAGGCAAAACTGGTAAATAGTTGGTGGATCATTGTTCGTGGATCGTTGCAGAAGCAGCTTTTATACGACGAGCAACGATCAATGAGCAACGAGCAATAAAGTTATGTCACAGAAAAGTAGAGCAGAAATTCGACACGGTGTTCACAGCCGCATTCGTAAGAAAGTCAACGGCACGGCTGAACGTCCAAGATTGGCGGTGTTCCGCAGCGTAAGTCATATTTACGCTCAGATCATTGACGATAAAACGGGGACCACGCTTGCGACCGCATCGACGACTGAGAAAGCACTCGGCCTCAAAACAGGCGGAAACATTGATGCCGCGAAGACGGTCGGTAAAGCTATCGCCGAGCGTGCTGTGAAAGCGGGCATTTCGACTGTCGTTTACGATCGCGGAGGATATGTCTATCACGGCCGTGTCAAAGCCTTGATCGACGCTTCGCGTGAAGCCGGATTGAACAAGCACGAAGTTAAAGAGGCCGAAGCAGCGGCATAGTGAGATCGCGCGGGCGGCTATGTCCGTGCTCCAATTTTTATGATTAAGTCTAAACAGAAAATTGCTCAGAGCGGCTTGCTGCTCAAGGATCAGTTGATCTCGATCAACCGCGTTACCAAGGTCGTTAAAGGCGGTAAGAACATGTCGTTCGCTGCTCTCGTTGTCGTCGGCGACGAAGCTGGCCACGTTGGATTTGGAACGGGTAAAGCGAAGGAAGTTCCGAACGCGATCAAGAAAGCGGTCGAGGCGGCGAAAAACAACCTCATCCGCGTCCCGCTCATTGACGGCACGCTGCCGCATGAGATGATCGGCGAATACGGAGCAGGACGCGTCCTGCTCAAGCCGGCGGCCGAAGGTACTGGAGTTATCGCCGGCGGAGCCGTGCGTGCTATTCTTCAGTCACTTGGCGTGCACAACGTGCGTACGAAGATCCTCGGGTCGAACAACGCCCATAATGTTATCCGTGCGACGTTTAACGGATTGCTCCGCATGAAGGACCCGATCGAGGTCGCTCGTTTGCGTGGAAAGCAGGTTGAAGACTTTAACTAGTTTATAGAGTTGCGAAGTTACAGAGTTTCGAAGTTGTAAGACGGCTTCGACAAACTTCGCAAACTTTGTAAACTTTGTAACTTAAAATCATGGCAAAGAAAGCAGAAATTAAAGAAGGCGGGCAGATCAAGATCCAGTATTACCGGAGCATGATCGGCTATTCGAAAAAACAGAAGGAGATCGTCAAAGCATTGGGTATAACCAAGCTCAATCAGACGGTTACTCTATTAGATTCGGCAGGCTCACGAGGTATCGTGGCTAAGGTTCCGCACTTACTCAGGATCGTTGACTAGATCGTCGATGGTTGATCGGCGATGGTTGCTTCGATAAGCAGCGATCAATGATCAACGGACAACGGTCAAATAACTAAAGTTATGGCTTTATCATTAAACAATTTACATCCGGCTCCGGGATCTACGCATAAAAAGAAGCGTATCGGCCGCGGCCCGGGTTCGGGCACGGGTAAGACTGCGGGTAAGGGACACAAGGGCCAGAAGTCACGTTCGGGCTACAGCAGCAAGCGTGGATTCGAGGGCGGTCAGATGCCTTTGCAGCGTCGTTTGCCTAAGCGTGGATTTACGAATATCTTCAAGAAAGAGTGGATCGAGATCAGTCTCGCGAAGATCGAAGAGAGTTTCCAGGCGGGTGATGCTGTCACGCCGGAGGTTCTTCACGAACGCGGCCTGATCAAGAAGGCGAAGCACGATCTGGTGATCCTCGGAACCGGTGAGGTTTCGAAATCGTTAAATATTTCAGCGCATCGCTTTACCAAGACTGCTAAGGAAAAGATCGAGAAGGCCGGCGGCACTGCCACGGTAATTGAAAAGGCGAAAGTTGCTGAAGCGGCTTAAGCAGTCGTCAGTGGTCGGTGGTCCTTAGTCAGATAAAGACACGGATCGCGGACAAATTATAGATCTGACCACTGGCCACTAAATGCTGGCCACTTATAAGAATATGGAGAAGTTTTTCGGCGCCATACAAAACATGTTCAAGGTTCCTGAGCTCAGGAAGAGGATTCTCTTCACTCTCGGGTTGTTGGCCGTGTATCGCTTAGGTGCCCACGTTCAGGCACCGGGTATCAATAGCGCTCAGCTCGAAAGGGTCTGGGCAGACGTCGCGGGCACGCTCCTCGGAGTTCTCGATCTGTTCTCGGGCGGCAACTTTCGTACCATCTCGGTCTTTGCTCTCGGCGTCACGCCGTATATTACGGCATCGATCATCATGCAGCTCCTCCCGGTTCTTTCTCCGGCAATGAAGAAAATCCAGGAAGAAGGTGAGGTCGGCCGACAGAAGATGAACCAATGGACGCGGTACTCGACCGTTGCCCTTTGTGCGGTTCAGACCTTCTTCGTTGCTACCTGGCTTTCGCGTAATCAGATCATTCCGGAAACGTGGCCTGCTACGCTGATGATCGTTGTTACGCTCACTACCGGAACCATTTTTGTCATGTGGCTGGGTGAACAGATCACTGAACGTGGTGTTGGTAACGGAATATCGCTCTTGATCTTCGCAGGTATTGTCATTGGCTTGCCGCGTGGAATCCAGCAGATCGCCGGACGCGTCAGTGCCGGTGACCCGATGCAGACGCTTGGCGTCGTTTTCCTGGTCGTAGTTCTCGTAGCTCTGATCGCGTTGATCGTCTATGTCGAATCTGCCCGCCGTAATATTGCGATCAGCTATGCCAGCCGAAGAGTTGGTTCGCAGACCTTCCGCGGACAGGAGACAAGCCTTCCGCTCAAGATCAACATGGGCGGAGTTATTCCGGTCATTTTTGCTTCCTCGGTCCTGGCGATGCCGCAGACACTGTTCTCGGCGTTCCCGGCAGATCCGAATGAGCCGAATTCGACGTGGTCTAAGGTCTATGCGTTCTTCCAGCAGTTCCACGGCGGCGATCCTTACTACGAAGTGGTCTTTATTTCGTTGATCGTGATCTTCACGTTCTTCTATATTACGATCATTTTTAATACGGATGAGGTCTCGGACAACCTGCGGAAGCACGGTGGATTTATCGCCGGTATTCGTCCGGGTGCCCCGACGGCAGAATACCTTAATGCTATCCTGACACGCTTAACGACTGTTGGTGCTATCTATCTCGCGTTCATCGCATTCCTGCCGCAGCTTCTGCTCAGCGGGTTTAAGGTAGCTCGTCTCCCTTTCGTTGGAACGTCGATCGATAACTTCTTTACAAGTACTCCGGGGCTCAGCTGGATCCCGACCGGACTTGGTTATCAGTTCTTCTTTGGCGGTACGTCACTGCTTATTCTCGTCGGTGTTGCGATGGATACTATCTCGCAGATCGAGGCTCAACTCGTGATGCGCAACTACGAAGGTTTTCTCGGCTCTGGGTCGAGACTTCGCGGTCGACGCTCATAGCGATTTTTCGCCACAGAGGGCACGGAGGGCGGGAGAATATGATTCTCTTTTTACTCTGTGTCCTCTGTGGCTATAAGTTCTTTAATGGATAAGATAATTGTACTGATCGGTGCTCCGGGGGCAGGGAAGGGAACACAGGCGAGGCTTTTGGACGAGCGTCGCGGAATCCCGCAGATCTCGACGGGAGATATGTTTCGCGAGATGAAAACGCTCGATACGCCGCTTGCGAAAGAGGTGCAGGAGATAATGGCATCGGGCAAGCTGATATCGGACGATCTTACTTTCAAGATCGTTCGCGAACGAACGGCTAAGCCTGATACAGCCGGAACCTACGTGCTCGATGGTTATCCGCGGACTGCGGTCCAGGCCGGGCAACTCGAGGAACTGGCGAAAGAGCAGGGAAAAGAGATCCTTGCGATCGAGGTCGATGTCTCACGCGACGAGTTGATGAAGCGGCTAACCGGCCGGCGAAGCTGCCCGGTATGTGGTGAGATCTACAACATTTATTCGAAGCCGCCGAGGAATGACGGTTTCTGCGACGACCATCCGGATACGCCGCTCGCTCATCGGGCTGACGATTCGGAAGAGAAAGTTAAAGTGCGTCTCGAAACATACGACGAACTTACCAAGCCGCTGCTCGACTATTATGAAAAGTCGGGACGCTTGAGGAAGATAGACGGGACGGGAGAGATCGAGGACATTTACGGCGAATTGAATGAGCTTTTATAGAGCCATCCGCAATTTGTTCAGCAAAGACATGATCATCGCGAAATCAGCAAAGGATCTTGATAAAATGCGTGCCGTCGGCGAGCTCATCGCCGAGGTTCGCGAAGCTTTGCGTGGAATGGTTGCTCCCGGTATCTCGACGATGGAACTGAACAACGCCGCCGAAAAGATGATCCGCGACGCCGGGGCGATACCGACGTTCATCGGCTATCACGGGTTTCCGTACGCGATATGTGCATCAGTCAATGACGAGATCGTTCACGGTTTTTCGAAAACGACACCGCTGGTCGAGGGCGATATTGTCTCGCTGGACATGGCCGCAACCTTTAATGGGTTCGTTGGTGATTGTGCGATGACCTGTCCGGTAGGTGAGATCACTGAAGAGTTAAAGCAGCTTATCCGTGTGACCGAGGAATGCTTGGAATTCGGCATTCAGGCTGCTCGTGTTAACAATCGCGTTGGCGACATCGGCTGGGCGGTTCAGCAGCACGCTGAGAAATACGGTTACGGCATTGTTCGCGATTACACGGGACACGGTATCGGCCGTGCGATGCATGAGGCACCGCAGATCGCGAATTACGGCCGGCAGGGAACTAAAGAGAGAATTCGTGCAGGATATTGCTTTGCGATCGAGCCGATGCTCAATCTGGGAACGCACGAAACAAAGACATTGGCCGATAAGTGGACGGTCGTTACTTTGGACGGGAAGCCTTCCGCTCACGCCGAGCATACGCTCGCAGTAACGCCGGACGGGCCTGAGATATTGACGCTCACGAAGGAGCAGAAAAAGCTTCGTGAAAATGCGAATGCTGAAAGAGCCGCTGCCTGACTTGATAACACAGCAGAAAAAGGCTAACATTATTGGTTTGCTCAACTAATCAGCCGGTTGACTCGAGATGTATGTCTAAAGAAGAAGCGATAGAGGTCACAGCGACGGTGCTGGAAACATTGCCAAACGCAATGTTCAAGGTTGCTGTTGACGATAATCAGCATGAGGTTTTAGCTCATATTTCAGGCAAAATGCGAAAGAATTTCATTCGCATCCTGCCCGGCGACAAGGTCCTGGTGGAGCTTTCGCCATACGATCTGAAACGCGGTCGGATAACGTACCGATATAAGTAGTTGAGAGTTGAGAGTTCGGAGGGGTGAGTAAGAGAGTTTTTCAAACTCCCGACATTCGACCTTAGACCGACAAGAGGTAAAAACGATGAAAGTCAGACCTTCAGTAAAGAAAATGTGCGACAAGTGCAAGGTTATTCACCGCAAAGGCATTGTGCGCGTAATTTGCGAAAACCCGAAGCACAAGCAGAGGCAGGGATAACATATTTCAGATTTGAAATTTGAGATTTCAAATTAGGGAAAATCGGAGAACATATGGCTCGTATAGCAGGAGTTGATTTACCGCCCAACAAAAGGGCACAGATTGGGTTGACCTACATCTATGGTGTGGGCAAATCGCGTGCGACCGATATCCTCGGGAAAGCCGGCATCGGTATCGATACCAAAATCAAGGATATGAGCGAGGATGAGTTAAATCAGATCCGCACGATCCTCGATACTGAAGGCGACGTCGAGGGCGATCTCAGAAAGCGCGTCCAGATGGACATCAAGCGTTTGATGGACATCGGCTGCTACCGCGGCCTGCGTCATCGCCGCAGTCTCCCGGTTCGCGGACAGCGTACAAGTACGAACGCACGTACCAGAAAAGGTCCGCGTAAAGCGGCCGTGGCTAAGAAGAAGGCACCAGGTAAGAAATAGTTAAGAAGTGAGCAGTGAGCAGTGAGCAGTAAATTCTGCTTACTGCCATCTGCTCACCGCTCACTAAAGATATGGCAAAACCAGCAGCAAATAAGAAAAAGACTTTTAAGAAGAAAGAGCGGAAAAATATTCCGGTCGGTATCGTGCACATTTCGGCGTCGTTCAACAATACGCTGATCTCGATCACCGATACGATGGGTAATCTCGTCGCTCAGTCCTCGTCGGGGGCACGCGGTTTCCGCGGTTCGCGTAAAGGAACACCGTTCGCCGCTCAGCAGGCAGCTTCAGAAGCAGCCCGCAAGGCTTTGGATGCGGGAATGCGTGAAGTGGAAGTTCGGGTCAAAGGCCCGGGCGGCGGTCGTGAGTCGGCAATTCGTGCGATCAATCAGGCCGGGATCCGCGTAAACTCAATTCGCGATACCACCCCGATCCCACACAACGGATGCCGTCCGCCAAAGCGCAGACGCGTTTGACGATTTTGGATTTTAGATTTTGGATTGCTAAGGCAGTCTTGTTTGGTTTTATCGAAAGGACGAAGGTCAGCGAATAGCTTTCCGTAAACTTTTCCGACAATCGGAGTCGGTTTAAGATTTTGATCGTGGTTTTTGGAGGTGAATCCAAAATCCAAAATCCAAAATCCAAAATCGCCCCCCCGGAGGCAAATTATGGCTAGATATAGAGATGCGGTGTGCAGGCTTTGCCGCCGCGAAGGTGCAAAATTATTTCTCAAGGGCGATCGCTGCTTTAAACCCTCATGCGCGATCGAAAAACGCGGTACCAATCCGCCAGGACAGCACGGTGCTGCTAGACGCAAAATGCTCCAGGGCTATGGTGAGCAGCTTCGTGAAAAGCAGAAAGTAAAGCGTATTTACTTCATTCTCGAAAAGCAGTTTCGGAATTACTTCGAAAAAGCCCGTCAGCAGAAGGGCGTTACGGGTGAGATCCTGTTGTCGATGCTGGAGAGACGTCTTGATAACGTCGTATATCGCTCGGGTTTCTCGACCTCACGCCGTCAATCACGCCAACTCGTAAACCACGGCCACGTGACCGTCAATGGAAAGAAGGTGAATATTCCATCGTTCCAGGTCAAGGCGGGTGATGTGGTCGCGATAAAAGAAAATACTCACAAGAACGTCCACGTCGACGCGGCCTGGCAGACAGCCGGCGGCCGCGGGCGTCCGCAGTGGCTCAGCATTGACGGCAAAGATCTGAGCGTTGTCGTTTCAGGTTTGCCAACACGTCAGGATATCGACGCGAATATTAACGAGCAGTTGATCGTTGAGCTTTATAGTAAGTAGTTAAATGAGTTTGCTGGGTTGACCGGGTTGGTGAGTCGTTTTGGGCTCGCAGCCGGTCAACTTGGTGAACTCAAAGGACTTTTAAAAAAAATATATGACACAGAGCAACCATTGGACAGACTTCCAGATGCCAAGCCGTCTTAATGTCGACACCGAAACCTTGACGGAACGGTACGGCAAGTTTCATGCGGCTCCATTCGAACGCGGATTTGGCACGACCGTCGGTAACTCTATCCGTCGTGCATTGCTATCGTCAATCGAAGGAGCGGCCATCACGGCGATCAAGATCGAAGGCGTAGAGCACGAATTTTCATCGATCAAGGGGGTTGTAGAGGATGCGACCGACGTCATCTTGAACCTCAAACAGGTTCCTTTTAATCTGCATGGTGCAGGTCCTAAAACGCTGTCGATCAGCAAGAAGGGTGCGGGCATCGTCACCAGTGGCGACATTGAGACCGACGGCGACGTTGAAGTGCTCGACAAAGAAATTCACATAGCTACTATCAGTGCAGGCGGTTCGCTCAACATTGAAATGAGACTGAAGCAGGGCCGTGGCTACGTTTCGGCTGAATTTAATAACGACGAAGATCTTTCGGTCGGATATATTCCCATCGATTCGGTTCATACGCCGATCAAGAAGGTTAACTACAACGTCGAGCAGACCCGTCAGGGATCGAACACGGAATTCGACAAACTTACGCTCGAAGTCTGGACCGACGGCAGCGTAAAACCAGAAGATTCGATCGGCCTGGCAGCGAAACTGGTGAAAGATCACATGTCGATCTTCGTCAATTTCGAAGAGGAAGAAGAAGAATATAAATACGAGGACATCGCCCGTCCGCCGCTTATGCGGAACGATCTGCTGGACAAATCGGTCGACGAACTTGAGCTTTCGGTACGTTCATATAATTGCCTGAAGAACGCCGACATTCGCTCGATCCGCGATCTGATCCGCCGCAGCGAAAAGGACATGCTGCATACCAAGAATTTCGGCAAGAAATCACTCACCGAGATCAAGGATATGCTTCACGGAATGGGCCTCGATTTTGGTATGGATTTTGACGAGCACGGCAATCCGATCCCGGGATCGGGCGGCCGCGATCTGGACTAGGGTCCGGTAGGCAGTCGGCAGCGGCAGAAAGCACTATAAAGCAACTGACCACCGACAACTGACCACTGACAACAAAAGAAATGAGACACTTAAAAGCACATCGTAAATTAGGCCGTACCACTGAGCATCGCATGTCTTTGCTTAGGAATCTGGCGACCTCGCTGATCAATGCTGAGAAGGAACACATCGTCACGACCGTTCCTAAGGCTAAAGAACTGCGTCCGTTCATTGAAAAAGCGATCACTCTCGCTCGCAAGGCTGAGAATCTGACCGGCGACGACAAGGTCCTTCGCGGCGTTCACCTCCGCCGGCAGGCGGCAGCATTCTTCCACGCTGGTAACAGCACTTTCAAAGCGGAACAAAGCCGTTTTCGTGGCAAGAAAGGGGAAGAAAAGGCTCCGATCGAACGTACGGCCGGTGTAAAGGCAGTCCAACGCCTTTTCAATGAGCTCGGAGCGCGCTATAAAGATCGTAACGGCGGTTACACTCGTATCATCAAACTCGGCCGCCGCCAGGGTGACAATGCCGAGATGGCGGTCATCGAATTAGTTGACAACCCACGTGAGTTAGCCGCTAAGGGCTAACATTTCATTGGTCGGAGGCTTAGCCAAATGAGCGATACAAACGCTTCGGCACGGGCAAAGGAAGGCGAAACAGTGGTTGAACAAAAAAGCGGTGACGACAAGAAGAAACTAGCGGTGACGGATCCATCGTTCAATATGGACGAGCTTCAGGCTTTGGCCGCGCTTGTTAATGAGCACGGATTCACTGATTTTGAATTCGAGAACGAAAACATTCGCGTACGGTTGAGTAAGGCAGTTACAGTTCAGGCGGCAGCCCCGGCAGCGGCACCCGTAGCCGCAGTTGCTCCGGTCGCGGCGGCTCCTGAGTCTGCACCTGCGGAGCCTGTAGATCCCGATGCCGGTTTGTTTAAAATAACATCGCCGATCGTTGGCACATTTTATCGCTCTCCCGGCCCGGACAAGGCAGCCTATGTCAGCGAGGGCAGCAAGGTGTCGCCCGAGACGACGGTTTGCATTGTTGAGGCGATGAAACTGATGAACGAGATCCAGGCAGAAACCTCGGGTGAGGTCGTCAGGATCTACGTCGAGAACGGTCAGCCGGTTGAATACGGACAGCCGCTTTTTGGAATTAAGAAATAAGGATCAGCCACAGAGCACACAGAGAAAGTCAGATAAGTTCTTATTGAATTTCTGCTCTGTGTGCTCTGTGGCTAAATTTGTTTATGCGTGAAATACGCAAAATTTTGATCGCTAATCGTGGGGAGATCGCCAACCGCATTATCTGGACGTGCAAGGAGATGGGAATCAAGACCGTCGCCGTGCATTCCGAGGCTGATCGTGATGCTCTGCACGTTCGTTATGCGGATGAAGCTCTCTGCATCGGCCCTGCCTCGTCGGCGGAAAGCTACCTTAATATTCCGGCGATCATCAGTGCGGCTGAGATAACCAATGTCGATGCAATTCATCCCGGCTATGGATTTTTAGCAGAGTCGGCGACGTTCGCTACGATCTGCGAAGACTGCAATATCAAATTCATCGGGCCGCGTCCCGAAGTGATCGCCATGATGGGCGACAAGGTCGAAGCACGTCGAACGATGACGGCCGCGGGCGTTCCGATATTACCGGGCAGCCCGGACCCGATCGAATCTACTGAAGAAGCAAAAAAGATAGCGCTCGAGATCGGTTTTCCTCTCATTATTAAGGCAGCTGCCGGCGGCGGCGGACGGGGTATGCGTATCGTTCGCGAAGAGAGCGAACTTCATGGCAGCCTGGAGCTCGCCCAGACCGAAGCTTTGAATGCGTTCAAAAACGGTGCCGTCTATATCGAGCGTTACATTGAACGTCCTCGCCACATTGAGATCCAGGTTCTTGCGGACGAGCACGGGAACGTGATCCATCTTGGCGAGCGTGAATGCACCATCCAGCGGCGCCACCAAAAGCTTCTTGAGGAAGCTCCGTCGCCCGCGATCTCGAAAGAGCTGCGCGAGCAAATGGGAGCGGTTGCGGTCAAGGCATGTCAGGAAATTGGATATTCGAGCGCGGGCACATTCGAATTCCTTCTCGATGAAGACGACAGTTATTACTTCATGGAGATGAACACCCGAATTCAGGTTGAGCATCCCGTGACGGAGATGGTAACGCTTGCGGACATTGTCCGAAATCAGGTAAGGATCGCGACGGGTGAGGATATCGGGTATACGCAGGACGAAGTCCAGATCGTGGGGCATTCGATCGAATGCCGTATTAATGCTGAGGATCCGGTGAAATTCACGCCGAGCCCGGGTAGGATCACGGCGTTCAATATTCCGGGCGGTCCCGGCGTACGCGTCGATACAGCTGTTTATCCGGGATATGTTGTGCCGCCCTATTACGATTCGATGATCGCAAAACTCATCGTCCACGCCCGCACACGCGAGCTGGCAATAGCCAGGATGCAGCGAGCTTTGGATATGATGGTCGTTGAGGGAATTAAGACGACGATACCGCTTCATCAGCGGATCATGGCAGACGAGAATTTCCGGAAGGGAAATTTCTCGACGAAGTTCATGGAAGAGTTCAAATACGAGATCTGAGCAGGTAGTAGCTAGAAGTTAAAAACTAAAAGCTGTTAAGGTCTTAAGTCGCAGAGTTGATTGTATTTACCGAATAGTTAATAATAAGAAAGAATAATTTTTCATATTTGTTAATAATTATTCTCTACACCCGTGGTTACCGCACAAGTTTGCGGAGTTACTGCGAACAATAGGAGAGGCTGATCAAAGCAAGAAAAAATGTCAACAGTTAAAGAAGTAAAAGAACAGATCGTTACAGATTACAAAACGCACGGATCGGATACAGGTTCGTCGCAGGTGCAGATCGCTCTGCTCTCGCAGCGCATTACCGAGCTGACCGCTCATTTCAAGATCCACAAGAAAGATAACAACTCACGCAGGGGCTTGCTTCAATTGGTCTCGCGTCGCAGAAAACTGCTTGATTATCTCAAGCGCCGTGATATTAATGAATATCACGAGATCATTAAGAAGTTAGGATTGAGAAGGTAGTTGAATTAATAGGTCGCATAGCTCCTATAGGACTTATGCGACCTATAAAAATTGGCCACTTCGGGCCTTAAACATACAAGATCTTCGCGAAGAATTTGCCGGTGGTTGCTGAACGTGACAGCATATTACGCCTCCGGACAAAGGAAGATCATCGTCACAATTAGTAATTGATTCCGAAGACGAAAGGGCGCTATCACGGCACAGCTCCTTTCGTCTTTGCTGTTTTAGAGGATAAGAAATGCCAAAAAAATATTTGAGTGAATCGATCAAGCTTGGATCGCAGGATTTGATCGTTGAAACAGGCAAGGTTGCAAAGCAGGCCGATGGTTCGGTCGTGATACGTTATGGCGATACGATGCTGCTGGTGGCAGCTGTTTCCGCCCGCACAGCCCGCGAAGGGATGGACTTTTTCCCGCTCACGGTCGAATACCGTGAAAACTCGTTTGCCGCCGGTCGCATTCCCGGAAACTATTTCCGCCGCGAAGGCCGCCCGTCGGAGAAAGAGATCCTTACCTGCCGGATGATCGACCGCCCGGTGCGTCCGCTGTTCGCCGATGGTTATAGATTTGAAACCCAGATCGTCGCGTCGGTCATTTCGGCTGACGATGATAACGATCCGGACGTGATCGCGATCACGGGTGCATCGTGTGCACTTTATTTATCGGATATCCCTTTCAATGACCCGATCGCAGGCGTCCGGATCGGTCTGATCGATGGCAAGTACATCGTCAACCCGAGCTATGACGAACGCCGCGACTCCGACCTTAGCCTGATCGTCGCCGGCACCGAAGAAGCGATCTGCATGGTCGAGTGCGAAGCTAATGAGGTTAACGAGACCATCATGGTCGAGGCTCTCATGCTCGGCCATCGCGAAGTAAAACGCCTTTGCCTGTGGCAGAAGGAACTCGGTAAGGCCCTGAACATTACGAAGCGTGAGTTCCACGTTCCCGAACTCGACGAACACATTGTTGCAGACGTCGAAAAGACGTGGACCGACAAGCTGCGTGCCGCTCTCGATTCGACCGGACGCGAGAAGATCGAAGTTTACGCAGGCCTCGACGCTCTGAAAAAAGAAGTTGTCGAAAGCTATCCTGAGGACGATCCCGGTGCACGTGCGACTGCCGGCAAGGCATTCAACAAGCTCAAGGAAAAGATCTTCCGCGAGGACATGCTGCTGAACAAACGTCGTCCCGATGGCCGCAAATTCTCGGAGATCCGCCCGATCAATTGCGAAGTCGGTTGGCTTCCGCGTGTTCACGGTTCGGCCTTGTTCACCCGCGGTGAAACGCAGGCGATCGTCACTACCACGCTCGGAACGAAAATGGACGGACAGTTCATGGACGATCTCGAGAAGGGAACGATCGACCGCAAGTTCATGCTGCATTACAATTTCCCGCCCTATTCGGTCGGTGAAACCGGCAGATTCGGCAGCACTTCGCGCCGCGAGACGGGCCACGGCAACCTCGCACGCCGTGCGATCATGTCGGTCTTGCCTGATGAGGCAGATTTTCCGTACACGATCCGCATCGTTTCGGATATCACGGAATCGAATGGTTCATCATCGATGGCGTCGGTCTGCGGCGGCATCCTGAGCCTGATGGACGCCGGTGTACCGATCAAGAAGCCGGTCGCGGGTGTTGCGATGGGCCTTGTAATGGAAGGCAACCGCTACGCGATCCTTTCGGACATCGCCGGTGCCGAAGATCATTACGGCGACATGGATTTCAAGGTGACGGGAACTGCCGACGGCATTACCGCTCTCCAGATGGACATCAAGGTCGGCGGTATCAACGCAATGATCCTGCAGGAAGCTCTGGAGCAAGCTAGAAAGGGCCGTCTCCACATCCTGGACGTCATGACGAAATCGATCGCCGAGCCGCGAGAGGAGCTCTCTGAGTTCGCACCGCGTATCATCACGATCCACATCAGCCCTGACAAGATCCGCGACGTTATTGGTAAGGGCGGTTCGGTCATTCGCTCGATCACCGAGGAGACCGGAGCCAAGATCGATATCGATGATGACGGCACGATCCTGATCGCAACGCCGGATGGCGAAGCTGCTCAGGCGGCGATCGCACGCATCAGGGCCCTCACGGCTGAGGCTGAGATCGGCGAGACGTATATGGGAACGGTTTCCCGCATCGTCGATTTCGGAGCGTTCGTTGAGATCCTGCCGGGCCTCGACGGTTTGCTGCACATCTCTGAGATCTCAGACCGCCGCGTACGCGACGTTCGTGACGAACTCAAAGAAGGCCAGCAGATCCTCGTCAAGTGCATCGGCAAGGAAGGCAACAAGGTCAAGCTTTCCAGAAAGGCCATCCTCGCCGAAGAGAAAGGCTCAGAAGGCAAGGGCAACGACGAAGAGCCGGAAGGCGAATAATTCAGACTGGAGGGCGAGCAGACTGCTCGCCCTTTTAGTTTTGGATGCAGTTTTCTTCGTCTCGACCGCCAGGGGCGGGCAAGATGCTCGCACGCCAGTCATTTTTCAGGAATTACATACCGGTTATCACTATCTTGTGGTAGCCGGTTTTATTTTTTCCGGTGAATTGAAAATAAATGGTACAAAATGCCGAAATTTCTGGAGAGTTCGAGGTATTAGGCATATTTTCCCCTTGAATTAGTTAATTCAGCCGAATTTGGGGAGCAAGATCCCCCGAAATGGGTCGCAGAAGCTGGCATTTTTATGTTGTTTTTGCTATATTCTCGGGACTGCCCCAAAACCCCAGATTCGACAGCGAGTGCCAACCAGCTGTGAAAGCGTGATCGTTTTCGCTGAAAATACCGTTTAATCAGGTAATAGACATGAAAAAATTTTACTTTAGAGGGTTGCTCTCGGCTATCTGTATCGCTTCAATACTTGCGTGCTTTACGCGTATCGATGCGGCTCCGGTTCGGTTCGATCAGGTAGTGCAGATCGTCAACGCCAGACCGGGCAGCGCGGACGCTAGCTCAATTGCCAGACTGCGTCTCGCGGACGACTTCTCTTTCGTGATCAAAGACGATAGTGACGACGACAAAAAGGTGAAGGCTCCGGCTCCGCAGGACGGCCGTGTGATCACTACGACCAAAACCGAGATCATGACCGACGATGTTTGTGATTGCGAGGAAGAGGTCGTTACGAAACGCGGATTTCCGAAATGGGCTCTGCTTGGGCTTGCAGCGATACCTATCGCTTTCATCCTGATCAAACGTAAGAAGGATACGCCGACGCCAACGCCGCCGACGACTCCAACGCCGCCGCCGCCAACGACGCCGACGCCAACGCCGACGCCGGGTATGACACCGACACCGACACCGCCGCCGGTCACGCCGACGCCTCCGCCGCCGGAGCCGGTTCCTGAGCCGATGACGATCCTGCTCTTTGGCACGGGCCTCGCATCGATCGGACTCGCTGCTCGCCGCAAATTTGGCAAGAAGGGCGAAAAGGGTGAAGAAAAGGAAGCAGAGTAGAGTTATGATGTTGATGGATACTGACCGCGAAAATGCGGTCGGTATCCGCACCATAATTCGCAAACGAACGTTCAGCGGATGACGCTGTAACAAGAGGATTTAACAATGCGAGTAAACAGATACAACTTTCTATTTGTGATCGGCCTGGTGGTGACGCTGGGCTTCACGACCGCTTTTGCGAACAGCGTTGATAACAAAACGAAAAAGCCGAAAAATACAGGCACGCTGAGCGTGAAAACGACCGAAACGTCTTACCCCGTCAAGATCGACGGTCAATATGTTGGCGAAAGCGGCGTGGGAACGGGAGCCGAGTTTTACCTAGCTCCCGGCATTCACACTGTCGAGATCACCGGCCCTGAGGGTAAGGTCTGGCGAGACCAGATCGAGATAAAGAAAGACCAGAAGCACTGCGTCTGTCTGAAGATAGTTCGCGAGACCATTACAACGCCGTGCCCGTACAGATTCACGCTCGACGGCCCTGAGAGGATCACAGAGGGCGATGCGGTGACCTTTGCTGCGATCAACGCCGGAACTGCGCCGATCCCGCTCCGCTATGCGTGGAAGGTGTCGAACGGCAGAGTTACCCGCGGACTTGGAACACCTTCGATCACGGTGGACTCAACCGGCATTGGCGGCAAGACCATTATGGCCGAACTAGACGTGAACGACGATGTCTATGACGGAAAGTGCCGCCAGGTCATCTCAGTTCCGACCGAGGTATCGATCATTCCGCCAATCGAACAGCCGAAACCTTTCCGTTGTGATGAGTTTGAAGCTAAAGCTGCTGATGATGACAAAGCCCGCTTTGACAACTGCGTAATCCAGGCTCAGAACACGCCGGATGCCCAGCTTTACATCATCATCTACCCAGGAACGGATCGTCTGAGCGTAACCCGCAACACCTATGACAAACTGTCCAAACGGGCACTCGACTACATGGTCAAAACCCGAGGCTTTGACCCGAGGCGAATACAGATCGTCAAAGGAAGCACACGAATCAAGACAACCTACGAAGTCTGGATCGTCCCACCGGGAGCAACACCACCGGTCGTGCAGTAGAAGTTGATAATTAGAAACGAAAAGAGGCTGACCGAAAGGGCGGCCTCTTTTTTTGTTGCACAAGTCCGCGTGTCAGCAAGGGTGAAACATTCAACTGAAGTGGAAATAAAGTGATCGAGAATTGGGCGAGCGTTTTTGGTCGCTTTCACCTTTGACCAATCTCGGATACACCTCTACCAATGGCACAGCTTCTTCAAAGACAGGATCTGTCTGCCTTTGAACAATCTGGCACATTGGTTGATCCTTCTCTCGTAAAAATAAGGGTTTTAAGAAAAGTGTGAAACGATTCACACTTTAAAATGGCAAAGATAGCCGACAGGTAGAATTACACATTTTGACCGCCCGAAAAAATTTCGTGGAGCGGCAAAAGTCGCGCGTTTGCTTTTTGGTTTTCGGAGAGTGAATCGGAAATCGTAAATTGGTAGAATCTAGTCTTTCTTGTGGGAAAGTAATTATGGCAGCACCAAATATCGAAACTATCGTCTCTCTCGCAAAACGCCGAGGATTTGTTTTTCCTGCTTCGGACATCTACGGCGGGCTCGGATCGTCGTGGGATTACGGCCAGCTCGGCGTTGAGTTGGCGAACAACATCAAGCAAAGCTGGTGGCGTTGGGTCGTTTACGAACGCGACGATATCGAGGGGCTTGATTCGTCGATCATCCAGAATCGGATGGTTTGGAAATATTCGGGGCACGAAGACACATTCAGTGATCCGCTCGTCGATTGCCGCGACTGCAACTCAAGGCTGCGGCTCGACAAACTCGATGTCGATCCTGCGGATGGCAAGGCGATGTGCTCGAGCTGTGGATCAAAGAATCTGACAGATCCGAAGGATTTCAACCTGATGTTTCGCACGACGGTCGGAGCGGCTTCATCAGACGATGATCCCACGGCCCTTGCTTACTTACGGCCCGAGACGGCGCAGGGAATTTTCATCAATTTTAAGAACGTTCTGGACACGTCTCGCCGCAAGCTGCCGTTCGGTATCGCTCAGGTTGGCAAGGCATTTCGAAATGAGGTTACGCCGGGGAATTTTATCTTCCGAACGCGCGAATTCGAGCAGATGGAGGTTGAGTATTTTTGCCGTCCGGACGATGCTCCGAGGGTCCATCAGGAATGGATCGATGCGTACGACGCATGGCTCGGAACGCTAGGTATTTCCGGCGAAAACGTAAGACATTACGAACAGACGAAACAGGAACTCGCCCACTATTCCGATCGAACCGTAGATTTTCTGTATCGATTTTTCCCCGAACGCGAGGAGGAGGATAAGCAGTTTGATGAGTTGCTTGGTATCGCCAACCGAACGGATTACGACCTTCGGGTTCACTCGAAAAAGCCGGAAAATGCAGAAGGAAAACGCATCAATCCGGATTCGACCGAGGACCTGTCGTACTTCGATCCGCAGACTAACGAGCGATTTTATCCGTACTGCATCGAACCGTCCATCGGCGTAAACCGCACACTACTCGCGGTTTTGATGGACGCCTATACGGAGAAAACAAACGACAAGGGCGAAGTTCGCGTCATTCTGAAACTAAAACCTGAACTCGCTCCGATCAAGGTCGCCGTGCTGCCGCTTGCTAAGAATAATGACGGAATCGTCACGTTAGCCAAAAAGCTCAAACGCGACCTGCAGCCATCGATGCGTGCCGTTTACGACGACACTGGCGGCATTGGTAAGCTCTACGCCAGACAAGACGAGATCGGTACGCCGTTCTGCGTGACGGTCGATCACGAATCGCTCGAGGACAATGCCGTAACTGTTCGTGACCGTGACACGTGGGAGCAGGAACGCGTTAGCATTGAAGGCCTGAAAGAGTATTTGCAGAAAAGGCTTTCTTAGTTCATCCGTATGAAAAAGCTGATCGAATGTGTTCCCAATTTTAGCGAAGGCCGCGATATGGCGGTGATCAAACAGATCACCGACGAGGTCGAAAAGATTGACGGCGTGAAGCTGCTCGATGTCGATCCAGGTTTTTCGACCAACCGCACGGTAGTGACCTTCGTAGGAACGCCGGATGAGGTAATTGAGGCGGCATTCCAGGCGGTCAAGAAAGCGCAGGAACTGATCGACATGCGGCGGCACAAGGGCGACCATCCGCGTTTTGGGGCGACGGATGTCTGTCCGCTTGTTCCGATAGCGGGCGTGACGATGGAAGAAACTGCGGAATACGCCCGTAAATTGGGTGAGCGGATCGGCAGTGAACTCGCAATTTCAGTCTACCTCTACGAAAACGCAGCGACCGAGGGGAAACGCCGCAATTTGGCTAATTGCCGCGAAGGCGAGTACGAAGGACTGAAAGACCGGATTTCTTCGGCGGAATGGAAACCTGATTTCGGGCCTGCGGAATTCGACGTAAGCGTTGCCCGTTCTGGTGCTGTGGCCGTAGGAGCCAGGGATTTCCTGATCGCGGTCAATTTTAATCTGAATACGACCTCGACACGGCGGGCGAACGCGATCGCATTTGACGTTCGCGAAAAGGGCCGGACAAAGCGCGAAGGCAATCCGATCACGGGCAAGAGCGTCAAAGACGAATCCGGTGATCCGGTAATGATCCCGGGAACTCTGAAAGGAACCAAAGCGATCGGCTGGTTCATCGCCGAATATGGTATTGCTCAGGTCTCGATGAACATTACGAACCTGTCGCAAACGCCGCTGCACGCTGCCTTTGACGAGGTAAGCGAAAAAGCTCACAAACGCGGGCTGCGGGTCACTGGCCTCGAGATCGTCGGCCTCGTGCCGAAAAAAGCTATCATCGATGCGGGCGACTATTATTTGACAAAACAGACCCGTTCACTCGGCGTGACCGAGGCTGAGAAGGTCAAGATCGCGATCAAATCGATGGGGCTTGACGACCTCAAGCCGTTCGATCCCAATGAAAAGATCATTGAATACGTACTAGCTGGGGATTCAAAGACGGCGAGCCTCGTCGACTTGACCTGTCGGGGATTTGCCGACGAAACAGCGTCGGAATCGCCCGCACCAGGCGGCGGTTCGATCTCGGCGTATCTTGGAGCCCTCGGTGCGGCCCTCGCGACGATGGTTGCGAATCTCTCGTCGCACAAAGCCGGATGGGACGACCGCTGGGAAGAATTCTCTGATTGGGCGGTAAAGGGCCAGAAGATAAAGGACGAGCTTCTGTTCCTTGTGGATGAGGACACGAGTTCATTCAACAAGGTCATGGATGCGTTCGGCCTGCCAAAAACGACTGAAGAGGAAAAAGAAGCTCGGACCGCGGCGATACAGGAAGCCACCAAATACGCTACGGAGATCCCGTTCCGCACGATGCAGCGGGCGTTTGACGCTTTTGAAATAATCAGGGCAATGGCGGAACAAGGTAACCCGAACTCGGTCTCAGACGCTGGCGTCGGGGCTCTGTGTGCTCGCTCGGCAGTAATGGGAGCGTACCTAAACGTTAAGATCAACGCCGCTGGCCTGAAGGATCGTGAGTTTGCCGAGAATTTGCTTTTGCAAGGTGCCGAGATCGAGGGCAAGGCTATCGCGGCGGAGGCCGAGATCATGGCTATTGTTAACGGCAAGATCGATCAATAGCAACCCTGCTATCCGGTTCATTAAGATGAAACCGCAAGGCGTACTAAATTCCATTCTTCTTAGATTTGGCCTCTCTGTCGCGGCAGTATTGTTGGTTGCGATCGCTCTGATCGAAGTTCGTGAGCGGGTCAATTCGACGACGGTCGCATTGGCATTCCTACTCGTTGTTTTGTCCGTAGCGACGTTTTTCGGCAGAAATCCGGCATTGCTCGCATCGTTTGCGGCGATGCTTTGTTTTAATTACTTCTTCCTACCACCCTATTATACCTGGACGATCGCGGAGCCCCAGAATCTCGTTGCTTGGGCTGCATTTACATTGACGGCACTCATCGCGGGAGAGCTATCGGCCTATGCGAGCCGTCGTGCAAGAGAAGCAGAGCGGCTCTACGAAGAACTGCAGACAGCATTCAAAACAGCTACTGAAGCCGAAGCACTAAAGCAAAGCGAAAAGCTTAAATCAGCTTTGCTAGACGCAGTTACACACGACCTGCGAACACCACTGACATCGATCAAAGCTTCGGTAACCACCCTGCTCGACAGCGAAGGCGGACATCGCACTATTGAACTCGACAGCGAGGGAAGGGCTGACTTTCTCGATATCATCAACGAAGAGACCGACCGGCTCAATGGCTTTATAGAAAGCATGGTCCAGCTCGCAAAGGTAGAGTCGGGGCCGGCAAAAGGCACGGCCGTGTTTTCCAATGTCGAGGAGATCATCTCGACCGCGCTCGACCGGGCGGAAAAGCTCATTTCCGGCCATCATCTCGTCGTCAATCTTGAAAAGGAGATGCCGCTCATTCGCGTTGATGCGCGTGCGATCGCGGAAGTAGTTTACAATCTCGTCGAGAACGCGGCAAAATATTCCAAAAATGAGACGACGATCACGATCACGGCATATTCACGTGGTGATCGCGTTTTTATCTCAGTTGCAGATGAAGGCAAGGGAATTCCAGAGGAAATGCGCGAACGTGTGTTTGAGAAATTCGTACGCCTCGAGGGCTCTGTCGCGGATGGCCTTGGCCTTGGCCTTGCTATCGCTCGCGGAATCGTTGAGTCTCAGGGTGGCACGATCGAGATCAGATCCGGTCCTGAAGGGAAAGGAACGGAGGTCGTGCTGGTGCTGCCGATCGGAGAAGAATGAGCGAACATCAGAAAGTTTTAATCGTTGACGACGAGCCGCAGATCACACGCGTCTTGCGCCACAGCCTGACCGCCCATCGGTATGATGTGCGAACGGCCGCGGACGGCATTTCAGGGCTTGATACATTTCGCGATTGGCATCCGGACCTTATAATCACTGACCTGCAAATGCCTGAAATGAGCGGGATCGAGTTCTGTTGCGAGATCAGAAAGACATCGTTAGTACCGATCATTATTCTCTCGGTAAAAGGTGATGAACGCACGAAGGTTGAAGCTTTAGATGCGGGAGCCGATGATTACGTGACAAAGCCTTTCGGTATCGACGAACTGCTAGCTCGAGTACGTGCCGCCCTCCGCAGAAAGGCCACTACACCGGACGAAGAAGAAGATTGTCTGGCTGATGGCGAATTCTTGATCGACCTCGCAACCCGCGAGATCAAGGTCGCCGGCGAGGCGGTTCACCTAACCCCTAAAGAATTTGATCTGCTTGTTTTCCTTTTTCGAAATCGCGGCAAGGTCATAACGCACCGTGCGATCCTGACCGCGATCTGGGGCGGGAATTTTACGCAGCAGACCGAGTATCTGCGAGTATTTGTGGGCCAACTGCGTAAAAAACTCGAGAAAGATCCTTCACAGCCTCGATACATCCGAACCGAACCTTGGGTCGGTTACCGGTTCAACCCTCACGGTTAACCGCCAACGTGGACGCTCGGTCGGAACTCTGCATCAGGCTCTGCCTGCCGCAATATCTCACGCGTTACGGGAGCTGTGTCACCTTCACCAAACAAAATATACCGAATCAGGTAGTGAATCGGATTGCCCTCGCTCCATCCAAAGTAAACATGGGGTATCTTTTTGGTCTTGTCCCGCAAATTGAGCAATAGCGCAGCGATCGCATTTGGTACGGCGGGAGCCTTTGTCCTGAGAATCTTGTAGCCGCCAATGTCCACACCGGTTATCAAAAGCTTCCCGGTAAATTCGGACGCATCTCCGATCTCGATCTCATAGAAAAGTATCGGATCGCTAGACGGAATATGATTGTCCATCCGCTTCTCTAGCTCTTTGTATCGATATTCCGTCAGATCGCCGGTTTCGCGACGGTTGGTAACAATGCGGATCTCGCCGTCGTCGAGGTCGTCAATAAATTTCTGAGCTGTCTCATCGAATTCGATCTTCTGAATGCGCAGCTCCGTAGTACGCATTGCTCTAGAAACGAAAGACGCAACAACGATCGCAAGGATGAACAGGGACGCGATTTTGATACCGTCAGGACGTTCGACGATGTTCGTGATCGTCGTATACGAGAAGACGACTGCTATCACGAGGAATATCCACTTGACTCCCTGTTTCTTTGCCCATGCCGAGATGGTAACAGCGATAGACGCCGACGTCATCAACACCAAAACGCCGGTTGCGTAAGCTCCACCCTGGGCCTCAACATTCGCCTCGAAAATATAAGTGATCGTGAAGCAGATAAAAGCAAAAATTAACACAAGGGGCCGCGACGCCCGAGCCCAATTTGGAGCCATTCCGTATCGCGGCAAGTAGCGCGGAACGATATTTAGCAATCCCGCCATCGCCGACGCACCCGCAAACCAAAGAATAAAGATCGTACTGAGATCGTACGCCGTACCAAATGCCTCACCGAGGTACTCGTGGGCAAGGTATGCAAGAGCACGTCCCGACGCTTTGCCTCCGTGACCGAATTGTTCCGCAGGAATTAGTACGCTTGTAATAAAGCTGCTGCAGATCAGGAAGAAGCTCATCAATAATGCGGAGCTTCTAAGCAGCTTCTTGGTCTTCTCGATCCGGTGGGGATTCTTGATCAGCGGCATTACTGCGACACCCGTTTCAAAACCTGAAAGCCCTAGAGCGAGTTTTGGAAAAACGATCAGCGACAGGCCGAGGATCATGAAGACGCTGCGGGTGTCGCCGCTTGGAGCTGTGAAAAGGGCGTCCTGCCATCTGCTCAGAAGCGATGGATCATGAATGATCGCATTGATCCCAACCACGATAACCACGAGATTTAGCAAAAGATACGCGATCACGAGAACCACCGCAATGCCGATCGCCTCTTTGAAACCTTTCAAAAATACCGCAGCCAGAACCGCGATAAGCAGAAATGTAACAAGGATCGGATGATTCAATCCGGCAAAGTGTTCTTCTACGAATGGGTTATGAATAATATGTTCCGAAGCATCTGCCGCAGACAACGTGATCGTGATGACAAAATCTGTGGCTACGAATCCCAGCAAGATCAGGACGAAAAGCTTGCTTTTCCAACGGGAAAGCAGCGATTCAAGCATCGAGATCGATCCTTGTCCGTGAGGGCTTTCGGTCGCCACTCGATTGTAGATCGGAAGGGCTCCAAAGAGTGTCAATAGGACGAGAAGGAGTGTTGCTATCGGAGAAAGAACACCTGCGGCTGCAAACGCGATTCCCGGTTGATACCCCAGTGTCGAGAAATAGTCGACGCCCGTCAGGCACATTACCTGCCACCAGGAATGCTTATGTTGCGGATCATGGCTGTTTTGCTCATTGTTCGACAGACCGTCCGGCGGCCTAATGCCCTGCATGAACCACTTGCTTAGACTAAAACTACCAGTTTGGTTGGTACTCATATGCTCACGCCACAAAGCAAGTATTTTACGACTTAACCCTCAAAAAGCATAAGGAAGTCATAAGGATAATTGCGGAAATACCACTATACAAGGCTGATCGTATTTACGAACTTTTTATCTGTCCATTATCAAATACTTACCGCTCGCATTCTAATCTTATAAATGTCCGGCGAAATAGCTGGGAGGCAATATGAGATACGGTTATCAATCGAGCAATGTGTTTCCGGTGCGGCGAAGCGGTGTGGCAAACGGTGCAAGAAGTGAGTGGCGAAAGAAGTTCCTAACTCCGCGTGTCTGCTCTGTAGCAGCCGGATTGGGAATTTTTGGCGGCATTTCTTTTCTTTTTGCAGGTCTCGTCTGCGTCATTCTTCACGAGATCATCCAGGGTGATGCTCTTTGCAATCAGATCGGTACAGGCCTGCTCATCTCGGCAATACCGATGATTCTTTTAGGGTCGGTATTTCTGGATGAGATAAAGGTCAGATGAAGGTGATGATTCTGAGGAAACCGCGTCTTTCTTCATAACGGCGCGTACATTTTTGATATGACAGGCGGTTCATACCAACTTCAATATCGATAAACACGCTGTGTTAATGGCGTTTTTCAGGAATGTCGAGCAGGAATCAAAGTTGCGCCTCGATAAGGTGTTGAAGGCAAGGTATAAAGAATTTGATCACCACCTAAGAATCGCGATCTTTGCGGAAAATTTATACATCTTGCCTGCTTAACGTGTTGGTGGACCCGAGCAGGATTGACAAGCAATAGGGTAATTGGCCCACCAAAGGATTTACGTTAATGAATGGGATCTACAAGTTCATAATTCTGTTTACATTAGTTTTTGCACTTAGCGTCGGAGCGAAAGCTCAGCAGACCATTTTTAATGTCCCTTCGTCGGACATTCTAGACAGAGGGAAGTTCTATTTTGAGTTTGATGCAGCGTTTAAGCCGACTAACGGCGACTCAGTCAGCAAATTCTCGAGTTTCGTTCCTCGAATCGTTGCCGGAACTGGGGGCAACGTTGAGGTCGGCCTGAACGTGACGGGAAATATTCAGCCGGGGGCTGATTCGACAACGCTCGTTCCGGCGATCAAGTACCGGCCATATAACAAGAACGGTTGGTCAGTAGTGGTTGGCGATCATGTGTATATTCCGGTTCGCAACAAGTCGTACGATGTAGGTAATTATGCCTACGCGCAGATCAGCAAGTCATTTAAGTCGGGCACACGAATAACAGCAGGCGGCTATCACTTTTCGAAGAACGTAGTTGCTGCGAATGCCAATCGTGCAGGAGGCCAGTTCGGTTTTGAACAGCCTATAAACAAGTACATTAACTTTAACGCTGACTGGTATACCGGAAAACACGCCGCGGGCTATTTTACGCCCGGATTTGCTTTCAAGCCCCATCCGAAGGTCACCGGATATATCGGTTATTCGATTGGGAACGCTAACTTAAGTCAGGGAAATCATTTTGTTTACGCCGCGATCGGCGTAAACCTGAACTAACGGAGAAAATATTCATGTTGGATCTACTTTTTTTAGCCATCATCATTGCATTCTTTTTACTTGCCCTTGCTTACATAGCGGGCTGTGACAAGCTGCGAAAAGGAGAGAAAAGCTAATGAGTTGGGAAACTATTTTGGCGGCTGTATGCTCGGTCTTGTTGTTGGTCTACTTGGTCTACGCGCTCTTGAGCCCTGAGAAATTTTAATGTCATGACTACTAACGGAATTTTACAGATACTGCTGTTTTTCTTCGTCCTTACGTTACTCGCAAAGCCTGTGGGCATTTATCTGCTCAAGGTCTATAACGGCGAGAGGACGATACTCAGCACCATTTTCGGCCCGGTAGAGCGCCTGTTTTATGCGATCACGCGGGTTGATCCGGCACGCGAGATGAACTGGAAGCAGTACGGCATCGCGATGCTGCTATTCAGCCTCGTATCATCGATCGCGCTGTATGCGGTCCAACGGCTGCAGTTCTATTTGCCGCTCAATACGCAGGAGTTTGCCGGTCCGACCGCCGATTCATCGTTTAACACGGCCGTTTCATTTGTAACTAACACCAATTGGCAGGGTTACGGCGGCGAGACGACGATGAGCTATTACACACAGATGACTGGACTCGCCCTGCAGAACTTTCTCTCGGCGGCGGTCGGCATGGCTTTAGCCATTGTGTTTATCCGCGGTATCGCTCGGTTTGAGACTGACAAACTCGGCAATTTCTGGGTCGATCTCGTCCGAGGGACGCTGTACGTCTTGCTGCCGCTGTCTTTTCTTGCCGCGATATTCTTTGTGTCGCAAGGCGTAGTCCAGAATTTTAAGGCGTATGATACTGCTCAGCTTACTCAGTCGTTCGTTGTACAGGTGGATAAGAAAGACGCCGATGGAAACGTGGTCAAGGATGAGGCGGGTGAAAACGTAAAAGAGGACAGCACGGTCAACACTCAGACTATCGCGCAGGGGCCAGTTGCATCGCAGCTAGCGATCAAAATGCTGGGTACGAACGGAGGCGGCTTTTTCAACGCCAACTCCGCCCATCCATTCGAGAATCCTACACCGTTCTCAAATCTTATCCAGATGCTGCTGATTTTCATCATTCCGGCCGGATTCACGTACACGCTCGGCCGAATGGTTAAGTCGCCGGGGCACGGATGGGCCGTTTATGCGGCGATGTCGATACTATTTCTCACCGGAGCGTTTATAACCTACGGAGCTGAGTCACAAGGTAACCCTCTTTACCCGGCTAATGTCGACCAAGTGGTGGTGGGCGGAAATTTTGAGGGTAAGGAAACCCGGTTTGGTGTTGCGAACTCAGCCTTGTTCGCAACAGTTACGACAGACGCCTCGTGCGGTGCCGTGAACTCGATGCATGACAGTTTTACGCCGATCGGCGGCATGGTTCCGCTTGTGAATATTATGCTCGGCGAGGTGGTGTTCGGCGGCGTCGGTGCGGGGATGTACGGGATCCTTGTGATGATCATCCTAACAGTTTTCTTGGCCGGTCTGATGGTGGGCAGGACCCCAGAATACCTCGGCAAGAAGATAGAGGCGTACGACGTTCAAATGGCGACGTTGTATATATTGATCTTCCCGTTGACCATCCTTGGCTTCACAGCGATATCGTCTGTGTCACCTGATTTCGGGCTAACGTCGTTAAATAATCAAGGGGCACACGGTTTATCGGAAATTCTTTACGCATTCACGTCGGGAACCGGAAACAACGGGTCAGCATTCGCCGGGATAAGCGCAAACACTCTGTGGTACAACACGACGATCGGCATCGCGATGCTGGTCGGCAGATTCTTCATGATCATTCCGATGCTTGCTATTGCGGGCAACTTGGCAGGCAAGAAAAAGATACCCGCGACGCTTGGAACGTTTCCAGTAAATACGCCGTTATTCGCGGTTCTACTCGTGAGTATCATCTTGATCGTCGGAGCTCTGACGTTCTTCCCGGTGCTCTCCCTTTCACCGATCCTGGAGCATTTCCAGATGTATGCTGGACAGACATTCTAAAAATGGGGACTGGACGAGCTGTTCGCTCTCCAAATAAAGAACATGAAAAACGCAATTTCAATTTGGGATAAAGACATTATCATTCAGGCACTCGGTGGTTCTGTGAAAAAGCTCGATCCGCGCAAGATGCTGAAAAATCCGGTGATGTTCGTAGTTGAGGTCGGCGCAGCATTTCTGACCTTGCGTATGATCGCCGGTTTCGTCTCGCCCATGGCTGGAAGCAGCTTTGGTTTCGAACTGCAGATCACACTCTGGCTGTGGTTTACGGTTCTATTCGCAAACTTCGCCGAGGCTATGGCTGAAGGCCGGGGAAAGGCGCAGGCAGATACGCTTCGTAAATCCCGGACCGAGACGAGTGCGACGTTGATCGATACTGACGGCTCTAAGCGCGTCGTTCCGGCTCCGGATCTAAGAAAAGGCGACGTGGTATATGTCATCGCCGGTGAGTTCATCCCCGGCGACGGCGAGGTCGTGGAAGGCGTAGCTTCGGTCGATGAATCAGCAATAACCGGCGAATCTGCTCCAGTCATTCGCGAATCGGGCGGCGACCGTTCAGCGGTCACAGGCGGCACTCGAGTGCTTTCTGACTGGATAAAAGTCAAGATAACCTCAAATCCGGGCGAAACGTTCATAGATCGCATGATCGCGTTGGTTGAAGGAGCTTCTCGGCAAAAGACCCCGAATGAGATCGCATTGAACATACTTCTTTCAGGGCTGACGATCGTTTTTCTGCTCGCGGTGGTTACTTTGCAGCCGTTCGCGATCTATTCGAATGCCCGGCAGACTATTTTCGTGTTGATCTCGCTGCTAGTATGCCTCATCCCGACGACTATCGGTGGTTTGCTCTCTGCGATCGGTATTGCGGGAATGGATCGCTTGATCCAGCACAATGTACTTGCAATGTCAGGTCGTGCAGTCGAAGCTGCGGGTGATGTGAATACGCTTTTGCTCGATAAAACCGGGACGATCACGCTCGGAAATCGTCAGGCTAGCGAGTTCATCCCGATCGGCAACGTTACGGATGAAGAACTAGCGGACGCCGCCCAGCTTTCGTCACTGGCAGATGAAACGCCGGAAGGGCGATCGATCGTCGTGCTGGCGAAAGAGAAATATGGCCTTCGCGGTGTCGAAATCGCACAGCTTTCTACGGGCAAGGCCGAATTCATACCGTTTACTGCTCAAACACGTATGTCGGGAGTAAATTTCGATGGTCGCCAGATCCGCAAAGGTGCCGTAGATGCGATCGAAAAGTATGTGGCGAGTGGCGGCCAGCAATCCCCTGCGGAACTTCGGGAGGTTGTTGAAAGGATCGCGAAGGCAGGCGGAACGCCGCTTGTCGTCGCTGACAATTTCAGACCACTCGGCGTTATATACCTAAAAGATATCGTCAAGAGCGGGATGAAAGAACGTTTTAACCAGCTTCGGCAGATGGGTATCAGAACTGTTATGATCACGGGCGATAATCCGTTGACAGCCGCTTCGATCGCCAACGAAGCCGGGGTTGACGATTTTCTCGCGGAAGCGACGCCGGAAGACAAGATGGCGTTGATCAAACGTGAGCAAGCCGAAGGTAAGCTTGTGGCGATGACAGGCGATGGAACGAACGACGCCCCCGCTCTCGCCCAAGCTGATGTCGGTGTCGCGATGAACACCGGAACGCAGGCTGCAAAAGAGGCAGGGAACATGGTCGATCTCGATAGCAACCCGACGAAGCTGATCGAAGTTGTTGAGATCGGTAAGCAACTGCTAATGACACGCGGCGCATTAACGACGTTCTCGATCGCGAACGACGTTGCGAAGTACTTTGCAATTATCCCGGCGATGTTTGCCTCGACATTTCCGGTACTCAACGCGTTGAATATCATGGGTTTGAAAACATCTCAATCGGCGATACTCTCGGCCGTTATCTTTAACGCACTCGTGATCGTCGCCCTGATACCGCTCGCCCTAAGAGGCGTTAAATACAGGCCGATGTCCGCGTCCAGGCTGCTGCAGAGAAATCTGCTCGTTTATGGACTCGGCGGAATAATAGCACCGTTCGTCGGTATCAAAATTATTGATCTGATAATCACGGCACTAGGCTTGGCATAATTGGTGTTTTGATCTTTGACGCGCGCCACAAATAGGGCCAAAGCTCATAAAATAAGAACATGAAAGACATAATCACATCCGTTTTAATGCTGGTTGTTTTCACCATTTCGCTCGGAATACTATATCCACTCGCCGTTTGGGGCGTAGGCCAGGCGATCTTTCCATATCAGGCAAACGGCTCGCTGATAGTTAAGGACGGGAAAACTGTAGGCTCGGAGTTGATCGGACAGACATTCACCGCTCCCGGATATTTTCATTCGCGTCCGTCCGCTGCCGGAAATGGCTACGACGCAGGTGCGTCAAGTGGTTCAAATCTTGGCCCAACCAGCAAAAAGTTGATCGACCGGATCGAGACCGATTCGGAAACGATCAAGGCTGAGAACCCAAATGCAAAGATCCCGGTCGACCTGGTTACAACGAGTGCGTCTGGGCTCGACCCGCACATTTCACCGGCGGCAGCTGAGTTTCAGGTTCCGAGAGTTGCAAAGGAACGCGGGATCAGCGAGTCGCAAGTTCGCAACGCTATCAAGAAATACTCAAGCGGCCGCGATCTTGGATTTCTGGGTGAACCACGGGTAAATGTGCTGTTATTGAATTTGGCTTTGGATCGGAAGGAATATTGATCCGAGCCATCTAGAAGAGTTTATGTTCGTTGACACGGAGATCACAGAAATGCCGAACCGCGATGCCGGCGTCCGGCCTTCGCCCGAATCACTATTGCGTAAATTGCATGATAATGAACGGGCAAAACTTCGTGTTTACATAGGTGCCGCAGCCGGTGTCGGCAAAACCTACAAAATGCTCGAAGATGCTCACCAGCTTAAAGAGCAGGGCATCGACGTTGTTATCGCCGTTGTCGAAACTCATGGCAGAGCTGAGACAGAAGAGCAGATCAAGGATCTTGAGGTAATTCCGGCAAAACAGATCGAGTATCGCGGCAATACCTTTGAAGAAATGGACCTGGCGGCTGTTATTGCCCGGCATCCGGCGGTCGCAATTGTCGACGAGCTCGCTCACTCCAACATCGAAGGTGCCAAGAACGAAAAGCGTTATCAGGACGTAAAAGAACTACTTGAGCATGGCATTTCCGTCATAACAGCGGTCAATATTCAACATATCGAGTCGTTGAATGATGTCGTGGTTCGCACGACCGGAGTTCAGGTGCGCGAAACGGTTCCTGACTGTTTTTTTAAGAAGGCGGACGAGGTGATCGACGTTGACATTTCGATCGATACGCTCCGAACGCGTTTGCGACAGGGCAAGATCTACTCGGTGGAAAAGATAGAGCAGGCTCTAACCAACTTTTTCCGCAAAGGAAATCTCGCCACCCTACGTGAACTCGCGCTCCGACAAGTAGCCCAGCAGCAAGCGGTAAAGGATACCGAATACCGCGAACGAGAAGGCCTCGACCATGCGATCATTCCGGAAAAGGTAATGGTTTGTATGGCATCGCGAGGAAGCGCGAAAAAGATCCTGCGAACGGGATCGCGGATCGCGGGAAGATTTGCAACTGAGGATTGGTTTGCGGTCTACGTCGAAACGCCAAAGGAAGAGCCTGGCCGGATCGATCCTAAGGCGTATGCTGCCCTACAAGAAAACATCAAATTTGCCGAGACTCTCGGCGCGAAGGTGATCAAGCTGAAATCCGCAAACGTCGCCGACGCCCTCCTGCAATATGCTCGCGAGGAAGGCATCACTCACGTCATATTTGGCCAGTCTGCCCGCACTCGCTGGGATATATTCTGGCGCGGTTCCGTAATTAATCGCTTCCTAGCCGAAGTGAAAGACGCCGCGGTTCATGTCATTCCTATCGAAAAAGACTGAAGCCGTGCCCTGTTACGCCACCTTTTGCTTACGCGCTTCTTATCGGGCAGAATTAGAGTTCGATCATGACTCGATTGCCCGAAAAACTCATGGAACTCGCATCCCGCATTAAAGCTAATGGCGGACGGGCGATGCTCGTTGGCGGCTGTGTTCGCGACGAATTAATGGGCATTTCGCATAAGGATTGGGATGTCGAGGTTTACGGAATCGAGCCAGCAAAGCTTCGTGAGATCCTCGATTCGGTGGGCGATGTTAACGTCGTCGGCGAGGCGTTCGCGGTTTATAAGATCGGGGATGATCTCGATGTTTCTATTCCTAGACGAGAAAGGAAAGTATCTGGCGGACATCGTGGATTCGTCGTCGAAGGCGACCCTGAAATGACGTTTGAAGAAGCGTGCTCGCGGCGGGATTTTACGATCAACGCGATCCTCGAGGATATCCTGACAGGTGAGATCCTCGACCCGTTTGATGGACGGCAGGACATTGATAAGAAGGTGCTCCGAATGGTTTCGGCGCAGACTTTTGCGGAAGATAGTCTGCGAGTTTTGCGTGCCTCCCAATTTGCGGCACGATTTGAGTTTGATATTGACAGTGAGACGGTTGACCTATGCAAACAGATCGATGTCACCGACTTACCAAAAGAGCGCATCTGGGGCGAACTCGAAAAACTTTTGCTTCTTCCGAAAAGGCCGTCGATCGGCCTGAAATGGCTGTATGAATTCGGCGTCGCCGAGCAGCTTTTTCCCGAGATGCAGGAGCTCGTCGGTGTTCCGCAGGAACCGGCGTGGCATCCTGAGGGTGATGTCGATGTGCACACTTTGATGGTGGTTGATGAGGCTCGAAAGTTGATCGACGAGCTCGACTATCCGCGTAAAGTTACGGTTATGCTCGGTGCTCTCGCTCATGATTTTGGTAAACCGCCAACGACTGAATTCATTGATGGCCGAACACGTTCGCTTGGCCACGATGAAGCGGGTGTCGAGCCGACATTGTCGTTTTTGGATACTCTTGGAATCCACACTCTTGACGGCTACGACGTGCGGAATCAGGTTGTTCAGCTTGTTCGATATCACCTCAAGCCGGGTGCCTATTACGGCTCGAAAACGCCGGTCGGCGACGGAGCCTTTCGCCGTCTCGCCCGCAAGGTCGAATCCGATCTGCTCTATCGGGTGGCAAAGGCCGACAGCCTTGGCCGCTATCCTGAGGGCGATCCGGGTAAGGCGATTTTCGGTTCGGAAGCTCAGGAATGGTTCATCGAGAAGGTGAGGGAACTGCAGGTAGAAAAGAAGGCCCCTGACGAGATATTGATGGGAAGGCACCTTATCGATCTAGGACTAACGCCCGGGCCGCAGTTCAAGCGGATCTTGGATGCCGTTTATGAACTTCAACTCGACGGAAAGGTCGTCGATCTCGACGGTGCGATCGCGGAAGCGAAAAAAATGATCTCGAGTTTTTAGGAAATGCCGACACTGACCCGCGATTCGTCCCGGCTAGAAAATGTCCCGTTCAGCCGGTGATTTTTTTTGTAAAATCACTTTTTCCCAACTTTACCAAAAAATACCAACTAAAAAGTGTGAATCGATTCACACTTTTGCGCTAACGAGGGCTGGAATGCCGATAAATACGGGGTTCCACCCATTCATGCCGGGCCGATCCGGCCAAAAACCGCAGATCGATTGGTAGAGGAAAATGCACCGTTTCTGGGACGTTTGCCGAAGATTGGTAGAGGTATTCGCGAGATTGGTCAAACGTGTGAATGAAGCGCCTGCGATCCCGCGATCGAATACGCCGGAAATGAGGTAAGGCCTCGGCCGCTGCCCACGAAGACAAAGAATTTTAGAGCTTTGTCTTCACGAAGATGAACTCCGGCACACTGCGAACTACATACATTATCTGTCGCCAAATCGGCAAATAATACAGCGTGCTTTTGCCCGATCTATACGCCTTGAAGATTGCCTTCGCGATCTGTGCGGGTTTCGCCGTGAGCATTCCGGGCAAGTCCATCCCGTCCGTCATCTTAGTTTCGACAAAACCGGGTTTGACGGTGAGTACTTTAACCTTAGTCGTCGCGAGCCGATGCCGTAAACCTGCCATAAATGCCGTAAAACCGGCTTTTGCAGACCCGTATATGTAGTTACTCTGCCGTCCTCGCTCACCTGCCACAGACGAAATTCCAATGATCGTTCCGGCGTTTCCTGTTTCAAAATCGTTGGCGACGATCGATAAGATCGATACTCCGCCGGTGTAATTTGATGTGATGACCTTTTCGGCTTCTGTCCAGTCTTTCTCGGATATCTTTTGGTCTCCGAGTGTGCCGATCGCGTACAAGACAACGTCTGGCTTTATCGGCAGTTCGGCATAAAATGCCGCATGTGACGCAGGCTTTGCCGCGTCGAACTCTGCGGTATATACCTTCACGTTATGACGTATCTCGTGATCGGTGATCGCGTTCGCGAGGTCTGCGGAATTTCGGGCGGCGAGGATGAGATCGAATCCGTTGGCCGCAAATTCGTGGGCACATGCTTGTGCGATATCAGATCGCGCCCCGAGTACTAAGAGTGTCTTTGACATAAAAAACTAGAATTCCAGGCGTTCCGACTGCGTCGAGCTGAAATGCCCGAATGATACGATCTTTGAATACGACCTTCGAAAAGTTTCCGCCTTCATCCGCGCGTCTTTGGCAAGGTATATCCTGCCGCGATCTTCCAGAACTATCTCATCGAGTTCGTCCAAAAGCCGAAAAACGGACGGCTCAGCCTTAAAATCGAGTGCCAGCGTGTAGCCTTCCATAGGAAAACTCATCACGGCCTCAGGATCAGCTTTGCCGAATAGCTTGAGCACCGCAAGCGGTGAACCCTGGCCTGACCGACTCACTTTTTCCAGGATCCTCGTCAAACCGTCATAGCTCGTCTCAAGCGGCAGGACGAATTGGTACTGAACGAAACCATTCTTTCCATAAAGCCGATTCCAGTTTGTCATACCATCGAGCGGATAAAAATAGGGCTCGAAATGAACCGTCGATCTAACCTCCGACCGCATCTGGCGATGATAATAAAGCGTATTAAATGCCTTTAGGCTCAGATAGTTGAGTGCGAACGACGGCATGAATAATGGAACGTTCAGAGCAGAGCCTGTGGCTTTTCGAAGCGGTTCATTATTAAATATCTTCGGCAGATCGCTCAAATTACAATGTTCCCCGAGCATCAGGATCGAACGTCCAATATCCTTTTTTGACGCAAAACAATCGAGCCACGCAACTGAATATGTGGAACTGCCCGACTGTTCAAATAGCTTCATCGTGCTTTCGAGGTCGGCGGTTTTATACGAGATCTGGTCGATGTAGGCAGTTTCTATCGGTTTCAGCTTGAATTTGACAGCTAAAATTACGCCCGTCAGCCCCATTCCGCCGCAGGTTTGCCAGAACAGGTCGGCATTCTCGGCTCGCGAGCAACGAAGGGTGGTTCCATCGCCTGTCATCAGATCAAAATGAACGATGTGGTTCGCAAAGCTGCCGTCGCAGTGATGATTTTTGCCGTGAACGTCCGCCGCCACCGCACCGCCCACGGTTATGAATTTGGTGCCGGGCGTTACGGGTAAAAAGAATCCGCTGGGAACAATAACGTCGAGGATCTCGGAAAGCAGTACCCCGCTTTCGCATTCGATGATCCCGTTCTCGCGGTCGAATTCCAGGAATTTATTGAGCCTGAGAGTAGAAAAGATATTCTCACCGAGTGACGAATCGCCGTAGCAGCGTCCGTTGCCGCGAGCGATCAGGTGTTCCGATTTCGCGACCAACTTTCTGATCTCTGAGAGCTCCGCCGATTCGGTGACGTTGGCCTCAGCGGTTGGGTAGTTTCCCCAGTTTGTCACCATTTTACGAGGCATAAAGTATCACCAGGAACGCGACGAACCACAGGCCGATCATCGTCTGGATCATCGTATCCTTCAGCAGAATAAGCGTCGGCGAACCGCTTTTTTGCTCGACGATCGCGATCTGCAGGAACCGGAGAATGCCAATGATCACGAATACAGCCGTCAAATAAATATGGTCAGAATGCAGCCGCTTTACGACATCCTCAGACACCGTATACATGATGTAACAAACGATCGTCGTGCCGCCGAGCACGATCAGGCACGTGTCGATGAAGGGAAGCGTGTAGCCTTTCAGCGATGGCCGCAGGTCGTGTTTATCAACGTCAAGCAGCAGATCGTCACGCCGTTTGCCGAGAGCCAAACACGAAGCGAGCAGGAACGTCATTAATATTAGCCACTTGGACACCGGAACCTGAGCTGCAATTCCTCCAGCCAAAACGCGGAGCACAAACCCAACCGCGATCAACGAGATATCGATCAGTGAAACGTGCTTCAGTACGAGGCTGTAGACGAGATTCAAGGCAAAATAGCCAGCGATAACATAGAAGAAAGTGAGGCTTACAAGCAGAGATGATCCGACCGCGACCGCCGCCAGAATGAGCATCAGCACGATCGCAGTCTTGATCGAAACCGCACCGGTTGCGAGTGGACGGCTGCGTTTTAGCTCGTGCAGCTTATCTTTCTCTAGGTCGTAAATGTCGTTGAAGATATAAACCGAGCTTGCGATCGCACAAAAGGAAATAAACGCCACGGCGAGTTTATAGTCGCTCGCAAGGAGAGCGATCTTGCCCGCAAAAAATGCAGGAATCAGGACAAAAACATTCTTTATCCACTGATGCGGGCGTAATAATCGTAAGTGCTGCTTCAAATCGTTTCGTTTGAACTATCGTTATAAAGATACATCCAGAATGCCGTTGCCCCAAAGATCAGCGAGAACATTCCATAGCCCGACTGTTGTAGAAAAAAATCCACGTGCCCGAGTTTGATCGAGTAAACCGCCGACGTAAAAAAGAGGACGAATAACTGAACGAGGGCACAATTTCTAAGGAAACGTGCTGTGTCGGTCTTCATGTCCTGAAAGGAAAGACAGATCGCGATCAGACCGGTAATACCAGGGATTATTATGCCGGCGTAGGGAAGTACGTTCTCTATGCCTTTTAATTTTTCCGATTGAACTCGTAATGGAGCAAATCCCGCCGGATCGTAAAGCCAGAATGGCAACGTGACAGCCAGAAACGTTATGCCCGATATTCCGAGGTATTTGATAGCATCCTTCCATCCCGCTCTTTGGACCAAAACCGCAAGAAAAAGCGGCATCATCAGCATGAAAGTCGATCGCGATGAAAGTGCGACGCCTAGTAAGATCGCTGGAATGATGCGTTTCCAGGTCGCGGATCCAGCATCAGAAAGTGTCTGCATCAGTGCCCACATCAAGACCAAAATATAGATCGAATTCGACGCGTAATCAGCACCGGTGACGATGTTCTGAAGCAGCGTTGGGCTGAATGCGAGCATTGCCCAGACAAGCCCGAGAGCTGACGTACTGCTTTTCTCGAAGTACCGGAAAACCAGAAAGAAAACCGCGAGCCAGAAGATGTTTTGGAGGTGAATCGCCCCTATAACTACGAAGGGGATAGCCAAAAATACGGCACCGGGCATTGGAGAGATCGGATTGCCGAGATAAGTCGAGAGCGTATACGGATAATGCCCGCGCATCAGCTCGCTGACCGCAACGACCAGAGCATCATCCGCATCCGAACCGCCGCCAAACCTTCCAGCATTCGCCATCGGATAGACGACGAGCGTGAACGCTATTAGAACGGCAAAAGTGACGATCGCGAGAATATTTGCTGTCCGTTCTGAAACATTCTCTTTGAACCACGGCAGAGCAAGACGATCGGCGGCGAATAGGAGTAGCGTTCCGATCGCGAAATATCCGATCACGCCGACAACGCCTAAATATTTCAATGCTGTATCGAACGAAGGTGCAAGCAGAAAGACCGCCAAGCCGAATACAATTAGGAATCGGTTGGTGGTCTTTTCGGGTGCCATATATGTCAGAACCGCCTGCGTTAGCGGGCGGTCCATGTGTTTTAAGTTTGTAATGTTCCGCCCGCTGATGCAGGCAGAAACTGTTTATTTTCCTTCGAGGAAGGCCTTCAGCCTTCGCGACCGCGATGGGTGACGGAGCTTTCTCAGTGCCTTTGCTTCGATCTGGCGAATACGTTCGCGGGTGACGGCAAAGTGTTGGCCAACTTCTTCCAGCGTGTGTTCCGAGCCCGTATTTCCAAGGCCGAAACGCATCTTGATGACCTTTTCCTCACGCGGTGTAAGCGTTGCGAGGACTTCGTCGGTGATCTCACGTAGATTCGAGAAAGTAACTGACTCGGCCGGGTTTAATATCGATTTGTCCTCGATAAAATCTCCGAGATGCGAATCTTCCTCTTCTCCGATCGGAGTTTCGAGCGAAATTGGTTCCTGAGCGATCTTGAGCACTTTACGTACTTTCGATACCGGAATGTCCATCCGCTTTGCGATCTCCTCGCTCGTTGGTTCACGGCCGAGTTCCTGAACAAGCAAACGCGAGGTGCGGATGAGCTTGTTGATCGTCTCGATCATGTGAACCGGAATGCGGATCGTGCGTGCCTGATCGGCGATCGCACGCGTGATCGCCTGACGGATCCACCACGTTGCGTAGGTCGAGAATTTGTATCCGCGACGCCACTCGAATTTATCCACGGCTTTCATCAAACCGATGTTGCCTTCCTGAATGAGATCGAGGAACTGCAAACCACGGTTAGTGTATTTCTTGGCGATCGAAACCACGAGACGAAGGTTGGCTTCGACTAGTTCACGTTTCGCCTTGTTCGTGTCGAATTCGCCAACGCTGATCGTCTGGTACGAGCGTTTGATCTCAACGGCCGGGAGATGGTATTTCTCCTCGATCGCCGTGATCGCTTCCTTAGCTTCCGCGATCTTGGCGTTCAATTCTTTCTTTTCAGCAGGTGTCGGTTTGCCTTCGAGGCGTTCCTTATACTTGTTGATGTTGCGTTCATTCTTGCGAATGTCCTCGACGACCTTGCGGATAGCGGCGATCAAAACCTGACGCGAGCGTTCGGTCAGATTGAGATGCTTGATCTCGGTCGCGATGTCGAGACGCAGACGGGCGGTCTTCCGCTTAAGAGCCAGAAGCTTTTTCGATTTCTTGCCGTCAGATTTTGCCTGTTCGGCAACGAGCGAAACCCAGGATTTCAGAACCGGCTGGAAATTCTGCCGGATGCTATCGATACCCTCCAGCGTCCAACGCAGATATTCCTCTGCCTTGTCTTCTTCGATCGAGATCTCAGCTTGTTCCGAGAAAACTACCGTTTCGCGAATGCTCGCCTTGCCTGCCGCCAGATCGTCACCGATCTTCAGCAGACGTTCGATAGCGATCGGCGAACGCGAGATCGCTTTGTGTGTCTTGATCTGTCCACGTTCGATGCGTTTAGCGATGGTGACCTCGCCCTCACGGTTGAGAAGCGGGACGATACCCATTTCGCGAAGGTAAAGGCGGACGGGGTCATTCGATTTATCGAGCACACCGGCCGACAGATCGAGGTCGAGATCGTCTTCGTCGACCTCTTTTTCTTCTTCTTCGTCATCGAGAGCGAGGTTTGATGCACGCTCAAGCAATTGTGCATCGGTCTCGGCGACCGATATATTTGCGCCCTCAAGGCGCTCCAAAACATCCTCGATGTCGTCTGCAGACAACATGTTCTCCGGGAGTTCCCGGTGGAGTTGATCGAGGCTCAACCCCTTCTTTCGCCTGCCGAGGGCCATCAGGCGATCCATTAAGTCTTCTTTTTCGTCGTAATCAGCCATATCTTGAATAAATTCTATTTGATTAGATCCACGTGTAAACCGTTGTTCACTATATATTTACTACGCCGGAACCGACCAAATTGTTCTAGGTCCGGCGGGCGGATTTAAAAGCGTAATTGTATCACAGATCAGCGACCTTTCGCTGCAATTCGCGGCGTATTTTTTCAAGTTCGAGCTGTTCATAGGTGAGCTGATTGAAAAGTTCGCCATCGCCCGTTTGCTCGGCGATCGCCGCTTCGCGGCTTATCTCTATGATGCGATTAGCGATAGCCATATTTCGAAGCGAGAAGACGCAGTTCTCAGCTTCGTGAAGCACCGTGTCGAGAACATCGTCCTTCTCGCGGCGCGCCTTGCCCTGCAGCAGTTCGTGAGCCAGATCGAGGGAATTCTCGTCATCGCCGATGTGTTCGAGCAGACTCTCGGGTGTGATCTCTTTGCCGGAATTGTGGATCTCGATGAATGCATCAAAAAGCTCGCCGCTCGACAGGTTTTCGTAGTCGCTCGGTTCGAGCTGCGGCAGCACTATCTCGCGTAGTTCGTGGTCGAAAACGAGCAGCTCTAGCAGTTTTCTTTCCGCCAGAGTTATCTTTGCTCTCGCGGCACGCGAGATCCTCTGAGTGACGTATTCGGTATCGTTCGCCGATGCCGTTTTGAGCGTTGACCACAGCTCACGCCGCAATCCTACGTCCTCGATATGAAAGAACGTCATCGCTTGATCAAAGCTCTCGCGGCGCTGAATATTGTTCCGGATCGCCGAGATCACCGGCAGAAAATCCTCGATCGCCTCGGCCTTTTGCTTGGCGTTGTTGAGGTTGCGGCCGGTGGTTGAGGCTTCGAGAGCGAAACGCAGGAACGGCGTCGCTTTGCCGCGGCTCTCGTTGTAGGCGGCAACGCCGTTCTCGCGGATGAAATCGTCCGGGTCTTTACCGTCTGGTAGAACTAGAACCTTGATGTCGAATTCCTGCGGCAGTAGATGCTCGATCGCCCGGCGCGCCGCTTTGATGCCGGCAGCGTCGCCGTCGTAATTTATCACAACGCTTTTCGCAAAGCGGCTTAGCAGCTTGGACTGCTGATCGGTAAACGCCGTACCGAGACTCGCGGCGACATTTTTAACTCCGAACTGAGCGAGAGCGATCAGATCCAAATATCCCTCGACGAGGATCGCGAATTTCTTTTTCCTGATCTCGTCCTTCGCCTGAAAAAGGCCGTAGAGGTGTTCGCTCTTTGTGTATGCGGCGGTCTCGGGGGAATTGAGATATTTTGGTTGATCATCAGGACTCAAAGCCCTTGCCCCGAACGCGACGGGTCGTCCGTTAACATCCAAAACAGGGAACATTATCCGCCCGCGAAATCGGTCGAAGACCCTTTCTTTCTCTTCGTTTACGGAGACGAGGCCGCTCTGCTCGATGAGTTTTTCGTCTATGTTTTTTTCCCGCAAAACCGTGAGCAAACCGTCCCAACTATCGGGTGAAAATCCGATATGAAACTGCTTTTGTATCTCGTCAGAGATGCCTCGTTTCGCCAGATACTCTCGAGCCTCTTTCGCCTTTTTACTTTTTCCTTGCAGCTCGGCTTCCCAGAATTCGACCGCCATCTGGTTCAGCTCAATGACCTGATCCGCGAGCTTTTTGGTTTCCTCGCGTTTCTTTTTAGTCCGCTCGTAGCTGACATCATCGACCGGCTCAGGTAGCATCACGCCGCTGATCTCAGCCACGCGCTTGATGGCCTCAGGAAAATTCAGCCCTTCCATCTCCATTATGAAATTGAACGCCGAACCACCTTTTCCACACCCAAAACACTTGTAAAACCCTTTAGCCGGATTTACCGAAAACGAAGGCGTCTTTTCCTGATGAAACGGACAACACGCCATCCAGTTCGCCCCTTTCTTCTTCAGATCCTGAGCATACGGCTGTATTATCCGCACAATGTCAGCACGGTTTTTCAGGTCGTCGATGAAATACTGGGGGAAATGGTTGTTACGCCGAGTGAAATTCTGGTTTTGCACGGTTTGTTTTATCGGTGGCGAAGGGGGAGTAGCTCTAATCGATTTGGAAGGACTTTCGGATGATATTGTCGACGTTTCCGTGACCTGAGCTATTGGGACAACATCGATGTCCGGCGGGGCGGAATTAGCATCGGTTCCTTTCGATGGAACGGCATCAACCTTCTTCGCCTCTAACTTTGAAATTTGTTTCGCAAGACTTGCGGTCACCCGAGTCGTAAGTCGATCTCCATTTTTCCAATAATTGCAATGCTTATTTGCCTCAATCTTCTTCCGAAATAGTTCTAGTTTTTTCTTACCTTCTTCTGTTGATTCTAGTTTTGAGCCCGGGAGTTGACTGATCTCCTTGTGCAAGAATGCTAGTACGGGAATACCTTTTGATACCGCATAGTCGTATTCCTTCTCAGTAAAGCCACGACCATTATCGTCAACCGAACCGTAACGACCTGCCACGATCACAATGTAAACATCACTTCGATTGATTTCTTTTTTGATTTCTTCCCATTGAGTATTATCTGAGGCAAGGAATAGCTCCATTCCAATTGGAAAGCAATCAAGATGAAGTATTGTTTCCTTTACCTTCTTTCGCTCTTTTATAAGATCCTTGTATGTCGAACTTACAAATACGTTGTGGCGAATTTCCATCCTTTGCTCTACTTTTGAATTGTTGGAGTTGAAGAGATTATTGTAGCGCGAATGGAATCAAATTGGCTGGTTTTTCAGTCTCCCTAATCTGCAAACTTTCAGCTTTTCAACTCCGCGATCGTTGTTCCATTTCTGCCCTGATCTTACGGGGCGAATTCGGAGCGTTCTATAAGTCTCTGGTTTTTAGAAAGTGGTGGACGTAGTTTTTTAGCACCGATGCACGGGTTGTGGATGATGAGTCTTGCTGTAAAGATAGGCTCATCTCAGCCTTGCGAGGTCGCGTTCAAGCTCTTCCACCGAATACTGAAAGATCGATACCCCATATTTGCCTACGGATTCGATGAAGTCGCGTCTTGTTATACCGGCCAACTTAGCGGCTTGGCCCGACGACAGTTCGCCAATATCAAACAAACGGGCCGCAACGATCATCTTTATTTCGTCGTTGGTTATACTAACGCTCTCCGGCAGTTGTAGCTCAACAGTCGCGGTCATAGTCAGATTTTCCGCCGAATGAGGCCGTATGTCAACAATCTCACTCGATGTCAGAAGCTTCTAATCGGGTCGAGATTTGGACGGGCGGCTGGGTTCGGTTTGCCTTTAGGTACTAGCCAGAATTCGATTTCCGCTTCTTTTCGAAGGCCGCCAAAGATCGCACGCACGCGGCTGCGGGAAACTTTATGGTTCTTGACCAGATCGTTGATAGCCCACGAAGCGAGTTTTAGTCCGTCTTTCCGGGTTTCGGCATCTGTGTAGACTATAAGAACTGCATTCACATTTCGGTTTGCATTTAAGATTTCGGCGAATACGTCTTTATTCGGGCTAAAATTGCATCCAAGGTCGTAGAACCCGTCGTCATAGATATCCAGAACGCCTTCCCAGCGATGAAAGCCAACAGGTGATCGATCGAAAAGAGACGTTTCAGTGTAAGCATTGGGGAGGTGGGGCCGATCAGGCTTCGGCTCCGGCGCACCTGCCGGAACAAGCCAAAACTGTATAAATTGTTTACTTCGATTCTCACCCCGGATAATCGGGAGCCTCGGCAGTTCGATACCCGGTCTTGTAGGACGTCGTGCTATGTAGTCGGCAAGTTTCTGGTTTCTACCTTCGGTATCCGTGCGGCCATGGAATATGACCACACCGCGAGCAGTTGGATTGTTGTTAATCTGATTCAGAAAATTGTCCATCCGCGCCATCAAATCCTCGCTACACACTTCGCCAAACTCATCTACTGGAATCGCCTCCAGCGATTTCTGCGGAAAAGCGTTGATTGCAAGGACAAGTAGGGCTACAAACGCTGTTTTCATAAATAAATGCACGTGGCGAGAGGGCTAGAACCTTGATCCAATTCTTCCGATTCGGCAATTTCGATCCGCGTTGCAACTGAAGATGAATGAGACCGCAGAACATCGGATAATGTGGATATCGTCATTGCTTCAATTCGGCAACCGTCGCTCCATTTCCGCCCTGATCTGATGGGGCGAAGCCGAACTTTTCGACGTGTTGATGGCCTTTTAGGAAATGATGGACGTAATTTTTTAACGCGCCGGTGCCGAAGCCATGGATGATGCGGACGCGGGGGAGGGAGGACATGTAGGCTTCGTCGAGGAAGCGGTCGATCTCGTATTCGGCGTCGGCGGTGGTCATGCCGATGAGGTTAAGTTCGGCTCCGACTTCGAGAGAATCACGGTCGACATCTGCGGTCGAAACGCCTCCGTCGCGGACTTTGGCCTTTGGGCTTGGGCCTTTGGACTCTTCCGTCTCGGCGAGTTGTAGGTCATGCAGCTTTTCGCGGAGTCGGAGACCGCCGACGAGGACTTCGGCGACCTCTTTGTCCATGCGTTCGATGACGCCGATGTTGCCAAAGGATGTGATGACCTTTGAGCCGATGGTCAAAGACTGGACCGCAAGCGTCCCGCTTGCCAGTGATTCGTTGGTATCAATTCGGGCCAAATGCTGTGCACGTGCAAGCGAGGACGCTTGCGGCCTAGTCGGTTTGACCTTTGCCACGATGGCTCGATTCAGCTCCGCCTTTCGTGTCTGCCGTTCTTTTTCGAGCTTGTTCTTGAGCGTCTTGTCTTCGATCGTTTTGATGAAGGCTTTTGACTGGCGGTCGAATTCGTCGATGGTTTGGGATAGTTCGCTTTCGAATTGTTTCTGCCGAGCCTTTTCTTTTTTGACGGCTTCGTTTTCGAGGCCGGCGTATTTCATGGCGACGGCTTCGCGTTCTTCTTCGAGGGCGATCCGAAGGTCGGTGGCGATCCTGGTCTCGGTTTGGAGTTTTTTCAGGTAATTTTCGGCTTCCTGGGCTGAAATGTCGAGGTTTTCGCGAGCGGCGTCGATCACGGTTTGGTCGATGCCGAAACGGCGAGCGATCTCGATGCCTGACGAGGCTCCGGCGAGGCCGAGGAGCAGTTTGTAGGTCGGCTGTAGCGTTCGCTCGTCGAATTCGACCGAGGCGTTGATGATGCTCTCGTCGTTCGCGGCGTACATTTTCAGGCCGCGATAGTGGGTCGAGGCGATGACCTGCGCACCTTTGGAACGGAAATTATCGACGATCGCCACACCGAGGGCCGAGCCTTCTTCGGGATCGGTGCCGGTTCCGGCTTCGTCGAGCAGGACGAGCGACGGCGGCACGCATTCGCGGATCATCTGAGCGATATTCGACATGTGCGACGAGAATGTCGAGAGATTGGCACTCAGGCTCTGATGGTCGCCGATGTCGGCGAGGACGGAGCGATAGAACGGGATCTTGGCCTTGCTCGCCGGAACTGGAAGCCCCGAGATCGCCATCAGGCTGAGCAATCCGGCTGTTTTGAGCACGACCGTCTTACCACCGGCGTTGGCACCGGAGATGATCATGATGGCGTTTTGTTGTGTTAGGGAGAAGGAACTTGGGACAATGTCGTTCGCAGTTTCAGGTTTAGTTGACTTTGTCCCCGCCGAGAGAACCACCCCGTCAGCCGAAGCGGCTGCCACCCCTCCTTTGTAAGGAGGGGAGTTTCGGAGATTTTCTTCAAGCAGCGGATGTCTTGCGTCTACCAGATCGAGGGTTTCGTTATCTGCGATAATTGGCACGACTGCTCGGAATCTTCGGGCAAATTCGACTTTGGCTTTGATGAAATCGAGTTCAGCGACAGCGTCAACGGCCATTTCGATGGCGGGTAGTTGTTCGCGGAGCGATTCGGTCAGGGCGAATAGGATCCGGGCGATCTCGCGTTCTTCTTTGCCTTTGAGATTTTGGAGTTCGTTGTTGGCTTCGATGGCTTCGAGAGGTTCGACGAAGACGGTTGAGCCGCTGGATGAGAAGCCGTGGGCTACGCCGCCGACTTTGCCGCGGAAATCGGTCTTGACGGGGATGACGTAGCGGTCGTTTCGCATCGTGACGATCTCGTCCTGGATCGCCGTCCCAGCGGCACGCATCGCGGCTTCGAGCGATTTGGTCAGGCGTGAACGCTGAGCGTTGATCTCGCGCCGAAGTTTTGCCAGCTCCGGCGAAGCCGAATCGTCGATCTCGCCGCCAGGAAGCAGCTTTTTGTTGACCTGATCTATCGCCCCAAGCAGCGACGGCGGGATATTCTCAACAAAACTCCACAACACCGGAGCCGTTTCCTTTTCAGGGCTGATCGACGAACGGGCAAACAGGGCCTGATTACAAACCCGCGAGACCTCGAGCATAAAATTCGGCTCAAGCGTCGCGTTCTGGATCTTGAGTATCGCGACCGCGTCAGATGGGTCTTCGAGCCCGCTGAACGACCATGTAACCTGTTTTTCTTCGTTAAGAGCGATGGTTTCCGAGATCGCATCGAGGGCGGCGTCGAGTTCCGTCCGAGTCGCGAGCGGACGCAGATCAGCAAACCGCTCCACGCCCATCGGTGTCTGGGCATGACGGCTGACAAGCTCGAGGAGCTTGGCGTATTCGAGTGTTTCAAGTGAGTAGCTCATTGAAGAAATTTATAACAACGGATTTACGCGGATTTACACGGATAAGACGCAAATAAAATGGTTCTGAGATCTGCGCAAATCCGTGTTAATCCGTTGTTACTACCACTCCCTTCCAAAACGCGACATATCCTTCGATGTTCTTGGCGTCGGGTTTGGTTTCCGGGTAATACCACGCGGCGTCTTTGTTAGTTTTGCCTTTTACGACGACGTTGTAATAGCTCGCGGTGCCTTTCCAACCGCAGACGGTGTGGGTTTCGGTCGGTGCGAAGTATTCTTTGTTGATCGAATCGGCAGGGAAATAGTGGTTTCCCTCGACTACGACCGTTTCATTGCTTTCTGCCAGAGTGGCTCCGTTCCATGTTGCTTTCATAATTTTATTGGCGGAGGCTCGGGTGCTTCCCGCTTTACATGCATTTGTGGGATTAGATCCGCGTCAGAATCACCATTTGGGGGTTGTAGTGATTTAATAGGTATTCCAAGATCCTGCTCGTCCAATTCATCCAGAGAATCTACGGAACTGAACTCGTCTTCTCCGAGCCAATCTGTTGCTTCAGTCCGCTGACTGAAATTTGTAAGGCGACCATCCATATCGAAAACATCAGCGGTACCATCAGAATATACCCGTAGTCGAGCCCAATTTAGATTTGGAAAATCGCCCCACATTAGCCACCAACTGATTTCAGTAATCTGCTTGGTATGAATAAACCGTTCCTTAAGGTCCGGCGTCGGCATCATGCACATATCTTTTTTGCCGAACAGGCGGTAGCGGTTCTTGGCAAATGTCTTGTAGAAAAAGTCTCGGATAAATGCCGGAATAATAATAAAGGCATACGCCAGCGAACATATCCCGCCGAGGTTTTTCGCAATCCGCAGAGCGGCGGTCGAGTGCATGAATGCCTGATCGTTCTCGATCAACACGACCGAATCGATATCGTCCGCGATACCGTATTTCTTCCTAGTTTCAATCCCAAAATCCGATTGGAGCGGTGCGAATTTGAATTTCTTGTCATGATCGCGGCGAATTATGAAATTCACCGAATCATTACAAAAATTGCACACGCCATCGAACAGCAGGATCGAACTCATATCTAAATTCTAACAGAAACAAAGAAAAATAATTGCACAACGGTTTTCGGATAGATGGGCTACAGCGGGCGATGTAAACTCGGAGACATGGTGAACGAAGCGACAGCAAAAACATCGGAAAAACTCGATTGGCAATGGCGGGCGGTCGAGGCTAAGGATCGGGAATTCGACGGGGTGTTTTATTTCGCGGTGCGGACGACAGGTATATTTTGTCGGCCGTCGTGCCCTTCGAAAACGGCAAAGCGGCAGAATGTCTCGTTTTTTGTGACGCCTGCCGAAGCGGAAAATGCGGGGTTTCGGGCTTGTTTGCGATGCAAACCGACCGAGGAGTATTTTCCCGGTCCCGCAGCGGAGTTGGTCGTGAAAGCCTTCGAGATTTTACGATCCGACGAGGCTGAGGTGCCGACGATCGAGGAATTGAGCCAGCGTTTGAACGTCACGAGCGGACATTTGCAGAAAACATTCAAAACAACACTGGGCCTTACGCCAAAGGAGATCGTGGACATGATGAGGATAGAGAATTTTAAGACGAATGTGAGGGAAAGCGACGTTACGAGCTCGCTCTATGACAGCGGTTTTGGCTCGAGCCGATCGCTTTACGAAAAAGCGGGCGAGCGGCTCGGGATGACACCGGCGACTTATAAAAAAGGTGGAAAGGATATGAAGATCAACTACACAATTGTCGATTCGCGGCTCGGAAAGCTGATGGTTGCGAGAACTGAAAAGGGAATTTGTTCGGTTAGCTTTGGTGACAGCGGAGACGAATTGACGAGGGAACTGGCTAGTGAATTCTTCGCGGCTGAGATCGAGCAAAACGATACGTTATTAAAAGAGGCCGTGAACGCGATCCTCAAAAGCCTCGACGGCGAGACCGCGATCCTCAATCTGCCACTCGATCTGCGGGCGAGCGCGTTTCAGATGCGTGTTTGGGCCGAGCTGCGAAAGATCCCATACGGCGAAACGCGTTCGTATGCTGATGTGGCGGCAAGTCTTGGCGAGCCGAAGTCGTTCCGTGCGGTTGCCCGGGCGTGTGCAACGAATCCGGTCGCTCTGGTCAACCCATGTCACCGCGTGATCTCGGCCGCCGGAAAACTGAGCGGCTACAAATGGGGAATCGAGCGAAAGGCGGAACTGCTCAAGCATGAAAAGGAGACCGTGAAGAAATGACCGTCGGAGCGAAACAAGCATCGGAAGTATTTTCAGCGATCGATTGGAAAGCCGCTGCGGATCAGATGAACGCGAAAGGTTATTCATTGGTCCCTCGAGTGTTGAGCCGCGAGATCTGCGACGCATTCATCGCGAACTACGCAAAACTTAACTACCGAAAGACCGTCGTCATGGAAAGGCATCGATTTGGGATCGGCGAGTACAAATATTTCGACTATCCGCTGCCGGATCTAGTTCAGACGGTTAGAGAAACGATGTATCCGCATCTCGCCTCGATCGCGAATCAGTGGGCTGAACTATTGAAGTTAGACATTCGATATCCGGCGAATTATGCGGAGTTTCAGGCTGAGTGCCATCAAAACGACCAGCTCAAACCGACGCCGTTGATCCTCAAATATGGAAAAGGCGGATTTAATACACTACATCAGGACCTTTACGGCGCTGTCTATTTTCCAATGCAAGCTGCGCTCTTTTTGAATGAGCCGGACGAAGATTACACCGGTGGTGAATTCGTGCTGACCGAGCAGGTTCCGCGGGCTCAGTCAAAAGCGATCGTTATGCGGCCAAAACGCGGCGATATGCTCATTCTTACGACCAATTTCCGGCCTGTGCTCGGCAGGAGAGGATTTTATCGTGCGAATGTGCGGCATGGTGTGAGCGAGGTGACAAGTGGTGAACGCCACACACTTGGCGTCATATTTCATGATGCAGTCAGCTAACCGAGGCCAGCCGGCAACTACTATTTCCTGCCGTAGTGTAATGTTTTGTAAAGATGCGAGTTTTTTCTAACTCAGGCTTTGCGATCCGTAACTTTTTTATTATTCTCTCGGTAATATAAAATTCAAAGCAGTAACAATTTGCCTTTTCTGAGAAAAGTTATGAGAACAAAGCTATTTTTGCTTGTCCTGACGGCTATTTGTTCGTTTTTCGCCTCGTCCGCAGAAGCGCAAACTTACGCGATCACCAATGCTAAGATCGTGACGGTTTCGGGTGCGACGATCGACAAAGGAACGATCGTCATTAGGAACGGGCTGATCGACGCGGTCGGTGTTAATTTACAGGCTCCGGCTGATGCACAGGTTTTTGACGCGACGGGGCTGACCGTTTATCCGGGATTCATCGATTCGTTCACGAATGTCGGAATGCCGGCTGCCGCGGCACGTCCGGGCGGACCGGGAGGCGGCGGTGGAGGCCAGGCAGCGGCGGCGGCGTCAGCAGCAGCGCAACCCACGTCAAACTCGAACTACCAAGCCGGTTTGCGGCCTGAGGACTCGGTCATTGACGAACTTCGAGCGGGCGAAAGCCAGTTCGATGCGGTTCGCAATTCCGGGATCACAACAGTTCTTACAACCGGCAGAACCGGCATTTTCAATGGTCAATCGGCTGTTATTAACCTGGCGGGCGACAGCGTCTCCGCGATGGTGGTGAAGGCTCCGTTTGCTCAGCACATTTCATTTGCAACCACGCCCGCACAATATCCAGGCTCTCTCTTGGGAACATTTGCGGCTCTTCGTCAGATCTTCCTTGATGCTCAGCGTCTACAGGAATTGCAAAAGCAATACGCAGCTAATCCGAAAGGAATGAAACGGCCCGGAGCTGACAGATCACTCGAAGCTCTTTATCCGGCGATCAATCGTCAGATGCCTGTAGTTTTCAACGCAAACACTGAAGTTCAGATCATTCGAGCTCTCGACCTGATCAAGGAACTCAATCTTGACGGCGTGATCGCCGGTGGACTCGAATCTTACAAGGTTGTGGACCGCTTGAAGGCCGGGAAGGTTCCTGTTTTGCTTTCGCTTAACCTTCCAAAACGCACGACCGCCTCTTCGCCGGAAGCTGATCCGGACACCATGGAGACGCTTCGCTATCGGGCAGAAGCTCCAAAATCGGCAGCAAAACTCGCGGCTGCGGGCGTTAAGTTCGCATTCCAGTCGGGCGGAGCCACCGCGATCGGCGATTTCTTTACTAACGCAGGCAAAGCGGTCGAGGGCGGTTTGAGCAAGGATGCTGCCATTCGAGCAATGACGCTCGGGGCGGCGGAATTACTCGGCGTTGACGATCGCCTTGGTTCGATCGAGGCAGGGAAGATCGCGAACGTTGTTGTTGTAAAGGGCGATGTCTTCGGACGCGACAAATTCGTTCCGACAATGTTCGTTGATGGAAAACTCTTTGAACAGAAGGAAGCTCCGAGAACGCCGGGCGGCGGACGCGGCCCTGGCGGCGGCGGTCCAGCGGGTGGTGGTGCGGCTCCGGCGGGTGCAGGGATCAGCGGCCGCTATTCGATCACCATCGAAATCCCGGGCCAGGTCATGACGTCGACCTTGAATCTCAATCAGCAGGGAAGTGCTCTTACGGGAACGATGGTTTCGCAGCTCGGAACGGCACAGATCAACAACGGTCGTGCAACGCCTGATGGATTTTCGTTCGGTGCCTCGGTACCCTACGGCGGTGCAAATGTCGATATTACGATGAACGGCAAAGTATCCGGCAATCAGATCAGCGGAACGCTCGATTCGGCCCTCGGCTCGATCCCGTTCTCAGGAACGAAGAACCCGCAAGGAGGCGAGCTTTAATTTCGCAACAATAACGCTATGAAAAAGTTTACGGCTATTTTTACACTCTTTCTGCTTCTGTTCAGCAGCGTGCCGATGGCAGTCTTTGGCCAGTCAAAAAGCGATGTGCTGATCAAGAATGCGACCGTTATGACGGCGGGAAAAGGAACGCTGCAGGGCACCGACATCCTGGTCCAGAACGGAAAGATCACCAAGATCGGCAAGGCTCTGGCGGCTCCGGCAGGTGTTCGAACGATCGACGCGACGGGTAAGTACGTGACGCCTGGAATTATCGACTGCCACTCGCATTCGATGCTTGATGCGATCAACGAGGGCTCGCTCGCGGTGACCTCGATGACTCGCACCCGCGATCTGCTAAACCCGGGCGATATCTCGATCTATCGTGCACTCGCCGGCGGCGTGACCGCGGCAAATCTGCTGCATGGATCGGCAAATCCGATCGGCGGGCAGAACACGACGGTAAAATTCAAATGGGGCCACGACGTCGAAGATTACCCGATAGCTGATGCTCCACCAGGGATCAAATTCGCGATGGGTGAGAATGTTAAGCAATCGAGCTTCGTCCAGGTCCCCGGCGGCCGGGCACCGCGTTACCCGCGAACTCGTATGGGCGTCGTCGAAACGATGCGTGATGCATTCATGCGTGCGAAAGATTATCGACAGGAATGGGTTGATTTTCGTGCGAAAAAGACGAAGGTGCAACCACGCCGCGATCTCGAACTCGAACCGCTGGTCGAGATCCTTGAAGGCAAACGCCTCGTTCACGCTCACGGTTATCGCTCCGACGAGCACTTGAACCTGCTGCTCTTGGCTGACGAAATGGGTTTTAAGGTCGCAACGCTCCAGCACGGTCTCGAAGCTTACAAGATAGCTCCGGAGATCGCGAAACGCGGAACAGGCGTCTCGATCTTCACAGATAGTTGGGGTTACAAGCTCGAAGCGTACGATGCGATCCCATACAACGCTTACATTCTCTGGAAGAATGGTGTGAACGTTTCGATCAACTCAGATTCAGATGAACGCATGCGCAGGCTTAACCTCGATGCCGCAAAAGTGATGAAATACGGCGGCGTTCCCGAGGAAGACGCTCTGAAGATGATCACTATCAACCCCGCCAAACAGCTCGGGATCGACAAGCGTACCGGTTCGATCGAAGTGGGGAAAGACGGGGATCTGGTCATCTGGACCGGACATCCGTTCAGCCCGTATTCGCGGGTCGAAACAACGATGATCGAAGGCGAGACCTATTTTGACCGTACGGCTGACGCGAAGATGCGTGTCGATGTCGCAAAAGAGCGTGAAACTCTCGAAAAGCTTGATGTTAACAAGGCTCCGGCCACCGGTGGTGCACCGCCAAGAGTTCCAGCCGATCGCCGACGCGGCGACCGTGACGAGGCAGAGACTTGGGACGGAGGTAATCAATAATGAGTTCAATGTTAAAAGTTACAGTTTCCAGGTTGATAAGACGCGGATTCGCGATGTGTGCGGGATTGGCTTTCGCAGCATCGGCCTCGATGGCGCAGAGTGATGGTTCGCAGCAGAATAAGACCGGCAAAGCGGGAACGTTCGCGATCGTCGGTGCCAGGATCGTCCCGGTTTCGGGGCCAACGATCGAGAGCGGTACCGTCGTTATCCAAAACGGCAAGATCGCCGCGGTTGGAGCCGGAGCAGCGGTTCCGTCGGGAGCGGAACGCATTGACGGTAAAGGGCTTACCGTCTTTCCCGGCATGATTGACGCCGGAACGAATCTCGGTCTCGTCGAGATCCCGCAGGGCCTTAATGCATCAGTTGACGTAGCCGAACTCGGAAATAACAATGCGAATGCAAAAGCTATTCGCGGCCTTCATCCTTATTCGGCTCACGTAAACGTCACGCGCGTAAACGGTATCACCAGCGTTCTCTCGTATCCGACGGGCGGCTTGATCTCAGGTCAGGCAGCAGTAATAAACCTGAACGGTTCGACGCAGGACGAAATGGCTGTCGTCGGTGAGTTTGGCTTGGTCATTAACTTCCCGAGGATCGCCGGTGGCGGTGGGTTCGGCGGCGGTGGCGGTGGATTTGGTGGTTTCGGCGGCGGACAGCAGGCTGATTTCAACGAACTTGTTCGACGCCGAGACACGCAGGTCGAAGAGCTGAAAAAGCTGTTTAAGAGTGCCGAAAGCTACTTAAAAGCTAAGGAGGCATATTCCAAGGACAAAACGCTTCCGTACGTCGAAATGGATCTTAAATACGAAGGAATGGCCCCGTATATTCGCGGCCAGAAGCCTATCATTTTCACCGCCGAGCGTGAGCGTGACATTCGCGGCGTAGCCAAATTCGTCGCCGATATGAAAGTAAAAGGTATCATCGTCGGCGGACAGGAAGCATGGAAGGCGGCAGACGATCTGAAAAAGAACAACATAGGCATCGTATATACGAACATTTACGGTCTCCCCGTCCGTGACGATGATCCTTACGATTACTTGTTCGAGGCCCCTTCAAGAATGCAGGCCGCTGGGATAAAATTTTGCATCTCGACGGGCGATCCCGGGGCTGAGGTTCGCGATCTGCCCTATCACGCAGGACTAGCGGCTTCGTTCGGGCTTTCGAAGGAAGATGCTCTGAAATCCGTTACTCTTTATGCGGCGGAAGTCCTGGGTGTAGCCGACAGGATGGGCTCGTTGGAGGTCGGTAAAATGGCAAACGTAGTGGTTGCTGACGGCGACATTCTGGATCCTCGAACGAACATCAAGTACATGTTCATCGGCGGCCGCCTGATCCCGCTAACCAGTCGGCACACGGAGCTGTTTGATAGCTTCAAAGATCGAAAGTAGACCGTCCTAGAACTAAAGGAAAAAGGCATCGCGGCGAACCGTGATGCCTTTTTTGTTTATGCGAAGCTCCTGATCTGAACGAGTGCTCGTTGGAAAACAGGATGCCAGTCCGACCCTGGTTGTCTATCGAGATCGAACCAAAAAAAACGATAGACGACGCCCCCGTCATCCAGCGTGAAAAAATCCCATTCGTCCTTCAATTCTTCTTCGGTCGTGCAAAGAAAGAAATGCCACAGTTGTTGAGATTCTTCAACTAGCCAGGTTCCTTTGGCCTCCATCTTGGTAATTGACGAAATACCGGATTCTTCGGCCAATTCACGAAGCCCGGCATCAGCAGGCAGCTCACCGGGCTCAAGGGTGCCCTTGACGATCTGAACGCCCGCCGACGCATGACGGAAAACCAAAATCTGTCTGACGCCGTCGGCCTCGCGGATAATGATAGGACAGACCTTTTCAACTGGCATAAAAGATCAGCTTTTCTGAGGTATCTCTTCGCCTTCCTCGAAGAACGCGAGTGAAGCGGAATTCAGGCAATAGCGTTGTCCCGTCGGCGGCGGGCCGTCGGGGAAGACGTGGCCTTGGTGGCCCCCACATCTGGCACAGCGGATCTCGATCCGGCGCATGCCATAACTGTTATCTTCGATATTGGTCAGGTGATCTTTGTCGAACGGACGATAGAACGATGGCCAGCCGGTTCCCGAATTGAACTTATGGCTCGAACTGAACAGCGGCAGACCGCACAATCTGCAGGCGTACGTGCCCTCCATTTTGTTATCGAGAAGTGTTCCGCAAAAAGCGGGTTCTGTCCCGTGATCGAGTAGAATTCGGTATTCTTCTTCGTTCAGGTCAGTTGCCAGGCGGTCGATCGCTTCAGGGGTTAGCGGTGTAATGTCGTAGCCGGAATCGGATAATTCACTCATAATTTAATTATACATTCCGAATTATGCAATACATATTCCAGTAAATCGCCTTATCCCCACCAGAAAGCTGACGCGATAATTGCATAAAGTCCGATCAGAGCAAGGCCTTCGAGCCAGATCGATTCGCCGTCGTAAATGATAAACGCACTAACGATGACGGCGAGCAGCAATACCGCGACGAGCATCGGTGAGAGAACGAACGTCAGTATCGCACCGCCTAAGACATAAGAGAGCAAAACAAGAACCGGAAACAGGCCGAGCGCGATCTGGAGCGAGCTGTTCTGAATTACGCTGATCGCGTAATCGGCCTGATTCCGCCATGCGAGCTGGATGCCGATGAGGTTTTCGATCGCGTTTCCGGCGACAGCAACGACGACGAGCCCCGCAAAAGCCTCGGATATCCCCAGCGACGCCATCGCTGGCTGCAGTGCTTCCACAAACCAATCGGAGACAAGCGCCGCGCCAACGCCGGCAAGGGCGAGAACAACGATCGTCAGCTTCATCGACCATTTTTCGTGCTCGGGTTCGGTCGATTGGATCGCCATCGCTGGGTCGCCCTTGACCGAAAAATAGATGTTCGCTCCGAGCAAAACTAGCAAAATGACCGCGAGAAAAATGTCGAGACTCAGAATGTGGCCTTCAGCAGGAGTGTGCAATTCCTTTGCAAGAGTCGGAATAACGAGGGCAGCTGATGCAAGGAGCATTAGAGCAACGATCATCTTGGGCGGCTCAGAATTAAAACGCTGAGTTCCGTTCTTCAACCCGCCGAAAAACAGTGCGAGGCCAAGCACGAGCACGGAATTGCCAAGTATCGAACCAATTAGTGCCGCTTGAACGACATGATCCAGACCCGCACGCAGAGCAAAAATACACACGAAAAGCTCAGGTAGATTGCCAAGGCCCGATTGCAGTACGCCGGTCGCGCCTGGTCCGAGGCGGGAGCCAAGCTGTTCGGTGGCATCGCCGACTATCATCGCAAGCAATGCGAGTGCCACGGCAGTCACGCCGAATGCAAGAACAGCGTTCGCATGTGCGTAATGCAGGGTCCCGGCCGCGATGGTCGTGATCAAGCATAAGCCAATGATTATTTTTTCCTTCTTTTGCATCTATTTATCGCCAAAGACCTGTTTTTCTAGTTTCCTTAGCCGTCCGGCAAACTCGCCGAGTTTGCGGAAGGCAGCGGTCGATCGCAGCCAGTCACGGTTTTCAAAGGCAGGTATTCCAGACATGATCTTGCCAGGCTCAACGTCGTGCGAAGTGGCGGATTTGGCGGTTAGAACCGCGTCGTCGCCGATCTTCAAATGTCCGGCGATGCCCACTTGCCCCGTAAGGATCACGCGTTTGCCGATAAAAGAGCTTCCCGCTAGTCCGGTTTGAGCGCAGATAAGAGCGTCTTCGTCGATCGTACAGGAATGGCCGATCTGGACGAGGTTGTCGATTTTTGCACCTCGTTTTAGCCGCGTTTCGCCGACCGACGCACAATCGATGGCCGTGTTCGCACCGATCTCGACATCGGCTTCGAGGACAACGCGGCCGGTTTGCGGGATCTTTAGCCAGTGTTTGTTCTCATCTTTTGCGTAGCCAAAACCGTCTGAGCCGATCGTCGTATTGTTGTGAATGATGCAGTTGCGACCGATCTTGCAGTTCTCGCGGATCGAAACTCCGGAATGGATCGTCGTATTTTCGCCAATCGAAACTCCATCATAGATCGTCGCATTCGGCATTATTCTAACGCCGCTCGCGATCCTGCAATTTGCTCCGATCACCGCATTTGCGTGGATCTCGACATTGTCCGAGACATCTGCGGATGGATCGATAACAGCGGATGCATGAACGAATTTACGCAGTTCCGGCTCGGGAAAAAACAGCCGCATCGCCCGTGTGTACGCCACGTACGAATCCTTTGCCCGCAGCACCGCGATATCCTCTCTATCTATCGCTATTCCTTCGTTTAGATAGGTGGCCGAGGCCTTCGTTCCGGCGATCTGCGGTGTATATTTTGGGTTCGCCAGGAATGTAATATCTCCTTCGCCGGCGAGGTCGAGGCCGGCGGTCGAGGTGATCTCCATGTCGGCAGAACCGCGTTCGATGGTAGCGTTGGTCAGTTCGGCTAGTGTTCCTAGTTTCATAAAAAATGCCTTGATAGTTCGTTGAGCTATGTGTCACACTATTTTTGCAGACAAATTTACCTACGCAAAGCCCTCAGTATTTTGAGCCCCCTTTTTCTGTTCGTTTTGCATTTTTTTAACAAGGAGTACCAACGCAATATGAACCAGACGGCAATTGACCTAGCCACCGCAACCGCGCCTAAAAACTATCAAACTGCAAATCGCGAAGCTCTGAAAAGCGAGTTTATCGACGGCAAGATCGTCTCGCGTCAGCCCGCGAACCGCTGGCACAATCTGATCGCGACGAATTTTACCATTGCCCTCGGCGGACGCGTTCAACGAGGCAACTGCGAGATCTATTCGAACGATATGCAGGTACGGATCGGAAAGAACTCGATCTGTTTTCCCGATGTTGTGATTGTAGCCGGTGAACCGGAATTTGCCGATGCTCGCGCTGAGGTTTTGCTGAACCCGACGGTTGTGATCGAGATCTTTTCTAGTGTTTCGAAAAACATCGACCGCACCGAGAAGCTCGAAGGATTTCTCGCGATCCCGAAGATAAAAGAGTGTCTTCTCGTAAATGAGACAGAAATGCGTGTCGAGCATTACGCTCGCCAAAATGCGAAACAATGGATCTATCGTATCTATAACGAACGCGAAGATGTCATCACCCTCGAATCCCTTAACTGCAAACTCTCGCTCTCAGAGGTTTACGCACAGGTCAAGCTTAAAGAATCCTCGCTTAGTTCGAAAGCTGTAAACTAGACGATCAGGATCCGTCGGATCATCCGGTCCTGGCGATCTAAACGTTTTAGCTTTGTACCTACTTGGATTGTGAACACTGTTTGATCTCCACAGTAATTTCTTTGTGATTTGGCATCACTTTATGTGTTATCATTCGCAAAAATCTTATTTGGAGCCAATTCTCAAGTGAAAATAATCGTAACGGTATTCGTTTTAGGCATTGTTTTTTCTACCGCCTTTGCTCAGGGCAATGTAAGTGTTGGTGACGAGGTCCGTTACCAGTGCTTTTGCCTCGGTGCCGAATGGGTTAGAGCCAAGGTTGAGCGCGTTGACGGCGGAAATGTGCGTGTGCGATTTGGCAACATGGACAATCAGGTGGTCACGCTGCCGCTAAATTCGCCAAAGCTGAAGATCGGTAATGCAGCCCGCAACCCGCTCGAAACGGTACCGATGAATCCGATGCAAAAGGCATTTAGTAACGAAAACGGAAAGTACCAAAATGCTGTTCAGGTATTTGCTCATTATTACGATCCGCAATTTATCGAGGGCGGCGGAAGCCTGCCTGGATCGGAGAGATGGAAAACGAACATGGCCGAGCTCGCTGAGCTTGATGCTCTCTGTCGTACGCGATATCGAGGGATCACCGATTGGCGATCTCCCGGTTACACCCGCGAAGGATATGTCGATTATCGGTTTGGCGTGTGGTGCGAGATCGCAGCAAACCGCGTCGCTATCGAGCAAAAAGCACGTATAGGAGCCGCAAATTCGGTCGTCGGCATGGGCTACACCACAGAGAATCTCAATTTTGGCTTTAACGAGCCTGACAATCCGCTGCGGATGGAAGTGCAGGATATGATCTGGAACCGGGAAAAATGGCGGGCCGCGAAGTATGCTTGGCTAAAGCCGAAATACGCGGCCTACGGAATCACGCAGGTTCCTGCAAACGCGACCGCAGAGGTCGAAAAACGCGCCGACGAACTCTGGAAGCTCGCTGAAAAAGGTGCTCCAAATCGATCCTTCAAACAGCCGCCGTGGCGCGATGCCTCGGTTGAATCATTTGTCAGATCCAAACTTGCTGCAAAGATCCCGGGAGTACAGGTTATAAAGATCGGACTAGATTACAAGACCTGGGTAAAACGAGCGAGCGAATCTCTGGTGGCGAGCGACGACTATTTCAACTATTACAAGGTCAGTTACAACTCATACAAACGCGGCAGCGTCCTGATCAAGATCCCTGGGCGTCCGTTTTGCCAAATGCAGGAATTCGTCGTCGGCCAAAGCGGCAAAGGAATGGTCGACGCTGGAATAGGCGGCAGCGGAACTTTTATGCGGTGCGAATAAAGCTTACTTACACGGAACGTCCATTTCAGGTCCGGTTATAGGTACAGCTGTAATATCCCAAGATTCTCCATTCGGGGTTGCCCGGGCCGCATACGTTCCAATTCTAAAAACCGGATTCGGGAGATCGTTGCGAGTCTCGACACCTACGCGAGCCCAGTAGAAGCTTTCGCATTGGTAAAATGCAATATCGGTCGAGTCGCGTTTCTCTTTGGTGAGGAAATGTTCTCTGAGAGCGGCTTCCAGGCCCCGCGGGGACGTGATCCGATCGCCTACGCCAGGCCGCATCAAGTATCCACCCCCGATCGCTGCAATTGTTACCAGGATCGAAAAGATCCCGATCGCGATAACATATCTGCGGCCGCTATTGCTTGTTTCCTTTACCGTCTCGAACAAGCGGTCCTTTTCCACCACTATGGACTGGTCTGCGGGCGGCTTGCCGATTGTATTTTGCGGAGCCGCTGGTTCTGATGGAACGACCGGCCTCGAGATTTCCGACTTCGACCCGTTTTCATTGTCACTCAATAGACCTTTTTGGAACTTCATAACCCTGAAAGAAGATATAGCACCAGACAGACCTCTGAGCAAATCCCACTGTCTGGATTACCGCCAATTAAGCCTCGAAAAACTACCTAAGATCGATCCGTTTAGCTCTAAAAGGAAATGCCCGGAAAATAGCGGAAGTTGAAAGATCTCATGCAGTTCACCTATTATCGGTAGAAATCAGAAATTCGAACGGAGGTACTGACCGACGATCTAACGGGTCAGGTTTTATTATGGACAATATCAGGAAGGCAATTTCACGGGCTACGGACACGTTTGCGGAGATCTTCGCATACTATATCGGGATCATTGCGGTTTCGGCCGTTCTATTTTCATATTTTGAAGAGAAACCGTTGTTCGATTCGTTTTGGTGGGCATGCGTAACGGGTCTGACGATCGGATACGGCGATCTCTATCCGCTGACGGTGGGCGGCAAGATCGTAGCGATCGTTTTGATGCACATCGTGCCGCTAGTCATCATCCCTCTGATCGTGGCCCGCTTGCTGAGCAACGTTATCGAGGACGCGAACCAATTCAGTCACGACGAGCAAGAGGCGATGAAAAACGATATCAAGGCGATAAAAGCCGCGTTAGGCGTCGGCAAGGACGACGCTTGAATATTTCAGGCGACGTTGATCGGAAACGGCTGGTCGATAAATTCGAGGTTGATGCGTGAGAGACCAGTTTGGCTTGTATGTATACCGCGAACGATCGAGATCAGCCGGATGTTGGTGTTCTGGCTGGAGACCCGGATCGTTGAGCCCATTACGGCCGGCAATTCACTATAGACCGCCGCACCGCTGCGGCTAATATTTACCGTTACCGTAGTTTCCGAAGCTAGCGCCCAGCCATTCGTGTCCATAAGTTCGAGCGTTACTTCTTCAGGGATCTCATAGCGAGTATGCTGCCTCTTCTTTGAGTAGTTAACCGATTTTCTGTTCGGACAGGGAACTTCGGAAAGTCGCCAGAAACCGTTGCGGGGTTCGCCGGGCTTTAGCTCATAGAGCCTTTCAGGATCCTCGAAGTGTTCAGATGGAGCTTCCTTCCCGACAAATGCAACGCCGATAGCATATCGGGTTTCGCCATTTGACCCGGCGACCGGGACGCATCTTCGTACGAGTCCCCAGACCTTGTAATCATTTTTGCCAAAGTCAAAACTGCGCAACTCGCGAGGCATCGGCATTCTTAAAGCTACCAAATGGCCCGGTTTAACCGCACGTTCAAGCGTGAAGGCTGCCCCCAAAGCCGAATAGTCGGATAACGTCGTCGGCTCGGTCCAGGTCATCATGCGGTCGATGCGGCCTTCGACCAGTGCGGTCATTTTGGCTGCACGCCGCCTATTTTTTCGTTGTTCATCGTCCAGGAGAAGCATTATTTTGTGATGTTCGACGGCCGAGAAGCAGTCGATCTTCCTCGAGATCGCAATATACAATCAATCGGTGTATCGTTCCAAAAAAAATAACAAAAGCAAAAAACGTTTAACGCCATCGGTCCCTCGTCATCCAAAGGGCTTAAACGAATACAAAAAACCGGAAAAGATCGAGTCTTTTCCGGTTTTTAGTTCGATGCACTACGATGAAATTCGATCGTCCTATTTCAGCCCATACAGTGTTACTGTCGAGCGTGCTCCGCGGCCCGGTGTAGCGGCCTCGTACCAAATATCGACCTTGCTGATGTACCTGTCGTTACCCTTGAGGTCGATCGCACGAGTTTCGCCGCCAGCCCGGATGAGGTTTCTGATCTCGATATTGTCCTTTTCACCGTTAGTGTAAGTCACTTCACAACGGTAAAATCTGACCTGTCTGCGTGAGACCGCGAACTTGATCTTCTTGAACTGTCCCTTGGCGGCCGTGATGTGCCAGGTATCTTGTTCGCTTCGATCCTTGACCTCTTTTGAACCAAGATTCTCCCAATTCTGTGCTGAAACCGCCGTCGCACCTGCTGCAAATAAGAAAATGGCGAATGCCATCAATACTGCTCGCTTCATAATTTTTCGCTCCTAAGTATTTGAGGTTTGAGTCTGGACTACAAAAACGACCCGCGGAATTTTAATCTCATATAGAGGCGATTGTAAAGCCGAATGCAACCGGCTGGCTCCATATTTGCCAGTGAGGCCGCCCGGTTTCTCTTTGTTGGCTCGGATAATAGATACTAGGTCAAGAGAGCAATGGATTTCCTAAAGGAGTGGGTAAAACCGCTTGTCATCATCTCGGCTACATTTTTGATCGCCTGGCTTTTGCCGGAAGGGCCGATCGATCCTTGGGGCATTGTTAGTCTGAGAAAAGCGGCGTACATGGTTTTTGCTCTGTGCTTTATTCAGGTATTCGGGTCGGCGATGATCCGGCTGATCGGCGGGCGGAAGGGATCTATCCTGACAGGATTCTTTGGCGGGTTGGTCTCCAGCACGGCAACCACGGTCTCGGTTGCCCGCGAAAGCAGCGAGGATGGCGATGAATTCGTCGGAAAAGAGCTGCTGATGTTTCTTTCGGCAACGGCAGGCATGCTCGTCGAAGGCATCGCATTTGTCCTGCTCAGTTCGGATGGGAACCATTACTGGCTCCTCTTTATCTTCATCGGGCCGCTTGTGACAACAGCGGGGATCATCATACTTCTGGTTAAAAAGATACCGCATCGAGCGATCAAGATCGAGGACGCTGAGATCAAGTTCTTACCGATACTTGGACTAGCCGCGCTGATCATAGGGGTCTTGGCGTTCTCAAAATTTCTTCAAAGTATCTTCGGTCAAAGCGGGTTGTTGTTACTAACGTTTCTCGTATCGCTATTTGAGATCCACGGTTCAGTTATCGCGAATCTTCAGCTGCGGGAATCGGGCGTGTTCGATTATAAATTTCTGGGTGGCCTTTTGGCGACGTCGGTGGCAGCATCGTATATTTCAAAACTCTTTCTGGTAAATACGATCGGAAGCTCGGCGTTTAAGAAGAGGGTGACCAAATATGTGATGCTAATTTTGCTGTCCCTTCTGCTTAGTTGGATGCTATTTTATCTGCTCGCCTGATCACTGCGATCTCGTAGGTTTCGAGAGAGCAATGTAGGCGATAAAAAGTATGATCATGATCGCGTCTGCGACAACCGCCGTTCCGGCGCCGAAGCTGAGATAGTGTTTTCCGGATGTAAGAACGAGTGTAATAAACACCGCCTTTCCGCAGCCGGTGATAACGAGAGCGAATTTCCTTACCGACTCTACAAATGCTCCGTAAATAAGCATCACGCCCGTCAGCCCGATGAGGGCACTCCAATTGCGAACGATTATCTCGCTCACCGGGCCGCTCATTGTCTCGCCGAAGTTCGATTGCAGTGAGGACTGAGGTGCAAAGAGCCCGAGAAACATCGTGCACGTTAAAAGCCCGCAAACGAGCATTATCCACTTAAACTTTGAAACAAAAAGCTGCATAGTTGTTCTCCTGCAAGGAAATTCGGAGCCGCGCTACAATTTACCGATGACCGAAGAATTTGAAATGCTTTTGAACGATCCTGATCTGGAATCGCAACGAGGCCCCGGGGGTACTTTGATCTTTATCGACGGCGGACAGTATTGCGTGATCGGACCTGAGTTCGTAAGTATGGAAGAAAGCGACTGTTACGCCTTCGGAGAAACCCGCGAGCAGGCAATCGCGAATTATGCCCTCAAGACTCGGAAAGCTCAGTGATCATTTCAACAAAGTCTGCTGCTCGCTCTTGAGGAGCCATTTCCCATCTTGTTTAACATAGGTGTCGGTCGTCGCGGCTCGTGCCGAACGGCCGTTCTTTGCGGTTACCTTGAGCGTATATGCCAGAACGCCGGTCGAATCGTCGAGGCTGACGAGGTTTTCGTTCGAGATCTCAAAGGTTTTGATAGCCCTTTCTTCCTTTACCTCAGCGAGCGCCTTGTTTTTCGTCTTGACGGAGCCATCAACGTCAGTAAATACAAAATCGTCGGTCGTCGCTTTCGCCAGGAAGTTCACGTCGCCGTCTTTGGCAGCCGTGGTGATCTCATTTGCGAGGCTGACGAGTTGACGTTTGACCGCGTCGCGATCCTGAGCAGGTTTTGCGACGACATTTGCCGGCGGCGGTTCGCTGGTCGTTTTCTGTTCCTTTTCCCCAAGCCCGCAAACCGAAACGGCTGCCAGAAACGCAAATGGAAGCAGTATTTTCATCTTTATGTCACCCGAATTGTAGATCTTTTAACCGCGAACAGTGTAGGTGAAGTCCCGAGAGAAAGTCAAAATACTTCAACTGACGCGTGCGTGCGATACCGCACAGACAGGTAAGCTCTTTATTGCTTAGATCATCGTATGCATATTTTCTATTAATTGAACCTACGGACTACGCTTGGATCTGCTGAGGCTTGGGCGAAGGTTCAGGGAGGAGCATACGATGATTTCTTTACTTATTTGGTTGATCTTAGGCTTTTTAGCGGGTTATTTGGCTAAATTCATTTTGCCGGGCCGTGATGGAGGCGGTTTTATTTTGACAACGGTCCTGGGAATTCTCGGAGCGGTCGTCGGCGGGTTTATGGGCAGGTATTTCCTTGGTTATCCGATGATCAGTTCGTTTGATAACATCGGAGATAACCTTCCAAGCTTTGCTTCATCGATAATTGGAGCGATCGTCGTACTCGCGATCTTTCGTTTGGCGAACGGTCGGAGTTTGACGAGGTAGTTTTGAAGATAGTTATGGATGGCAAGGTCTCGCCCCAGTGGCGAGGCCTTTTTTTATTCCGACCGCCATTTGGTTGAAGACCTATCAGACCTCGCGTATAATTTCCTAAAAATAAGGAGAACAAAATGGAACGCAAAACCGCAGACGAATATCCGCAGGAGTTATTGGATCTTTTTCACGAATATCAGCACGGCGATATGGACCGGCGATCGTTTCTCGGCAGCATCGGGAAGTTCGCCGTCGGCGGACTGACGGTCGCGGCGATTTTCGAAAGCCTGACGCCGAACTACGCATGGGCCCAGACCATCAATCCCGATGACAAGGACATAAAAGTCGGCTACGAGGTCGTGCAGTCGCCGGCTGGAAACGGCACCATCAAAGGCTATCTTGCAAAACCCGCAAAAGGGAAGAAATTCGGCACGGTGCTCGTCATTCACGAAAATCGCGGTTTGAATCCATATATTGAAGACGTCGCACGCCGTCTCGCAAAAGCTGGCTACATGGCTTTCGCTCCGGATGGTTTGACGTCGGTCGGCGGTTATCCGGGCGATGATACAAAAGGCGCGGCGGCTTTTCGTACCGTTGACGGTAAAAAGATGACTGAGGATTTTGTCGCGGCAGCTTTGTGGCTAACGAAAAGGCCGGACAGCAACGGCAAACTCGGAGCCGTCGGCTTCTGCTTCGGCGGCGGGATCGTTAATCAACTCGCCGTCCGTCTCGGGAAAGACCTGAATGCCGGTTCAGCATATTACGGTCGACAGGCAGGTGCTGCGGATGTTCCTAAGATCTTCGCTCAACTCCAGCTCCATTACGCCGGTGCCGATACGGGAATAAACGGAGGCATCGCGGCGTACGAAGCGGCTCTTAAAGAGAACAAGAAGAAGTACGAGGTTTTCATGTACGACGGCAAACAGCACGGTTTTCACAACGACACGACGCCACGCTACGACGCCGAATCCGCGAAGCTTTCATGGGAAAGAACGCTGGATCTGTTTAAGAAGAATCTGAAGTGATCTGAGCTTACCGGAGACAAAAAGGGATGAAATCGATTTTCTGTGCCGTCATTTTGATCCTAGGAATATTCACGTTTGCTTCCGCTCAGTACAAAAAGGGAAGCGTTGAGGACAAGTTGATCCAACTGGACAAAGCATGGACGTTTGCCGAGTTAAAAGGAGACAAAAAAGGGGCAGGCTCGATGGTCGCGGAGGATTATTCAGGCACAACCCAGCGTGGGGAAGTCGAAAATAAGGCTCAATACCTCGCCCAGATCGCTCCAAATGCCGATTTCGTTCGTTCTGATGATTACAAGGTGCGGATCTTCGGCAACACAGCGATAATGACTCACCGCGGAACTGTTGAAGGCGTGAGAAATATGCAATTCCGCAGCACCCATATCTGGATGAAACGCGGCGGCAAATGGCTCGTTGTAGCCCATCACGGCGGACAGATCCTTCCGCCAGTCGAGTGATCCCTCTTCCCAAAATTAACTGAATCCGCAATAGTGTCGATCCGTTCCGGAAAGGTTTGAATCGACACTATTGCTTTTTTCTATTTGCGTGCCGCCGTTCTGGCCGGTCCTACGAAAATGCACGATGCCGGTGCCATTACCGCTGTCGGCGTGAGCTTGAGCGGCGTCAGGTTATTCTTTGAAAGCAGGCTGTTAAATGCCACGAGGTCTGCTCCAAGCATCGTTTTCCACGCAGTCGCGGTGGCGCTGAGCTCCTTACAGCCTGATTCCCAGGTGTGGATCATCGCGGGCGTTGGCGGCATGTCGATGCCGTTCTGCGAGAGCGGGCCGAGGACCGTGTAGAACGTCGTATTGATCGCCCGGAACGCCAGAAGGCTACCCGGTGCTCGCGGTGCTCCGCCGAATCCACCGCCGCGACCGCCCTGGACGACGGCTCCGCCGAAAGTTGTCATCTTGGTATCGAGATCCTTCGCCGCCGCTGCGACATCCGCTGGGAGTGTGCCCTTTGTGATCGCGGCGAGTTGTGTGCGAACTGCAGTAACCTCATCGTTACCTGTAGAAGTATCCGTCATACCGTTCCACGCGGCCATTGCAAGCTTATTCTGAGCCCGCAAAGCCGCCATCATCGACGCACTTTCACCTATACGAGGATCGTTGTGGACGACAACGGTCTGACTATAGGCCTTGCCGTCCACGATCAGCTTGAGCGTGTAGGTTCCCGGCAAAACCAGCGGCCCGTGCGGCCCCGGCGTGACGGAGTCGGGAGTGGCGTTCATCTGATTGTTGATGTCGGGGTTGAATCCCGGCGGGTCGTCGTATCGCAGATTCCAATTGATGCGGTTTGTGCCGATGTTGGTTGAGAGTGCACGCGATTCCGGCGATTTGAGCCAGTAATCAGGGTACGGCGGACGCTCGACTTTTGGCGGAATGACGCTCATGATCGTGCGAACCACCTTGCCGGTCGCGTCAGAGATCTGCAGCTTAATGTCGCCTGCCGGTTTCTTGCTGAGGTGGTAATAAATGAGGGCTCCAAATGGCGGATTTTGCGAATGCGGCAATTCGGGGTTCATCGGCTGGTCCCAATTTCCATTCTCACGCGACCGGATCGCGTCACCGGGCTTGAACAAGAACGCCGGGGCGGACGCGATCGCCTGTGCCTGTGACGCGACTTCGCGAAGCGGGCTCATATCGTCGAGTACCCAAAAGCCGCGGCCGTACGTGCAGATCACGAGATCGTTCATGTGATCATTGGTGTGAAACACCATGTCGCGGATCGACGTGCTCGGCAGATTGAGCCGCAGCGACTGCCATTGATCGCCGTCGTCAAATGAAACAAAGACGGTCGTTTCCGTGCCCGCAAACAGCAATCCTTTCTGCTTCGGGTCTTCGCGAATGACATGAAGCTGGCTGCCCGTGCGTTCATCAAGCGGCAGGCCGCCAACGATTCGTGTCCACGTCTTGCCCGCATCGTGCGTGCGATACATAAAGTGCTGCTCGGGTGTTCCAGGGACGGCACGAGCATTAGCTAGTACATAGGCCGTGTTGACATCGTTGTGTCCGGCTTCGACAGTGACGAGATTGGAGTTTGCGGGCAGATCGGTGAAATTTGTGACGTTGTTCCAAGTCTTGCCGCCATCGAACGTATTAAAAACCTGACCGTTCGTGCTGCCTGTCCAAACGACGCCGCGTTTTACGGTCGAGATCGAAAAGTCAGTAATAGAAGCCGTCGCTCCCCCTCTTCCGCCAAAAGGAGCTGGCGTTGGTGTCGGAGTCGCCTTTGTCGCGTCTTTGTCGCGATCTCCCGGTTTTTCTTTTGCAGCCTTTGCAGCGGCGGCGACGGCATCAGGCCCGCATGGTTTCATCGGCTGGCCTTTGGCGGTCGTGAGATCTGGGCTGAACGTTTTCCACGACTCGGCTCCATCACGCGTCACGAGAATGCAGTTGTACGCGACGTACATCGCCTTTGGCTCAAACGATGTGTCGAAACGCTTCCAAAAATCGCGGCCCTCAGCGTACAGATCTCTGTCTGTCCCGAAGTTAGGAGCGACATTACCCCATTGTCCGGTCTCGGTATCGATCTTCGTCATACCATTGCCCTGACCGAGGCCGTAACCGACGCCGTAGACGGTTGTTGGCTTGAGCGGGTCAGGAACCGCTGTTCCGAATTCCGACGACGCCAAAGGCCACCAATCCTGATTCGTAATCTGGCCAAGGTCGCCGCGGCTGCGTGTCATGACCGCTCCCGTGTCTTGTTGTGAACCGATCACCCAATATGGATATCGCGTGTCAGTAGTGACTTTATAAAGCTGGGCGATCGGTATCTGATAGTAGCCGCTCCAAGTGCGGCCGTTGTCGAGCGTGACTGCCGGACCCTGATCAAATCCGAAGAGCATTCGGTGGCCGTTCGTCGGGTCGATCCATATGTCATGCGGATCTTCACCGCCCGGAGCGCCTTTGTAGACGTTGAAGGTCTTACCGCCGTCGGTTGATTGAGAGACGTACGTGCTGACCGTGTAAAGAATGTCGGGATCTTGCGAATCGACCCAAACGCCCGAGCTGAACGCACCTTGTCCATTACCTACGCGGGAGTCGCCGATCGCCATATGCTGCCACGTCGCACCCTGGTCGTCTGAGCGATAGAGTCCCGATGGGCCAACGCCAGTGGGCGGATTCCCGATAACGTAGACGCGTTTGCCATCCGTATGCATCGCGACTGCGACGCTGATGCGGCCGGTGTAAGGCGGCAGGGAATCGACCTTAGACCAGGTCCTGCCTTCGTCGGTTGATTTGAATAGAGCTGTGCCGTTCGCTCCCGCAGGAGCAGCTCCCGGTGCACCGCCGCCAAATCCGCCGCCTGCCCCCTGTGAGGTCGCGAACATAACATTTGGCTTGTCGAAGGCAGCTTCCACGTCCCGTGTGCCATTGGCGTTCTCAGGCTTTAATACGTTCGTCCAGGTTTTGCCGCCGTCGGTGGTCCGATAGATGCCCTGGCCGGTGTGTTTCGCGTCGCCCTGAGTTGAGACGATCACGATATTGGGATCTTTCGGATCGACGACCATTTTATTGATCTTAGTCGTTTCTTCGAGCCCGATATGCGTCCAGGTTTTGCCGGCGTCGATCGATTTGTACATGCCGTCGCCGCTCGATCCTTGAACCGAGTCGCCTGTTCCGACATAGACGATATTCGGGTCAGAAGGTGCAACCTGAATGGCTCCGATGCTGTCGACCTGCTGGAACTGATCGAAGATCGGGAACCAGGTAACGCCCGCGCTCGTTGTTTTCCAAACGCCGCCAGCCGGAGTTCCTACGTAATAAACGCCAGGCTGCCCGATCGGAGCTGTGACCGCAGAAATGCGGCCGCCGTGAAATGGCCCGATGTTTCGCCATTTCAAACCGGAAAAAAGATCCTCTGACACGACGCCGTCAGCCAAGGCGGCAGGACTGATCGGCCCCATCGCGTTGAGAGCCGCACTGAAAAGCGCGGTCATGAAGATAGCAACGATAAACGAAGCACGGTAGTTGGTTTTCATCTAAGAATGTCCTCGAGGTTACGAATAGAATCTATCTGCAGATTGTATTCCTAATAATTGTGGAACACGAACTTATCTGCACTGTGAATACGTAAGATGGAACGAAAAAGTTAATGCAAGAATATCCGACCTTTTTACCGCGACCGTTTCGAAACTCCGTAGCCCAACTACCGCCAAAAACGTTCAGCTCTTGTCGTCGAATTAGCAATTTGTTACTTTTACATCAGGGAGATTCAACCGTAATGTCAAAAATGGCTGGAATGATTGGTTCGTTGCTATGCGCAGTTGGCGTAATAGGATTTTTTATTGGTATTTTCGGAGGGCCTCGATCGTTCGCTATCGGCGGCGTCCTGTTGATGGTCGTGTCCTTAGTTGGCTTTTTTATTGAAGAGCAAGGTGACCGAAAGGCCGCCTAAGGAGTTATATGAAAAAACTAATTTGCATGTCGGTCCTCGCGATAGGGCTGCTTTTTGTCTTTACGAGCCAGATGTCCGCTCAAAGCTCGGTCGCGGGAGAATGGGATGCTTCGATGAACACGCCCGGCGGCCCGAGGCCTTTCAAGCTTGTCTTCAAGGTCGAAGGCGAAAAGATCACAGGCACCGCCAAGCGGCCTAATGGCGACGTTCCGGTCGCGGGTACAATAAAGGGTGACGAGGTCAGCTTTAACTACACCATCGACTACAACGGCAATGCCGTTACCGTCAGCTTTACGGGTAAAGTCAAAGGCGATGCGATGGGCGGCACTGTTTACTTCAACGAGAATGCAAGCGACGAATGGAGTGCCAAACGCACGCCCCCGCCGGCAAAGACGAAGCCCTAGTTCATAGTTCGGGTAGTGAGAGAGCCTTACTGAGATCGCAAACCGTCAGTTCTTAGGCCGCCATTTGAGCGGGCTTGAGAAAAGCTGGTTATCGGCGAGCTCAGTTAGGTTCTTTCCGTCTATATCGGCCGACCAAAGCGTTCGGTCGATGTTGTTTTCCCCGTTAAAATTGGATCGCATCCATAACGCCCGCCTGCCGTCGGCGGAGAACACAGCATTCGCGAGGCTTCCATTCCAATTGCTTGGTTTCTTATCCGGCATCTCTCTCACCGTCCTCGATGTGAGATCCAGCAAAGTAAGTCTTATGTCTTTTATGAAAAGGATCTGATTTCCGTCAGGAGACACATCCGGACTGCCGTACTCGATCGCATATCTCTCGCCCTCTTTTGATTCTTTCAACTCCGACGGCACGAGCGTGGCTGGATTCTTATCGCTGCCATCTGCTTTTATTTCTAGTATCTTACTTGTCAGCAACATGCTGTTCCCGGTGAAATAAGTCGCGTTATATATCAGATCAACCCCATCCGCCGAAAATCGGCCGTCGAGGTCACGTTGGTGAAGAGCGTTCGTGATCTGCTTAAGGTCCGAGCCGTCTGAATTCATGACGTAAAGGTCGTAATCGTTCCAGAGGTCGCGAACGTACGGGTCGCCGTTGTTTCGCGAGGCCCTCGCAAAAACGATCCGTGCGCCGTCGCGGGAATAGTGCGGGTTGCTATCGCATATCCCGCTGTCTTTTGTGAGCTGCATGATCTCACGGGAATCTATCTGCATACGAAACACGCGGCTGCTGAATCTATCACCCGTGGGCTCGGATACAAATACTAATGATCTGCCATCGGGGGAGAATGATGGTTTCTTCTCGTAAGCCGGCGTTTCGGTAAGCCGCGTGACTTTTTTGCCGTCGAGATCTATCAGGTAAAGGTCGCCGTCGTTTGCCGAAAGAGCCATCTGCTTGCCATCCGGTGAGAGAGCGAACGAAGGCTCGTGTTTTCCCCGGTCACCGATAAAGGACGGCAGCCAGCTGCAGCCGAGGCAGATGGTCGCAAGAATAGATATCACCAACAGGATCGAAATTTTGTTTTTCACATTAACCGTCCTTTTCAAGATCTAAATCGATGGATCGCGAGATCCTTTTGGGGCTGCTACTTTCTTCGTGATAAAGACCGTTGGCGTCGGCTTTGGCATCTCCGCTTCCGGCGGAACATCCCAAAGTTCGACGAACGCCTTTTCCCTTGGCCCGCCCTCGAGGAATGTCAGGCGATCGGTATTGAATCGCCGTATTACGAGCAGGTAGTTCTTCATTCGCTTAATGATGGCTTTTGCTTCACCCGAACGCCCTTTTCGCCCGGGATAAACGATTATGACGCCCGCATCATTAGGCATATTCTGCAATTGGACTTGAAACATGTCCATGTTCCGGAGTTCGACTTCGGTGTTGACCGGCTTGTATTCAACGACCTCAGTCGCCATCGGGCTGATAACCGGCTCCTGTCCAAGCGTACCAATAGCAAACAAGGCTAAACAGACTAAAGCTAAAATAAATTCCTTCATTTTGTTTTATAAACCTACGTTAAATTCGATGTTTGTCAAGGTGTTTACCGGCTGTCCGCTGCGAGTCCATGGCGAACCGCAGGTTCCGCTTGGTTAAATGCAGATTTTGGACTGAACACGCGGGCTAACCCAGATTATGCTCCGACGGTTTTCTGGGAAAACCTACTGAATAGCTATCTATAAGCGCATGCTAACAATTCCTAATGGTCACGTTAATGGATCGAGGTTGCCGGGCAGCCTGAAGGTCGCCCTTGTGCGGGCTCCGCTTATTTCGCGCGAAGGAGCTCTGAATAACGAGGCTTCGCCAGCGATCGGTCTCGCCTACATTGCCGGGTATCTTCTCAAAAAAGGCCACAAGGTCGAGATCGTGGACGGCACGGCTGCCGATCTTGGCATTGTTCGTCCGTTGAAGGAATACCCAGGGTTTCAGATCCAGGGCATCGAGCTCGACGAGTTGGTGGAAAGCATTCCGGCCGACGCCGACGTGATCGGCTTTAGCAGCATGTTCTCGTGCGAGTGGGTTCTGCTGAAAGACCTGATCACACGGGTTCGCGAGCGTTTCCCTCTACAGCTGCTCGTGGGCGGCGGAGAGCATTTTACAGCTCTCTCGGAATACAGCCTTCGCGATTGCCCTGCCCTCGACGTTATTGTAAAGGGCGAGGGTGAATACACGATGCTCGAGCTGATCGAGGCATGGTCCCGAGGCGATTACAGCGAGGTCGACGGCATATGCTACCTTGACGCTGACGGCAGCTTACGCGACAACGGCGGGCTGCCGCGCATCAGCGACATCGATTCGATCCCGTGGCCATATTGGCCGGAAGGCTATCTCGAACGTTTCTGGGAAGCGGGCAAATCCTACGGCATTTCATCCGAACGCGACATGCCGATGCTCGGTTCGCGCGGATGCCCGTACAAGTGCAAGTTCTGCTCGAGCCCACAGATGTGGATGACGCGCTACGTTCTGCGTGACATCGATGACCTGATCGCTGAGATAAAGTACTGTAAGGAAAAGTATCAGATAACCTCTTTCCAGTTTTACGATCTCACGGTATTTACCAAGAAAAGCTGGACGCTGGAATTTTGCCGCCGCCTGAAAAAGGAGGATCTCGGCCTTTCGTGGTCTCTGCCGAGCGGTACCCGCAGCGAAGTGCTCGACGAAGAGATACTGACGCTGCTCCGCGACACCGGCTGCCGATACATGGCGTATGCACCCGAAAGCGGTTCGCCCAGGTCGCTCAAGATGATCGACAAAAAGGTCGATCTCGGCAAGATGGTCGCATCGCTCAAGACCGCCGTACGGCTTGGGCTGATCGTTCGTACGAATCTGATCATCGGCTTTCCGCACGAGACCCGCAGCGACGTCCTTCAAACGCTCTGGTTTGGCCTGAAGATGGCCGCTCTCGGTGTGGAAGAGGTTCCGTTCTTCATCTTTTCCTCGTATCCCGGCACCGCGATCTTCAAACAGCTTCAGAGCGAAGGTAAGGTCACGCTCAATGACGCCTATTTTATGTCGCTCGTTTCGTTTAACGGAAAGTTCAACTTCCTCAAGCCGCAGGGAACTTCGAACCCGAACATGACCAACTTCGAACTCGCTGCGGTCAGAGTGTCCTTTATGCTGCTCAACTACTTTGTCGGCTACGCGACGCATCCCAGCCGAGTGCTTCGCACGATCCGCAACCTGATAAACGGAGATCAGTCCTCAACGGTCCTAGAAAACCGCCTCCAGGACGCCCTCGGGCGGAAGCGTCAGCCAGCCTCTGCCGGATGATCGCCAGAAGGTTTTGTTTTTTCGTCATTTCTTCCTACGTCGTTTTTGGCCGCCGACTTGGATCGTGTTCGCGAGATCTAGCTGCAGGTAACCCTCCGACGAGAGGTCGACGCCGACGAATTTGTGTGTGCCGGTCAGAGAGATGCCGAAGTGGCGTACGAAAGTCGAGCAATGAGCGACGGCCGACCCGCTGTATTCGCGCACGCGAAAGCCCGTGGCGAGCCGCTCGTGTGCCGGGCTGATGCCGATCTTACCGCTGTCGGGCTTAAAGTAGAGCATGATACGCGGCGGGCTGCCGATCAGCTCGTATGCCCGGCGGTTCATCAATATCTTGCCCTTGTCGCTCATCGACACGTGCAGCCTCTCCTCATACGGCTCAAACGGCCCGCCTGTAAACTTGATCCACTCGTCTCTTCCTATGCTCATAATTCTCCTCCTGTTCTGGTGATGATGTAAAGTTGCATAGATGCGACAAAAGAGAATGTGTGATGTCAAGCCCTTTTTTCAGGGCGATCGAACGCGGCGCTCTTTAAGTGCGTTCAAGCCACATTGGGTGCACTTCGGCGCGTTGAAAGCTTTCGTGTTTTGGACCCAAAAACCTACTCTACCAAACCGCCGTTTTACTCTACCAAACGCCCCGAAAACGCCGCCGACAGCACCAAAACACTCGACCAAAACCGCCACTTTCGCCGTTGTCGTTTAATATTCTCGCAGCGACTACGCAACCCATCTTGCCTCCCATGTTTACAGGAATTCGGTTTCGACCACGATCCCAGCCGCCGGGGACGGCGACAACAGAAAGCCACCGGGCTCAAGCCCGCAGTCAGAACCACCTGCGTCACCGGGTGGTCAAGGTGGACACAAGATCGTTCCCAGCTCGCGTGATCACAACGCCCAACCACGCGCTACCGCAGGTGGTGCTGACCCGGAGGTCGAGGTCATTTCGATCCTCGGCGAGCCCGCGATTGTCTCGACCGCGTAGCGGTCATGTGATTGTAGCCGTGGGTGACAACCCACGGGAAATGGCAACAAACGGTCGCTGTCGCGTCAGCGACAATTGAGGAATAGGCAGAGGCGTTCAATCGTCGCTACGCGACGGGGATCTTTTCCCGACATACCGTGGGTTGTCACCCACGGCTACAATCAGCCGTCGCGATGCGACGAAGAGTGCAGTGAGAACCACCTGAGGTAGCGGTTGGTTTAAGGTGGGGAGTTCAGCGCAAAAGGTGATCCGTGGCTTGCGCGATCACAACGTCCAACCACCCACTACCGCAGGTGGTTCTGACCCGGAGGCCCAAGTCATTTCGATCCTCGGCGAGCCCGCGAGCAGAGCCATGATCGATGCTCCCGGCCTTTACTGGTGCTACGGCAGCGATAGCTGGAAACAATGGGAACTAGGCGACTGTCTACTGCGGAAGTACGGCCCTCCAAATGAGCCACGACCGCCGTGCATTAATAGCAAAGCCGAAGATATCTCCGCGACCGCGTAGCGGTCACGTGCTTACTGCGCAAGAATTATTCCGCGAAGATGTGAGCAACATCACAGAATCCTCCCGGAGAACTGTGATATGCAAACCTCAGAAGGAGGTGATCCGAAATGAGAAGTTCTATCAGAACATTAACTATCGTGATCTCAGTGGTAGTAGCGTTTGCCGGATTTTATAGCATCCGGCAAGATGCTCAAATAGTGCGGAGGACGGCTGAGCCGCCGAAGCAAGGTGTTCCCGAGGTGATAATTCTAGCCAAAGAATCAAAGGTCGGGACCGTTACCTTTAATCATGTAAAGCACAACAGCGGTGAGTATACAGTTGACGGGCCGATACGCTGCATCGAATGCCACCATGCTTCGCAGCCGGCATCCGAAGCGGCCAAGCATCCGCCACTTAAGACAGTCTGGCCTGCCGACCGTACGACGACTCTTACAATGGATCTGTTCTCAAAGGATCCAAAGGAAGCCGCGGTTGCAAAGTGTCATGACTGTCACGCGCGAAAAGGCGAGACGCCAAAGCTATTGGCGGCTATCCCTGAGACAAAGGATGCGGGCAGCACAACCATAACGACCCTTACGAACCAGCTGGCGTTTCACCAGGCGTGCGACTCGTGCCATATCCAGATCAAGGCGAACCGACCCGATTCAAAGGTGCCGGATGCGGTCACGTGCGTGTCCTGCCATAAGAGGAGCTAAAGGAACTGAGGCTCAGGCCCCTGAATTGTGACCTTGATGGGATCCCTAAACGGTGTATTAGGAAGCTCAGGCATTAAGAGGAGTACAATTCGTCCGCGAACGTTTTCAGATCGTGGTCCCGAACGAACTGGTCGGAAATAGTCAGTATCGAAAACAGGTTTCGCTTCAACCCTTCCTCCGAGATCTCGCCCTCTTTGAGAGCTGTCTGCAGCAAATGCAGAGCCATGTCCGCAAGGAGAACTCGTTGTTTCTCATACCACCCCGAATCGCCGCGTGTCGAAGGGTCTTGTTGGTACGACTCTTCGGTCAAACTATGAGCCGTTCGACTCATAGCCAAAATTTGTTGTCTGATCGCGTCATCCATCTTTAGTCACTGTCGATCATGCGAAGCGTCCATTCGCCTTTTCACATGGGCTGCTTAATTGTCCGAGTCGGAGCGATTCTGGGCAGGTACTTTCAGCAAGTTTGTCGTTCCTTCAGTAACACTGGCCGGGACATGATCAAAGTCGCCGATCGGCGCAAGCTTTTTGGTCGTCGGTGCGTGCGGCAGCGACTCCGGTTGATCGGGGGCAACGCTGCTCCTGTTTAACGATGACCGGAGCATCGGGTATGCGGCAATAAAGAACATTCCGGCTATCGAAATGATCACCCCGAGAAAAAGTACCGCGCGGAGTTCGACAAAGCTTCCTGCCAAAGCGATCAAGATCCCCCCAAACGCCATCGTCAATCCCGCAAGCCGCGGGTCGAACCGACGAGGCCCGGCAGCGGCAACCTGAGTTCCACAGGAACGGCAAAACTGCTGGTCGTTTTGTATGGGTGTTCCGCAATTTGGACAGTTCATATTTTGTCTTGGTAAAACAATATAGCACGAGACTATACGCCAAACCGCGACACCATGTTCGATTCCATCCACCCGCCGTCATAAAGCCGCGGCGTTCACGTTGTTGGACTTCCACACTGATCAGTTCGAGAATTGCAATATTGCATGACTGATGTTATGAAGTTGATTCCATCGGAGTCGAGTGTTAGAAAACACTCAGAGTTTTGACAAGAAACTGACCCGATGGAATCAACAATGACAGTATACATCGGGGTTGATTTTCACCCATA
>Ga0138256_10000023_pt1 | contig 199253 bp, 172 predicted proteins | sample KNB2016incub_MG_FD_105486 | JGI IMG/M metagenome (GOLD analysis project Ga0138256, IMG submission 105486) | Active sludge microbial communities from wastewater in Klosterneuburg, Austria - KNB2014incub_MG | ecosystem: Engineered > WWTP > Activated sludge > Unclassified | place: Austria...
ATAGGGGTGGGAGTAGAAAATTAATATACTTAAAGATTAATTGCATAATTATATTTACGTTAAAATAAAGATAACAAAACTACATGGCAAAAACTAATACTGTTTTATAGTTTTTGTACTTATTAGTTTTATGTTGATTAATTAAATTACCCAGCAAATGGATTTGAAATAATTTATTTTATTGCTAAAAGGCTATATCATAAAATTTATTTTAACTACACAGTTACTATGGAAATTTCTTAAAAACAGTAAATTTTAAAACCAATTCCATAAAAAGTAAACCCAGTGCTACCAGTACAAATGGATAGAATTTTTCTGTAAACCTTGTTCTTGTAGAAATTTCTACTTTAGATTTTTCAAGATTGTTTATCTCGGTATAAATACTGCTAAGGCCTTCATTATCTTTAGCCCTAAAATATTTGCCTCCGGTTTCTGTTGCAATCTCTTTAAGCAATTTTTCGTCAATCGATACTTTGCCTTGTTGCATAACAATTCCCATTGCTGTATTAACTGGCATGGGTGCATATCCATCGGTACCTACGCCAATGGTATAAACTTTTACTTTAAATGCTTTGGCAATTTCTTTTGCAGTTTCGGGGTCAATCAACCCTCCGTTATTTTCACCATCCGTTAATAATATTACTACTTTACTTTTAGATGAACTCTCTCTTAACCTGTCAACACTGGTGCCCAACCCCGATCCTATGGCTGTACCATCTTCCAGCAAACCGTTCCTTATATTTTCAATAGCCGATCTTACAACACGATAATCTGTAGTTAACGGGCATTGTGTAAAACTCTCACCTGAAAAAATAACTACTGCAATTCTATCTGTCTTTCTTTTATTTACAAAATCTATTGCTACATTTTTGGCTGCTTCAAGGCGGTTGGGTGTAAGATCCTGTGCCGTCATACTGCCACTTACATCAATACATAAAACTATATCCACACCTTCGCCCTCAATGTTTTGTTCTTCGTACATGGTTTGAGGCCTTGCTAAAGCTATAATAATTATAACTATTGCCATTAACCTTAGTATAAAAAGTAAATGCCTAAAACTTGTTTTCCACGAACCCAAACCTTTTGCCGAAATATCTGAAATTATTACTGAACCATGCGTACGATTATTCTTTGTTACATACCAATAGATAAGTACAGGCACTATAACAAGCAACAGAAAAAACCAGGGTTGGCTAAAGGTTATATTTTTAAAATAATTATAAAACAAGATTTATTTATTGATTTAATTGCTTAGCGATTTTAAATGTTCAATAACCCTGAAGGTTTCTTTTATTTTTTGAAGACAATCCATACTCTCATCGGGCATTGGTAAATATTTGGCAAATTTTACAGCATCGGTACAGCGCAATGCCGTAGCCAGTTTTCCAATATCTTCCTGATGCAGGTTGTTATTTTTAATGCTTATCAGCAAATCGCCTGTAGTTTCATTTGTAAAATTAAACTGCGATTTACGGCCAAGATAATTCTTAAAAATTGTTGCCAGTGTTATATGAAATTGTTTTATTTCAATAGCGTTGTGTAAATCGTAATGAGAAAGTTTATCCAATTCCTGCATAGCTTCATTAATTGGCGATAGTTTTGAAACCGAAGCAACAGGTTTTGTTTTTTTAGCCTTTTTAAAATACCGGTACAGCAAAAATGCAATCAATAAAACTAAAATTCCTCCACCAATAATATAATACCAGAAATAATCGGTAACCGAAACTTTTATAATAGGCTTTATATCTCTTAACTGGTTAGTACTGTCTGAAGGAGAGTATGAAACATTTACATAAAACGAATCGGTATTAAAAGTTACAGGCGCTTGGCCGGCTTTTCCTGTAAACAAAACAGGCAGCGATGGAAATACCCATCTGCCAGAATCGAAGCTGGTAAATGTTATAACTTGTTTAAAATTTTTTGAATCATCTTTAAAACGAACCGTATCAATTTTGCCTGCACTTACAATATCAAAATGAGGAATAGTATCGGGCAAAACAAGCCACTTAACTAAACCGGCTGATTGCTCTGGTAGTGTTGCCTTTATTGTAAGCTGTACCTGTTCTCCAATTAAAATATCTTTTTTGTTGGTAATGGTTTGTAGTGGTTGGGCAAAACCTGTTTGTATGCAAAAAGAAAAACAGGCTGCTAATCCTATTACAAATAATTTAAGGTGTTTTTTCCCAATCGTTGTTATCATTATGCCTGTCAGGTTCTTTTTATAAAAAACTGTTGCAATATTTTTACAAAATCATCATCGGTACGCACATGTAATAATTCGGCGCCTGCTTTTCTAAAATAGTTTTTACTCATTTCGCTCTGCTCCATAAAATGTTGCTGATAATTATAGCGTACCAATGCGTCACTGCTATCTATCCATCGGCTTTTGTTTGTTTCTGCATCCTGCACATGCAGCAACCCGGCATCGGGCAATTGCATATCCATCTTATCATAAACCCTTATGCCAATCACATCATGTTTGTTGCCAATTACTTTAAGGTCATCATCATAGCCTGCTGTTAAAAAATCGCTTAGTATAAATGCTATACTTCTTTGTTTAACTGCCCTGGTAAAAAATTTAATGGCTTCATCAAGGTTGGTGCCTTTTTTTGTGGCTTGCACTGTCAGTAATTCTCTTACTATATACAATGCATGTTTTCTTCCTTTTTTGGGAGCAATATATTTATCTATCTTATCGCTAAAGAAAATTATTCCAACCTTATCATTATTACTAATGGCGCTAAAAGTAAGTACGGCAGCAATTTCTGTAATCAAATCTTTTTTTTGTTTTGCAACTGTACCAAAAAGATTACTGGCACTGGTATCAATCAATAATATTACAGTAAGTTCTCTTTCTTCTTCAAAAACTTTGGTAAAAGGATGGCTAAACCTGGCGCTAACATTCCAGTCAATGAAACGTACATCATCACCGGCATAATACTCTCTTACTTCCCTAAAGCTCATACCTTTCCCTTTAAATGCAGAATGATACTCACCTGTAAATAAATGGGTAGTTATCTTTTTGCTTTTTATTTCAAGCTCCCTTACTTTTTTTGTTATTTCTTCTGTTGTTAACAAAATGATAGTTGTTAGATGACAGGTGGAAGATTACAGATGGCAATTATTAATTTATAATTATGGCACATTTACGCCTCTTAATATTTCATTTATTATTTGTTCTACATTTACATTCTCTGCTTCTGCTTCGTAGGTTAAACCAATACGATGTCTTAAAACATCTTTACTAATACCTCTTACATCTTCTGGAATAACATAAGCCCTGTTGTTAAGGAAGGCGTATGCCTTTGCTGCCAGTGCAAGGTTTATACTAGCCCTTGGCGAACCTCCAAATGCTATTAGTGATTTTAATTTGGGCAAGTTATATTTATCAGGAAAACGGGTTGCAAAAACTATATCCAAAATATAATTCTCAACTTTTTCATCCAGGTAAACCTGGCGAACCAGTTCTTTTGCTGTTAATATTTCGCTGGTTGATGCTACCGGGTTTATTGGCGAAAAACTAAGGCCCAAAGTATTTTGCCGAATAATCAATTGTTCTTCTGCCTTGGCAGGATAATCTACTACAACTTTAAGCATAAACCTGTCAACCTGTGCTTCGGGCAAAGGATAAGTGCCTTCCTGCTCAATTGGGTTTTGTGTGGCAAGCACTAAAAATGGTTCGGTAAGTTTATAAGTAGTATCGCCAATAGTTACCTGTTTTTCCTGCATGGCTTCCAATAATGCACTTTGCACTTTAGCCGGCGCCCTGTTTATTTCATCTGCCAAAACAAAATTAGAAAAGATAGGGCCTTTGCGAACAAAAAATTCGTTCTTGCTTTGGTTATAAATCATGGTGCCAATTACATCGGCAGGCAATAGGTCGGGTGTAAACTGTATCCTGTTAAAACCTGCATTCACCGTTTGAGCCAGCGATTTAATGGCTAAAGTTTTTGCCAGGCCTGGCACACCTTCCAGTAATACATGGCCATTGCTTAACAGCCCAATTAATAAGCGTTCAATCATTGCCTGTTGGCCAACAATTACTTTACTTAATTCATCATTAATTCGGGTAACAAAGCCAGATGCATGTGTAATTTTTTCGTTTAGTAAACGAATGTCTTCAGAAGTTTGAGCCATAATTTTTATTTTTTTTTGAGCCCGGCTGTAAATCAATTTTCAACTTCACAGGCGTCGCACTCTTGTGCATTTTATCTTTATTGAGCTTTAATTTTTTTCTATTTAATATTCATTTAAATTGAAGTATCCTTTTTTAAAAGATAGTTTGCAATTTACGAACTAAGTATCAACAATAATTTTGCCGAATTTAAGTACAGGGCAAAACTTTGTTAAAATGATACTAACTTCATACAAAACTTTTTTTATGGTTGATACTAATTTAATTACTACAGCTAACAACCTGGAAGGTTATAAAATAACCAAACATATTGGTGTAATTAGAGGCATTACAGTACGCAGTCGTAGTATTTTAGGAAATATAGCCGGTGGTTTTCAAACTTTGGTTGGCGGAAAACTAAGTATATATGTAGAGCTTTGTGAAAAAACCAGGGAAGAAGCCTACCAGCTTATGATACAACATGCCAATGAACAAGGCGCCAATGCCATCATTAATATGCGATACGATGCTAATGATGTGATGAACGGAGTTACCGAAGTTTTAGCTTATGGAACTGCAGTTGTAGTTGAAAAAATATAAGGATATCCGCATTTAACAGCCATTGCAAATATCATATCTTTATCATGAGCAACAACTCACGAAGAAAATTTCTTAAAAATTCTATATTAGCAACTGCAGGATTTGGAGTAACGGGATGCAATTTTAAGCAACAACCAATTGATTATATTTTTTTCAGCATTGAAGAATTAAGCAAATTAATAAAACAAGGTAAAGTTTCTCCAGTTGCCATTACTAAGGCTTGTTTAAAAAAAATTGAACAATTAAATCCTACACTAAATGCATTTATTACCGTAACTGCCAACAGCGCTTTGGCAGAAGCCACCATTGCAGAAAAAGAGATTAAAGAAGGGAAATGGCGTGGCCCACTGCATGGAATACCAATTTCTTATAAAGACAATATTGACACAGCAGGAATAAAAACAACTGCTGCCAGTGCCGTATTTAAAAACCGGGTGCCTGATAATGATGCAACTGTTGTAAAAAAACTAAAAGCTGCAGGAGCCATTTGCGTTGGCAAAACAAATATGCATGAGTTTGCATTGGGCACAACATCAGTAATAAGTTATTTTGGAGCTGTACACAACCCATGGAATCCAAATTATATTTCAGGTGGTTCATCAGGAGGTTCGGCAGCAGCGGTAGCTACAGGTATGTGTTATGCATCAGTAGGCACAGATACAGGAGGCTCATGCAGGCTGCCGCCTGCATGTTGTGGCATTACAGGTTTTAAACCAACCCATGGATTAGTTAGTATGCAAGGCGTTATACCGGTATCCTTAAGTTTTGACCATGTATGTCCTATTTGCCGCTCAGCAGTGGATGCTGCTATTTTATTGAATATAATGGCTGAAGAAAGTGCTGTTAATCGTAGCAACAAAAATGATGATAGTAAATCATTTAATAAAAATAATATTTTACGCATTGGAATACCAAGTGCATATAAAGCATCAATAGAAGTGGAAACTATTTTCAGAAAAGCAATTGCAGTTTTTACATCAATGGGTTACTACACAAAAAAAGTTGATCTTTCTAAAGAATTTGCTGGTTCTGTAGTGTTTGAGTATGAACTGGCATTGTTACATAAACCGTTAATTAAAAAATATAAACATCTTTATGATGAGGAAACGCTGAAAGATTTAAAAAATGAAATAAAAGAAGTATCAATTGCCGAATATGAAGATGATAAAATAAAACTGGAGAATGAACGGAATACGATTTCCGGAACCCTTTTTTCTGATTGCAATGTATTAATGCTGCCTGTTACTACTTCCATAACGCCAACTATTGATGAAGCAAAAAAACTGGGGCCATTTGCTTTAGAAGGCTCCAATACTGAACCATTTAGCGATTATGGTCTACCTGCAATAAGTGTACCCTGTGGATTTAGTAATAACGGAATGCCGTTAGGATTACAAATTGTTGGCCCTAGATTTGGAGAAGATATAGTGCTGCATGTTGCTGATATATATCAAAAAGCTACTGATTGGCATTTGAAACATCCAATACTTTAAAAAAAATACATTAACTCAAATATTTTCCAACTATTGGCATCCTTCGGCCCACACCAAATGCCTTTGCTGATATACGTATGATGGGGCAAAACTGGTTTCGTTTATATTCATTTACGTTTACCATTTTTAAAACCCTGTTAACCAGGGCAGCATCAAATCCTTGTGCTTTTATTTCATTTGGCCCCTTCCTTCTTTCAATATACTGGTATAATATCTTATCAAGTATTTCATAATCGGGCAACGAATCAGAATCTTTTTGTCCTGGCCGTAGCTCTGCACTTGGTGGCTTTATAATAATATTTCCAGGAATTATTTCATTTTCCCTGTTGATATATTTTGCCAGGGCATATACTTGCAGTTTATAGCAATCGCCTAAAACACCCAGCCCGCCTGCCATATCACCATATAAAGTTCCATAACCCGTTGCCAGTTCGCTTTTATTGGATGTGTTAAGTAAGATATATCCAAACTTATTGGCAATGGCCATCAATAAATTTCCACGGCTGCGACTTTGTATATTTTCTTCGGCCACGCTAAATGGCAAGTCTTTAAAAACTGGTTTCAGTTCTTCTAAAAAACTTTTATAAATATTTTCTATGGGAATAATATCGTAAGGGTTTTTCAGATTTAAACTTAATTGTTCTGCATCATTTACCGAATGTGAAGTTGAAAACTGCGAAGGCATTAATACAGCCCTTACATTTTCATTTCCTAAAGCTGTACAGGCTAAAGCTAATGTAACTGCACTGTCTATCCCTCCGCTACTACCAAGTATTGCTTTACTAAAACCCATTTTAGCAAAATAATCTGCAATACCCATCACAATAGCATCATGCACCTGTTTAATGTTAAGGTTTTCTTCAAATTCAGTTGGTTCCAATTCCTTATCCGGCATACGGCTGGCAGGTTCAATAACGGGGGCATCAATACCTCCATCGTCATTTAAAATAAAACCCTGTATGGCTTCTTCAAACATGGGCAGTTGACCACAAAGGTTAGCTTTGGCATCAAAAACAAGCGATGCACCATCAAAAACAATTTCTGTTTGGCTGCCAATGGCATTGCAATAAAACAATGGCAATTTATATTTGGTAACATTTGCTTTTATGGTTGCTTTCCTGTCTTCGTTGTGTGTGTAATCAAAAGGCGATGCAGATAAATTAATCATTACATCGGGCTGCTGTTTCATCAATTCATCCATTGGGCAAATACGATACAAAGGATTATCGCCCAGATTCCAAATATCTTCGCAAATAGTAACCGCCAGTTTTTTACCTTTAAAATTGATGATGTGCCAATCATAAGCAGGTTCAAAATACCTGTATTCATCAAATACATCGTAATTAGGTAAACAGGTTTTGTGTACTACGGATTTTATTTCTTTTTCGTACAGCATAAAGGCTGCATTAAACAAATCTTTGCCTTCTTTAACAGCATTTCTGTCTGGTGCACCAATTAAAACAGCAATCGTATCTGCATATTGTTTTATTATATCAATGGCAGCATAGCTTTTATTGATGAAATCTTCAAACTCTAAAAAATCCCGTGGGGCATAACCACAAATACACAGTTCGCTAAAAACAACCAGCTCGCCACCTTGTTGCTTTGCATATTCTATTGCACTGATAATTTTTTGTGTGTTGCTTTCAAAATTACCAATATGATAGTTTTGTTGTGCCAGAAATATTTTCATAACGCAACCCCTTAAAGGGGCTTAACTTTACTTTTAGAAATAATTTTATTTATTTGTAAAGTTAATTTAAGAAAATGAGAATAGTTTTTGGATTTATTATTGCCGCTACAATATTTTTTTCGTGTAAAAACAATAGCAACCCCGATGTTTCAAATATTAAAGTACAATTGAACACAATGCGGTTTGAACAAGGGCTTTTTACATTGGACACCGTAAATTTTACCCAAAACTTTGATAAACTTATTGCTGCATACCCTTCTTTTGGAGAAAATTTTATTGCAACCATTTTAAATGCCGATCCTAAATGGAGCACCGATAGCACTGCTGCTTATGTGCATGGTTTTATAACGGCGTACAAACCGGTATATGATTCTGCATCAGCAGTGTTTAAAGATTTTGGCAAGTATGAACAAGAAATAAAACAGGCATTAAGATATGTGAAATATTATTTCCCTGCCTTTAAAGACCGCAATAAAATTATCACTTATATTGGCCCGCTTGATGGTTATGGCGACATTTTAAGTGATGACGCCTTCATCATTGGGCTTCATCATCATCTTGGTAAAAACTTTTCGTTGTACAAGTCTGCATTGGTTCAGGAAACATATCCTGATTATATTAGCAACCGGTTTACTCCCGATTACATTACTGTAAACTGTATGAAGAATGTGATTAACGACCTTTATCCCGAAAAGATGGATGATAAACCGTTGGTGCAGCAGATGATTGAAAAAGGTAAGCGGCTTTTTGTTTTATCTAAACTACTTCCGCAAACAGAGGAATATAAATTGATAGGTTATACAAAAGAACAGTTAAAAGCAGTGTACGAACACGAACCATCGGTATGGGCATTGTTTGTACAAAATAATTTTTTACAAACTATTGATAATAATATCATCAAAAATTATATTGGTGAAGGACCAAAAACACAAGAGTTGGGAGAGGCTTCACCAGGCAACATTGGTAGCTTTGCCGGTTGGCAAATTGTAAAAAAATATATGCAGAAGAACCCTAAAACAACATTACAGCAGTTAATGGCTACAGATGATGAAACCCTTTTTGCTACCGCAAAATACAAGCCCTAAAATTATGCAACCTTTACTTCTTGTAAAATAACTGAAGGTTTTTTACCTAAAAATTTCATAACCTTGAAATGTGAGATTAATGCGCCGGACATTGTTTTGTATTTATTATATGGCAAATTAAATTCGGCGCATTTAGCCATAACTATTTTACTAATGGCCGGGTAATGTATATGACTTACTCGAGGAAAAAGATGATGTTCAATCTGGTAATTCAATCCTCCTACAAACCATGAAATTACCTGGTTACCCATTGCAAAATTTGATGTTGTTTTAATTTGGTGTTCGGCCCAGGCTGTTTCAATATGCTTACTGGCATCTAATGGCACATGTTCAAACTCTGTGTTTTCTACTACATGTGCCAGTTGAAATACAAGTGATAATGTAATGCCCATCACTACATTTAATACCATATATCCTGCTAACCAGGGTAAAAAACCCCAAACCATTATTGGTAATGCAACATAAAAAAATAAGTACAAAATTTTTGTAGCCCAAAAGATGATATGATTTTTTGTTGACATTTTCCAGGCATCGGTTGTATAAATTTTACGGGAAAAATATTTTGTAAAATCCATAATATATATCCAGAAAATAGTTGACAAAGAATAAATAGGCAAAAGGTACAGGTATTGTACTTTATGTGCCGGAACCCATTTTTGCGATTCGCACTGGCGTATGATGGGGCTTTTTGCAATATCATCATCAATACCATCTACATTGGTGTAGGTATGGTGAATAATGTTATGTTTCTGTTTCCAGAAATATGAACTGGCGCCAAGTGCATTTAAACTTAAGCCCATAAAATCGTTGAGTTTTTGTTTTGTTGAATAACTGCCATGATTTGCATCATGCATGGTACTAAAGCCAATTGATGCCAACGTAAAACCTAAAATAACACAGCACAATAATGCCATCCAGCCGCTCAACGGAGCCAATAATAATAAATAGTAAAGAGTTATGGCTGCAGTAACCAATACTATTGTTTTTATAAACAACCTCCAGTCGCCGGTTTTTTTAATTTTGTTTTGCTTAAAGTATTGCTCTACAGAGGCTTTTAAACTTTGATAAAATTCGTTGTTACTGTTTGAAAAAGTGATTTTTGCCATTATGTTTCTACCGGTTTTATAGAACATTAGTAATTAATTGCTTTCCATTTTTTTTGATAATTTACAGTATTAAAAAAGTTAAATGGATTTGTAGCAATCTCATCGATTGATGACAACATAAAAGTAAGTTAAAAATAGATAATTAAAGGTTAAATCAATTCAATTTAAAAGGGGTACACATATCAAATGCAGGAATAATAACATTAAATGTCTTTTTGTTGTTGATATTTTCCATAAGATAGGTTCCGTGCATTTTACCAATTTCTGATCGAAGGTTGCAGCCACTTATGTATTGGTACGATTTGCCGGGATCAATTTGAGGTTGTAAGCCTACCACACCTTCGCCTTCTACTTCTCTATAACTTCCATTACTATCATAAATATGCCAATGCCTGCGTAAAAGTTTTACTGCAAAAGCATTGCTATTTAAAATGGTGATTCGGTATGCAAACATAAATTCTCCATTTACAGGATTACTGTATTCTGGTTGGTAATACGTTTCGATACTTATGGTAATCCCTTCTGATATTTTAGAGATCATGCTTGCTGTTTGATGTAAATTTACATATAAATAAAACTACTTATTGTAATTTTCAGTGCCCTAATTTTAAATATCGTTTATGACTAAAAATCATATCTCAACTATAATGGAAAAATTTTATAGAATATATGCTATGTTTTTTTAGCATTTTTATAACCATTCTTTAATAACCATTGTAAAACTTTTTCCCGGTTATCACCCTGTATCATTATATCGCCATCTTTTACAGAACCCCCGGTACCACAAAATGACTTTAATTTTTTACCCAGGTCATCAAGGTCGTTGGCTGTACCCTTAAATCCCTCTATTAATGTAACTGCTTTACCTGCCCTGTGTTTAGTATCTAACCTAATCTGTAATTTTTGTATAGCCGGTTCAACAGTTTCCTGTTCGTTATTTGTTTCACCAGTAAATATAAAATTTGGGTCGGTAGAGTAAACCAATCCTCCAAATGAATTTATTTTTTTCTTATGCATGATTTTAAAGATTTTAAAATTTTTGCAATTGCATCAAAGCAGTTTTGCTTTTAAACTTAAATCCAAACTTCTTGCCTGGTGAATAATTGCGCCACTCGATATAAAATCAACTCCAGTTGCTGCATAAGCTTCAATGTTATTAATATTTATCCCTCCGCTGGCTTCGGTTTCATATTTTCCCTGTATTATTTTTAAAGCCTGTGTAATTTGTTCTGGTGTAAAATTATCAAGCATAATACGGTCAACTTTTCCGGTTGCCATAACTTTTTTTACATCTTCAATATTTCTTGTTTCTACTTCTATCTTTAATCCCGGTTTATTTTGCTGTACATATTTATATGCTTTTTCAATAGCCATTTCAATACCGCCACAGTAATCAATATGGTTATCTTTTAGCATTATCATATCATACAAACCAAAGCGATGATTAACACCACCGCCAATTTTAACTGCTTCTTTTTCTAATAGGCGAAAGTTTGGTGTTGTTTTTCTTGTATCGAGCAGCCTGGTTTTATATGGTTGTAATTTTTTTGTGTATTGATGTGTTAATGTTGCAATTCCACTCATGCGTTGCATACAGTTAAGTACCAGCCTTTCGCATTGCAAAATAGTATGCACTTTTGCATTTACTTCAAATGCAGTTTCGCCATATTGCATAGCATCGCCATCTTTTTTAAATGCTGTAAATAAAATGTTGGGTTGCATATAGCTGAAAATTTTTTCGGCAACATACAAGCCGGCAAGTATGCCATTTTCCTTAATTTTCAATATCGCTTTCCCCTCTGCATCTTTATCAATTGAAGACAAGGTTGAGTGATCACCATCACCCATATCTTCGGCAAGGGCATTTTTTATTAGCTGTTGTAATTGCTTTTCAAAATCCATGATAGCAAAGCTAAGAACAAACTGATACCTAAAACATAAATGCTCAAAATATAAAAGCGGTATTGGTACAAAATAAAAACCCCGGAAAAATCCGGGGAACATATTCTTTTTTATATCCAGTACTTTTATTCTAAAGTAATTTCTTGTATAAATTGTTTATCGCCTTTTTGTTTCATAAAGATAGTTGTGCGGAAGGATCCGTTTTTGGTAACCAGTGTTCCAATACAATATTGCGACCCTGAGTTTTCGCCTTTATGAATTACTGCAAAACTTTTAACAACATTGGTTGTAAAAAAATCTTTCAGCACTAACTCTGCCTGGCTTTTACTATAGTTATTGCTCTTAGTGGGCAGGTTTAGTTCTATTGTGTTATCAAAATATTTTGCAACTTCTGATGCATTACCTGCTTTCATAGCATTAATCACTTCATCAATACTTGAAAATAAAGTGAAGGAACTCATTAATGTACCAATAGTAATTAAAGTAAAAATATTTTTCATATCCTTTAAATTTACAGCTATTATTTATCTAAAAACGTGCCAATGGATATTAAATTACTATAAACTGCCAATTTTTATACTTAATGACAATATTCATCAATTATTAGCTGCAAATATTTTAGTTTTATACAATGGAAAATAATAAAGTAATATTAATAATAATGGATGGCTGGGGACTAGGCAAAGTAAAAAAAAGCGATGCAATACAAAACGCTGATACTCCGTTTGTAAGCGGATTATATGCAAAATATCCTAATACCACATTAATAACCTGTGGCGAAAATGTAGGGCTGCCAGATGGACAGATGGGCAATAGCGAAGTTGGACATTTAAACTTAGGTGCCGGCCGTATTGTTTACCAGGAACTGCAACGAATAAATGTAGCAATTAGAAATGGTGAAATGGCAAAAAATAAATCTTTATTAAACGCTATCAATTACGCAAAAGAAAATAATAAACCACTGCATTTAATTGGTTTAGTTAGTAATGGAGGTGTTCATTCTCACATCAATCATTTAAAAGCAATAATTGATTTATGCGAAGCAAATGATTTAAATAAAGTTTATATACACGCTTTTACCGATGGAAGAGATACTGACCCTAAAAGCGGTTTGCAATTTTTAACAGACCTGCAAAATCACCTTTCAAATTCTACCGGTAATATTGCAAGTATAACTGGCCGCTATTATGCCATGGATAGAGATAAACGCTGGGAACGGGTTAAACTTGCCTATGATGCTTTAGTTAACGGAATAGGTTATAAAACCAATGATATTATTGCAGCTGTAAAAAAATCTTATGAAGATGCAGTAACCGATGAGTTTATAAAACCGATAATAAATAATACTCTTACAGATTCTACTATTAAGGATGGTGACGCAGTTATCTGTTTTAATTTTAGAACAGATCGTTGCCGTGAAATTACAGAAGTACTAACACAAACCGATATGCCCGAATTTGGTATGAAAAAACTTGATTTGTTTTATACCACCATGACTCAATACAATCATAAGTTTAAAAATGTACCTGTTATTTTTGAAAACGATGATTTAAAAAATACACTTGGTGAAATACTGGAGCAAAATAAAAAAACACAAATTCGTATTGCAGAAACAGAAAAATATCCGCATGTAAGTTTCTTTTTTAGTGGTGGCAGAGAAGTGCCTTTTGAAGGAGAAAGAAGAATTATGATTCCATCGCCAAAAGTTGCTACTTATGATTTACAGCCAGAAATGAGCGCCTATGAAGTAACCGATGCAATAGTTACAGAGATAAATAAAAAATCGACAGATTTTATTTGCCTGAACTTCGCAAATGCAGACATGGTAGGCCATACAGGTGTTTGGGAGGCAATTGTAAAAGCTGTAGAAACTGTTGATAAATGTGTAAACAAAGTAGTTAGTGCTGCATTAGAAAACGATTATACAGTTTTGTTAACTGCCGATCATGGTAATGCAGATTATGCTATTAATGAAGATGGTACACCAAATACGGCCCATACTTTAAACCTGGTTCCTTTGTTTTTAATTAGTAACCACAAAGAAAGAAAAATTAATCCTGGTAAACTGGGCGATGTAGCGCCTACAATTTTAAAAATAATGAATTTACCAGTTCCAAAAGATATGACCGGAGATATTTTAATTTAAATAAATTATTATTCACTTTTTATGTTAAAAAAAATACTGAAAATAACATTTCGAATTTTATTATTGGCATTTATCGTAATTCAATTTTTCAGGCCTGAAAAAAATCAAGCCGAAGGAATAAGCCCTAATGATATTACCAATCTATATACTGTACCAGCAGATGTTCAATTGATTTTAAAAACTAGTTGTAATGATTGCCATAGTAATAATACTGTTTATCCCTGGTATAGTAATATTCAACCATTTGCCTGGTGGTTAAAAGATCATATTGATGATGGTAAAAAACATCTTAATTTCTCAGAGTTTGCCAGTTACCCTATTCGCAGACAATATAAAAAATTAGAAGAAACCAATGAAGAAGTAAAAAAGGACAATATGCCTCTTAATAGTTATTTGTGGATTCATAGAGATGCTGTACTTAACAATCAGCAAAAATTGGCAATTGCTAATTGGGTAACTGCTATTAGAGATACTATAAAGGCAAATTATCCTGCTGACAGCTTAGTCAGAAAAAAATAAATCCTACCTTAGCTTACTTTTATTATACATGAGTTTCTTTAAAAAACAGACTACTGCACTGGGTTTTATATTGCTTACAGCATTGCCGCTTTTTTTTGCAGCAGGTATTTTTATTAAACAAACAATTTTACATCAACAAAGAAGAGTACGTTTTAAAACAGAAAAAATTGAAACCATCAGGCTTTCTGTATCTGAAATTGTTTGGGTAAAAAAAGGAAAGGAAATATTGCATGAAGGAAAACTTTTTGATGTTAAATCTTTTAAAACATCGGGTACCATTGCTGAGTTTACAGGATTTTACGATCTTAAGGAAGATAAACTAGTTAAAAAATTAATAGGGCTTATTGAACAGAATGATGATGCAAGTAACCTTGTAAACCAAGTATTGATTACGTTTGTATTCTATCCAAAAAATAATGAAGTAAACATCATTACCATTCAAAATAGCTGGGAAATTATCAAACACCAGTTTCCGGTTTTTTCCGAAGTTATTACCAGGCTGGTTTATCCAGCTCCGGCTCCTCCACCTAAATTTTGTTAGTAATAAATTAAATGCTGCATAAACTGCAGTTGCAGCTCTTTTTAATTCTTTGTAATTATATTAAGAATTAGATAGGGCGATTCTATATTATTTATATTAAACGTGTTAAAATGAAACATTTCATCATATTATTACTATGCCTGGCATCATTTACATCTTTTGCACAGAAAACCATTTCTGGCAAAGTGATGGATGCTGCCAACAACAACCCATTAATGGGCGCCACGATTTTACAAAGTGGTGGTAGTACAACAACAACTGATAAAAACGGGGAATTTACAGTTGATTGCAGTAAAACTTCGGTTATAACAATTTCTTTTGTTGGATACGAAACGGTTAGATACAATATTAAAAACTGTAACGACAATATTAATATTTCCCTGGTACGGGTTACATCAAGCCTTAATGAAGTTGAAATAACCGCAACTTCAAATCCAAATAAATCACTTTTATATCAACCAGCATCAATAAGCAAACTTGCAAGTACAGAAATAAAAAGAGGTACCGGTTTGTTTTTAGATGAAGCCATTAATGTAAATGTGCCTGGCGTTACCATGAACAGAAGAGCTGTAGGATCTGGCCAGCAATTTAATATCAGGGGATATGGCAATGGCGCAAGAGGCACACGAGGTGTTAGCAGTAATTTTGATGGGCAAGGATATAAAGTTTACCTGAATGGTTTTCCGGTAACCGATGCCGAAGGAATTACAACAATGGATGATATTGATTTTGGTTCAATTGGAAATACCGAAATCGTAAAAGGCCCTGCCGGTACACTTTACGGATTAGCTATTGCCGGTGTTGTAAACTTAAATACTATAAAACCCGAGGCAGGTAAAACATCTATTGGCCAGGATATTCTTATAGGTAATTATGGCTTACAACGATATACAACACATTTTCAAATGGGTACCGACCATTCTTCAATTTTAGTAAATTATGGTCATCAAAAATCTGATGGTTTTACTATCCATAATAAATCGCATAAAGATTTTGTAAACCTTGCAGGAAGTTTTCAACCCAATACAAAGCAAAGCATAAATGTGTATGGTGGCTACAGCAATAGTTACGATCAAAGAAGCGGTGAGTTAACTTATACCCAATTCGAAAACGAAGATTATACAGGCAATATCAGGTATATCAGAAACAATGCACATAGCCAGGTATATACAGTACGGGCAGGCATTGGTCATACATATATGTTTAACAATAAAGTTAGTAATACCACTTCTGTTTTTGGTACTGCTTTTAACAGCAATGTAAGTTCGGCAGGCGGTTGGACAGATAAAGCTTCTACCAACTTTGGATTGCGTTCAACCTTTGATACTAAATTTTCTATAGGGAAAAATATAAGCCTTAATGGAATTACCGGTGTGGAAACGCAAAGACAAAACTCTACAACTCTTGGTTATTCAATGATAAAAAATCCACAGGATACTGCAGCCAACTGGGTTTACGGTAATCCATATTATTATATAATTGGTTCAAACACTTCCAATGTTTATAGCACATCGGCAACTATATCTTTATTTACCGAGTGGACTTTAGCCTTGCCCAGTGATTTTTCTTTTACTGCAGGTTTAGGCATTAGTAATATGAAAATAACTTTAGATGACAGGTTTTATTCGGCCTCAACACCAAACAAACCCACTCACTACGATACAACATATAAGTTCAGGGTATCGCCACATGTGGCCATCAATAAGGTGTTTAACAAAAATATCTCTGCATACATTGCATATAGCAAAGGTTATAAAGATCCTGTAAGTGCTTTATTTTATATCCCATACAGCTCTTCTTTAGGCCCCAACTCGGGAATTGTAAACAGCCATCTTAAACCAGAAATTGGCAATCAGTTTGAAATTGGTTCTAAAGGAACTTTGCTTAAAAATAAATTAAACTATCAGTTAGCATTTTTCCATGCAGTATTTGCCGATAAATTAACAACTATTGCAGTACCAAATCCTAATAATACTGCTGTATTATATAATTATGTTGTAAGCGGCGGAAAGCAGGTTGATAACGGTTTTGAAGCCCTGGTAAAATTTACCGCTTATGAATCATCAAACGGTTTCTTTACTTCGGTAGCTCCTTTTGCTAATTTTACATTTGCTGATTATACATACAAAGATTTCAGTTTTCAAACAATTGGCAAAACACAAAGCTTGCCACAAAAAGATTCTGCATTAACCAAAGATTATAGTGGACATAGGGTACCCGGTGTATCAAGGGTAACCGTAAATTTTGGTATGGATGTTACTACAAAACCAGGCATTTATGCCAACTTCACTTATTCTTATAAAGATAAACAGGAAGTTACTTCGCTTGGTACACAAACCGGCGAACTTGCTGGTGTAGTTGTAAACGGTGTTACTAGCATCCTTTATCATGCAGGAAGTTATAGTTTATTAAATGCAAAACTGGGGTATAAACATAGTTTCGGACGTTTTGACCTGGATACTTATTTTGCAGTAAATAATATAACTGATACAAAATATCCTATCATGATTTTTGTAAACCAATATACCGACACTTACATTGCAGGCCCCAGACATGCAAATGTTTTTGGTGGTTTAAGTTTGAAATATAACATTAAGTAAAAATAAAAGAGGCAGTTTAACTAACTGCCTCTTTGCTTTTAAATATATCATAATGAAAAAAGTAACTTTTATTGCAATTGCTTTATCAATACTATTTATTTCCTGTGGCAGGTTTGGTAACAGGGAAATGGATGGCACAAAAGATATGCGTATTGTTTGCTTATCAAAACAATTAACCGAATATGTTTTTGCATTAGGTAAAGGCCATAATATTGTAGCGGTTGATTTAAGCAGTACCTATCCCGATAGTGCCAAACTGTTGAAAACAGTAGGCTATCATCGGGCATTAAATCCCGAAGGTATTATAGCTATGAACCCCGACCTTGTAATTCATAGTAACGATATAGGACCTGAAAATGTATTGCCCCAGATTACCAAAGCCGGTTTAAATATAAAGGCATTTGGCGGAGCCAACACAATTGACAGTGCCAAAGTATTATTAAAACAACTGGGTAATTTTTTTGGCGTAGAAAATGTTGCAGATTCTATCATCAATAAAATGAATGAAGGTATTGCAAGGGCTGCCGATACCTTAAATGCCCTTCATATAACCGATTCATTAAAGGTGATGATTATTCATTTTGGATTGCGTAACAATACATATTTTGTAATGAGTGGCCGCAATAGTGTAGGCGATAAGATGATTCGCCTGGCAGGATGTTCGCCTGCAACATACAATGGAAAAGGCGCCCGTGAAATGAGTGCCGAAGCTGTTGCACTGGCAAATCCTGATATAATTATTGCAACAGATTTTGGTTACGACCGAATGGGCAGTATGGACAAATTCATAAGCAGCGTTCCCGGTGTATCGCTAACCAATGCCGGAAAAAATAAACGAATTGTACGCTTTGAAGAACATGATCTTATTTATTTTGGACCCCGTACAGGCGACAATATCATCAAATTAATTAACCTGCTTCATCCAACTACAAGTGCTCAGAAAAAATAAATTCTTCATTCCGGTTTTAATCATCTTGTTGATTATAGTGTTGATTTGCGCCATTGCGTTTGGTGCCGTATCCATATTACCATCAGAAATGTATTCTTCACTAAAACATTTTTTTTATGGAAAAGATCCGGCAAATATTTATGAAGGCGTTTTTATTCAGTTAAGGCTACCAAGAGTTTTATTATGCGCCATAACCGGTGCCATACTGGCGGTAAGTGGTGTGTTAATGCAGGGCTTATTCCGAAATCCAATTGTAGAGCCGGGCTTAGTAGGCACTAGTGCCGGCGCAGCTCTTGGAGCTTCTATTGTTTTTGTAATGGCGCCAAATTTTAGCCCGTCAATCAAAAGCATTACAGGGCCATTGCTGGTTCCCATTGTTGCTTTTATTGGTGCATTACTGGCAACTTATATTGTATATGCCCTGGCTAAAAATGCAAAAAGAGTATCCATCATGTCGTTGCTTTTGATAGGTATTGCTGTAAATGCAGTTTGTTTAAGTGGTACCGGATTTATGAGTTATATAGCAAGGGATCCTCAAGCAAGAAGTATAACTTTTTGGAACCTGGGAACATTTTCCGGTGCATCGTGGCAACAGGTTTTTATTGTAGGTACGGTAGCAGCAATCATTTTTACATTTTCATTACGGTATTCCAAACAACTTAATACTTTATTGTTAGGCGAAGAAGAAGCAGGCTACCTGGGAGTTGATGCAGATAAATTAAAAATGAGAGTGATGCTGCTGAACACAGCAATGGTTTCGGTAGCAACTGCATTTGTGGGTGTAATAAGTTTTATGGGATTAATAGTGCCACATGTTTTACGATTACTTATTGGCAGCGATAATAAAAAACTACTTCCAGCATCCATGTTGCTGGGTGCATTGTTACTGGTGCTGGCCGATATGAGTGCCAGGCTGGTGCTGGCTCCGGCCGAAGTGCCTATTGGCATTATAACTTCTTTAGTAGGTGCACCTGTTTTTATTGTATTACTTAAACGTTTTAATGTAATAAACGAAAAAGGAGGTTACAATGCTTAAAACAGAAAATATAAGTTATAGCATTGGCGAAAAATTAATTCTTACCGATATCAGTACTGAATTTTATCCCGGCGAATTCAATATGATTCTTGGACCAAATGGTTCGGGCAAATCAACTTACTTAAAAGTATTCAGTGGCGAAATTCAGAAATATGCCGGCAATGTATATTATGAAAATGAATTAATGACAAATCTAAAAAAAAGTGATCTTGCAAAACACCGAGCTGTGATGAGCCAACAGCCCGAACTTAGTTTTCCTTTGATGGTGGAGGAAGTAGTGATGATGGGGCGATATCCGCATTTTCCTTTTAATCCTACTAAAAATGACCTCAACATTTGTAACCAGGTTATGGAACGTATGAACCTGGAGCCTTTTAAAGAAAGAAACTATTTAACATTAAGCGGTGGCGAAAAACAGCGTGTACAATATGCCCGTGTACTGGCTCAGATATGGGAAAAACCAACAAAAGGTTTTCGATATCTTTTTTTAGATGAACCACTTAACAGCCTTGATATAAATTATCAACAGGAATTTTTACAAGTTGCAAAAGAGTTTGCCAATGATAATACAGTTTTGGTAGCTGTAATGCACGATATTAACCTGGCCATTCAATTTGCCGATAAATTATTTTTCTTTAAAGAGGGAGCATTAAAAGCAAATGGCAAACCCAATGACATACTTAGTTCTGCACTAATAAAAAATGTATTTGATGTAAATGCTACCTTAATAAAAAATCCAATAACCAATAACCCACTGGTTATTTTTGGATGAGTATTACAAAGCTGTTTTTACTTATTTTTGTTTATTCAAATATTCATTTGGCCTGCATGTACAAGTTGCACAAACAAATAATTGCCTTTATATTTTTACTGATAGTAACAGTTCCTTTATTATTTTCCATAAAATTCATTATTAAAGAAAGTTTACTTCACAAAGCTGTTGAGGAAAAAATGAAATCTGTTCATTTACAAACTATACACATTGCAAAAAAAGATTTAGTTTGGATTAGAGCCGGCAAAGAGATATTAGTAAATGATAAATTTTTTGATGTAAAAAAATACCATACAAAAGAAGGAATGGTAATACTAACTGGATATTTTGATGAAGAAGAAACTATGATTATATCTATTCATAAAAAAAATACAGAAAAAGATAATCAGGATAATCCGATAAGTAAGTCAGCCTTTAAGTTTTTATTTTCTACGGATTTAAAAAGCCATATTGAAATCATACATGAAAGAAACTGGAAGCTAATAGCTAAACACTGGTTTGTATTTGATGAAAGATTGCCACTATACCCTTCCCTGTCTTTTACTCAACCTCCTCAAATATAGATATTACACTTTTTAAAACGCACTTTACTATTGGTGCGTTCAAATTGTTATGCTTATAAAGCAGCATTATTTATTTATAAAAACCTGGATTTATGAAAAAGATAATTATGCCAGTAGGTTTTCTATTGGTAACAAGTTCATTATTGGCACAAAAAAAAATTAACAGCACCGATACGGCAAATAAACAGCTAAACCTTACAGAAGTAGTAGTTTCTGTAAACAAATGGGAACAAAAAATAAATGAAGTACCCAATAAAATAACCAAAATTAATAAATCCGAAATACTGAGAAACAACCCTCAAACATCTGCCGATCTGTTAAACCAAACAGGTACTGTTTTTATTCAAAAAAGTCAGTTAGGCGGTGGCAGCCCAATGATACGTGGCTTTGCCACCAATCGAATTTTATTGGTTGTAGATGGTGTTCGTATGAACAATGCCATTTACAGAAGTGGTAACCTGCAAAACATCATTAGTATTGATGCTTTAAGTACACAAACTGCCGAAGTTATTTTTGGTCCGGGTTCATTAATTTATGGCAGCGATGCTATTGGTGGTGTTATGGATTTTCACACACTAAATGCCCGATTTTCAAAAGATAAAAAAATGCTGATAAGTGGTAGTGCATTGGCAAGATATTCATCTGCCAACAATGAAACTACTTTTCATGCAGATATAAATGCCGGCTGGAAAAAACTTTCTCTACTCTCATCATTTACCTATAGCAAATTTGATGACTTAAAAATGGGTAAACATGGCGGGCAGGATAGTTACCAGCGTCCCGAATATGTTGAAAGGATTAATGGTTTTGACAGCATAGTGAAAAACGACAACTCACGAATACAGCGATTCAGTGGTTATGATCAAATTAATTTTTTACAGAAAATACGTTATAAGCCAACTGATAATTTTAATATAGAATACAGTTTTACGTATGCAGGTACAGGAGATGCCCCACGCTACGACAGGTTGATACAATATCGCAATGGTAAATTAAGGTTTGCTGAATGGAATTATGGCCCAATGCTATGGCGTATGCATAACCTACAGTTTTTGCACAGCAAAAAAAATAAATTATATGATAATGCACGGGTAACCATTGCATACCAGAATTATGATGAAAGCCGGATAGACAGAACTAGAGCATCATCTACTAGAAACATACAATCAGAAAAAGTGAATGCAGTAAGTATTAATTTTGATGCAGATAAAAAGTTAGGCAAGGGTGAATTATTTTATGGAGTAGAGTATGTGTATAATAAAGTTGGTTCTTTTGGTAGTAAAACAAATATCAATACAAATGTGGTGGCGCCAGCTATTAGCAGATACCCAGATGGTAGCACCTGGAGTACTACGGGTATTTACAGTAGCTATAAAGTAAACTTATTGCCTGTAATTACACTAACCGGAGGATTGCGCTACAGCTACAATACACTCAATGCAAGTTTCGATACCAGCTTTATTAAATTCCCTTACCAGGATGCAAAAATAAAAGACGGAGCTTTTACAGGCAACCTGGGCCTGGTTTACCGGCCACAGGAAACCTGGCAGTTTAACGGTAATATTTCTACAGGTTACCGCATGCCCAATGTAGATGATATTGGAAAATTGTTTGAAAGCTCACCTGGTAATTTAACAGTTCCTAATCCTAATCTTAAACCTGAATATGCATGGAATTTTGAGATAGGTATTGTAAAAAACATCAATCAAAAATTAAGGGTTGAACTGAATGGTTTTCATACCATACTTACAGACGCAATTGTAAAACGACCCACTACATTTAACGGACAAGACAGTATAATTTTTGATGGTATAAACAGCAGGGTTGAAGCATTACAAAATGTTGCCAAGGCAACCGTTTGGGGATTACAGGCCAGTGCCGAATATTATTTTATCCCAGGATTATCCATAAAAACACATGCTAACTGGATTAGTGGAAAAGAAACAGATGAGACAAAAAATGAACAAGTGGCGTTGAGGCATGCTGCTCCATTTTATGGAAGTACTTTATTAAAATACCAATTTAAAAATTTTATGGTTGAAGCATCGGCAGTGTACAACAGTAAAATTAAAAATGAAAACCTGGCACCATCCGAACAATCAAAAACCGATATTTATGCAAAAGATAAAAATGGCAAACCCTATTCACCCAATTGGTACACTTTAAATTTAAAAGCATCTTATCAGCTAACAAAAAACCTGCTTTTAACTACCGGTTGGGAAAATATTACCAACCAAAGATACCGGCCTTATTCTTCAGGAATTGTGGCTGCAGGTAGTAATGTTATAATTGCAATTAGGGCCAGTATTAATTAATCAAGATTTAAATAGTACATCATTAGCGGTAGCATGTAAAAAACAGGTTATTAAACAATATTAAATAAGATAATGTTTTGCTTTTATTAGTTGAAAGAAAAGGTTGAATTCACTTATCAGCAAATGCAGCATAAATGCAAAGGATTTTGTCTATATTTAGGGTAAACAAAGCACAAATATGACGGAAGAGCTCATGCTAACAGGATGCAGGAGAAATAATGCTGCCGCTCAGGAAGCATTATACAGCCGGTTCAGCCCAAGAATGTTGGGCGTGTGCTACCGTTTTGCAAAAAATCGGGAGGATGCTGAAGATATGTTACAGGAAGGGTTTATAAAGATTTTTACGCAAATACACCAATACCGTAATGAAGGTGCTTTAGAAGGATGGATAAGAAGAATTGTGGTGCATACCTGCATCAATATTCTTAAAAAAAATAAAAAGTTTTCAGACAGCCTTGATATTGCACACGCCAATAAAGTGCATGTTAGGGAAGAAATGATACCGTCCATCATGCAGGCAAAACAAATAGTGGAATGTATAAGGTCATTGCCATTGGGCTATAAAACGGTTTTAAACCTATATGCCATTGAGGGTTATTCGCATAAAGAGATTGCTTTTTTACTTGATATAGAAGAGAGCACAAGTCGAAGCCAGTACACAAGGGCAAAAGCTATGCTGGAAGAAATTTTAGTGAAAAAGAAAATCATACAAAAGCAATCGAGAAAAAATAATTTTTGGGGTGCTGTTTCGCCTGGATAGCTTTTATAGTAAATCAGTTATTACCAATAACTACTTTGATTAAGTAAAATGGAGAAAGAATATCATACGGATGATTTTGAACAACTGCTGAAAGAAAGGGCAGATCAGTTCAGGATGTACCCTTCAAAAAGGGTATGGCATAGCATTTATAATAACCTGCATCCTGGCCGCAGGTGGCCGTCTATAGTAATGAGCCTGCTTTTAGTTTCATCACTTTTGCTGATTGGTTATTTACATACTGGTGAAAATAATTTATCACAACGGATCAATTCAACATACACTGAACCCGTAAATGTACCCAATACTGCTGCCACAAGTATAGCTGTAGAAAATAAGCAGGTGGCTAAGGTAAAAATAAAAAATACAAATAAAGATTTCACCAATGCATTTGATGATTTAATAACTAACGAAACAGATTTTTATACTTATACTGTTGTTAGAAATAACAGGCCAGCAGGATTTTTTAATACAACAAATGATGAAAATAAACCCCTGATATCAGATATAACTGTACCGGCAGGCAATGAGTTGATAAAGCGTGTAGATCAGTACATAAAAACAAATCAGTTATTTGCAGATATTTCATCCGCCACAACCAAAAAAAATAAAACAACGCCTGTTAAAGTAAAAAATCAGGAAGTAGTTGTTAATGAAAATATAGTTGTACAAACAAATGAAAATACTGCCGATTTGCCAATGAGTTCCAATAACAATATTTCAACTAATGCTGATAAAATATTGGATAAAGAAAAACCAGCAGATAAAAAAATACAGGCAGTATCACCAGCCAATGATAAAATATTAACGGATGAAGATAGAGCCTGGATTGAAGATTTTGCTATGCAAAATAATAAAAGACATAACAGGTTTAAAGGTAAACTGGCTTTTCAATTTTATGTAACGCCTGCAGTAAATTACCGTAAGCTTACAACAAAGTCAAAAGGCTCAAGTGCCCCCATGGTTACCGGCGATATAAATAATGCTATTAGTCAAAAACCTGGTGTTGGTGTTGAGGCGGGTGTAGGCTTGTATTATTCAATTGCAAAAAACGTATTGTTTAAAGCAGGATTGCAATTTAATTATACTAGTTTTAATATTAAGGCAGACCAGTCAAATCACCCTGTAGTAACTAACATTTTGTTAAACGATCCTGTAACCGGTTATTCATATTTATCGGCACGAAGTTCTACAACCACTAACACCAATAATAGTTCTTCATTGCGGCCGGTTACACTGCATAATAGAACTTACCAGGTTTCTTTACCAATAGGGTTTGCATATAAGTTAAGCAGCAAGGATAAAGTAGATTGGTATGCAGGCGCCACTTTACAACCAACGTATATTTTTGGCGGCAATGCTCATATCATATCTGCCGATTTAAAAAATTATGTTTCTTACCCTTCTTCCATCAACAGTTGGAACCTGAACCTTGGATTTGAAACTTATATGAACTTTAAACTGGGCAGCTATAATTTACAGGTAGGGCCACAAGTACGTACCCAGCTTTTTTCAACCTACAAAAGAAATGTAGCGCTTATTGAAAAACCTTATGCTGTAGGGCTTAAATTAGGATTAACCAAAGGTTTTTAGTTTTAAAATGTAATTATAAAGGCAGCAATCAGGTATTGCTGCTTTTTTATTTTTGTTTACCAGCCCCTATCATCTTTTTTGCAAATAGGGCCTTTAATTTTAATTTTGACGCATGAAAATTATATTACCTGTTTTTTTATTAATATTTTTTTTTACGGCTTGTAACCAGGCTGATAAATCAACAAAAAATAATGTAGCGGTTGCTGATACAGTGCAGCAAAAATTTTTTCCGGTAACAGCATTTATAAAAGGAGAAATTTATGAAATGAAAAAAAGTGGTATCAATCCTTTACAATATACCACCCAAAACAATCATACCGATTCGGTATGGGTAAAAGTTGAAGATATAGATTCGGTAATAAATGAATTTTTACACCCGGTGATAGATTCAACTAACCTTACCGGCTTATTTACAGAAAAAAGTTTTCTAGACCAGACAATAAACGCCATTACATTTACATACGAAGCCAAAGCGCCATTGCCCGACTCAATGAAACTAAGGCATTGGGATGTGTATATTGATCCAGAAACACAAAAAGTAAAAAGGGTTTACCTTGTAAAAGAAATGAATGATGGTAAAATGTTACAGTTAACCTGGATTAGTAACCAATGGTGCAAGATAACAAGTATTACTACTAATAAAAATGGTGAATCAAAAGTTGATAAAGAAACAAAATTAACCTGGGCTTTTTAAATATAATGACACAACAGGAATTTTCTGAAATTGCTCACACTATCCCTTCTCAACCTGGCATTTATAAATATTTTGACCAGGCAAACGAATTACTATATGTAGGCAAAGCAAAACAGCTTCGTAAAAGAGTAAGCTCCTATTTTTCTAAAAAACTAACAAATTATAAAACCTATGAGCTGGTACAGCGTATTCATCATATAGAGTTTACCATTGTAAATAACGAAAAGGATGCTTTTTTACTGGAGAATACACTTATAAAAGAATTTAAACCTCGTTATAATATCAGCCTTAAGGATGACAAGACCTATCCTTACATTGTAATAAAAAATGAACCTTTTTCAAGAGTATTTTTTACAAGGCGAAAAATAAATGATGGTTCACAATATTTAGGACCTTATACTTCTGTAGAAAAAGTAAGGGAGTTGCTTGAAGTTATAAAACAAAATATACACTTGCGTACCTGTAAGTTGAATCTTACAGAAAAAAATATAAAGAAAGGTAAATTTAAAGTTTGCTTAGAGTACCACCTGGGCAATTGTAAAGGCCCTTGCGAAGGGTTGCAGACATTAGAAGATTATAATGAAGAGTTGCTACAATTGGTGAACCTGCTGAAAGGCAATTTGGGATCGGTTATGCAGTATTTTAAAAAAGAAATGCAGGATTGTGTTGTTGCCATGAAATTTGAAGATGCCGCACACTATAAAGCAAAAATAGAGCACCTTAAAAATTACCAGGTTAGATCGGCAGTAGTAAATACCCGTATGGGCTCGGTTGATGTATTTTCGATTTTGGAAGAAGGAAATATTGCCTATGTAAATTACCTGGCTGTAAATGCCGGAACCATTGTATATACAAAAACAATCATGCTGGAAAAAAAACTGGAAGAAACAGCCGCACAGGTACTTGCTTTTGCAGCAGCACAATTAAGAGACAGTTTTGGAAGCCTAACAAAAGAGATAATAGTGCCCTTTTCTATTGATTACCCTCAGGAAGAAATAAGTATTACTGTTCCAAAAAGTGGAGATAAAAAAAAATTATTAGTACTCTCAGAAAAGAATGTAAATTATTTTAGGCAAGATCTTATGAAAAGGAAAATGCTTAACCTGGATAATAAATCAGTTACAGAAAAGACAGGAGTTTTAAAGCAATTACAAAAAGATTTACAACTTTCTTCGATACCATTACATATTGAATGTTTCGATAACTCAAACCTGCAAGGCAGTTACCCGGTATCTGCAATGGTGTGTTTTATAAATGGACAACCAAACCGAGCTGCATACAGGCGTTACAAAGTAAAAACAGTAGTTGGCATTAACGATTTTGCTTCCATGGAAGAAGTTGTTTACAGGCGTTATAAAAAACTTACAACCGAAAATGAACCCCTACCCCAACTTGTAATAATTGATGGTGGTAAAGGACAATTGAGCTCTGCCATGAAAAGTATAACAACTTTAGGCTTGCAAAGCTCTATTACAGTAATTGGTCTGGCTAAAAACGAAGAGGAGATTTTTTTTTCGGGCGATACACAATCTGTAAAACTACCCTGGGATAGCGATAGCCTTAAACTAATAAGAAGAATAAGGGACGAAGTACATAAACATGGGATAACCTATCACCGAAACTTACGTAGCAAAGGAACTTTTGTTAATGAACTTGAACAGATAAACGGTATTGGAAAAAATACAGCTAATGTGCTGCTGAAAAAATTTAAATCGGTTAAAAATATAAAAGATAAGACTTTACAAGAGTTAGAAACTGTAATTGGTAAATCTAAAGCGGTTATTATTCACCAACACTTTAAAGGTATATAAAAAATAAGGGGCCAGAATGGAAATTCAGCCCCGTTTAAAATCCAATATCCTATGAAAAACCAAGACGAAGATAACTATAAGTAACATATCAGCATATACCCTAAAGGGGGTATTTTTTATAAAATTGGAACTTGTTGATAAATAAAAACGCTTAAGTATAACATAATATTCAGGTACGCTTAATTTATAATAGCGATGCATAATTTTGGATAAACTAATGAAGAAATTGATAAAATAAAAAAGCCCCCGAAAAAAGTTCGGGGGCTTTTAATAAATTATGATACAATTAGTAAGACCAAAGGTCTTGTTCGTAATTAAATATCTTTTCTTTAATATTTTCGCCTTCTAGTAACTGAAGGATTGGTTTATCCTTTATACCGGGATATTGTTCAATAAACCTGTCATACGGGTTATCAATAGTACTTTTTATTATACGGCCATAAAACATACGGCTTTCAAATAAGTCTTCCCAACTCATACGGGCTCCGTAATTTTTGCCATTATACACATCATATTTAGAGAAGATTGGGCGCATATCGGGATAATAAACCCAAAACAATTCTGTAGTTCCAACAAATTGATTTGTTTGAGCAGTATAGATATTCATAACTGGCGCAATACCCAGTATTCTCCAAAACAAACGAGAACTTTCTTTATCAAAAATTACTTCTTCTTTTATCCTGAATTTATAAAAAGAATCCAATACAATATCACGAGTTTCTGTTTTATAACTTGTAATATTTCCAAGTGAATCGAACAGTGGTACTTGAATAGGCTCTCCGGCTAATTTTTGTACAACATCTAATTTCGTCATAGGTGTTGTAAACCTATCATCTACATTACTGAAAACAGTAACTGCACTATCCTGAATTGCTTTAAACAAAATTGAAATAAATCTTTGGTTACCATTATTTTCATCGGCTGAATAACGGAATGGTAGATTTATTTTTTCCCGGGTATCAATCTCCCGCCATATTTTATGACGGTAAAGTGCATCATCGGCTCTAAGATTTTCGTACGGTAATGGCGTTCTATCTTTTAGCATGGTTGTTTCCACTGCTTCATCAGGCCTCAATGATTTTTTAACCGTTGGTATAGGCAAGCTGTCATTAGGTGGTGGCGGTGGTGGAGGCGCTGCCACAATAGCAACCGTATCAACCTTTGGTACAGTAGGTTGTATTTTTGCTTTTGTTTTAGACGATGCCGTTTTACGGGTGCTGGTACGTTTTTTTGAAGTACGTTTTTTTTGTGCTTCGGCTATATTTACAAACAGCCCAAGGCATACAGCCAGCAAAAAATATTTAAAATACTGCTTTTTCATAGCGTTTATTTTTAAAACTCCTAGAATAGTGAAAAACCAGGAGGGTTTTGAATTGTTCTTGTTACTCCATCTGGCCCAACAACACGTATGTTATCGAATACAACTGTTGATCCAGGTACCAAAGATTTCATAAACTCTGCAGCAGGAGCCAGGCTTCCACTGTTTATTGTTATTTGTTTTATGTTTCTATCGCCAGGAATATTAAAATATATAGTAGCACCGGTTACATTGTAATGAGCTTCAAAGTCAAAATTTTCTAAATCGGCTCTAACAAACTGTTGGTTTCTGAAAACTAAAGCTTGCATTTTACCACCACCACTTGGCCCTACTTTTATAATAGGATCGGGAATTCGCTTAACCCTAAAATCAAACCTGCTTGATTTACCATCAGCTGTTACTGTTATACTTGCAGCGCCAACTGCTGATACTTTTACTATCCTATTAGAACCTGATCCAGATAAAGTACCACCTGTCATTGACACGGTTGTTTTATCCCAACCAGAGCCTGAAGAAATAGTAACAGGGTTATCAACTCCAATATAAAATACATTCATCTTATCAAGCATTACTGCTGCACCACCAGGTACACCAACTGTGTACTCTATGGTTTTGCTAATAGCAACAGGCTTACCGTCTTCTCCAATAAAACTTCCGCTAACTTGTATGGTATGTTTTCCGGTTCCGCTTGCGGTTGTTTTATACTCGCCCTGACCGGCAACAAGGTTAATTGGGCTGCCATTGATTGTAATATTTGATTTAACTGTTGAGCTATAAGCACCCACACCAGCGGTAACAACTAATTCCTGGCCTGGCATCAAATAGTTAGAGTTTTGCCCAACGAGTACGCCTACCTGGTCCATGTGTACTTCTACCGCACCAACCTGGCTGTGGCAATAACTTACTATCTGGTTTTCTACAGTTCTAATATTATTTTGAAATTTGCTCAAAATAGTAAGTGCTGCTACAGTTGGTGTCATGTGAAAATAACCGGTTGTAAAATCCTTTTTCCCTTCTTTACCTTCAACACCTTCTGTACTAACCGGAAAATTATTTTCAAACTGAGCCTTAACTTTAGGATCAATGTTCAGCATATCATTCTTAAACTGTTCCAGTTTTGCTTTTAATTTAATGCCTTCGCCATTTGTTTCAAACAAACGGGTAGATGCATCAAGGTTATCTTCTTTAAAATCTTCTTTTCCGTCATCTTTAATTTTAAGTCCTGCTCCTTTTTTTAGTTCTTGTTTTAGGTTATCAATATAAGTAACTATTGCAGCAGCATAGGATTTAGCTTTTTCAGCATTGGGTTGCCAAACTGCGGCTTGTAATTTTGTTTTTTCATCGCTTAACTTATCTGTTAAGGATTTATACAGCACTTCGTTAGATGCTTTTATGTTTGCACTTGAATTTTGCAAACTTTTATCCACTGTTTTAAAAGCCTCAATAACTTCGGCTGATACGTTCAGCGCCAGAATAGCTGTTAACACTAAATACATAATGTTAATCATCTTTTGCCGGGGCTCTCTAGGTAAAGCCATAATATTTTGATTTTACGATTGTTAGGTTAAAATGTTTTTCTTTGTTTATTGGGGTTATACATTTATGTATTAACGGCCACCTTGCATTGCACTTAGCATATTGCCATATACCGAGTTTAATTTACCCAGGTTAGAAGCCAAAACACTAATTTGCTCTTTTGCTTTTCCTGCATCTTCTACCGTATTCATCATAGTTTGGCTGGCTTCGGCCAACTTACCATAAAATGTATTTAATGATTTTAAGTGATTATTACTTTCTTTTAATTCCAATTCATAAATTGTATTTAACGAACCCAGGTTTTTTGTTAACACCTGTACCTGCTCATGAAAACCTTTTGCACTATCGGCTGCGCTGTTAAAGCTGCTCATTGTAGCGGCACTACTTGAAAATGCAGTTGACATACTACCCAAGGCTGCAGTAGCTTCTTTTGTTTTATTGCTAAAATCGCCGGTGTTTTTAACCACATCGCCAATTTCGTGCATGTTACCTACGGTGCTTGAAAGTTTTTGAAAACCTTCGCCAAGTTTTTTAAGATTAGTAGGAGTAATATCTGCACTCTGCAACATTTTGTCCATCGAATCCAACGACGGGTTTTGTGAAATGATATCATCTGGTTGATCATCTTCTTCGTGATGCTTTGGTTTTACCCACTCTATAATGGCATACACAAGAAATATAGCGGTTTCAGTCCACATACCAATAGTCAACATCATATCGGCAAAAGGCTGGTGGGTAAGTTTTGCCCATGCAGCAAAGATAATAACGGCAGCGCCGGCGCTTACCAAAACGTCAATCAGAGTTAAAAAGGTTCTTTTGTTGTGAGACATGGTTTTAAAAATTTAGAGTTTTAATTGGAGGTTATTTTTATTGTTTGAATATATGTACGTTGTATAGTACCTGAACATTTATCCAGGTACTGATAACAACAGTAAATAGTTAATTAAAAATTGATTTATTTTCTACCTTTTTTTTGAGCTGGTGGTAAATCTATTACACAACGGAAACCAATATAAGATTTGGCAGTATCCTGGTATTCATAAGTACGAGTACCTGTTCTCAGGAAATAACCAACATCTTTCCAGCTACCGCCACGTAATACCTTACGTTTATCACGGGGTTTATCTGTTTCTTTGGCATTGTATCTTATATCGGGGTTCATATCATGTTGAAAATTGTAAGCACCTTCATAATATAATGATGAGGTCCATTCGGCTACATTACCTGCCATATTGTATAATCCAAAATCGTTAGGCCAGTATGCATCTGCACGTACGGTGTAAAAACCACCATCTTCGGGATAGTTACCACGGCCTGGTTTAAAGTTAGCCAATAAGCATCCTTTTTTATTACGCAGATAATATCCGCCCCAGGGATAATCGGCTTGTGAGCGACCGCCCCTTGCTGCATATTCCCATTCTGCTTCTGTTGGTAATCTAAAGTCAGATTCTGTATTTCTTTTCTTTGATTCCAGATATGCATTTAAATAATGTGTTCTCCATTCACAAAAGGCTGTTGCCTGTTTCCAGTTAACGCCCACTACCGGGTAATTTCCAAATGCAGGATGACTGAAATATTTTTTTGCCATTGGTTCATTATAAGAGTATGCAAAATCTCTTACCCAGCAAAGTGAATCGGGATAAACCGGAATTGATTTTTTAATTATAAACTTTGAACGTGGTATTGTTGCATCCCTGTTTTGAGCTGCTGCTTTATAATCAAAAATCTCAGATTGGTAAACTATTTTTGTTGCATCCAGTTCTTTTTTTCCAAACAGCCTGTTATCAGGCGTAACAATCATAGCATCTATTTTTTCCAAAGTTGCCTTATCGTTCCATTTAATTTTGTTGGCTTTATCCCAATCAATATATTCATTACCATCAGGGCCTTGTTTTACAAAACCCATCAGTTTTGCGCCAATTGAATCTCTAACCCAGTTGGTAAACTGACGGTATTCATTGTTTGTAATCTCTGTGGCATCCATCCAAAAACCACTGATAGATACAGCTTTATTACGAGCTGTTAATGCATAGCTCATATCTTCATCGCTGGATCCCATGTGAAATGTTCCTGGTGGAATGTAAACCATGCCCGGAGGTTTTGGCAAGCTCCATTTTGATGATGGTGCAACCCCTATGAGTTGTCCCTTGTCGGTTTTGTAACCGCCGCTAGATTTACTGCCAGATTTTTTACAACTAACAGATAAAGTTGTGATAGCTATAATAGCTACCAGGTAAAAGAGCCTGTACTTCATTGTTTTTAACTTTGAGGGTATTGGGCAAATGTAATGATTATTTTGAATTATCATCGTTTTCTAGTTGATATTGAAATAATTTTTTAAACAAATATTTGAACCCGAAAAATGTAAACGGCTTAAAATTGTAAATATTGTGTTAGCTAACCTTTTTGGTGGTATTAAATTTGGCTTTTCCCGTTATAAAAAGTTATTAAAAGATGTTACCCTGGGGTAAAATTAGTAAGTCTTTTAACAATTGAAAGTAAAAAAAGCATTTTAGCGGTAAACTATAAAGCCATATTTATTAACGCTGAAACAATTTTTTATTTTGTTAGCAAAATCCTAAAATTTAATAAAAGGGTTTATTTGAGGGCTATTTTCTTTTCAACGATGAAAGGTATAATTCCAAAGCGCTGATCATACTGGGGGCTTGTGGTTGTGGTGCTTTTATATCAAGTACAAGGCCTGCATCTTCAATTGCTTTAAATGTATTGGCTCCAAATGCTCCAATACGGGTGCCGTTTTGTTTGAATTTAGGAAAATTTTCTATCAGGCTTTTAACGCCACCCGGAGTAAAAAAGCATATAATATCATAATCTCTGGCTATCACTTCTTTTAAATCGTTGCTTATTATCCTGTATATTACCGGTGTAGCATAACCGCAATTGTGCTGTATTAGCCAGTTTGTTATTCCACTGTCAAACGATTCTGAACAAGGATAAAGGAATTTTTCATTGTCCTTATGTTTATTGATAACATCAAACAAACTTTTGTTAGTTCCATCGGCACCATAAAAAACTTTACGCTTACGGTACAGTATAAATTTTTGAAGGTAAAGTGCCACTGCTTCAGTTATACAAAAATATTTGGTATCCTGCGATATACTCACTTTCATTTCATCACAAATCCTAAAAAAATGGTCGATAGTATTACGACTTGTAAAAATAACGGCGCTGTAATTAACTATATCAATCTTTTGTTTTCTAAACTCTTTGGCAGGAATCCCATCTACAATGATAAATGGATGAAAATCAAGTTTAATACCATGTTTTTTTGCTAAATCAAAATATGGCGATTTTTCGCCATCGGGCTTAGGTTGGGAAATAAGAATTTTCTTTACTGGTTTTACAGAAGCAACAGTTTGTGATGAGCCGTTTTTTATCATAATATACTGTAGGGTGCTTTTACAAAATTAAAGATTTTTAGATAAATAAACCATTAACCCTTTATATATGAGCAAAAGCGGCAATATCTCTATCCCTGCCAGGTATAAAAAGAAATGAAACCTACTTATTTTTAGCTGATGTTGCAACAACCCATACGACCTGAAGAAACGCAATAAAAGAAATACTGCAATACAAAGACCCGATATAATAAAACTGATATTAACAATGTCTTTTACAGAAAATGCCAGTATTACAATTACAGGTACCAAAAAAATTCCTATTATTTTATTAATCAAAAAAATAATGAACAAGTAAGTATCTGTAATTGCCGATAAGCCTGTTATCCAACCCGTAAATTTAAGTGTGCAATATTTAACTAAGTATATAATGCCGGTTAAAGATATAGTGGTAAGTAACAAAATCCAATTATGGTTTTCATTTATAAAACCAAAATAATCCAATAGCAGGTAAACATAAAATCCGCTAACAATTACAAAGAACAAATTAAACAACAATGACGTTAATTTTGACTGGAGCAACTGATCGGTTAACTGGCTTTGCCTTAATGAGGTATTAAAAAATACACGAAATAGATTATTAAAATAGCGTCCGTTAAAGTATTTTAAAATGGCTAAAATCAATAAAATCAGTGCTACTATATAAAATAATGTGTCCTTATCTTTTGGGTTTCTTAATTCATTTACAAATGAAACAGGTGCTTCATCGCTATTTAAAATATTATTTTTGAAGTGATATGGAAGGATGGGTGTAGCTATAGCTGCAACAGTATCTTTATTCAAATTACTACTTGCCGAATCTGCCAGTTTTCTTGTAGAATCTGTAGTTTGTGCTTGTGCTACTACAGTATAAAGAAATATAATTACTATAAAGAATACCTGTTTCTTCACTAATAAGCTATTTAACTGCAAAAATAAATGCTGTTGATGAGATTGTTAAAAGTAATTGATATATCCAAAGTGTATTTTAGAGGCTTCTCTGATATTGAATTTAACATCGTTACGCTTACCTGCAGCATAACTTATATTTAATAAACCAAATTTAGTTTCAAATGCCAGGCCCAACCCGGCTCCAAAAAAATTATTATTTAAGTCAATGTTTTGATATTTATTTTTTACCCACCCAAAATCTGTAAATCCAAATATAAACGAATTTAAAGCCAACCGGTAACGGTACTCTGCAGTTAGTACGGCATATTGAGTGGCATATATGCTTTCTTCATTAAACCCACGCATTATTTTGTACCCGCCAATTTGAAAAAGTTCGTTTCTAAAAGTACTGGGGCTTGAAAATAATCCTCCATTAATTGCTGTTTTAATTGTTGCCTGTTTACCTATCGGAAAATAATGTGCAGCGCTCAGTAATATCTTTAATTGATACGAACGGCTTTTAACTGAATCGTAAAGGCTGGCATAATTAAAGGATGTATCTTTTATATTCAGTATATCGGTATTGGGCTTAATATTTTTTATGCCTGTTGCTGCCGTTATTTTTACTTCATTTCCCAATCGTGGGTTTAGCCGGTAATCGGTATTATGCCAATCATAATCTAGACCAATGTTTATGGCTTTTACATCAATATTTGGAGGCAGCATTTTAGTTGCCTTTATCAGGTTGGTATCTACACCCGTGCCTTGTAAAAAATTGTTTTGCCATTGCACAAATATTTTTCCCGATTGATTGGCAGATAATAAATACTGTAATCCCACTTGTGCATTAACCTGTAAAAAAGAAGAGTCTTTTTTAAAAAGGTCGAACAAGAAATCTACTCCAAAATTTGAATTAAAAATATAAGGTTGTTGAAACCCTACATTCAGCCTGGGCGATTTGGGTTGTAATTGTTGCCATTTTAATAAAATGGTTTCGCCATTGTTCAATGCATTTTTAAGATTAAGGTTTACATCGGCTGTTAATTGAAGTTTACTTTGCTGGTCTGATGCTGGTAAAAATCCAATTAAAAAATCGGCCTGGCTACTTCGTTTTGGCGCAAGGTACAAATTAAGAATAGCGCCTGTACCCAACATGCCTATTTTACTTGGTTGTTGTTCCTGCAGGTAAGGCAACGCCTGCATTCGATTACTAACCTGCTCAAGTTTTTGCTGGTTGTATAAGCTCCCATTTGATATGTTAAGATAATGCTGTAAAAATTTTCTAGAAATTTTCCCTTTTCCAATAATCTGTATGCTATCAATATAATACACCTGTCCTTTGTTAACTTTTAATTTTGCTTCCATCTTTTCCTCGTTAAGCTTTATGCTATCTAAATAAACCTGAGCAAACGGATAGCCATTATTTGTATAGTAGGTTAATATTTTTTGTTGCAGGTTATTAAGTTGGGGTATGTTAAGTAGTTTGCCGTTATAATCTTTATTTTGAAACCTACTATAGGTTAATGCTGCTTTTTCTACACTATCGGTTTGCAGATTAATCCAATAATATTGGTGGCCCAAAAATAAATGAATAAGGGTACTGTTTTCATTTTCTATGATACTATCAACAGAGGCTGTGGGGTAGCCTTTTGAACTCAATAACGTAATTATACCACTAATGTAATTAGTGCATAAAGATTTACTGGTGAAGCTTGTTTGCAATTTTAAAGCTTGCAGGTTAAAGGCGCTATCTTTGCTAACCAGTTTAATTTGTAATTTGTAATCTATATTTTTATTTTCCTGTGCTTTGCTGGTAACAGAAAAAAAAATGCCTGTAACAAGTAATACAGGAATCAGCATTTTACAACGTATAAATTTAGCTGGGGTCATTAAAGATCAAATCTAAAATATTATCCCGATACTTATCGGCTAAAAAAACAAAAAATTGCCAGGCATTTATATTCATATTCCATTTTGTAAACAGGCTTGCCATTATTGTAATTTTCATTTTTCCACTTCACTGCTGCAAAAAGAAAAAATGATAGAAGCTATATGTAAAGAAATTGCCTCATCGCCATCATTTTGTAAAAACGATAAGAGGCAAGAATCAATTGTAACACTTTACATAGGTGGCGGCACACCAAGTATATTAAATGACGAAAACTTGAGACAAATTTTTACTGCCTTACAAAATCGTTTTGTTTTTGCTGATGATATTGAAATAACGCTGGAAGCCAACCCTGATGATATTACAGAAGAAAAATTACAGCAATGGAAACTGTTGGGCATAAACCGCCTGAGTGTGGGCATACAAAGTTTTTTGGAAGATGAATTGGTTTGGATGAACCGGGCACATTCGGCTGCTGAATCTAAAAATTGTATTGATAAAATAAAAGCTGCAGGTTTTAATAATTTTTCTGTTGATCTTATTTATGGTTCACCAGTTTTAAGCGATGAAGACTGGAAAAAGAATGTAGCCCTGGTTATTGAAAAAAATATTCCACATATTTCCTGTTATGCATTAACTGTAGAACCAAAAACAGCTTTGGATAAAATGATAACTATGCATAAAAAAGAAAAGGTAGATGCCGAAAAACAATCACGCCAGTTTTTATTGTTAATGAAATGGATGGAAGCTGCCGGATATGAACATTATGAAATAAGTAATTTTGCAAAACCCGGTTGTAGAAGCAGGCATAACAGCAGTTATTGGTTAGGCGAAAGCTATTATGCATTTGGGCCGGCAGCCCATAGTTTTGATGGGAAAATACGCAAATGGAATGTTGCCAATAATAGTTTGTACATTCAATCTCTGCAAAATAACATTATCCCTTTTGAGCAGGAAGTACTAACTATTACACAACAACTTAATGAATATATAATGACTTCATTAAGAACTATAGAAGGCTTAGACCTTGATTATACAGAAAGAAAATTTGGGGAAACCTTTAGAGACAAGTTGCAAATTGCCAGCCGCAAATATGAAGTTAACAGAAAATTAAAAATAGAAAATAATAAGATTATGCTTACAAGTGAAGGAAAATTATTTGCTGATGGAATTGCAGCAGATTTGTTTTTTTAATCAACTATGTTTTTCCCATAAATACTATACAGCTTCTGCAACAAATAAGTAAAGTATCATAATAATTAAAGGATATGCACTAACATTTGAAATAGCTACCGCTTTAACTAAACCAATGTTTGCTCAATCATGCTAAAACCTTCTGTAGCTGGTAGATTTTCCCAAAGTATTTTATATACAGTATCGGCAATAGGCATATCGGCCTTTATTTTTTGATTGATGATGTTCATGCATTTACTGGCATTGTAACCTTCGGCTACCATACTCATCTCCAACTGGGCAGCTTTTACTGTATATCCTTTACCAATCATGTTACCAAAAGCACGATTACGGCTGTGCAGAGAATAGCATGTAACCAACAAATCGCCGAGGTAAACAGATGCCGCATAATTATTTTTCTTATGCTCTATTTTAACCTGCGTGGAAGTAGTGTGCCCTACTTCAATATTTTTAATACCTGCTTTTTTTAAAAAGCCAGCCATTTCATCGGCTGCATTGGCAATAAACACACTTAAAAAATTATCTCCGTAATCAAGTCCATGTGCAATACCCGACCCCACTGCATAAATATTTTTTAAAACCGCTGCATACTGCACACCATAAATATCATCGTTTTCTACTGTATTAATATATTGTGTTTTAAAACATTTAGCAATGGCGTGTGTAGTATTTTCATCTATCCCGCTAAAAGTTAAATAAGATAATTTTTCAGCAGCCACTTCTTCGGCATGGCAAGGGCCAAGCACAGCAAAATAATCGTTTAACGGTACATCAAATTCTATTTTAAGGTATTCATTCAGTAGAATATTATGTTCGGGCAAAATACCTTTTATGGCTGATATGATTTTCTTTCCTTTAAAAATATTCCTGTCAAGGCCTTTTAATGCTTCATCTGTATAGGCCGATGGAATAACGATTACAATACAATCACTATTGGCAATTACTTCGGCCGGATTGATCGTTAGGTTAAGTTTTGAAATATCGAAATGTGCAGTTGATAAATATTGCGGATTGTGGTTACGGGTTAGCATATACCTGATATGTTCTTCACTCCTGTTCCACCAATAAATTGAATTTCCGTTATCGGTTAAAATTTTTGCAATGGCCGTTCCCCAACTTCCACTTCCTAAAATTCCAAAGTTCATAATTAATTTTAGTGGTTGTTAGATATTAATAAGCTCAATCATTCTGTAAAAAAACCTGGTATCTAACAACTAATTTTACAATCCCAATTTAGTTACTGCCAGTTGAGCCGCTACCTGGCTGGCATCTTTTTTATTAAAGCCTTTTGCTTCGGCAATCAGTTCTCCATCAACGGTGGCGCCAATGGTAAACAACCTGCGGCCATTTTCAAATTTTTCTTCAAGGGTTTCAAATTCAAGCGCTTTACCATTTTTATTTGCCCAGCCATACAGCCTGTTCTTAATATTTATTTCCACATCTTCCAGGTCATCCATAAACATGTGTGGCATAATAATATATTTCTCTACCCATTTATGGGTGCCAGTATAACCTTTATCAAGGTAAACAGCACCTATCAATGCTTCCAAAGTATTACCAAAAATTTGAGAAATCTTCAAAGCATTATCATACTTATTATAAAAAGTAATTTTTTTAAGACCCATCTTTAAGGCAATATCATTTAGTTTTTGGCGGTTAACCATCTTGCTTCGCATTTCGGTTAAAAAACCTTCGCCTTTGTATGGGTATTTTTTAAATAAATAATGAGCTACTATAGAACTCAACACAGCATCTCCCAAAAATTCCAGTCTTTCATTGTTCTCATCAGCGCCTTCCCGTACACTTCTATGACTTAAGGCTGTTTTATATAAGGCAATTTCTCCCGGGGTAAAACCAAGTACATTGCTCAGTTGTCTTTTAAATTCCCTGTTATTGGCCTGGCTCTTGAAAAAAACTTTTATGAATTGCAAAACGAATTTATTGTTTATGTGAATTTAGGTTTATTACGGCAAATTAAAATTAAGAAATTTTTTATGTTGATTTTTTTTACAAAGCCATTTGTATGATTATGGTGGTTAAGCATATATGATGAACCATAAATCAGTTATTAAAAAATCAATACGTGTTAGTCATATCTTCATCAACACATATAATATAATCGGCTTTTCTTTTATTCTCCTTCAGCAATTCCTTAATGTTTTTTTGAGTTACAGTTGTTATTGTTGCATATTTTAACCCAGGCTGTTTACGCTTTAGATACCAGTTTATACCATCGTAATTATCCGAATGATAAGAGCCGTTATAATGTATAAATAATGATCCCGGTTTAAAGTTTTGTAATATAAAATAAGCCATGGTTGCATCTTTAGTAGCCTGGGCTTTGGGCATATTGCCACCGCCGTGGCCACCCATCATTTCCAGCATTTTTACATACCCTGGTAATGTAGAATCATAATCAATGGGTAATGGTGCCATCCAACTTTTTTCTAAAGCCGATAAGGTATCTAAAACCTCAAACCCTTTTTTTGATACCATTGAGGCATATCGCCTGGGAATATTGGTAGCTATAAAAGGTGCTTTTATTTCTTTTGCATAATTTACAATGGGTGCATAATCGGTTTTATAATTATGCCATAACCTTGCAGAAGTATCAAAAGTTTTGGCAGTAATTTTTCCATTCATGTAATCATTTAATGCCTGTTGATTATCAGCTTCAAACATTTCGGCACCAAATATCAAGTCCCTTAATCTGCTAAGATCTTTTGCCACAGAAAGCTCCAGCCAGTGTGTTATGGCATTGTTATGATATTCTCCAAAAAGCATTATATCTTTTTTGGCAAGCTGTCGAATCATCTTATCGTAAGATATTTTTTTACCTTTTGCATTGTAAAGAATATATGCAGGTTTTTGTTGTGCATATACCAATGCCGAACTGATAAGAATCAAAATAATCAATGAATATTTTCTCATGCTGATAATCTTAAAATTGAAAATTAATTAGAAATAATTAATTGTACATAGAATAAAATTAAAACAATATATGCTGGCAGTTATAGTTTATATTTGATAATTCTAAAAAAATAATTTTATGCCAGCAACAAAATCGTACGCTGCCCAGGATGCAACCGCACCACTTGAACTCTTTTCTATTAATCGCAGAGAACCTAAACCACACGATGTAGTAATAGAAATTTTATATTGCGGAGTTTGCCACAGCGATTTACATACTGCCCGTAACGAATGGCATAACACTGTTTATCCATGTGTGCCGGGCCATGAAATTGTTGGAAAGGTAACAGCTGTGGGCAACCATGTTAAAAAATTTAAAGTAGGCGACCTTGCCGGTGTTGGATGCCTGGTAGATAGTTGCTTGGAGTGCGAAAACTGTAAAGACGGACTTGAACAGTTTTGTATGAATGGGATGGTAGGCACATATAATGGAAATGAAAAAGATGGCAGTGGAAATACTTATGGCGGATATAGCAAATCAATAGTTGTAAGGGAAGAATTTGTTTTACATATTTCCGAAAAACTACCACTTGAAGCTGTGGCTCCACTGCTTTGTGCCGGCATTACTACATACTCGCCATTGCGCCATTGGAAAATAGGTAAAGGGCATAAAGTAGCTGTACTTGGTTTGGGAGGGCTGGGGCACATGGGTGTAAAACTGGCAGCATCTATGGGTGCAGAAGTTACCATGCTAAGCCATACGGCATCAAAGGAAAAAGATGCCAGGCGACTGGGTGCTCATCATTTTGTTCTTACCAGTGATGAAGAACAGGTAAAAAAAGTAACAGGTAATTTTGATTTTATATTAGATACTGTTTCTGTAGAACATGATTATAATTTTTACCTGAGCTTATTGCGTACAAATGGTGTAATGGTATGTGTTGGCGTACCTCCTACACCTGCACAAATACCGGCTTTTAATTTAATTTTTGGAAGAAAAAGTTTTGCTGGCTCCCTAATTGGAGGCATCCCTGAAACACAGGAAATGCTTGACTATTGTGCTGAAAATAATATTGTATGTGATGTAGAGATTATTGCTATTAAAGATATCAATAACGCTTATGAAAGAATGCTGAATGGAGATGTTAGATACAGGTTTGTTATTGATATGGCTACTTTATAAAAAATCGGCATAAACACTACAACATACATTCAATATTGATTTTAATTTATGTGCTATAAAAAACTGGTTCCATTTTTCCTGATTATTTTTTTAAGTAATGGATGCAGTAAATATGCTGCTACCAACCGCAGTTATAAAAAGCAAGTACGTGTATTGGCAAATGATTTTAAAAAACAACCTGGTAATATTGATAGTACAAATACATCTCCAAACTGGGTTGGCACAACTAATTTCGGTGTACGTAGGCCCAACTTTGTAATCATACATCATACTGCTCAAAATAGTTGCCAGCAAACGCTGCAAACATTTACGCTACCTCGTACACAAGTAAGCGCTCATTATGTTATTTGTAAAGATGGAACTGTTTATCACGTGCTTAATGATAACCTGCGGGCATGGCATGCCGGTACCAGTAAATGGGGAAATGTTACCGATGTAAATTCTGTTTCCATAGGTATTGAACTGGATAATAACGGGGCTGAATCTTTTACAGAAGCACAAATAAGCAACCTGCTGATGGTTTTAAAAGCATTAAAGAAAAAATACAACATACCGGCAGCAAATTTTATTGGCCATTCAGATATTGCCCCCTCCAGAAAAGTTGACCCCAACAGGTATTTTCCCTGGCAACTACTTGCACAAAATGGATTTGGATACTGGTACGATACTACCAATGTGATGCCGCCGGAAAACTTTAATGCAATAGATGCATTACGTATTATTGGTTACAATACCAACGACAGTATTGCAGCAATTAAAGCTTTTAAATTGCATTTTGTTCAACAGGATTCTTTGCCTGCAATAAACTATGCCGATAAAAAAATTATTTACAGCCTGTATAAAAAATATTGAAAAACTAGTTTTCTCATCAACTGTTTATAAATAAGTTCAACAGCAATTTTATAATGTATCATTAACCAATGATAAAGATTATCGGTTAAAATATTTACCTACCACCGGAAGCTTTGCCAGTTCCTTTGCTTCTGTTTTTGAAATAAATAAAATATACAGCACTAATAATAATGATGCAGATAAAAAACTAACTGCAAAACCGCCCCATAATTTAGTTATGCCCTGGTGTATAAAGTATATGATAACTGCAATTACCATATAAGCAAGTAATTTTTTCCAGGCATAAGGTATGCGATATTCTTTTTGCCCCCATAAGTATGAAATAACCATCATTGCAGCATAACAGGAAAAGGTTGCCCAGGCACAAGCGGTAAAACTATAATGCGGAATAAAGAGATAATTAATAGCAAATGTTATTGCTGCACCTATTAATGTTATCCATGCTCCCGACATGGTTTTATGCGATAATTTATACCAAATAGAAAGATTGTAATAAATACCCAGGAACATGTTTGCCATTAAAAGTATAGGAACCACTGAAAGGCCACTCCAGTATTTTGGCCCAATAAAGTTTTTCCAAATGGGAATATACAGGCTAACCAATAAAAACATTACAGAAATGATGATCACAAAAAATTTCATTACCCTGGCATATACTTTTTGTGGGTTTTGCCCTTCTGCCTGTTTAAAGAAAAAAGGTTCGGCACCAAACCTAAATGCCTGGATGAACAATGTGATAAGTATTGATAATTTGTAACAGGCATTGTATATACCTACCTGCTGTTCTTTAAAAACTGAAGAGCCGGGCAGCCACCAGGCTAGCATCAGCCTGTCAAATGTTTCATTTATCATACCACCCATACCCACAATTATTAGTGGCATTGAATAAACCATCATCTGTTTCCAAAGCTTAACATCAAACTGAAAACGTACTTTCGAAATTTCGCCAGATAATAATAACAGCGTGGTTATTGATTGTATAAGGTTTGCCAGTAACACGTAAACAATAGGATTTGTATCCGAGTTATAAATATAATGTATCCAGCTATTAGGGTTTTGTTGTAAATGATTGGGACAATAACCTATAAAAAACCATGTAAAAAAAACATTTATCAATACACTAAAAATATTGATAAAAGCAAATTTTCTGGGCCGCTCCTGCTCCCGTAAACTGGCAAAGGGTATGCGGTTAAGTGCATCAAACGCAATAATGAAAATACTAAGCTGGATGATTGTTGGAAAATCCTGGAGGCTAACGATCCTTGCAAACGTACCCTGGTAAATCCATAATATTAAAGTAAAGAAGATGGTAGAAAAAAATATGGACAATACTGATGTACTATAGATGGTCTTTTTATATTCTTCCTTTGTTGAAAATCGGAAATAGGCGGTTTCGAAACCATAGGTGAAAATAACATTGAGAATAGGTATAGCTGCATAAATAAGCCCCATTTTACCATAATCGCTGGTATTAGCTAGACTGTAAGTTAGAAACGGTGTTAGCAGTAAATTAATAAAACGTGCAGCAATGGAACTGGCTCCGTACCAGATTGTTTGCCCTGCTAATTTTTTTATGCCGCTCAATTATTTTTTATTTGATTTCAAATTTACCTTTATAATTTTAATTTTTGTTAAACTAAAGTTCGGCGGCAGTTAAAATACATAAAGTTAAAATGGGTATAGGGTGTTTACCGAATTTTAAAATGTAATCACCTATTATCCCTCTCTCTTCATTACAATTTTTTCATTTATATCCGCCATAACCTGGTTTTTAAAATCAACTAGTTTTGGATAATCTGAAGCATTAATTTTACGATCTTTTATTTGCAACCTTGCAATAATGCTTAAAGTATGGGTTGATGCATCCCATTTGTATGTACATGTATAATCACAAAATGGAAATTTTACTATTTTGTCAACTGGTATGGTTTCCAGGGTGTAGCCTATTGGAAATTTATAAACAGTAGTATCAAATGATTGATATGGATTGGTAAAATAATAATCACGCAGCCGGTTTTCATTCTCCTGTATATCTTCATAAAAAATGGGATAAAGCCTGCTTTCAAAGAAAAGTTTACTACCTGCATTAAACGAGTAAATTTTTTCATATTCCATATCTGCTGAAATAATATAAGGGTTGGCTTTATTTTTAGAATTACTGATATTGAATATATCAGGATGTTTCCATTCCATATTCGAAATAAAAAATTTGCGTTTTTCGTCTTCTTTCAAATCGTGATAACGCATTAGAAATTCATCTCTGTCTTCTCCAAATAAACTATACCGCATTTTTACTTTTGCGCCACCATCTTCATTAACTTCTATGTTGGTGCTCATGTATTGAGCGTTGTTTTGATAATTACTTACAGGGGTATTTACCAAAACACCTCCGTCAGAAGTTATCATCATGGCTTTTCTGTTTTCAGTAAATGGCCCAAGCTGGCCAAAAGGCAAAGTGGTGCTGGTACATTCAAGCCAGGTACTGTCTTTTACTTTTGGAATACAAAGTATAACATGATTAAAATAATTAGCCGGAAAATCTTCATATACTGTACGTGGAGTAGTACTGCCCTGTATAATAACAATATTTGATTTGATATTCACTGCATCTAAAGCTGATTTTAAATAGTTGCTCAATGCTTTACAATCGCCATATTTTTTATCATCAACAAAGCTTGCAGGAAAAGGTTTTAGGCCACCAATTCCCAACTGTATGCTTACATAACGCATATTTTGTTGCATATACTTATATAAAATCTCTGCTTTTTCTTTATCAGTTGTTGCGTTTTTAACCATTGCCTGGTAAAATATTTTCTTTTCTTCTGTTAAGCCGGTTGTTTTAGCATACAGGTTATCAATCCAGGAGCCAAAGTCTTTCCAGCTTGTCATGTCTCCATCATAATCATCTAATTGAAATTTTGTAGGAGCAAGTAAAATTGTTGGCTCATAAGAATATGGCGATCCACTATGTTTTTCAAGTTTGTATGCTTTTATATTTTTTAGCTCCCAGGTAAATACATCTTTATTGCCTGATTTGCTAATTTGAGGTTTACGGATTGTATTTACAAGTTTATAACGTACACCTAAATCTGATGGCACTTCTACTTCAAAAATAGAATATTGCACGGCCTGCCACGGCGATTGCATATCGTAACCGGGCAAACTGAAAATACCTTTAAATTTAATACTGTAATTATACTCAACTGTTATTGGATAAGATGGTGCTATAACATTAAAATATGTAACCTTGCCTTCCGGAACCAGGCCATCGCCATAATTCAAAGATGTCATTTCTTTTTTTGTGTAAGATTTTATTATTTTCCCCGTCGGGTCATAAAGTTTTATTTCTGCATCATTAAGTACATGAAATTTATCGGAAAACTGAACAAAATTGAGGTTACCTTTTGCTTGTTCATTCAATACTGTAAATACCCGGCGTACTTCATAACGTGCAGTATTTTTATCTTTGATGGATATATGTATTCTTTCATCCCTTATAACCATATCTGCATCTTTACGTAAGGAATCGGGAATAGTGAAGGATGAGTAGTTTAGGTTTTGTGCTGCACTTATAAACGGAATTATATATAATAAAAACAGGGAAGTAGTTTTTTTCATAAGCTTATTTGAAACTGAATGTATTAAAATTAGTAATTACAAATCATTAAGAATAATAAATGCTAATAAAAAGGCCATTCATTAAAATGAATGGCCAAAGTAATTTTAACGGAGGAATATTTACCAGGCTTTTTTAGCCACACCGTTTTTAACAGCTTCAAGTGCTGTAGCTTCGCTAAGCATGGTGGTCATTTTGTTTCCCTTTCCGTCATGTCCCTGGGCCATATAACCTCCACGGGAAGTTTTAGTTATTACCGCATCCTGCATTGGAACATTTTTTTCCTTTGTTTTCATGCAATAGGCTGTTAACATTTTTGACATTTTTGATAAATTTATTGGTTAGTAATTATGTACAAGCTACTTAAAATATCGGTTTTGGCAAAAATGCCTATCCAAACTTGCGTGAAATATTACTTGAGTTACCCACATTTTAAATTTTTGTTTTACCTGTAATTGTTAAGTATTTCAAATGTGGCTTTGTATTAGATGGCCTTTTTATTCTATCAATCAAAGTTGCAAACCCTTTACCCTTATAGTTTTACACTTAAAGTAGCTTAGTATATACTTATATCTTCCAATTAGCCCTAATAAAAAATCCGGGTATTATCACACCGGATTTAATGTTAATATATATTTTAATAACTTTTAAGAAAGATTAAGCTTTTTACCTGGAAACTAATTTTTACACATCTATTTTAGCGTATTTAGCATGTGTTTCTATAAATTCCCTGCGTGGGGGAACCTCATCTCCCATAAGCATACTAAATACTCTGTCAGCCTCTGCAGAACTTTCAAGTGTTACTTGTTTTAAAGTACGGGTTGCCGGATTCATAGTAGTTTCCCAAAGTTGCTCTGCATTCATTTCTCCCAAACCTTTATACCGTTGTGTATTTACACTTTCATCTTTACCTTGCCCAAATTGCTTAATTAATGCTTTACGTTCTTCATCATTCCAAGCATAAGCCTGTTCTTTTCCTTTTTTAACAAGATACAATGGTGGTTGAGCTATATACACATAACCCTGCTCTACTAATTCTTTCATATAACGGAAAACGAAAGTTAAAATAAGTGTTGCAATATGGCTTCCATCCACATCAGCATCCGTCATTATTATTAATTTATGATAGCGCAGTTTTGATAAATCCAGTGCTTTGGGATCTTCGGGAGTACCAATTTTTACTCCTAATGCAGTAAACATATTGCGTATCTCTTCATTGTCGTAAATCTTATGCTCCATGGCTTTCTCTACATTCAAAATCTTTCCACGTAATGGAAGAATTGCCTGATACGACCTGTCTCTACCCTGCTTAGCTGTACCACCGGCCGAGTCTCCCTCTACAAGATATAACTCACATCTGTTGGGGTCTTTATCACTACAATCGGCAAGTTTTCCTGGTAGGCCACCACCTGTTAGTACACTTTTTCGCTGTACCATTTCACGGGCTTTCTTAGCTGCAGCCCTTGCCTGTGCGGCAAGTATTACCTTTTGTATAATGGTTTTTGCATTTTTGGGATTCTCTTCAAGGTATGCAGTTAATACCCTGCTTAAAGTAGAATCTACAACACCCATTACTTCATTATTACCCAGTTTGGTTTTTGTCTGTCCTTCAAACTGTGGTTCAGGAACTTTTACTGATATAATTGCGCTTAACCCTTCACGAAAATCATCTCCTTCAATCTCTACCTTGGCTTTTTCAAACATACCTTCTTTTTCACCATAGCTTTTAAACACACGGGTAATAGAACGGCGAAAACCCGAAACATGTGTACCTCCTTCAATGGTATTGATATTATTTACATAACTAAACAGGTGCTCCTGGTAACCTGTATTATAAATCATTGCAACTTCCACCATCACATTACTTGCTTCATCGTGCCCATCGCAATAAATAACTGTTGGTAATAATGGGTTACGATTTGCATTCTTGTCAAGCATTTCAACAAACTCAACTATTCCGCCTTCACTGTAAAATGTTTTTGAATAGGTTGAGCCATCATCTTCTTTTTCTCTTAAATCATGAATGTGTATTGTAATTTTCTTATTTAGGAAGGATAATTCACGCAAACGAGCTTCCAAAATTTCACGATTATATGTAGTGGTGATGAAGATAGTTGAATCGGGCCAAAACTGGGTTTTGGTTCCATGCTTATCTGATTTTCCAATTTCACGTACCGTGTATTTTGGTATGCCTGTTGCATATTCCTGTTCAAAAACTTTACCGTCTCGGTTTACCTCTACATGCAATTTGGTACTTAAAGCATTTACACAACTTACACCAACGCCATGTAAACCACCCGAAACTTTGTAAGAATCCTTATCAAATTTACCTCCGGCATGTAATACTGTCATTACCACTTCTAATGCACTACGGTTTTCTTTGGTGTGCATACCCGTGGGTATGCCTCGTCCATCATCTTCTACAGTAATGGAGTTATCTTCATTAATAGTTACCGAAATGTTTTTGCAATGTCCCGCAAGCGCTTCATCAATTGAGTTATCTACTACTTCGTAAACCAGGTGATGTAAACCCTTAATACCCACATCGCCAATGTACATGGCTGGCCGTTTACGAACTGCTTCTAAACCTTCTAAAACTTGTATACTATCTGCGCCATAACTTGTATTGGCGGGGGCCGGAACTACTGCTTCTTCTGTACTCATATTTTCGTTCAAAGTCTCTTTAAATTTGTAAAATTCGGATTCGGGCAAATGTACGAAAAAACAGGCGTTTGGGGCAATAATAATGGGTTTATTTTACAATGATTTTTTACAGGGATATCCACATATTTATTTGATATAAATGTTTAAAATTAAATGTAAAAAACTGCCTCAAAAGGGTAAAATATCCCCGATTTTACATTTTTATAAATAAGCAGGTTAGTTATATAAGCACTTGTTGCGATTGTAGCCAACAATTTACAATGTTTAAACGTTAATTCTTTATTCGTATCTTTGCCAATAATATTTCAATGAATCAATTGACCGATATTTTAGCGATAGCTCATCGTCAACCTTTATTACAGGAAGATTTGGATGTATTGTTACATGTTGACCGTACTGTACCAGGTTCGGTACAATATTCTATAAAACGATACCGTAAGCTACCCCAATGGAGCATTGAAGATACAGGCATATTGATTTATCATGTTGAAAAAAACAACCCACAGGCCAATCACCTTGAATTGAAGTTTTGTATTAGCGGAAATGTGTATTGCCGACAAAAGCAAACCGAATGCGATTATTGTAAATTTAATGCCAGCAAAGGTTGTATTGAAAAAGTTGATAGCGTAGATGTGGTTAGTTTTAGTTTTAAACCCAATTATCTTACACAGTTTACCAATAACACTACCGACACCGGTTTAACAGAAGAAGTGCTTTCTTTCAGGCATCAATCATCATTTAGCAAACAATTGCCTTTATGCGGTAAAACCAGAACTGCTATAGAAGCATTGCTTAACCATACATATACCGATACAAGAGAAAATATTTTTATTAATGCACAAACTCAAATTCTGTTGTTGTATAGTATGGATTGTATGTTGGGTGATGATAAAGAAACAGAATTCAGTTGTAAGTTTTTACAAAATGCCGAAGACAGGGAGAAGATTATTAAAGCCCGTGAAGTTTTATTGCAGCATATTGGCGAACCTATCACCATCAAGGCTTTAAGCCGCAAAGTAGCCATTAACGAATGTTATCTTAAAAAAGGATTTAAAGAAATTTTTGGCACTACAATTTTTGATTTTTATCAAAGTCAGCGAATGGAACATGCTAAATATCTATTGTACGAAAAGGGATTGAGCGTAACAGAAGTTTCAATGATGCTGGGTTATTCTTCCATTTCACATTTTTCAACTGCATTTAAAAAGCACACAGGTATTAAGCCTTGCGAATTGTTACTACACTAAGTTTTATCTGTATTTTAAATCATAATAATAAAATACAAAGTAACATTAAAACATTCTTCTTAATGAAATGTATTAACACACTACACCTGGTATTTATCTATTTTTATTTATAATCAAATCCATCTGCTATTTTATCCCAGGGTAATTATTTCATTTCTGTCATCTTTTAGTAAAACAATATGATTTTTATCAGATTGTCAACAACATGACAATTCCATGATAAAAATAAAGCGCTGCTGTTTAACCTTTGCAAATTCATATTATGAACGCATTGGCAAAAAGCATATTATTCTATTCATTTTTCATAAGTTTATTAGGAACAAATAAAATAGCTAGTTCACAAAACTCAATAAAGGATACTGGTTTTAATAAGATATATACCATTGATGAAATAACTGTTTCTACTACCCGTACAATAAAATCTATTGGTGATATCCCTGTGCCTATCCAGGTTATAAGCAAAAAATTTATACAACAAACCGGTTCTCAAAAACTGATTGATATTTTGCAACAACAAACAGGCTTGGTTTTGGCCGATAATCCATTGGGTCAATCTTTACAAGGATATCCAAACCCTTTTGGTAGTGGTATTCAAATGCAGGGATTAGATCCTTCTTATACACTTATATTAATGGATGGAGAGCCTTTAACGGGCAGAAATGCAGGCATATTAAATTTAGGTAGGATAGCGGTTGGAAATATAAAACAGGTTGAGATCATCAAGGGACCGGCTACCAGTTTGTACGGTTCTGATGCGTTGGCTGGTGTAATAAATATCATTACCGAAAAACCAACTGCTAATAATAGCCTTCTCCAGGTAAACCAAGCTAGTAACAACACCTGGGGTTTTACTGCCAATCAGTCTTTTAAAAAAAATAAAACTGCTGTACAATTTTTTGCAAACCGATACAGCAGTAGTGGGTACGATCTTGATAAAAACATTTACGGGCAAACAACCGATCCATTTAGAAATTATTCTTTTGCCGGAAAAGTCTATTACGATTTTAATACAAAAACACAATTACAATCCTCTGCAAGGTTATTTACTCAAAAGCAATTTAATAATTACTTAGTGTACACCGCCTTACAACCACAGGCGGTGGATGGTAGCAGCATAGAAACTGATTGGGGTTTCAATAACCAGCTATTTCATAAATTATCAAATAAAATAAAATTAATTACACGGCTATATATTACCGGGTATCAAAATAATGCTGAGGTATTTACACAAAATGATAAACAGCTTTTTGACAAAAGCAATATGCAACAGTTTTTATTAAAGCCTGAGCTACAGGCAGAAATTGGCGATAAAAGAAATGAAAAACTAATTGCGGGTGCAGGATATAATTATGAAACAGTTGAAGCTAACAGGTATCCGGAAAAAAAAAGGTTTAATGCTTTTTATTTTTTTTCGCAAAAAGAATGGCTACTTAATAATAAACTGAATATAACAGTTGGCGGCAGGCTTGATAAACATTCGCTTTATAAACTGCAGTTTAATCCTAAATTGGCATTGGGATATAAAGCAAATCCTAATTTAACCATTAATGCGTCAATAGGCACTGGATTTAAGGCTCCCGATTTTCGTCAGCAATTCTTGTTCTTTACAAATACATTGGTTGGCTATACATTATTGGGTGCCAATGAACTGGCTAATGGCCTAACCCAAATGCAACAACAAGGGCAAATTGATCAATCCATCAACCTAACACCATACCTTGGCAATCAAACTTTATTACCTGAAAAATCGGTTGGTATTAATTTAGGAGGCAGATATTTGTTGCACAACAAAACAACTTTTTCGTTAAATATTTTTCGCAATGATATAAACAAGTTAATTGATCGCTACAACCTTCCCTTTACAAAAACAAATGGGCAATCAATTTTCAGTTATATCAATATCAACAATGTTTTTACACAGGGATTTGATGTAAATATCAATCATCAACTAAGCAAAATATTTAGTATTAATACCGGCTATCAATACCTGGAAGCAAAAGATAAAGATGTGGTGAAAAAGATAAAGAATGGCGAAATGGTAAAAAGAGACCCTGTAACTTTTGTAAGTAGTTATGTAACAAGTAATGAATATGGCGGGCTTTTTAACCGCAGTAAACACTCTGCCAACTTTCAGTTGTTTTATAACAGCATCAATAAAAAATGGGACGCTAATATAAGGGCAAACTACAGGGGCCGGTTTGGCTTTAGCGATATTAACGGAGATAATATACTTGACGACGATCGTGAATACGTGAAAGGATATGTATTGTTAAATGCCATCATTAGCAAATCATTTAAACAAGGATTTGAAATACAGGCTGGCGCCGAAAACATACTAAATCATAAGGATAAAGACAAGTTACCCAACTTGCCCGGAATTACTTACTTAATCAATTTCAATATTAATTTAAATCAATTATTAACAAAAAATCTTTGATCCATTTTATGCAAATGAAATGTTATGGGTAAAGATAAAAACAACAAAAAAATGAAGAAGATGATCCAATCCGGCATGATTGCCGCTACAGCAATTGTAATTACTTTAAGCTCTTGCTCAAAAGATCCCGTAAATGAAATAACTACTGTTGAAAAAACAGATTCATTAATTGTAAATTTTAGCAATGGTGCGCCATTTGCTTTTTTTAGTTTTAAAAATAATGGAGTAGTTGCAAATACAGATAGCGCAACCACCAAATGGGATTTTGGTTTGCGATTAACAACATTTATTTTAAACAGTGGCGCTTATGGTCCGGGTTCGGCAGGCGCTATTTTACAAAACAATATTTACAGTAATGTAACTGCTGCCCCATCAACAGGCTATGCATACGATACCACCACATCGCAAAAAGCTATAAAGGATGGTAGTTGGTACGATTACAACCCAACAACACATTCTTTTGCACCAAAAGCCGGCCAAACATTCATCTTTCGTACAGCAGATAACCATTATGTAAAAATGGAATTACTTGCAACAGATTACGAACCATTTGTAGGCCCAACACCCCAAAAATTAATTTATCGTTTTAGATACACTTATCAATCTAACGGTTCAGTAAATTTTTAAACAATTTACTTTCTACATAAAAAAAAGCCGCTGAAAATCAGCGGCTATTTTTCATTGGGTGTTAGTGTTTTGTGCTTAAATTCTGTTTTTTCTAAGGTTGATACAACACATATTGAATATTTAAAACGGGGGACAATTTGCTCTGTTTATGTAATATTAAAAAAAGTAAGACGGGAATAAGACTATTCCCGTCTTTTACCCTAATAAAACCCTAAACCAGCAAAACTTTTCATATTATTTTTTAAAAATTATAGTCTTTCTTATAATTCAGTAATAAAGCCAATTTTATGCCAAAGCAAAGAAATGTGGATAAGTATGACCAAATTGAGTATAGTTAAGGGTTTAACCATATTTTAGTAGTATTTTTTTGTAGTAAAAATCCTATTTATTAGCCCTTTTTATTCTATTACAAAATCCATAAAATTTATAAAAATCAGATTAATAATTTTTAAAATAACATAAGTATCAAAAACTAATGATTACTGAGATTATAAAAGACTGTATAAAACCCTTATTTAATTACCTTTGCACACTTATTTCAATTACATTCTATACCAAAAGAGTAAAAAATATAAAAGCAATTACTCTCTACAATTATGAGTAGCAAATACACAGAATACCAGCAACTTAACCTTCCTTCTATTAGTGAAGAAATACTTTCTAAATGGAAAAAAGAGAACACATTTGAAAAAAGTGTAGCCCTAAGAGAAGGTTGCCCGCCATTTGTGTTTTACGAAGGTCCGCCCAGTGCCAATGGTATGCCCGGAATTCATCATGTTATTAGCCGTACTTTAAAAGATTTGGTTTGCCGTTATAAAACAATGCAGGGTTTTCAGGTAAAACGTAAAGGAGGATGGGACACACATGGGTTACCAGTTGAGTTAGGTGTTGAAAAAGAATTGGGTATAACAAAAGAAGATATAGGCTCCAAAATTTCGGTGGAAGATTATAATAAGAAGTGCCGGGAAGTGGTGATGCGATTTAAAGACAAATGGGACGATATTACCCAAAAAATGGGTTATTGGGTTGATTTGAAAAATCCTTATGTAACTTTTGAAAACAATTATATTGAAACCCTTTGGTGGTGCTTAAGTGAACTTTATAAAAAAGGCTATTTGTATGAAAGTGTTAGTATACAACCATATTCGCCTGCTGCAGGTACCGGTTTATCGAGCCATGAATTAAACCAGCCGGGTACATATAAAGATGTGAAGGATACAAGTGCAACGGTGATGTTTAGGATTAGTGATAATTCAAAAGTAAAAATCAAAAATTTTGAGGGTGAAGCCTTTTTAATGGCATGGACTACTACTCCATGGACTTTGCCATCAAACTTAGGATTAACAGTTGGGCCAAATATTGATTATGTTTTAGTACAATCTTTTAATCCATATACACATTTGCCCAATAACCTTATTCTTGCTAAAGCATTAATAAGTAAATATTTTAAACCAGAAGCAGAGAATGTAGGATTTGAAAATTATAACTCTTCTGTAAAAATTATACCCTGGAAAATTATTGCTGAATTTAAAGGCAAAGATTTAGAAGGGATCGAATACGAACAACTACTTCCGTTTAAAGCAAACACGTTTGAAAATATACTTGCAACAACAGCCGGCGCACAGCCATTTAGGGTTATTACCGGCGATTTTGTTACCACCGAAGATGGTACCGGCATTGTACACACCGCTCCTGCTTTTGGTGCAGATGATTTTAAAGCAGGAATGAAAAACAACCTGGGCATTTTAACCTTAGTTGATAAACAAGGGAAATTTGTAGATGGTGTTGGTGAATTCAGCGGCCGCTATGTAAAGAATTATAAGGACGAAAAAGATTATGTAGATGTAAATGTTGACATAGCTGTAAAATTAAAATTAGAGAACCGTGCATTTAAAGTAGAAAAATACGAACACAACTATCCCCACTGCTGGCGAACCGATAAACCGATTATTTATTATCCGCTGGATGCATGGTTTATAAAAACTACCGCTGTAAAAGACAGGATGGTAGAGCTGAATAAAACCATCAACTGGAAACCAGCAAGCACCGGCACAGGCCGCTTTGGTAACTGGTTAGAGAATTTGGTTGATTGGAACCTAAGCCGCAGCCGCTTTTGGGGAACACCCTTACCAATTTGGAAAACAGCAGAAGACAATTTTGGCAATAGGGAAGAAAAATGTATCGGCTCTGTGGAAGAATTAAACAACGAAATAAAAAAAGCTGCCGAAATTTTAGGTGGCGATACAAATAAAAATTATCTGCACGAAGGAATTCTTGACCTTCATAAACCTTACGTAGATGAAATAACATTAGTAAGCCCATTAGGTAAGCCAATGAAACGGGTACCCGATTTAATTGATGTATGGTTCGATAGTGGCGCCATGCCTTATGCACAATGGCACTTTCCATTTGAAAATAAAAAAATATTTGAAGAAAACTTTCCTGCCGATTTTATTGCCGAAGGTGTTGATCAAACCCGTGGTTGGTTTTATACTTTGCATGCTTTGGGAGTTTTGTTGTTTGATAGTGTGGCTTATAAAACTGTTGTAAGTAATGGTTTGGTTTTAGATAAGAGTGGCAACAAAATGAGCAAGCGCCTGGGAAATGTTGTTGATCCTTTTGTTACTATTAACAGTTTTGGCGCCGATGCTACACGCTGGTATTTAATCACCAATGCATCGCCATGGGATAGTTTAAAATTTGATGTGGAAGGTATTAAAGAAGTACAGCGTAAATTTTTTGGAACATTGTATAATACCTACCAGTTTTTTGCCTTGTATGCCAATGTTGATGGATTTGCATTTAAAGAAATTCATATTCCTGTAAAAGAAAGGCCAGAGATTGACCAATGGATTTTGTCTTCCTTAAACTCCTTAATAAAAAATGTTCAGGAAAATTTTGATGCGTATGAACCTACACAGGCTGGGCGGGCTATTGAAGATTTTGTTGATGCTCATTTAAGCAACTGGTATGTAAGGCTTTGCCGCCGAAGGTTTTGGAAAGGCGAATATGAACATGATAAGATATGTGCTTATCAAACACTATACGAATGCCTGGAAACACTTTGCAAACTGATGGCGCCTGTTGCTCCGTTTTTTGCAGATTGGTTATTCAATAACTTAAATTCTGTTACCAACCGTTTTAATAACAATTCGGTACATCATACCGATTTTCCAAAAGTAAATAAAGCTGTGCTAGATACTGACCTGGAGCAACGAATGCAACTGGCACAAGATATTTCCTCATTAATATTATCGCTTCGAAAAAAAGTAAACCTTAAAGTACGGCAACCCCTGCAAAAAGTATTTATCCCGGCATTGGATATTGCAATGGCTGAACGTATAAAAAAAGTAGAAGATATTATTAAAACCGAAACCAATATTAAGGAAGTAGATGTTTTAAGTGTAGAAAACGATTTTATTAAGAAAAAGGCAAAAGCTAATTTTAAAAGCCTGGGTAAAAAGTTTGGTGTAAAAATGAAATGGGCTGCTGAGCAAATAGCATCTTTTGATAATATAACCATTGATAATATACTTGAAAAAGGAATTATTTTAAATCCGGCATATAAAAAAAACGGAGAGGAACCATTATTCATCAATGCAGAAGATATTGAAGTAACTACTGATGATATACCAGGGTATGAAATTGCTGTAAATGGACAGTTAACAGTAGCATTAGATATAACTATTTCCAACGATTTGAAAAAAGAAGGAGATGCCAGGGAATTTGTAAACCGGGTTCAAAATCTTCGTAAAGACAGTGGTTTTAACCTAACCGACCGAATAGATGTTTCGATTAGCGAAAATGCAGGGTTACAAGCATCTTTGATTCAATATAAAGATTATATTTGCGCCGAAATTCTGGCTGATTCGCTTGTTTTTTTACCCGAAATTAAAGACGGTTTTGAGATAGAAGTGAATGATGCCTTATTACTAGTGAACGTACTTAAAAAAGGAAAATAGTATGGCTACAAAGAAAAAAGCAGCTAAACCAGCAGCAAAAAAAACAGCAAAGCCGGTAAAAAAATCAGCTCCGGTAAAAAAAGTTGCTCCTAAAAAGCCAGCAGCAAAAAAAACCGTTACAAAAAAAACGGCCTCTAAGCCTGTAGTAAAGAAATTGGCAAAAGTTATAAAAAAAGTCTCTAAAAAGGCTATTGTGGTAAAAAAATCTGTAAAACCGGTGGCTAAGGCAACCGAAAAAAAACATGTGGTTAAACCTATGAAAAAGAAAGTTGAAGTGAAAAAAGTAGTTACAAAACCTGTAGCAGTGAAAAAAACACCTGCTAAACCAGTAACTCCTGTAAAAGCAAAATCTCCTGAAAAAGCAAAAGATATAAAAATCACTCCTGCCAAAGCGGTAGTATTACCAAAAATTAATACCAAAACATCTCGTAAATATCAACCAGAGTTTACTAAATCTATTTTAGATCAGCCAAAACATGATTTGGGTGCCCCAATTGTAAGGTATAACGATACAGACTTAGCAGAATTTAGAGATATTATACAACGTAAACTTGATTCGGCAAAAAAAGAACTTACATATTTACAAGGATTAATTACCCGTAAAGATGAAATGGGTGGCGATAATGATGATGCCCGTTATATGACCATGGAAGATGGAAGTATGAGTATGGAAAGGGAACAATTAAGCCAAATGGCAAGCCGCCAGATAACTTTTATAGATCATCTTGAGAAAGCCATTATGCGTATAGAAAATAAGACCTATGGAATTTGCAGAGTTACCGGTCAGTTAATTGATAAAGCCCGTTTGCGTGCCGTACCACATGCTACCCTTAGTATGGAAGCAAAGATGGGTGCCATGAAATAATTTTAAATCGTTCCAATTTTTAAATAATTGGTAGTATAATACTTAAAAGAGGATAATTTAATTATTCTCTTTTTTTATTTTATCGCCTTATATAATCAACTTAATTTTATACAACTTTGCAAAAAATAAAATATTACTGTGTTTAAAAAATTAAGAACAGTTGTTTACCATGTTTCTGATTTGCAGAAAGCAAAAGAATGGTATGCTAAACTAACAGGTGTTGAACCATATTTTGACGAACTTTTTTATGTGGGATTTGATATTAATGGTTATGAATTAGGGCTAGACCCTGATTTTGAAGATGTACTGGAAAGGGGTACACAGGCGGTTGCCTATTGGAAAGTTGAAGATATTGATGAGGCTGTAAAAAACATTTCAAATGCTGGTGCAATCATTAGCAGCAAGGTTAAAGAAGTGGGTGAAGCAGTAAAAGTTGCCACTGTTATAGACCCCTGGGGAAATGCAATTGGGTTGATTGAGGAAAGTTGAATTGTAATATAAAAATTTATTTAATCAATATAAAAACCCCATCCTTTTCAGAATGGGGTTATATTTTTTCCCTACTATTTACTATTATAAAAAGCAGTGGATGTTCTTACTCTTCAACTACTTTAATCTTACCTTTTTGTTTTGCTATCACTTCTTCTGCAATATTATTAGGAGCAGGATTGTAATGGCTGAACTCCATGGTAGAAGTAGCTCGTCCGCTAGATAATGAACGAAGCTGTGTAACATACCCAAACATTTCACTTAACGGCACTTTAGCTTTAATTACCTGTACACCATGCTTACTGTCCATACCTTCCAGCATTCCTCTACGACGGTTTAAGTCTCCTGTTACATCACCCATGTATTGATCGGGAGTTAAAACCTCTACTTTCATAATTGGCTCTAATAATACAGGTTTTGCTTTACGGCCGGCTTCACGATATCCTTGTTTTGCACAAAGTTCAAACGACATTGCATCAGAATCCACCTGGTGAAACGAACCATCCTTTACAGTTACTTTCATGCTCTCCATCGGGTAACCTGCAAGTACACCTGTAGTCATCGCTGTTTCAAAACCTTTTTGAATAGCCGGTACAAATTCTTTTGGAATACTACCGCCAAACAATTTATTTTCAAACTGGAAATTTGATTTTCCTTCTTTTTCTTTCAGAAACTCTGCATCGGCTGGGCCAATTTCAAAAATTATATCGGCAAATTTACCACGGCCACCGGTTTGCTTTTTCAATATTTCCCTATGTTCAATCATAGTTTGGAATGCTTCCTTATAAGCTACTTGCGGTGTGCCTTGGTTAATCTCAACTTTAAACTCTCTTTTCATCCTGTCGATGATGATCTCCAGGTGTAATTCGCCCATCCCACTTAAAATAGTTTGTCCAGTTTCTTCATCAGTCTTAACTCTTAATGTAGGATCTTCCTCTACCAATTTAGCTATAGCCATACCCATTTTATCTACGTCGGCCTGTGTTTTTGGTTCTACAGCTACTGCAATTACAGGCTCCGGAAATGTCATAGCTTCCAGTACAATAGGATCCTTTTCGTTGCATAGCGTATCGCCGGTTTTAATATCCTTAAAACCTACAGCTGCGCCAATATCACCAGCTTCAATAAAATCTACCGGGTTTTGCTTATTAGCATGCATCTGCATAATACGGCTTATCCGTTCATTTTTTCCGGTACGTGTATTTAAAACATACGAGCCTGAATCTAAATGGCCACTATATGCTCTAAAGAAAGCCAGGCGACCAACAAATGGATCGGTCATAATCTTAAAAGCCAAAGCACTGAAAGGCTCTTTTGGATCGCAATGACGAATTAATTCTTCACCGGTATCAGGATTGGTTCCTTTTACAGCTTCAATATCCATTGGGCCGGGCAGGTAACGTACAATTGCGTCCAATGCAGTTTGTACACCTTTATTTTTAAAAGATGAACCACACATCATTGGAATAATAGAAATATCAATAGTTGCTTTTCTAATAGCTTCATGTATTTCGTCTTCAGTGATGGTGTTTGGATCTTCAAAGAATTTTTCCAGTAACTTATCATCATAATCTGCAACAGCTTCAATCAGGTGTTGCCTCCACTCATCTACATCTGCTTTCATATCTTCTGGTATGTCCACTTCGCTAAAAGTCATACCTTGTGTAGCATCATCCCATACCATTGCTTTCATAGTTATCAAATCAACTACGCCTTTAAAATTATCTTCAGCGCCTATTGGCAATTGCAAAGGCACAGCCTTAGCGCCAAGCATTTCTTTAATTTGTTTTACCACATTTAAGAAATCGGCACCGGCACGGTCCATTTTATTTACAAAACCAATCCTTGGTACTTTATAACGGTTGGCCTGGCGCCAAACAGTTTCAGATTGAGGTTCTACACCACTTACAGCACAAAATAATGCAAGTAAGCCATCCAGTACACGTAATGAACGTTCTACCTCTACGGTAAAATCAACGTGGCCCGGAGTATCAATAATGTTGAATTTATATTGTTTGGTAGCAGGTGTTTTTTTTCCCTGGTCCATTGGAAAATTCCAAAAGCAGGTAGTAGCAGCCGAAGTAATGGTAATACCACGCTCTTGTTCCTGCGCCATCCAGTCCATGGTAGCGGCACCATCATGCACTTCACCTATTTTATGATTAACACCTGTATAATATAATATACGTTCGGTGGTAGTGGTTTTACCGGCATCTATATGTGCGGCAATCCCAAAGTTTCGTTGATAACGTAAATCTGACATTTTTTAATGTTTATTGTTTTTAAAATTTTATATTTCTGAGCCGTGCTTGTGAATCGTTTTTAAGCTTCATTGGCGTCGCACTCTTGTACTGTATTTCTTTGCTGATCTGTTGCTAGTAATATGCATATCCCATCGAGAGAGTTTTACTTTAAAGCAAAACCAGGGGATAATATGTAAATTAAACTCTCATAGTATGCTAAATTAGTACAGCTCATCCAAACATTGCTGAATCTTTTAGCGGCGCAAATGTACGCATTTTTTTAATATTTTCATAATCAACAGCAATAAATCTTACTAAAGATGCCCGGGTATAAACCCCGGGCATCTTTAGTGTAAACCTTAGCAATATATCTAACTAATTATAGCAAATAATACTTTACTAATTCATATAAAATTTAATTTACAACTGCTTTTCTATCGTTTTTAAAAGTTACATAAAACATCAAAGCAATGCCAGCTGCAAATAAACAAGGCAATATCCAAATATTTTTCCAATGGTGATTTACAATTTTTCCGGTTGCATCGGCTATAGCATTACTATCAGTATATTTACCGGCAAGCCAAAAACCAATGTACATGCCAACTCCATAAGTGGCAAGCGTTATTAACCCCTGTGCTGCCGATCGAATTTTTTCGCCTGCTTTTTGGTCGGTATAAATTTGCCCTGTTACAAAAAAGAAATCGTAACACACACCATGCAATACAATTCCGGTGTATAACATCCAAATACCAGGCCCAGTGTTACCATAAGCAAATAGGAGATATCGCAATACCCATGCAATCATTCCTATCAATAACATTTGTTTTACTCCATATTTTTTAAAGAAAAAGGGCATTAAAAACAAGAAGAATGCTTCACTCATTTGCCCCATAGTCATTTTTGCAGCTGCATGATCCATCCCACTTTCATTTAAAAACTGGTTAGCGCTGCCATAATAAAAAGCTAAAGGGATGCATATTAATACAGAAGCAAAAAAGAAAATAAGGTAATTTTTATCTTTTAAAAGTTTTATTGCATCTAAGCCTATCACTTCTGCAAAAGAAACATTTTGGCCAGCTTTTGGTGGCGGCGTATTGGGTAAAAAGAAACTATAAATACCAAATGCTGCAGAAATAATTGCAGCAAGCAGGAAAGTGATATTAAGTTTTGAAGCCGCAGCCTGTAAAGCTTCTTTTGCTTCGGCTGTTGCATTTTCTACCGTACCTGCTTTAACCAATTCAGCGGCTGGTTCCCAAGCCATCCATCCAATAATAAGTCCGGCAATAATCCAGCCAATAGTACCCCATAGTCGTAGCCCGGCAAATTGTTTTTCTGCATCGGTTACCTGTTTTAATGCAATTGCATTTACCAATGCCAGTGTTGGCATATAAATTATCATGTATAGTAACAAAAAGCTATAAAAAGACCCAAAACTTGTTTGTGTAGAAATATAATAAAGTAAAGCAGCGCCAGCCAAATGTAATATACCCAGTATTTTTTGTGCAGCAAAAAACCTGTCGGCAATCATACCAATTATAAAAGGGGCAATAATAGCACCCAGGCATTGAGTACCATAAGCAAGCCCTGTTTGTCCTCCATCAGCACCAATTTTGCCCATAGTTAAATAGGTACCCATGGTAACAAACCAAATGCCCCATACAAAAAAATTAAGAAACATCATTAAAGAAAGCTTGAATTTGATAACCGGTATCATGCAGTTAGTATTTATCTGTTAATATAAAAATAGCAGTTAGTAAATATAATTTTTCTTGAAGTACAAATTATTATTACTTGAAAATTACAATAATAAATTGTGTTGCTGCAATAAATATTCTAAACAGCAATTATAAGTGAGAATAATTTTGGTTCTATTAAATAATTATTTTTCTTTTAAATTTACCCGAAGTATTAACGCTTAAAGTTTTCAATTAGTAGTAATGCAATCTAAATTAAAAATGGGAATGGTTGGTGGAGGCAAAGATGCCTTTATTGGCGCAGTACATCGTATGGCCGCAAATTTAGACGGCCATATTGAGTTGGTATGTGGTGCATTCAGCAGTAATGCACAAAAAAGCAAAGAAAGTGGCCATGAACTTAACCTTCCTGCAAACAGGGTTTATAGCAGTTATAAAGAAATGTTTGAGAATGAAAAATTACTGCCTCCTGGCCAACGTATGGATTTTGTAAGCATAGTAACACCTAATCATCTTCATTTTGAACCAGCAAAATTGGCTTTAGAAAATGGATTTAATGTGGCAATGGATAAACCTGTTACTATAAACCTGGCTGAAGCAAAAGAATTAAAATCTATCATCAAAAAAACTGGTAAATTATTTTGCCTTACTCATACTTATACCGGATACCCAATGGTAAAAGAAGCAAAAGAGTTGATAAGACAAAATAAACTAGGCGCTATTAGAAAAATTTATGTGAGTTATCCACAAGGATGGTTAAGTACTTTTTTAGAAGCATCAAATCATAAACAAGCTACTTGGCGTACCGATCCTAAACGCAGTGGAATTGCAGGAAGCATGGGTGACATTGGAGTACATGCATTTAATCTTGCAGAATATATTACAGAACTTAACGTTACCGAAGTTTGTGCAGATATTAATATTGTAGTTACCGGCCGTAAACTTGATGATGATGGCACGGTTCTACTAAAATTCAATAATGGCGCTACTGGTATGATGTATGCTACACAAATTGCGGCAGGTGAAGAAAATAATATTTGTATAAATATTTATGGAGAAAAAGGGAGTATTGAATGGAAACAACAAGACAATAATTCGCTACTAGTAAAATGGCTTGACAAGCCAACGGAAATATACCGTTCGGGTAATGATTATTTAAGCTCGCTTGCAAAATTTAATTGTAGGGTACCTGCAGGCCACCCCGAAGGATACCTGGAAGCTTTTGCAAACCTTTACAGAAATTTTGCTTTAACATTAAAAGCACAAAATAACGGCATCAATGCTTTAGAAGAATGGCTCGATTTTCCGGGAATAGATGACGGAATAAGAGGAATGGCATTTATAGAAAATGTAATTGCCAGCGGTAAAGACAAGCATAAATGGAAAACATTTGATGTTTAAATGGGTTAAACTTAAATTGAGCAGGGTAAATAAAAGAGATTATGCAAACGATTAAAGGTCCGGGAATTTTTTTAGCACAATTCATGGATAGTAAAGAACCTTTTAATTCTTTAGAAAGTATATGCAAATGGGCTGCATCCCTGGGTTTTAAAGCCGTGCAAATACCTACCTGGGAAAACAGACTAATAGATCTTAAACTGGCTGCCGAAAGTAAAATGTATTGCGATGAGCTTAAGGGAAAAATAAATTCTTACGACTTACAAATTTCAGAATTGAGCACTCATTTACAGGGGCAGCTAATTGCTGTAAACCCTGCTTATGATACTATGTTTGATGCTTTTGCACCTGTTGAAGTTCATGGAAATTCTACAGCAAGAACCGAATGGGCAATACAGCAATTGAAATATGCAGCCACAGCATCTCAACACATGGAGCTTACTGCACATGCTACATTTAGTGGTTCATTGTTATGGCATACTTTTCATCCCTGGCCACAAAGGCCACCTGGCTTAGTAGATGAAGGATTTACAGAATTGGCAAAAAGATGGATGCCCATTTTAAATTATTTTGATGAATGTGGTGTGGATATCTGTTATGAAATTCATCCAGGAGAAGATTTATTTGATGGTATCACTTACGAAATGTTTCTTGATAAAGTGAACAACCATACACGAGCCTGTTTGCTTTACGATCCTTCGCATTTTATTTTGCAGCAATTAAATTATCTTGATTATATTGATATTTATCATGAACGCATAAAAGCATTTCATGTAAAAGATGCAGAGTTTAATGCCACTGGTAAGCAAGGCACTTTTGGGGGTTATCAAAGCTGGATTAATCGTGCCGGACGATATCGCAGCCCCGGCGATGGACAAGTAAACTTTAAATCTATCTTTAGTAAACTTACACAATATGGTTTTTCCGGATGGGCAGTTATGGAATGGGAGTGTTGCATCAAACATCCCGAAGACGGTGCCAGGGAAGGAGCAAAATTTATTAACGACCACATTATACGTGTAACCGACAAAGCGTTTGATGATTTTACCAGTACAAAAAGCAATACAGATTTTAATAAAAAAATACTTGGAATTAATTAACTTATAATCATATTAAATCATGAAAAAAATTACAGTATGTGTACTCCTTTCCTTATGCTTGTTTGCCTGTAACAGTGCAACAGATAAAAAAGACACAGAACCTGAAAATAAAAATTCAAATGCAGCAATGGATAACCCCGATTATGATGCAGGGCTGAACCTGGTTACAAAATCTGATTGTTTTACATGCCATAAATTAAGAGAACCATTAGTAGGACCAGCTTATGGAGATATTGCAAAAAAATACGAAAACACACCAGAAAATATAAGCATGCTTGCAGACAAGATTATAAATGGTAGTTCTGGCCAGTGGGGCGAAGTACAGATGCTGCCACACAGGGATTTGAAAAAAGATGATGCAGAAAAAATGGTGAAGTACATTTTATTACTAAAAAATTAAAAAATAAATATGAAAAACATATCCCTGTTAATGCTTCTTACAATCATTATTGCCGGTTGTAATACACAATCAAAAAAAACTATGAGTTCAACTGAAAATGGATGGATATCCCTGTTTGATGGCAAAACGCTAAAGGGTTGGCATACTTATGGTAAAACTTCCATTGGTGATGCATGGAAAGTTCAGAATGGAGTTCTTTTTTTGGATACAGAAAAAAAAGATGGTTGGCAAACTCAATCAGGAGGCGATATAGTTACAGATGCTGAATTTGAAAATTTTGATCTTCAGTTAGACTGGAAGATATCAAAGAATGGTAACAGCGGAATTATTTTTTATGTTCATGAGGATACAACTAAATATACATACTGCTGGAATACTGGCCCTGAAATGCAGGTATTAGACAATGATGGACATCCCGACGGGAAAATAATAAAACACCGGGCAGGCGATCTTTACGATCTCATATCTTGCAACAAAGAAACCGTTAAACCTGTTGGCGAATGGAATCATGTAGAAATTATTTCGATGAATGGTAAGCTTGACCTTTTTTTAAATGGCACTAACGTAGTAAGCACCACTTTATGGGATGACGGTTGGAAAAAACTTGTTGCAGGAAGTAAGTTTAAAAATTATCCTGATTTTGGAACTTATAAAAAAGGCCGTATAGCATTACAAGACCATGGAAACAATGTTTGGTTTCGCAATATAAAAATTAAACACTTGTAGTATTATCTTTTTAACCATGCTGCAATAATTTTAAGTTATTTATTTTGTAACAAACGTTTAACCATTTTATTACTTGTGATAATACTACTCCAAATATCGGGTTTATAATTATTTTCTTGTTCTACAATAAAATGTTTTATGCCGGCTACATTTGCCATTGCAAATATTTTTTTAAAATCAATTAGCCCGTTGCCTACTTCTGTGTTTTGTGTTTTGTCGTTTTTATCCATGTCTTTTATATGCCATAACGGAAACCTGCCTGGATGGGCTTTAAATATTGTAACAGGATCGTAGCCTGCCCGTACAACCCAATACAGATCCATTTCCATTTTTACTAAATTGCTATCTGTATAATTAAGCAGTATATCGTACCCATGCTGCCCGTTCATGTTTTCAAATTCAAAATCATGATTATGATAGGTTAATTGAAGATGCTCTTTTTTACATATTTCGCCCGCAAGGTTCATTCTTTCGGCAAGGATTTTATATTTATCTATGCTATCTCTGCTTTCATTATTAAGCCAGGGAATAATGATATAATTATTGCCAAGTTCATTTGCTACATCGCATAAATTTTTCACATCATCGCCATTCCCTTTTTTATATAAAAAGTTATCGGGTGAATAATGGCCTCCAGAACTTGTAAGACCGGAAGCTTTTAAATATTCAGTTATTTGCTTAACCGTGTGGCCAAAAAATTTATTTTCATTATCAAGTCCATACATTTCCACTTCGCTGTATCCTGCTTTTTTAATTTTATTAAATACACCCGGCACATCAGAAGCTATTATATCTCTTAACGTATAAAGCTGCAATCCAGTTTTTTGTATAGCTGTAAATACCAGTTCCGGCATAGTTATAAAACTTGCGGAAAGAATTGCTGATTGTTTTATAAATAATCTTCTCTTCATTTTTAAAAGTTATAATTTTTTGTGCATTATAAAGTTATTGAATTAAAAAAGCCGTTCCAAATATTGAAACGGCAGTAAAAATTTATTGAACTAAAATTAAATTCTAAAATGAGCAAATGCTTTATTAGCTTCTGCCATACGATGTGTATCTTCTTTCTTTTTAAATGAAGCGCCTTCTCCTTTGCTTGCAGCTACAATTTCATTGGCTAATTTATCGGCCATGCTGCGCCCGTTTCTTTCACGGCTATATTTTACCATCCATTTAATGCTTAAAGATATTTTCCTGTCCTGGCGTACTTCTGCCGGTATTTGAAATGTAGCACCACCAATACGACGACTGCGAACCTCTACACCCGGGGTAATGTTTGCCAAAGCCTTTTTCCAAACTTCGTATCCATCTTCACCAGTTTGTTTAGTTACTTTTTCTAAAGCGTTGTAAAAAATTATATATGCACCACTTTTTTTACCGGCCCACATCAGGTTATTTACAAATCTTGTAACCAGTTTATCGTTAAACTTTGGATCTGGCGCTAAAGGTATTTTTTTAGGTTGTGTCTTCCTCATTGTTGTATTTTTATTATAACTGCCTCAGAATTTGTTTTACTGAGCCTGTTGAATTGTTATTTTTTTGCTCTTTTAGTTCCGTATTTACTACGGCTTTGTTTACGGTCTTTTACACCGGCTGTATCTAAACTACCACGTACTATATGATATCTTACACCTGGTAAATCTTTCACCCTTCCGCCACGAATTAATACAATACTATGTTCCTGTAAATTGTGTCCTTCGCCGGGAATATAAGCGATAACCTCAATTTTATTGGTTAAACGTACTTTAGCAACTTTACGCAGAGCAGAGTTTGGCTTTTTTGGCGTTGTAGTATATACCCTTGTACATACTCCGCGGCGTTGCGGACAGCTATCCAAAGCCCTTGATTTGCTTTTAGCTTTAATTACTTCTCTTCCTTTTCTTACTAATTGTTGTATTGTAGGCATTTTATCCTTTTATTTTTCGGACGGCAAAGGTAGGATTTACAATTTGATTTGAGAAACTAAAAATCAAAAAAAATGAATTTTTATTGGCTTAAATTATAAAACCGCCCCTAATGAGCGGTTTTGTACTGTGTTGGTATGGGTTAATCATTAAATTTTCAACATCCAATTGTGTGTATCTGCTGTTTGGCCATACCGAATTTTATTTAACTGATTTTTTACTGAAGGTGCTGTTTTCCAGCTATTTACATCAAATTCCATCACATAATCTTTATACCTGAGTTCTTTTATTGAAGAAATAGTAGCGGCAGTTCCGGTGCCAAATACTTCTTTTAACTGTCCGTTTTTGTGTGCTTCAATAACTTCATCAATATTTAACCTTCTTTCTTCTACTTCAAAATTCATTTCTTTTAAAACAGTAATAACACTATCTCTGGTTACACCTGCTAAAATTGTTCCGGTTTCGAGGCCTGGAGTAATTGCTTTATTGCCTATTATGAAAAATACATTCATGGTGCCGCACTCCTGTACATATTTGTGTTCAAAAGCATCTGTCCATAACACCTGATCGTAACCTTTACTTTTTGCCATTGCTGTTGCATACATGGCTGCCGCATAATTTCCAGCAGTTTTAGCATATCCTACTCCACCGGGTACAGCACGTACAAAATGCTCCTCTACATAAATACGCATTGGAGCACTATAATATGGACCAGTAGGGCTTAAGATAATCAAAAATTTATATTTGTCGCTCGCCCTTACGCCAATCAACTCATCACTGCTAAACATAAAAGGTCTAATATAAAGGGAATGATCGGGTTTGTTTGGAATCCAGTTCTTATCTAATTCAATAAGTTGGCGCATACCTTCCATAAATAATTCTTCGGGTACCTGTGGCATTTGCATTCTTTCTGCCGAAATATTAAATCGCTTAAAATTGTCTAATGGCCTGAAAATAAATGCTTCGCCATTATTGTTCTTATATGCTTTAATCCCTTCAAAAATGGCTTGTCCATAATGCAATGCTGCAGTTGATGGGTCTAATAATAGGGGTTGATAAGGTTTTATTTCTGCATTTCTCCATTCCCCGCCTTCAAAATCTACTTCCAGCATGTGGTCTGTATAATATTTTCCGAAAGGTATATTTTCGAGGTTAATGTCGTTTAGTTTACTTCTTTCTACTTTTGTAATATTAATGTTTTCAGCTGCAATCATATCGTTAATTTTACGACAAAGAAACGAAAAAAACAAGAGTTTAAATTAGCTTTCAATGAGTTTAGATAATATTCAATTGCCAGGTAGTGTAATTGCCGGTTTATATAACAAATCGTTGTATGATTTAAATCCCTGCGAGCCTGAACAAATTAGTACATCGGAGATTAATATTTCGTTTTTGGGAGATAATTTAAAACGTATTGTTTTTTTAGTTGAAAATACAGAAGCTATTTATTTGCCAGACGACCAATTGAGTTTTTTGTTGGATATTTTAACCGCCTGTAAATTAACAATGGCTGATATTGCAATTGTAAACCTTACCAACAGCAAGCAAGTTACTTATAAGGAAATATCTAAAGTTTTGAACGCAGAAATTGTTATCCTTTTTGGTTTAAGCCCTGATGCAATAAGTTTGCCATTACAAATTCCGCATTACCAGGTTCAAAAATTCAACAACCAGGTTTATTTATCTTCAGTTGGTTTAAAACAATTACAAGCAGATAAGTTAGAAAAAATGAAATTGTGGAGCTGCCTGAAAAAAATTTTTACACTTTGATAAGCAATATCAATGGACTCAATCATTTTTGCCACCAATAACCAAAATAAAGTTAAAGAAGTACGTACCGTTTTAGGAGACAGGTTTAATATAATAAGTTTAAAAGATGCTGGTATTAATATTGATATTCCGGAGCCACATGATACATTAGAGGCAAATGCAAGTGAAAAGTCGAAAACAATTTTTAAACTAACCGGAAAAAACTGTTTTAGCGAAGATACCGGACTTGAAGTAGAAGCTTTAAATGGAGAACCCGGTGTAAAAAGCGCCAGGTATGCTGGTGACAGCAGGAGTTTTACTGAAAATATTGATAAACTTCTGGTAAACCTTTCTTCAAAAGAAAATAAAACAGCTCGTTTTAAAACAGTGATTTCGCTAATACAAGAAGGAAAAGAATATATTTTTGAAGGTATCTGTACTGGCAAAATCATTGATGTACAAAAAGGAACAAACGGATTTGGGTATGATCCTATTTTTATACCCGATGGTAGTATTAACACATTTGCAGAGATGGATATTATTGAAAAAAATAAATTTAGTCATAGAAAAAAAGCAATGGAAAAATTGATAAGGTTTTTAAATAGCTAAATGGCAAGATTAAGAATTGAAATACCAGCAAAGAGTATTGCATCCTTTAATATACCTGTTCGTATTACTGATGTCAATTATGGTAATCATGTAGGTAATGATGCATTTGTAAGTATCATACACGATTGCCGAATGCAATGGCTAAAACAATATAATTATACCGAACTACAGATTGAAGGCGTTGGCTTAATCATGAGCGATCTTGAAATAGAATTTAAAAACGAATCATTTTATGGCGATATTATAGAAGTGCAAATTAGCGTTGCTGGCATAACCCGGGTTAGTTTTGAATTATATTATCAACTTTATACCAAAAGGAATAATGAAATTATTTTATTGGCAAATGCCAAAACAGGTATGGTTTGCTATGATTATTCAATTAAAAAAATAGCAATAATACCCGAAAAGTTTAAAAATATTTTAACCGGTAATTAAGTTTTCAAAAAAGTGCTACTTATTCCTGCTTTCAACAATTACTTTATTCTTCATTCCATATTCGCCAGTTCTCCTCAGCTTGTAAAACCAGCATTTCAAATCCGTTACAGGTATTAGCACCTTTTTGTTCGCCTTTTTGCAAGAAGAGGGTTGTTTCTGGTTTATAAACCAGATCGTATAAATAATGATTGGCAGTTAGCAATGCATAAGGAATATTGGGACAGGTATTTACGGCAGGTGCCATTCCAAGAGGTGTACAGTTAATAATTATTTTATGCTCATCAATTATAGTTGCTGTAATCTCATTGTATTGTATAAAATTTTTTTGGATACTTTTATTTCGTGAAACAACCAAATAATCTATACCAAGTTTATGCAAAACATATTGTACTGCTTTTGAAGCGCCGCCTGTTCCCAAAACCAATGCCTTTTTATGAACAGGTTGTAATAGCTTAATAAAAGATTTTTCAAAACCTATTATATCTGTATTAAATGCAGTGAGCTTTCTATTTTTTATTCGGATACAGTTTGTAGCGCCAATTTTTTTTACTTCGTCAGAAAAATTATTGATGTACTGTAATACCGTTTCTTTATATGGAATGGTAACACTTAAGCCTTTAAGTTCTGGATTGGCTTTTATTAATTGGGGAAACTCTTCTATACTATTAAGTGGAAAATTTTCATAATGGGCATTGGCAATCGCTTCCTTATCAATCTTATTATTAAAGTATTGTTTAGAAAAAGAATTCGTTAGTGGAAACCCAATAATGCCATATTTTGTCATTACACGGTTTCTTTATTCAAATATAAATGAAAAGTATCCCCACGTAATCCAATACGCATGGCTTCCAGCGGAATTACTTCGTTAGGCGCAATATTGCCCAGGTTTACATTACAACCAATGAGGCCTAAAAAATAAAGTTGCTGTGCTTTCTGTGGCGCTTCCCAAATAATTTTTTCTTCTGGTATTTGCGTTAAAATTTCTTGCACCAACCCTTCTCTTACTTCACCAGTGCCTCTGTAAATACCCACATTTCCTGCTTCTCTTGCCTCGGCAATAACATAGGTTGATCCTGCTTCCAGTTCGGCCCTCATCAATTCAATCCATTTATAAGGTGGTATAATATGTGTAGCATCTTTACTGCCTACTTCACTTAACACCACACCATGTTTTGCCAGCTTTTCAATATAACCGCATTTTTCGGCATGTGGTATATCAATAGATCCATCACTTACTTCCATATAACTTACGCCAAATTCCTTACAAACGTTTATGTAATCATCAAACTGGTTTCTAATAAGAAAAGCTTCAAACAAAGTGCCACCAAGATAAATGGGCATATTAAAAGAACGGTAAACTTCCAGTTTCTCTTTTAAGTTAGGAGTAACAAAAGCAGTTCCAAACCCTAATTTAACCACATCTACATGAGGGTGAGTTGCGTTCATAAAGTTACGGGCTTCTTCTACACTTAATCCTTTATCCATTACCATGGTTATACCAAAGTTTCTTGGTTTTGTAATGCGTTGTGGTAGTTGAGTAAGGTTAAAATTCATTCATATATTTTTTAGCCATGCAAAGATAATTGATGCTTTGCAAAATTAATTGTAATCTATGTTTAAAGTGATTTTCGTTTTTTAAACCTGGCTATTACATCAACCACTTGCTGTACCTGTAATAATGCCGGGTTAATTTCAATGAATTTTTTTACCAGTTTAGGATTGCGGTTCATCCCTGCCTCTAAATTTAAAAGCGCTTCTTTAGATTTACCCAATGCGTATAATATGGCACTTTTATAAAACAGGAAAATGGGTTTGCCATCTGTTTGTTCAAATGCAAAAGTTGCATATTCATTTGCTTCTTCCAGCATATCTGCTGCATAAAGGCATTTCAATAATTCCGTCCAGCCTGTAATATTTTTTGGTCGTACCCTCACTACATTTCCAAAAAAAGATATAGCATCATCTAATCTATCCATTTGTACATAACATTGTCCCATAGCCAGATTATATTCTGGTTGCATCCGATGTATCTGCATAGCTATCTCCAATTTTTTTACAGCCATATCCCAGTTGCCTTCATTCATGTAAGTACAGGCAATTTTATAATTTAAATGGCTGTCATCGGTATTTAGGTGCGATGCTTTTTTATAGTTAAACCTGGCTAAAGCATAGTTGTTCATTTTATCGTAACAATGTCCTATTGCTTCATAAATAACATCTTCAGGCCTTGTTAATTCAAGTACTTTTTCCAAAACTTCTACAGCATCTTTATACCTCCTAAGTCGTATATAGGCGTCACCCATATTGCGGTATGCATAATCAAACTTTTCATCAATAGCAATGGCATATTGATAGGCATCAATTGATTTTTCGTAAAGTTTTAATCCCTGGTATGCTGCTGCCAGGTTAAACCAGGCAAGTTCATTATATGGAAATTCTTCAATTATTTTTTGATGCAATCGTATGCCTTCTTCATTTCTTCCTGTAAAATCTGTCCAAAAGCAAATTTTATAAAGAGCTTCTTCATTGTTTGGCTCCAAATTAAGAATCAATTTAAGGCAGTCGAAAACTTTGTCAAAATTTTCGTAATCATCATATACATCACATAGTTCAAATAATAAATCCAGCTTTTCTTCGCCTTCAAAATCATCTATTGCTGCTTCAAGTATTTCTGCCGCTTTTTGTTGCATATCTAAAGCCAGGTATGCATCTGTTTTTAAAATATAAAGACTTGCATCTTTGTTATTAAGCAATTCTGCTTCATCTAAACAATTAAGTGCTTCTTTGTATCGTCGTAATGCAATTAAAATATCTGCTTTTTTTATCAACAACATGGCCGAGTAAGGATATTGCACAATTCCGTAGTCAGCAGCTTCTAATGCCTGCTGTAACTGTTCATTCTCATCGTAATAATCAATAATACGTTCAAACGAATCTTCTTCAATAAAAGAGTTGGGTTTACCCGTTTTTAGGTTGCTAAACTGCAGGAGTAATGCCATTAATTCTTCTCGGTCCTGACGGTAAGGAAATTTACTCATTTGCTATAGGTTATTGTAAATTATGAAGTTTTAAAGGAAAAATCAATTTTTTGTAACCTTTTTTATAGTTAAACGTTAAAAGAAGGTAAAAAGATTTGATGAATGGTATAGATTTAACAAAATAAAAGCAATATATTTGTACCAATTAAGATTATACCAATGATGAAAACATCCAAAATGATACTGATTATTGTAATGCTTGGGGGCATTGCGTTCAGTGCATGGGCAGATAAAGGCATTGGTAAAAAAAGTAAAGTAAAGGTTGATTTGAATATAACTACAAAAAACACTTTACGTAATTCAATATCTCTTAATTTAAAAACAGGTTTAAAATATACCGGCAGTTTGCTGGTAAACCGTGAAGTGGATGGCAAAGCATTAATTAATAATACCTTGCTAACATATCAAAAAGGTAATACTGTTTATATAATTCCTCACAAACAAATAATTGTTACACCTGAAATGTCTCAGGGTTACAGTGGTATGAAGCTCATCATCAAAGCTCATTAATCTTTTAGCTAGCTTTTATTAAATAAATTCTCTGGTTTAATTATTTTATGTTAATTGCCTTTTTTTAACTGTTGGTTTTCTTCATAAGTCATAACCCTATAACCCGATGTAGGGAAATCAAATATTGAAACAGGAACAGGATCGTAACTTATTTTAGCCAGTGTATATTTAAATTTCATTTTACCCGATTCTATTTCATATTGTATAGCAAGCCCCGGAAGGTTGCTGAAGGTGGCGTCATAATATTTATTAGCCAAGGTAAAATCAGGTGAATAATACACTTCAAAAGTTCTACCATCAGCCAATTTTGCAATGGCCTTTTTTGTGTTATATCCTTCAATTATTTTCGATTCGCCGGTAAGTTCAAATTTAATATCGCTGAACATTTTATTTTTAGTCTTCCAGTTTTCCTTATTTAATGTAATCATCAGTTTTTGGCCGCTAAACTCCTTTAATATTACAGCATTATCCTGTTTGGAATTAAATATTGTAATTTCTTTTCCTAAAGGGCTTACCATATCTGTACGCATATTTTTTCCTTTTAAATAAACGATGTTATATGCTCCATCTATATGTGTACTGTTATTACCTGTATATATAATTGTATTATAAGTTAACGTAGCTTCTGCTATTGTTTTTTGTGCAGTTACATTAACGCAGATAAAAAAAGTAATTATTGATACTGATATAAATGCTGTTTTTTTCATTTTAATCTGTTGTTGTATAAAGTTAATAAAATCCCGTGCCAAGATGATAGATTTCATCACATTAAAAACCTGTATATCCAAATTGAATATACAGGTTGTGAAACATTTAACATTCTTACTATTTTCTATTTTTATTTTTTTGGTCTTGTAGCTTTTTATTATTATCCTGCATAGCCTGCAATCGTTCCTGAAACTTACTTTGTTTAACGGGTTTCTTTCGATTTTCTGCTATTTGCTCCAGTATTTTTTCATGATTAATTATATACTTCTGAATAACAATTTGCAGGATTAATGTTATTGTATTTGATACTGTATAATACCAGGTTAATGCCGATGGCAGGTTGTTAAACACACCAAGCAATAAAACAGGGAAGATATACGGCATATATTTCATTACAGGATTACTATTATCCTGCATGGTACTCATGCTATAAATAGAAATGATTAAGCTAGTAAGCGTTGCTGTTATTGTAAATAAACTTACATGATCTCCGTAAAAGGGAATAGAAAATGGTAGTTGTGCAATTGAATCGTAAGCAGCCAGGTCTTTTGCCCAAAGAAAACTTTGCCCCCGTAAAGAAATATTTGATTGAAAGAAATAATACAGCGACATAAAAATTGGAATCTGCAACAAAGCTGGTAAACAGCCCCCTAAAGGGCTTACACCTGCCGATTTCCACAGTTTCATTTGTTCCATGCTAAACGCCTGCTTATCATCTCCAAACTTTTCTTTAAGTCTGTCAATTTCAGGTTTCAGTGCTTTCATCTTAGCGCCGCTCAGGTAACTTTTGTATAAGATGGGTGATGTTATTAATCGGATTAAAAACGTTAATAAAAATATCACCATTCCCATACTTGCAATATTCTTCCTTAAAAAATCGAAAGCCGGAAGTAAAAAATAGCGGTTTATATATTTCACAAAAGCAAAAACACCACTCCCGTAAGGAACAATGTTCTCCATCTTATTATTTAGTTTACTTAGCACATTGTAATCACTGGGGCCATAATATAATTCTAAAGGTATTGTGGCATTTGCCCCCGCCTGCAATGCAATATTGCAATTAGCTGTAGTTTGTGCAATCACATGTTGTACAGTATCGTGAGGTACCACCCATTTAACAAAAACATGCTGAAATTTATTTTTGGCGGTTATAGCAGCTATAAAGAATTGTTGTTTTACCGCCAGCCAATCAACCGGTTTATTAAACTCCTTATCGCTGCCCGTACCCAGGTACTCAAAATCATATTTACCTTCTTTTAGATAACAGATATGGGTTTGTTGCCGCTCATACTTTATATCTTTTTCTGCTTCGGATGTTTCTGTTTGCCACAGAAGATTTAAGGTGTTATTGGTTACTAATTTATCTGCACCGGTTAAGTTTATATTAAAATCAATAACATAGCTATCGGGTTTAAGTGTGTATTGATGGGTAATTTCTTTTCCTGTTGAATCTTTTAGTGTATAAGCTATACTTTGAGATTTATCCGAATTGGTGATGATGCTACCGGGCACAAAACCAACATCGCCGGTTTGAATTGTGGTATTGTTACCAGCATTTACAGGATATGAAATTTTATTAAAGTTTCCTTTTACTGTAAAAATTGGTTGGCCATCAAAAGTTTTATAATCTTTAAGCTGAACAGATTTAGGTTGCCCGCCTTTATTGGTAAAAACAATTTTTATCAAATTATTCTCAAGTGTATCAAAAAGTTCTTGTTTTGATGTTTCGCTTATAAATGTTGTAGGTAATTGTGATTTTACTTTCTTGATGGAATCGGTAACTAACGAATCTGTTATTACTGCTAAAGAATCAATTTTAGGTTTAGTGGCTGCAATTGAATCTTCTACTCTTTTCTTTTCAGTTAAAAAAGCCTGGTTGCTTCTACTGTTAATAATAAACATGCCAATCAGTAGTATTCCAATTAAAACAAATCCAATAACCGTATTTTTATCCATTCCCATTTTAACAGGTTTTTTTAGGTGGCAAAGGTAATTAAAGTTTAACGCAACAATCCAGCCGTTTACAAAAAAGCCTCTCAACTGTTGGAGAGGCTTTAAATCTAACTTTATTATATTATTTTTTTGCTTCAGCAGCAGGGGTTGCAGTTGCAGTAGATGCTTCTGCAGCTTTTGGTGCAGCTGATTCTTCCTGTTTCAATTGTCTTGTCATAGTAACTGAAGCAATTGGAATTCGTGGAGAGTTTAAAACTTCCATATTTTCAGCTACAATATCCTGTACCCTTATATTTTCATTCAACTCCAGGCCTTCAATATTTACTTCTATATGTTCTTTCAGGTATTTAGGTAAAGTTTTTACTTTAATGGTTTTCATTTTAGTAACAAGCTTACCACCTGCTTTTACGCCGGCAGGTGTTCCTAAATAATGCAGCGGTAAAGTTGCAATTACTTTTTTGTCTTCAACTAGTTCTAAAAAGTCAACATGTAATAATTGATCGGTAACCTTATGAAACTGCAAATCTTTTAAAATACAGCGATAAGTTTTTCCATTGATAACAATGTTTGCCAGTATAAATTCTGATGTGTAAACGATGTCTTTAAAAGCAGTTGCAGGAGCTGAGAAATTAATCTCGGATGAACCACCATAAATTACACCGGGCACCATTTTCTGAGAGCGAAGTTGGCGGGTGGCTTTTTTTCCGCTTTCGGTCCTCAGTTGTCCTTCGATTGTAATTGATTTCATTTTTATATAATTTTTTATGAGGCGCAAAGGTAGGTAATAAATGGATAATTTTATAATGAAATAATGGATAATTTAAGTCCTTAAATGTTGACTTAAATTATCCATTATCAATCCATTTTTAATCAGTTATTTTTTATTAGCCATCCGGCTACGTAAAAATAAGCTGTTAATGCTTTTATTTTCAAAGGCATTACGTATTGTAACTGCAAACAATTCGTCTGTTGAAAGTACTTTTATCTTACTACATTCGCCTCTTAAAGGAATGGTATCACAAACAACCAATTCTTCTAAAACACTATTTTCGATATTATTATAAGCATTGCCACTTAAAACCGGGTGGGTACATAAAGCCCTCACGCTACAAGCGCCATTTTCTTTCATTAAAGCAGCGCTTTTTACCAAAGTTCCTCCTGTATCACATAAATCATCAATTAAAACTACATCCCTGTCGGTTACATCTCCTATAACAACCATACTGGCTATTTCATTAGCCCTTTTTCGATGTTTATCACAAATAACCATTTCGCATTCAAAATATGTAGCAATTTCTCTTATACGGTTTGCACTACCAACATCCGGAGCAGCAAAAATCAGGTTAGGTAATTTTAAGTTCTCTATATAAGGAATAAATATGGCAGATGAATCTAGATGATCTACGGGGATATCGAAATAACCTTGAATTTGCGGAGCATGCAAATCCATTGTAATAACCCTGTCTGCACCGGCAGCAGTTAGCATATTGGCTACCAATTTAGAACCAATGGCAACCCTGGGCCTGTCTTTTCTATCCTGCCTGGCTAAACCATAATATGGTATTACAGCAATCACTTTATATGCCGATGCTCTTTTAGCCGCATCAATCATTAATAACAACTCCATCAAATTATCTGATGGTGAATAAGTACTTTGTATTAAAAAAACAAAACGACCTCTTATACTCTCTTTAAACTCTACATAAATTTCGCCATCGCTAAACCGTTGAATATTTACTTTACCAAGAGGTTCGCCAAATTTTCTGGCTATTTTTTCGGCCAGGTATTGTGAGCCGGTACCTGAAAAAATTTTAGCATTTGATTCCATATAAATATTATATTGAGATAGGTGATATATAAATATGCTGCGAAAGTATCATTTAGTTTACATCATTTAACAGGCTTTTTATGGAAAATACCAACAAGACTTCCACATCTATAAAAAACTGGGCAACCGATGACCGCCCCAGGGAAAAATTACTTACTAAAAGCCCTGCCGCACTTAGCAATTCGGAATTAGTTGCAATTTTAATAAATAATGGCAGTAAAAATAAAAGCGCTGTAGAGCTGGCAAAAGAAGTTTTAAAACTGGGCCATGATAACCTTAATGAACTGGGCAAACTTTCAATAAACGATTTAAAACGCATTAAAGGCATAGGTGAGGCAAAGGCAATAACAATTGCGGCTGCATTGGAATTAGGCAAGCGCAGGCAAGTAGTTGGCAGTTTAGAAAAACCTGTAATTAAAGCAAGCAGGGATATTGCAAACTACTTACAGGCCCAATTAAAAGATTATACTTATGAAGTTTTTGCAGTTGTATTTTTAAACCAGGCAAACAAGATTAATCATTTTGAAATAATCAGCAGAGGTGGTATTACAGGCACCGTTGCCGACCCCCGGATAATACTAAAAAAAGCCCTGGAAAATAATGCCACTTCCATTTTATTGTGTCACAATCATCCATCAGGAAGTTTACGCCCAAGCAGAGCTGATGAAGAAATCACTAAAAAAATTACAGAAGCTGCTAAGTATATCGATATTAAAGTGATTGATCACATCATTGTTAGTGAAGAAGGCTTTTACAGTTTTGCCGATGAAGGTTTACTATAAGCTTGCCGCATTAAAACCTCTATAACTTATCGTAAAAAAAGTTGTTTATTATGCCTGTGCAGTGGGTCCTCCAAAATTAAATGGAATTTCAACCGCATCTATATCCTGTATGGGGCCATTTGCAGTTTCAAATTTTTTAATGTTTTCAACCAATGCTTTCATAAACCGTTTAGCATGAAAAGGAGTAAGTATAATTCGGCTCTTTACTTTACTCTTAGGTGTACCGGGCATTACATTTACAAAATCTATTACAAATTCGGCGTGGCTATGTGTAATGATGGCCAAATTAGCATATTGCCCTTCGGATACATCTTCTGATATTTCTATGTTAATCTGGTTTGGTTGCTCTGTGTTATTGTTCATCTTTAAATTTCTTACAAATATAAAAAACAAAGGGCTTCACAATGTGAAGCCCTTGCAAATAATAATAATATTTATAGAACCTTATCTTGGTCCTGTATATTTCAATGTTTGTGTCCATTCTCTAGTTTGAGAAGGATCAAAAACACCTCCGGGATTATTATAGCCGAATTTTACATAAAATGTTTTTGAGGCTGGATCGTAATGTGAATTGAAACTTGAGTTCATATTATAAAAAGTAGATGCGCCGGCAGCCACATTTTGTACTGTTACTGCATTAGTGCCTGGGTTTACTGTATATTCAGGTTCTTGAACGCCAAAATAGCTAAAACCACCACCTAAGATAGAAGGAATACCAAATGCTCCTGCTAAAGGCCAATACATTTTACAGGCAGTAGCGCCGGTAGTTATCATGTGTATTACCGTAGTGCTGCAAGTGTAACCCGGGTTTGATGATGGGTGATAATTACAAAAATCATCTTTATAAACACCATCATAATTGTTTTTTGCACCTATTTGTAAGATTACTGAGTTTGATGCCTGAGATATTTTACCACTGGCATCAATGGTAGTAATTGTAAATGCCAATGCATACAAATTACTAGGATCTAAAACTGTTGCATCCGGTATATTTATTTCAATTTGTTTTGCAAATTCACCAGGGCTAAAAGTTACACTATATGTACCACCCTGACCACCAGTTTTAACAATACCAGAAGTTGGTACTACAGTGTACCAGGAAGCTGGTAACTGATAGTAATATAAGTTACTTGGGTTTGTTCTATCAGGGTTTGTAGAAACGGTATCCTGGTTAAAAAATGCAACAGCGCTTGTATCGTCTTTTACAGAAATAACAGTTGTACCGTTTAATGCGCTATTGTTAGGCACATCTCTTCTAATATCAACCACCGCTTTAGTTAGGGTGTATGGAGTATTCACAAAACTGATAGCTTCAGCAATAATTCCTGGAGCCGGTGCAACACCCCCATTTAAAAGCTTAACTATCGTTTGTCCTGCATCACCCATTGGTTCGGGGGTAGATATTTTTTTACAGGCGCTAAACGTAAAAGCAGCTAAAGTAAGTATCGCTAATTGCTTTTTAAAGTTTATATATTTCATTGTAGTGTAATTTTTTTATTTAGAATGAATTTGCGTAACCACTATAAAGTGGTTACGCAAAATTATTTATTAGTTATCCCACCATACACGTGCATCCTGGGTATCACCACCAGTAAGGGCTGCTACACCTTGTGCAACACCGGCAGCATTTAAAGTATATTCGTTAGTGCCATAAGTGTAGCGTCTTGGAATATTTCCTGATGTACTGGTAGCATAAGTAGTAGCCATAATGTTAGGAACACCTGTTCTGCGCCATTCGCACCATCCTTGTGTTCCGTCAGGATAAAGTGCAATGAATCTCTGTAATTGTATTCTTTGCAGTTTAGTTGTGGTGGTAGCATTTGCTGCTGCAGGTATTGACCCAAAACTATTCTGGCCAATTGCAGCTACACCTATGCCAGCACTATAATTAGCATTACCACCTAAATAAGCGCCAGGCATTGTAAGCCCCCATTGTGCAAAAGACAGTGCAATACCACTATTGTAAGCTGCTTCGGCATCTGTAGTTGTTAAACCAGCTATCCAGCCTCTTTCAATAGCTTCGGCATAAGAAAGTACTACGGTTGAAGCGCCAAGTATTACAATTGGAGAAGCCTGACCACGATTAGATGGTGATAAAATCAAAGGCCATGGTTCTGGTACTGTTGTAGCATCTGCTCTTTCCAATCCATAGGGAAAACCATTTGCATTCGCTCCATAAGCAGAGACTCTTGAATCGCCTAAACCAGCTAAAAGATCAGTCATAGTTTTACTTTCAGCATAATCTTTACGTCCATCAAATAAAGCATACCAAACATTTTTAAATGGACCCCCAGGGTATGCTATTAAAAAATTATCATCATTAGTGCTTATGAAGCCATTTGGATCTGCAACTGCTGCTGCAAATTGAGTAGCTGAATAATCTCCAGCAGATGGATAAACTTTACTAAGCCTTAATGCCATTTGCATACGCAATGAATTAGCCAGTTTTTTCCATTTTGCATTTGATCCTCCATAAATGATATCCCCTTTTACCGGGTTGCCATTATCGTCAAACTGTGCAATAGCTTCTGTAAGCTCCTTAATCAAATCCTTGTAAACAAATTCCTGATCGTCATATTTAGGAACGTTTAATTGCAAAGCTTCAGAATAAGGAATGGAACCCCACCTATCTGTCATAGTCCAAAATTGAAATGCTTTTAATATACGTGCTACGGCTATTTGATTTCTATTAGCACCATATACTGTATTAGCTGCTGCTGTTGCAGGATCAGTATTTCTGTTAATGATATTTTGCAAATCCATTAACGGACCAGAATAGTTACCAGAAAATTCCAATGGTGTAGTAGCATAAAGGCTAGACTCAGTGTACTGAGTTTCCGTATAGTACTGACAATATAACCCTCCTCTTGTTGAAGCAGCATATCCTCCAATTCCCGACTCAACATTTGTTAACAAAGCCGCCAAATTGGGACTGGTTACACCGCCGGGGTTTACGTTGGTATCACCAAAATCTTTTATTTTACTACAGCCTGCGCCTGCCAGCAATAATACCGACAATCCGAGTACTGTTATTTTGTTATAAATTATCTTATACATAATAATTGATTTTTAATTTTTACTTATGGGTTGATTAAAATCCTAATTTAAGATTGAAACCAAAAGAACGAGTACCTGGGAACTGGCCATTTTCGCCATATATAGCGGTAATCTCTGATGGATCGAAATCTTTTGTTTTAGCATATATCAACCACGGATTTCTTGCCGTAATTGAAAATGTTGCATTATTTAAAAATTTACCCAATCCCATTTTATCTACTGGCAATTTGTAACCAATACTTAACTCACGCAATTTTACAAAAGTAAGATCGTAAATGTATTCGTTAAATATATTTCTTGAAGTAAATCCACCAAAATAGTCTTTAGCATTTACATACATATCTACATCTTTACCAGTAGCTTCATCTACACCAAATACATGAACACCACCACCATCAGCTACATCATCACGTATTGGGTTTCCTTTATCATTTAAAACGGCTGTACGAGCTGTTAAGCCTGAGTAAGAACCCCACATATCAGACAGTGAGAAGAATTTACCACCTACCTGGTAGTCGATGTTAATATTAGCTACGAAATTTTTAAAGAAAGTGATTGTATTTTGAACGCCACCTGTATAATCAGGAATTACACTACCAAAATTAACTAAATCAGGAGCTTTTATAAATAAACCTGATTCATCAATATAAGGTTTTCCATTAGGCGCCAATTTATATCCACCACCAAGTATTGAACCCCATGGTAAATCAACACCCAGTTTTACAACTGGTGTTGTAATACCGCTAAACGCAGCTCCTCCACTTAAAGTAAAGCTATTAACTCCAGGAGCAATTGATTTAACTTTGTTTTCAATAATCTTACTGAAAGTTGAGTTTATTTCCCAACGAAGTTTTTCTCCCCAGAATGGTTTTAAGTTAAGTGTAGCATCAACACTCTTTTGAGTGATTTCGCCGGTATTGATTGTTTTATTAGTAATACCGCTAGTACCTGTAATGGCAACACTATATGGGAAATCTTTAGTTATCCTGTCTTTATATAAAACAGTAAAACCAATTCTGTTCTTTAAGAAACTCATTTCCAAACCATAATCTTTTTGTAATGCTACTGCACCATGAATGGCAGGGTCAGTTAATCCATCAGGTGTACCTGATAAGATATTACCATTCCACTGGTTAGCACCTACACCATATAAGGAACCAGGATATGCGTATGCACCATAGAAATTATCATACGGGCCTAAAGCTCCTGGAACCTCACCCCAACCAAACTTAAGTTTACCGTAGCTGATAAATGGTACTGATTTTCTAATTAAATCGCTAAATACAAAACTGGCACCAAACGATTTACTGAATATTCCATTATCATTAGGAGGCAATGTTGAAAAATAGTCTTGTCTTAAAGTTCCGTCAAGGAAGAAGAAGTTTCTAAAGCCTAATGAAGCTGTTGCAAAAATTGCACGGTATTTATCAGTAATTTTATTGCTGCTATAAGAAACAGGACTTACTGAATTGCTTAATGAATAAAGATCATCAATGGTTAAACCATCAACAGTACCAGTATTCATGGTACGGTATTCCTCACTAAATATATCGAAACCTGTATTAAAATCTATACTAAAGTCTTTTATTTTCTTATTAAAAGAAATTAAGCCTTCAATATTTTGCTTGTTCCAAAAACTTTGAGAAACGCTATATCCGGCTTTTTCGCCAGTTTGGCTAGCACTGCGTTGTAAAAGGCTTGTTGTAAACCCTTCGCCAAAAGTTGTGTTTTGTGCTTTACGATAAGTAAGCTTCACTCTTAAATTATTATTAACCTTATAAGTTAATGAAGCGTTACCATATAAACGGTCTCTTCTGCCTTTACTGAGTGAATTTTGTTGGTATGAGAAGAAGTTATACCAGTAGTTACCTGTAAGGAATGAAGAGCTATGTGGGTTACTACCAATATTCCATGAAGCCAACTGACCATTGTAAGTAAGGTCTTTTAACTCTCTTAAAATACCCATATCTAAATCCCTATGATACCAAGAGTTAAATGAACCGGTTGATTGGTTGGAATATCCCTGGTCAAAAACACCATTTAAATTTTGAGTTACATAGTTTATATTAGTAGCAAATGTAAAATGAGAATTTAAATCAATAGAACCATTTATTGATAACATATTCTTTTTTAATGTAGTAGTTGGTATAATACCTGTTACATCAATATTAGAATACGAAGCCCTTAAACTGTAATTATCGCTTGCTTTACTAAAACTTACGTTAGTATTACGAGTAACACCGGTATTATAGAAATCGGCAGTATTTGTAGGCTGAGGAGTTAACTTTGCTGTTTTAAAAGAATATTCAGATCCAGGATACCATGCATACCAGGGAATATACTCCTGACCTACCATACGAGGACCCCAGCTAGCATCATCGTCATAATTATGAAAATATTTACCATCTAAAGCTTTCCATCCAACAGGATCTCCAGCCTGGTAAGTATATTTAAACATATCAGGACCAGAACCACCAGAGTATGAATTTTGATAATTTGGTAAAATGTATAATTTATCAAACTGAACACCCAGGTTAACTTCTAATCCAATACCACGATTTGATTTCCTAGCTTTTTTAAGGGTGATAACAATTACACCATTTTGACCTGCAGGGCCATATAGGGCTGTAGCAGCCGGACCTTGTAAAACAGTATAATCTTCAATATCATCTGGGTTAAGGTCATTAGCATTTGGCATTTGAGTACCATCAACCACATATAATATAGGGCTGCTACTGCTTAAACCACTCTCACCACCCAAACGAATAGAAGCGCCGCCATCTAAAGATGCGTAAGACTGGCTTCTAACCTGTAAGCCAGCAACCTTACCAGCCAATGCATTGTTAACATTGGTCTGGCGAATGGTATTTACCTGCTCACCAGTTACCACCTGTGCGTTTGATGAAACACTTCGTTGAGTACGTTTTGTTTGGAATGCACTTGTTACAACAACTTCCTGTAACTCGCCTGCATCTTTTTCCATTACAGTATTAATTACATTTTGAGTACCAACCGGCACCTCTATGTTTTTAAATCCTGCAGCAGAAATAACCAGTACATTACCTGAATTAACTTTTATTGAAAAAGAGCCGTTTGCATCGGCAGATAGGCCTGTAGCCGTACCTTTTATTTTAACAGTTGCAAACGAAACAGGGTTACCGTCTGCATCAGTAACCTTGCCGGTCACCACCCGGCTTTGAGCAAATGCTAATACCCCACAGAGCATCAACATTGTAAACAGTGATAAAAATCTTCTCATGTGCATTTAATTAAGTTTAATGATGTGTAAAAATAAGGATATTTTCTTAACGTCAAAATAATGTTAAATTAATTTTAAGGAAATATCCGCCCTTATAAGGACAAATGCTGATTCTATTTTGCTGCTTTGTTTTTAAAAATTGTTAAAATTTATACATTGCCTGAAGCTTTACTTCACTTTTTACCCTGCCATTTATCTCGTCTAAACCACTTCCAATAAGGCTTTTGTCTTTATATCTTGTTTGTGACAGTTTAATCCAAAGGGCAAGTTTTTTGTTAACGTCATAGTTTATATTTATATAATACCTATAGCCTTTATCATAAAAAACCGGTATGGAATAACTGTATAAAACATCGTTTTCGTACGCATAAAGCCTGCTGTTGTACCCGTCGGTTTCAAAATATTGAAGCCTGATACTGCCTGAAAGCGGGCTTAGTAAAGGCTTATAAATAAAATCGAAATAAATTAAATAGCCCTGTTCTGCATTTATACCTTTTTTATCAAACCATACCACTTCGGTACGGTTGCGTAATGAGATAGCTGGGCTTATCTTATAACTTACCTGAGTACGCCAGTTCTTTTTCGGTTGCTGTATAACTGGTGATAGTACAAGCAAATCGGGATTTACATTATAGGCTTTTGTTTCGCTGTGATACCTGCTATATATTTCGAGTTGCCTGTTTGGTTTATAATTTATTTGTACCAGATAATCTGAACCGGTTGACGGTGCGTCTACCCGATATCGTAACCATGGAAATTTATAAAAATCAGCATAGGCGTCTATACGCCAGTAAGGATTTGGCTTTATACTAACGCCAGCGTATAATCCTTTTTCATTAGTAGGGTATGTTCCTTCTGTAAATGCTGATGTATAAAGGGATTGGTAAGATTTAGAAATGTTTCGATAAAGTAAACTTGCATCAACTTTTGTTGATACGCTTATGATAAGACCATTGATAAACGCTTTATCGAATTTGTTTGTAAAAGCTGCCTCACCAAAAATGTGCATGTTCCTATATGTGTAACTATAATCGAAACTATAATTGCCGAAACTATTTCCGGTTAATGCGTATTTATTGTAAGGATCTGCTGATTTTATTAGGGGCAATTTGAATTTATAATGAATACCATTTACACCGAGGTGCAACCCTTTGTATTGGTATGAAAAATTACCACCAAAAGCCAGTTGCCTTTGGATACCTTTATCGTCTGTTTCGCTTTTTGTACGATGATAGCCTGATGTTTGTAATGAAGAAATAAATTCATCGAGGCTTTGTGTGGTATCGGCTGCTACAAAATTGGCATCAATATTTTTGTACGAGCCAAAAGCCGTTAACTGCCAGTTATCTTTTGCAAGTGTAATACCAAGCCCCCGGTGAAAGTTTATTTCGCCGGCTGAATTATAAGGGCGCAGTACATCGGCTTCTCTTTTAATATTGGTAACATCGGCGCCTTTTTTAAAGGCAAGGCTTTGCCATTGTGTTAACCCCTGACCCAGATTAACTGTAAAATCGCCAATTGCCAAAGCTTTTATGATACCTATTTTTCGGGCAAAAATATGAGCCGTATAAAAATCGAAACCTTGTTTCTGTTTTCCTTTAAAAAACTGTTCCCCAGCATCTTTCTCGCCTACAATTCCGTATTGTAATAAATTTTTGTACACATATTTATACCTGAACAATATTTTTTGAGGCGATCCGGGATAAAAATTTGTAGCAGTAGATGAATCCAGCAGATAACCTTTTGACCGCTCGGGAACCTGTGTTACCCTTACTAATATACTTTTATCGCCACCGCTTAACCTGTTACCGAAAGTAGAAACTACAGAAGCCTGCATACTAACGCTAATGTATGGCCGTATTTTTTGTATGGTAGTTATATCCCATCCTGGTACGGCCTGCAATTCATATACATCAATCAATTTACCTGTAAGCAACCGGTACGAAATAAAATTTTGGATCTGGATAGGAGTTAGCACCCGTAACTCTTTTAAATCGGCCGCAGTAGCGGAGTTTAAATTGATGGGATTTTTTAAATACTGCATCATTTGTTGCAGGTAAGAGTCGTCTTCCGTTTCTACATCTTCATTGTTTTCTGTAATATTCTCAAGCTGCTGCTCTGTGGTAGGTGAAGTGGTTTCGGGCACCTGGGCATAAGCACGGGGCAACATAAAAATCAACAAAACCAATGCAATCAGTAACCTCATTCAGCAGCTTTTTTAAAATTCATCAATAACAAAATGCCCGGAGAAAAACCAAGCTCTGGATGATAACTTGTAGAAATATCAAGACGCAAATTTTTCCAGGCTACACCAGCTCCTGCATAAGCTGAAGATGATTCACTTAGAAAACCAGCTTTAGCAAAAAACTTTTTGGCAAACTGGTATTGCAAACCTGCAATAACATTTAAATCTTTGTCTTCTTCCTTTACTATTTCGGCGCTTATAAAAAACCTGTCAGAAGCATCATACCCCAATCCTGCTTTATATGATGAAGCAATTTTTTCATCATTGTTTTTACCAAGCTTGCCGCCTACAGGGTTATATACATGCACTCCTGCATTTAGATTTTCTGTTAAATGCATCATAAGCCCTATTTCAAAATTTACAGCCGATGCAGAACCATAAGAAGGTACACGATAACTGTAATAATTAAATTGAACGCCTAAATCTGCAAACTTTCCTAATTTTCTGGCGTAAGCTAAACCAATTGTATTCTCATTAAAATTTTTAAATCCGGCATAGTTAACCTGAAGCCCAAAATTTCCCAAGGATGTAGGAACCGAACCTGCCAGCGTATAAACGCTGGTTTCATTAAGCATAAACCTTCTTTCGCCAAAAACACCTACTCCGGCATTTTTAACAGATGCCAAAGCGGCCTGGTTGCCGGTAAATGACATTGCATCATTTTGTTGCTGGCTATATGCCGACAAACTGATATATGGTTGTGCCAATGTATAACGAAGTGATTGTGCAACAGAAAAATTGATTATAAAACCAACAAACAGTATAACTAAAAAAAGTTTTCTCATTAGCAAAATATTAGTGACATCCTTTAACAAGATAATGAATACTTTATAAAAACCGGAATTCGTTACTGAATTAGTATCAAATGAAATTACACAAGGCTATTAATACAATTTCGTAAAATCCAAAGCTTACACAGCAATAGCTTTTACTATTTCTATTATATTCAGAATGGTAAATATGATTTTCGGATTGGCATAACAGGGTATTGATTATTTTTGCGGAATGAAAATTTTAGATGGTAAAACAGTTTCGCAAGCTGTAAAAGATAAAATAAAGGAAAAGACTGTTGCTTTTAAAAGCAATGGAAATAAAACTCCTCATTTGGCTGCAGTTTTAGTTGGCAGTAATGGTGCCAGTGAAACTTATGTGGCAAGTAAAATTAAAAATTGTGAAGAGGTTGGTTTTAAAAGCAGTCTATTACGTTTTGACGAAAACATTACTGAAACGGAATTGATTGAAGCCATTGAAAAACTAAACAACGATAAGGATGTGGATGGTATATTAGTACAACTTCCGCTGCCCAAAAAGATAGATGAAGAAAAAATCATCAACTTAATTAATCCCGAAAAAGACGTTGATGGATTTCACCCGATAAGTATTGGAAAAATGGTGCAGGGCTTGCCAACTTTTATACCAGCAACACCTTACGGTATTCTTCTGATGCTTGAATTTTATAAAATTGAAACCAGTGGTAAACATGCAGTAGTAATTGGCCGTAGCAATATAGTTGGCCGCCCTATCAGCATTTTATTAAGCAGAAACAGTTACCCTGGAAACTGCACGGTAACGGTATGCCATAGCCGCACAAAAAATTTAAAAGAGATTTGCATACAAGCCGATATTATTGTTGCAGCTTTAGGCATACCCGAATTTTTAAAGGCCGATATGGTAAAAGAAAATGCTGTAGTTATAGATGTAGGCATTACCCGGGTTGCTGATGCATCTAAAAGATTAGGTTTTGCATTAAAAGGCGATGTAGATTTTGCAAACGTGGGCCCCAGGTGCAGCTATATTACACCCGTACCCGGTGGTGTAGGTTTGATGACTATTGCAGCTTTACTGATGAACACTTTTACTGCTGCTGAAAATAAATATCGAAATTAAAAAACCATTGATTTTTTTAATGAGTGAAACAAAAAATACCAGCGCTGTTACTTTGCCTGTGATGGAACATTTTTACACGCTGCAGGGAGAAGGCTACCACCAGGGTAAAGCTGCCTATTTTATTCGCCTGGGCGGATGCGATGTGGGATGTGTATGGTGCGATGTGAAAGATAGCTGGGATGCAGATAAACATCCAAATTTTAATATTGAAAGTTTAAAGAATAAAGTTTTAGCAACACCGGCCAAAATGGTGGTTATTACCGGGGGAGAACCATTGATGCATAACTTAGATGAACTAACTACCTTATTACAAAAAGCAGGTTTACAAACAAATATCGAAACTTCTGGCACTCATCCTTTAAGCGGCACATGGGACTGGATTTGTTTTTCACCAAAAAAATTTAAAGCACCACTACCAGAAATTTTTCCGGTAGCTAACGAATTAAAAGTAGTAGTATTTAATAAATCGGATTTTGCCTGGGCAGAAAAACATGCAGCACTAGTTTCATCATCCTGTAAATTATATCTGCAACCCGAATGGGATAAGGCTGCTGAAGTTACTCCCATGATTATTGAATACATAAAACAAAACCCTCAATGGAAGTTGTCGTTGCAAATACACAAGTATATCAATGTGCCTTAAAACAAAAAGTTATAATTATACAGAAAAAATAAATCGGCGCAGTTTTCGTTCTACCTTCACTTATTGAATTTTGAACAAATGCAAAATAGAATATCTTATATCCAAAAACTAATCTTTTCTTTTTTAGTATTTACCTGTTTCAATGTTGTTGTTTTTGCCCAATGGTACAACCCCGATAAAGTAAATAAGAAAGCCGGTGAAGTATATGCACTGGCTTATGAAGAAGCCATTGCTGCCAATTATACAGCCGCTTTAAAACATTTAGAAGAGGCTATTGCCCTTGATCCAAAATTTGTGGATGTATATTTATCAAGGGCTGGCATTTATGCCGAACTAAAAAACTATACAGCATCGGTTGCCGATTTTGAAAAAGGCATGCAGATGGATTCTGTATATTCAAAAACATACCTGCTGCCCTATTCCATATCGCTTGCTGGTGTTGGAAAATTTAAACAGGCATTACAAGAAGTAAATGAATTTTTGGCTAACCCAACATTAAATCCTCAAAGTATTAAAGCAGGCAATTACCGGAAATCAACTTATAGTTTTGCGGTTGACTATGAAAAAAAACATCCTGTAAAAGATTATGTTTTTAAACCTATAAACCTGGGCGACAGCATAAATACCAGCGACCTGGAATATTTTCCCTCTTTAACCATTGATGGTAGCAAAATGATATTTACACGACGTGTAGCAAGCGATGAAGATTTTTATGAGACTGATTTTATTGATGGCAAATGGAGTAAAGCAAAACCACTGGGAGGTAAAGTGAACACAAATTTTAATGAAGGAGCTCAAAACATTTCGCAAGACGGGCAGTTATTAATTTTTACAGGCTGTAATTATCCCGAAGGGCAAGGTAGTTGCGATTTATACTTTTCTATAAAAACAACTAATGGGTGGAGTGAACCACAAAATTTAGGCTCAATAGTAAATACAGATTTTTGGGAATCATCACCTTCCTTATCACCCGATAAAAGAGACCTGTATTTTGCCAGCAGCAGGGCTGGTGGATTTGGTGGCCGGGATATTTGGGTTACACACCGTTTATTAAACGGAAAATGGAGCCGACCCGAAAACCTGGGCGAAACAATAAATACTAGCGGCGACGAAAGCTGCCCTTTTATACATGCAGATAATGAAACACTTTATTTTAACAGCAATGGACATACGGGTTATGGAATGACAGATTTATTTTTTAGTAAAAAAGTAAATGACAGTAGTTGGACAATGGCTGAAAATTTAGGTTATCCCATTAACAATATTGACGACCAGGGCAGTTTAATTGTAGCAGCCGATGGTAAAACTGCTTACTATGCAAGTGATGGAAGTGATACCAGGGGTGGACTCGACATTTATTCTTTTCAGTTGAGGGACGACATAAGACCTTTAAAAACATTATGGGTTAAAGGAAAAGTATTTGATAAAAAAACAAATGCAGGCTTACCTTCGTCTGTTGAATTAACAGATATAAAAAGCGATAGGCTTATTAGTAAGATACAAACAGATGAAGATGGGAATTACCTGGTTACACTGCCTGTAGGCAAAGATTATGCTTTTAATGTAAACCGCAGGGGGTACCTTTTTTATTCAGATAATTTTTCTATCTCAAAAAATACTGACTCGGTTTTTACAATAAATATTCCATTACAGCCCATCGAAAAAGGAGCTAACATTGTTTTAAAAAACATCTTTTTTGAAACAGGAAAATTTGAATTACAAAACGAATCAAAATCGGAATTGGACAAATTGGTTGATTTATTAAACGACAACCCCAATCTAAAAATACAGATAGACGGGCATACTGATAATGTAGGTCAGCAAAAAGACAACCTGGAACTTTCCAATAACAGGGCAAAATCGGTTGTTGGATATTTACTTAGTAAAGGCATAAACCAGCAACGCCTTAGCTTTAAAGGTTTTGGCGCTTCAAAACCTGTTGCTGATAACAGTACCGAAGCTGGAAAAGCACAGAACAGGAGAACTGAACTTTCTGTAATCAGTAATTAGATATTTTTTCTAATATTGTTATTCATATCAATACCTCATTGCTCTATGCATAACGATCTGTTATATCAAATTGCCCTTACACTTGTACCCAACATTGGCAATGTACATGCCAAGGCTTTAATTGAAATATACGGCAATGCACAATCGGTTTTTAAAGCAAAAAGAAAAGAACTTGAAGCTATTGATGGCATTGGAGCCGTGAGAGCGAAATCAATTAAAAATTTCAACGATTTCAGTAGTTCGGAAGGCGAAATAAAATTCATCGAAAAATTTAAGATAACACCGCTTTTTATAACGGATGATATTTATCCTAAGAGATTATTGAATTGTTACGATAGCCCTGCATTATTGTATTATCGTGGTAATGCAGATTTAAATACTTCCAGGATTGTTTCAATTGTTGGAACTCGTAATAATTCTGATTATGGTAAAACTGTTTGCGAAAAATTTGTTGAAGAACTTCGTTCCGAAAATATTTTAATTGTAAGCGGCCTGGCATTTGGTATTGATACCATTGCTCATAAAGCGGCCTTAAAAAATAATTTACAAACAGTAGCAGTACTGGCTCACGGGCTCGACAGGATTTATCCGCAACAAAATAAAAATCTTGCAAAGCAAATTATAAATCAAGGCGGATTGTTAACCGATTTTATCAGCAATACAAACCCCGATAAACAAAATTTTCCAAAGCGAAACCGCATTGTGGCCGGCTTGTGCGATGCCGTTATTGTAATGGAAAGCAGTAAAAAAGGTGGCTCATTAATTACAGCAGAACTGGGCAACAGTTACAATAAAGATGTGTTTGCCATACCGGGTCGTATTTTAGATTCTAAAAGCGAAGGTTGCAACTATCTTATACAAAATAATAAAGCAGCACTGATAAATGCTGCCTCTGATTTTTTAGATATGATGAACTGGAAACACAATCCTAAAATATCGGCCAAAAAACAAAGAGAATTATTTATTGAACTCTCGCCCGATGAAAAAATTGTAGTTAATATATTGCAACAACAGGCACAAACACATATTGACGAATTGTATTTTAAAAGCGGTCTTAGCAGCAGCGCTGTAGCAACAGCATTACTAATGCTGGAAATGCAGAATATTATAATAAGCCAGCCAGGAAAAATATATAAATTAGCTTAATCATTTCCTGATTTTAAAAAACACTACAAATTTTTAATTTTTAATTTTTAATTCTGTACCATACCTTTGCCTATGGCAACAATAAACAACCCCACAGCTAAAAGCAAATCTGCAAAATTTTACGGCGAAGGATTAACATTTGATGACGTTTTACTCATGCCTGCTTATTCGCAGATATTACCTCGTGAGGTAAGCATCAATACAAAACTTACAAAAAACATTACACTTAATGTTCCCTTATTAAGCGCTGCAATGGATACAGTTACCGAAGCAGCCCTGGCCATTGCATTGGCACGGGAAGGAGGTTTGGGTATTTTACATAAAAATATGAGCATTGAGCAGCAGGCCGACCAGGTTCGTAAAGTAAAACGAAGTGAAAGCGGTATGATCATTGACCCGGTAACTCTTAAACCAGATGCTACAATCGGCGAAGCCTTACGCATCATGAAAGAAAATAAAATTGGCGGCATCCCCATTGTAGATACAGCACATAAATTAGTAGGCATACTCACCAACCGTGATCTTAGGTTTGAAACAAGTTATACGGATAAAGTGAGCTCCATAATGACAAAAGAAAATCTTATCACCGCCCCCGAAGGCACCGATTTAAAAAAGGCTGAACTCATCTTTAAAAAAAATAAAATAGAGAAATTACCCGTAGTAAATAAGAACGGAATTTTGATTGGACTTATCACCTTTAGCGATATTTTAAAATTAAAATCGCACCCACATGCAGTAAAAGATTCGTTTGGAAGATTGTTGGTAGGCGCAGGTGTTGGCATTACAAGCGATATTATGCAAAGAGTGGAAGCCTTGTACAAAGTTGGTGTTGATGTAATTTGTTTAGACAGTGCACATGGTCATACTAAAGGTGTAATGGACGCTCTAAAAAAAATTAAGAAAACTTATAAAGATCTTCAGATAATTGCCGGTAATGTGGGTACAGGTGCTGGCGCAAAAGCTTTAGCCGAAGCAGGTGCCGATGCAGTGAAAGTAGGGATAGGACCCGGTTCTATTTGTACAACCAGGATAGTTGCAGGAACAGGTGTACCGCAAATAACTGCTGTTATGGAAGCTGCAGCAGCATTAAAAAACCTGCGGACGGGCAAGGTTGGTAAAAATATAGGCATCATCAGCGATGGAGGTATAAGATATACCGGCGATATGGTAAAAGCGCTTGCCGCCGGAGCTAATTGTGTAATGATGGGAAATATTTTTGCTGGCACCGAAGAAAGCCCCGGCGATACAATCATTTACGAAGGCCGAAAATTTAAGCAATACCGGGGCATGGGTTCATTGGGCGCTATGGCACAGGGCAGCAGCGACAGGTATTTTCAGGACTTGCCTGCCGGACAGACGGGTGTAGAAGATGAAGTGAAAAAATTTGTACCGGAAGGCATAGAAGGCCGTGTTGCTTTTAAAGGAAATTTACGGGAAGTAGTACATCAGTTTACAGGAGGCTTACGGGCAGGTATGGGTTACTGTGGCGCTAAAGATATTGCCGAATTACAAAAAGCTGTTTTTGTAAAAATTACAAATGCAGGCATTAAGGAAAGTCATGCACATGATATTGCAATAACAAGGGAAGCGCCCAATTACAGTCCGCTGTAAATTTTAAGCAGTGATGTAATTAAGCCTGTTGTTATTTTTTTATTTACCCAATATTTGTTTTTCATAGCAGCACCGTTGTGTCGCATGAAACATCCCGATTTTCGGGACTCTTGTACAACTTACCTTTGTTCAACAATAAATTACAATGCAAAAATTAAAATACTTCTATCTCCTAATCTTACTTAATTTTTCATTTTTAATTTATAATGCAGCTTTTGCGCAAGACAGCTCACGCCTGCGTATATCCCTGCTTACCTGCACACCTGGCGATGAGTTATATTCTACTTTCGGACATAGCGCTTTTAGAGTAATAGATAGTAACAGTGTTACAGATATAGTTTATAACTACGGCACTTTTAATTTTGATGATGATGGGTTCTACTTAAAGTTTGTACGAGGAAAACTTTTGTACTATGTATCTACAGAATATTTTTCCGATTTTAAAGATTTATATCAAAGTACCAACCGGGGCATTACCGAACAGGCACTAAACTTATCTGGCCAGGAAAAAATAAATATCCGTAATTTTTTAAACGAAAATTTAAAGGAGGAAAATAAATTTTATAAATACGATTTCTTTTTTGACAATTGTACCACCCGGCTAAGAGATATCCTCAAAAAACAACACGACTCCACCTTTACCCAAACACTTGTAATGCCTGCAGGTAGCAGGTTTCGTCAGGCTATTCATCAATACCTGAACATGAACCAAAAATACTGGAGCAAGTTGGGCATTGATATATTACTTGGTGCACCCTGCGATGCTGTGATGACTAACGAACAAATGGATTTTTTACCCGATAACCTTATGAAAAGCCTGGATAGTAGTAAGCATCACGACATCTTATCATCGCAAAAATTATACAACTTACCTATTACTGAAAACAATAAAATCAGCTTTACACCTTTTATAGTCTTCACGCTATTGTTAATTTTTATTATCCTTATCAGCCTTACAAAAAATAAATTTGCCCAGGCTTTTTTACAGGGTTTTGATGGTTTGCTCTTTTTTATTACCGGTGTGTTGGGCTGTATTTTAATTTTTATGTGGACGGGTACCGATCACCAGATGTGTAAGAATAATTTTAATTTAATTTGGGCATGGCCTACACATATTATTATTGCATTTTTTGTAAGCAGCAAAAAAGAATGGGTAAAAAAATATTTTAAATTTACCACAGTTGCTTTAATGGCTGTTTTAATTAGCTGGTTTTTTTTACCTCAACAAATGAATAATGGTTTGCTGCCTGTTGTGTTGCTGCTGATTTACCGAAGTGCTAAAAAATCTTTACCAACATAATTGCATCTTTCGTATCTGCCTTTTGATTTAACGCTTTTAATAAAATTGAAACTTAAAACAATCATATATCAATCTTCAAAAATTTTTTACCGTACAATAGGTAATGGCAGGCTTGTTGTTTTAATTCATGGTTTTGCAGAGGATGGCGAAATATGGAAAAATCAAATAGAATTTTTACAACAGCATTTTACTTTGCTCATTCCCGATTTACCGGGTAGCGGCCAATCTTCAATGATTCAAGATATGAGTATTGATGGTATGGCCGAAGTGATAAAATATATTTTAGATAAAGAAAAAATGGAAGCTTGTACAATGCTTGGCCATAGCATGGGTGGTTATATTACACTTGCATTTGCCGAAAAATATTTAGACAATTTAGTTTCATTTGGCCTGGTACATTCAACTGCATTTGCTGATAGCGAAGAAAAAAAAACCAATCGTTTAAAATCTATTGTGTTTGTAAAAAAGAATGGCGCATTTGAATTTTTAAAAGCCGTTATTACCGACTTGTTTACAGAAAACTGGTATGTTAATAACAGCAAGTTTGTAAATGAGCTTATTGAAAAAAGCAGGAATTTTAAAGATGAAGCCATTATTGCCTATTACCAGGCCATGATTAACCGGCCCGATAGGACTAAAGTTCTTAAAACCACAAACAAGCCAGTACTATTTGTTATTGGCGAGCACGATAAAGCAGTACCATTTAAGCAAAGCTTGCAACAATGCCATTTGCCAGTACAATCAAGCATACAAATTTTACGAAACAGTGCACACATGGGAATGTGGGAAGAGGCTGGGAAACTAAACAGTATTTTAAAAGATTTTAGTTAATATAGTTAGTTGTTGTGACTCGTCCTATGTTGTTGGTCAGGCGACCAACAACGGCGGAGTAATTCAAGTGTTGTATATCTAAAGTTTTAATATTACTTTTACAGTCAACATTTAAAGCGTTAAGCTAAAATTTTAGAGAGGAGAAACTGCGAACTTCAAGTTATCTAAAATCATACGAGTCTCAAGGTTTAGAAATGACGCTCACGTCCAAGGTGTGGGTATCATTGTATATTGATACTTGTGGTTTCTTCACAGTAAACCTCCTCCTAGTAGTTTTAATGTCCCACGCTTTTTTATTTACTCACCAGTCGATAGGGACATAAGGCATTAAGTTATTTTATGAAACAGTCTTTAATTGCCCTGATCTTAGTATCATTTATTTTTCAAAGTTGCACTAAAACGCTTTATACTAGCAAACAAGTAGCCCAATCATTCCACACAAAAAAAGATGTAATAGCCAGGTATGGTTTACCTACTGAAAAGAAAACAGAAGGAAATATAACAGAATGGCTTTACGATATGGGTAGTGTATCAACTGGCGTTTCACGATCTGCTGGGACAGTTAATACAACTGTAAATACTACAAGTAGCGGCGCTACAGGATCAGCTTATGGAGGAGGTACAACATATACAAAGTTCAATAATTACAGGAGTTATATAAAGTTCATTTTTGATGAACGGGACAATGTAATGAATGTGGTTTGGCAAGGAGTTGATTTGTCTGTTAGGAAAAAGGCTCCGGGCAGAACGGTAGGGTTGATCGTTGGATCATTGGCTGCTGCAGCAGCGTTAAGTATTGGAATATTAGCATTAAGTGATGATTTGTAAAAATAGCGAGTATGAAAATATTTATACCGTTTACGCCTTCGCCTTTCGCCCTGGTTCGTGTAATCACGAACCAAAATTCTCCATGCCGTTGTTGGTCGCCGTTGTTGGTCGCCTGACCAACAACTTAACAATTTATTTTTTCAATCTCGAAAATGTGTAAGCATATTGAAATCTCCTTCCCTCCCACCTGTTTCATAAAATAAAGCGCTACTATAAAAATAATTTTCAGGTTGTTTACATAAATTCCATTTAGGTTGCAGAGGATTATTATGAATATAGTCGAGTTTTTGTATAAACACCTGCTCAGTATATAATTCCACACTCAATGAATTCCTTTCCCATACCTGTTGCTTCCTGTCAGCCGCTTTCACTTGCAATGAAGTTAATAAAGGGTCATTATTCATAAACATGAATTTAAGAATACTTCGAGCTGTGAATTTCATAAAATCTCTCTGAAAATTCGCCTTATTGATTCCATCGTTTATTTTCCATATAGCATGAAAATGATTGGGCATTATTACAAATGCATTCACTATTATTTGCTTATTTTGTACCCGATGTTGCATAGCTTCTATTAAAATCTGTTTATGTATATCTTTATTCAGAACAGGTAACCAATTAAGATTAGTTGCAGTAAAAAATTCGGTATGATGAGGATGAAGGTACATCAAAACAAAAGTAAATATTGTAAGTTATAAATTTTGGCAATGTACCGCTTAACCCTTTGTTGTTGGTTATGCAACCAACAACAGCAGAAGACTTTCCCTATGTTGTTGGTCAGGCGACCAACAACGGCATAGAGACCAACAACGGCAGAGAGTGACCAAAAACAGCAGAGGATTTATTCATTATTGCGTTTTGTTTAATAAGTATTATATTCACTAATATAAAACACTAATAAACATGCACATGAATATTAAAAAATTTGTATCAATAGTTATTTTAATTTTTGCTTTATTATTTAATTCGAAAGCACAAATTGCCTCAAGACTCGATATTGCGGATATCACTGTACCAATTCAAAGGGAAGATATAATTCCATTAACTGATTGTAATTCTGTGAGTTTGAATGGTTGCAATTATATTTACAATAATACTTTCACTCCTTTACCAATTTACTTTAATCCCTATACTTTTGCAAATTATACCAACCCGTTTAACTATGATTTTCTAGGAAATAGCTTAATCTCCGGATGGGATGTGGCACATGGTACTCCAACGGTTTATGATGGCATTAATTATAACGATCCTATACCCCCACCAAATGCATCGGGTTATTTTTTTGGTGCATCAGGGTTTGTTCTTTCCGCTGGTGGCTGGATCAGTGAAGGAGTAGTTCAAAAAATTCCCACTTTAACACCAAACAATACTTATACTTTGAGTCTTTACAAAATGCTTAAAAACTATACAGGTCATTCATTAGATCATTTTAAGATTGTTTTATTGCGATGCCAAGATTATATGAGTACTTTTTGGCCTATGAGCTATCAAATTCCTCCACTTCCAGCAATTTCACAAACCATTTATTGTGAAACTTCAATTCAAAATATTGAATGGAACCAGATTTTTATTAAATTTACATCTGATTATGCTTATGATATGATCTGGATATATCCAGAAGGAAATCATGATATACAAAATAAATTTGTAGGTATTTTTGTTTCATTTCCAGAGCTTATTAATGTAAGCAATTTTAATGCAGGCTCTGCCCCCAATCCCACCCCACCAAACTGTAATGTCACTATCGGGCCAACCACTCCAAACTGCGGCCCAACAGGCGCTGTGTATAAATGGTATGGCCCAAATAATCAAATTATTACGGCTCCTCAAAGTCAACAGATACAGGTAGATGCATCAGACCTTAATAATACAGGAGTTTGGACACTTGGTATGTTATTACCCAATGCAGTTAGTACTAATAATACTTGTAGTGAGCAACAGATAAACCAAGAACCAATGGTATTTTCACAAACAATAAATGTTCCATTTTGTCAGGGACAATGTACTACTCCTTTCATAAATCCAATTGGGCCTATTGATTATTATTATTTTTGGGAAAGCGAATGGATAGGAAAGCAACTTACCTCCAGCGCAACATCAGGTAATCAGTGGTATCGTAATAATGTAGCCATTCCTAATGCCGTTACATCAACATATAATGCTAAAGAAGCTGGAAATTACTATGTTAAAGTAGAAACTTGTACCTCAAATATAGTATCAATAATCGGCCATCCGTATTATGAGTCGCCTCCACAATTCGGGCAACATATCATACCTGTTGCTCAGTCTCCAGGTTATTACTGTCTTAATACTTCTGGTCCCATAAAGCTATTCAACCTCGGTTCGTCAGCAAATTATACATGGAATACAAATCCATATCCATGGATACCTTCCTCATTGACTATTAATCCATCAACATATAACATTCATTCCCCAAATGCATCTCTCACTGTTGGTAATATTGGGGGTACTTTTGATATTCAAGGAACCGCTAATTTAAGTGGTGAGGAAAAAATTTTAGATTATCATCTTTTACTTACGCCTCAAACTACTGGTGAAAGCCGGACTGTATGTGCAAATTCAATAAATTATTTCGGCGCCCCGGCCTACTATGGCACCTTACCTGGAAGCACAGGTTTTACGTATGAAACTTACGATTTCGGGCCGAATGGTACAATTGTTTCACCTGCATTATATGCTGGGTTTCAGGTCGTTACTATTCCAGGAAATTCTCCTTTGTCAAATAATTTTGGTGTACAATTTTCAGGAAACAGTTATTTTAAATTTGATGCCAACTATTTCTGGGGAGGTTGTTATAGCGAAACCCCATGGAATATAACAGTACTTACAGGATGTTTTGACGGAGGAAATAATTCCCTTAAACAATCCCCTACAACAATTTATCCCAACCCTGCAACAGATCAGTTAAGTTTCATTTCGTCAGATGCGATTAAAGAAGTAGAGATATTTAGCGTATTCAATAATCTAATCTTTAAGATCAAAGGAAATAATTCAAAAACCTTAACTTCAAATATTGCAAATTTACCTCCTGGTCTTTATAACTGTCGTATAACAACCATCAAGAATGTTGAAAACCAAAAACTCATAATAAAACGATAAAGCAAACAAGCTTTAATTTTTTTAAACGCTGTCTTCTACGAAAAGGCAGCGTTTTATCCTATTTTTAGGTCTTATAATTGCTTTCATAATTATGATAAAAAAAATTGTTTTCGCTTTTCTTCTCTTAATATTTTCCATACCAACTTTTGCAAATCATACAAAAGGCGGATGGATGTATTACGAATATCTTGGCCCCGGTTCAGCTACCAATACTGCTAAATACAGGATTACTTTAAAATTATATACTGCATGTGAATTAACCAGCGGTCAATTTGACCCTACTATAAACTTCACTATTTTCAACGGGTCAACAAACCAGATGCTATATAATATTCCGGTTACTTATACAAGCAATCCAAATATTGAGAATTGTAACTCACAAATATGCCACCCTTGTATCAATTTAATTCCTTCCATCTGTTATAAAATTATTACTTATGAACTTATAAGAGATTTATCTATTACTCAAGGAGGATATACTGTGGCTTATCAGCGATGTTGCAGGATTTCAGGAATTTTAAACATTCAAAATTCCAACAATGTAGGAGAAACCTGGACAGTAAAAATTCCAGGTACAGCAATCCCCGGAGCAGAAACTAATTCCAGCGCCAGGTTTTCTCAAAATGATACAGCAATTATATGCCACAACAACAGTTTTATATTTGATTTTAGTGCAACAGATATCAATAACGATTCATTAGTGTATAATTTTACACCAGCTTATGCAGGAGGAGCTTCAGGTAACCCTTCACCAAATCCTGCATCAACTCCTCCTTATTCATCTGTACCTTATGCATCATTCTACTCCGGGTCGCAACCAATGGGTAGTGCTGTAACCATTGATAGCAAAACAGGTATTGTATCGGGCATTGCACCCAATTCAGGTATTTATGTATTAACAGTAACTGTAAGTGAATACAGGAGAGGTACAAATATTAAAATTGCTGAAGTACGAAAATCCTTACATATTGAAGTAGCCGATTGCTCTTTAACTGAAGCCATTCTTGACCCACAATATATCAGTTGCGATGGGTTTACTTTAAATTTCTTTAATGGCAATAATAACAATATCCAGACTTTTGATTGGGATTTTGGCGATGGCTCAACTTCAACTCAAACAGCCCCAACACACACTTATGCCGATACAGGCATTTATATTTTAAAGCTAGCTGTAAACCGTGGCCTGCCTTGTTCCGATTCTACCACTGCCATCGTAAAAGTTTACCCAGGGTTTTTTCCTGGTTTTACTTCTGCCGGGCAATGTCAAAAAGTACCTGTTCAATTTACCGATTTAACTACAGCTACTTATGGCGTTTCGTCCAAATGGGCCTGGAATTTCGGTGATTTTGGTTCGCCAACCAACACATCAATCCTAAAAAATCCAACTCATATATATAACAGTACCGGCACTTACACAGTAAGTTTTATAGTAGAAACCGATAAAGGCTGTATTGATACACTGCAAAAAACAATTACTATACTCGATAAACCGCCATTATCAATGCCCAATGATACTTTAATCTGCATCATTGATACTCTTCAACTAACAGCAGTGGGTACAGGTAGTTTTGTATGGTCGCCCAATTACAATATCAGTAATGTAAATATTAATAACCCACTGGTAAGCCCCGATGTAACTACAACATACAAAGTAACACTTACCGATCCTTTTGGTTGCGTGGGCACCGATTCAGTTAAAGTGAATGTGAAATCATTTGTAACATTATCTGCCGGTAGCGATACTACGATATGTACAACAGATTCGGTAACCCTGCAATTAAATAGTGATGCCCTATATTATTTATGGACCCCCTCTACAGGACTTAACAACCCCACTTTACAAAATCCCAAAGCGGCACCTTTGGTAACTACTACTTATCATGTAGTAGGCAGCATTGGTAAATGCATTGCACAGGATGATATTACCATTACTCCTGTACCATATCCTGCCGCTAATGCCGGGCCCGATCAAACAATTTGTATTGGCCAATCGGCACAACTAAATGCTTCGGGCGGCAGTATTTATTTCTGGAGCCCAACAGCATTTTTATCGGCTGCAAATATTGCCAACCCGGTTTCGGTTAATCCAATAGATAATGTAAGATATATAGTTACTGTACGGGATGTATTGGGTTGCCCAAAACCTGTAAAAGATACGATGGTACTAACCGTAGCAAAAATTATTGCCGATGCCGGTCCAAGAGACACATCGGTAGTTATTGACCAGCCCCTACAACTGAATGCAACAGGAAGTATTAATTATGCATGGACACCTACTACCTGGCTCAATAATCCTAATATCAATAATCCTATTGCACTTGCACAAAACGATATTGAATATGTGGTAAGGGTTAGTAATAATTTTGGTTGTTTTGATACTGACAGCATACGGGTTCATGTATTTAAAATAAAACCCGACCTGTATGTGCCCAATGCCTTTACACCAAATGGCGATGGCAACAATGATATTTTTAAACCCATACCTATTGGCATGAAATCGGTAGATATTTTTAGGGTGTACAACCGATGGGGGCAATTGCTATATTCAGGAACCGGTAATGGCGCCGGCTGGGACGGAAAGTTTGGAGGCAAAGGACAGGAAACAGCAACTTATGTTTGGTATGCCGAAGGTGTTGATTATTTGAATAATAAGATAAAAAGAAAAGGTAGTGTGGTTCTTATCCGGTAACAAATAAAATTTTTCAAATCCAAAAAAACGCCGACTTCTTTGTGAAGACGGCGTTTTTAGTTAGTTTTACCTCTCCTACATTTAGCAATTCAATGAAAAAATATTTACTGCTTATTACTTTATCAATCCTATGCATACAGGACATTTATGCCAATCATACAAAAGGCGGTTGGATGTATTATGAATATCTTGGACCCGGTATTAATGACCCCTCAAAACTGATGTATAGAATTGGCTTAAATCTTTATATTGATTGTGGTTCAACATTAATAGAGCCTACTTGGAATTTTTCATTTTTTAATGGTAAGGCCCCTTTTAATTTTATACAAGACATAAGTGTTAATGCCGCACCTTATTATGATATAAATGGATGTACGCTTCCTAGTTGTTATCCCTGTATAAACAATATACCAAGCAGGTGTTATAGGATAATAAATTATGAAACTATTGTTGAATTGGCACAATCTCCTGATGGTTATATTGTTTCAAAACAAAGATGTTGTAGGGTTGCAGGGATTTCTAACCTTCAAGCCCCTTCAAATAATTTTGGTGCTACTTATACAATTAGAATACCAGGCTTTAATGATGGGCCAACAGCCCCAATGAATACAAGCCCAAAATTTATATTTAATGATACAGCAATAGTTTGTGGAGACAATCCGTTCACACTAAATTTTAAAGCAACAGATGCAGATGCTGATTCATTAGCTTACTCTTTTGTAAGTGCTTATGAAGGAGGTTCTTCGGGAAATGCCAATCCTAATACCGCAGCACCACCTCCTTATGGTTCAGTAATTTATTCACCACCATATAGTGGGATTCGCCCTTTAGGAGCTGCTGTTAGTATTGACCCAGTAACTGGTGTTATTAGTGGAACAGCCCCACCAAACGGAGAATATGTTATTTGTGTATTAGTTCAAGAATATAGAAATGGATTGTACATAGGTGAAAGTAGGAAAGAATTACATTTAAAAACAACCCCATGTACGCCTCTAGTTGCTAATCCAAACTTCAATTCTGTTACATGCGATGGCTTTACAGTTACCTTAACGCAAAACACACCTGGAAACCCTGATACCTATTTTTGGGATTTTGGAGATCCAGCCAGTGGTCCTCTTAATTACTCTAATTTACCCAATCCAACACACACTTTTACTGATACTGGTGTATTTAATATAAAATTGGTAGTTTCAATAGCAGGGTTATGTACCGATTCTATTACAAAACCTCTTGGTGTTTATCCAAACTTCTTTCCGGGCTTTTTAAATTCGGCGCTATTATGTGTTAACTCACCCATACAATTTACTGATACCACGTATTTTCAATTCGGTAATATTGCGGCATGGCGTTGGGATTTTGGCGATGGTACAACACTAGCAGATACCAGCCATCTTCAAAACCCGGTTTATACATACCCGGGAGCAGGTACTTATACCGTAACACTAATGGTTACCAATGATAAGGGTTGTGTAGATACATACAGCAAACCCATTACCATCAATACAAATCCCACGCTTAGTTTACTAACTGCCGATACAACTTATTGTGGTCTCGATAGCCTGCAACTGAATGCTACCGGCACAGGTACTTTCAACTGGCTTCCATTTACAAATATTGTTGGCGGCGGTACTGCCAACCCACAAGTGTTTCCTGCGGTACCTACCAGGTACCGTGTAACATTAACTGATGTAAATGGTTGTAGTAGCAACGATTCGGTATTGGTAACACCAAAATTAGACCTCAGCAATGCTATCCAGGCAAATCCTGTTTCTATTTGCGAAGAAGATACTATCCAGTTATCTGGCAGCAGTAATTATAATACAAATATTTCCTGGCAATGGAGCCCGCAGGCCAGTGTTGAAATGCCGGCCATGCAAAATAGCAGGGCTTACCCATCGGTAAATACAACATATACGCTTACTACAACCTGGGGATTACATTGTGTGGCTACCGCCACACAAAATATTGTTGTAAAAGCTTTAGCCATACCAAACGCCGGCCCCGATGCTGCTTTATGCAATGGGCAAGCCACCATACAACTAAATGCCAGCGGCGGCGATACTTATCAATGGTCGCCGGCAACAGGTTTAAGCGATCCTAACATACCAAATCCCATAGCTTCGCCATCAACTACAACCACGTATATTGTAGCAGTAGCGGTTAACGGCTGTGCAAAAACCCGTGCTGACAGTATGATACTTACTGTACGCACATTGCCTGCTATTACTACAACCAACGATACGCTCATCTGTATTATTGATACTTTACAACTAAACAGTACAGGTACCGGTAATTTTGTGTGGACACCTAATTACAATATCAATAACACCAGTATTGCCAGCCCTCTTGTTAGTCCGGATTTGCCAACAACTTATCATGTAAGGTTAACCGATAGTTTCGGATGTTATCGTGATGATTCGGTTTTTGTTGATGTGAGAACAGGTGTATCGCTTAATGCCGGTGCAGATACCACTATTTGCCAAACTGATACCATCAGGTTAAATACAGTAAGCGATGGTTTGTATTACCAATGGACACCCTCTACTTATTTAAACTTCAGCAATATAAAAAATCCACTGGCTACACCGCTCAACAGCACCACGTATACTGTTGTTTCCAGTATAGGCAAATGCAGCAGCACAGATGATATTACCATTACGGTGGTACCATACCCCAATGCCAGTGCAGGTGCAGATATTGCTGTTTGCACAGGTTTTTCGGCTCAATTAAATGCTAGTGGTGGCAGTATTTATGCCTGGAGCCCTGCTGCTTTTTTAAACGACAGTTCCATACCAAACCCGATTTCGCAAAAACCAACAGCAAGCATACAATATATTGTTACCGTAAGAGATAATTTAGGTTGCCCCAAACCGGTTAAAGATAGCGTATGGGTAATAGTGGCCCCGCCTGTTGTGGCTAATGCCGGCCCATCAGATACTACAGTTGTTCTGGGACAACCATTACAACTTAATGCTACGGGAGCCGATTCATATATTTGGTCGCCGGCTACCTGGTTAAGTAACCCCGGTATTAGTAACCCGCTTGCTTTACCGCAGGATGATATAACTTATATGCTTACTGCTACAACAGCACAAGGTTGTATTGGTACTGATTTCATAAATGTAAAACTATACAAAGTAGATCCCGATCTGTATGTACCTACCGCTTTTTCGCCAAATGGCGATGGACTTAATGATGTACTTAAACCCATTTTACTGGGTATGAAAGAACTGCATTATTTTAAAGTATTCAATCGTTGGGGCAAATTATTATTTTCAACAACCCAAAAAGATACAGGATGGGATGGTAAATTTAATGGTAAAGCGCAGGATGCTGCAACCTATATATGGATGGCAGAAGGTGTAAATTATAAAGGTGAACTGAGAGAAAAAAAAGGTTATACTATTTTGGTTAAATAACCAATAATCATATTTATATTTTGTAAATAATTATTTATAAATTTAAATATCCCGTAATCATAAGATTGCGGGATAATTTTTATATGCAATTTTAAAAAATAATACCTGGCATTAATTTAGATGCACAAAAATACTTTGCTTAAAGTATCTTGTGTTATATGAATAAAATAGTATTGATAACAGGAGCCACATCCGGTATTGGTAAAGCCTGTGCTATAAAATTTGCATCCAATAAATATGATGTAATTATTACCGGCCGCAGAAATGTACGGCTGATTGAATTAAAAGCACAACTTGAAAAAGATTATGGCATTGATGTACTTAGTTTATGTTTTGATGTGCAGAATAAAAATGCAACAAATGATTTATTAAGTGGTTTACCTGTACGCTGGCATAAAATTGATGTATTAATAAACAATGCAGGCCTTGCTCTTGGCCGAGATAGTTTTGAAGATGCAGATATGAACGATTGGGAAACTATGCTAAACAGTAATGTACACGGGCTATTATATGTTAGTAGGGCAGTATTGCCTTATATGCTTGCTCAAAAAAAAGGACATATCATTAATATGGGATCGGTGGCAGGAAAAGAAGTGTACGAAAATGGCAATGTTTATTGTGCCAGCAAATTTGCAGTAGATGCTATCACCAGGGCAATGCGTATTGATTTGCTGAAAAATAATATTAAAGTTACTAGTATTAACCCAGGTGCTGTAGAAACTGAATTTTCACAGGTACGCTTTAAAGGCGATATAGAAACTGCAAATGCTGCATATAAAGGTTTTATTCCGTTAAAAGCAATCGATATTGCTGATACGGTTTTTTATTGTGCATCCCTGCCTGCACATGTGTGTATTAACGACCTCGTTATAACCTGTACACAGCAGGCCGGTACTTATTATTTTAATAAAAATTTATAACCGGGTAATATTTAGTAATAGGCTGAAAATCTAATTGTTAATGCAATAAGTATCGGCATTAGCCGTTATAAAACCCTATAAATTATTTTAAACCGGCTAATAAATACCGTTTTAGAGTTGTAGTATTGTGTTATCCTTTATCCATTTGTTTATTAAGTATTATGAAAAACCGTATCCTGCTTATATTTATTGCAGTGTTTTTATTGCCAGGATTAGATACCTATGCACAAAATGTTATCCGGCAACAACCATGCACTTCTCCAGAAATACTTCACCAGGCAGATAGTATAAAACAAATACTGGAAAAACAGGGTTTTACAGTAGTAAGGGAAGCATCTATGCAAATGGTAAGCGAATACGAAATGCCAGTAATTGTACCTTTAACTGAAGGTAGTTGGTACCAGTTTGTTTTTATTGGAGATTTAACTTCAAGATTATATGAAGTAAGGATGTATGATTGGAATGAAAAACAGGTTGTATATCAAAAAAAATATTGGGGCGATGTAGATGGAAATGTGATTAGTTATTCCTACATCCCTAAATTCTCAGAATTTCACATGATAAAACCTGTACAGGTAAATAAAAAGAAAAAAGATCTTTGTGGTTATGTGATGCTGCTTAAAAAAACAAAATAAATTTTTAGGCCATAATAACAATCTTCCGGGTTTACAATTTCACCCAATCATTAGCCTAATATAAAATGCCATCAGCAAACTTTTTCCAGGAATTTTACTTGCATTTCAGTCAATAGAATAAAATCCAAAGCCATTAATGGTTTTTGTAATTAAATACAATAACGATTATGTTTATTTTAATAAAACATTATCAAACCATTCAATAATCAAAAATCATTTTACTGCGTCAGCGAAATCCTTACCTGCACACCAGCTCTTGTATTTACAATAGGCGCACTGGAAGATATGTAAGGATTTATACGGCGTTGATCGAAATACAGTTTAATGTTTATTCGGTTATTGAGGAAATAATCAATAGAAGGAGAAATGGTTATGTCTCTGCTACCGCCGGTAGCAAAATTATTATCCTGGTCAAGCCTGCTGTTGGCAGTAACGTTATCCCTTATCCTAAAATCGAGCCGGAAATTTATTTCATTATCAAGTTTGTTACCACCATCTTTATTTAAGAATTTAGGTAGTTTTAGCCCCGCCAGTAATTTAAGGCCACGTTTACGGTAACCTGCACCAATTGAAAATTCGGTACTTCTTACTTCGCTCAACTGGTAATCAATCAGGCTAAGGCTAAGTTGTCTTGACTTTGAATATTCAAATTTTGCCTGCAGTTGATTTGTAAACATCATATCTACTCCTATCAAAGGTGAAAATTGTTCGCCAATACTTACATTGGGAATTAGGAAATATGGGATATAATTTTTCGATAACGTATCATAAAAAGATGGATAACCATACCTGGAAACATCCTGATAAAGCAAGGCCGAAGTAAAACTATTCATACTTAAGCTACCTGTATATCCATGCGATATATTGAAGTTTGTGAAAATCTTATCAAGTCCTTTTACCCTGCTTAGTCCATTATAATCAAGCTTCCAGTTTAATTTAGGTTTAATTCCACGAAATGGATTTGATTTTATGTTAGGGTTATTCTGGTTGATAAGTGATACCTTATTAGGATCCTGGCCAGTATAGGCCGCAACAAAGGCGGGTATCAACACATCAACAGCATATTTTCCATAACCATAATAATAACCTTCTGCATCGGGTGTAGTTTGACCATTTAAAATATTATACGCATTGGTTTTACCTAAGCGCTCTGATAATATTCGTCTGTAATCCTGAAATTTTGTAAACGTTGCTGATATTCTATTAGGATCAAATTTACCAAACAAGGTTTTAAATGCAATATATGACACATCAAATCCACCACCTGCGTAGGGGTTCAGGTGCATAAAACTACGATTGGTTAATCCACTTGTATCTATATACCTGAAGGTTTCTGAATAATTTTTATTAAATGTTTTGTTTAAGCTTAAAGTAATATTTAAATCTCTGATTGGTTCTAATTGTGCAGAAAGTGTAATATGCTGATCGAAACTCTGCATAAAAATGCTGTTAAATGTAGTATCCCTTGTAATTAATCCTTTTTGTGCTGCGGCATTTAACCAGGAAGTATCTGGTTGCCGTCCTAAAATAAAATCTATGCCCGGTGCCATACTTTTCCAGTTTTGTCCTACATATTTTGTGCTGTCGGTATATCCTGGTAATCGGGTATGTGCATTTTCCGAAATAGAGAAATTTGCCTGTTTAACACTGGTTAAAAGTTTACCAAAAACCTTAAGACCCTTACTAACATAAGGCATCGCTGTTTGATCTACAATTCTTTTTCTTTTAACTACTTTTCGGCCATTCTTTTTAACTATTGTGTCTTTTACAATTTTTACTCTTGAGCGCCATTTATCCTGATCGGCTTTATTACTTGGTACATCCAACTGCCGTATCCATTTAGATTTTTGGTAAAGCTTTGTAAAATCAAATTGTGCAGTAGCTTCAGACTGTTGGCCATTTTCCAATATATTTCCCAACTCAACTGCCAGGCGGGAAGCGCCTATCCAGTTATAATTGGCCTGGTAACGCAGGTTAATGGTGGTCCAGTCTAGCAAAGGAAATTTACTGGTAGGTAATGTATATGTAAAGTTTGCCGAGTGCGTATAGGTTGTATTCCTTCCTCCTTTTAGCAAATTACGCCATACGGTATCTTTTTTCTCTTTAGTATCCAATCGGCCTTCGGGTTCATCAATCCTTGAATTATTGATAGCTGTAAAATCAAAATTCAGACTTCGGGTAAAATTCCATCGTAAAATATAATTACGTTGAAACGTATAGTATTTATCATAAGTTTCGGGTATCTGGTATTTTGAAGTACCAATACTGCGTGGTCTGATGGCGCCAAACTGCCGGTTTACATCGGCTCTAAAACTTAACTGCGATGGTATTAAATTAAAATTGAAATCTTTCACCAGGTCAAACCAATGGGTTTTTCTTTTTGAAAAGAATTTTATTTTTTTAAATGGTTCAATATATTTTGGTTGGGGCGAAAAATTATACCCTAGTCCATACCGGTGCCTTGTTATCACATTGCTTTCAATTAAAGGCGAGTGGTTTCTAATTTTCAGATATGAGTAACTGAAATCAAAATTCGAGATGTCGTAAATTTTAGGCGCCTTGGTGCTCGTTCGGTTTTTACGCACATTGGTAAAATTGATGGTTGTTGTACTGGTAAAATCTATAGCATTATTCTTTATAGAGTCTTTTTCATCTCCGGAGGCATCTTTTAATTTATCTTTTAGTTTGATATCGAGGTCGTATGGATCATATTCGGGTGTACTTACCTGTTGGTCGTAACTGGCAAAAACGGGTATTGATATGGCTGCTTTTGCTGGCAGTAGTTTACCCAGCTCTAAATTTGTAGAAACGCTGAATTGATAAAAATTATCCCTAAAACGGTCATTAACCCTTTGTTCCAATGTACCAAATCCGGCACTATGTGTATTGGCCGATATGGAAACCGTACCCAGGTCGGCAAGGTTCAGGTCTATCCTGCCTAATGCAGCCCAACCACCTTTTTCATCGATGGATGAAAGCCTTAGTTCGTTTACCCACACTTCGCCACAGGCACTAGTTGCATTGGTATTTTCAACGCCTAATAATATGCCCCTTATTTCTCCCAGGTTTGGATTACCCATTACCGAGTACATGTGACCGTTAGCTTGCTGTTGCCTGTAAATTACTGTAGGTGATGCTGCGAAATCGGTATTCCTGGTTTGTTTTAATTTAACCAAAGTTTGCAAATCCACATCCAGCGAATTGCCCGGAATCCATAAGGTATCGTTATATTCCGGCGAATCGGGATTGTAAGATGTACCGGCATTTAAAGGAGTCATATTTAATGGTATCCTTATTTCGTAATAGTTGTTTACAAAATCAGTACCCATTCTTATCACCGCTGTAAGGTCTTTATCTTGCAATGATGGATATGTTTTTTGCGATTCCTCGGCATGTATGTACATCTGAAGTTTACGAAACTGGCGAAGATCTCTGTTAGCAAATGTTTGCTGTACAGCACGGGCATCATTTTTTGCCAGGCCGCAAAACTGTAAGCTTAATGCCTGTTCATTTTGCAAAAGGTTTACACCATTATTGCTTAAAGTTTGTACCCTTTGTATTTCGGTGGGTGTGCGGTATGGCAATGGTACCCGTTTATCATTTTCTTCAATATTTACAGCGCCCTGGTTAAATACGGTAGGGCTACCTGCCGGTAGTTGTGTATAAATTCCAGAGGTATCAATCTTATAATCAAATTTACGCCATACGTTTCTAGTAAGTTGAAGTTCGCCAAAACGAAGTACAATACTATCTGTGAAACCCGTCATAAACATCCTGATAAAACGAATGGATTTAAAGTCGGGGATATTACCCACTTTACTTTGGTATTCACTTATTGGAATACGAAACTGGTACCAGGTTTCTGTTCTTGAGGTTCCATTAACCAGGTTTACATTTACATCTTTTTTATCAATAATAAAATTATTACCAATAGCCATTTCTGGCGCCGTCTTAGGTTTAAGATCAACTATGTACTGAAAATATTCTTCGGTTTGGTTTAAAGTATTGTCTTTATTAAGGTCTTCTGCATCGGGGTATAAAGTGGCTGCCGATGAATATGTTGAGCTGTTGGAAGCAACAGGTGAATTACCTTCGGGATTATTAAAATTTTTGTACCTACCGTTGATACCTAAGCCCTGCTGGTCAAAATCATCGCCCCTGTAATAATGATAATTATCATTTGATGGATCGGCAGATGCCTGCTGATATGCAGTGGGCGAAACAATAGTTTGTAATTGGGTAAGATAGGTCTGGCGCTTATTTGCTTCAGCCGTATCATCCAGCCCATCAAAACCTATATCCTGGTATGCCCGGTCATTGGGGTCGTTGCTGAAAGCATTAGTAACCTGCACCGGATTGGCAGGTACCCGGCCCCAGTTTGAATTATCTATTGGCGATGGTGCATTGGGTGTAGGCAATCCATTTTCATAAAAACGTTTTCCATCTTTTAAAATATCTTCCGATACGTTACCCAGGTTAAAATATAATTGCCCACCGGTAGAGCTTGCAGCATTAGGATACCTGGTGCCATAGTTAATAAATGGATCCTGAACCCAAAATTCGATAAATTCAATATTAGCAGTTTCAAAATCAGGCTGGTCAATACTACGCATTAACCCACCCCATCGAGTTGCTGGATTTAATAATTTTCCATTTGATGCAATACTGCCCGGAGTAGCATCAAAATTATAAGGGCCCCTGTCTTCAGGGAAATATGCCAGGTCAAAAGTTACCAATTGGCTCTCGCCAAATCCGGTGGTACGCTGTGGAAATATTTCACGCTGGTAAACCTGCCTTACCCGAGGATCACTTAGCTCTACATTATCGTTAGAAAAAGGGTTATTAGATCCTTTATAAACCTGTAGTGTAGGCTCAATCTGATACCAGGCAATTTTTGCCCTGTTTTTTCCAGATGTGATATCATCATTTAACTGTGCTTCCGGAAATAATTCATTTCCTAACCTGTTGGTAGCTTTAAATGGTACCGAAGCAAGTGCCCAGCTAATTGGAGGAAACCGGAGATCGAGCCCTGATTGTGTTCCATCAAAATCATCAATATTAATTATACCACTTGAACCCCGGCCAATTTGCGGTGCATGCCCGGGTTTTAAATAAGCGCCTTCAGCAAAAACATTAATATTGGATGCTGCCGTAGTTTTATAAAAAGGCAGTTTATCTAAAATTTTTGTAAGCCTGGGCATGTCTTTTCTATAATTCACATCTAATCCATACATGGAGTTTCGGATGGGTTCGTTTGTTCCTCCGGTATTGCTGTTATCATAACTTACCTTACTAAAAAACGGCCTTTCGCTAAGTCTTACAACTGTTCCGCCAATTGAAAGCTGTTCTTTGGCAGTATTTTTTGCCAGGTAATCCCATCGTAAAGCCATATAACTTCGTTGTTGCAAACCAAAGCTGGCATTGTTTTCATAATTTACCTGTACAGGTATGCCTGAGTTAATAATAGCCGAGTTGGTAATTTTTATGGTACCCAGGTCGTAATTGATATCATAGTCAATGCCTTCAATTAAAAGTCTTCCGCCTGCAGTAACTGTAACCGAACCTTTTGGAATATTGTAGCCAATACTTATATCGGCCGAGCCTGATATTTTTGCCGAGCCTTTTAATACAAACCGGTTAAGGTTTGGAAATTGCTGTGCCACTGCTTTTATTGAATCGTAAAGGGCATAGTACAGACTGTCTTTAATGCCCGGCAAGCTTGGATTGGTATAAATATTTGCTGCAAGGTCTCTACCAAACGGTTCTAATACCGGAAACATTACACGGCTGTATTGCGAATACACAGTAAATCCTTCTACATAATCGAATACACCATCGGGTTGAGGATCGAGCTGATTATTTAACCGATCCAGATTGATAAGTGAAATGATTGGTGCTCCCTGGTTTTTATCACCAAAAGGTACATATCTTTTCCAGCCTAATCCGGGTTCCTGGTACAATACATCCAGTTTAAAATCGGTTGGAGTTAGTGTTCCATAACCTATAGCATACACGTTTTTAAGCATTAGGTTCCAAATGGGCAGGTTGGGCCTTTGCGAAGTGGCTTTCAATAATTTTAAAAATAATATTTGTTGTGTGGCTCTGCTGCTATCGGGTGGCAAGTCTTGTGAAAATTCACCAACCTGAAAAATTTTACCATTGTAAGAGTATTGATAAGCTACTGCCAGTACTTCATCTGTTTGCAAAGGTTGGCTAAGCGAAATAAAACCTACCTGTGGATTATAAAAATATTGTGTTGAATCTAACTTACGTGCAAAGGTTTTTTCAAAATCCTGTACAGGTTGCAAACCCATTGCTATTAAATTATTAAACACCAATGATGAATTTCGGTTACCGGGGTTGGCAATGATATTTGCATAAGTAGAGTTGCTGCCATTGCTGGGAATGCCTGATACCGGCCCTCCGGTTTCTCCAAGGTTTGCTAAGCCCACCACATCACGGGTTTCGGTAGTGGTTCCATTTTTATTGGTAACCCAAACCTCCATCCTTAAAATTTGAACAGGAGCTGTAATGGCAGGTAGTTTGCTCATTACTTTGTTGTAATTCTCTTTAAAATACTGTGCCAATAAAAAATGCCTGTTCTCTTCATATTCATCAGCCTTTATTTCAAACAATTGGCTTGCCGTACCTCCTGCAAGGTTTGCGCTTTGCCGTTGCGATTTTTGATTGGCAATTACACCTGTAACAAACAGTTTACCAAACTGTACTGTGGTTTTTAAACCAAACAATTGTTGGGCACCGGGTATTAGTGTACTGCGGCTGGGGAAAGAAACATTCCCTAATTCAAAACGTTTTACAATCTCATCATCCAGTCCGGTGTAATCAAGTTTTAATTGATTGTCCTGGCCAAAATTTGCTAATGAATTATAGTTGATGGGGAATTTTAATTTGCCGCCAATATCAGCATCTACATTTACCTGGGCATTCATATCAAAATCAAAACCACCATTTTTTCTGGCTCTTTCGGGCAGGGTAGGATTTTTGATGTTTTGTCCCTGGTATCCGGCAGTTATATCTACATTGCCCTGTGGGGTAATATTTATTTTTCCATTACCAAACAAGCGATTAAATAAATTATCATACAGCGAAAGTTTTGGTTTTATCCTTCCTCTGTTGAGGATACTTAACAGGTTGGCCCGTTTTTGAAAATATTCATTTTCCGATTGACGACCACGTATTTGCCAGTATTCATCAAAACTATAGGAAGTTGTAGTGCGATAATATTTGTTGCCAATTTTTTCGTTCACCACATAACGACGTGTTTTGGCATCGTACACAATTGAATCTCTAATGTTTGAAGGATTACCGAGGTCAAAAGTGTTTCTGCCGTAATTAGAAAAAAAATCACCTCTTCGGTCCTTAATGGGATAATGAAGACTGTCTTTGTAATTGGGTACAGTGGTATCTCCTGTATGTAACCACAGGCCTGGCAAATGGGGTTTGGCCATTAATGTATCTGTATTCAGCAAAAAAAATGAAAGCGCCAATACTATACAGCCAATCAGTCTTGAATTTTTAATTCTTATAAGCAACATCCGGTAAATCAATTAACGTAGCGTTTTCTCAAATGGCTTTTAGGGCTTTTTTAATTAAATCTTCTAAATTAGAAACTGATGGTTCGGCACGGATAATATTTTGGATAGAATTTTCTGCCTGGGTTCTTGAAATACCCAATGCAGTTAAAGCATTTAACGCATCCACTTCTAAACTATTGCCCATGTGTACAGAAGTAGCTACGCCTGGCGCTATTTTACCAATTTTATCCTTTAATTCCAGTACCAGCCTTTCGGCAGTTTTTTTTCCTATACCTTTTACACTTTCAAGCAACTTTATATTGCTTTGTATAATTGCAACACTTACTTCTTCGGGTTTTAATGAAGAAAGCATCATTCTGGCTGTTGCTGCACCTATGCCCGACACACCAGTTAGCATTACAAACATATCTTTTTCCTGCTTATCAAAAAAACCAAATAATACATGTGCATCTTCCTTTACCTGCAAATGAGTAAACAACCTGCCTTCGCTTAAATGTTGAATGTAAGAAAAGGTGTTAAGGCTTATGTTCACTTCATACCCCACTCCGTTTACATCCACATAAACCTGTGCCGGGTTTTTAAAGGTAAATTTTCCTTGCAGGTATGCGTACATATATTTTTCTGTAAATAGCGAAAATAAGGATTATTTATGAGGTAGCAGCCTTTCAATACAACTAAGGTTTTTTCTGTATTTTTACTTTTCGTTAACAAATAAAAATCATAAGGAAATTTAGAATTACATGCAAAAAATAAATGCAGCAATAACTGCCATTGGTGGTTATGTGCCAGAATACAGGCTTACTAATGCAGAACTGGAAAAAATGGTAGATACAAACGATGAATGGATACGTACCCGTACAGGAATTTCGGAACGAAGGATTTTAAAAGGTGATGGGCTTGGTAGTAGTGATTTGGCGGTGCCAGCAGTACTTGAACTTTGCAAAAAACGTGGCATTAGCCCACAAGAAATAGATTGTATGATTTGTGCCACTGTTACACCGGATATGGTTTTTCCGGCTACTGCAAATATCATTTGCGATAAAGTTGGCGCTATAAACGCTTTTAGTTTTGATGTGATGGCTGCTTGTTCGGGATTTTTATATGCCCTTACTACCGGAGCTGCTTTTATTGAAAGTGGCAGGTATAAAAAAATTGTTATTGTGGGAGTTGATAAGATGAGCAGTATTATTGATTATAGCGACCGAACCACTTGTATTATTTTTGGTGATGGTGCCGGTGCAGTTTTGCTTGAACCTACATTAGAAGATGAAGGGATAAAAGACAGTTTATTAAAAAGCGATGGTAATGGGAGTAAGTATTTACACATGAAAGCCGGTGGATCTGTAAAGCCTTCAACTGTTGAGACCGTTTTAGCAAAGGAACATTATGTTTACCAGGAAGGGCAGACTGTATTTAAGTTTGCAGTAAAAGGAATGGCCGATGTAAGTTTTGAATTAATGGAAAGAAATAATTTATCTGCCGAAGATATTGCCTGGCTGGTACCCCACCAGGCAAACCTGAGGATTATTGATGCTACGGCAAACCGAATTGGTCTATCAAAAGAAAAAGTAATGATCAATATTCAAAAATACGGCAATACTACAGCAGGTACTTTACCCTTATGCTTATGGGAATGGGAAAGTAAACTTAAGAAAGGTGATAATATTATACTGGCAGCATTTGGCGGTGGTTTTACCTGGGGGGCAACATGGGTGAAATGGGGGTATAATAGTTAATTAAATAACTCTGATTATATTAATAAGCCTTTTTGAAAACAATGCTTTATGAAAAAAACAATTTTTATAATACTAAACATCTTATTTTTTTCAATTGCAAACTGCCAAGCACAATACACCCGTTACATTGTAAAACTAACAGATAAAGGCACTAACCCTTTTTCCATCAGCAACCCTATCCAGTATTTAACCCAACGTTCTATTGACCGTAGAACCAGGTATAATATTGCTATTGACTCTACTGATTTACCCATCACTCCCCGATATATTGACAGTATAAAAATGGCTGGTGCAGTAACCATACTCAACACTTCAAAATGGCTAAACCAAATAGCTATACAAACAACCGATGCTGCCGCATTGATTAAAATAAACAGCTTTCCTTTTGTAATTACCACTGCTCCAATTGGCAGTTTTGCTAATACAATTGATAAGCCCGTAAATAAAAAGTTAGATGCATCGCTAACCGAATTACCTGGCAATGCAACACACGCAATAGTTGCAGGAGATTATTATAATTACGGACTTAGTTTTGGACAGGTACATTTACACAATGGGGAGTTTTTACATAACCGTGGTTTTCGTGGGCAAGGAATGCAAATGGCTGTATTAGATGCAGGGTTTTATCATTATTTAACCCTGCCTACTTTTGACAGTATAAGAAACAACGGCCAGGTGTTAGGCACCTGGGATTTTGTAACAGGTAATGCCAGCGTAAATGAAGATAATTCGCATGGTATGTATTGCCTTAGTACCATTGCTGCAAATATGCCGGGAGTATTTATGGGTACAGCGCCAAAAACTTCCTTTTATTTATTTAGAACCGAAGATGTAAGCAGTGAGTATCCAATTGAAGAACAAAACTGGGTTGCAGGCATGGAAAAAGCTGATAGTCTGGGTGTGGAAATTACTTCTACTTCTTTAGGTTATTATTATTTTGATAATCCTGCTTTAAACTATTCATACGCCGACTTAGATGGAAACACCACTTTAAGTGCAAGAGGCGCCGACATGGCAGCAAAAAAAGGTATGCTTTGCGTAATTGCTGCCGGTAATGAAGGTACCAATGCCTGGCATTATATAATTACCCCCTCTGATGCTGATAGTGTAATGGCGGTAGGTGCGGTAAATACATCAGGTGTAGTTGGCAGCTTTAGCAGTTATGGCCCCAGCAGCGATGGACAAATAAAACCCTCGGTAGCAGCAGTTGGTGTAGGCGCTGTAATTGCTAATACTTCTAACGGACAACCAACTTATGGCAACGGTACTTCTTTTGCAACACCAAATATGGCAGGCCTTACCACTTGTTTATGGCAAGCTTTTCCCGAAATAAATAATATGGGTATCATACAAGTTATGCAGCAGTCGGCCACTCGTGCTACCAACCCCGATAACCGGGTAGGATATGGCATTCCCGATATGAAAAAAGCTTTTGTATTACTTATAAAACAATTATATACCCAACAGTCTACGGTTGCCAATTGCAGTGTATCTATACAATTAAATACTAAAACAGATTCTGTAATTAGCATTGATGTAGAAAGAAAATTACCGGGACAAATAAATTATACTACCGTAAATACGCTCACATCTGTTGGCGCTTTTAAATTAAATAATTTAATTTTTACTGACGACCTTAGCAATATTACAACAAGTGGTATTGCCTATCGTTTTAAAATGAATATTGCCACCGACACCAGTTTTTATCTTGATAGCATGGTTGTTAATTTTACTCCTCGCCCTAATCTTGGTGCCGATAAATCAATTGACATTTGTGAGGGCAATAATATTAATTTAACTACTCAGTTTAATACCACCGGATTAACAACTAACTGGACTATAAATGGAACCAATGTTTCCAATCCTGCATCAGTTTCTACTGCCGGTGTTTATCAATTAATAGCAATAAATACAAGCGGCTGTGCCGATACTGCAACGCTTACATTAAATGTAAATGCTAAACCAAACTTGGGTGTAGATCAGTTTTTTACTAAATGTACCGACAGTACCATCAATCTGGTTAATCTTCTTAACACTACAAACTTAACTACCAATTGGACCGTTGGCGGTATTGCTGTTGCCAACCCTTCGGCAGTTTTGGATGCAGGTATTTACCGCTTAATTGCTGAAAATATTTATGGCTGTTCTGATACTGCATTTGTAAGCATAAACAATGATTACCAGATTTGCCTTGCAGCATTAATTGAAAAGGTTAGTATTAACCCAAATCCTGTTATAGATAATCTTACTATTGTAGTTGCCAGGAAAACTGCCGTTAAAGTAGATATACTCATTCACAATGCAATTGGCCAGGTTGTTTATAAACAAACCAACCAGCAAACAGCAGGGCAAAAAACTTATACCATCCCAATGAAAAAAATGAATGGTGGAATTTATTTTGTACAAGTATATCTTAATGATGAAAAAGTTATTGTAAAAAAAGTTGTACTACAATAAAAAATCAATTTTTAAAAACTGCAACAAACATACTATCGGCTTTTTTATGATAACCCAGTAGCAATTGCATTTTCAATAACTGTAAGTTGAATTTTTCTTTGATATGATTTACCACATCTTCATTTTCTTTTTTAAAAACAGAGCAGGTTATATAAACGAATAATCCACCTGGTTTTAATTGAGGAATAACATTGCTCACAATTTTCTTTTGCAGCAAACTATAATCATCAATTATTTTCTTTTTAAAAAGATATAACTGTTCGGGTGTACGGCTCCAGGTTCCACTACCAGTACATGGTGCATCGCAAATGATAAACTGGTAGCTGTTTAGGGGAAGTTGACAATTTTGGGCTGCCAGGTCAACAATAAAAGACTGGTAGTTTTTAATGTTTGCAGTTTTAAATCTTTTTTTAAGATTATTCAGGATGCTTTCTCTAATATCTGAAACGGTAAGTTTAATTTTTCCCTGTAAAATATCATACGCTAAAATTGATTTTCCTCCACTTGCTGCACAACAATCCCAAACTTGTAAATCTCCATCTTTGTGTTTATTTTCTTTTAAAATATCTAAAACATTTTGCGAATTATAATCCTGAACAACCACTTCAATATCTACCTGCACAATTGTATCAACTTTTACTGCATTAGGTAAAGCAATGCAATCATCAGCGTATAATTTAAAATTAATACCAGCTTCGTGTATCTTATTAAGTGTGTTATTTTTTTTACCGGGCCTAATTCGCAAAAACAAATCCGGTTGGTAAAAAAACGATTTATTGAAAACATGCGAATCAATACCTGCGCTTAATTCATCAGCATAAGGAAAAACAGCAGTTAAATTTACATTGGCAATTATACATTTTTCTTCAAGAGGGTTATTTATTATTTCATTCCAATTAGGTTTATGAAATTGTAAAAACGCATTGTTATCTCGTTCGCATAAAAAAACAGCAATAATTATTTTTTCTTCAATGGGTAATTGTGGCAGGGCTTTTCCCAGACGAAAATAATTATAACAAAGTGCAGTAATTTGTTTCCTGTCTTTAGAACCATATTTTTTTTTTGCTGAAAAATATTTTTTGATAAAAACAGCAAAGGGAATTTCTCCTTTGTAATTTTCGATAATATTTTTTGCAGTATTTAAATAGGAGTGATAACGCATTAAGCAAAAATAAGCCTGCCATTTTAATTACAGGTTTCAATATATTTAATGCTGATTTATAATTCCAGCAAGCTTTTCACTGGATCTTTTCCAAAAAGCATCAATGCCGGGTTTTCGAGCAGTTCTTTTACCCTCACTAAAAAACCAACCGACTCTCTTCCATCAATAATTCGGTGATCGTAACTTAATGCTACATACATCATGGGTTTTATTACCACCTGGCCATTAACAGCCATGGGCCGTTCTACAATATTGTGCATACCCAGTATAGCGCTCTGTGGAATATTAATAATTGGCGTACTCATCATAGAGCCAAAAATACCACCGTTGGTAATGGTAAAAGTGCCTCCGGTCATTTCTTCAATTGTTAGTTTATTTTCTTTTGCTTTAGTGGCCAGCTCTATTACTGCTGTTTCGATGCCAGCCATACTTAAACTTTCTGCATTGCGTATAACCGGTACCACCAGGCCTTTGGGTGCACTTACGGCAATTGAAATATCGCAAAATTCATGAAAAATTATATTTTCCCCGTCAATATAAGCATTTACAGAAGGCCATTCCATTAAAGCATACGTGCATGCTTTTGTAAAAAAACTCATAAAACCAAGGTTAACTCCATGCAGTTCTTTAAACTTATCCTTATACTTTTTTCTTATCTCCATAATGGCGCTCATATCCACTTCATTAAAAGTGGTAAGCATGGCCGTTGAGTTTTTTGCTTCAACCAGTCTTCTGCTGATGGTTTTACGCAGGTTACTCATTTTTTGTTCCCGTTCGTTGCGTTCAAATAAAACAATACCGGGCTTTCTTCCAGGATTATTTATGGCATCCATCACATCCTGTTTTACAATTTTTCCATTGCTCCCCGATGCTGTTACTCCTTTAATATCTACTTTTTTATCGGCAATAATTGCTGCGGCAACGGGTGTTGCTTTAATTTCTGGTTGTTGATTTTGCTCTGAAGTTTTAGATACAGTTTCTTTTTTCGGCGCTTCCTTTTTTTCTGCAACTACTACTTTTTCTTCTGCCACTACTTCAGGTTTTGCCGCATCAGTATCAATAGAACAAACTACATCTCCAATATTTACTGTATCGCCTTCTTTAACTAAAGTTTTTACAACTCCCGCTTTTTCGGCATTAAGTTCAAAAGTTGCTTTTTCACTTTCAAGTTCAGCAATCACTTCGTCCCTTTCAGCATAATCTCCATCTTTCTTATACCATTTTACGAGGGTTACCTCACTGATGCTTTCGCCCACTGTTGGTACTTTTATTTCAATTGACATCTAACGTAATTTAATGTTGGACAAATTTCGGGGAAAATTAAGGATAATTAAAATTGAATTCAATAAAACAAGGTTCTTAGCAGCATAATTAAGAATTAAGTTGCTGAAATTTATCTCAATAAAAATATGATTGCCATAAAAAATTATACTCCCAGGTAGGCTTTAAGAAGTTTACAGCGTGAAGTGCTACGAAGTTTAGTAATGGCTTTATCTTTTATCTGCCTAACTCTTTCACGAGTGAGATTAAAATGTTCGCCAATATCTTCCAGGCTAAGAGCATGATCTAGCCCAATACCAAAAAAGAAACGGATTACATCTTTTTGCCTTTCGGTAAGTGTACTAAGAGAGCGGTCTATTTCGGTTTTTAAAGATGCTTTAAATGCCAGTGCGTCATCGGTTTTTTCTGCATTTTGGTTTATCATCACATCAATTAATGTACTGTCTTCTCCATCAGATAATGGCTGATCCATACTTACATGGCGAACCGATGAGCCAAGTGCGGCAGCAATTTCATCAACCTCTATATCAAGTAAAAAAGCAAGTTCTTCAGGCGTAGGTTCTCTTTCAAATTCCTGTTCTAATTGCGAAAAAGCTTTACTGATTCGGTTTGTTAACCCTACTTTATTTAATGGTAAACGAACTATTCTCGACTGCTCAGCCAATGCCTGCAAAATACTCTGCCGTATCCACCAAACTGCATAAGATATAAATTTAAAGCCTCGTGTTTCATCAAAACGTTGTGCTGCTTTTATTAAACCCAGGTTTCCTTCATTAATAAGATCGGGTAATGTTAAACCCTGGTTTTGATATTGTTTGGCAACAGATACTACAAAACGAAGATTTGCTTTGGTTAATTTTTCTAATGCGGCCTGGTCGCCTTGCTTTATTTTGATGGCAAGCTTAACTTCCTCTTCAGGAGTTATCAAATCAACTCTTCCAATTTCCTGCAGGTATTTCTCTAAACTTTGACTTTCACGATTTGTGATTGACTTAGTGATTTTAAGCTGACGCATACTCATAAGTCTGTTAATTAAAAAGTTAAAGTAGAAATTGATTTTGGGTTAACAACTTGTTAAAAACTACCGCAGTTATTAACGTAATTTATACTTTTTATGATATGCTGCCAAAAATAAAAAACTAAAAGACTGGATTTCAGTAATTTCTACGTGATCTTGTTTAATATTTGTACAATCAACTTAAAACAAAAAATAAAGAAAGAAATAAATTATTCTGTAGATTAATTTGTTATTATTGCAGCATAGCAATGATATTTAAATATAAAAAATGAGTAAAAAAGTTCTATATACACTTGAATTCCCTGTAAGATGCTCGCCTTCTATCTTGTACGAATTTTTAAGAACTCCGGCAGGTTTGCAGGAGTGGTTTGCCGATAAGGTGGATGAACACGAAGGAAAATTTAGTTTTAGTTGGAATGGGACGGTAGATAAGGCCGATTTGCTTGAAAGTGAAGAAGCGAAATTTGTTCGTTTTAGATGGGATCACATGGCTAAAGATGAATATTTTGAATGGCGTATTGATAAATCGGAAGTTACCAACCAAACCATACTGGTTATTAGTGATTTTGCAGAAAAAAAAGATATTAAAGACCAAAGCCAGTTGTGGGATTACCAGGTTAAAGATTTATTTCATAGGCTGGGAAGTTAATGTTTTAGTAAATCAATAAATTGGGTAAAAGTATTTTCCAGCATTTGGGGAATGTGTTGCCATTGCTGTAAAGGAAACATTTTAGCCATTTTCAAAAATTCTTTTTTTGCTAATATCGATGCCATTTCTTCTTTAGTAATATCATTCACTATCTTATAATTATCTATTTCAAAATGGTGGTGCCACTGGTTTTCGTGTACATTTAAATAAAAGCCGCTGCGTTTAATTTCATCGTATTTATCAACCAGGTTTTGCTGGTACCGTAATTTGTATTTGCCCGATAACTGCATAGTAACACTAAAAAAATTCCCCCACCAAAACATCGTCCTTACGGCAAATATGTTTTCTTCTTTAAAGTATCTTGGGTAATCAAGTATAAGAAAAGGTAATTGCAGATAGTTTTCTCCTTTAGCAATCTTGGCATCTGTAGCAAGTACTTCCTGTGGTATAAAATCTTTTTGCTTTGTAAGTATAATTTTTTGCTTTGTTGCCAACTCTCCCATAAACGAATTTATTTTATCCATTACTACTCGTTTAGTTAAAATCCAATCACGGTTATTAACCAATTGCAGTTCATCAGCAGAAAGCACTAATTTTGATTCTTTATTCACAGGCTTCAAATTACTACATTTAATTTTTATTAAGATTTTCTGCATTGCATGATTAAAAAATTAGATCAGCTTATTCTTAAATCATTCATTGGGCCGTTCATCATAACGTTCTTCATTGCCTTTTTTGTTTTAATGATGCAGGGTTTGTGGAAATACCTTGATGACCTTGTTGGTAAAGGGCTTGACTTTATAACCATTGGCAAATTTCTATGGTACGTTAGTGCCTCTATGCTTACTTTGGCAATGCCAATTGCCATTCTTATCTCTTCCATAATGACCTTTGGCAACCTGGGTGAAAGTTTTGAATTAGTTGCAATAAAAGCTTCGGGTATTTCACTGCTGCGTTTTATGCGACCGCTTATGTGGGTAGCAGTTTTGTTTTGTGGTATTACCTTTTTGTTTGCCAATTATGTAATACCCTATGCCAATTTAAAATTTGTAGCATTGTATAATGATATATTTTACAAAAAGCCTGCATTTGATTTAAAAGAAGGCGTTTTTTTTACGCATATACCAAACTATGCCATTAAAGCTGGCAAAAAAGATGCTGACGGTAAAACAATTCATAATGTACTCATTTACGAGCAAACAAATCCAATCCAAAACAATACCATCATTGCCGAAAAAGGTGTGATGTCTATTTCAAAAGATAAAAAATTTTTAGAGTTTAACCTTACCAATGGGCATCGTTACGAAGAAACCGGCAACAGCACCGATACCAGCAACGAATATATTAGGCTTAGTTTCAGTTCATTTAAAAAATTATTCGACCTTAGTTCATTACAAAAACAAAATACCAACGATAGCGTATACCGAAATAATTTTAAAATGCTGAGTGCAGGGCAAATAAACCACTCACTTGATTCGCTCTATCGCCTAAGCGACAGTTTAAAAACCCGAACAAAACGTACGTTGGCAATTTATTTACCCTATACTACCCTGGGCGACACTTCAAAATATAAAGAACCCGAAAAGCAAATTGCATATACAGCTTTCGATTCCCTTATACCCGACTCGGCCCGTTACCAGGTAAATACCAACGCTATTAGTATTGCAAATAATTTAAAAAATACATTAGAAAGTATAGCTAATGAACAGGCTGGCCGAAAAGAAGAAATACGCTATCACAAAATAGAATGGCATCGTAAGTTTTCACTTTCCATGGCATGTTTTGTATTATTTTTTATTGGAGCACCACTTGGTTCAATTATTCGAAAGGGTGGTTTGGGTATGCCTTTGGTGGTGGCTATTATTTTCTTTTTACTTTTTCACCTGCTTAATATGTTTGGCGAAAAATTTGTAAAAGAAGGCATTGCTTCTCCTTTTGTAGGTATGTGGCTGGCTGTATTAGTACTAACACCTGTTGGCATATTTCTTACTTACAAGGCCATGCACGACTCCCAACTTTTTAATACCGAATTTTATAACAGGCTGTTTAAAAAAGTTAAAGCCATCTTTATAAAAAAATAATTTGCATTTTTTATATCTATTTATGTGCTTACCCTTTAATAGTAAAGCCTAATACTTTTTTTTATTGTTCATATTCTCCATCATGAAAAAACTGTTTTTACCCTTTTTTTTAATTGGCACCATTGTAATGATCTTTGTTATGGCACAAACTGGTGTTGCTTTAAAAACACCTGCAACTCCACAAGGCATAGTTAACCTGGAGTTTGCTTACAATACTGCACTAACAAAATTTATCATCAATGCTTGGCAATCAACCGGCCAGCCTAACAATGTGTTTACTGCTATCGTTAATACACGTTACGATTTTTTATTCTTGTTTTTTTATGCTGGGTTTTTATTTTTTGCCTGTAAAAGAATTGCAGTAAATATGCAAGGGCCTGTTGCAAAAGCAGGTAACATTATTGCCCGGGCTGCAATATTAGCCGGCATTTTTGATGTTTTTGAAAATTTAGGTATGTTACTTACACTGCATGGTTACACTAATAATGTGGTAGCATTTTTAACTGTATTCTTTTCTGTAATTAAATGGACACTGGCAATTATTGCAGTTTTATATGTATTTACAGGATTTCTATTATTGGCTTACCAAAAGATAAAACACTAACCTTATAAAGCAGGTTGAAAAGAAAAATTTATTGAAACAGGTAATACAAAAATCGACTCAGCCTTTGCATTAGACAGAACCAAGTGCGATTCAACTAAAACAAAGGCTGATAAATTGACAAACAATCTGCTGCAAATATATAAGCACTTGTATAAACTAACAAACTATAAAGGTACATTCAGCTATTTTTAATCTTTTTTAACAACCCTTTTATTGCAACCAAAAAATCTTAATTTAGCTACCCTTCATTTATTTAAATAAATATTCAAAAAATATACATTATGCAAGTTTGGAAAGATTATCAACAAAAAAATAAAGACCGTTTTTTAGATGAATTATTAGACCTTTTACGCATACCCAGTGTGAGTGCAAAAAGCGAACATAAACCCGATATGCTTGCCTGCGCCGAAGCAGTAAAACAACGCCTCATAGAAGCAGGCGTTGATAAGGCAGAAATTTATCAAACGGATGGGCATCCCATTGTATATGCAGAAAAAATTACAGACCCTGCTAAACCAACAGTTTTAGTGTATGGCCATTACGATGTACAACCCGCCGAGCCATTAGAATTATGGAAAAGCGGGCCATTTGAACCTGTAATCATTGAAGGGAAAATTTTTGCCCGTGGCAGTTGCGATGATAAAGGACAATTTTATATGCATGTAAAAGCATTGGAAACATTAATACAAACCAATAGTTTAAATAACAATATTAAATTTTGTATTGAGGGTGAAGAAGAAGTGGGGTCGCCTAACCTGGGTAAATTTGTAAAAAGCAATAAAAAATTATTAGCCTGCGATTGTGTGTTGATAAGCGACACTGCCATGATAAGCTTAGATACACCGAGCCTTGATAACGGTTTACGTGGATTGAGTTATATTGAAGTGGAAGTAACCGGACCCAACCGTGATTTACACAGTGGTGTATATGGTGGGGCCGTAGCCAACCCTATTACAATTTTAGCAAAAATGATTGCTTCCTTACACGATGAAAATAACCACATCAGCATTCCCGGTTTTTATGATGATGTATTAATTGCTTCAGATGATGAAAGGGCATTGATGGCAAAAGCACCATTTAATGAACAGGAGTACAAAGATGATTTGGGTGTAAAAGAATTATGGGGAGAAAAAGGTTTTAGCACCAACGAAAGAACTGGTATACGCCCAACCCTTGAATTAAACGGTATTTGGGGCGGCTATACCGGCGAAGGTGCAAAAACAGTTTTACCATCAAAAGCTTTTGCAAAAATTTCAGCAAGGCTGGTGCCCAACCAGGGCAGCGAAAAAATAACTAGCATACTTATAAAACATTTAGAAAAAATTGCTCCCGATTGTGTTACAGTTAAAGCAACCTTGCATCATGGTGGTGAGCCTTATATAACACCAATTAACAGTGCTGCCTATAAAGCCGCATCCAAAGCTATGGAAACAACATTTGGTAAAACGCCTATTCCTGTACGTGGTGGTGGCAGTATTCCCATCTGTTCATTATTTGAAAAAGAATTGGAGTGTAAAGTAGTGCTCATGGGATTTGGTTTAGACAGCGATAACCTACATAGCCCAAATGAAAAATTTGATGTTGCTAACTTTTATAAAGGCATTGAAACCATCCCCTATTTTCACAAGTATTTTGGCGAATTATCCTAACTAAAAATAAAGAGGATAATTTTTAAGTAAATAATATGCTATAGTATCAATAAACTATAAACTATTAAAATGGAACATCGCACTGAGTTAAATTTTCATACCCGTAAATGGGTAAAGCCAGAAGACCTGAACCCCAACAATAGTTTATTTGGCGGCAGGTTATTGCAATGGATTGATGAAGAGGCGGTGATTTATGCCATTATTCAAATGCAAAACCCTCACGTGGTAACAAAATTTATTTCGGAGATTAATTTTATCAATTCGCCCAAACAAGGCGATATTATTGAAATTGGAATTATTGCAACAGGCTTTGGTAATACTTCTATCACCATGCGTTGCGAAGTAAGAAACAAACTTACCCGGCAACCTATATTAACAATTGAAAAAATGGTGTTTGTAAATGTTGATATAAACGGCAAACCAACAGCTCATGGCAAAAAAGAGATAAGCTATGTAAAAAACAGGCTTAAATAAATGTTTTAGATGCTAATTATATACATAGCATTATCAATACCAGTACAATTCCTGCCAGTGAAAAAAAAGCCCTTTTTAAAAAATTATAGTTTTAGGCATAAACTTCCTAAAAATTTTTGCAAAAAAGCATATAGTAGAAATTGCTTACCGCAAAAAGGAACAATATTTACAAAATTGGGAATATTGTTTATGTACTTTTATCCACTATAGTATCACTACAATTTATTTACTTTATTTTTATTCCTTTAACAGAACAACTAATAAAATTTTTCATGAATAAATATTTAATCCTTTGTTTCATTTTTCTCATCACTTCTTTAACTATTACTGCACAATCAGAAACTGAAAAACCCTTTTCAATTGGCGAAATAATAAATATAGATTCGAAAATACTTGCCGAAAAAAGATTACTAAACATTTACCTGCCGCCGGGTTATCAAAAAAACGACACTACAAACTACCCGGTAATTTACCTGCTCGACGGGTCGGCTGATGAAGACTTTATACACATAGCAGGACTAGTACAATTTTTTAACATGGCTTATAAAATGCCAGCAGCTATTATAGTGGGCATTGCCAATATTGACAGGAGGAGAGATTTTACATTTCCAACTAAACTAAAAGACCTTAAACGAGATTACCCAACAACCGGAGGTTCACAAAATTTTATTGCTTTTTTAGAAACAGAATTACAGCCTTTTATTGAAAAGAAATACAAAACAAATGCTGTAAAAATGCTCATTGGCCAATCGCTGGGTGGTTTATTAGCTTCTGAAATTTTATTGAAAAAGCCTGCTTTGTTCACTAACTATATAATTGTAAGTCCTAGTTTATGGTGGGATAATGAATCGTTACTTAAACAAGCAACTTCCTTATTAACAAATCAGCAAGATATAAAACTGCAGGTATATATTTCAGTGGGTACCGAAGGAAAAATAATGGAAAGAGATGCAAAAAAACTATGGAATATTTTAAATAAATTGAACAGGAAAAATTTAAAACTTGATTTTGTACCATTACCTGATGAAAACCATGCCACTATTCTTCATGAAAGCGTGTATGAGGCATTTAAAATTTTATATCCGTATAAAGAATAAGATATAGACCAACATATTTTTTAGTTATTTTATTTATTAGGAAAACTACTTACAAATGGATTAGCTTTTATATAAAAGCGGTATGGTTTTAATGCAGCATTACCCGAACTTTCAACACCAATGCGTTTACTGATACCGATAGAAGAAGGTTTAATAAAAGCTCCATCATCAATAATTTTTATATCATGCAGGCGCAAGTTAAGCCCCGAATGATGTTTTGATATGCCTAATGCTTTGGCGGCATTGCCCGGCCCTTTTGTAAGGGTGTAATCTCCATTAATTTTACCGGTACGTTTTTGCATAACATCAATACCTGTTAAAGGTTCTACCGCCCTAATAAGCACTGCATCGGGTATATCCCTTTTATTGGTTACTACATTAAAAAGATGATGTATTCCATAACAGATGTAAACATAAGCTGTGCCTCCGGCTGCATACATATCTTCGTTTCGTTTTGTTCGTTTACCTCCATACGAATGGGAAGCTCTGTCTGTAAGGCCAATATATGCTTCTGTTTCAACAATTCTTCCAGAGCTAACCTGGTTATTAAAACTGGTAATAATAATTTTTCCGATTAGTTCTTTTGCAATTAGAACAACATCATTTCTATTATAAAATTCAACAGGCAACTTCTTCATTATAGTATTAACTTTAAAGCTAAAATACGCATGAATTACCAATACAATTATTTGAAACAATAAAATGCTAAAAGAGATAGTCATAGCCATTCAGGCATATTTTTATACGCACCGGTTTATCATTAAGCACCGGTTATGGAAATGGATCCTTATTCCGGGGGTTATATATGCTATTCTTTTTTGCCTGGGTATCTATTTATTTTTAACATCTAGTAACACTGCCATAGAGCTCATGCTTCAAAAAACAGGCATAACCGGCTGGATGGAAAAAATGCAAAATAGTTGGCTTAATTTTCTACTCATTTTTGGGCAGTTTATATTGCACCTGGTGTTATTGTTGTTTTACTTTTCTTTGTTCAAATATCTGTTTCTTATTATTGGCTCGCCGGTTTTTGCCTACCTAAGCGAAAAAACCGAATCTATCATTGAAGGGAAAGATTACCCATTTAATTTAAAGCAACTGATGAAAGATATTGTTCGTGGCATAAGGCTTGCATTACGCAACATGCTATGGCAAACGGTTTATACCATCTCAATTTTAATCTTATCTTTTATACCTGTGGTAGGTTGGGTTACACCGTTGCTGGCATTGCTGGTTGAGTGTTATTACTTTGGTTTTTCCATGTTGGATTACAGTTGCGAAAGAAATAAATTATCAACTTCGCAAAGTATTATGTTTATCGGCAGGCATAAAGGATTGGCCATAGGCAATGGAATAATTTTTTACCTGATGCTACTTATACCTATACTGGGTTGGTTATTGGCCCCCAGTTATGCCGTAATTGCTGCCACACTTAGTTTATATAAAATAAAAAACGAAGGACTGCTTCCTGAAAGTAAGGCTAATTTTAAACCATGAGTTCAACAATATACTTAATACCTACATTACTGGATGAAATAGCAGTACAAACTATTTCACCTTATGTAATGGATGCCATAAAAAACTGTACTGTAATTTTTGCAGAAAATGAAAGAACGGCCCGGCGCTTTTTAAAAAAGATGGATAAACAAATAATGATTGAAGATTATGAATGGTTTACAATACACAAAGCCGAAGAGGAGGTGGTACATGCATTTTGTGAAAAAATAAATCAAAACAAAAATATTGCAATTATCAGCGAAGCAGGTTGCCCTGGCATTGCCGATCCGGGGCAGATTTTAATTGCTGCCGCCCAAGATATGAATACATTAATAAAACCATTGGTGGGGCCAAGTTCAATTTTACTGGCTCTTATGGCAAGTGGTATGAACGGACAGCATTTTGAATTTTTAGGATACCTGCCAATTGATAACCACAAAAGAGAAAAAGCTATATTGGCCATGGAAATAAATTCGCAGAAAAAAAACTGTACTCAAATATTTATTGAAACGCCTTACCGTAATAACCAGTTAATAGAAAGTTTATTAAAAATCTGCAAGCCTGCAACAAAACTCTGCATTGCCTCAGAGCTTACAAGTGCCAATGAATTTATAAAAACAAAGACAATTGCTGCATGGAGAAAAGAAAAAACCGACTTTCATAAAAAGCCGGTTATCTTTTTAATATATTCTGGTACCTGATTTAATGGTCAACGATTTTCATATTGATTATCTTATCTACAATATACGGGCTAAAACCACGCCAGGGTAAAGCTCCTTTGTACTCTTTATAATGTAGGTCGAAATAACTGCCGCTGTTATTCATTAACACATTAGCAATACTATCATCAGCAACCGAAAACTCAAACTCGTACGAGCTGATGGTACCCGGCGATTTTGAACGAAGACCCGACTGTATAAGTTTTCCTTCATACGTTTTAAAAACGTTTCCTTTTTTTACCACATAATTCAATTCTCCCGACTTAACACCTTCGCCAAAAACAAAATAATATTTCCACCAAAAAGTAAGGGCTCCGGTTAGCAATAAAATAAAAACAAACCATCTTAAAAATTTACGGAAACCGCTTTTCTTCTTGGGTTGTTCTTTTTCAACTTCGTCGAATTTTACATCCGCCATAAAAAAAAATTAAAAGTTTATAATCCATGATCATCTACCAGGTAAACCATGCTTGCCATAACTACCGAACATAAATTCAATTCTTGTGCATTTACTTTTTCAAAGGTATCTGATGCTGCATGATGTACATCAAAATATCTTTGCCCTGTGGTGATTAATCCAAATTGTGCCGTTTTAAAGTTCTGCTGCAGCGGACCAATATCGGCACCACCGCCACCAGCTTCACTAAATGAAAACCTGGTTGCATCAAAGTGTTCAAAATATTTTAACCAGCTTTGTACTTTTACATATTGTTCTTTGGTCATGCCGCATACAAAACCACGGGGAAATTCTGCTCCGCCATCGCTTTCCATGGCCATGATATGATTTTCGTTTTTCTGTTTTGCCTCTTCGGCATATTTAGTAGCGCCTCGCAGGCCATTTTCTTCATTGGCAAATAAAACTATTCTAATGGTGCGTTTAGGTTTATAACCCAATGTTTTAAAAACACGTATTATCTCAATACTATTTACAATACCTGTTCCATCGTCACTAGCTCCTTCGCCGGGGTCCCAACTATCCAGGTGTCCTCCAACAGTTATAATCTCATCCGGAAATTCAGTGCCTTTAACTTCTCCTATCACATTATGACCAATGGTGTCTGGCAGCATTATACAATTGGTTTGAAGATAAAGTTTCTCATTTTTATATGCTCCTTTAATATCTGCTCTCAGCTTATTGGCACCAATAGTACTAATAGCAACCGCAGGAATCTTGGGTTGGTTTTCATCATAATGCATGGTGCCAGTATGTGGAAAGTCGTCCAATGCTCCCGTAACTGAACGTACAATAACAGCCACAGCGCCATATCTAGCAGCAGCAGATGGCCCGTTTACACGGTAACGAACAGCATCACCATAGGCACCTCTTAAATAAGTTTTATTAAAGGGATAATTAAAGAACACAATTTTTCCAATTACTTCATCTTTTCTTTTATCCAGTTCATCAAAATTTTTTATTTCAATTACTTGTGCAGTAACTCCCTTATTACCTGTACCAACAGTGTTGCCTAATGCAAGCACATTGTATTCCTTATTGAAATTTTTATTTGCTGACCTGTATCCTGCAAATTCTTTTTCCCCCCTTACCCAGTGTGGTACCATGCATTGCTGCAAGTATACATTTTCTGCACCTGCATCCTTTAATGCCTGTAATCCCCATTGTTCTGCTTTATACATACCTGCACTACCGCTTAGCCGTGGCCCAACAGTTTTACACAATGAATATAAATTTGGATAAGCCTTTCCGTTCAATAAAATTTCATTTGAAATTTTTTTTATCATTACCGAATCTTTGTCCTGTGCCCAAGCGGTAAATGAAAAAACATTAAAAATTAATATACTTGTAACAATACTTTTAACCATACCATAGGTTTTGTAACAAACTTACATATTTAAAACAATACATGAACGGAAAGGCTAATTAAAATAATTAGGTAAATTGCAAATACTTTTATTATTTAACCAACCTATTATATGAATATTGGAATTGTGTGTTACCCCACCTTTGGCGGTAGTGGTGTGTTAGCAACTGAACTTGGTAAAGCCCTGGCAGATAAAGGGCATAATATACATTTCATTACGTACCAACAGCCTGTACGACTGAGTGGGTTTCATGCCAATATTTTTTATCACGAAGTAAGAGTTCCTACATATCCGTTATTTGATTATCCGCCTTATGAAACGGCGCTGGCAAGTACAATGGTTGATGTAATTTTGAATAATGATGTAGAGTTGTTGCATGTACATTATGCTATACCTCATGCTGCGGCAGCCTATATGGCCAAGCAAATTTTAGCCAAGCAGGGAAAACGAATTCCAGTAATTACAACATTACATGGTACCGATATTACATTAGTTGGAAGAGATAAGACTTACAGCCCTGTGGTAACATTTTCGATGAACGAAAGCGATGCACTAACGGCAGTATCGAAAAACCTTAAAGATGAAACGTATAAGAATTTCAACATTGATAAAGAAATAGAAGTGATTCATAATTTTGTGGATGTAAAACGATTTCACAAACAGCCGGTAGATGCATTTCGCAAACTAATATCCCCCAATGGCGAAAAGATACTTGTACATGCTTCCAATTTTAGAAAAGTAAAAAGAGTAGAAGATGTTGTTTCAGTTTTTCTGCATATTCAGAAAAAAATGCCAGCAACATTGTTATTATTGGGCGATGGGCCTGAGAGATCGGAAATAGAAGCCAGGGCAAGGAAATGTGAATCGCATAACAACATAAAATTTTTAGGTAAGCAGGAACAGATGGAAGATATTTTGCCCATTGCCGATTTGTTTTTATTAACAAGCGAATACGAAAGTTTTGGATTGGCTGCACTTGAGGCTATGGCAGCCGAAGTACCGGTAATATCAACAAATGCAGGTGGTTTACCCGAAATTAATATTGATGGTTTTAGCGGATATATGAGTAATGTAGGCGATGTGGAGGATATGAGCAATAATGCATTGCTAATTTTACAAAATAACAGTACCCTTCAGCAATTTAAAACCAATGCGTTGGCACAAGCAAAAAAATTCGACATTGAGAATATTGTACCGCTATATGAAAATTTGTATAATCGGATGATTTGATTTTATTATTTCAGCCATTTCTCCGGGTCGATATCATTTTTTTCATCGTTGATAAAAAAGTCAACAGCGCCAATACCGTCCAGGTTTGCGCCTGCTTTACCAATAACCTGGCCTGTTTTTACATTTTGACCACGCTGTACCTGTACACTACTTAAGTTGCTGTATGTTGTAAAATATTTACCGTGTTGGATAATTACAACCTGCATATCTTCAATAAAAACTATATTAGATACTACTCCATCAAAAACACTTTTAACATTGCTACCAATATCCGTTGCTATTGTTACACATGTAATATCCAATTCTGTTTTATTAGGCAAAATATTACGACCAAAATGAAGAATAGGCACTCCTTTATCAACCGGCCATGGAAGACTTCCCCGGTTCTTTATAAAATTTTCATTCAGCTCAATATTACCAGCATTCAATAAAACACTTTCAGGTGCTTTTACTGTAGTTTTTTTTGCAGGTGCAACTGCTTTGGATTCAGTTTTAGTTACTGCCTCAGTTTTGTTTTCGGTTTTAGTGTTTGCTTTTGCAAGCGCCTCTTCTTCTTTAGCTTTTTTTAATGCTGCCTTTTTTGCATCTTCTCTTGCTTTGTTTATGGCCGCCGTTATGGCACGCTCAACTTTTGCATTTTGCTTTTTATACGCCGACAACTGGCTGTTTAATTGCTTTCCTTGTTTTTTCAGTTCATTCATCACCCTGTCTTTTTCATCTTTCTGATTTTCCAGCACCAACATTTCTTTGTCTTTTGTTTTAAGCACTACACCTTTCTGTTCTTTAATGCTGCCTAATTCATTCACTCGTTGCTTCCTTAATGCTTGTGTGCGTAAAATATTTTCTCCTTGTTTTTCTCTAAATGTGCGATAATATTTTAAGTACGCTATCCGTTTTATGGCGTCATTAAAACTTGCTGCAGAAAAAATGAAATTTAAAAAATCGTAATTGTTCCTGTTTTTATATGCATAAATCATGCTTTTTGCATATTCTTGTTTTAAAGTATCGAGCAGTCTATTATACCTGTTTATTTCAAGTTGATTAGTATATATATTATTATCCAGAAGGTTAATATCCTTACCTATATTTTCAATAAGCCGGTTTTGGAGGTTTACTTTATTATTTATGAGCCGCCACTGAACCAGGTTTTCTTTTGTTTTTAATTTGTTTGAATTTAATTGCTTTTGTGTTTGTTCCATTTCCTTTTTCAATTGTGAACGCTGTTTTTCCAGCTCTTCACGGGTTTGTTGTGCTGCTGCAGAAATAGTAAACACTAAAAATAAAGTAATACTGAAAATATATTTAACCATAATTAACGATCCTGTTGTTTAAACTTTACAATTCTCAGGGTTTTCGCCCCGTTTTTTCATTCCTGGGTTTGATTGTAGGATTGATATAAGATGCTGATAAAAAAATTATGCATAAAAAACATAGCCTGTTTGATTATTACAAATAACGCTTACTTAGTTGTATAATTTTTTGGAATGTTGAATGATACTGATAATTCTTTGTTAAACTCATATTGCTTAAAATTCATCCTAATATCAAGTTTGTTTTTTTCTGAAATAGTTATCTCCCTATACGTAGAGAAATTTATACCTGTTTTATTATCATAACTGCTATAAGTCAAGTCTGCCGTGCGACTTCGGTTAACATCTACATCATCTAATTTACTGTGCTGCAAAAGATAATCATTAGATGAAAGCGTAAGTAAATGTTTAAAATATTTACCCACCATAGAAAAAAGAATTTGATTATCTGTTTTTTTATAATACACAATGTTACTATCTATAAAAATCGGGTTGCCTATCAGCATATCTTGTAAAGTGTAATAATCAAAAGGTATCTCGGTTACTTCCTGCAAATATTCCAATGACCGATACTGCACTTCTTTGTCTTGTTTATTTAATAGTATCACACTGTCTTTGGTTATTAGTGCCCTGTAAATCTCTATGTTTAAAAATGATGCTGTTAATGAAATCCAAATGGCGCTGTCTTTAATTATTCTTACAATAGCTGTAATATCCGGTTTCTTGCCGGTGTTATCCTGGTATTCAATTTTAATTTTAGCGTTAAAAGTATTAAAGTTTATATGGTTTAGTTTAAGGTTTTCAATTGTTTTACTAATCATCTGAAGAGAATCAATATTTGATTGATCAATGATGATAGCTGTTGAACTGTCTTTTGGTGCAATTACTTTATTAATCTGTTTAACTGTTTTACAACTCGTTAATGAAATAATCAATATTGATACAAAAGTTGCAAAACTTAAAATTTTTATCATTTACTTACTATTTATTTGGTACCAGTATGCCCAAAACCTCCTTGCCCCCGTACCGATTCATTTAATTCATTTACTTCTATCAAATGCGCTTTCTCCACTTTTGCGATTATCATTTGTGCTATCCTGTCTCCATGATTGATTATTTGTTGGGTATTGCTGAGGTTAATTAAAATCACTTTTAATTCACCCCTGTAATCAGCATCTACAGTTCCCGGAGCGTTTAAACAGGTAATACCCTGGTTTATTGCAAGCCCACTTCTTGGCCTTATCTGTGCTTCGTAATTTTCAGGCAGTTCTATAAAGAGGCCGGTTGTAATTAATTGCCTTTCTAAAGGTTTTAAAATTACCGGCTGAGAAAGGTTTGCTCTAATGTCCATCCCGGCAGATTGTGCTGTTGCATACGCCGGCAAAGCATTTGAAGAGATATTTACAATATTTACCTGTATTGGTTGCATGTTGGCAAAGTTAACAATGTAAAAAGTAAAATAATAAGGAAGGTTTGCTAAAATATTACCTGATAAGCATAACTGTTCCCTGGTCATATCTTTTCTGATCACACAGGTTTACATAATTCAACATCCAAATGTTAGCCTGCTTTTGATTAATCCCTGAAACTGTTATTAATAAAAAATAATGAAAAATCTTTTTTCAAAGGTGGTATTCTTACTTCAATGCCAATAGCACAGTTGCATAAGCTTTTAAGCCTTCTTCTCTGCCAATAAATCCTAATTGTTCGGTAGTTGTTGCTTTTATTGAAATATCATTAATAGTTATCCCTACAATCTTTGAAATAATTTCCTGCATTTTAAAAATATGATCTTTAATTTTTGGTGCCTGTAAACATAATGAACTGTCAATATTAATCACCTTATATCCTTTTTCATCAATTAGTTCAAAACATTTTTTAAGCAGTATTTTACTGTCTATATTTTTATACGCAACATCATTGTCGGGGAAATGATAACCAATATCACCTAAAGCAAGTGCGCCTAATAAAGCATCGCAAATTGCATGTAATAAAACATCCGCATCACTATGTCCTAAAGCGCCTTTATGATGCGGTATTTTAACACCTCCTATCCACAAATCCCTGCCGGTTACTAGTTGGTGGTAATCTATTCCAGATCCAATTCTGTACATTTAATAAAATTAAGAAGTTAACAGTTTAAACAATTCTAAAGCAAAAAAGTGTTCCGGAATACCGGAACACTTTTTTGTTACATGAAAAAAATATTCTTAATTGCCGCCTGGGAAATCAAATACCAAACCAAAACGATAAGTATTTGATAAAGGATTACGGTTTATTCCGTTTCCTGTTGGGAACAAGTAAGAGAAATTTAAAGTAGCAAGACTGTATTTAACACTTGCACCTACAGTAAAATATTTTCTGTTACCCTTATTTGCATTTTCATAAAAATATCCTGCTCTGAAACCAAATTGATTGTTATACCAGTATTCGGCACCGGCAGACATTGTAATCTCTTGAATTTCTTCGTTTATACCATCACCTTCGCCAAATGAACGAAGCCAGCTGCTTGCAACACTACGATCACGATATTTGATTAAAGCTGCAGAATCTCCGGCAGGATCAGCACCATTGCTTAATTTTGGAGGAGTTGGAACTAATAATTTATTAAAATCTAATGCAAATGTAAGTTTGTTAGCTTCGTCAAATACTTTTGTATATGCTGCTCCAACACCTAAGTTAGCTGGTATAAAATCTTTTTGAGTGGCATCGCTTGAATAAGATATTTTAGTACCAAGGTTACTTAAAGTTACGCCCCAATTGAAACCTTGTCCATTTTCATTGGTACCTTGGTGATACAGATGTAAATCGCCAGCTACTGCAGAACCGGCTTTGTAATTTTGGCCGCCATTATTAAAGTTACCGGTTAAATTAGAGTTGATATACTTTATTGCAATACCCAAACTTAATTTACTGGAAAGTTTTCTTGAATATCCCAAATCAATTGCAAATTCTTTTGGATTATATTGTTGTAAATCATTTCCTGCCTGATCGGTAAACTGTATATTACCCAACTTAAAATATCTTAATGAAGCTGATATTGCCTGTTGGTCATCCAGCTTAACAAAGCCGGCCAAAGAAGCAATAAATACATCATTAACTGATAAATCTCTTAGCCAAGGCGAATAGTTTACTCCTATTGCTGCTTTGCTGCTGCTGAATGGAGTACGAGCTATATTTGCAAAATTTGCATTAGCGTCAGGGGCTACTGCAATACCAACATCTCCCATACCGCCGCTACGGGCATCTGGAGAAATACGTAAAAACGGTACTGCTGATGTTACTACGTTTAAATTGTTATTCTGGGCGTAAGATACAGTTATTGCTCCTCCCAGTAACATAACTAAAGCGGTTAGTTTCAAAGTTACTTTTTTCATGCGTTTTGTTTTGTCTTGGTTAGGTAGACTTACCTCTATAAGCGTTAATTTTTATGTTTGTATGATGTTGTAAAAATAATTGATTTCTTCAAATGAACAACTAAATTATAAAATCTTGTTAAAAAAAACTAAAAAAATTACTAGTTTCAAAGATAATGGGTTTTATTATATATAAACTCATATCTCTGTATAAACAGGAAAATTAAGGATAAAAATTGTTTAAATAACTGATTTTTTATTTTCTTACAGCATTAACGTATTGTAATGCTGATTATTGCAGGCAAATTTAGCCGATTTTCTTTTTAACAAAAAAGTTTATTTTTTAAGACCCCCTAAGTTATAAAGAACAGCAAATTTGAATTTTTCAAGTACAAGTTTTAATTGCCCCTGTAAAGCCCATTTGCAAGTTTAAACCTCTTGAATTTATTAACCAAAAAAAGTAAAAACTTTTTTAAAATCCTTTTTATGGCTGGTAGATTATTTTTTATAATTTTTAACCCCGGTACAATATTTAACTTTAAAAAAAGCATTAGAATTATTCCTGTGTCGTGTAAAGTATTTATATTCGCAGCCAATATAACCCCATATACAATAATTAAGAAAACCTTTCGTTAAACAATTTGATAAACGAATGAATATGACAAACCTATTTTCAGGAAAAAATTTGATGATACTTTTTATAGCTGCACTTTCTTTAAGTGCCTGTAAAAATGGAGGAATTTTTAGCAAAAAGAAATCCAAGTCCTCGGCTACCGGCTGGAATTATGACGACAAAAACATGGGAAACTTTCATGTTGCCAAAGTTAAATATCCAAAAGCTGGTCCCGGTCTTGTATTTGTTCAAGGCGGTTCTTTTGTGATGGGCGCCAAAGATGAAGACATTATGGGAGACTGGAATAATGTTCCCCGTCGTATAACTGTTCCTTCGTTTTTTATTGATGAAACTGAAGTAGCCAATGTTCATTACAGAGAATATTTATACTGGCTGGAAAACACTTTTTCAAACGATACTAATGTTTTAAATAAAGCCTTGCCTGATACTTTGGTTTGGCGTGAGGAGTTGGCATATAACGAACCTTATGTAGAATATTATTTCCGGTTCCCTTCATATAACTATTATCCTGTTGTAGGTGTTACCTGGCGGCAGGCACATGATTTTTGTATCTGGCGTACCGACAGGGTAAATGAATTAAACCTAATGCAAAAAGGTTACCTGAAAAAAGATGCTGTAAAAAGAGAAATGAAAGGAGCAGGTGCTGAAGGGTCTTTCAACACAGAAACATATTTGATGGCGCCTGATATGATACAGGGCAGGAACAAACCAAAAAAATCTTCTTTAAAAGATGTAAATGGCAAGCCACGAGCAAACGTTCGTATGGAAGATGGTATCCTTAATATGGGTTACCGCTTACCAACAGAAGCCGAGTGGGAATATGCCGCTTACGGTATGCTGGCGCAAAACCCCAGCCCACGTAAGAGTGAAAAGAAAAGCGGTGAAGAATTATTCTCTAATCAGCAGATTTATTCCTGGAGTAAAAACCCCAATGGATTGCGTGATAACCGCCGGGGAAGTTGGCAGGGTAAATTCCTGGCTAATTTTAAGCGTGGAAGTGGTGATAATATGGGTGTAGCCGGAGGTTTAAACGACCGTGCAGCCATCCCCGGAAATGTAAAATCATTTTATCCCAATGCATTTGGCTTATATAATATGAGTGGAAATGTTAGTGAGTGGGTTGGCGATGTGTACAGGCCAATGACCCCTTCTGATGGGGAAGATTTTAACTACTACCGTGGTAATAAATTTCAAAAATATTATAAAAACTCTGGCGGCGAGTACGAAAGAGATAGCATGGGACGATTGAAAAAAGTTGATATTTCTGATGAGGAAGTTAGCAACCGTGCAAACTACCAAAGAAATAATGTAATTAATTACCTTGATGGTGATTCATCAAGTGGCGTAACTTATGGTTATGGTATTACTTCATTAATTAGCGACGAATCCAGGGTTATTAAAGGTGGTAGCTGGAATGACAGGCCATATTGGTTATCACCCGGTACCCGCAGGTTTATGCAGGAAGACCAGGCAGCTAGCACTGTAGGTTTTCGCTGTGCACAAACTTATTTAGGACCACCGGAAGGGCCAGGCTTTAAAGAAGGCAATATCTTTGGAAAACGTAAGCAAAACTCACGTAAGAAAAAATGATGACCAGTTAATATTTTAAAAAAAGCCTCCTTTTATCGGGAGGTTTTTTTATTTAATCATATACTTGTTCTTGTTCTCTATTAATTTTGATATATGCAAATACCCGAATTATATAAAATTTTTCAACAGCACCCTTTTGTTGAAACGGATACCAGAAATTTAAAAAAGGGCGATATTTTTTTTGCATTAAAAGGGCCCAACTTTAACGCAAACCATTTTGCGCTGCAAGCAATTGCTAATGGTGCAGTTTATGCAATTGTAGATGAAGAAATAATTGAAGCCAATGAAAGAATTATAAAAGTAGATGATGTTTTAAACACTTTACAAGCATTGGCAATATATCACAGAAAACAATTGTTGCTAAATAATGCAGAAAAAAACATTCCATTTATTGCCATAACTGGCAGCAACGGAAAAACCACTTCAAAAGAATTATTGTATGCAGTATTATCTACCGTTTATAAAACTTATGCTACCGAGGGCAACCTTAATAATCACATAGGTATTCCATTAACCATTCTTAAAATAAAAAACGATGTTGATATTGCTATTATTGAAATGGGGGCAAATCATTTAAAGGAAATAGAAGGTTACTGCAAATATGCTTTGCCTACTCATGGTATTATAACAAATTGTGGCAAAGCACACCTGGAAGGATTTGGAGGAATAGAAGGTATAAGAAAAGGAAAAGGTGAATTATTTGATTACCTGAGAGAACAAGATGGTACTGCTTTTATAATGAACGATTATGAGTACCTGGTAAAAATGAGTACAGGAATAAAACATGTGATTACTTATGGAACTCAAAATGCCAGTGTAACAGGTTGTATAAAACAAAGTACTAACCTACTAGAAGTGAGTATTGAAAACAGCAAAACACTACAACTAATAAAAACCAACTTAATAGGCGAATATAATTTGCCAAACATTTTACTTGCAGTAACGGTTGGCAGATATTTTAATGTACCAGATGAAAAAATTAAAGAAGCTTTAGAAAGCTACATGCCAATAAATAGCCGCTCGCAATTAATAATAAAAGATAGCAACAGGATTATATTAGATGCATACAATGCCAATCCATCCAGTATGAAAGCAGCTATAGAGAATTTTGCCAAAATGGATGGCGCAGAAAAAATCTTGTTTTTAGGTAGCATGAAAGAATTAGGACCTGAAAGCGAGGAGGAACACCAGTCTTTAATCAACCTTATCAAAAAATATAATTGGAAACAAGTGATATTGGTTGGTAACGAATTTAAGAATACAGTGCATCCTTTTATTTTGTTTCAAATATCTGAAGAAGCTTCACGCTGGTTCAAAAAACAACAAGTTAAAAATTCAACCATATTAATAAAAGGATCAAGAAACACAAAGATGGAAAAAGTATTGGATTGAATTTGAGATTGCAGATATTACAGTGTAAGTTTGCAGCCCTTTAAAGGAGACTTGTCCGAGTGGTTGAAGGAGCACGCCTGGAAAGTGTGTATAGGGGAAACTCTATCAAGGGTTCGAATCCCTTAGTCTCCGCAATTTATTAACTGGCAAATATTTTTTGGGCATTGGCTGTTGTTATCTCATCAACCATTTCTGTTGTTACATTTTTTATTTCTGCCAGCTTTGCAGCAATATATTTCAAATAACTACTCTCATTTCTTTTCCCTCTAAAAGGAACCGGGGTTAAATAAGGAGCATCGGTTTCCAAAACCATATACTTTAAATCTATTTTTTCAAGTACCTGTGCAAGCCCTGCATTTTTATATGTTACCACACCCCCAATGCCAAGGTAAAAACCAGCATCAATAATTCGTTTAGCTTCCTCATAAGTACCACCAAAACAATGAAAGATTCCCCTCACAGATTTGGCTGTAAATTCTTCAACAACTTCAATGGTTTGCTTCATAGCATTACGGGTATGTATTACAATTGGCAATTTATACTGTAACGAAAGTTCTATCTGATGCCTAAAAGCTTTGTATTGTTCATCGGTGTATGTTTTATCCCAATAAAAATCTAATCCAATTTCACCAATGGCAACAAATTTTCTTTTAGTAAGCCATGTTTCTATTATAGCAATTTCTTTTAAGTAATGCTCTTTTACCGAGCAGGGGTGCAATCCCATCATAGCTTTACAGGCAAGTGGGTATTTTTCTTCAAGAAAAAACATATTTGCATGTTCGCTACTGTCTATTGCAGGTAAATAAAACTTGTAAACTCCGCTGGCAAAGGCTCTTTCCATCACTTTATCAATATCAGCCTTAAACTCATCTACATATAAATGGCAGTGTGTATCAATCATTATTTGTGTTTGAAGTACAAAATTGAGTAAAAAAAATTTAACGGTTTTTTAAACTATGGCTTTTGTGGTCAGTCTTATCCCTGTTCGTATTATTCACCTTTATTTTAAAATTATTTTTATGAAAAAAACATTAAATCTCAGCACCCGTTTGCTGGTTATGAGTTTTATTGGCGCTATGGTTTTAACAAGCTGTAAAAAAGATGAAAGCCTTAGCCCTACAACAGAAAATGATCCTGTTGAAGTAGCCGCCACTCAAAACATCACTGCCCAGGATGCAGAATCTGAAGCACAATTTGATGATGTATTTAACATTACCGCCAGCATGAACAGTAGTGTTGCCGGTGAAGATCTTGGCGTGGGCGCCAATGTATCTGGTTTATTTGATTTGGGTAGTACTACTGCCAATACACGAGGCAGGTGCTTTACAGTAACTGTTGTTCCAAACATTCCTCATGTATTTCCAAAAACCGTAACGATTGATTTTGGTACAGGCTGCCTAGGACGAGATGGAAAATTCAGAAAAGGAAAGATTATATCAATTTTTACAAACCCAATGGTTGTTCCGGGAGCCAAAGTATCAACAACATTTGTAGGATATTTTGTTGACAGCTTTCATATTGAAGGCACACATATTTCGGAAAACACCAGTACCACTAACATGCAAGGCTGGAAAAATGTTGTAATTGATGGAAAGATTACAAATACCAATACTGGCAGGTGGCATATGTGGAACAGCACCAGGAATATATTACAGGTTGCCGGCAATGGCACAGCTCATTTTCCATTAGATGACATTTATAAAGTTACCGGTAATGCCAATGGCTCAAATGCTGCAGGAAATAGCTGGACATCGCTCATATTGGATCCGCTTATTAAGAAATTTGTATGCCCCTGGATAGTAAAAGGAACAGTTAAATTGGTTAGAAACGGCCGTGAAGCTTTGTTAGATTATGGCAACGGCGATTGTGATAACAAAGCCATACTTTACATAAACGGTGTACCACATATTATAACCCTTTAAAAAAACTGTTAAAAAAATGTTGTTAATCTAATAACAACTATGTACATTTAACCTAGTTTTCATAGGGTACGGATTAAAAACGGGCCAGGGTTTCTACCCCGGCCCAATTTTTTTTACGTTAAAATTTCTCCAAAATTTGATACTACTCTCGATTAAAAATGTATTTTTTCAAATAAAAACCCCTTTTCGCTAAATGTTTTTAAAACAATTGGCAAGCTGTATTTCATACGCTCATATGCTTTTTCACTATCATGAAAAACAATTACAGAGCCGCTTTTAGCATTTTCAATCACATTTTTACAACATTGTTTTGGAGTTATAGTTGTATCAAAATCGCCGCTTAAAACACTCCACATAATTATCTTAAACGGTTCATTCATTTGCAATAATACTTTATGCTGCCAAGGAGTAATTTTTCCATACGGAGGTCTAAAAAGGCTGGATTTTATGTATTCCCTGGCTTTTAAAATGTTGCCAATATATGCCTCTCTCCCTGTTTTCCAGCCATTAAGATGATCAAAAGTATGGTTTCCTACCGCATGTCCCTCATGCAAGATCTTTTGAAATACCTCCGGAAAAGCTTCAACATTCTTGCCAATACAAAAGAAGGTAGCCTTGGCATTGTATTTGTTCAATTCATCCAAAACAAAAGGAGTAATTTGGGGATGTGGCCCATCATCAAAACTGAGATAAATAACTTTTTCATCGTCGGGCATATCCCAAACACTTCTGTTAAACAATTTAATTACCCATTTAGGCGTTCTTGCAGTATATAACATGAGGCAAATTAATTTTTTAAAGCCATTAAACCATTAATTATTGATTTAGTCTTACCTAATCAAAAACTCAAAATTTATGAAACTTAAACCTTTATTAGCCGCTATTGGTGTGGTAACGTTTGCACTTTGTCTTAACTCTTGTAAAAAAGTTAATGCCGATGATGAAAAACAAGATTATGAAACAACTTTTGAACTGAGTGGAGACCAGGCTATTTCAGATAATTTTACAGAAGATGCCAACCAATTGTTTTTACAGGTAGCTGCCGAAAACAATGTAGCAGGTAATGGCTTTACTTCGGGGCCGGTTGTTACTAATAATTTTATACCGTGTGCTACCGTTACAATTACACCCCTAATTGGTTTTCCAAAAACTATTGTTATAGATTTTGGTCCAGCATGTACCGGCCCATTTGGTATAGTACGAAGCGGAAAAATAAATATTGTTATTTCCGACTCGGTAAGAAACCCAAACAGCACAGCTATAATGACATTTGACAATTATTTTGTTAGTGGCTATAAAATTGAAGGCACTTATACCTGGACAAATACCAGCACAGCAACTACCAGAAGCTGGGAACGTAAAACAGAAAATGGAAAAGTAACAGCACCAACAGGTAAGTACTGGTTACATCAAGGCATAAGAAATGTGATACAAACTGATGGCGTAAGCACTCCATTAGACCTTACAGACGATGCTTTTTCAATAACCGGAAACCACCGGGTAACCAATGAAGCTGGCGCATACAGGGATATTACAGTTTTAGAAGCGCTGCAAAAGAAAAATTCTTGTCATAATATAAGCAAAGGCAAATTAAAAGTACAAGGACCTAACCATTTTGCTGTAATTAATTATGGAGATGGTACTTGCGATAACCTGGCAACAATCTCAATTGACGGCAGACCGGAACGAACTATTATTTTATGGTAATTGTTAATTAAAAGTTTTTATATACCGTGAAGAAAAAAAATCTTCACGGTTTTTTTATACCTGTTTTTTTAGTGCTTCTATTAATGCAGTTATATTTGCAGCATGAGTAAAGTAAGAGTAAGATTTGCACCCAGCCCAACTGGCGGTTTGCACCTTGGCGGTGTACGTACCGTTTTATATAATTACCTTTTTGCCCGCCAGCATGGGGGAACTTTTGTGTTAAGAATAGAAGATACCGACCAGACACGTTTTGTAGAAGGTGCCGAACAATATATTTTTGATTGTTTGAAATGGTGTGGTCTTGAGCCTGATGAAAGCACACAAAAACCCGGCGCTTATGGCCCTTACAGACAAAGCGAAAGAAAAGAACTATATAAAAAATATGCAGATGAACTGGTAGAAAAAGGGTATGCATATTATGCATTTGATACTCCCGAAGAACTGGAAAAAATGAGGGTTGATTTTAAAACTGAAAACAACCCATCGCCCCAATACGATAGTAAAATAAGATTGAAGATGAAAAATTCTTTAACCTTACCAAAAGAAGAAACAGAAAAATTATTGGCCGCCGATGCAAGGCATGTAATAAGAATAAAAATACCTCAACAGGAAACTATTTCATTTACAGATATGATTCATGGAGAAGTAAGTTTTGACTCTTCTGTAGTGGATGATAAAGTTTTATTAAAGGCAGATGGAATGCCCACTTATCATCTTGCGGTGGTTGTTGATGATGCACTGATGAAAATTACACATGCCTTTAGGGGAGAAGAATGGCTAAGTAGCGCACCTGTTCATATTTTACTATGGAAATATCTTTTTGGACTTGATGCAATGCCTCAATGGGCACACCTGCCTTTAATTATGGGCCCCGGTGGAAAACTAAGTAAAAGGGATGGCGCAAAATATGGATTCCCGGTTTTTGCTATGAACTGGACTGATCACAAAACCAATGAACTTACCGAAGGATTTAAAGAAAAAGGATTTTTACCCAAAGCGTTTATAAACTTGTTAGCCGTACTGGGCTGGAATGATGGCACCGAACAGGAAATATATTCTATAGAAGAAATGATTGAAAAGTTTAGTATGGCCAGGGTACACAAAGCAGGCGCCAGGTTCGATTATGAAAAAGCAAAATGGTTTAACCATGAATGGATTAAAAAATTGAATGTAGAAAATTTACAAATAAAAGTGAAGGAAACGCTGCAAGCAGAAAACATCAAAATAACAGATGAACAATTGCTGCAAAAAGTGATAGAACTGGTAAAAGACAGGTGTATTCTTTTAACTGATTTTATACAGCAGGCAGGTTATTTTTTTACAGCGCCATTGCAATACGATGAGGCATCGGTAAAACCAAAATGGGGAGATGATAAAAAAGATTTTTTTGAACAGCTAACCAGCGAATTAAAGACCACTAATGACAGTACAGCAGAAAATATGGAACAAGTATTTAAAACACTGGCTTCTCAAAAAAATATTAAGGTAGGCGAACTGCAAATGATTTTTCGTGTAATGCTTGTAGGTAGTAAGATGGGACCGGCTGTTTTTGCCATTGCACAAGCAATTGGAAAAGAAGAGACCATCAACCGAATAAAAAATGCTATAAAAATTTTTCAGCCAGATTAAACTTTATAACACCTTATAAGTCAAAATCAAAAAAAAATAAAATGAGAGAACTGCTTGCCGCATTAATATTTATCAGCATTATTAGCTGCTCCAAATCATCAGATACCATCAACCCTATCTACCCACCTCCAACCAGTGATAGTTTTACAGTAACCGTAAATAACGGTTATGGCGCAGGTAAATATAAAATTGGCGATACAGTTCACATTTTTAGCATTGCATATAACAATAGCCAGGTTTTTGACAAATGGAGTGGAGATATAACTTACCTGGATGGCCCTGGAGAATGGCATACCTGGTTCATCATGCCCAATAAAAATGTTTCATTTACCGGGTCTTTAAAAGCAATAACACCTGTTACGTTACAGCTTGAGCAAATACGTGGACGAGACAGAATGAAACCTGTGTATTATTATTTTCCTGCCGGACACAAAGGCTTTGTTTACCTTTTACATGGCACAAGTGGCACAGCACAAAACCTTGTAAATAGTTTCGAATTTCTTCAACTGTATAAAGAATTGGTGAATGATGGTTTTGGTATCATTGTTACAGAATCAGAAGAAACTACAACCGGTGTTGATGCCAATGCCGATGGCAAATTAAGATGGTTGGTAACACCTGCCGATTCGGTTAACAATATTGATTATGCCAATATAAAAATTATAACCGATACATTTTATAACCGTGGTTTAACAGATAGAAGCAAACAACGTTATTGTATTGGCATGAGCAATGGTGGTAATTTTGCTGCCTATCTTTCGGATTACTTCAAATACAAAGCTGCAGTAAGTTATTGTGCGCCGGCAGGCATTGCCTCATTAACAACAGTAACGCCGCTTCAATTTTGTATGGCCCGGTTCGATAATAATGAAAATGTAGGCCCTACCGGAAATGCTGCTGCTTTATCCAATTCGCAATTAATAAGTAGCAGGGGATTTTGTAGTAAATATTTTATAAAAGAAAGAGCGCCTTTGTATGCCGAACGATTTGCACGCCGTGGCGATATTACTGTTGCTCAATCAACTGCTGTATTTAATGAATTAAAAAGCAAAGGTTTTTTAGATAGTAAAAATTATTTTATTGGTTTTTCTGATGTGCTTTTAACAGCCTACCAGGCAAACCCTACATCTTTTCCTGAGTTAAACAGCCTAACAATTTTACAAAGGTTATTTGTTAATGAGCAAATTGATATCTCTGTATCCGATCATCATATTTACAGCGATTACAACAAAGCAACAATTAAATTTTTAAATACGCAGTGTTTGTAGTTTTATAAATTAGCTGCCATAAGTAATTTGAATACTACATTCAGTTCAATAATGTATTTTTGTTGAATATACATTATATGAACAGACCCATCAGAGTATTAGTTGCCAAAGTTGGATTAGACGGCCACGACCGTGGCGCCAAAGTAATTGCTACTGCCTTACGGGATGCAGGAATGGAAGTTATTTATACCGGCTTGCGTCAAACTCCCGAAATGGTTGTAAATGCTGCCCTGCAGGAAGATGTGGATGCCATTGGTATAAGTATATTAAGCAGTGCACACAATACTGTTTTTCCAAAAATTATTGCTTTAATGAAAGAAAAAAAAATGGATGATGTACTGTTAACGGGTGGCGGCATTATACCCGAAGAAGATATGAAAGCCCTTAATAAAATGGGTGTAGGTAAACTTTTTGCTCCCGGTGCCACCACTGCAGAAATTGCAGACTATATAACCGACTGGGTAAAGAAAAACAGAAATTTTTAATACTGTTTTTAGATAAGTAAAAGCCTCCGTTAAAGCCGGGGGCAACTTACTGATTTCATAACTTTGTATTTAAAGTTTATCACTAAAGTTTTATTATATAAGAATCAAATTAATTCAAAAGTTTAAAGCAAATCACAACTGATTAAGTTAGCGCTTGTAATACCTACTATTTCACCGAATGATTTTAATGTTACTTTACCATTTGCCCGGTTACCTAATATCCTGTGCATTACAAAAGTGAAGCGTTCGGTAATCTGCCAACTGAAATATTTTTTATCGGTTACATTAAGCATTGATTTATTTTTTACCGTTTTTTTCTACAGTTAGCATTTTTATCAATATCATCACCTTGCGGATTTGTAAATCTTATTTCATTCCACTGTTCTTTTGTAAGACATCCTGCATCTGAATAAAGATCCGGATTGCTACCAAATCCCTTACATTCATAGCAAGTGATTTTATCTACTTTGTGGCATTCTGTGAGGGAAACTATAATGGTTACAGATAGTATTATGGAAAAAAAATGTTTCATTGTTTTAAAAATTTATGACCAATTTATTTTATTTTAAAATCAGACTTAGGTTGATACGACCTTTTTAAATATTCAATATAATCAGCCAAATCAACTATTTTAAATTGTTTATTTAACTTAACATATCCGGTATCGGTTACAACAGACTTATTCATCCTGTCATATTCAAATAAAAATTTCACCTCATAAAAAACAGGGTTAATGCTATCTTTAGTTTCGGCTATCTTTAATAATGATTTAATATCATTAGCCATCAATGAATCCTGTCTTGATAATTCTTTAATCTCTTTCAAAGTATTATCAGCCTCGTTTTGGTGATCGTTATATAGTTCCTTGGATATTCCAGAGGATAAGTTTCTCATTCGTAGATGATATTCATATTTGTCGAGCAAATTCTTACCTTTCTCTTTCATCTCTTCAAACTGAGAACCTATAAGTCTTGAATAATGATAAAAAATTTCACTTTCTGAAAGAGTATCAATATTAAGAACCTCTATTTTTTGCAAAGTAGCAGTATTGTCTATTTCTTTAAGTTTCGATTTAAAATATACCTCTAAATTATCTTTATTTAATTTATCTTTTAAATCATGCAGTTTGCATGATACAAGGGAAATAATGTATAGTAAAACAAAAATTTTTCTCACTGTCTTAAATTTTAATTATTGTCTAATTCTTCAATAATTTCTTTATCTACTCCCTGTTTCTCTGCAATTTTAGAAAGTAGTTGAATGATTGTTTTTAAATGCTTATCACGTTTATTTACTCTTACAGCAGTAGAAACAGTTACTCCTGTTGTAAAAGTACTAAGTTAATTCAAAAGTTGAAATCAAATCACAACCAAATTAATTTTTTCGTATTCTTTTTCATCAATCATCATTCTTATCTTGATGTTTAAAATAGTAGCACCAATTGTTTATTTGCTATTTTTGGTAAAAATATTTTTATGTACAATACCATTCTTACCAGTTTAGAAAACGGAATTTTAACCATAACCATTAACCGCCCCGATAAACTAAATGCATTGAACAAAGATGTATTTACCGATTTAAACAATGTGGTTGATGAAATAAATAATTCAGCGGCTATTCAATCGGCTATCATTACAGGTGCAGGCCCAAAAGCTTTTGTGGCTGGCGCCGATATTACCGAGTTTAGCGGATTAAATAAAGAACAGGCTATGGCTTTGGCTAAACGTGGCCAGGATATTTTTTTTAAAATTGAAAACAGCGCTAAACCTATAGTGGCAGCCGTAAATGGTTTTGCATTGGGTGGCGGTTGCGAACTGGCTATGGCTTGCCATTTTAGGCTGGCCAGCGAAAATGCAAAGTTTGGCCAACCCGAAGTAAACCTTGGTTTAATACCGGGCTATGGCGGTACACAAAGGCTGGTACAGCATATTGGTAAAGGCAAAGCAATGGAACTGTTAATGAGCGCTCACATGATAGATGCTAACGAAGCCAAACAACTTGGCCTGGTTAATTATGTTACTACTGCAGAAACCTTATTGGAGCATACAAAAAATATTCTTTCGGTAATCAATACCAAAGCTCCGCTTGCAGTGGCTGGGTGCATCAAAGCGGCTAATGCCATGTTTAACGAATCTAAGAATGGCTTTGCTGAAGAGATTATAGCATTTGGAAACAGCTTTGATACCGAAGACATGAAAGAAGGTACCACATCTTTCATGGAAAAAAGAAAAGCTGTATTTAAAGGCAAGTAATTATTTCTCTACCAGTTTTTCATCAATCATATACGCTTCTATCTCACTTATTTTTGTTGCCTTTTTTTGTTGCTCAATGGTTAGCTCTATCGTATTGATGCTTACTGCAGGAAAAGTGATGATTCTTTTTCTGCCAATAGTGGTTCCGTAAACTTCCTTTACCAATTCAGCTTTACTATTAAACAACAATAGCTTAAACTTACTGCAATGCTGCCCGTTGGTAATATCTTCGTGCAGCACAATGCAATTAACCTGTTTGTTTTTCTTCAGCTTTAATTCAATGCCCACCGATTGTTCAACAGCTACTGTAACCGGTTCTGCAGTTTTATAATTTCCGTCGCACAATGCAGGTGCAGGTTTTATAATGCCATTAAACAGGTGATATGTGTTGGCATTTTTAAAAACATTGACAGCAAAATTTTTCTGTTTCAATTTTTTAAATTCCACCAATGCAGCAGAATCATATTTAGTAATCATCCCTCTACCATCCGGTGGTACATTCAATAATAAATTTGCACCACGGCCCACACTTTTTAAATAAAGTTCAAAAAGTTGTTGGGGAGTTTTTACTTTGTCATCTTCTTCTGTGTGATAAAACCATCCCGGCCGTATGCTAACATCACACTCAGCCGGTATCCAGTTTTTACCATCAATATTTCCAGTGTTTAATGTATCTACCGATGGGGCGCCATTGCCTCTTGTAAAACCGGCTGTATCTAAAGTATTCCAGTTTGTTTGGCCGGCAATTCCTTTTTCATTCCCACACCATCGGGCATCGGGGCCAATATCGCTAAACACAATTGTGTTGGGCGAAAGTTTTCTTACCGTATTTTCAAATCTGCGCCAGTCATACACCTGCTGTTTTCCGTTGGGGCCTTCTCCGTTTGCGCCATCCCACCACAACTCCCAAATAGGGCCGTAGTTGGTGAACAGTTCCTTCATCATGTTTACAAAAACATCGTTGTATTTTTCAGTTCCATAGTCAGGATGATTACGATCCCAGGGAGAAATATACACACCAAATTTTAATCCATACTTTTTGCATGCCAATGATAAATCTTTTAATACATCTCCTTTTCCGTTTTTCCATTTACTTTCTCTAACCGTATGTGTTGAGTATTTACTTGGCCATAAACAAAATCCATCATGATGTTTTGCCGTAATGATAATTCCTTTTGCACCTGCGGCTTTAGCAATGCGGCACCATTGTTCGCAATTTAAATTTGTTGGATCAAAAATTTCTTCTTTTTCATTTCCATGTCCCCACTCCAGGTTGGTAAATGTATTGGGGCCAAAGTGTGCGAATAAATAAAACTCCATATCATGCCAGGCCAATTGCACATTGGTTGGTTTGGGTAAATAAATTTGAGCTTTACAAAATAAAGAACAAAGTAAAATAACCAGTATTGTTATCTGTTTATTCATACGCATTCTCAAAAATAATGGTTTGCCCTTTTTTTAATTTAACAGTTGCAATTTCATTTTCTATTTGAATCAACAACCTGTTAACTCCTTTGCATATCCAGGTTTTAAATGGCAATTTCAATTTTAACTCACTGTTTTTTTCTGCTGTTATTGTTACCGAAGTTATCACATCATTTTCTTTAATGGCACTAACTAAAAATGCACCTTCGGCCCTGAGTGTTTTAAAAGAAACATCTTTCCAGCCTTCCTTAAGGCCCGGTATTTTTTTGGGTATTGCCGGAAAAACTTCAATGTAACCATTAAAACTTTGCAGCAATAATTCATGTATGGCTTGTGCAAAAGCAAAATTTCCCTCCAGAGTAAAAGGGCGATATTTAAAATCGGAATATTGCCCAGCTTTTTGGTCTCCATTTAAATGAAAACTATTTACTGAACAAAAATTTGATGCAAATTTCTGCAACATACTTACAGCACTATCTCCTTCTTTAGCCCTAGCATATATGCAAGCCGCCCAACTGAATGAGTAACCTGTCCACAACCTGGTTCCTTTTTTTTGTAACCAGTTAAGTGATTTTTGAATAATCTCATTTTGTTTTTCATCATCAGTACTTAATAAGCCAAGAGGATATATGGCCATTAAATGTGCATGATGCCTGTGCGATTCATCAAGGTTTTGACCGGGAGCAATGGTAAGGCCGGTTTCGTTTACATCTAAATCGGGAAACTGTTGCTCGGTAATTACTAATTTATTTTTTTCTATCACCGAAGCATTAGGAAGTATTTCAGAATATTTTTTAAATAAATAATGTATTAATGCAAGGTCGTAATTGCTGTAATTTTTAAACCAGGCATTAATGCTGTTATCATGATATTCGGGACTTGAACTTAATGGGATAAAATATTTCTTTTTTGCCGAATCGTATTTTACAATTTCACTTAAATATTTTTTTACTTTTTCAAAATAAGGATAGCATTTTTCTTTTAAAAACTTATCGTCCATACTATATTTCCATTGCCAGTAAAAGTGTTGTGCCAGCCATGCTGCTGTAGTAGGGCTCATGGAATACTGTATCCACCCGCCCATTGGTTTGCCGCTAATGGTTGTAACGCCGGGTACATTTAAACCATTGGTTTCAAAATAATCTTTAGTCCATTTTTTATTTTCTTTTTGTACTTTCCATAACCAGTTTGTAAAAGAAGCAGTAAGGTTTAAATGATTACCTGTATAACCTGGCCAGTAACTCAGTTCTGTATTCAGGTCGTGATGCAGGTCGCCTTTCCAGGGTGGAAGGCTGCCATTATCTGCTGTCCAGATAGCCTGTAATGAAATGGGAGCTGTGTTGTTTCTTGCCACGCAAGCAAATTTATACATATCAAGATAGTATTGTTGCTCAAGCAATGAATCTGGCAACGAAACTGATGAACAGTTCCAGTAATTTTTCCACCATTTAATATGCGAAGGCCATTGGGTAGGTTCTTTTAATCCCGTATTAAGAAGCGGTAACGTTGCTGGTTTATTATTGCTTATTGTCCATTGTCCTAATAATTTATTACCAGGAAATTTTTGCCACTGTACCAACACTTCATAATAATTGTTTTTCCATGTTGGCTGATGATAACGTATGCTGTTTGCCGTTTTTGTAACCGTTCCTTTGTTGTATCCAAGTTTTTCGAGGCCTTGCCCGGTAACACTATTACCAACCGTACCGGCCTTACCCGAATTATAATTAGGAACTATGATTTGCGGTAATATTGCTTCGTTAATATTTTCAAAACTAAAATAACCAACCTGGTTTAAAGCATGTATATAATTATTAAAAACAATTCCGTTTTTAAATTTGATGGTGCTTAATCCTTTGTTAATATCAAGCACATTAGAAACAACGTTCCCCAGGCTTTTCAAATCAAACTCTAAAGCAGCTCCTGGTATTTTTGTTGGCGCCGGATTTTTTTCATAAGGCTCGTCTCCAATTTTTTGTACAGAATCATATTGGTTTTGCATAACTTTTTCAATCACCCAATTAAATTTAAGTTTATCTATTTGGGGCATGGGTCGGTCGTCCCAAAGATCAACCCTGTCTAACGATAAACGTAGTTTATCGCCTTTTTGCCATATCAATGCGCCCAGCCAGCCGTTTCCCAATGGAATCCCTTCATCCCATCTTTTTGCCAGCGAATCAAAAACAAGATTATGTGCCGGTTTAGGTTGTGCATATATACTGTATGCAAAAAATAATAAAATTATGGTAAAAAAATATTTCATTCAATTACAATGATCTGTCAAGATGTGTATAACCTCCATCCACATGAATAAGCTGCCCAGTTGTGTGGCTCGATCTTTCTGAAAGTAAAAATATTACCATGTTTGCAATCTCTTCAGTAGTTGTCATTCTTTTTTCGAGTGGTATTTTTTCGGTGATAGATTTCAATTTTTCTTTGGGGTTTGTTAATGAATGTATCCATTTTTCATACAAGGGTGTATATGATTCGGCAACGATAACAGCATTCACCCGTATGCTGTATTTCAACAATTCAACAGCCCATTCTCTTGTTAATGCATTGCGGCCTCCATTAGAGGCAGCATAAGCAGATGTATTGCCCTGGCCGGTTTCAGCAACTTTACTTCCAATGTTTACAATTGCTCCTTTTGATTTTATTAGTTGGGGCAATGCAAAATGTGCAACCAGGTAATAATGCACCAGGTTTTTGTGCAACGATGCCATAAACAAATCATAATTGCCATGCTCCAATCCTACGCTGTCATTTACACCGGCATTATTTACCAGGCCATCTATCCGGCCGTATTTTTTAACCACCACTTCAACAGCTTTTTTACACTCTTCCGGTTTTGTTAGTTCGGCGGTTACATAAAATCCTTTGTTATCAATTTCTTTTAACAGCGATGCATTATCGTTTTCGTTTCTACCGATAATAACAGGAATGGCTGTTTCTGCCGCAAGCATTTTACTGATACCTTCACCAATGCCTTTGGCACCGCCGGTAACTATTATTACTTTGTCTTTTAAATGTAGATCCATATTTAAAGATTATAAAACTGAACAGCATTTAATCCAAAAATCTTTTCCTTATCGTATGAAGAATATTTTTGTACATATTTTTCAAGCAGGTTTTTCCATTGCCGGTAGTTGCCCGATAATTGCATAACCGGCCAGTCGCTTCCAAACAATAACCTATCTGTTCCAAACAAATCAAATACTATATCAAGATAAGGATAAAAATCAACCTCAGCCCATTTGCTCCAATTTGTTTCTGTAATTAATCCAGATAGTTTACAATACACATTTGGCTGAGTGGCCAACGCTTTCAAATAATTTTTCCATTCTTTAATTAGTTGATTTTTTATGTTTGGTTTTGCACAATGGTCAATTACAATTTTTTGTTGCGGAAATTTTGAAACAAAATTGTATGCCTGTTTTAATTGATGTTGAAATATCAAAAGATCGTACGTATATCCATATTTTGATAACATTTGTACTCCCCGTTGAAAATTTTTGGTTTGCAAAAAACCATCCGGCTCCGATTGTACAATGTGGCGCCAGCCTTTAATGATTGGAAATTGTGAAAAATAATCTAATCGTTTTTCAATATCAGCATCTTGTAAATCTATCCAGCCTACCACGCCTTTAATAAATATGTTTTTTTTTGAAAGCTCTACCAGGAAAAGGGTTTCCTGTTCACTTTGATCTGCCTGCACAGCCACACAACCATCCAATTCATTTTCGCTTAATTGAACAAATAAATGCCTGGGCAAAAAATCCTGCTGTAAAATTTTCATATCGTCAGTAATCCACGAATCCCTTACTGCATCATAATTCCAGAAATGAACATGTGCATCTATCTTCATGGCAGTTCAAATATTTTATTCATCAATATCCATTTCTCTCCCGGCTTAGCCCAAGGCAATGATTGTTGAAATTTCCACATAAGGTCTTCCCACTCCTGCACTTTAGTATTAGCAGCATCAGCAATTGATTTTTTCTCAAAACTAAAATCATCAGCAGCTTCAATTATCATAAACATTCGATTACCGGTGCGGTAAATATCCAATATCTCTATTCCAGAATCTTTTATACTTTCTATTATTTCAGGCCAAACATTTTTATGATACGTTTCGTATCCTGCAATTAAAGCGGGTTCATCTTTAAGGTCTAATGCCAGGCAATATTTTTTTAGCTGTTTCATAATATTATGCAGTATAAGCCACAGCAGTTTGTTTACTGCTTCCCAGTCCATCAATACCCAGTTCAATCACATCGCCTGGTTGTATATAAACTGGTAAAGGCTTTTGCCCCATGCCAACACCGGCTGGTGTTCCGGTAGAAATAATATCGCCGGGTAACAAAGTCATAAAGTGACTTACATAAGAAACGAGGTATGGAATATTAAATACCAGGTTTCTTGTATTCCCATCTTGCATCATCTTTCCATTTACTGTTAGCCATAAACGCAAATTATTTACATCTTCAAATTCATCTGTTGTAGCCAGCCAGGGCCCAATGGGTGCAAATGAATCACAACTTTTTCCTTTCACCCATTGGCCACTTCTTTCTATTTGAAATGCCCGTTCGCTATAATCATTATGCAAAACATATCCGGCTACATAATTCATGGCTTCGGTTGCTTGTATATAAGATGCTTTTTTTTCAATCACAAGTGCAAGTTCTACTTCCCAATCAGATTTTGTGCTGTTTTTAGGAATTATTAAATTATCATTTGGCCCTGTAAGCGCTGTTGTTGATTTAAAAAAAATAACTGGCTCGGCAGGCAATTGCATATTACTTTCTTTTGCATGATCGGAATAATTTAAACCGATACAAATTATTTTTGATGGTCTTGCAATGGGTGAGCCAAGTCGTAGATTTTTATCAACAGGCTTTAACGCTTTATCTGCAATAATTTTTTTTAATGTTGATAGCCCGTCATTAGCAAAAAATGTTTCGTTATAATCGGTTATATAATCAGATACATCCAACCAATTATTGTTAATGATTACAGCAGGTTTTTCTTTACCGGGTTCGCCAATTCTAATCAGTTTCATAATATTCTTAATTATTAAGTTTAATAAAGCCTCCATCAATCGGGTAATCGCATCCTGTAATAAAAGAAGCTTCATCGCTACAAAGATAAAGTGCCAATGCTGCCACTTCTTCTGGCTTACCCATGCGGCCAATGGGTTGTGTTTTGGAAAGTTTTTCAAACATAGCAGCCTCATTGCCCGGGTAAGATTTTTTTAAAAAGCCATCAACAAATGGAGTATGTACTCTTGCCGGGGAAATGGAATTGCAACGTATATTCTCTTGTAAATAATCTTTTGCTACACTCATGGTCATAGCCATTACTGCACCTTTTGCTGTACTATATGCAAAACGATCTGGCAAACCAACATGCGCTGCAATGGATGCCATATTAATAATACTACCGCCACTTGATTTTTTTAAATGTGGAATAACAGCATAAATACAATTATAAACGCCTTTCACATTCACTTGCATCAGTCTGTCAAAATCTTCTTCAGTTGTAGTATCGGCTTTGCCAATATGAGCAATGCCGGCATTATTTACAAGAATATTTATATTGCCAATATTTTCAAATACAGCTATCACTTCTTTTTGTATTGAAACATTGCAATGATGTGCAAATGCTTTACCATTCAGTTGTGTTATTTCATTTACAACAGCATCGGCAGCACTTTTATCCATTTCTATAATATGAATGATTGCCCCCTGTTTAGCAAATGTAACGGCTATTGCCCTGCCAATGCCACTTCCGCCGCCGGTAATTACTGCAACTTTATTGTTAAGTGTAAACATATTTATTGTTTTATTTTATACCCTTTCCATCCAAACCAGGCTACAACTACAAAGCAGCATAAAGGTATAATATAGGCGTTAGCAGTTGCTTTTTCCGATATCATACCCATACAATATGGCACCAATGCGCCACCAACAATTGACATGATGATGAATGAAGAACCTTTTTTTGTGTGATGCCCAAGGTCTTTTACTCCTAATGCAAAAATGGTTGGAAACATAATTGATTCAAAAAAGAAAACCGCCATCAATGCATATACAGAAATCCAGCCTTTCATATAAATTACAAAAGCGCATAATAAAATATTAATCAACGAATAAATCAGTAACAGGCGGTTGGGTGCTATTTTTCGCATTAGTGCTGTGCCTACAAAACGTCCTGCTGTAAAAAGCAATAAACTTACAGAAAGCAGGTAAGATGCTTTGGTGGTATCTATACTCTTATCTGCTTCAATACAATAATTAATGAATAAAGCAGCAACACCAACTTGTGCAGCAACATAAAAAAATTGTGCAATAACGGCATTAATAAAATGGCTGTGATTTGCCAATGGTTTTGTATCCTGCACCTGGTGCGATACTAAAGTACTTTCTTTTATTTCGGGTAAAACTGTTCTTACAAATAAACCGGCAATTAATAACACCATAATACCGATGATGATATACACAAACTGAACCGAATCAAGGTTACCACTACCGGCATCTGCGCCAAAAAAAAGTTTTGCGGCAATAATAGGCCCCACAAATGAACCTAATCCATTAAAGCATTGCGAAAGATTGAGCCTGAAAGCTGATGTTTCCGGATTTCCTAAAACCGTTACATAAGGATTGGCTGCAGTTTCCAGGCAAGCAAGGCCGGAAGCCAGAATAAATAATGAGATAAGAAAAAAGTTAAAACTTGATTGTTGTGCTGCAGGATAAAAAAGAAATGCACCGATTGCATATAATAACAAACCGGCAATGATACCTTTTTTATACCCAAACCTGTTCATAAACATTGCCGCAGGAAATGCAATAAGAAAGTATGCGCCAAAATAAGCAGTTTGTAATAATGTTGATCGTGTTTTTGTAATATTCAATGAATCTTGAAAATGCTTATTCAGTACATCCAGTAACCCATACGCCAGCCCCCACATAAAAAACAAACTGGTAACTAAGATGAGAGGCAGTAGAAATTTATTTTTTGTCTGGTTCATTCTGTTGGTTTAATGAAATAATATACTGCCTGGTAACATTGTTTTGGTTCCTCCTTCGGCATTATATAAAACTTTCAAATCGTTTCCTCCGCCGCTATCAAAATAAACAACCCGTAATTTATGGTATCCTTTTTTCAATGCTGCCTTACCGTTCATCTCTATCATACCATGGTCTCCGTCATTGTCAACCACTGCTTCATTATCAATAAATAATTTACTGCCGTCGTCTGACTGAGTATAAAAAGTGTAAATATCGTCTTTTGGTATTTTTATATAACCAGTAAATTCAAATGCAAATTTTTCAGCTCGTTGTTTTTTTTCCAGGGAAATCACATCTGTTACACCCATACTTACCATCGCTGTTTGAAAAGAAGTTGACATATTGATATCCTTATCAGGCTGGTAATATTTAAATAAAATTCCCGGTTTTAAGCCCGTAGTTTTCACACTTGTTTTCCATCCATAGGTTTTTGCATTTTCTGTTAAAGTATTGCTTGGCAAAATGCCCGCTTGAAAAGCTTTTGCTTTAATAATACTTGTTTTAGAGATGCTGAAAGGATTTGAATATAATTCCGACTGTGCATTTGGTTCGCTGCCATCTGTTGTGTATCGAATTGTTGCCGGCTGTAAAACCTGGAAACTAATATTTGGATTAGAGGCACTTTCGTTATAATCAATGGAAATTGCAGGTTTTGATAAAAATTTTCCATAATTATTAATTTTTAAAACAAAAGCATAGGGCGCTTTAATGCTATTGGGATTGTATTCAGGAAGCTCTATTTCTGTGTTTTCTCCAGCTTCATTCCATTTCAAATCCTTTTCTGTTGATAAAAAATTAACTTTAGCACCTGCCGGTAATTTTATATTTTTCAATACCAGTATCTTATTATCGGGATATTTTGGAAAGATGGCATACAGAGAATTTGTGTTTGCATTATAAGTATAAAATATTTCTTTAACAGCATAACCAGGTTCGGGATCAATAGTAATTTTTAAAAGCATATCACCGCTTCTGTCTTTATAATTCCTATTGCCATCACTCCATTGTGTACTTTCTTTCCATTTTGTGGTATTATAAATTGCTTCACCATTTATTTTCATCCATTCGCCTATTTGCAAAAGTCTTTCCTGCATAATAGGAGGAATTTTTCCATGAGCATCGGGCCCGATATCCAATAAAAAATTTCCACCACGGCTTACTTTATCAATTAATTGCAAAACCAGCGATTGGGCAGAGTTATAATCCCATGCATCTTCCTCCCGGTTGTATCCATAACTGTATCCCATACCCCTGCTCTCTTCCCAGTAATGATCTTCAAAATCAAGATCGGGTTGGTATTCGGGGGTATAAATACCTGCATGTTTAAAACGTACACCCGAGCCCCAGCGGTCGTTCACTACTATCTTATCTTTAACAGGACTATCATTATACAACCATGCTAAAAACTCCTGGCTTTTCCAGGTTTCAGGTGGTACATCCCAGTCGCCATCTGTCCAAAAAACATCGGGTTTATAATTATTTATCAGGTCTTTCATTTGCGGCCAGGTATGCTCAGTTACAAATTTGTTTTTATCTTTTAACCATAATGGATTAAACCATTCGTACAAAGAATAATACATACCTGCATGAACAGATGTTTTTCTAACTGCCTTAAACAGGTCGTCAATCAAATCCCTTTTAGGGCCAACATCAACAGCATTCCATTTAAAGCCCCAGTCCCTGTCTGCCTCTTTGCTTGGCCACAAGGTAAATCCATCATGATGTTTAGAGGTAAGTACAATATATTTTGCGCCAGACGCTTCAAAAAGTTTTGCCCAAGCATCCGGATTAAAAAGCTCTGCTTTAAAATCGTTTGCCAGGTCGTAATAACTTCTGTTACCAAATTTAGCTTTGTGAAATTTTTGCCTGGCTGTATCTTTTGTTTGCAACCCTTGCTGATACCACTCGGCATAATTTCCTTTTGTGCTCCATCCCGGCACAGAATAAACACCCCAATGAATGAAGATGCCGAATTTTGCATCTTTAAACCATTGCGGCACCGGCCTGCTATCCAGGCTTTGCCAATTGGGCTGATAAGTTTGTGCAAATGAAAAATGAGTAGCGGTAAGCAATAAAATACAAGTAAATAATTTATTCATCTTGTCATTTTTTTATTTAGATAAACTTTAAACAAACGCAATGCAATATAAAAATAAAAGAGGAGCATTTCTATTTTGATGCCTCATCGTACCTTTGCAGTAATTTTAAAAAATATAAATTAATTATATGGAATACAGGATAGAAAAAGATACCATGGGCGAAGTAAAAGTGCCCGTTGATGCTTATTATGGTGCACAAACCCAGCGCAGCATCGATAATTTTAAAATTGCTCAGGACATTAATAGGATGCCCAAAGAAATTATCGGGGCATTTGCTTATTTAAAACATGCTGCTGCCCTCACTAATTTTGAGGCAGGCGTGCTTACTAAGAAAAAAGCCGACCTGATAGGAAAAGTTTGTAAAGAAATACTGGATAGAAAATTAGACGAGTATTTTCCATTGGTAGTTTGGCAAACCGGCAGTGGCACACAAAGTAATATGAATGTGAATGAAGTGGTAGCTTATCGTGGCCATGTTTTAAATGGCGGTAAATTATCCGACAAAGAAAAGTACCTGCACCCCAACGATGATGTAAACAAAAGCCAAAGCAGCAATGATACTTTTCCTACAGCCATGCACATTGCAGCATATAAAATTTTAATGGAAACAACCATTCCGGGTATTACTAAACTGCGCAATACATTAGCTAAAAAGTCGAAAGCATTTATGAAAGTGGTTAAGATTGGCCGCACACATTTTATGGATGCAACACCATTAACCGTAGGACAAGAATTTAGCGGATATGTTTCGCAATTAGATCATGGATTGAAAGCGATTAAAAACAGTTTGGCCCATTTGAGCGAACTGGCACTTGGCGGCACTGCGGTTGGCACAGGTATTAATACGCCGCCAAAATATGATATAAATGTTGCAAGGCATATAGCTAAACTAACAAAGCTTCCTTTTAAAACTGCCGAAAATAAATTTGAAGCTTTAGCAGCACACGATGCTATTGTAGAAGCACATGGAGCATTAAAAACAGTTGCCGTTAGTTTGATGAAGATTGCCAATGATATCCGCATGTTATCATCAGGACCAAGAAGCGGAATAGGTGAAATCTTTATTCCGGATAACGAACCCGGCTCTTCCATCATGCCCGGAAAAGTAAATCCTACACAATGCGAAGCATTAACTATGATAGCAGCCCAGGTAATGGGTAATGATGTTGCCATAAACATTGGCGGTGCTACCGGCCATTTTGAACTAAATGTTTTTAAGCCGGTAATGATTTACAACTTTCTGCACAGTGCAAGATTAATTGGTGATGGATGTGTATCATTTAACGACAAATGTGCGGTTGGCATTGAACCAATTAAAGCCAATATTAAAAAACACCTGGATAATTCATTGATGCTGGTAACAGCATTAAATACAAAAATAGGTTATTATAAAGCCGCAGAAATTGCACAAAAAGCTCACAAAGAAGGTACTACTTTAAAGGAAATGGCTGTTAAACTTGGCTATGTAACTGCCAAAGAATTTGATGAATGGGTGATACCTGCAAACATGGTTGGAAAGATATAATGGTAATACTGTTTTAGAAAGTATAGCTATATAAAAAATGTATTCTCTTTGTTGAGAAGTGCATTTTTTTACATAACAATAATTTTTTCAATCTGCAATTCCACATCATAAGTATTATACAGTTTAAAAGTATAAATACCTTTTTGTAAAATTGATATATCCATTTGAAAATTATTTTGGTATGCAATCTTTTCCAAAACCAATCTGCCGGTAATATCATAAAGTTGAGCCCGTAAAGGTTTACGCATTTCCTTTTTACTTTCAATATTTAAAATATTACTTGCCGGGTTTGGATAAATCTTCACTAAATTTTTTACAACCCTGGGATTAGTTGCATCATTATTTATTGAGAGAGTGGGGCCGGTATATGTATATTCCATAATACTGCCTCCATTTGCAGATGCTCCTATATCTCGTGCTACATAAAATGTTAGCCCATCGGGTGATGCCGTAATCCTTCTTATCCTGTTTCCATCGCCCCTGAAATAGGAAATGGTATCGCCAGTAATACCATTGCCGGCAGTATTTAGCTTAAGCCTGTAAATAAAATTCTTTTTAAGTGGTGTTAATAATAACGATGCTGGCCAGTCGGGTATTTTATTATAATTATAAAACTCAATGCTAGAGCAGGCAATGGTAGGCCATAGTGCATTATTACTTTGTGCCATCAAGGCTGCCATACCAGCTGCCGATTCGGTAAACACTGTGTAAATTGGTTCCTGGTGGCTGGGTGTGGCATTACAAAATGTTTCTTCATCTGCATTTGTATTTTGGCCAATTTTATAACCGTTTACATTACCATCGCAATAGCCTGATACTTTATCCCATCCATAATTTTTTCCAGCTTGTATAATATTAATTTCATCATCGGTTCTATCCATCTGTTCGTTACTATATAAAATGTTACTACCGTTAACAGTACCCCATACCAACCCTTGTGCATTGCGGTGGCCCAGTGAAAAAACATAATCTTGTGCGGTGATAGATGATGAATTATAAAAAGGATTATCATTTGGCACCCAGTTATCTGCACCGCCATCTCCATCAGGTTCTGTATTAATCCGCAATACTTTTCCTTCCATTATATTTATATTTTGTGCATTTTCTGCACGGGTAGTATTTAAAAACTGGCCTGCACCCATGTCTCCTACTGTATAATACAATCGGTATTGTGTATGAGCAGCATTTGAACCCGGTTCTATCACCGGGCTAATAACCAGCCTGCCCGAGTTATGATCACTGCTACCGGGTATATTGTTTAAAATGATAACCGGATTAATCAAAGCATTTCCAACATAATCGAATCTTACAATTTTAGTTGTGAATATACAACTGGTATTGGTGCCGGGACAACTACCACGGTTATACACATACGCTGCATATACCCAGGGTTTTGCTGCCCGTACTGCAGCATCTGTTGAATATAGATTGGGATGAATGGCCAACCCCATGAGACCACCTTGCGGTTGTATGCCACTTCCCGAAGTGAAATTGATGGATGCATCGGTAGCTCTCAGATTAACCAACTGTGTTTTATTTCCGTTTATAATATTTACCCTGGAAATGCTGTAAGCTTTATTTTCAGTAACCCATAATGAATCATTAGGACCATACACAATTTCCCATGCCGAATTGAAACCGCTTGCAACCGTACGCTTTGCAAAAGTTTCAGTTTGTGCAAAAACATCCTGCAAAGCAATCATAAAAAATAAGATGGCAAAGCTGCATAATACCTTTTTCATAAGCCTAATCTTTAATTGGTTATTATAAGCTGCTGCTACAAGGTTTGTAATTATATAGGGTTCTCTATATTGTAAACGGGTAAAATCCGGAATTATTTTTAACAGTATGTATTTATTGGCATAAAGTTAAAATGCCCGTCAATACAAGGTTTTAATACTATACAACGTACGTAAATATACTTCGTTTTTACTAACTATTTTTACGTAGTTAATAGTTTTTTTGTAATGTTTTTACAACGTAAACCCTGCATGAAAAAACTAAAAAAATCTTTTTTTACGGTATAGTGATTAAAGCCTTACTCCTACAAAATAAACCTCTATAATAACCCGTTTAAATAACACGGTAGTTATGATTTATTTTTTTACGCTCATTGTGAAACATACTGCTGGTTAAAAGTACCCTCTTCATTATCCCAAACATCCCAGTAAATACTGAATAATAAAACTATGAAAACAAGCATATCATATACAACACAAATAGAAAAAAAATATTTCTACAATTTATTAATAACAAAACTTAATTCGTATGAAAAAAACTATACACTTAACCATTTACCTCTACATTTTAATTCTGGCCATCCAGGTTAATATGCAACCTTTGTTTGCACAGGTGCAAACAGGAAAAAGTTATATCAATGTTTCAAAAAATTTAACCGGTGGTACATTTGAACCCGGTGATACGCTTGAAATAAGGGCTTCAATAGCCGTTGGTAGTTTTTCTTCTTTTTCTATATCGCAGGTAAGGTACAACGATACTGTAAATGCCAATTTTACTTATCTGCCAGGTTCGCTTAAAATTTTAACTAACGAAGGGCTTGTTTTTAGATCTTACTCAGATTTGGCAAGCGATGATGCGGCTATGTTTAACAATACCAATAAAACCTTGCGTATTAACATGGGCAATGGTACAGGCAATGCTGGCAATACCGGCATTGGTACAGGAGGTGCAGGCACTATTGCATACAACCAAAAACCTTCATTTTACGGAGGCGTTTGCATAATGGTAGCATCATTTAGAGTGAGAATAAACGCACTACCATTTAACACATTACTCACCATGCATGGCGGCGCATTCAGATACACACAATCAGGATCACCGGTTATTGCAAGCTTTCCTGAAAATAGCCTTATGTTGTTTCAGAATATTGGTGTTTGTCCCAATTTTGTTGGAGGCAATGCTGTAATAGAAAATAATGGAACATTTGGCAGTGGCACCACACAAAACAGAAGTGCATCAGCTATTGTACCTGGCTATACATTTGTAAATTTTTCGAGCAATGCACCCAATGATGGCAGTTATGGAATTGCCAATAACAGTAGCGCCACCGGGGCTAATAATAATGGAGTTGCTTATCCGCACAGTTCAAGAGTGTTTACCGTTTGGGATATTATTGGCGACCATACCGGGGCTGCCAGCCCAACGGCTGGTAACCCGGCAACTGCTGTGGGAACCAACGGCGGATATATGGTTGTTGTAAATGCAAGCTATGCTACCAGTCGTGCCATACAACAAGATGTTAGTAATTTATGCCCTTCTACTTATTACGATTTTAGCGCCTGGTTTAGGAATATATGTCCAAAATGTTCCTGCGATAGTAATGGCCGTGGTGCATTGAATTCATTATTTAATGGACCTTACCCTCCCGGTGTAAAACCCAATCTTACTTTTCAATTAAATGGAATAGACTATTATACAACTGGTGATATTCCTTATACAGGGCTTTGGGAGAAAAAAGGATTTACTTATTTAACTGGCTCGAGCCAAACATCTTTTACGCTTTCCATTCGTAATAATTCGCCGGGTGGAGGTGGTAACGATTGGGCTATAGATGATGTGAGCCTTTCTACCTGTGCGCCAAATATAGAATTAAACTACACTCCTGAATTTAAAGGATGTTATGGATCATTGGTTGAATTATCATCAAAAATAAAATGTTGGTTTCCCAATTATACATTTTATAAATGGCAACGCAGTACAAACGGTGGGGTTACCTGGTTAGATACCGGTGTGAGCGGCACCGGGTCGCCAACTTATGTAGGTGGTCAATGGGAATATACGGCCAATTACCCTCCATTTATTGCCAACCAGCCAGATAGTGGTCACCGGTACAGAGTGGTTGTTGCCACTACTGCAGCAAATCTTACCAATATAAATTGTTCGTACAGTAACAACAGCAATATATTTTTAAATATTATTGATTGCGGAGTTATATTAAATGCCAATATCAGTAATTTTTCTGCATCATTAGTTCAATCATACAGCAATCTTAGCTGGCAGATAGCTACTGGAAATAACATAAGTTATTTTTTATTGGAAAAAAGTAACAACGCAATTGATTATAAACCCATTGCTACCATTCCTTATCAGAATATTGCTTCGTACAGTTTTGCCGACCCCGAAAAAATTTCGGGCATAAGTTATTACCGGTTGAAGATTGTTGATGAAAAAGGAAATTTTGTGTACAGTAAAGTGATTGCAGTAAGTAATAGTAAAATAAATTTCGAAATAAAGCCTTTCACCAACCCTGTTACAGATAAATTACTGTTAGATTATATGATGCCCGAAAACGGTACTATTACCTTAAGCTTTTATAATGTATTTGGCGCTCCTATATATACACAACAGTGGCTGGCTAAAAAAGGATGGAACAAGAGTAGTTTCGATTTTATAAAGACGCTACCTGCAGGTATGTATATTTTTTCCATTACTTATCAAAATTCACTGATAAATAAAAGAATAATAAAAATGTAACGATACTGTTTTTTCTGCGTTAAAAAAAAGTCTCTCTTTAAAATGGGAGGCTTTTTATTTACACTTGTAACTAAAGCTAAGTTTTCCGGCAAGTGCAGGAATAGAAGGTTGTGCATCACCGGTCATTTGTGCACTAAAAACATAAGTATCCCTGCTCATAATATAATTACTGAAGCTGGAAACTGCAGAATCTCTTAACACATTGCCGGGATCGTAATTTCTTACAGTTATTTTCTTAACAGCATTGTAAGGTCTTAAACCAAAATTATAAAACTGGTTATAATAAGAATATAGTTTTTCATCAGGAAAAATATATAAATACCGCTTAGGTACGATATCAGTATAATATTCCATTGTTGCATTGCTGGTAACATCTCCTGTTATCAGGTCGGTGGCCGCCATTTGTACAAGGTTACCATTATTATAAGTATATATTACTCTGTAAAAAGGTACGCCTGGTGCAGCGGTAAATGCGTAAATTTTTGAAGTAAGGTAACCCGATACATTATAAAAATATGATGCGTCAAATTGTGCTGATAAAGGGTCTGTAGGATCTGAAAGGCCGTGCAAACCAATGATACGTTTATTTACATCAATAAGAAAATATTCATTGGCATTTATATGTATTGTATCATTTGTAATAAATGGTGTTGCAATAAATTCTATAATGTTGCCCACACTGTCATACTTCAAAATACGGGTTACATCATCCTGGCTGTTTATATCGGCAGTTATTGAACCCAGGTTTGTATGTGTAGCCGTATCGGTATAAACAATTTTACTGATGCGACAATCAATACCAACAATTTGGTTGTTATCCTGTGTGCTGTTTTCATCGCTATACTCTTTGGCGCAGGAAAAAAGTAAACATGAAAGGCTTATAAAACAAAAGGCTTTTATTTTTTTCATTGGTTAAGTTTCAAAATAATTTTACAAACAAATGTTTTTGTAAGTCTTAATAATTAAGTCAGATGGCAAATTTAATATAAACGCTGCATTAGCAGTTTATTTAAACCAATATACAAGTAAATTAATTTTATTGCCATTTTATACTGCTTATCATTATTATAAGGCAGTAAATTAACGCCAATTTGCAATAAAATTGTGCTACCGGGTAATTTTAAGAAATGTTTTATGAAACCTGCGATTCGTCGTTTACTATAGCATTAGTTTCTACAGTACGGTGGTTTTCATCAACATCCTTATTTTTAAAAAATCTTTTTTGAAAAACAAGGATACTTAACACCCCTGTAGTGATTGAGGCATCGGCAATATTGAAAATGGGCCTGAAGAACTCAAAATCATCGTTTCCCCAAAATGGAAACCATGAAGGGAAATGTCCTTTAATTACAGGAAAATAAAGCATATCTACTACATTGCCATGTAAAAAAGATGTATAGCCTTTTGCCGAGAAATTGGCCAGGCCGCTATAGCCAATGTATTCATTTATGGTTGGGTCAACCGTCATACCTTTATCAAATATCAACCCATAAAAAGAAGAGTCAATTAAATTACCCAATGCCCCGGCATATACCAACGCAGCACAAAAAATAAATCCACGGTGTTGTTTTTCCTTAATTATTTTACCCAGGTACCAGGTACCAAAAATTACTGCTAACATCCTAAAAATAGTAAGCGCCATCTTACCCCAATTACCGCCAAATTTCCAACCATAAGCCATGCCGGGATTTTCAACAAAATACAATTGAAAACCACTGCCAATTACCTGTCTCGATTCGTTTAAATGAAAATTTGTTTTAATCCACAACTTAAGCGCCTGGTCGGCAATTATTATCAATAAGATAATGAATGTTACTTGTTTTGCTTTCATAATGATTGGCAAAGATAAGCGATTGGCAGGATTGATGGTTACTGTTTAAGGGTTACTGTTTTTAGGTCAGAGTTTTTTTACTCTTCAAAATAAACACGCTTTACCCGTTGCGAAATACCAGTTAAAATTTCGTAAGGAATTGTTTGGGCCATAGCTGCAAGTTCGCTTACTGGCAGTTCTTCGCCAAAAACAATCACTTCATTACCATCCTGCACATTGGCTTCAGTTACATCAAGCATGGTCATGTCCATACAAATGTTTCCAATTACTGGCACCCTTTTTCCATTCACCAGCATTTCGCCAGTGCCATTGCTAAGTACTCGTGGATATCCATCAGCATAACCAATATTTACAGTGGCAATTACAGAATCTTTATCTACCACAGCATCACGGTTATACCCTACACTGTCGCCTTTTTTTATTTTTTTTATTTGGGAGATGGTGGTTTTTAATGTGGTAACATTTTTTAATTGTTGTTGCACTGCCGGCACTGCATCGGCCCCATACAAACCAATTCCCAGGCGAACCATATCAAATTGTAAATTGGGGTGCCGGTGTATGGCCGATGTATTGGCAATATGTTGTAAAAAACTGTAGCCTGTTGCAGTTTTAATTCTTTCGCAACACAATACAAAAGATTTTGCCTGTGCTGCGGTAAAGCCATCATGCAATGTAGAATCGCTTGCTGCCAGGTGAGAGAAAACAGATTGTATTTTAAAAACAGGCGTTTCAAGTAAAATGTTGCATAATGCATCCATATCCTGTTGTGTAAAACCCAGGCGGTGCATTCCGGTATCAATTTTTATATGAACCGGATAGTTTGTAATGCCTTCGTTTTTTAAAAAATTTGCAAAGCTTCTTAATATCGTAACAGAAAATAATTCAGGTTCCAGGTTATTTTCAACCAGTGCGTCAAAAGTTATTTCTTCTGCATTCATTACCATCACAGGCAGGCTTATACCAGCTTTGCGTAACGCTACTCCTTCATCAGTATATGCTACTGCCAGGTAATCTACCTGGTGAAATTGTAGCAGGTTTGCAATTTCAAAACTGCCACTTCCATAACTAAATGCTTTTACCATAGCCATCAATTTAACCCCCGGTGCAAGCATCTGTTTATATACATTTAAATTATTGGAAATTGCATTCAGGTTCACTTCCAAAACCGTTTGGTGCCTTTTTTCTTCCAGCAAATGACTTATCTGTTCAAAACCAAAAACCCGGGCGCCTTTAAGTAATATTGTTTCGTTAAAAAATTGCTGATTGCGAAATTGTTGTTTAAATGCTTCGGTTGATGAAAAAAATGCTGTTTCATTTATATTTTTAAATGCTGCTTGTTGTTCACTTATTTGTGTACCAATACCTATAAAACGGTTGATGTTTTTTTGCTCAAGCATGGCGGCAACATCGGTATATAATGCATCGTTTTTTTTACCCGATTGCAATATGTCGCTTAATACTACTGTTCGTTTATTATGTTGCTGCTGATGTTGTAAAAAATTAAGTGCTATGGTTAGTGAATTAATATCGGCGCTGTAACTATCATTGATGATAGAGCAATTGTTGATACCCTGTTTCAATTGCAGACGCATTTCTACGGGTCTTAACTGTAACATGCGACTGGCAATAGTTTCTGCACTGATGCCCATATACAACAATATGCAGCAGCATGTAATAGCGTTTTCAACAGAAGCGGTATCTGTAAACGGGATATTGAAATTTAATGGCTGCCCACCAAATTTTGTGTTAATGGTACTGTATGCATCCGTAGTTTTAATTTGTATTACTTGTAAAGTATCTGATTGATTTTTGCCCCAGGAAAACAGGTTTAACGCAGGTGCTGTATTTTCTTTAAACTCCTGTATGGTTTCATGCAGGCTTATATTATCAGCGCCATAAATAAGTACATGACTATGTATAAATAAGTTTAGTTTTTCTTTTGTTTTTTGAGCTATACTTATAAAACCTTCGTTGTGTGCATCTCCAATATTGGTTACAATGCCAATATCGGGTGCAATTATCTTTTCAAGCTTTTGCATTTCGCCGGTTAAGGAAATTCCAGCTTCTAAAATAGCTAATGTGTAATGTTCGTTCATTTGCCAAACGCTAAGCGGAACGCCTATCTGCGAATTATAACTTTTAGGGCTGCGTATGATATTATAATCCTGCTGCAGTAACTGGTACAACCATTCTTTAACGATGGTTTTTCCATTACTACCTGTTATACCAATAACAGGCATTTTAAATTGTGCACGATGAAAAGCAGTAAGTTGTTGAAGCGCTTGCAAAACATTTTGTACCTGCAAGAATGCTGCTTTGGGAAATTCATTTATTTTTTCATTGCTGTAGTTTGTATCAACAACAAAGCAACGAACACCCTGCTTATACAAATCATCAATAAAAGAATTACGTTGCCTGTGCTTGTTATCTAGTGCAAAAAAAACTGACTGTTGCGGAAACAATAATTTACGGCTATCAAGCAAAATATGTTGTATCACTATCCCTTCATCTTTGCCAGATAATTTTGCGTTGATGATGTTTGCTATTTGAGAGATATTGTACAAAATATGATTAAGTTAAAATATCAATCCTGGTAATTGGATGGCAGTCCCTTACGCTGGTGATAGATGGAATATATGATTGAGCCGGTAATACAAAAAACTATAACCAGCAATGAGGCCCAAACCGGAAGGTGTACCCAATCGGCTATCAACATCTTAATACCTATAAATAACAAAACAATGGCAATGCCCTGTTGCAGGAAATCGAACTTGCTGGCAGCGCCACGTAATAAAAAGAAAAGGCTGCGTAACCCCAGTACTGCAAAAATATTTGATGAATAAATGAGCAGTTTTTTTGAAGGGTCGGGAATGATGGAAAAAACTGCCGGGATGGAATCTACCGCAAAGACAATATCAATAAGCCCAAGCATAACTACCACCATAGAAAGTGTTGTAAAATATGCCTTGTTATTGTGCATGATGATAAAACGGCCTTTGGGTTCGGCATTTGTAATACGCATAAACTTTTTCATTAGCCGGTAACTCCAATTTTTTTGTGGATCAAATTCTGCATCTTCTTTACTACTAAACATCTTAACCCCTGTAAATACCAGGAATGCACCAAAAATATACATCACCCAATCGAAACGGGCAACCAACTCACTGCCTACTGCTATAAATATGATACGGAAAAAGATAGCCATTATAATACCAAGCAGCAAAACTCTTGAATAATTTTCTGGATGTACTTTAAAGAAGGAGAAAATAATGATGAACACAAATATATTATCAATAGATAGCGACCACTCCAGCAGGTATGCAGATATGTAAGCAATAGCATCTTCTTTACCATTGCCGCCTGCATTTTCGAACCAGATAAAACCGCAAAAAAGCAAAGATAACATCACCCAAAAAACGGTTTGTATCATGGCGGCTTTAAAACTTACAACCTGGTTTTTTTTACTAAGCAACCCCAAATCAAAAATTAGTGCAACAATTATTACTAAACAAAATACCAGGTAAATTATTTCTGTTTTGTTCATTTTATTGAATTGTATATTTTCTTTTTCTAATTACCTGAAATATTACTGCAAACAAAATTATTAGTAATATAGGTATTAATATATTTATTATTTGCCAATTGGTTTTTTCTTCATCAACCTTGTTTTTATCAAGCAATCTTAATGTATAATCTTTTGCTTTTGCATCGGATAGGTTTGCGCTATTGATCAAATAATCCAGGCAATTTTGTAAAAAATCTTTATTGGCAAATGCAAACTCCTGTTGCGATCCATAAGTGTATGGATTCATACCCATAGGTATGGCCTGGTTTCCTTTTACTACTGAATTTAAAACAATATCGCCATCTGCAACCACTATCATTTTATTATCCAACAGGCATTGTGGCATATATATGGCGCCATAATTTTTTAATGAATCGTTCATGGCTTGTGATAAGCGGTTTTTGTATAAGGATTGAAATTTCCCTTCCAACAAAACCGCTGCAGGTATATTAGCTCTATTGAATTTTTCGTTTTGTGGTGCATTTATATTTTCCTTAACGCTTATTAATGCCGGTGCGCCTATAGTTCTTGAATTAGGTGAGGTGCTTAACAATATTGTTTTCTGTATCCCTTCTGCAGCAACTGTATCTATTGAATTTACAAAACGGCCACTTACAAATCCCAGGTTTTTATTAATTACATGATTAGATTTTGTTTCAAATACCGGAAAATAGTTCCAGGGAAGTAGTTCAAACTGGCCATTACCATTTACATCAAATGGTAAAAAATCGCATTGCAAATCCATTAACAGGTCGGGATTTATTCTTGCACCGTATTTAAATAACAGGTCGTTAAGCTCCAGGCCACGATCGTAAGCAACTACTTCTCCTTTTTTAGATTGAAGACTATCCAATTCTGCATTAAGTCTATCAATAAAGAAAATTATTTTACCGCCATTCATTACAAACTGATCCAGCTTTAATTTTGCTGCATCATTAAAAGGCTCGGTTGGTTTTACTATAATTAAAACATTAAAATCTTTGGGTATTACCGGTTGTGTATTTAAGTTGATGGAATAAAACCTGTATTCCTGCTGCAATGTATTTTGCACCAGGTCTTCTGTATTATAGCCTGTAGGCTCGCCATTGCCAACAGCGTATGCAACTATTGGTTTTTCTTTTTGTATAAGCTTATCAATGGTACTGATGAAATTATATTCCATCATTGCTTCGGCGCTATTAATTTCGGCATAGGTGATGGCCTTGCTTTTACCCTGGTAAAGAATAACAGGTAAAACTTTATCCTTGTAATGTATAAAGGCAACCGGGTAAATATTTTGCTGTTGTTGCCCGGCTTTTACTTGTGATGTGAGGTTGATGGGATAGAACCCCAATGCCGAAAGTGTATCGGCCCATTTTACATTTGTACCATCTACATCTTCATCGGGACTTATAAACTTATATTGCAGTTTGTTGCCTGCAATTTCTTTAAACTGTTGCAGCACTTCTCCGGTACTGTTTGCTAATTTTTTAAAGCCGCTTGGAAAATCACCTTTTAAAAAAACCTCTACTTTAACTACATCATCAAGCCTCTTTAAAACTTTTGTAGTTGGAGTAGAAAGAGTGAATCTTTTTTCGTTTGTAAAATCTATACGGCTGTGGTACAAAGATGCAAGCCAGTTAACAGCAATCAGCGCCACAATGGTTATCAATAACCACAGTTTACTTTTCCATATTTTTTTAACGATTGAGTTCATGGTAGCTTAATTCTGCCCTGTGTTCTTCATAACAAGAGCAAAAAAACAGGTTTATTTTTTATTTAGGTTTTTTACTGTTATCAATAAAAACAAAAAGATTACGCTTAAAAAATAAATAAGGTCTCGGCTATCTAAAACACCCCGGCTCATACTTCGGTAATGAAAATCAATGCCCAGCATTTCTATATAATAATCGGGACCATTTGCAAAAAAAGGAACCTTACTTACTGCACTAAATCCAAAATATAAAATAAGGCATCCGAATGCGCTAACTAAAAAAGCAACCACCGCATTAGCTGTAAGGCCGCTACTACAAAGGCTTATAGCGGCAAAAGTTGCTGCCAGTAAAATGAGTCCTACATAACTGCCGGCAATACCGCCACTGTCGATACCTCCTTGTGCACTAAGCATTTTAATTGTGATAATGTAAAGGATTGTTGGAAGAATGGCAAGAAGTAAAACTATTACAATTGAAAAATATTTACCCAACACTATTTGCCACGACGTTACTGGCCTTGTTTTTAGCGTTTCGAATGTACCGGCTTTAAATTCATCAGATAAAGAACGCATACTTATTGCCGGAACCAAAAAAATAAGTATCCAGGGCGACAGTTCAAAAAATTTATCAAGAGAGGCATACCCAAAATCAAATATGCTGCTGCCTGGTAATACAAACAAGAAAATGCCATTCATCAACAAAAAAAGAATGATGGCAATATAACCGGTTAGGTTACTGAAAAACTGGTTGAGTTCTTTCTTACAAATGCTCCACATGAAGTTTAAAATTGCTGCAATTTACTATATAAGCAGTTAATATAAGTTTAATAAAATTTAGCCTTGAATATTTGTATGCAGCAAAATAAAAAGATTGCTTGTCTATATTTAAAAATGAATAATAACTGGTAATTTTTATTATTTCATCAATTTGGTTATTTATATATATTTCTCTTTAGGTTGTAGTATTTGTTTACCAAAACCAAGTGCATCCCCTGCTCAAAAAGCAGGGGATTTATTTTATTGTACTAAATAAAAAATGCCTTCAAAAAGAAGGCATTTAATTAATTTTTTTTTGAGTTGGTTAAACTGCAAAGCTTTCGCCACAACCGCAACTACGGCTGGCATTGGGGTTATTAAAATAAAATCCCTTGCCATTAAGCCCATCGCTGAATTCAAGTTCAGTATTTACGAGGTATAAAAAACTTTTTAGGTCGCAAACGATCTTAATTCCTTTATCTTCAAAAACCTGGTCCATCGGTTTTACTTCATTATCAAAATCCATTTTATAGCTTAAGCCGCTGCAACCACCACCTACAACACCTACTCTTAAAAACTGTGTATCATCGTTAGACACACCGGCTTCTTTCATAAGTTGTAATACTTTGGTTTTTGCCTTATCGCTTATATATATACTGTTATCTGTTGCTACCATTTTAATTCAAAATTAAAAAGTGAAATATAAAATTATGTTCACTTTTTTACCTGTTAATGAACCACGCTCTCTTCAAACTTAATGGCTTCCATACCATTTTTTACACGATAGTCATTGATGGCTGCCTTTATAGCATCTTCTGCTAAAACCGAGCAGTGAATTTTTACCGGAGGAAGATTTAATTCTTCAACAAAATCCATGTTATCAACTTTCAAAGCCTCATCAACGCTTTTTCCTTTAAGCCATTCTGTAGCCAAAGAAGATGAAGCGATTGCCGAGCCGCATCCGAAAGTTTTAAATTTTGCATCGGTAATCATACCGGTAGCGTCATCTACTTCTATCTGTAAACGCATTACATCGCCACATTCAGGTGCACCAACTAAACCGGTGCCTACATTTTTTGCAGATTTATTAAGCGTACCCACATTTTTGGGATTTTGATAATGATCAATTACTTTTTCAGAATATGCCATGATATTATTATTTTAAATTTTTGAATTATATTTTTTGAATTACCTGTTTATTTTAAAATTTATCAGGCAACAATACTTTAATGTGCCGCCCACTCTATGGTGCTTAAATCAATTCCTTCCTTATACATTTCCCAAAGCGGGCTCATTTCTCTTAATTTTAAAACGGTTTCGCTTATGGCTTTTATGGTGTATTCAATTTGCTCATCAGTAGTAAACCTTCCTAAACCAAAACGAAGCGAAGAGTGTGCCAAATCATCGCCAAGACCCAATGCTTTTAACACGTAGCTTGGTTCTAAAGAGGCAGATGTGCAGGCCGATCCGCTGCTTAAGGCAATATTTTTATTAAAGCCCATCAACAAACCTTCGCCTTCTACATGTTTAAACGAAATATTGGCTACATGTGGCAAGCGGTGTTCTCGACTACCATTTACGTATGCTTCTTCAAGTTTTAATAATTCAGTTTCCAGATGATCTCTCAGTTTGCTAATACGTTTGGTATCTTCTTCCATATCCTGCATACAAATTTCGCAGGCTTTACCAAATCCTACAATACCGGGCACATTAAGGGTACCGCTACGCATGCCTCTTTCGTGGCCACCGCCATCCATTTGTGCAGTAACTTTTACCCTTGGATTTTTACGGCGTACATATAAAGCGCCAACACCTTTAGGGCCGTACATTTTATGAGCACTAAAGGCCATTAGGTCTATTCCATCCTTATTTACATCAACAGGAATTTTGCCTACCGCTTGTGTTCCATCGGTAAATAATAAAACGCCATGTTTACGGGCAATGGCACTAATTTCTTTTATTGGCATCACTACTCCAATTTCATTATTGGCATACATAATGGCAATTAAAATGGTAGTGGGCTTAATTGCAGCTTCCAACTCCTTTAAATCTATCAGCCCTTCTGCATTCACTTCAAGGTATGTTACTTCGCCGCCAATTTTTTCAATATGCTTACAGGTATCTAACACAGCTTTGTGTTCTGTGGTGGCTGTTATAATATGATTGCCTTTGCTGGCATACATTTCATACACGCCTTTAATGGCCAGGTTATCGCCTTCGGTGGCTCCCGAAGTAAAAATTATTTCTTTAGGATCGGCGCTAATAAGTTTTGCTACCTGCTCACGTGCATAATCAACAGCTTCTTCGGCTTCCCAACCAAACGGATGGTTACGGCTTGCTGCATTACCATAATGTTCTAAAAAATATGGGGTCATTGCTTCAAGCACCCTTGGATCCATGGGTGTTGTGGCATTGTTATCTAAATAAATAGGTAATTTCAACATAAAATCAATCTGTTTAGTTTCTGTTTTTAATATAGCAAATTTACTGCAAAAGGTTCTATTTTAGCATTAAAAATGTACTCTTAACTTTCAATTTACTTATTTCGTAAAGTATATAGTAATTAACATGCAAAAAACAGAACATATTGGTATTGCAGTAAAAAATTTGACAATATCAATACCCTTATTTGAAAAATTGCTGAATAGCCCTTGTTATAAAACCGAACTGGTTGAAAGTGAAAAGGTAAACACCGCTTTCTTTAAAAAAGGCGATACCAAAATTGAACTTTTGGAAAGTACCACTTCCGATGGGGTGATTGCAAAATTTATTGAGCGAAAAGGCGAAGGCTTACATCATATCGCCTTTGAAGTTGCAGATATAAATGCCGAAATGAAACGCCTGCAGGATGAAGGTTTTGTTTTGCTAAACAGCAAACCCAAACAGGGAGCCGATAATAAATTGGTTTGCTTTTTACATCCCAAAAGCACCAACGGTGTGCTGGTAGAGCTTTGCCAGGAAATTGCTTAGAGTGAATTCATTATATCTGTTACCTTAAACTTGCTCATATCAAAATACTGTTCGTCTGCCGATTTTTTAAATTCTTTTAAATCACGCTGCTGCACTGCATTTCCTTTTTTGTCGTACAGTATCGAACGTACAATAAAGCCATTATTCATCTCTTTATACTGCGAATTTGCAGGAAATTTATACGCATTCATCCTGGCGCCAAACATGTAGTTATCACCCAGATCTAATTTTACTTCTTTACTCATCCACATATCCATGCTAGCGTAATGTTTATTATCGCTGTAGGTATAAATGTATTTTGTACAGTGGTAGCCATTAATAACTTCGGTTTCGCCGGTTGCTTTCCACGAACTGGTATTGTTCGTTACATTTTTTTCTGCTTCTCTTTTAGCTCCGGCCTCGGCCATTTTCTGCATGTTTATCAAAGGCATTTTCATGGCGGTTTTGTCTTTTACATTTACTATATAATTGGCTTTATCGGCATAATTATAAATCATCCAGGTTTCGTTTTTATCACCTTCGTTCATAACCATACATTCTCCGGTTTTACCAAATACAATTTTTTGCACTAACGTTTTTTTGGTATTTCCTTTTTTATCCAACTCTTTTTCTTCAAACGAAATGGTTGCCTGCACTTTATTTACCGGGTCTTTATACCTTTTATCGTTTTCGTAAGTTATTTTCTCCAGCTCGGCCTTACCCTTTTGCCGTTGTGGATCGGCATATTTTTTTTCCATATCTTTTTCAATCTTACGCTTAACAGCACCTTGCTGTGCTTCTGTTGTATATGGGTATATCATTGCAATTGTAATTATAAGTGGTATTATAATCTTATTCAATTTTTTCATTCTTTTAAAATTTAAAAATTAACATTCGGTATCTGTAATGTAACAAAAAAAAATAAGACTGTTACTGGTATTTCAATGTTCAATAACTCAATTTAAAAATGGGTTGTGCAATTTTTCATCGCCAATAGTTGTTGTGGGGCCATGGCCACTGTAAACAATTGTTTCATCGGGCAATACAAACAATTTTTCTCTGATGTTTTTTAAAAGTGTTTTATGGTTGCCCCCAGGTAAATCGGTTCGGCCAATGCTGCGGTTAAATAACACATCGCCACTGATGATGAAATTTTGTTTTGCACAATAAAAACAAATATGCCCAGGCGAATGACCGGGTGCTTCAATTACAGAAAGTTCGTCAGGGCCAAGTTTGATAATATCTCCCTGTTTTAAAAAAATAAATTCTCCTGCATAGTTATCAAATGGCATATCGTACATTAAGCCGGTTGCTGGCGCATAATCCAACATTGGTTTTTCGTTTTTATGTAGTTGCAGCGTAAGGCCATATTTTTCGGCAATAGATTTGTTGCCAAAAACATGATCGAGGTGGCAATGGGTATTAAGCAGCATTACCGGCTTTAATTTGCTCTGTGTAATAAAGCTGTTAAGTTCATCCTGCTCATAAGCAAAATAGCAGCCGGGATCAATAATTATACAATCGTTCAATTCATTAAACAGTAAATAAGTATTTTCCTGTATAGGGCTGAAAACAAATGATTTTATTTTTAACATATCGGGCTTTAAATTGTTTTTTAATGATTAAACCGAATAAAGTAATTTTAATTCTCATTATCAATACACACACATGGCAAAGTTCAGCAGAATATCTCTAATTTCCTTTATCATAATAATTAGTGCAATGGTGGCCAATGCACAGGTTAATGCTGTTGAGTTTGGAAAGAACAGGGTACAGTTTAAGAAATTTAAGTGGAGCTATTATCAAACCAATAATTTCAATATTTATTATTACCAAAATGGAGAAGAGCTTGCAAAATTTATAGCGCAAAGCGCCGAAAAAGAATTACCACAAATGGAAGCGGCTGCAGAATACAGTTTGCAACGCAGGGCAAACATTATTTTATATAATGAATATGCCGATATGCAGCAAAGCAATATCGGGCTTGGCATTGACTGGCAAAACAATGGCGGAACAAAACTGGTAAACAATAAAGTAGTTGTTTATTTTGAAGCAGATCATCAAAAACTGAAACTTCAAATACGTAAAGGCATTGCTCAAATATTAACCGAAAATCGTTTATTTGGCGATGATATTGGAGAAATTGCCGGCAACCAGGCATTGCTTGATTTGCCCAAATGGCTTACCGATGGTTATATAAGCTACCTGGCCCAAAACTGGAGTACCGAACTGGATGATGAACTTAAAAGCGAAATACTTAGCAGCAATTACAGCAAGTTTACAAAGTTTGCATTTGAAAAACCCGAATTAGCAGGCCATGCTTTTTGGTTTTTTATAGAAGAGAAATACAAAAAAGAAAATGTTACATTCCTGCTTTACCTATCCACATTATATAAAAATATAAACAAGGCTTGTTTACAGGTATGTAAAAAGAAATTTAAAGATGTGCTGGCCGAGTTTATGGAATACCAGGATGAAAAATATTATAATGATATCAAACGAAGAAAGCCATATCCAAAAGGAAGTTATGTAGATGGTTTTGATATTAATACCCGTTTAGATTATTTCCGTTTTAATGTAAACCCGGTTAAACGCAATAATTCGTATGTGGTTACTCAATTTAAAAAAGGCATAGTACGGGTAATTTATAATGATGAGTTTGAAAACAAAACTTTATTAAAATACGGTGTACGCAGTTACAAAAACGAAATGAATCCGAATTACCCAATGATGGCATGGGATCCAAAAGGAACAAGGATTTCAGTATTATATACCAAAGAAGGAAAACTGAATTTATTTGTTTACGATATCATCACCCGGTCAAAACAATATAAGATAGACCTTACCAAACAGTTTGATCAGGTGCAGGATATGAAGTATATTCTTAACAGCAACACCTTACTTTTAACTGCCGTTAAAAACGGACATACCGATATTTTTACACTTGAACTGCAAAACGAAAAAATAAAACAGATTACCAACGATGTGTATGACGACCTGGATGCATCCTTTGTAGCATTTCCCAATAAAACCGGTATTATTTTCAGCAGCAACCGCCCCGGCCCCGATGCAAAAACCGGCGACTCGATTTTACCAAGCGATAACCGTTATAATATTTTTTTGATAACAAATTTTGGCGATAAGCCTGAGCTTAACCAAATTTCGCAGTTATCGCATTTAAAATATGGTAATGCCCGTTATCCTATGCAATACAACGAAAATCATTTTACGTTTGTAAGCGATGAGAATGGTGTGGGTAACCGATATGCAGGTTTTTTCTCTACCAAAAAAGAAGGACTTGATACTTTGGTGATGATAGCCGGAGAAATATTACGCAACCCTTCAGCCAAAGAAGTTGACAGCACATTAAAGGTTTATAAAAAAACAGATATTGATACAGTGGCCGTAGTTTCCATTTCAAGCGATTCGGCATATACATTTCCGTTAACCAATTACCAAAGTACCCTGGCCGAAACCCGAATTGCCGGCGATAATAACCAGGTGAGTGAAGTTACCCGCCAAAGCGATGAAAAGATTTTGTACAAATTAAAAATAGATGAAAATGTATTGCGTAGGCGTAATGTAACAGCCCAACCCACTGAATACATGAAAAAAATAATGGCTGAATATTCCGACACTGCTGCTGTAAGTAAGTTTACAGCTACAGTTGATTCGGCAAAAAAATCAGATGAATTCTTTCAAACCGAATTTGATAATGACAAAAAAGATAGCAGCAGCGCAACATCCGTTTCTTCTACATCTTCATCAACCAGAAAAGATGTTTTAAAAACAATAAAAAAATACAGATACAAACCACCAAAGTTTTCTGTTGATTATGGATCTGCTGGTTTTAGTACTGGTGTATTAGTAAACCGTTACCAGGCATACCAGGGCGGCTCGGGGCCTATCATGCTTAATTCGGGCACGGTATTAAATGCACTTATAAGGCTTGGCACAACCGAGTTAATGGAAGATGTGAAAGTAACCGGTGGCTTTAGAATTGGTACCAATTTAAAAGATAATGAATGGCTGATGAGTTACCAGAATTATAAGCGGCGTATAGATTGGGGCGGTACATACTACCGCAATGTGCAGCAGGGAACAGATCAATCTGGCACATATCTTTTAAAAAACTATACCAATTTGTACCAGGTTAATGTTGCTTATCCTTTTGATAAAACAAAAAGTATCCGGCTATCAACAGGCATACGGTCAGAAAAACTTGTTTTCTCGGCATTAGACCAATTATCACTAAATCAACCCGATCAAAAAACATTGTATTCAGTAACACATTTGGAATATGTGTATGATAACAGTTTAAACCCTGCTCTAAACATTTGGAACGGCTTGCGGTATAAATTTTATATTGACTGGAATCGCCAGGTAAATAAAGTTCAGTTTGCCGATGGCCCCAACACATTTAATTTTGGTTTTGATGCCCGATATTATTATCCCATACTCCGAAACTTTATTTGGGCAGGCAGGGCTGCAGGCGATTTTAGCTGGGGCAATCAAAAAATGATTTACTACCTTGGCGGTGTTGACGGGTGGTTGATGTTTGGTCAAAATCAAAAATATAATTCAAACGGAGATCTTGTAAAAGAAAGATATTTTAACACAAGTAATCCGCCGGCCAACGATCAAAACTATGCTTTTCAAAGCCTTGCAGTAAACATGCGTGGATACATTCAAAATGTAGCCAATGGTAATAACAGTGTTGTAATAAACAGCGAGTTTAGGTTGCCGATAGTATCTACATTCTTTAACCGTGTAATCAACAATTCATTCTTAAATAATTTTCAAATCATACAGTTCATTGATTTAGGTACCGCATGGAATGGCGCTTATGACAATTTTAAACGGCCTCAAATTACTTATGGCCAGCCACCATTACAGGTAAAAGTAAAATCGGGAGGTGTTGGGCCGTTTGCCGGCGGCTATGGTTTTGGCGCCAGAAGTACATTGCTTGGTTATTTTATAAAGTTTGATGCAGGTTGGCCTATGAGTGGTTTCTTTAAAGGCAAGCCAATACTATATGTTGCACTGGGGTTAGATTTTTAGTTGTATAAACTTGTATCAAAAGCATACAATAAAAAATTATTTAACCGATCCTATCATTTTCGTAAGAGCATCCAGATGCAGGGTAAATTCCTTTTCACCTGCCCTGGTGATAGAATAGGTTGTATTTGTTTTACGCCCAATAAATGCTTTTTGAAATTTTACATACCCACTCTCATCCAGGGTTTTTAAATGACTGGCCAGGTTACCGTCTGTAATGTCGAGTAGTTCTTTCAATTCATTAAAACTTACTGCATCATTCACCATAAGGGCGCTCATAATACCCAGTCGTATGCGGCTGTCAAAAATTTTATTCAGATTTTCTATTGGGTTATTCATTCGGCAAATAAATTTTATTTCCTTTCGTACTTCCACCACATCATGCTGCCATATACAATATGTAAAACACCAAAGCCCATGGCCCAAAACTGTAAACCATAGCCAAGCCACCATAAATTCAAAATTCCCAATACAATTTGCCCAATACCCAGGTAACGCACTTCGCCCAAAGTATATTTACTTGCATTAACCAATGCAAGACCATAAAATAGCAGGCATCCCGGCGCCACCAACTGAAACTCACCCAACTGCATCATGCGTATTAAAAAAATTGCACCAACAGCTACCGGTATAAAAGTGTTCCATAGCAAACGCATACTGGTAGCGCCCCACACAGGTGTACCATTTTTTTTACTACGCAGATAAGTAAAAATAAATGCCGATAAAAAAGCGCCTGAAAAAGTTAAAGTAGCAATCCAAAAAAGGCTGTTGATGAGTTCATTGCCTGCAGAGGTTATCAGCAGACCAAGTTGACAATCGCCTTTAACCCAGCAGTGAATTTCGCGACTGGCAAACCATGCGCCTGCCAATGCACAAACACCGGCAGTTATACCGCTTAAACCACTCAGGCTTATGAAACGGCTGCTGCGTTCCATCATTCTTTTTATGTGCTGGATATCTTCCAGGGGTTGTAGTTTTTTCTCCATATAAAAAGCACTTTGAATTACAAAGTAAATGTTTGGATTTGAAATTTGCAAATAATTTTTGAGGAAGTTTTTAAAATTGCGACAATAGTATAAAATACAATTCTTCTCTTATTCTATTTTGAAAAGCACTTCTTAAATTTTACTACTAAAAATTCATGTAAAGAAAAACTACTCGGATATTTTTCAAACTTTAATTATTTGTATTTAACTGTTTAAAAGAAAGCAATACACCAATATTATCCGCAGTAAAAAAAATTGAGTTTTTTGTAAAGAACGGTTAACCGTTAGTTTATTTTATACAACACATTCTGCAACATATAGCAATGAAGGATTTATCTCTTATATTCAAATAAGATTATTTTCAATGGCATACCGTGTAAGGTCGGAGTTTGATTTCAAATCCATTTTTGCCATTACCCTGGCTCTGTATGTACTTACGGTTGTAACGCTTAATGAAAACATTTCGGCAATTTCCGATACCGATTTTCCGTTAGCTAAAAGTTTCATTACATCAAATTCACGGTCGCTAAGATTTTCGTGTGGACTTTTTTTTGTGCCTGAAGAAAATGTATTGGCTAATTTTTCGGCAATGGATTGAGAGATGTATTTTTTGCCTAACAAAACTTTTTGTACTGCCTTAACCAGTTCATCGGGAGCGGTATCTTTGCTTAAATAGCCGCTGGCCCCCGATTTTAATGCCCTTAATGCATATTGTTCTTCTGGATGAATGCTCAAAATCAATACCGGCAGGTTTGGATGGCTTGCTTTAATCTGTTGCAGTGCATCTAATCCACTGCGGCCTGGCATTGACAGGTCGCTTACTACTACATCCCATTTTTCTGCCATTACTTTTTTTATGAGCCCTTCTGCATCTGGCACTTCTTCAATTTGTGCTGCAGGAAATTCATCAAGTAAAATCTGCTTTAAACCTTTGCGTACAATTGAATGGTCATCGGCAATTAATATGCGTAACATAAAAAAGTTTTTATTGTAAGTTATCCTTAACTCCTAAAGGGATAGAAATACTTGTTACCGAACCTTTGCCTAAGGTACTTTTAAAATCGTAAGTACCTCCTAAAAGCAAGGTACGTTCTTTAATGCCTAATAAGCCAAGAGTTTTCTTATTTTTTATTTCTTCTGTATTAAAACCAACACCATTATCCTGTAAATTAAAAATAAGGTGCTCTTTTTCAATTCCTAACTCAACCTTTATTTCGCTGGCACGGGCATGCCTGTTTATATTGGTTAGTAATTCCTGGTATATTCTAAAAATTGCTGTAGCAATTTCGGGTTTTACAATTATTTCTCCAGTATTATTTATAAACGTAACATTTGTGCCTGATCTTTTTTCAAACTCCTCTCCCTGCCATTCTAAGGCTGCCAATAGGCCCAGGTCATCTAATATACTTGGCCGCAGGTCGGTAGCAATTTTTCTTACCGAATCTATTGTGGCATTTATCAATAATTTACTTTCGGCCATTTTTTTAATGATGGCAACATCGTGGCTGTTAATTTTTTTAGATAGCCAGTGCAGATCCATTTTAAGCCCCGTTAACTGCTGGCCAAGTTCATCATGTATTTCCCTGGCAATAATGGTACGTTCATCTTCCCTTATGGTCTGCAGGCTGGAGGCTAATTCCCGTATATCATTATAAGATTTTTGCAACAGTTCTTTGGCTTCAGTTTTTTCTGTTATATCGTGTGATAATCCCAACCATGCCCGTTGTCCTTCATAAACAATTTCATGACTATAGGTTTCTACATGTATGATTGAGCCATCCTTTCTTTTATGTCGCCAAACTCTTACATTAATTTTATCTGATTGCATTTTTGCTACTTCAGCTAAAAAATATTCCAGGTCTTCTACTGGCCTTAACTGCCTGGTATTAAGTTTTAAAAACTCCTCCCGGCTGTAACCATATTGTTTTATAGCCGCTTCATTCACATCAATAATATCCAGGCCGGGCAAAGTTGTCATCCACATGGGCAGTGGATTATTATCAAACATTAGTTTATATTTCTGTTCCGATTGTAATATTTTTTCTGCTGCTCTTTTGCGTTCAGAAATATCTCTTATAAATGACTGGTACCTGCCATCGGGAAGTAATTGGGCACTTATTTCAACTTCAATTAAAGTTCCATCTTTATGTAAAAGCCTGCGTTCATTAATTACCGATTCGCCCTTTTGCAATAATTCTAGTTTCACAGGGTTACTTATTTTATCTTCTTTGGGAATAAGATCAGTAAATTTTTTACCTACCAATTCTTCATGGGTATAACCCAATAAACGACAACCGGCTGTATTCACATCAATAAATCTTGTTTCGTTATCAGCCATAAAAATGCCATCAGTTGCATGTTCAACAATTACCCTGTATTTTTCTTCACTTTTTAAAATTGCTTTTTCGGCTTTTTGTTTGTCCGAAAAATCAAGCCCCATACCCAGCAGGCAATTTTCGCCTTCGTAATTAATTGCCAGGCCGGTAAAGTAATATGGTATTTGCTCGCCGTTTTTTAAAACGAAATGTGCTTCTACTGTGTCTGCCCCATTTGTAAATACATTAGCAATCTTTTTTGCAACTAAATCTTTCTCTTCATCAATAAAAAAATCTATAGGGTTCATATTTTTTATCTCTTCATTTGTAAATCCTGTAATGTTTTCCAGGTTTTTATTCCACCTTAAATATTTTCCCTGTGAATTAAACAGGTAAAAAATACCCGGCATGCTGTTGATGATAGAATCTGAAAGTTCTTTTTCTTTTATAAGTTGATTTTTAAAGTTTTCGGTATCGGTAATATCCTGCATGGCGCCTAATATACGCAAGGGTGTACCATCATTGCTGTACCTGATATTTGCCCTGTCGTAAAATATCCTATACTCGCCGCTTGTTGTTTTAAAATGAAACAGTTCTGTAACTAATGAAGCCTTACTTTCAATTGCTTTTTTCATCCTGTATCTTATGCCTTCTCTTTCTGCTGGATGTATATGACTAATGAATGTTTCGAAATTAATCACCATATCACCTGGGTTAATACCATACAGGTTATAAAGTTTTTTATTACCCTGTGTAACATTGGTTACAAAATCATGGTCCCAAATAATATCATTCGTTGCTTCTGCAATCAGTTCAAACATTTTTGTTGGCTTATTGATGGCTTCTTCGGCTTTTTTTCTTTCTGTAATATCTCTTACAAATCCAATCAATGTGTGTTTGCTTGCCATTTTAGAATTTACTTCAACCATTAAAAATGAACCGTCTTTTTTTAAAACATTTCTTTCATATAAAAAGCTTTTACCCTGCATGAGCTCATTTATCCGAAGAGGTATCGTTTTAATTTCTTCATCGTTTAAAAATTCACTTACATGGTGGCCAATAAGGGCTGATTTATCGTAACCCATCATAGCAACAATGCTATCATTAACTTCCAATATTATCCCTTCCACGCTAATAATCACAATTCCGTCTGAGGCCCGTTCTATCAGCAATCTGTATTTTTCTTCATTTTGTTGTAAAGCCAGGGTTATTTTTTTTATTTCAGAAACATCTTTAAAAAAAATTGTGATTCCAGCTTTTGAAGGATAAATTCTGTTTTCGAACCACTTATCCATTGGTGGATAATACACTTCCAGTCTTTGAAATTCCTGCGTATCAAAAGCTTTGTGATAAGCCTCATAAAAAGGCATGTTTATCCCATCGGGAAATTCTTCCCATATATTTTTTCCTAATAAACTTTCTGCATCCCGGTTTAAAATTTCGCAAGCTTTTTTATTAAGGTAAGTACATCTCCAGTCTTTATCAATGGCTACAAAAGCATCAGAAACACTTTCAATTAAAGAGCGGAAATTATTTTCACTGCTATCTAAGTTAGCAGAATATGAAAGCGGTAAAGCTTTGTTTATATATTTCTTTTTACTGGCAATATGATAAGCATAAATACCAGCAAAAAACATCAATAAGCTTACTACAAAAGCAAGGCTTGCAAAGCCAATGTTAGAAACCCCGTATATAATTAAACTAAACAAAAAAGACAACAAGCTACACAATAGCAATGCATTTAATAATGCCTTGTTCCATAAAGCAAAAAAATTATGTTGCTGAGTATTTTTTTGTGGAATAGCTGAATTTTCATTTTTGGATGATGAGTATGCTGGCATAGTTTGAAACTTACAGGATAAAAGATTATCTGCTTTTTTTTGCGATTCTGATAGTTACAAAAATAGTTTCAATTAAGCTAATTTTTAATTGTAATTTTTGGAGAATTCTTAAAAACTAATAAACCACATTTTAACTGACTTTAAAATAGAGGGAGTAATTTTATTTCATTACGATATAAGATTACTTTTTTATCATTTTCCAACTGTTTAAGCAGCCGGGATATTACCACTCGTGAAGTGGCCAGTTCATCAGCAATAAGGTTATGCGATGCATTTATTACTGACGAGCCGGTTACCCGTTGCTTTTCTTTAAGGTAGTTTACGAGCCTTTCGTCAAGTTTATGAAATGCTATACTTTCTATTGATTTAAGGAGTTCTATAAAACGCTCATTAAAACTACGCATGATATAGTTTTTCCAGGAAGGGTATTTACAGAGCCATTCATCAAGCTTAATATGTGGTATGGCTATCAGTTCCCCACTTTCTTCTGCAATGGCTTTTACTTCGCTTTTTTTTGCTTCAATACAACAACTATATGCCATGCTGCAGCTTTCGTTGCTTGATAGATAATATAACAAAATCTCATTCCCAACTTCATCAAGCCTCGAAACTTTGATAGTGCCTTTTAAAATTATTGGCATCATCCGGATATACTTTCCGTAATCCATAATAATATCTCCCTCGCTAAATTGTTGAATGATGCCAAACTGCCCTATCTCTTTTAATAATGCCGGTTCAAAAACATTAGCAAGATTTTGCAGTGTACTCATAATTCTAAAGGTATTTTAAAAATCAATGTGGCAACTTTTCTCTTATATATCCATACAGCCAGGTACCTGCTATTGCACTTAATAAGGTTATGGCAATTACACCAGCACCCGTACCCAGTTGTGCATATAAAGTGCCAGGGCAAGCCCCTGTAATGGCCCAACCAAAACCAAAAAGTAAGCCGCCATACAGCTGCCCTTTATTAAATTCTTTTTTGCTAAAAGTTATTGTTTCGCCATAAATGGTTTTAATATTAAATTTTTTGATGAGCCAAACCGAAATAATACCAACAATAATTGCACTGCCTATTACACCATAAAGGTGAAAACTTTGCAAACGAAACATTTCCTGTATGCGAAACCAGCTAATGATTTCGGCTTTTACAAACACTATTCCGAAAGCCAGACCAACAAAAAGATATTTAATATTATGATACCATTTATGATTGAGTTCGCTTTCATTAACGCAGATGGTATCTAAAGAGCGAACTTCAAAATCTGTATTTTTTTCTGTACTTTTTTGCATAGTTGTTTATTTATAACGCTAAAATAAAAGGAAGAATAAAATTTGCCATCACAAAACCTCCAACCATAAAACAACAAGTGGCAATAACCGAAGGCATTTGTAAAGTGGAAATGCCCATTATTGCATGGCCGCTTGTACATCCACCGGCATAACGGGTTCCAAAACCAATTAAAAACCCACCCAATACTATCATTATAAAACCTTTTATAGTAATTAATGCCTGCCAGTTAAATATTTGTATAGGCACTAGTGTTGTATAATCAGTAATTCCAAAACCTGCCAATTCGGTTGCCAGTTTAGGATGCAGTATTACCGGGTTGGGGTTGGCCAAAAAATTGATCGCTACAATAGCGCCCAAAAATATACCTATAACAAAAAATAAATTCCAAACTTCTTTTTTCCAGTTGTATTTAAAAAATTTTATGTTAGCAGGTATACAAGCAGCACAAATATGTCGCAACGATGAGCTGATGCCAAAGGATTTGTTGCCTAAAATAAGTAATACTGGCACTGTTAAACCTATCAGTGGGCCAGCCACATACCAGGGCCAGGGTTGTTTTATCCATTCAATTATATTCATATAAACTTATTGACTTAGTTTTAAAATGATTGCCAACCTTAAAAAGGTTGGCAATAGCTTTTATAATGAAATTTTTATTTCACAAATTGATTTACATAATCCCACGAACCTCCATTAATAACATTTGTTACCCCGTGTTGTTGCAAAATATTTTTTGCCTGTGCACTACGGGCACCACTTCGGCAAAATACAATAATATTTTTTTTATTGTTGAATTTAACTATTTGTGCAGAAATTTTATCTAACGGAATGTTAACCGATCCTTTTATATGCCCACTTGCAAATTCTCCGGCTGTTCTTACATCTACCAAAAAAGCGCCTTCATCAATAAGTTGTTTCAGGTTAACTTTTGGGGTACTGACAAACAACTTGTTTATTAGATTCATTATTTTCATTGTACTATGTTTATAAATTTTTTTATTACTCCTATAAGGCCTGGTTTATTTACAACACCACTTTGCCTCCATAATAGTTTTCCGTTTTTAAATAATATAAGAGTAGGTACACCTTGTACCTGGTATATTTGTGCGGCTTGCGGACTCTTATCCACATCAACTTTTATGATTGTTATGGCATCTCCCATTTCCTTTTTAACTTCTGACAAAATGGGAGACATGGTTTTACAAGGGCCGCACCATTCAGCAAAAAAATCTACCAATATAGGTTTATCCGATTGTATCATTTGATTAAATGTCATTAGTTTTCTCTCCTTTTTTTGTTTCTTTTTTAAATAATCCCAAAACAAGCGCTCCCATTAATGCTCCATACAAAGTACTGTTAACGGGTTTAGAAGTTATCATACAAGTACCCGATATGCAACCCACCTGATGCCAGTAAAAAAATCCGGCAATTGCACCTATCAATCCACCAAACAGGTATAACATGTTTTTACTAAACCACTTCTTCATAACTAATTTCATTTTCATGTGTCGATTTTTTTTGTACCGGCGTATAACATCCATTTGTACTACAGCAGCCTATATTAAAAACCGGCATAGCAGTAAATAATATACCCAGTATAATAAACAATACATCACTAACCAGTATAGCCTGCATCAATATTGCGAAGCCAACCAATAACCTGATTAATCTTATAAAGTTCCAGTTTGTTGTTAGCTGTTTTTTCATAATTTAATTCTTATAGAACAAATTTACATTGGGATTAACTCATCTTGCGTAACAAAGGTTACAATTGTAAAAAGCACCTGCCTGGCGGTAGATGCTTTTTTCAATACTAATGCCTGAGCATTTTATTTAAGGTAAGCAGAATACATCCACACTAATTTTTCCTGTGCACGAATATAGTCGCTCATCAATGCATTGGTACCTTCATCATTTGCATCGGCCGAAAGGTTCAATAATTCACGCTGCATAGTAATTATAGTTTTAAACGAGGCTAGTATCTGCTCCACAGCTTTTAAACCATCAGTTACTTTTTCGCTTTCTTTAACTGAAGCGTTTTTATGGTATTGCGTAAAATTATGTTCGGGAGAGTGACCCAATGTAAGAATCCTCTCGGCCACTTCATCAATTTTTAATAACAGGTCGTTATACAATTCTTCAAATTTAAGATGCAACTCAAAAAATTTATCTCCCTTTATGTTCCAGTGATAACCTCTTGTATTTTGATAAAAAACAGAATAGTTAGCCAGCAATTCATTCAACTTTTTAGCTAACTTTTCCGATTTTGATTTATCTAATCCAATTGCGTTTGTAGTTTTCATTATAATGTATTTTATAAAATATTTTAATAGTATTTATTTAAACAACCTAAATATATTCGTAAAAATTTACTATTTATACCTGCATCACTTTTGTTTGGCAAACAAAATCAGTTTTAGGAACATTTGTTTTGCTGATAGCACCAAACCCTCCGGCTATTTCCGTAAAGTTTCTGTATCCTCTTGCCTGCAAGATTGATGCGGCTATCATACTACGGTAGCCGCCGGCGCAATAAATAAAAAAATGCTCTTCGGGATTTATATCTTTCACCCATTCATTTATCAGCGATAAGGGTTTATTGTATGCTTCATTTACATGTGCTGCCGCATATTCCGTTTCTTTTCTAACATCTATGATTAAATCAGTTTCAATATTTACTGAGTTGGCAAATTCTTCAGCTGTAACCCTGTCAATGGTATCAGCTTCTTTTCCTGCCTGTAACCAACTTGCAAAACCTCCTTGTAAATGTCCCTGCACATTATCAAAACCAACACGGCTAAGGCGTGTAACCGATTCTTCTTCTTTACCAATATCGGTAACTATTAAAATGGGTTGATTTACATCAACAATCATAGCACCTACCCAGGGAGCAAAATCGCCATTCACTCCAATATTTATTGATTGCGGAATAAACCCTTTGTAAAAATCTTCGTTGCCTCTTGTATCGAGTATCAAGGCTTCTGAATTTTCTGCTGCTGTTTCAAATTCAGCGGCAGTAAGTGCTTTCATACCATTGTTTAAAACCGTATCAAAACTTTGGTAGCCTTTTTTATTCATGGTTACGTTCATTCCAAAATAACCGGGTGGCTGCTGCAAGCCATCGGTAACTGCTTTAATAAATGAATTCTTATCGGGTTGGTTTAAGGCATAGTTCATTTTCTTTTGGTTGCCTAAAGTATCAACCGTTTCTTTCATCATGTTTTTACCGCAGGCGCTACCTGCTCCGTGTGCAGGATAAACAATCACATCATCAGCCAATGGCATGATTTTGTTATTTAGACTTTCATATAAAATTCCTGCAAGGTCTTCCATTGTCATGTTTACTGCCTTTTGTGCCAGGTCGGGGCGGCCAACATCTCCTAAAAACAAAGTGTCGCCACTAAATATGCAAAGGTCTTTTCCGTTTTCATCTTTTAATAAAAAGGTAGTGCTTTCCAAGGTATGTCCGGGTGTGTGTAATACTTTAATGGTAACATTGCCAAGCTTGAACTCCTGCCCGTCTATTGCAGAAATACAATCAAATTCGCAAGTTGCATTTGGACCATAAATAATGGGTGCCCCGGTTTTTTTGCTAAGATCCACATGTCCACTCACAAAATCAGCATGAAAATGTGTTTCAAAAATGTATTTAAGCTTTACATTATCTTTTTGTAACCGTTGCATATATGGCGCTGTTTCACGCAAAGGATCAATAATAGCCGCTTCGCCATTTGATGTTATATAATATGCGCCCTGGGCAAGGCATCCGGTATAAATCTGTTCTATTTTCATCTCTTATTTTTTAGACTGTAAAGTTCGTAAATGTTCTTATCATTTTGGGTAACATAAGTAACATTAAGGCATGATATTTATCAGCTATTTTTTATTAGGTTGATAAATAGCTCGGTTCCTTTTCTCTTAACAAATGAATTATTACAAAGTTCAAAGATTTTAAAACTAAAATAATTTTCAAATAAGGGTTTGTACAGTTTCTTACAGCCGCCAAATGGAGGGCCTTTCTGTTCAAACTCTCGGTCAAAAAGTAGTCCAACCAGTTTACCTCCCCATACCAACAGCTCTTTCATTTTTGCTACATAATCTTTGCGCTGTAATGGATTTAGTGCGCAAAAAAATGTTTGTTCAAAGATTAAATCATACTGCCCTTGATGATCAAAAAAATTACCCAAAATAATTTTTATATTAGGGTTTGTTTCAAATTTCTCTTTAAGACTGGCAACCAGGGTTGGCGCTATATCAATTACAGTAATATCAGTAAAACCCTGTTGCAACAAATAAGAAGCTTCGTAGCTGTTACCGCATCCGGGAATCAATATTCTTAAATTTTTATTGGTAAGCTGGTCAATATATTTTTTAATAGGTGGAGATACTTCGCCCAAATCCCAACCTGTTAGTTTAGCATCGTATTGATTATTCCAATAGGTTTTATCTAATAGCATATCACATGTTAATGAACAACATTTATCTGTATCTTCTTTTTCCATAATTTAACTTATTGATGGTGATCCCTTATCTCACAAAGTATAAAGTTTGCAAAGATTATTTTTCTTTGTATGACTATACCTGTTAGTGTGTTTTTAAAAAAACAATTCTTTAATAATGATATAAGAGCCCATAACTAACACAAACCAGCCAAAAGCTTTTTTAAGTTTATGCCCGTCAATTTTTTTAGCCAAAGCACCTCCAATAAAAATACCTGTAACTGCAATAGTCGTTATGATACCTAAAAATTTCCAGTTAATATTGATATTCCCAATATCGCCTGTAAAGCCAATTAATGAATTTAAAGCGATGATGAATAATGATGTGCCTACTGCTTTTTTCATTGGCATTTGTAAAAGCAACACCAATGCCGGTATAATTAAAAATCCTCCACCAGCGCCCAACAGCCCAGTTGCAAGCCCTACCATTATTCCATAGAGTAATAGATTTACAAATTTGCTAACAGAAGTTTTAGTTTCGGTTTGTACATTTTCGTTCCTTCCTTTTATCATGGCTATTGAAGCCATCAGCATAAGTATGGCAAATAAAACCATGATGGCCATTGACCGTTTTACTTCTACATTTCCTATATTAAATAATACCTCAGGAATAACAGGCATTATAAATTTACGGGTTATAAAAACTGTTGTTATAGATGATATGCCAAATAACAAAGCCGTTTTAATACTAACCAATCCTTTACGGTAATTATTAATTGCACCAAATAAGGATGTGGTGCCAACAACAAATAATGAATAAGATGTAGCCATTACCGGGTTAAGCATAAAAACATACACCAATATTGGTACCATTAAGATGGAACCTCCGCCTCCAATTAATCCTAATGAAATTCCAACAAGCGCTGATAAAAGATAACCTGCTATCTCCATTATAGTTTTTTTTGATTCTACAAAGATGAACAAATAAAAAATAAGCATTTGTGATAATAGTTACATGCAACAATTCATTTTACAAGCATGTTTAATACAAAAAGCATCATCAGCATTTAAGTTGATTTATGAAAATGAAAAAGGCGGTTCCGGTTTGCCTAATATTTAGCCGAAGTCTTAAAATATTTTTCTCTGGCTATTGCTTCGGCTCTTGTATTAAATGCTTCTGTATAAACTATTATAAATGGGATATAAGGCCTTATGGATGCTGTCATTCCTGAATTATGTTGAATTAATCTCTCTTCAAGATTTTCACAGTGGCCCTTATAAAGAAAATTATGACTTA